>OAZW01000002.1_pt1 | contig 588779 bp, 537 predicted proteins | sample 1495231 | NCBI WGS metagenome assembly OAZW01 (sample SAMEA2580062, study PRJEB22360) | human gut metagenome | reverse complement strand
TAAGATGATTATATCTTATTAGCCACTTCTGTTACAACTTTATTATAGCACTTCAAGGGAAGAAATCGTGGTGGAGGAAATCGAAGACAGGGAAAATACCAACCTTACCATCACAAAGACCATCAACCGCTTGGGAACCGTCTTCTTCCTGTTCATGTTCAATATCGGTATCTCCGTTTTTGTATTCCTGCTCACGGGGATAATGATTTTTTCACAGGTGCTTTTTATCATCTACGCCATGTTCCTGCCTGTGAGCTTCCTCCTTAGCATGGTTCCCTCTTTTGAGGGGATGTCAAAACGTGCCATTACAAAGCTGTTCAATACCATCCTTACCAGAGCCGGAATCACCCTGATTATCACAGTAGCGTTCAGCATTTCCACCATGCTCTACAACCTGTCTGGGGAATACCCGTTCTTCCTGACGGCGTTCTTGCAGATAGTGACCTTTGCCGGAATTTATTTCAAGCTGGGGGATTTGATGGGGATGTTCTCCTTACAGAGTGGGGATTCCCAAAGCATGGGGAGCCGTATCATGCGAAGACCCCGTATGCTCATGCACGCCCATATGCACCGTTTACAGCATAAGTTAGGACGTTCTGTGGCAGCTCTTGGGGCTGGAACGGCTGCCTACCATGCAGGAAAACAGGCTGGCTCAGACCAGAGAACTGCTTCCAGCTCCGGCTCTTCCAAACGGACGCAGGCAGACCACAGCAGACCAGACGGACAGGCAGCACCGGAAAAGGAATCCGTATGGAAACGGGCTGGCTCTGCGGTAGGTACGGTGGCAGATACCAAAGATAAGATAAGTGATACTGCCGGACAGCTTCGGGAGCAGGCAAAGGATTTGCCCGTCAATGCAAAGTACGCCCTTTACCACGGGAAAACACAGGTATCAGAGGGAGTACGGGATTTTACTTCCAGCGTGACCCAGACCCGAACTGCCAGAGCGGAACAACGAAATGCACAGGCAGAAAGCCGCAGACAGACGATTGCAGAACGCAGGGCAGAACTGGAACAGGCAAAACAACCGCAACAGAGAGCTTCCGAAACATCCAAAGGGGCGGCTCCTGTCCATGAACGCCCTGTTACTGCAAAGCAGCCAGAAAATTTCCGACATCATGCAGATACCGCTCATACAGGAAAACCAGCCATGCAGCCAGTTTCCCCATCCATCAGGGAATGGGGACAGGTTTCTTATGAGGGGGCTGTGGCAGAACGGGCTTCGGTTCCAGTGGTAAAATCAGCTTCCATCCACCGTGAACAGACACCGCCTGTAAGGACAGAACGACAGATAGTCCCTCCGGCTTTCCCAGACAAACCAGAGGAAAGACAAAAGACGGCTCCAACTGTCACACCGACTGCTCCCCGTCCGGCAAGACCTGTCCAGAACGACACGGCTCCTGTGATACTGGAAAGAAAACGGATTACCCCTGCGGTAAAAGAATCAAACTTTACCATCCGGCGTACCACCGCCAGAAAGGAGTGGACAAAAACGGTAACAGCGGCTGCCAAACAGAAGAAAGGGGAGAAACCATGAAGTTAAGACACCTTTTCTTTGCCTGTTCCGGCGTGTTCGTGATGATGTTCTCCCTGCTCCTTTTGGTGGTGATTGTCTTCTCGGATGAGGAAGACGGAGGAAGCGGCGGAAACCTTATCTATGGGGGCGTGAGCGTATCACAGGAAGTCCTCGCCCATAAGCCTATGCTGGAAAAGTATGCAAGGGAATATGGCATAGAGGAATACTTAAATGTGCTGCTCGCCATCATTCAGGTGGAATCCGGCGGCACACTGGAAGACGTTATGCAGTCCTCGGAATCTCTGGGGCTTCCCCCAAACTCCCTTAGTACAGAGGAATCCATCAAACAGGGCTGCAAATATTTCTCGGAACTGCTCGCAGCGGCGGAAACAAAGAGCTGTGACTTAAACAGTGTGATTCAATCCTACAACTACGGCGGCGGCTTCCTAGACTATGTGGCAGGACGTGGGAAAAAGTACACTTTTGAACTGGCAGAGAGCTTCGCAAGGGACAAATCCGGCGGAAAGAAAGTCACCTACACCAACCCTGTTGCCGTAGAGAAAAACGGGGGCTGGCGGTATTCCTATGGAAATATGTTCTATGTCCTCTTGGTATCGCAATACCTGACCGTGGCACATTTTGACGATGAAACGGTGCAGGCTATCATGGAGGAAGCCTTAAAGTATGAGGGATGGACGTATGTGTACGGGGGCGATTCCCCCTCCACTTCCTTTGACTGTTCAGGACTGGTGCAGTGGTGCTATGGCAAGGCTGGAATCGCCCTGCCACGGACAGCACAGGAACAGTACAATGTAACGCAGCACATCCCCCTGTCCGAAGCAAAAGCAGGGGATTTGGTCTTTTTCCACTCCACCTACAATGCCGGAACCTACATTACCCATGTGGGGCTGTATGTGGGAAATAACCGGATGTACCATGCCGGAAATCCCATTGGCTACGCAGACCTGACAGGCTCTTACTGGCAACAGCACCTTGCCGGAGCCGGACGAATCAAACAATAAGAAAGGATGAACCGATATGATTCAGATTAGAAAAGAGGAAAACCAGAAAAAGCAGAAAGAAAAGAAACTGAAAGTTTACAAAGTCAATACCCACAAAAAAACTGTGATTGCCCTGTGGGTGCTGCTGGCGGTGAGCTTCCTGTTTGCCGTCTATAAGAATTTCACGGCGATAGACATTCATACTGTCCATGAAACCAAAGTAATTGAGGAACAAATCCTCGACACCCACAAGATAGAGAATTTTGTGGAGAATTTCGCAGAAGTCTACTATTCATGGGAACAGTCCGCCGCTTCCATTGACAACCGGACAAACGCTTTAAAAGGGTATCTCACCGGAGAGCTGCAAGCCCTGAATGTAGATACTGTCCGAAAGGACATCCCCGTATCGTCTGCCCTGACCGATTTTCAGATATGGGAAATCACAGAAGAAAAGGAACAGCATTATCAAGTGACCTATACAGTGGAACAGCGTATCACAGAAGGAGAATCCAGTAAAACCGTCCGTTCTGCCTATCAGGTGACCGTCTATGTGGACAGTTCTGGAAACCTGACGATTATCCAGAACCCAACCATCACCAGCGTTCCCGTAAAATCCGGCTACACCCCAAAAACGGTACAAAGTGACGGTACAGTGGATTCCATCACTACGGAGGAAATCAACGAATTTCTCACTACCTTTTTCAAGCTGTACCCTACGGCAACTGCAAAGGAGCTGACCTATTATGTGAATGAGGGCGTACTGAAACCTGTGGAGAAAGAATATATTTTCTCAGAACTGGTGAATCCGGTTTACAATCGAAACGGAAATCAGGTGACCGCTTCCCTTGCGGTGAAATATCTGGATAACCAAACCATGACAACACAGGTATCACAGTTTGACCTTGTGTTGGAAAAGAACGGGGAAAACTGGAAGATTGTGAAATGATTATATATTCCAATAGTAAACAGATGATAAAAAATCATCTGTTTACTATTGGATGTGAGATAAATTCTTGTTTTAATTCCTAAATCTTTCTATAATAAAATTAAATTATCAATCTAATTTCATATTCTTTTCATATAAATGCTGTACAGTAAAAATGGAGGTGAATATATGGCTAAAATATTGATTGTCGAAGATGATAAAAGAACAAATATGGCTATTTGTGAATATTTAAAACCAACCGGACATAACATTGTTTCTGCTTATGATGGTGAGGAAGCATTGCAATTATTTCATAGTACAACAATAGATTTAATTGTTTTAGACATTATGCTTCCACGATTAACTGGGATTGCTGTTTTACATGAAATAAGAAAAAGCAGTCTTATACCTGTACTTATGCTCACAGCGATTGAGGATGAATATACGCAATCACAAAGTTTTGATGAATTAGCAGATGATTATGTAACAAAACCTTTTTCTATGGTATTGCTTGGAAAAAGAATCACCGCTCTTTTGCGCCGCTGTGGACAAATGCAGTCTATAGACACTATTACTTTCGGGGATGTTACTGTCAATTTTTCTGGATATACAGCCCATGATAAAAATGGAAGAATTGACATTACTCCAAAAGAAATAGAATTATTAAAACTTCTTATAGAACATAAAGGACTGGTTTTGACCCGTTCACAAATTCTTGACGAACTATGGGGATATGATTACCCTATTATCGACCGGACAATAGATACTTATATCAAAAATTTAAGAAAAAAATTACGTCTTAATTGTATTGTAACAGTAAAAGGAATCGGCTATAAGTATGAGGTGGTGGAATGAAACGATTAAAAATATTGCCTAAAATTTTTTTATATACATTCAGCATTATGGTGTTTATTATAATTGCAGCTCATCTGATTTTGTATTTACTTGCCCCACGAATTGCTATAGATTACACTTCATCAGTAATATCAAATCAAAGTGAATATGTATTAGATGGCAGTATCGACCCTTTGCAGTTTGTATCACAGGCAATTTGGCAGGCGTTACCATTTTCTGTTTTTTGTTGTATTATTCTTTGTGCAATATGTTCCTATTTTTTTTCAAAAAGTATTACAACACCAATTCGGAAAATTTCAAGTGTGACAAAACAAATGTCTAAAATGGATAAATCTGCTGTTTGTATAGTATCTTCTCAAGATGAAGTGAGAGAATTAGCTGATAATATCAATCAATTATATTATCGTCTATTTACAACTATTAAAAATCTTGAAGCAGAAAAGGAAAAGGTTAAAGAAAGTGAACAGGCAAAAATTGATTTTTTAAGGGCAGCGTCACATGAATTAAAAACCCCAGTAACCGCTTTAAATGCAACCTTGGAAAACATGATTTTAGGAGTGGGAAGTTATTGTGATTATTCCACATATCTTCCTGAATGTAAGGATATAGTAGAACAGCTTGCAACCATGATTCATGAAATTTTAGAAACTTCCAAAATAAATATGGAAACCACTCAGGAAGATTCTACGAAATGTAATTTATCAGACTTAATTTTGAATGTATGTGAACCATATAAACTGATTGCTGCGACTCATGGTATCAATTTAAAGTTAGATATTCCTCAAGAATACAGGATAATAATTCCACAAAAGCAATTTAGTCGGGCATTTTCTAATATTATTGCAAATGCTGTCACCTATACTCCAAATGAGGGGAGTGTTTTTGTCTGTTTAAAAGAACATACTTTAACGGTAGAAAATGAATGTATTCCGATTGATAAACAACAATTAGCACATATATTTGAACCATTTTATCGTCCTGATTTTTCTCGCAATAGTGATAGCGGTGGAAATGGATTAGGACTTTACATTGTCTCAACTATTTTTTCATCACTTCATATTTCGTATGAATTTTTACCAACAGAATCACAAAAAGGAATGTGTTTCTCTATCCTCCTGCCAAAAGCTCTCTAATTTCAGAGGGCTTTTTTTCGCCCTAAATTCTATATTCATTTCATATACATTCCATATTGAACATTTATGATGTTCCTGTATTCAAAATAAAAAAATCAGGAGGTATAAAAAATCATGAACTTTATGAAAAGAGCATTTCTATATGTCTCACGCAAAAGAGGAAAGAGTATTTTGCTTTTTTTCATCCTTTTAATTCTGTCAACTTTTGTTCTAACGGGACTAAGTATTGGAAGCGCGTCAAAACAAGCTCAAAAAAATTTAAGACAAAATATCGGCGGCTCTTTCAATATTGATGTCAATTATTCAGATTCAAATCCATATTATCACGAAGAAGAAAGTGAGAATGAAGATGGGTCTTCCGACCTTTTAATGTACTCGACTGAGCAGGTGACATCAAAAATGGTAGAAAACATTCGGAATATTTCCGGTGTTAAATTCTGTGATGCAACAACGGAAAGTCTGATAAATTTTGATAAACTTTTACCATTTGCCGGAACTGTTCCATTAGATGAGAGTCTTTCTCATTGTGTAAAAAGCATTGGTGTATGGCGTTCAGAAGAACAAAATTTCTTTACTTCTGGAAAAGTCCAACTAATAGAAGGCAGGCATATTTTAGACAATGACATACACAAAGTTATTGTATGTAAAGACTTAGCAGAAAAAAACAACTTAAAATTAGGCGATTCCTTAATTGTAACAAATGAGAACGGAAAGCAACTAGCTTTTGAAATTGTTGGATTGTTTCATGCACAAAAACTTGAAAAAATTGGCGAATCAATACCAACATATGATAAGATACAAAATTTAATTTTTACAGATATAGAATCTATTGTCGAACTTGAAAATAGTGTTGCAGTGCAAGGGTTTGATACAGTAAAAGTTACCGTAAATGACCCTAAAGATATTGAAAAAATTATAGAGCAAGTAAAACATTTACCTGACTATAAAGAAAATGTTTATAACATTTATGCCAATGATGAGGTTTACAAAAACACAGCAATTTCTTTAGAGAATTTAGATACGTTAGTTATCGGCTTGTTACTTGTAATCATTATCGCAAGTGTTATTGTTCTTTCACTTATTCTCACACTTTGGGGAAAAGAGAGAATACATGAAACAGGCGTTTTTCTCTCCATTGGAATAAAAAAATCCAGCATATTAGGACAATACCTTATTGAAGTTTTAATGATAGCAATTTTAGCTTTTACCTTATCTTTTGTTACAAGCAATATGATTTCTGGAAATATTGCAAATACCCTTTTACAACAAAATACAAAAAATGAAAAACAGCAGCTTTCAACACAAGAAGACCATACAGAAATGAAAAGTCTGGATTTTAGCGTTTCAGAAGATTCAGAATCCGCTATTCCTGATATTAAGGTAGAAATTACTTTGCCCGATATATTGCAATTATACACAATCGGTTTTTCTATCATTTTTATTTCAGTAACTATATCTTCGATTAGTGTTATGCGTTTAAAACCACGGGAAATTTTAGCCCGTATGAGTTAAGGAGGAACAAATGTCAATTTTTAAATGTAATCATGTATCATACTCTTATGATAAAAATACAAACGTGCTGAAAGATATTACCTTTTCATTTGAACTAGGAAAAGTATATGCGATTTTAGGTTCATCTGGTTCCGGAAAAACAACATTACTTTCACTACTAGGGGGACTTGATATACCAACTACCGGAACTATTTTATACGAAAATGAAGATATTAAAAAAATAGGATTGGAATCTCATAGACAAAATCATGTTTCTCTTATATTTCAAAATTATAATTTGATTGATTATATGACACCGATTGAAAATGCAACTTTGGCAGCAAAGAAAGATGTTGATGTGGTTCCTCTTTTAAAACGTCTGGGACTTTCTGATAAAGAACTAAAACGAACCATTTTAAAATTGTCTGGTGGGCAACAACAACGTGTAGCAATCGCACGTTCCTTAGCTACCGATGTCCCTATTATACTGGCAGATGAGCCTACAGGAAATCTTGATGAAATAACTGCCGCTGAAATCACACAAATATTACAGGAAACTGCCCATAAATTGAATAAATGTGTCATTATTGTTACTCATTCTAAAGATGTTGCTCAAAAAGCTGATACTGTGTTAGAACTCAAACAAGGAATATTAAGACAGGTGAAAAAATGAAAAAAACGATTACACTAATAATTTGTTTATTACTTTCTACTTTTGCATTTAGTGGATGTGTAAACAGAACAGAAAAAAGTAAATCTGAAAAAGTTTCTTACGATTACGAAATTTCAGGGCAGGAGGATATGTCAAATATAGAAATTGTGCCAGAAAATGAAAAGTAAGCCAACGGAAGAATTATTCTTCCATTCGCTTATATTTCATAATACCATCAATAACGCTTTCCATAATTACAAGGTCGGTATCTGTCAACTGATTTATTTTTTCTTCAAGCTGCCTACGTCTGCTGCTTTTTATCATGTTATCAGTAGGTAGAAAAAATTCATCAACAGATACATTTAATAATGATACAAGGTCGTAAAGAACCTGTAAACTTGGGTGCTGCCCTTTGTTCTCAATATTGGTTAAATAGCGTGGGTCAATCTCAATCATTGCTCCTACCTGTTCACGGGTCAGCCCTCGTTTTTTTCGGGCTTCTTTTATAGCAAAACCTAATGCCCTGAAATCATATTTATCTTCTTTTTTACGCATAATACACCACCTCTGTACATTTTACTGTTCCTGTTACAATAGTAAAAGGTATAGAAAAACGTATTATATAGTTGTACAGTTCCTATTATGCGTATTTGAGAGAAAATCATGCTGACAAAACGTAAATAAAAAAACCGTTATTTGGCAGCATACTTTCTCTGCGTCAAAAATCATATCATTATTCCCAGACGACGGTTTAACAAAAGCCGCCGTCTTTTTTGCTTAAAATGTAGATGATTTTTACAGACAGCGGCTTACAGGAGGAAGCCGCTATGCAAAATATTTTCTTAAATATATCTACGTTCGGTAAACCGCTAAAAAAAGCCATCCACCTACACTAGAAAAGTCTGACCCTCAATGTGGTTTTTCAGAATACATAGAAAGAACTATTGAAGCATACAAGCAGAAATATCGTCTGTTTGCGTGCTTTTTTAGTTGGAAGAAAAAGTTTTTAAATTTTTCTTTTCAAAACGCAACTGCACCCCCTGTCCTGTCGGGACTAAGAGCGAAAAGGGGGAAAGAAGCAGAAATTCCTATCAACTCGCTCCCTTTCAAGGCTGGAAAGGGGGTGAGCAATGATGAAGCCATCTGAATTTCAGACAACCATAGAGAACCAGTTTGATTACATTTGTAAAGTCGCTATGGAAGATGAACGCAAAGACTATCTCAAAGCGTTGTCCAGACAGTACAAACGGGAAACCCTGTTCTGTGATATGGACGATTACAGCGTCAACTTGTTTTCTTCCGAAGACACCTATCCATCCCACTTCCATACTTTTGAAATGGATGGATTTACTGTCCGTATTGAAAACAGCCTGTTAGCAGAAGCATTAGAAAATCTGGATGGAAAGAAACGTGATGTTATCCTGAGATATTATTTTCTTGGATTTGACGATACGGAAATTTCAAAAATTCTGGAAGTCAACCGTTCTACTATCCAGAGAAGAAGACACGCCGGACTGGAATTTATCAAAAAATTTATGGAGGAGGAAGCATGACAGCAAAGCACCCTATGATTCCGTTTCCTGTGATTGTAAGGGCTGCGGACGGCGATATTGAAGCAGTCAACCAGATTGTACGCCATTACAGCGGTTTTATTGCCAGCCGTTCCATGCGTCCCATGAAAGACGAATATGGGAATACCCACATGGTTGTAGATGAAACCCTACGCCGCCGGATGGAAACACGTCTGATTGCAAAGATTTTATCTTTTGAAATCAGGGAACCAAAATAAAAATAACGCTCTCCTGTGGAAGCATGGACAAGCCCATGCTTCCCAGACAGAGCTTGCCAGTCTATTAAAGTGCATTATCACCAGTGCATTTTAACAGGCTAACAAAGCCGGATTGTTCCTTGAAAAAGAAAGCGTCTAATCAACGCAGCATAAAGCAGCCGAATACGTTTCGATAGAAAGAGAGCCGTTGGGCTGGCACGCCGTAACCCACCAAAGGAGGGATGAAACCGGATAGCGATTCCTGCCAGCGTTCCATAAGCAGCTTACCGCAGAGCTGCCGCCATGACCTTTCTATCGTGATAATGATACTTCCGTACAGCCTTAGTCCGTGTGATGATGTAGCACCGCTGGCAAAGGGTACGGCTGGATGAGAACCATGCAGGGGTGAGATTCCCATGAGCTTTAGCGAAAGCTGTTCGGTTTGCTTCAAAGAAAATAACAGGAGGTTGTTATCTTATGGAAAACACAAAGAATCCTGTCCCTGAAATGATACGGGAATACCAGATAGGAAACACCTGTTATGTGGTAAAATCCCGCTCAAAAGAACAGGCACAGGAAGACGCAGTAACGAAAGTAAAAAGGCTTATCCGTAATGACTTGAAACAATAATTTTGCTATAAAACAGGGCAGACAGAAAACAGAAAATGCGGTACAATAAAGTTGCAAAAGCATTGTCTGTTTGACTGTCGGATAGGAGGTATTTATGTTACAGCAGTCAAACAACACTATCACTTCCATTTATCCGATTGGAAATCAAACAGAGGAATTAACCGCATTATACTGTCGGCTTTCACAAGATGATAAACAGGAGGGTGATTCAAACAGTATTATTAACCAGAAAAAAATCCTGAAGCGTTATGCAATCGAACATGGGTATCAGCCTTATGTGTTTTTTGTAGATGATGGATTTTCTGGTACAAATTTCAACAGACCAGATTTTCAAAGAATGATTGCAGAGGTCGAAGCAGGAAGAATCAAACGCGTTATAGTCAAAGATATGTCAAGACTTGGGCGTGATTATTTGCAGGTGGGAATGTACACAGAAATTATGTTCCCGAACATGGATGTCCATTTTATTGCTGTCAATGATGGCGTGGATAGCCATGTGGGGGAGAATGAGTTTACCCCATTTCGTAACATAATCAACGAATGGTACGCAAAGGACACCAGCAAAAAAATCCGTGCAGTCAAACGTTCTAAAGGAATGGCAGGCGAGCATATCGGTTCTCACGCTCCTTATGGCTACATGAAGAATCCTGACAATAAAAAGGAATGGCTTATAGATGAAGAAGCCGCCGAAGTGGTTCGGGAAATCTTCCGTTTATGTGTCAATGGTTATGGACCGACACGAATTGCTAATATTCTAACGGAAAGAAAAATTCTTTGCCCTACTTATTATGCGTTAGAGCATGGGGAAAAGCCACGAACCGTTCTTCCGCCTGACAAGTATCTGTGGAGCGCGACTGTGGTATCTCATATCTTAGAAAGAATGGACTATTTAGGACATACTGTGAATTTTAAGACCCATGTTAAGTCTTATAAAAATCGCAAAAAAATTGATAACAGTCCTGAACAATGGAGGGTTTTTGAGAATACCCATGAAGCAATCATTGACAAGGAAACCTTTGAGATTGTACAGAAAATCCGTTCCGGAAAACGCCGCCCTACCAAAATGGGGGATATGCCTATGTTCTCTGGTTTGCTCTACTGTGCAGATTGCGGAAGCAAAATGACATTTCATAGGCAAATGGCACAGAGCGCAGAGAAACATAATTTTGTATGCAGCAATTACCGGCACAATTCAAAATCATGTACTATGCACTATATTCGTAATGTAGTAGTCGAACAAATTGTGCTGGAAAACCTGAAAGAAGTTATCCGCTATGTATCAGATTATGAAGATGAATTTGTTCAGATGGTAATGGACACGGATATGCGGCAAAGAAATAAAGAACTGTCGCAAAAGAAAAAACGGCTTACAGAAATCCATTCCCGTATTCAAGAGTTGGACAAAATTTTTCAACGGATTTATGAAGACAATATTAGTGGAAAACTTTCAGATGAGCGCTTTATGAAACTTTCAAAAGGATATGAGGAAGAACAGCATACTTTGCAGGAAGAACAGACTTCCTTAGAGAAAGAATTACAGAAAGAAGAAAAACAATCTGTGGATGTAAAGCAATTTCTTTCAGTAGTCCGCAAGTACACTAACCTTACAGAACTAACACCAGAAATTGTACATGAGTTTATCGACAAAATTATTGTCCATGCTCCTGATAAGAGCAGCGGTAAACGCTTACAGGAAATTGAAATTATCTATAACCATATCGGAGTATTCGACCACTCAAAGGTCACTTTGTGGAAAGGAAAAGCGGTATAGTACGCAACATACTATACCGCAAAACCTAAATCTTAAAAACATCCTTACCAAACCCTCACATTTATAAGGCTTTGAGAGGATATGAGGAGATAAAATGGAGAAAATAAAGGTACTATTCATTTGCCACGGCAACATCTGCCGCAGCACCATGGCGCAATACGTTTTCCAGAACCTGATCAACAGACACGGCCTCATCGATCAGTTCTACATTGATTCCGCAGCTACCAGCCGCGAGGAGATCGGTAATCCGGTCCATCACGGCACCAGGCGGAAGTTAAAAGAAGTCGGCATCCCGTGCGGAGATCACCGCGCACGTCAGTTAGAAAAGCGGGAATATGACGAATTTGATTATCTGATCGGGATGGACTCCATGAATATCCGCAATATGATGCGGATTCTGGGCGGCGATCCGGAAGGAAAAGTGTCGAAACTGCTTGATTTTACAGAGCGGACAGGGCAGGATATTGCGGATCCGTGGTATACCGGGAATTTTGACAGGACATACGAAGATGTGAAAGAAGGCTGTGAAGCCTTACTGCAGGACTGCCTGCTGCGCCTATAGAGCGCAGCTGAGCAGTTTTTTTAGATTGTTGTGGAATTGTTTTCCGTGGACATGAAGTTTATGACGTTCGGAATTGGAGAGATCCTGATTCAGATGTTTTTCGTAACGATTGAAGAGTACGCGATAGTCCATATTCTGACGGTGGCTCCAACGGATCAGTACCCAGTTCATTGCATCTTCGGTCCAGTACTGGGAGGGGATGCCGGCTTCTTTCAAGACAGTGATATACTGCATGGCGCGCACAGACAGTTTGTTCAGATGTTTTTGCTTTTCCGCCTCAGAAGCAGCATCTTTCCGGCGGAAGAACAGAAACGTACGTTTTTTCTTCTGGGAGTTGTTCTCCAAAAATTCCATCGCAAGGTCTACGGTTTCCTGCAGACGACAGGCAGCGTTCCAATACACGACAAACGGAGCAGCCTGTTCATCATCCTCGGGACCAACGGTAAAGGTGCGGAAGACACGGATTTGTCCACCGCCTAATTCTTTGTCATATTCGTGCCGGGATTCGGGATTGGAAAGTACCCGGTACGCCTCCAGTATTTCCTGCATACACGCAGTGGTGTCGATGCCCTGATTCATATTGGCATCCGGGTGATATACTTTAGCAAGCGCATTTTTTGCACTTGTGATTTCCTGTAATGTAGCTTCCCGGGAAACACCGAGAATATCATAGTAAGTACGGGAATTCATAAGAACCTCCTTCGATTTATAGAATCTCCCTTTCAGAGAATGAAAGAGAGTAAAAATATACATAAAAAAAGCAGATGGCAAGAAAAAATCAGTCTGCCCGGACGGAAATCTGACGATTGCCGATAAGAATATCTGCACCAAATTATTATATTACCTGGATATGGAAAATGCAAGCAATTTTGCTGACGGAATTGCCCGATTGTGTTATATTTTTTTATAGAGAAAAAAGTCAGGAATAGCAGACATAGAAAAGAGGTTATCAGACATGTATATTGCAGACTTACACACCCATTCCAGATATTCCAGAGCCACCAGCAAAGAGTGTACGCCGGAGTATCTGGATCTGTGGGCGCGCAGAAAAGGCATCCATCTGATCGGGAGCGGGGATTTTACGCATCCGGCATGGAGAGAAGAGTTAAAAGAAAAATTAAAGCCCGCAGAAGACGGATTTTATGTCCTAAAAAAAGAATACAGGATTCAGGATGGGAATACGCCGGATCACATGATTCCCCGATTCGTGATCACCGGAGAGATCAGTTCTATCTATAAGAAATGCGATAAGGTGCGGAAGGTTCACAGTCTTTTGATTCTTCCCGGGCTAAAAGCCGCAGAGAATCTTTCGGAGAAACTGGAAGTGATCGGAAATCTGAATTCGGACGGGCGGCCGATTCTTGGGTTGGATTGCCGGGATTTACTGGAAATCATGCTGGAGACAACACCAGATGGCATGTACGTTCCGGCACACATCTGGACACCGCATTTTTCCATGTTCGGAGCATTTTCCGGATTTGATACGATAGATGAGTGCTTCGGGGATCTGAGTTCTCACATTCATGCAGTGGAGACGGGATTATCCTCGGATCCGCCGATGAACTGGCGGGTGTCCATGCTGGACCGGTTTCAGTTGATTTCCAATTCCGATGCGCATTCTCCGGCAAAACTGGGAAGAGAGGCCACTCTTCTGGATATTGACTGGTCCTATGAAGGTCTGAGAGGTGCCATTCAAAATGGCAGCGGTCTGGCAGGCACCATTGAATTTTTCCCGGAGGAAGGAAAATACCATATGGATGGGCATCGGAAGTGCAATCTTTGTCTGACACCGATGGAGACAGAAACATATCAGGGGAAATGTCCGGTGTGTGGAAGAAAAATCACTATTGGTGTCTCTCATCGGATTGAACAGCTGGCGGACAGGGCGGAAGGTTTTGTAAAAGAAGGCGCCAATGGATTTGAAAGTCTGGTTCCACTTCCGGAAGTCATCTCGGCATGCGTGGGTGTTTCTTCCCGAAGTAAGAAGGTACAAAAAGAATACGAGCAGATGCTGCGGATGATCGGATCGGAATTTGAGATTCTGAGAACTGTGCCGTTGGAGGAAATCCGGCAAAAGTCCGGATTTCTGATCGCAGAGGGAATTGAGCGTCTGCGAAACGGCGAGGTAGAGCGGATTTCGGGATTTGACGGAGAATACGGAACAATCAAACTGTTTCAGCCGTATGAACTGGAAGAGGTCGATAGACAGCGGTGATTGCCGAACCGAAAGAGGGGTGTTGATTTTCTCACGTTGACTTGCTAGAATAGAAGAAACAATAAGATTCGTTGCACCCGGATGGAAGGATGCCTCCAGTTTGGAACATCCTTCCCTTTTTGTGGGGAGCCGGATTTCAGGAAAAGAGGTTTGATATCATGCAGTATGATTTTACAACGATTATGGACCGGCGGGGAAAGGATGCCATCGCAGTAGATGCGCCTGCCGGAAACAATACAGGCAATGATTTTTTCGCAGGTGCGAAAATTCGGGAAGGGTTTGATCTGATCCCGATGTGGGTAGCGGATATGAATTTTCCGGCGCTTCCGGCAATTCCGGAGGCGATCATCCAGAGGACAAAGCATCCGGCATACGGTTATTTTGATCCGTCGGCGGCATATTATGACGGGATCATCAACTGGCAGAAGACACGTAATGGCGTGAACGATCTGACAAAAGAGTGCATTGGCTATGAGAACGGTGTGCTCGGCGGTGTGGTTTCTGCTTTGAAAGTACTGTGTTCCAATGGGGATTCTGTTTTGCTGCAGTCTCCGACGTATATCGGATTTACACATTGTATTGAGGACAATGGATGGAATATCGTTCTGAATCCGCTGGTGTTGGATGAAGAAGGAATCTGGCGGATTTATTACGAAGATATGGAAGAAAAAATTGTGCAAAACAAGATCCATGCGGCGGTTTTTTGTTCGCCTCACAACCCGACCGGACGTGTTTGGGAGCGCTGGGAGATTGAAAAGGCGATGGAAATCTATCAGAAGCATGATGTGTATGTGATCTCAGATGAAATCTGGTCAGATCTGACACTTCCGGGATATCAGCATATTCCGACACAGTCTGTATCCGAGGATGCAAAAAACAGAACCATTGCGCTTTACGCTCCGTCCAAGACATTCAATCTGGCAGGATTGATCGGTTCGTATCATATCATTTATAATTCGTATTTGAGAGACCGGGTATGTATGGAAGGGAAAATGACCCATTACAATTCTATGAATGTGTTGTCCATGCATGCGCTGATCGCGGCATATTCGAAAGAAGGAATGGAGTGGGTGGACGAGCTTCGCACCGTGCTGGATACGAACATTTCCTATGCCATGGAGTTTATCAGGCGAGAATTTCCGGGTGTTTCCGTGTCCAGACCGCAGGGGACGTACATGCTCTTTTTAGACTGCACAGACTGGTGCGAGGCGCATCACCAGACCATTGAAGAGCTGCAGAGGGCAGGCATGGAAGTGGGCGTAATCTGGCAGGATGGTCGCCCGTTCCACGGAGCATGCCATATCCGGATGAATCTGGCGCTGCCGCACAGTCGTGTGAAAGAAGCGTTTGAACGATTGAAACAGTATGTGTTTCTCGACTGAAAAATAGTGACATAAAAAAGGAGTACAACATGCAGTATATCATTCCGCACTACTATAAGAAGTTTGTATGTATCGGCGGGGACTGTCCGGATACTTGCTGCGCAGGGTGGCAGATTATGATCGATCCCGCTTCGCTGAAAAAATACAGACAGATAAAAGGACGGCTTGGCAGTCGCCTGCACAATGAAATTGACTGGGAGGAAGGCGCGTTTCGCCAATATGAGAAGCGCTGTGCCTTTCTCAATGAAGAAAATCTGTGTGATCTGTACATAGAAGGCAACGGATCCGGGATGTTCTGCAAGACCTGCAGGCTGTATCCGAGACATGTGGAAGAATTTGAAGGACTGCGGGAGATTTCCCTGTCTTTATCCTGTCCGGAAGCAGCAAACCTGATCCTGGGCTGCGAAGAGCCGGTCCATTTTCTGGAGGCGGAAAATCCGGATCGGGAAGAGACTTATGAGGAGTTTGATTTCTTCTTGTTTACCAAACTGGAAGACGCGAGAACTCTGATCTTTCAGATTCTTCAGAATCGGGAGTATCCAATCCGGTTGAGAATGGCGATCGTGCTGGCACTGGCGCATGATCTGCAGGAGAGGATCGACAAAAATGCCCTGTTTGAGATTGATGGGCTTCTAAAGCGTTACGAGAAGGAACGTGTATGGACCTGGTTTCAGGAAAAACTGGACAATCTGGATACAGAGGCAAAAACGCAGCAGGAGGTTTGCGGCAATCTGTTTGTGATCCTGAATCATCTGGAAGTGCTCAGAGACGACTGGAAGGGATATGTCAAAGAAGCAAAAAATATGTTGTTGGAATCAGAGCTGTCAGCAGAGCAAAGAAAAGAGTTCGAATCTGTGTTTACGGAGAAGATCATGGAACAGCTGATGGTTTATTTTGTATTTACTTACTTTTGCGGGGCAGTCTACGATGAACAGGCATATGGGAAACTAAAATTTGCAGTGGCAGGTTGTATTTTGATCCGGGCGCTGGCAAAAGGTGTATTTTTGAAAAATGGAACGCTGGAGTTTTCGGATGTTGCAGAGGCAGCACGCCGGTATGCAAGAGAAGTGGAGCATTCAGATTTCAACAAGTGCAAGATGGAGCAGATGCTGCAGGATGAAGGCAAATTTGGACTGGAAAAATTATTTGTAATTTTATAAAAGGCGATAGGATAAGAAAGAAACAACAGGGGGGATTTTATGACAAAGACAGCAGCGCCTATGACAAGCGGCTCGATCTGGAAACAGATGACTTTTTTTGCGATGCCGATTTTTCTGGGCAATTTATTTCAGCAATTATATAACACCGTGGATTCTCTGATCGTTGGAAATTTCCTGGGGAGCAGTGCACTGGCCGCAGTCAGCTCCTCCGGAAGTCTGATCTTTATGCTGATTGGATTTTTGAGTGGAATCTCAGCGGGAGCGGGGGTGATCGTTGCCCGGTTTTTTGGTGCAGGAGATGAGAAAAATCTGCAGCGCGCGGTACACACCACAGTTGCATTTGGTCTGGTGGCAGGAGTTTTGATGACCGGTGTGGGAGTGGCACTTTCTCCGCAGATCCTGCGGTGGATGGATACGCCCGAAAGTGTAATGAGGGAATCGGTGACATATCTACAGATTTATTTTGCGGGATCTTTAGGATTTGTGATGTACAATGTCCTGGTGGGAATTCTGCAGGCTGTGGGAGACAGCAGACATCCTTTGTATTATCTGATCGTATCGTCTGTGATCAATCTGGTGTTGGATCTGTTGTTTATCACAGGATTTCATACAGGAGTGGGAGGTGCGGCGGTTGCAACCGTGATCTCTCAGATTGTGAGTGCACTCCTTTGTTTCTGGCAGCTGCTGCGGACAAAGGAAAGCTATGGATTGAAGATTCGAAAAATCCGTTTTGACAAAGGAATCCTTGTCCAGATCATCAAGATCGGACTACCTTCCGGAGTGCAGAACTCTATCATTGCGTTTGCAAACGTAATCGTGCAGTCCAATATCAATGCATTCGGAGAGATGGCAATGGCGGGCTATGGGGCCTACACAAAGGTGGAAGGGTTCGGTTTTCTGCCCATCAACAGCTTTACTATGGCACTGACGACATTTGTAGGACAGAATCTGGGTGCAAAGCAGGAGGAGCGCACGAGAAAAGGGGCGCGATTTGGAATTCTCGCAGCAGTTATATTGGCAGAACTGATTGGTGTCGTGGTATTTCTTCTGGCACCACAGCTGATCGCGGCATTTGACTCTTCTCCTGAGATCATTCGGTTTGGTGTGGAAAAAGCCAGAACAGCAGCGTTATTTTACTGTCTGCTTGCATTTTCACATTCCATTGCAGCAATTCTGCGCGGTGCGGGGAAGACGATGGTGTCCATGATCATTATGATGATGTGCTGGTGCGTGATCCGGGTGTCTTTCCTTTCCGTGATGATTCCGCTCACTCACAGCATTCAGGTGGTGTACTGGGTATATCCGCTGACATGGAGTTTAAGTTCTCTGGCATTTTTCTGGTATTATAAGAAAGCGAAGTGGATATAATAAATAGTAACAGACCAGATCAGGGAATGGAGAATCGAAATGAAACGTGTTCTCGCAGTGTTACTAAGCGCAGTACTGAGTCTCTCTGTGGCTGTTGTGCCCGGGATTCAGACTCTGGCAGAAGAGCCGGATGCGGCTCAGAAAACAGAAGGGCAGCAGGAGGCAGAGGTGGAAGTACAGGCACCAAGTGCCGTTTTGATGGAAGCGTCCACAGGCGCTGTGTTGTATGAAAAAGATGCAGATACAAGACGCGCGCCGGCCAGTGTCACGAAGATCATGACTATGCTTTTGATCTTTGATGCACTGGAGGATGGAAAAATTGCGCTGGAAGATGAGGTGTCAACCTCGGAATATGCAGCGTCCATGGGCGGTTCTCAGGTGTTTTTAGAACCCGGAGAAACGCAGAGTGTGGATACGATGTTAAAATGTATTTCCGTAGCCAGTGCCAATGATGCCTGTACCGCCATGGCAGAGTACATAGCGGGCAGTGAAGAGGCTTTTGTAAAGATGATGAATGAACGGGCGGCAGGGCTCGGCATGAAAAATACAACGTTTCAAAACTGTAACGGACTGGATACCGAGGGACATTTGACGACGGCAAGAGATATTGCTCTGATGTCCAGAGAATTGATCGAAAAATATCCGAAGATTCATGATTACTGCATGATCTGGATGGATACGATCACCCATACTACAAAAAAGGGGACTTCTGAATTTGGACTGTCCAACACGAACAAACTGGTACGGCAGTATCCATATGCCACAGGTTTAAAGACAGGCTCTACCGACGAGGCCAAATTTTGCGTGTCTGCGACAGCCGAAAAAGACGGGATGGAACTGATCGCAGTGATCCTGGGCGGAGAAAATTCGAAACAGCGGTTTCAGGATGCGACGAAGCTTCTGAATTATGGATTCGGAAAATGCCAGGTATACGAAGACAATGATCCGCCGAAGTTAAAGCCGGTCGAAGTGCAGGGTGGTGTCAAAGATCAGATTCTCTGTGAGTATGCGGATACGTTCCGCTATCTGGACACAAGCGGAGCAAATCTGGCAGGGGTGACAAAGAAGGCACAGATGAAGCAGTCTGTAAAAGCTCCGGTGAAAAAGGGACAGAAAGTAGGCGAACTTGTCTATAAGCTGGGAGAAAAAGAAATCGGAAGAGTGGAGATTCTGGCAAAAGAAAGCTGTAAAAAAGCAGAATTTCTGGATTATCTGAAAAAAGTGATGCAAAAAATCAGGGTGTAGCGAAATGCTACACCTTTCCTTATGTTGAACTGCATTCAAAAAAATGATAGGATAAGAAGAAAAAATGACAAAAAGGAGAATGCCATGAAAGCAGTGATCTTAGTGGTCTTTGTTCTGACAGTGGCGGCAGTTCTTTGTCTGCTGGAAGCGTACCGGGAGCAGCAGTATTTCAAGGTGACAGAGGACGTTGTTGTATCCCGCAGGCTGAACGGGCTGAAAAAGGAAAAGAAGATCGTGTTTTTGAGCGATCTGCACAATAAAGAATATGGAGCCGGAAATGAACGTTTGCTGGATGCGATCTGCAAAGCGAGGCCGGATCTGATTCTGATTGGCGGGGACATGCTGGTCGGGAAGAAAGGGTGTTCCTTTGCTCCGGCTCTGGAATTTGTTTCAAAACTTCCTGCGATCGCTCCGGTGTATTATGCCTGCGGAAATCACGAGCAGCGGATGAAAAGAAAACCGGAAGTCTATGGGGAGGTTTATCAGGAGTATCAAAAGCAATTAGAAGAATGTGGCGTGCATTTTCTGGAAAATAGAAGCGTCCTGCTTAAGGAGGATGACTGCCGGATCCGGATCTCGGCTCTGGAACTGCCCCTTGCAACTTATACAAAATTCAAAAAATACCGGGTCACAGAGCAGGATGTAACAGCATGTATTGAAAAAGAAGCTGCGGATTATGAGATTCTTCTGGCGCACAATCCGGTTTATTTTGACGCATATAAAAAATGGGGAGCAGATCTGGTGCTTTCCGGGCATCTTCACGGCGGGATTATCCGTCTGCCGGGAATCGGAGGTCTGATCACGCCTCAGGCGATTCCGTTTCCGAAATATTCCGGGGAGATGACAACAGAAGGAGAGCAGACGATCATTGTGAGCCGCGGGCTTGGCACTCATACGATCAATCTCCGTTTTTTGAATGAGGCAGAGATGATCGTGATTCATCTGCGTGGCGAAAAAGACAGTTGAGAATTTGAAGGATTTCCCGTATAATGAAACACAGTGCGAAAAAACAGACGGTAGATGGGAGAAATAAAACAGATGGGGATACCGGTAAAATTGCAGGTTTTTGAAGGTCCGTTGGATCTGCTGTTACATTTGATCGAGAAAAATAAGATTGATATCTATGACATTCCGATCGTAGAGATCACCAGCCAGTATATGGAATATATCCGGCAGATGGAGCGGGAAGATTTAAACGTTATGAGTGAATTTCTCGTGATGGCGGCAACACTTCTGGATATCAAATGCCGGATGCTGCTCCCGAAAGAGATCAATGAAGAGGGAGAAGAGGAAGATCCGAGAGCAGAGCTGGTAGAACAGCTTTTACAGTATAAAATGTACAAATATATGTCCTACGAGCTGCGGGATCGTCAGGTAGATGCAGACCAGTATTTTTACCGGGAGGCAGATATTCCCAAAGAGGTGAAAAGTTATGTTCCTGCGGTAGATCTGGATCAGCTTTTAGGGGATGTGACGCTGGTACAGCTCCGGAAAATTTTCCGGGAAGTGATGCGCAGGCAGGAAGAGAAGATCGATCCGGTGCGGAGTAAGTTCGGTAAGATCGAGAAAGAAGAAGTACCGCTTCCGGACAAGCTTTTGTATGTGGAGACTTATGCAAGGACACATAAAAAATTCAGTTTTCGTATGCTTCTTGAAAAACAGAGAAGCAAGATGCATATTGTGGTGACATTTCTGGCAGTGCTGGAGCTGATGAAGACGGGCATGATCCGTGTTTATCAGGAAGAAATCTGCGGGGAGATCCTGATCGATTCCCAGATATAACAGAGCATAAGAGCATGTCAGGAGAAACAGGAAGGAAAGAGAAAGAATGGAGCAAAAAAAACTGCAGGCAGCCATAGAAGCAATTTTGTTTGCAATGGGAGGCTCTGTGGAGCTGAAAAAACTTGCACAGGCGATCGGACATGACGAAGAAACGACAAAAAAAGTAATCCGCCAGATGATGGACCGGTATGAGAAAGAAGATCGGGGAATCCGGATCATTGAACTGGAAGCTTCGTTTCAGATGTGCACGAAAAAAGAGATGTATGAATATTTGATCCGGGTAGCAAAGCAGCCGAAAAAACAGGTTCTTACGGATGTACTTTTGGAAACGCTTTCGATCATCGCCTACAAGCAGCCGGTTACAAAACTGGAAATCGAAAAAATCCGTGGCGTCAAATCGGATCATGCAGTCAGCAAGCTGGTAGAATATGATCTGGTCGAGGAAGTGGGGCGTATGGATGCGCCGGGAAAACCGCTTTTATTTGGAACCACAGAAGAGTTTCTGCGCAGATTCAGTGTGCATTCTCTGGATGAACTTCCTGCGCCGAATCCGGAGCAGGTAGCACATTTTAAAGAAGAAGCAGAGGATGAGGTACAGTTAAAGTTAAACCTGTAGTTCTGATTAAAAATCTTCGGACATAGGATATAGCAAAGAATGTCTGGAGAATAGAAAAGTAATGCATGAGAAAAGAAGGGAAAGAGGACGAACATATCGGGGCGGAATGATCCTGGGCTTTTGTCTTCTGATTGCAGTAAATGGTCTGTTTCCGGTTTCGTGTGTATATGCGGAGGAAGAACAGACAAAAATCGCATACGGGGAGAATACTCCAGGACAGTTATACGCCCGGTCGGCAGTTTTGATGGATGCAGACAGCGGGCGTATTTTGTTTGCAAAAAATGCCGAAACAGAGCGTCCTATGGCGAGTACAACCAAGATCATGACCTGCATTCTTGCATTGGAACGTGCAGACCCGGATGAGAGTGTGTCAGTCAGTGCCAATGCGGCAGCCCAGCCCAGAGTCCGACTGGGGACAGTGGAAGGACAGAAATTTAAGCTTAAGGATCTTTTATATTCTCTGATGCTGGAATCACATAACGATACAGCGGTGATGCTGGCAGAACATCTGGCGGGAAGCGTGGAGCAGTTTGCGGATGAAATGAACCAGAAAGCAAGAGAACTGGGACTTAGCCATACCCATTTTGTCACCCCCAATGGTCTGGACGGGGCAGATGACGGCGGGAGCCATCGGACCACGGCAAAAGAACTGGCAAGGATTATGCGCTATTGTGTGATGGAGTCTTCAAAGCGGAAGGAATTTCTGGAAATTACAGGCGCGTCTTCCTATCAGTTTTCAGATCTGGAGCAGACGCAGACGTATTCCTGCATCAATCACAACGCGTTTCTTACGATGATGGAAGGCGCTATATCCGGAAAAACCGGATTTACCGGGGAGGCAGGATATTGCTATGTGGGGGCATTAAAAAGAGAAAAGCGAACCTTTATCGTAGCACTTCTGGCGTGCGGCTGGCCGAACAATCGGAGCTATAAATGGGAGGATACAAAAAAACTGATGGAGTACGGTCTGGAACACTTTGAATATCAGAGTGTAAAAGGCGCCGGGCAAAAATTTAAAATCCGGGTGACGGATGGGATTCCGGATTCCAATCAGAAAGCGGCGTATACATATGCAGAAGCACTGTCAGAGCAGTCAAATCTTTCGTTTCTGCTGGCAGACTGGGAATCTGTTCAGGTAAGAAGGAACATTCCGACAGTATTGCCGGCTCCTGTCCGGGAAGGGACAGAAGTGGGAACGATAGAATATCGGGTCAACGGAGAAATTCTTGCCAGACTTCCGGTAGTAATCCAAAGGTCTGTGGGAAAAATTGATTTTTCATGGTGCTGGAAGAAAATAGCAGCAAAATATTTCTTAAAAGAGAAAATATATTAAAATAAATCAAGGTAAGTGATTAAAAATGTCACTGGTATCGAATGGAAGAGTATGATAGTATAAACGAAATAAAAAAAGACAAGTAAATTGATGTAATATAAGGAGTGCTTGCGATGAAGAATTTTGAAAAATATGAAAGAAGCTATTTTATGCCGCCGGTGCCGTGCTATGACTGGGTGAAGAAAGACCATATTGAAAAACCGCCCGTCTGGTGCAGCGTGGATCTGCGGGATGGGAATCAGGCATTGATCGAGCCTATGAGTCTGGAGGAAAAAATAGAATTCTTCCAGATGCTTCTGGATGTCGGCTTCAAGCAGATCGAAGTGGGATTTCCGGCAGCGTCTGAGACAGAATATCAATTTCTGCGTACATTGATCGAGCAGAATATGATCCCTGAGGATGTAACGATCCAGGTTCTGACACAGGCGAGAGAGCATATTATCAAACGGACCTTTGAAGCGGTCAAAGGAGCGCCGCATGCGGTCATTCATCTGTATAATTCAACTTCTGTCGCACAGAGAGAACAAGTGTTTAAAAAGAATAAAGAAGAAATCAAAAAAATTGCGGTAGACGGAGCCATTCTTCTGAATGAGCTGGCAAAGGAGACAGAAGGGAATTTCACGTTTGAGTACAGCCCGGAAAGTTTCCAGGGAACCGAGGTGGATTATGCGCTGGAAGTGTGCAATGCAGTTCTCAGGGTGTGGGAGCCGTCCAGGGAGCGAAAAGTGATCATCAATCTTCCGACAACCGTGGAAAACGCGATGCCGCATGTGTTCGCAAGTCAGGTGGAATATATGAGCAAGCACTTATATAACAGAGAACATGTATTGTTATCGCTTCATCCGCACAACGACAGAGGATCCGGCGTCAGTGACGCAGAGCTTGGAATTCTGGCAGGAGCGGACCGGATCGAGGGAACGCTGTTTGGAAACGGCGAACGGACCGGAAATGTGGATATTATCACGGTTGCTATGAATATGTATTCACAGGGAGTGGATCCGGGCTTGGATTTTTCCAACATGAGTGAGATCAGTGAGACCTATGAGAGACTTACCAGAATGCAGGTTTCTCCGAGACAGCCATATGCCGGAGAACTGGTATTTACCGCGTTTTCCGGTTCTCACCAGGATGCGATCGCAAAAGGAATGGCATGGAGAGAAGAGAAGCAGTGCCAGACGTGGACGGTTCCTTACCTTCCTCTGGATCCAAAAGATGTGGGACGCCGCTACGAGACCGATGTGATCCGTATCAACAGTCAGTCGGGAAAAGGCGGAGTCAACTATATTTTAAAACAGAGCTTTGGAATCAGCCTTCCGCAGAAAATGAGGGAAGAGGTCGGCTATCTTGTAAAGGATGTGTCAGATAAAGCGCATAAAGAGCTGACGCCGGACTGGGTATACCATATATTTGAAGATCATTATATTCACGTAAAAACAATCTTTACAGTAGATGAATGCCACTTTAAACAGGCAGACGGAATCCTTGCGGAGGCGACGATCCACCATGCGGGAAGCGACCGTGTGATCAACGGAATGGGAAATGGACGTCTGGATGCGGTGAGCAATGCCATCAAGCACTATTTTGACATCGATTATGAGCTGGCATTTTATGAAGAACATTCCATGACAAAAGGGTCTTCATCCAAAGCGGTCGCTTATGTGGGCGTGATCTGCAATAAAAAGCGCTACTGGGGTGTTGGCATTGATGCCGATATCATCAAAGCTTCTGTAGAAGCCCTGGTCGTGGCAGTCAATAAGATCGAAGAACTCCGAAATCAGCAGGAATGCAAGGATGCAAGACTCTTGGAGATCACGAATTATATCTATGCAAACTATAAGCATGTGACACTGGATGAGCTGTCCGAAAAGTTTTTCCTGTCGAAACCATACCTTTCCAAATATATCAAGGAAAAATCAGGAATGACATTCGGAGACATCCTGAAAAATGTCCGGATGAAAAAAGCCTGCACGATGCTTAGGGAAGGCAATGCAACTGTGGAGAGTATCGCAGAGACTGTGGGATATCAGAACGTAGAACATTTCAACCGGATCTTTAAAAAGATGTATCAGGTCACTCCGGTGCAATTCCGTAATCAGAAGTAAAAAACAAAGACATATTTCCAAAGTCAGGAAATATGTCTTTTTTAAAAAAAATTCGGAAAAAATAAAAGAAAATGGTAAAGAAATGACAAAAAACAGAAATTCAATTGAATTTTTTTGCTAAGTAATATATACTAGAATAGGCAAAAATTTTGGTTTATATTTAAACACATTTTATAATAATGGAGGGCTAGAATATGAGCAACAATGCAACAGAAAACTCAGCAAGCAGAAGAATTGCCACACTGCTTGATGGGGGTAGCTTTGTTGAAATCGGTTCTGCTGTAACAGCAAGAAATACAGATTTCAACCTGCAGGAAAAAGAAACTCCGGCTGATGGAGTAATCACCGGCTATGGAGTGATCGACGGCAATCTCGTGTATGTGTACAGCCAGGATGCATCTGTTTTAAAAGGTGCAATCGGTGAGATGCATGCGAAAAAAATTGCCAACATCTATGACATGGCGATGAAGATGGGAGCGCCGGTGATCGGACTGATCGACTGTGCGGGACTTCGTCTTCAGGAAGCAACAGATGCTCTGGAAGCATTTGGAAGCCTGTACTTCAAACAGGCAATGGCATCCGGTGTGATCCCTCAGATCACAGCTGTTTTTGGTATGTGTGGCGGTGGTCTTGCAGTCGTGCCGGGACTGACGGATTTCACATTCATGGAAAATAAAGAAGGAAAGCTGTTTGTGAATTCACCAAATGCACTGGACGGAAACATTGATTCCAAGTGCAATACAGCAAGTGCCGAGTATCAGAGCAAGACAGCTGGTCTTGTAGATGTAGTGGGTACAGAAGAAGAGATTTTGGGACAGATCCGTTCTCTGATCTGCATGCTGCCTGCAAATTTTGAAGATGATGCATCTTATGATGAGTGTACAGATGACCTCAACCGTGTCTGCGCAGATCTTGCCAATGCTGCGGAAGATACAGGAATTGCATTTGCCACAATTTCTGACAACAATATTTTCTTTGAAACCAAGAGAGAATATGCAAAAGAAATGGTAACAGGATTTATCCGTCTGAACGGAATGACAGTGGGAGCTGTTGCAAACCGTTCCAAAGTATATGATGCAGAAGGAAATGCAGAGTCCTATGGACAGGTTCTGACAGTTGACGGATGTAAAAAAGCAGCAGATTTTATCAATTTCTGTGATGCTTTCTCGATTCCGGTATTATCTCTGACAAACGTGACAGGATTTGAAGCAACTCTGGAAGCTGAGAAGGATATGGCACGTGCAGTTGCAAAACTGACTTACGCATTCGCGAATGCATCTGTACCAAAGGTTAATGTGATCGTAGGAAAAGCTTACGGAAGCGCATATATTGCGATGAACAGTAAATCTATCGGAGCAGATCTGGTATACGCATGGCCGACAGCTGAGATCGGAATGATGGATGCTTCTATGGCAGCAAAGATCATGTATGCAGATGCAGACGCAGAGACATTGAAAGAAAAGGCAGCAGAATACAAAGAGCTGCAGTCCAGTCCGGTTTCTGCGGCAAGAAGAGGATATGTGGATGCAATCATTGATGCAGCCGACACAAGAAAATATGTGATCGGAGCATTTGAGATGCTGTTCACAAAGAGAGAGGATCGTCCGGCAAAGAAACACGGTACGGTTTAGTGAGGTGAGGCGAAGTGAAGAAAAAATTAAGTTTAATCGTACTTGCCTGTGCTCTTACCTTAGGTGTTTCAGGATGCGGCAGTGAGGCAGATACGACAACAAGTAATGATAGAGAGTCTATGATGGCTTATTCAGAGGCAATTGTCAGCAGCTTCAGTCAGACACCGGATGAAGTTTTTGATCAGTATGAGGAAATGTCAGACTTGCAGTTGAATCTGATGCTTCTCAACACCGGTCTTCCTGTAGATTCTGAAAACTTCCTTTCTATGGTTGAATCCTGGAAAGCGGGAGAAAAGGAATGCGGAGAGTTCATAAGTTATGGGGACTTCGAGGCAGAGATGACAAGCTCTGGTATCGTTGTTTCTACAGAAGCAGAGTATGAGAATAAGACGGCAGATATCGAGTTTACATTTGATGAAGAACAGAAAATGGACAGTATGACGATCAATGCACATTATTCTACTTCAGAAATTCTGAAAAAGGCGGGACTGAATACCATCCTTGGAATGGGAACTGTATTCGTTGTTTTGATCTTTATTTCATTCATTATTTCTCTGTTCAGATTTATTCCGGAACTTGAGAAGAAATTTAAGAAAAATAAAACAGCAGAACCGGCAAAAGCACCGGCGCCGACACCAGCTGCGGCACCAGTGGTGGAAGATGTTTCAGATGATACAGAACTTGTAGCAGTCATCGCAGCCGCAATCGCAGCGGCAGAGGGAACTTCCACAGACGGATTTGTAGTTCGCTCAATTAAGAGAAGACAATCAAATAAATGGAACAAATGGAATTAATCAGGAGGATTTTAAAATGAAAAATTATACAATTACTGTAAATGGAAATGTATATGATGTAACAGTAGAAGAAAAAGGTGCAGGTGCGGCACCGGTTGCACCTGCAGCTCCAAAAGCGGCTCCAAAGGCAGCTCCGGCACCGGCTCCGAAAGCAGCATCAGCGGGAGCAGGAAGCATCCAGGTAAAAGCAGGAGCAGCAGGAAAAGTATTCAGTATTGACGCAAGTGTAGGACAGGTTGTAAAAACAGGAGATACCATCGTGACAGTAGAAGCTATGAAAATGGAAATCCCTGTAGTAGCTCCGGAAGATGGTACAGTTGCTAGCATTGATGTGGCAGTAGGCGACGCAGTAGAGTCAGGAGCAGTATTAGCCACATTAAACTAGGAGGTTTTGACAAATGGAATATATTTCAAATACGCTGGGGAACCTGGTAGAGCAGACTGCGTTTATGAACCTGACGTTCGGAAACCTGATTATGATCGCAGTTGCCTGCTTTTTCCTTTATCTGGCGATTAGACACGGCTTTGAACCGCTGCTGTTAGTTCCGATTGCATTTGGTATGCTTCTGGTTAATATTTATCCGGATATCATGCTTCATGCAGAAGATTCGGCGAACGGAACAGGCGGACTTCTGTATTATTTCTATGTTCTGGATGAGTGGTCAATCCTGCCGTCTCTGATATTCCTTGGTGTCGGTGCGATGACAGACTTTGGACCATTGATCGCGAACCCGAAGAGTTTCCTTCTGGGTGCGGCAGCACAGTTTGGTATTTTCGCCGCATACCTTGGAGCAATGGCAATGGGATTCTCTGACAAAGCGGCTGCAGCGATTTCTATCATCGGTGGTGCTGACGGTCCGACTTCTATTTTCCTTGCAGGAAAATTACAGCAGACAGCAATCTTAGGACCGATCGCGGTAGCGGCATATTCTTATATGTCACTGGTTCCGATCATTCAGCCGCCGATTATGAAGCTTCTTACAACAGAAGAAGAGCGTAAGATCAAGATGGAGCAGTTAAGACCGGTTTCCAAACTGGAGAGAATCCTCTTCCCGATCATCGTTACGATCGTAGTATGTACGATTCTTCCTACAACAGCTCCTCTGGTAGGTATGCTGATGCTTGGTAACCTGTTCAAAGAATCAGGTGTTGTAAGACAGCTGACAGAGACAGCATCCAATGCTTTGATGTATATCGTAGTAATCCTGCTTGGTACATCTGTAGGTGCTACAACAAGTGCAGAAGCATTCCTGAACATGGATACACTGAAAATCGTTGCACTGGGACTGATTGCGTTTGCATTCGGTACAGCAGCCGGAGTATTGTTCGGTAAACTGATGTGCTGGGCAACAAAGGGCAAGGTAAATCCTCTGATCGGTTCTGCGGGTGTGTCTGCGGTTCCTATGGCAGCCCGTGTTTCTCAGAAAGTCGGAGCAGAAGCAGATCCTACAAACTTCCTGCTGATGCATGCGATGGGACCGAACGTTGCCGGAGTTATCGGTACTGCGGTAGCAGCCGGAACATTTATGGCGATCTTTGGTGTGAAATAATAATGGAGGACAGTAAAAATGGCAGAAATTGCAAAAAAACCAATTAAAATTACAGAAACAATTCTGCGTGATGCGCATCAGTCTCTGATTGCGACAAGAATGACAACAGAGCAGATGATGCCGATCGTGGATAAAATGGATAAAGTCGGATATCATGCAGTAGAGTGCTGGGGAGGAGCTACATTTGATGCATCACTCCGTTTCCTGCACGAAGATCCATGGGAGAGACTTCGTAAATTCCGTGACGGATTCAAGAACACAAAACTGCAGATGTTATTCCGTGGACAGAACATTCTGGGATACCGTCCATACGCAGATGACGTGGTAGAGTATTTCGTACAGAAATCTGCTGCAAACGGAATCGACATCATTCGTATCTTTGACTGTATGAATGATATGAGAAACCTGCAGACAGCAGTTACAGCAGCAAATAAAGAAAAAGCGCATGCACAGGTTGCGATGTCTTATACACTTGGAGACGCTTATACTCTGGAATACTGGGTAGAGCTGGCAAAGAGAATTGAAGACATGGGAGCAAATTCAATCTGTGTGAAGGATATGGCAGGTCTTCTTTGCCCATATCAGGCTACAGAGCTTGTGACAGCATTAAAAGAAGCCGTTGAGATTCCGATCGAGATGCATACACACTACACATCAGGTGTTGCTTCTATGACATACCTGAAATCTGTAGAGGCAGGAGCTGACATCATCGATACAGCAATGTCACCATTTGCACTCGGAACTTCTCAGCCGGCAACAGAAGTTATGGTAGAGACATTCAAAGGAACTCCATACGATACAGGACTGGATCAGAACCTGCTTGCAGAGATTGCTGATTACTTCAGACCGATCAGGGACGAAGCACTCGAATCCGGACTGCTCAATCCGAAGAACCTTGGTGTCAACATCAAAACACTTCTGTACCAGGTACCGGGAGGAATGCTTTCCAACCTGACATCCCAGTTAAAAGAACAGGGAGCAGAGGACAAATTCTACGAGGTTCTGGAAGAAGTACCGCGTGTGCGTAAAGACCTTGGAGAGCCGCCGCTTGTTACACCTTCTTCTCAGATCGTTGGTACTCAGGCAGTGTTCAACGTACTGATGGGAGAACGCTATAAGATGGCGACAAAAGAGACAAAAGACGTACTGTCCGGAAAATATGGTGCGACAGCAAAACCATTCAATCCGGAAGTACAGAAAAAAGTAATCGGAGAAGATGCAGAAGTGATCACATGCCGTCCTGCAGATCTGATTCCAAACGAGCTGGATACACTGCGCAACGAGTGTGCACAGTACAGCCAGCAGGATGAGGACGTGCTGACATATGCACTGTTCCCACAAGTTGCAACAGACTTCTTCAAATACAGAGATGCTCAGCAGACAAAAGTAGATGCAAAAGTAGCAGATACAGAAGACGGAGCATATCCGGTATAATAAAATGAAAGAAAAGGATTGGAAGATGAAAGTTTTCCGGTCCTTTTTTGTTGTCCGGAAAAGAAATAAAAATTCAATTCCTTGTGCAGAATCTGTTTTAGTGATATAATTACCCGTGGCAAAGGAGGACGATTTTATGTGTATCAAAGATAGAATAGAACGATTACGTCAGAAAATGGAAGAACACCATATTTCTGTTTATATGATTCCGACAGCAGATTATCACCAGAGTGAATATGTAGGAGAACACTTTAAATCCAGAGCATTTATCACAGGATTTACAGGATCAGCAGGGACTGCTGTCATCACAAAAGAAGAAAGCTGTCTCTGGACGGACGGAAGATATTTCCTTCAGGCAGAAAGCCAGCTTCAGGGAAGCGGGATCCGTCTGCAGAAGATGGGAGAACCGGGAGTGCCTACGATCGCAGAATATATCGAATCTGTACTGGGAGAATCTGAAAATATCGGATTTGACGGAAGAACCATCGGGATTACAGAAGGAGAACAGTACGAAGAGATCGCGAAAGAGAAGCACGGACAGGTGTACTATGGCTGTGATCTGGTTGATGAGATCTGGGAAGAGAGACCGGCTCTGTCTGAAAAACCGGCATTTTATCTGGAAGAGACCTGTACAGGAGAATCTACGGCATCGAAACTAAAACGAGTCAGAGAGAGAATGGAGAAAGAAAATACAGGCTATCATCTTCTGACCAGCCTGGATGATATTGACTGGCTGCTGAATGTGCGCGGACAGGATGTGGAGTATTTTCCGCTTCTGCTTTCTTATGCGCTGATCACCATGGATTCTGTGGAATTATATGCAGATGAAAGAAAGTTTGATGAGAATATCTTAAAGCATTTTGAGGAGTGTCAGGTACATCTGCATCCATACAATGCAATCTATGAAGATGTAAAATCTCTTCCGGAGGGGGCTTCAATTCTTCTGGATCCACAGAGAGTGAATTATGCATTGTATCGCAATATTCCGGAAGCTGTCCGTATTGTAAAGGAAGAAAATCCGGAAGTGCTGATGAAGTGCGTGAAAAATGCAGCTGAGATCGAGAATATCAGAAGAGGTCACATCAAAGACGGCGTGGCGCATACAAAATTTATGTACTGGCTGAAGAAGCATGCTGGCAAAGAGACGATTACAGAGCTGAGCGCATCTGAGAAGCTGGAGAACTTCAGAAAAGAGCAGGAAGGATATCTCTGGCCGAGCTTTGATCCGATCTGTGCCTATGGAGAGCATGCGGCGATCGTGCATTATTCTTCTACACCGGAGACGAATGTGGAATTGAAAGAAGGCGGACTGTTTTTGACAGATACCGGCGGAAATTATTATGACGGATCCACAGATATCACACGTACGGTGGCGATCGGTGAGGTTGACGAAAAACAGAAAGAAGACTTTACAATGGTAGCCTGCAGTATGCTGCGTCTTGCTGATGCAAAGTTTCTTGCCGGATGCAGCGGCATGGTTCTGGATTATGCAGCCAGAGAACCATTCTGGCGCAGAAACTTAAACTATAATCATGGAACCGGACATGGCGTGGGATATCTTGGAAATATTCACGAGGCTCCGATCGGATTCCGCTGGAAGGCAACAAGGGATGCCATGTGCGAGATTGAGCCGGGAATGGTGATCACAGACGAGCCGGGAATTTATATAGAAGGTTCCCATGGAATCCGCATTGAAAATGAACTGCTTGTGTGTGCAGGAGAAAAGAACGAATATGGACAGTTTTTGTATTTTGAGCCGCTTACCTTTGTTCCGATCGATCTGGATGCGTTGCGTCCGGAATTGATGACAGAGGAAGAAAAGCAGCTGCTCAATGCATATCATCAGAGCGTATATGAGAAAATCAGTCCATATCTGGAAGCAGAAGAGAAAGAATGGCTGAAGGAATACACCCGTCTTGTAAAATAGCAGAATGAAAAACAAAGAGGAAGAAGAGGAAATGAAGTGTGAGTGAAAATAGTACAAACGAATTATTGATCCGCATGGAAGAAAAATACAAAAAAATGAGTAAAGGCCAGAAACGGCTTGCGGATTATGTGACGGAAAACTATGATAAGGCTGTATTTCTGACAGCAGCCCGTCTCGGAGAAGTGGTAGGAGTCAGTGAATCCACAGTTGTACGTTTTGCCACACAGCTTGGATACAAAGGATATCCCGGTTTCCAGAAAGCACTGGAAGAACTGGTGCGCAACAAATTGAATTCCATTCAGAGGATGGAGGTTACCTATGGGCGGATCAGTCAGTCGGAGATCCTGGAGACAGTGCTGCAGTCTGATATCGAAAAAATCAAGCTGACGCTGGCAGGGATCGATCAGAAAGCATTTGAACTTGCCATTGACACCATTTTAAGTGCAAAGCGAATTTACGTAGTCGGAATCCGCAGCTGCGCACCGCTGGCCTCCTTTTTATGCTTTTATCTGAATCTGGTATGTGAAAATGTTACTGCTGTCAACACCAACAGTTCCAGTGAGATTTTTGAACAGCTGATCCGGATCAACGAAGAGGATGTGATCATTGGGATCAGTTTCCCGAGATATTCTATGCGCACACTCAAAGCGCTGGAGTTTGCGAGCAACCGGAAAGCAAAGGTGATCACACTGACAGACAGTGTGCACTCACCTATGAATCTGTATTCTTCCTGTAATCTGATCGCCAGAAGTGACATGGCTTCGATCGTGGATTCGCTGGTGGCCCCTTTGAGTGTGATCAATGCGCTGGTGGTGGCTCTCTGTATGAAAAAGCAGAAAGAAGTAGTCAATACACTGGAAACACTGGAGCAGATCTGGGGCGAATATCAGGTATACAGTAAAGATGAATTGAATCAGGTGGATGATACGCTGACAGAGTCTTCTTCTGGAAAAAGCGAGGAGAATAAAGATGAGTAAAGTGCTGATAATCGGGGGCGGAGCGGCCGGAATGATGGCTGCAGTCGCTGCCGGAGAAAACGGTCATGAAGTGTGGCTGTATGAGAAAAATGACCGTCTGGGAAGAAAATTATTCATCACCGGGAAGGGACGCTGCAATATTACGAATGCAGGGGACATGGAAACCCTGTTTGCTTCCGTGATGAGCAATCCAAAGTTTTTATACAGCAGTTTTTACACTTTTACAAATGATCAGGTGATTGATTTTTTTGAAGAACTTGGTGTCAGAACAAAAATAGAACGGGGGAATCGTGTGTTTCCGTTATCTGACCATTCTTCCGATGTGATCGCGGGGCTGAAGCGAAGACTGGAGACTCTGGGTGTCCGCATCTGTCTGGAAACAGAAGTGGAAAAGATAGAGGGAAAAGACGGGAAGTTCCAGGCAATCGTCTTAAAAGGCGGACAGAGAAAGACAGGAGATGCCTGTATTGTTGCAACCGGAGGAATCTCTTACCCGGCGACCGGATCTACCGGCGACGGATACCGGTTCGCAAAAGAAAACGGACATCAGATTACAAAACTTTATCCGGCTCTGGTTCCGATGGAAGTCAGGGAATGGTATGCAAAGGAACTGCAGGGGCTCTCTCTTCGCAATGTAAGCGCAGCGGTCTATGATGGAAAGAAGAAGCTGTATGAAGATTTCGGTGAGATGCTTTTTACCCATTACGGAGTCAGCGGACCACTGATGCTAAGTGCCAGCAGCGTGATCGGAAAGCGGCTTTCAGAAAAAGAACTGCGTCTGGTGATCGATCTGAAGCCTGCTTTGACGGCAGAACAGCTGGATGCCCGTGTGCTTCGCGAATTTGAGGAGCATAAAAACAAACAGTTTAAAAATGCGGTGGATCATTTGTTCCCATCCAAATTAAAACCAGTGATGCTGGAGCTTTCCGGCATTTCGGAAGAGAAGAAAGTCAATGAGATTTCAAGAGAAGAGAGACAGCGATTCGTACATCTGATCAAACATTTTGAGATGACTTTAAGCGGACTTCGCAGCTACAAAGAGGCGATCATCACAAAAGGCGGAGTAAATGTCAAAGAGATCGATCCGGGAACGATGGAGTCAAAAAAGATTTCCGGACTGTATTTTGTGGGAGAAGTTCTGGACCTGGACGCACTGACAGGCGGATTTAATCTGCAGATTGCCTGGTCTACGGCATATCTTGCGGGAATTTCCATTCCTTAACGAATAGAGCAGGAAAGAAAAGGAGAAGCAATATGGGATATAATGTGGCGATTGACGGACCGGCAGGAGCAGGGAAAAGTACCATTGCGAAGCTGGTCGCAAAAGAAAAAGGATATATTTACGTAGATACCGGAGCGATGTACCGGGCAATGGCGGTTTATTTTCTGCAGGAGGGGATTTCCCCGCAGGATACAGAAAAAATCCGTCTTGCGGCACAAAATGCGGATGTGAGCATCTGTTATGAGGACGGGATCCAGCAGGTTTATTTAAACGGATCCAATGTCACAGACAGACTCCGCGAGGAAGCAGTCGGAAATATGGCTTCTGTCAGTTCTGCAGTTCGGGAGGTACGTGCAAGGCTTCTGGATCTGCAGAGAAACCTGGCCAAAGAAGCGGATGTGATCATGGATGGAAGAGATATCGGAACCAATATCCTCCCAAATGCAGATGTCAAGATCTATCTGACGGCCAGTGTAAAAACAAGGGCAGACCGACGGTACAAAGAACTGACAGAAAAAGGGATTTCCTGCAGCTATGAGGAGATTGCTGAAGATATAAAGAAGCGGGATGAGCGTGACATGAGCCGTGAAACTGCGCCTTTAAAGCAGGCAGAGGATGCGATTTTGATAGACAGTTCTGACATGAGCATCGAGGAAGTGGTTCATGCCATCTGCAGACAGTGCAAATAAATGATGGGGGCAGAGGATGAATGTAAAACGTGCAAAGACTGCCGGTTTTTGCTTCGGCGTAAAACGGGCGGTAGAAACAGTTTATGAGCAGGCAAAAAATTCGGATGCAGCACCAATCTACACTTACGGACCGATCATTCACAATGAAGAAGTCGTAAAAGATCTGGAAAATCAGGGCGTGATCGTCCTTCGTACGGAGCAGGAGCTGGAACAGCTCACAGAGGGAACGGTCATTATCCGTTCTCATGGAGTAGCAAAATACATCTACGAGAAGCTGGAGAAAAAGAAGATTCAGATCGTGGATGCAACCTGTCCGTTTGTGAAGAAGATCCATCGCATCGTAAACCGGGAAAGTGCAGCCGGAAAACAGATCGTCATTATCGGGAATCCGAAGCATCCGGAGGTGGAAGGAATCCGCGGCTGGGCAGGAGAACAGGTTTTTGTGGTGGAAACAAAAGAAGATGCCGCTTCCCTTGTACTGGATCCGGCAAGAGCCGTATGTGTTGTCGCCCAAACGACATTTAATTACAATAAATTTCAAGATTTAGTTGAAATTATTTCGAAAAAGAGTTATGATGTAAGTGTTTTAAATACAATCTGCGGTGCGACCAGGGAACGTCAGACGGAAGCCAGGAGCATTGCGGAAGAGGTGGATGCTATGATAGTGATTGGTGACAAACATAGTTCCAATACCCAGAAGTTATTTGAAATATGCAAGGGAGCATGTAAGGATACGTACTATATACAGACACTTGACGATTTGGATTTGAATCAATTAGGGTCAGTGGAAACAGTAGGTATTACAGCAGGGGCATCCACGCCCAATAATATAATTGAGGAGGTTCAAAATAATGTCAGAATTATCTTTTGAACAAATGTTAGAAGAATCATTTAAAACAATTCACAACGGAGAGGTAGTAGAGGGAACTGTAATTGATGTGAAACCAGATGAGATCATCCTGAATATCGGATACAAAGCAGACGGTATCATCACAAAGAGTGAATACTCCAACGATCAGTCTCTGGACCTGACAACAGTTGTTTCTGTTGGTGATTCTATGACTGTAAAAGTATTGAAAGTCAATGATGGAGAAGGTCAGGTGTTACTGACATATAAGAGACTCGCAGCAGAAAAAGGAAACGAAAGACTGCGCGAAGCATTCGAGAACAAAGAAGTTTTAAAAGCAACAGTAACTCAGATCCTTGGCGGAGGACTGTGCGCAACTGTAGAAGGTGCACGTGTATTTATTCCGGCAAGCCTCGTATCAGATTCTTATGAAAAAGATCTGAGCAAATACGAAGGACAGGAGATTGAGTTTGTGATCAGCGAATTCAACCCAAGAAGAAACCGCGTGATCGGTGACAGAAGACAGCTTCTTGTAGCAGAGAGAGCAGAAAAACAGAAAGAACTGTTTGCAAAACTGCAGGTTGGAGATACAGTAGAAGGAACTGTTAAGAACGTAACAGATTTCGGTGCATTTATCGACCTTGGCGGAGTAGACGGACTTCTTCACATTTCTGAAATGTCATGGGGAAGAGTTGAGAATCCGAAGAAGGTATTCCAGGTTGGAGATCAGGTAAAAGTTCTTGTGAAAGACATCAACGATACAAAGATCGCACTGAGCTTAAAATTCCCTGAGACAAATCCATGGGCACACGCTGCTGAAGACTTCGCAGTTGGTTCTGAGGTTACAGGAAAAGTTGCACGTATGACAGATTTTGGTGCATTCGTTGAACTGGCACCTGGAGTAGATGCATTACTGCATGTTTCTCAGATTTCAAGAGCACATGTAGAAAAACCATCTGATGTTCTTTCTATTGGACAGGAAATCACTGCAAAAGTGGTAGATCTGAACGAAGCAGAGAAGAAGATCAGCCTGAGCATGAAAGCACTTGAGCCAGACACTGTTGAAGAAACAGAAGAGTAGAATGAAACACATAGAGAGGTGGAGTTTAATGGCTTCGCCTCTTTTTTGCGAGGAACTTTTTGCTATAATAAAATCTAGTGCAGCAAAAGAAAGGAAGGAAAATTAGATGGGACTTTTAACATTTAAAGGTGGAATCCACCCAAAAGACGGAAAAGCGCTTGCTAAAGATCAGCCGATCAAAGAGCTCTTGCCTCTGGGTGAACTGGTGTATCCGCTGTCTCAGCATATCGGTGCGCCTGCAGTTCCATTGGTGAAAAAAGGCGACCATGTCTTAAAAGGACAGAAGATTGCGGAAGCAGGCGGATTTGTATCTGCGCCGGTTTACGCATCCGTGGCAGGAACTGTAAAAGCAATCGAAATGAGATACAATCCGGCGGGAAGTAAGGTGAATTGTATCGTACTGGAAAACGATGGTACATATGAGGAAGTGGAATACACCCCGATTACTTCTCTGAAAGAACTCACAAAAGAAGAAATTATCGAGAGAATCAGTGAAGCCGGTGTTGTGGGAATGGGTGGTGCAGGATTCCCGACAAAGGTAAAGCTTTCTCCAAAGGAAGCCGATAAGATTGAGTACATCATTGCGAACGGTGCGGAATGTGAGCCGTATATTACAGCAGATTACCGTCGTATGCTGGAATGTACAAAGGAGATTGTCAGCGGAATGGAAGTGGTGCTGTCTTTATTCCCGAATGCAGAAGGAATTTTTGCAGTGGAGGACAATAAAAAAGACTGCGTAGAGAAATTAAAAGAGGCGATTGCCGGAAAATCCCGTATGAGCGTGAAAGTACTGGAGACGAAATATCCGCAGGGCGCAGAGCGTCAGTTGATCTATGCCACGACAAAGCGTGCCATTCATGCAGCAATGTTGCCGGCAGATGCAGGATGTATAGTAGATAATGTGGAGACTCTGATCGCGATCAATCAGGCGGTACGTTTTGGAAAGCCTCTGATGGAGCGTGTAGTCACAGTCAGTGGTGATGATATTCAGAATCCGGGAAACTTTAGAGTTCCGATCGGAATGAACCACAGAGAACTGGTGGATGCCGCCGGAGGATTTATAACAGAACCTCAGAAACTGATCTCAGGAGGTCCGATGATGGGATTTGCCATGGTCACACTGGATGCGCCGGTGACAAAGACATCTTCTTCGATTCTGGCGTTTCAAAAGGATGAGGCAGCAGAAGCAAAAGAGACTGCCTGCATCAACTGCGGACGTTGTGTGGAAGTCTGTCCGAGCAGGATTATTCCTTCCAGACTGGCAGATCTTTCAGAGCGTCACAACGAAGAAGGATTTGTGAAGATGAACGGACTGGAATGTGTGGAATGTGGTTCCTGCAGTTTTATCTGTCCGGCAAAAAGAAATCTGAAACAGGCGATCGGTTCCATGCGGAAGATTGCACTGGCAAACAAAAGAAAGTAAGAAAGTGAGGACAAAATCGTGAGTGCAAACTTCAATGTATCTCCTTCCCCTCATATCCGGGATCGAGAAAAGAGCAGCAATATCATGCTTCTTGTGGTGATCGCGCTGCTTCCTGCGACTTTTTTTGGCATTTATAATTTCAGACATGAGAATGCATGGCTGTTAGTTCTGGTAACCACAGCTTCTGCAGTACTGGCAGAATACGTATACGAAAAACTGATGCACAAACCTGTGACGATCCAGGATTTCAGTGCAGTGGTAACCGGACTGTTACTGGCCTTGAACCTTCCGCCTACATTGCCGCTCTGGATGGGAGCACTTGGCTCTGTGTTTGCGATCATCGTTGTAAAGCAGCTGTTCGGCGGTCTTGGACAGAATTTTATGAATCCGGCACTGGGAGCGCGTTGTTTTCTTTTAATCTCGTTTACAGGGAAAATGACGTACTTTGTATATGATGGAGTGACAGGACCGACACCGCTGGCAAATTTAAGAGCCGGTGAGGCTGTGAATACGTTTGATATGATGATGGGAAATATCCGCGGAACAATCGGAGAGACTTCTGTGATCGCGATTATGATCGGTGCCATGTTCTTGATCCTGATGGGCGTGATCGATCTTCGGATTCCGGGAACTTATATCGTAACATTTGTAATCTTTATCACTCTGTTCGGCGGTCATGGCTTTGATCCGCAGTACATTACCGCTCATCTCTGCGGAGGCGGACTGATGCTGGGAGCATGGTTTATGGCAACCGATTATGTGACTTCTCCGATCACAAAGACCGGACAGATTGTATACGGAGTCTGTCTTGGACTTCTGACCGGAATCTTCCGTTTGTTCGGAGGTTCTGCTGAGGGTGTTTCCTATGCGATTATCATCAGTAACCTTTTGGTACCGCTGATCGAAAAGATCACTCTTCCAAGACCATTCGGAAAAGGAGGGGAACGCTAATGAATAAGATGATCAAAAATACATGTATCCTGACAGTGATCACCCTTGTGGCAGGATGTCTTCTGGGACTGGTCTATGAGGTGACAAAAGCGCCGATCGCAAAAGCGAAAGAAGCGGATAAACAGGCAGCATACCAGAAAGTGCTTCCGGAGGCGGATTCCTTCGAAGCATATGCAGATTTTGACGAACAGGCAGCTGCTTCTATCCTTCAGGATGCAGGATATGAGGCAGATATCACAGAAGTAGCCCAGGCAATGGATAACAACGGCAGTGTGATCGGATATGTGATCTCTGTAACTTCTCATGAGGCATATGCCGGAGATTTGAGTTTATCTGTCGGAATTTTAAATGACGGAACTGTAAAAGGTGTGGAGATGCTCTCGATCAGTGAGACCGCAGGTCTTGGAATGAAAGCAGATGAGAGCGAGTTTAAAGATCAGTTCAAAGATAAAAATGTAGAGAAATTTACCTATACGAAAAACGGCGAGAAGGGTGACGACAAGATTGACGCCATCAGTGGTGCAACGATCACGACCAACGCTGTGACCAATGCAGTCGATTCCGCGCTGGTATATTTTCAGAATACTTTCCAGAATGAGTTAGGAGGCATGATCAATGAATAGATGTACAGAGAGACTTTACAATGGTCTGATCAAAGAAAATCCAACCTTTGTTCTGATGCTCGGAATGTGTCCGACGCTTGCGGTGACGACTTCTGCAATCAACGGAATCGGTATGGGACTTTCTACAACCGTAGTACTGGTGCTGTCCAATATGCTGATCTCCATGCTGCGTAAGATCATTCCGGATTCCGTACGTATGCCTGCATTTATCGTTGTTGTGGCATCTTTTGTAACGATCGTACAGTTTTTGCTGGAAGGGTTTGTTCCAAGTCTGTATGATTCACTGGGACTTTATATTCCTCTGATCGTAGTAAACTGTATCATTCTGGGAAGAGCCGAGAGTTATGCATCTAAAAATCCGGTACTGCCGTCTGTTTTTGACGGAATCGGAATGGGACTTGGATTTACAGTCGGCCTGACTTCCATCGGAATTGTCAGAGAGCTGATCGGTTCCGGAAAAATCTTTAATTTCCAGGTACTTCCGGATACATATGAGCCGATTACGATCTTTATTCTGGCACCGGGTGCATTTTTTGTTCTTGCGGGTCTGACAGCACTGCAGAACAAGATTAAGAACCGTGCACAGAAAAAAGGAAAACCGGTAAACAATAATGACGGATGTGCCGGAGGATGCGCGTCCTGTGCAGGGTGTGGCAGCACCGGAACAAACGAGTAGGAGGAGCGGACGATGAAAGAATTATTATTGATCGCAGTTGGTTCAGCGCTTGTAAACAACGTTGTACTGAGCCAGTTCCTTGGAATCTGTCCATTCCTTGGAGTATCAAAAAATGTAAAAACAGCAGCCGGTATGGGCGGAGCCGTTGTCTTTGTTATCACGATTTCTTCGTTTGTAACGGGGCTGATCTACCAGTTTATTTTAGTGCCGCTGCATTTCGAATATCTGCAGACGATTGTGTTTATCCTTGTTATTGCGGCACTGGTGCAGTTTGTAGAAATGTTTCTGAAAAAAGCAATGCCGCCGCTGTATCAGGCGCTGGGAGTTTACCTGCCTCTGATTACAACCAACTGTGCGGTACTCGGAGTTGCACTGACAAATGTGCAGAAATCCTATAGCATTGGTGCGGGCGTTGTCAACGGAGTTGCAACAGCAGTCGGATTCCTGATTGCAATCGTACTGATGGCTGGAATCCGTGAAAAAATCGAGTACAATGATGTTCCGGAATCCTTTCAGGGAACTCCGATTGTGCTGGTAACAGCCGGATTGATGGCGATTGCGTTTTTCGGATTCTCGGGATTGATTTAAGGAGGACATAAGAGATGATATCAGGAATTTTGATCGCTGCGGCGATTGTCGGAGGAACCGGACTGTTTATCGGCGTCTTTCTTGGAGTATCCGGCAAAAAGTTTGCAGTAGAAGTAGATGAAAGAGAAGAAGCCATTCTGGCAGAGCTTCCGGGAAATAACTGTGGTGGCTGTGGATATGCAGGCTGTTCCGGTCTTGCAGCTGCAATCGTAAAGGGAGAAGCCGAAGTTGGCGGATGTCCGGTCGGAGGCGCACCTGTCGCTGAGAAGATCGGAGCAATCATGGGACAGAGCGCAGGAAGTCAGGCACAAAAGGTTGCATTTGTGAAATGTGCCGGAACCTGCGAGAATGCATCAAATGTATATGAATATTACGGAATTAAAGACTGTACGATGGCGAATCAGATGCAGGACGGAGGACAAAAAGGATGTTCTTATGGATGTCTTGGATTCGGAAGCTGTGTGAAGGCCTGTCCGTTTGATGCCATTCACGTGGAGAACGGGATTGCGGTTGTAGACAAAGAAGCATGTAAAGCATGTGGAAAATGCATCGAAGCCTGTCCGAAAAAGCTGATCGAGCTGATTCCATATAAGCAGAAGACATTCGTGCAGTGCAGCTCCCATGATAAGGGAAAGGCATTGATGAGCGTCTGCAAAGTGGGCTGTATCGGATGTAAGCTTTGTGAGAGAAGCTGTGAAGCCGGTGCGATCACTGTGTTGAACGGTCTGGCTCATATTGATGCAGACAAATGTACAAACTGTGGTGTGTGTGCAGAAAAATGTCCGAGAAAGATTATTATTCCGAGACAGACTGCAGAATAGGATTTATCATGTAAAACTCCCCGATCGGGGAGTTTTTGTTATATTTGACCACGGAGATGTGGGGATTGGTGTGAACAGTGATTCCTGCATTTCTTACAGCAAAAGCAGCTTGATTTTTCAAAACAGGAGTCCTATAATTTAAGTGGTATTTGAAAACTAAGGTGACTGTTCCATCATCTGGGGGAACCAGTCAACAAACAGCAGAGATAAAAACGCAACGCATATTTTATTGTATGCCAGAGCCGGTAGGTAGCCCGGCCGTCCTATATTTATAGGGTAAGTAACCTGCCCCTCCGGGTTGTCCGTTCTTTGCTCATTCAATTAATAAGGAGGGATTGTTATGAGCAGGACAGCATGTAAACTGACAGTGTATTTTGAAGAACCATTTTGGATCGGCGTTTTTGAACAGATTTGTGATGGGAAACTTTCTGTGGGAAAAGTGATATTTGGTGCAGAGCCAAAAGATTATGAGATTCTGGAAGGTGTTTTAAGATATTATGGTAGTTTGGAATTTAGCCCGACTGTACCAGTTGCTTTAAAAGAATCAAAGAAAAATCCGAAAAGAACGCTTCGAGAAACAAAAAGACAGTTACAAACAAGCGGGATTGGAACAAAATCTCAACAAGCTTTGAAGCTGCAGCAAGAACAAAATAAGCAAAAGCGCAAAGCAAGAAAGCGAGAGCAGAAGCAACTGGAAGCAGAGCGTATGTTTGAATTGAAACAGCAAAAGAAAAAAGAAAAGCATAAGGGGCATTAAGCCCCTTTCTGTGACATTTGTGCTTTCTGATAGACTGATGAAAAATAAAGCAGTGGTGAGAGAGAATGAACAAGAGAGAAGAAATAATTTATTTGTGGTTTGATATGTGGATAGAACAACAAGACGTGGGAATAGACGATATTTTTACAGAAGATGTGATCTATACGGAGAGTTGGGGGCCTCAGTACCAGAATCGCAGAACGGTAAAGCATTGGTTTCATGAGTGGAATACTCGCGGTAAAGTAGTTGTTTGGGATATTAAACAGTTTTTCCATAAAGAAAATCAGACAATTGTAGAATGGTATTTTAAGAATGAGATGAATACGGGGAGTATAGAAGAATTTAATGGGGTTTCCCTGATTGAATGGACAACTGAGGATAAGATAAAATCATTAAAAGAGTTTGGTTGTAATCGTAATAATTATAATCCGTATGAATATAGTGATAAACCTCAGTTCAGAGATGAAAAAGTAAATTGGTTTTAAGATCCTTCAGTAATTTGACAGGTAGGAATGGTATAAAATGTTAAGTCGGTAGTTTTGACGCCGGATGCAGGAGCGGAAATAAGCAATGATATGGTGAAAGGAGTGATATGGATAATATATCACTTCTTTTTTTGCCGGCTATTTACTATTTTACGAATTATTCGAGTCTTCAGATAAAAAAGCATCGAAAGCTTTGTTTGAATCGACTGCACAAACATCCGGAAAGATACAGGAAAATATAAGCGGCATATCCGCTGTTAAAGAAATGAAAATGGAACAGCAGCGTGCATCTGAAATTTCTAAACAGTTGAAAACTATGGCGGACAGATCTGTTCAACGTGGGAAAATGATGAATTTGGCTTCAGAAGGAATCTTAGGAATTGCAGCTTTTGTCCAGCATCAGCATTATGTATGGTACAACCAGGTATTGCGGCACTATCACGAATCGGAGAATTATTAAAACTCAAAACGGAGGAGGAAGTATCCGGTGATAAAAAAGCAGGGAGAATCGAAGATATTGTCTGTTCTGATGTTTCTTTTGCATATACAGAAAAGCCTGTTATCCGCAATTTTAATATGAGAGCTCATAAAAATACAAAAATTGTGCTGTCTGGAAAAAACGGAAGCGGTAAAACAACAGTGGCAAAGCTTCTGCTTGGATTTTACAAAAATTATTCAGGCTCTTTGCTGGACAATATAAGATATATTTCTCCGGATTTAAAAGAGCAGGAGGTTATGGCTGCACTGAAAAAAGCAGGTCTTACTATTTCTGAATTTGAAAATGGGCTTCATTCTATGGTCAATGAAAATGGAAAAAATCTATCGGGCGGACAAAGACAAAAAATTGCACTTGCCAGAATGATTGTAAAAAATCCTGATGTGATGATTTTTGATGAAGCAACATCGAATTTGGATGTTGCTGCCAGCAATTTATTGAAGCAGTCGGTACATTCAATTTTCGCTGATAAAATTTGTATTATCATCACGCATGATTCCGAAATGGCTTCTATTGTGGATACAATACTAAATTTATCTGATGAATGCAACATTTGTAGTTGAGTTATTTTAATGTGAAAAACGATACCATGTAAAAAATTCTTGCTCATGACGCAGCGTAATGAGTTATACTGTGAAAAAGAGGTGATAAGACATGGAAAATCAGAGGGCAATACCACAGGGCTATATGACGACAGGGGAACTAGCAAAAAGAATGGGTGTGACTGTAAGAACATTACAGCATTATGACAGAGAAGGACTTTTGGCACCTTCTTGTATCAGTGAAGGCGGCCGCAGACTCTATATGAATAAAGATGTCGTAAAACTTCATCAGATTTTGTCATTGAAACATCTGGGATTTTCATTGAGTGACATAAAAAGCAGATTGATCTCACTTGACAAACCAGCCGAAGTTGCCGATATCCTTACAGAACAGGCTGCGATCGTGCAAAAGAAAATAGAGGCACTGTCTGAATCTTTGAATGCATTGGAAACACTGCGTGAAGAGGTGCTTCGGATGCAATCCGTTGATTTTCTTATTTGCAATTGTTATCTGCTGTATGTTACTGAAAAGGACGGATCAGTAGTAAGTGATATCATCCATTCAAGTTTATTGGGAAATTTATATTCAATTTTTGATTATCCGCATCACTAACTGTAAAGTCAAGGGGTTTCTTGAATCTTAATCATAATTTTTGTAATATAATCGGCTTCATCAGAAATTACAAAATCGTTCAAACCAACTTCGTAAGCGTAGCCAGTAAGTTGTAAATTATTTTTATTGGCATAATCCAACATCTGTTGATACAGTGCTGGCAATTTATCCCATGTACCCTTTTGATAACCGCAAAGATATTTTCCTTTTGGTTTTATAAGACTATTTGGAACAGACTTCTTGTTCAAGGCAATCGTATATATCCCCTCATATTTATCAAAGTTCATCTTATATACATTATCAAGCGAAATAAAACTTCCCATTCCCATGCGTATTTGTTCGATTCCCCATATATCTTTCAAGTGGGAAAAAATTTCTGATATATCATCTTTTGAGAAATCATAAGGATAGACGAAAAGCCTTTCTGATTTGCATTCTTCAATTCTGATTTCCTGCTCTTGCAAAGTTTCACAAAAAGCGATTTTCGCTTTCTTCCTTTGCATTACAGTTTTAATATCTTTCAGTTTTTGAATTTGCTTATCAATTTCTTTTTCTTTCTCATTCACAATTTTTAAGAAGTTGGCAGGTGTAGGATTTTTTCGATATGCTTCAATTTCTTCAATACTCATATTTAATTCTTTCAGCATACGAATATATTCAAAATCTATGCTTTGTGAAATATCATAATAGCGATAGCCATTTTCAGCCTTGGTAAGCGGATGGAAAAGACCGATTTCATCATAATAATGTAATGTACGTTTATTTACTTCGTGTAGTTTTGCGAATTGTGCGGTTGTTAGCCTTTTAATTTCTTTTCTCATTTTCGGATATCTCCTTATTGACATTACAGTTACTGTATACTTTATCATACATGATATAAATGATGAAAACAAGGAGAAGAACAATGCAAATAGAATTACGAGAATATCAAAAACAAGATTTTAAAGCTTTAGAAACTATCATCAGAGAAACTTGGCATTATGATGATTTTAGTACCTCAAAAACAGCGGTCAAATTAGCAAGGGTATTTCTAAGCAGTTGCTTAACAAACTATACTTTTTCAAGAGTAGCGGTAGTTGACGGAAATGTGGCAGGTATTATACTGGCGAATAATATTACTAAACATAAATGTCCTCTTTCAAACAGACTGCTGCAGATAAAATCAATACTATCATTATACAGTTCAAAAGAGGGGCGAAATGTTTCAAAAATCTTTGGTAACGTCAATGGAATAGATAAGCAATTACTAAACGAAAATAACAAGACTTATCCGGCAGAACTTGCCTTATTTGCCGTAAGTTCTTCGTGCAGAGGAAAAGGGATTGGAAAAATGCTTTTTCAATCAGCACTCAATTACATGAAGCAGGAAAAGCTGAAAGAATTTTATTTGTTTACAGACACAAGTTGTAATTATGGTTTTTATGAACACCAAGGAATGAAAAGACGCTTAGAAAAGAAACACGTATTTAACATCAAAGGACAGCAGGCAGTAATGAATTTCTTTATTTATGATTATCAGATTTCAAATTGAGTTAAGAACTGAAAGGAGCTTTCTCTTATGGAACAAAAAAGGATCAAAAAGAAACAACTACACAAAAAGTCTGTGATATGATAAAATTTATACAATCGGAATTTACGGAGGAAGACCAGTATGGAAGAGATTTATAGAAGTTGTCCTGAATTTGAGAATAATGACTATATTTTGAGAATGGTCAAACAGGAGGATAGACTGGATTTACTAAAAGTTTATTCAGATAAAGAGGCTGTCTCTTTCTTTAATAGTGATAATTGTGGCGGAGATGATTTTTATTATACAACTGAAAACAGAATGCAGCAGGCTATTGATTATTGGCTTTTTGAGTATAATCGACAGGGATTTGTCCGGTGGACGATTATATCAAAAGAAACGCATGAAGCAATAGGGACAATAGAACTTTTTCACAGAGATGCCGCAGATTATTTTACAGATTGTGGATTGCTTAGGCTTGATATTCGGAGCGACTATGAAATGTCTGATAAGATTATAAAAATATTAAGTTTGATTATCGCGCCTGCATATCGTTTATTCCATTGTAGTAAAATTGCCACAAAAGCAATTCCAGCAGCTACGGAACGTATTCAAGCGTTGAAAAATCTGGGGTTTGAGCTTTCGGCGGAAAAACTGGTAGGGCATGATGGAACAAAGTATGATTCGTATTTTGTGTTGAATCCTTAAAATAACAGTCAACGCATATAGCGATACGATTATTACAGCGCGTATTATGCAATGATTTTAGATCTTTTCATGAGGATGACAAGAAGGGAGTATCACTATGGGAACTATTTTTCAAAAAAATGCAATAACAGAACCGGCACTTTTTACGCCTTTTGATACTACGAAAAAATAGAGGATTTTCCGGAAATCTGTGTTTCCACATTTTCGGAAAATATTATTCAGAAGTTTGCTTCCTTGAAAAGTGTAGAGAAGATTGCAGAACTATATACGGCCAATGGAGCTTTGCCTGTTTATAAAATTTATTACAAAAATCAGGATATTGCATTTTATTTATCCAGAGTAGGGGCACCGACGTGTGTGGCAGGATTTGAGGAAGTTGTTGCCATGGGTGCAAAGAAGTTTGTAATGTTTGGTTCCTGCGGTGTGTTGGATGATGAGAAAGTGAAGGATAACATGATTATTCTGGTTTCTGCAGTCCGTGATGAAGGAACAAGCTATCATTACATAGCTCCATCAGAGGAAATTAAAGCATCGGAACATTCCATTCGGGTACTGCAGAATGTATTGGAATTCTGTGGGTATTCCTATGTAAAAGGAAAAACATGGACTTCGGATGCAATTTACAGAGAAACCATTCCAGCGATTGAGGAACGCAGGCAGGAAAGCTGTCTTGCGGTTGAAATGGAATGTGCATCTATGCTGGCAGTTTCACAATACCGGCAGATTCCATTTATACAATTTCTGTATGGGGCGGATAGTCTCAGTTCGGAAAAATGGGAAATTCGAGATCTGGAATTGTATGGACTTACGAATGCTGAGAAATACATGCTGTTAGCGTTTGAGTGTGGATTAGCCTTGTAGATGTGAAAAAACAGATGGAAGCTGCTGGATCCGGCAAAAGGACTCCCGATGTATGATTACAAGAACTTCTTAGCAACTGCAGGTTGCTTGTTAGAACCATAGAGAGGCCTCATAATAGAGATAAGATATTACACAAAGGAGGGAACTAATATGGAAATGAAAGATGTGCTTAAAAAGCTGCGCGAGAAAAATAGTCTCACACAGGAGCAAATGGCGAAACGTGTGATGGTTACCAGACAGGCTGTCAGTCGTTGGGAAACAGGAGAGACACAACCTAATACAGATACATTAAAACTGTTATCACAGGAGTTTGAAGTTTCCGTCAATACGCTTCTGGGCTCTCCTCGCCAGCTCATTTGTCAATGCTGTGGAATGCCCTTAAATGAAGATGCATTCATCAGCCGGGAGAAAGATGGAAGCTACAATGAAGATTATTGTAAGTGGTGTTATGCAGAGGGGAAGTTTGTATATCAGTCAAGAGAGTCTTTATTGGATTATCTTGTGGAACATATGCCGAATCCTGATAATCTGGGAGTGGATGACAGACGAGCTCAATTTAATATATATCTTTCACAGTTAAAGCACTGGAAATGAATAAGCATTACATAGAGCCATTATGGAGAAAATCCGGAGTTTTTGGATTTTTTATAAAAGGAGTTTATAAATGCTTTATCCAATTGTTTTTATCATAGGATTTTTATTAAGTGGAATATGGTTTTCCTTCCACATATATGTATCTCAAAAATTGAAGAATACAAAGAAGGCATTGATGTTTTCGCCCTTGCTTACCGCAATCATACCGACGATCATTATATGGCTGCTGATAGGTGATCAGTGACAAACTATCACAGAAAGGCAAATTCCAGTTTTTTGAATGAATGATCTGACAGATCAAGAAAATCCCATTTCTGACCAATGTGGACAGAAATGGGATTTTAAAGTTCATGCCAAGAATGATTGTAAAAGAACACATTTGGGGTGGGAGTGATATCACCCCACCCGATGGATGTTTCCGTCATCTGTCACGAAAATAGCTTCGATTTCGTCCAGTGATTTGATCAGTTTTGATCCCTCTTCCAGACCAAGTGCAAAACAAGTGGTACTTAAGGCGTCTCCATCTACAGAAGCATCCGAGATGATCGTAACCTGCTGCAGATGAGTCTCGTAAGGATATCCGGTAAACGGATTTAAAATGTGATGGTAAATTTTTCCGTCTTTTTCAAAATAGCGCTCGTAGGTTCCGGAAGAAACCACAGATTGATTTCTGATATCAAGACTTGTAAGGATATCATTTTGCTCGGCAAAGGGTTTTTGAACGCCGATCTTAAAAGGTGACCCATCCGGCTTTTCCCCGATTGCCACGGTATTTCCGCCAAGGGAAATCAGTCCGTGTTTAATCCCGGCGTTTTCCAGATACTCTTTCAGCTGATCTGCAATATAGCCCTTTGCAATCGCTCCAAGATCGATGGCAGCCTTTGGATCCAGAAGCTGAACGGTAGTACCGTCCACTTTGACGTTTTTGTAATTCACATAACTTCTGGCTTCCTCAATGGCAGCCGGATCTGGAATCTGTCCGTCATTATGTCCGAAATTCCAGAGCTCACTTAACGGAGCAATGGTGATATCAAATTTCCCATCTGATAAATCCCCATAGTGCAGTGCGGTTTTGATCAGATCAGCTGTCTCCTGATCTACAGTCACAGGCTGTCCGTTTGCCTGATTGATCCTGGAAACATCACTGGTATCAATGGTCCGGCTGAACAGATTTTCATATTTTTGACAAAGCTTTTCGCATTCTTCCAGAACAGAGCGGTCGGAAGTATCCCATATGCGGATCGTAACGATTGTATCAAAATACATCCCGTTCATCTGGAGCGGTTCTGCAGATGAGGCGCAGCCACTGAGAGAAAAAAGAAGCAGAAAGAGCAGCGGAATAAAGCATAATTTTCGAATCGATTTGATCTGGTTCATAAAAAAATCTCCTTGTGTTTGAGTGTTTCGCTTATTATAACGAAATTTCCCGTAAAACACAACAAAATACCGTACTTGACTTTTGAGCAGGAGCGAACTATACTACCTTTTAACTATGAGGAAACAGAGAGGTGGCAGAGGTGAGAATATACGATTTAAAAACAGGAAAGAAAAAAATACGCTGGGGAAGATTTTGTCTGATTGCAGTTTTTTTGTATATCGCAGCACTGACGATTCCTTATGTTCAGCATAAAAAAGTATCGGATCATTATAAGAAACTGTTTGATCCACAGGAATGTTATTCTGAGGAGCCGGGAAAAGAACGGGCGGCTTACATTACGGATAATACAGAAGCTTTGGAATATCGATTGAAAATGATCCGGGAAGCGAAAGAAGAAGTAATCGTATCGACTTTTGATTTTAATGCGGATACCGGAGGCAAAGATGTGATGAGTGCGCTGATCGAGGCAGCACACAGGAATGTGCATGTTCGTCTGATCGTAGATGGAATCAGTGGATTTTTAGATATGCTGGGAGATCCGTATTTTCAGGCACTCGCCTCTACAGAAAATATAGAAGTGAAAGTGTACAATCCGGTTAATCTGTTGAAGCCGTGGACGATGCAGGCAAGACTCCATGATAAATATGTGATCACAGATTCTTCGATGTACCTTTTGGGCGGAAGAAATACGACCAATCTGTTTTTGGGAGATTATGGAAAGCATCAGAATATTGACAAAGAGATTTTTATCTATGCAAAGGAAGGAGAAAGTGCCTCTTTAAAACAGCTGAAGGCATATTTTGAACGCGTGTGGGAGCTTTCGGACAGTAAAGAATACCGCTGTAAAAAGAAGATTGACCGTGTACAGAACAGTCTGAAAGAACTGGAAGAACGATATCCGAAACTCGAAGCGTTATATCCGGACATTGTAAAAACCTGGGATTGGGAAGCGCGGACGGTAGAGACCGCAAAGGTAACTCTTCTTTCCAATCCGATCGAAGCAAAAAACAAAGAGCCTCATATGTGGTATTCTGTCAACCAGCTGCTTCAGACAGGGAAAAATGCAGTCATTTGCACGCCTTATATTATCTGCGGAAAAGAGATGTATGCAGATCTGAAAAATACTTGTGAACAGGGAACGAATGTGGAGATTATCACCAATGATGTGTCAAGCGGAGCCAATCCGTGGGGATGTACAGATTACTTGAACCAAAAAGAAAAAATCTGGGCAACCGGTGTGCAGGTGCACGAATATCTGGGGCCTCATTCCAATCATACCAAAGCAGTGCTCATTGATGACAGACTCAGTATCGTAGGTTCCTACAACCTGGATATGCGCAGTACGTATCAGGATACGGAATTGATGCTTGCGATTGATTCAGAAGCACTGGCAGCAGAATTAAGAGAAGAAATCGATTGCGACAAAACCTATAGCAGAACAATGACGGACAGCGGAGAATATCATTATGAAGAGAATTATCATCCGCGTGAAATGTCCACCGAGAAAAAGATTTTTTATGCAGTGCTCCGGGTGATTACCATCCCGATCCGGAGATTTTTGTAAAAGAATGCGACCCGAACATATGGTCGAATGAATGGTTGCATTCCTGAGTGCAGTGTGCTATGATAAAACTCTGAAAGGATACAACTATGAAAAAACGAGATTATATTTTGATTGGATGCATACTTTTGATAGCAGCAGTGTGTGCGGGATTTTTCTTGCTGACAGGAAAAAAGGCACAGGAGGCAGTTGTCACCGTAGACGGAGAAGTGTATGGTACGTATTCACTGGCAAAGGATCAGACGATAGAGATTCAGGATGGGAATCGTCTTCGTATTCAGAATGGGCAGGCGAAGATGGAGTGGGCAGACTGTCCGGATCAGCTCTGCGTACATCAGAAGGCAATCTCCAGGACGGGAGAGAGTATCATCTGTCTTCCGAATCAGGTCGTGGTGAGTGTACAGGGCAGCAAAGAGGGTAAACTGGATGGAATCGTGAATTAACATTTAACAACAGGAGAGGACAGATGAAGAATAAGACAGCATATTTTGGTGTATTTACTTCGCTGGCGCTTATTTTGAGCTATGTGGAGACACTGATCTCGATTTCTTTTGGAATCCCTGGGATAAAACTGGGGCTGGCAAATCTGGTAATCGTCATTGTTTTGTATACATATGGAGAAAAAGAAGCGTTTCTTTTATCTGTAACCAGAATTCTGCTGTCCGGATTTTTGTTTGGGAATCTGAGTATGATTCTCTACAGTATGGCAGGGGGGATTTTCAGTTTCGCCATCATGGTGTTGCTTCGTAGGACCGGTGGTTTCAGTATCCAGGGAGTCAGCATCGCAGGAGGTGTATTTCATAACATCGGGCAGCTGTTGCTCGCGATGATGATCGTAGAGACCTATCAGGTCTGGTATTATTTCCCGGTTTTGCTCGTATCGGGGCTGGTAACGGGGCTGCTGATTGGAATTGTATCCAGTGAAGTACTCAAAAGGACTGCTTTTTTGAAAAAAGCAGAATAAGTGTAGAAGAAAAGGAAACAGAAGCTATGATTTCATATATTAGAGGGGAACTGGCAGGCCTGGAACGGGACAAGGCAATCGTAGATGTACAGGGAGTAGGATACGGAATTTATATGCCGGAGCAGTCCCTGAGCCTTTTGGGGCCGATTGGATGTGAAGTAAAGATTCACACGTACCTGAATGTGCGGGAAGATGCGATGCAGCTGTTTGGATTTCTGACAAGAGACGATCTTGAAGTATTCCGGCTGGTCATCGGCGTGAGCGGAATCGGGCCAAAAGGCGGACTGAACATCTTATCCTGTCTTTCGGCGGATGAACTCAAGTTTGCGGTATTGTCAGGTGACGCCAAGGCAATCTGTGCAGCACCCGGGATTGGGAAGAAGACAGCCGAGAAGCTGATCATCGAATTGAAAGACAAGCTGGATCTTAAGGAGATGTTAGAGCCGCGAAGCGCAGCCGCTGCAGAGATTCCATCAGATGGGCGAAACGGTGATATCCAGACAGAGGCAGTGCAGGCTTTAGTGGCGCTTGGATATGGCAATGCCGAGAGTCTGAAGGCAGTACGCCAGGTGACAGAGTATACTTCTGTGGAAGACGTACTCAAAGAAGCATTGAAAAAAATGTTATAGATATAGTAGAGGAAGCATATGGGAAGACGAATTATCACAACAGAAAATCTGGAAGAAGATGCGAAGATAGAGAATCATCTGCGGCCGCAGCTTCTTTCGGACTACATAGGACAGGCAAAAGCGAAGAAGATGCTGGAAGTTTATATCCGGGCGGCAAAAGAAAGAGACGAGGCGTTAGACCATGTATTGTTCTATGGACCGCCGGGACTCGGAAAGACGACGCTTGCAGGAATCATCGCCAATGAAATGGGGGTGAATCTCAAGGTGACTTCCGGGCCGGCGATTGAAAAGCCGGGAGAGATGGCCGCTATTTTGAATAATCTGCAGGAGCATGATGTACTGTTCGTGGATGAGATTCACCGATTGAACCGGCAGGTGGAGGAAGTGCTGTATCCGGCGATGGAAGACTATGCGATTGATATTATGATCGGAAAGGGCGCGACCGCACGTTCGATCCGTCTGGATCTTCCGAAGTTTACCCTGGTGGGAGCGACTACGAGAGCAGGGATGCTCACCGCACCCCTGCGGGATCGTTTTGGAGTTGTGAATCGTCTTGAGTTTTATACAGAAGAAGAGTTGATGACGATCATCAAGCGTTCGGCCAGAGTGCTCAATGTCGAGATTGATACAAAAGGGGCGCTTGAGCTTGCCAAACGCTCCAGAGGAACTCCGCGGCTTGCCAACCGTCTGCTAAAGCGGGTGCGTGATTTTGCACAGGTCAAATATGACGGTGTGATCACGGAAGAAGTAGCAAATTATGCACTGGATCTTCTGGATGTGGACCGTTATGGACTGGACCACGGAGACCGGATGATCCTGCAGGTCATGATTGAAAAGTTTCAGGGCGGTCCGGTGGGGCTGGATACGCTTGCAGCCAGCATTTCAGAAGATTCCGGAACACTGGAGGATGTATACGAACCATATCTGCTGAAGTGTGGATTTATCCAGCGTACACCGAGAGGAAGAGTTGTGACAGATCTGGCATACCGGCATCTTGGAATTCTTCCTCCGGTTTCAAGGTGAGCGGTCACACAGAAACTTCAAAAAACAGTTGGTTTTTGTTTGCAGATAGTTTATAATAACAGATAAGAAATGCCAAGGAGGATGCTATGAGTTCAGCAAAACATTTTACAGAAGTTTTAATTGGAGGAAAAGTCTATACGCTAAGTGGATTTGAGGGTGAAGAGTATCTGCAGAAAGTATCTTCCTATCTGAACCATAAGATAACAGAATGTGCCAACAGCGAAGGTTACCGCAAGCAGAGTGCAGATACCAGAAATGTACTTTTGGCACTGAATATTGCAGATGATTATTTTAAGGCAAAGAAGCAGGGAGATTCACTGGAGAGTGACATCGAACTGAAAGATAAAGAGATGTATGACTTAAAGCATGAGTTAATTTCCGTACAGATCAAGTTGGAGAATGCGGAAAAAGAGCTCGCTAAGATGAAAGAGGAAAACAACGATCTTCAGATGCAGATCGTGAAGCTGGAAACAGAGATGAAGAATCGCAGAAAGTAAAAGAATGAGGGTGCCCAAGAGACTGCAGAAGCAAGCAGCTTTTGTTTGGCCCTCTTTTTATGTAAATAGAAAAAGGAGTTATTGATTGATAGAAGAAAAGAAAAAACCACAGGTAGAGATTTTATCTCCGGCAGGATCCTATGAGAGCTTTCTGGCTGCGATCCATGCGGGTGCGGATGCCGTCTATGCAGGAGGTCCCAGATTCGGAGCTCGTGCATTCGCAGACAATTTTACAGAAGAGACATTAAAGCAGGCCATTGATTATGCACATTTCCATGGGAGAAAAGTGTATCTTACAGTCAATACACTTCTGAAAGACCGGGAGATCGAGACACTTCATGACTATTTGGAACCCTTGTATCTGCATGGCTTAGATGCGGTGATCGTACAGGATGTCGGAGTGCTTGAATTGATCCGGCATGATTTTCCGGATCTGGAGATTCATGCAAGTACACAGATGTCCTCAGTTAATGTTAAGGCAGCGCAGTTTTTACAAAGTCAGGGAGTGACAAGAGTGGTCCCGGCAAGGGAGATTTCTCTGGAAGAGATTCAGGAGATCTATCGTGCAACAGGGATGGAGATCGAGTGCTTTGTCCATGGGGCGTTGTGTTACTGCTATTCCGGCCAGTGCCTGCTCAGCAGCCTGATCGGAGGACGCAGTGGAAACAGAGGGCAGTGTGCCCAGCCGTGCCGTCTCCCGTACAGTGTGGATCAGAGCAGCAAAAAAGAATACGTGCTCAGTCCAAAAGACATTTGTACTCTGGATTTGATTCCGGAGCTGATCGAGGCGGGCGTCTATTCATTTAAGATTGAGGGAAGAATGAAGCGGCCTGAGTATGTAGCGGCCGTGACATCGATTTACCGGAAGTATACAGATTTGTATCTAAAAAAGGGAAAAGGTGGATATCGGGTAGAACAGGCAGACCGGGAAGCGCTGATGGATCTGTATAATCGGGGCGGATTCAGCCAGGGTTATTATAAAGAACGAAACGGCCGGGATATGATCGCCATTTCCCGCCCGAACCATGCAGGAGTACCTGCGGCACGTGTGCTCTCACAGAAAGGAAGAGAACTGACGGTGGAAACTTTAACAGATATCCACAAGGGAGATCTCCTGGAGTTGAATCTGCAGCGTGAGAATTACTCTTTTGGAAAAGAGATTCCAAAGGGAACAAAGACTGTGATTCTGGTTCCCAAAAAGGAACAATATCAAAAAGGACAGATTCTAAATCGAATCCGTAACCAGAAACTGATGACAGAGATGAAAGAACAGTATCTGGAAGGGGCAACGAAAGAGCAGATATCCGGATACCTGCGTGCGGCAGTGGGAGAACCGGCAATGCTGACAGTCTGGACAGAAGATATAAGCGTTACCGTTTATTCCGAGCAGACTGTGCAGGAGGCACAGAATCAGCCGATGGAGGTGTCCAGAATCCAAAAGCAACTTTCTAAGACGGGAGCCACAGAATTTGTATTTGAACATCTGGAGATTGATCTGGAAGGAAAGGTGTTTCTTCCAATGCAGCAGTTCAATGAATTAAGAAGGCAGGCATTAGAAAAATTAGAACTGGAGATATGCGGGAAGTTCCGGCGGACATCCACGGAACAACCTCTTTTGAAACAAAAATCAGAAGAAAAGGAAACGGAAGGGGTACTGCTGAGTGTTCTGACAGAGACTTTGGAACAGCTGGAAAGTGTGCTGGATTCAGGGGCAGCAGAACGGATTTATATTGACAGTAATATAGTACAGGATTTATTTGAAGATGCGAGACTGCAGCACCTCTGTGAAAAAGCGAAAAGAAGCAGTGTCAAGATTTTTCTGGCAATGCCCCATATTTTCCGGGCTGATGCAGTTCGAAAATTTGAAGAACATTATGAGCGGTTTCTGGAAATCGCACAGGACGGTGTATTGATCAGAAACTGTGAGAGTTTTCAGTTTTTAAAACAACATGGATTTGACAGGACGATCGTTCTGGATCATAATCTGTATGTATTCAATCAATACAGCCGGCAATTCTGGAAAAGAAACGGTGTAGAACTGTTTACAGCTCCGATGGAATTAAATGCAGAGGAGCTGAATGTTCTGGGACTTGAGGAAAGTGAACTTGTGATCTACGGAAGAATTCCGGTTATGACATCTGCGCAGTGTGTGGTGAAGACAACAAATGGCTGTACACACCACCCGGTCACGACAACATTGACGGATCGCAGAGGAAAACAGTTCCCGGTGAAAAATCACTGCGGATTTTGCTATAATATTGTTTACAATTCCGCTCCTTTATCGTTGTTTGATGAAAGAGAAGAGTGGATGAGGATGCATCCAAGAAGCATCCGTGTGCAGTTTTCGACAGAGACAGGCAGCGAGGTGACTCGCATCTTGAATGCGGCTCTTGCTGTGAATAATACCCTAAATGCGGCATCGGGAATGTCAGGAGAAGAATTTACGCGCGGTCATTTCAGACGCGGAATAACATAAAAGCAGGTGAAATTGTGGTTAACATCATAGTAGAATTATCAAAATATCTTATGATCCTTTTAATGGGAATTTACACGTTTTCGTGTTTCTCTGTTTTCGCACATAATTATGAGAGCGAGCAGAAATGGATCCTGATCCGGCAGAATGTGCTGATGTTTTTACTTCAGCTGACAGCATATGTGGTCATGTATCTGAAGAAGGATGATCCCAAAATACTGACTCTTTATGCAGCCAGCGCGGGTTTTCTTCTGGCTGTGATTCTGTTGTACCGGATTTTATATCCGAAGGTGTCCAAGCTGATCGTTAATAATATGTGCATGCTTCTTTGTATCGGGATGATCATGCTGACCAGACTGGAAGAAGAAAATGCGATCAAGCAGCTGATCTTCGCCGCAGTAGGAGTTGTGATCGGTTTGGTGGTACCGGTTGTGATCCGTAAGCTGGATCGTTTAAAAGACTGGGGTTATATGTATGCAGGAGCCGGGATTCTGGCGTTGGTCCTGGTTGCCGTTCTGGCAGAAGTTTCCGGTGGAGCAAAGCTTGGATTTACGATCGCCGGATTCGGAATACAGCCGTCCGAGTTTGTGAAAATTTTATTTGTATTTTTTGTAGCGGCAAATTTAAACCATTCTTTGGAGTTTAAGAACATCGTGATTACAACAGCACTGGCAGCAGCTCATGTGCTGATCCTCGTGCTTTCTACAGACCTTGGTACGGCATTGATTTTATTCGTAGTGTATCTGGTCATGCTGTACACGGCAACGAGACAGCCACTTTATGTGGCAGCCGGTCTCGGAGGCGGTTCGGTCGCTGCCGTACTGGCATACCATTTATTTGCGCACATTCAGGTACGTGTAGCTGCATGGAAAGATCCGTTTGCAACCTATAGTGACGGCGGATATCAGGTAGCGCAGTCTTTGTTTGCCATTGGCACAGGAAGCTGGTTTGGAATGGGGCTGTTTAAGGGACTTCCGGATGAGATTCCTGTAGCTGATACAGACTTTATCTTTGCTGCGATTTCGGAAGAAATGGGACTGATTCTTTCCCTGTGTCTGATTCTGGTGTGCGTCAGCTGTTATGTGATGTTTTTAAACATTGCGCTGGCACTCCGCAATCAATTCTATAAACTGGTAGCGTTGGGACTTGGAACCTGTTATATTTTCCAGGTATTTTTAAATATCGGCGGAGTGACAAAATTTATCCCTTCTACGGGCGTAACTCTTCCTCTTGTCAGCTACGGAGGAAGCTCAATTTTAAGTACGATGATCATGTTCGGCATCATACAGGGTCTGTATATTTTAAGAGAAGATGAGGAAGAAAATCTGGAAAGAAAGAGAGAAAGAGAGTTAAGAAATGGCACGAAGAGAAGAACCACAAAGAAGAAAAAGACAACCAAAGAGCCAGGCTTCGAAGAAGTTCCGAAACAAAGAGTTCGCTAAGATGACCTATTTGTTTGTTACGCTGTTTCTTGCCCTGATCTCCTATATTGTTTATTTTAATGTGTTCCGGGCAAAGACAATCGTCAACAGTCCGTATAACGTAAGACAAGATGCCTTTGCAGACCGGATCATCCGGGGAAGCATTACGGACAGAGACGGAGAAGTTCTTGCCGAGACACAGGTCGGAGAGGACGGAACAGAAAACAGAGTCTATCCGTACGGGGCAGCATTTGCCCATGTTGTCGGCTACAGCAATGAGACCGCAGGAAAAAGCGGACTGGAATCCATCGAAAACTCAGAACTTCTGACGTCCAATGCATTTTTTGCGGAAAAATTTCTCAATGAATTTAAGGATGAAAAAAATCATGGCGATACCGTCGTAACGACATTGGATGCGGGGCTTCAGCAGGCGGCATACAATGCATTGGGAGCGAATCGGGGCGCGATCATGGTTATGGAGGCCAGCACCGGAAAAATTCTTGCCATGGTGTCCGGACCGTCCTATGATCCGAATACAATCGCGCAGGATTGGGAAGCTTTAAATGCAGACAGTACTTACAGTCCGCTTCTGAACCGGGTGACTCAAGGGGCATATGCTCCGGGATCTACCTTTAAGATCGTGACTGCACTGGAATATATGAAAGAACATTCGGACTATCAAAATTACAGCTATAATTGTGAAGGATCGATCAGTTATGAAGACATCACGATCCGATGTTTTGACAGTACGGTACATGGATTGGAAGACTTGCGCAGTTCTTTTGCAAACTCCTGCAACTCTTCCTTTGCAAACATTGGTCTGATGCTGGATCGGAATTCTTACCGTGCGACGGCCGAAGAGCTTCTGTTTAACAAAAAGCTGCCATCCGTGCTGGATTATTCAAAAAGCTCGTTTGTAGTGGATGAGAATACCAGTGACGGAGAGATGATGATGACGGCTATGGGACAGGGAAACACATTGGTCAGCCCGTATCACATGGCACTGATCACACAGGCGATCGCAAATGGCGGAACTTTAATGGAACCATATCTGGTTGATAAAGTCACAAACTATAAAGGAACCGAGATTCGGAAAAATGTACCGAAAAGTTATAAAAAACTGATGACATCGGAGGAGGCGTTACAGTTGAAAGACTATATGCGGGCAGTTGTGGATGAAGGAACTGCAACGATGCTTTCCGGACAGTCTTATTCCGTGGCGGGAAAAACCGGAACTGCAGAATATAGCATGACAGACGGGGAAAAAACACATTCCTGGTTCGTAGGCTTTACGAATGTGGACAACCCGGAACTGGTCATCAGTGTGATCATCGAGGGTTATGACGGAAATGCCGGCGCAAAAGCAGTTCCAATTGCAAAGCAGGTGTTGGATTCTTATTATTATCAATAGAAAAGAACAAGCATAAAGGGGATGACAGACTGCATGAATATGGAGTTTTATAGAGAATTGTATGTAAGCCGTTCTCTGAAAAAACGTGAAAAAAGGATTATTGAGGGCTTGAAAAAGAAACGGTTTCGAAAGGATCTTTATCTGATCGTGTTAGCCCAGGGAAAACAAAATCCACTGGAATTTTTCTCTGTATTGTTGCTGAAGCAGCATATTTTTGAGGACGCTGGGCTGTTCGTAGTCGGTCTCGCGGATGGATACGAAGGGGCGCTGGAGCTGACAGAAGAAATCGTGCAGGATGTGTACCAAAAAACAAATGATGTCAGACTAAGAGAGTTCATCTTAAATAATCAGAAACAATCTGGGGAAGGCAGTGTGTAGAATCATATGATACATATACTTCTGTTGATTTTAAAAATCATAGGCTGGATATTACTGGTAATATTGGGAATACTGATCCTGTTGGCAGGTATCTTTCTTTTTGTGCCGGTCAGATATCGGGGAGATGTCCTGGGGGAAGGTGAATGGAAAAACCTGTTCTCCTCGCTGAAGTTTTCCTGGCTGTGTTCCCTTGTAAAAGGAGAGGTGTCGTACCAGGAAGGAGCGTTAAAATGGAAGTTTCGAATCGCATGGAAGCAGTTTCTGGCGGATCAGCCCGAACAGGCAGCCCCATCTGTTTCCCGGACAGAAGAGAAGCACTCTCAGAGTAAAGAAACACTGAAGTCTCCTCCTTCTGAAAAAAGTATACAGAAAAAAGAGCCTTCAGAACAACTTAAAAAACAGCCGGAACCAACACAAAAGAAAATAACAGAACATAAGAAAACCGAAAACAAAAAGAAACAGGATTCAAGACCGGGACTTGGAGAGCGGATTTCTCAAAAAGCGGAACAGATAAAATGTACTTTTCATAAAATTTGTGATATGCTCAAATCACTGGCGGAAAAAAAGGAAAGATTGATGGAGTTTCTTACGGATGAAATTCATCGGTCAGCTTTTATGAAATGCCTCACAGAGCTTCGACGTTTGTTTTGCTTTTTGAAGCCGTCAAAGTGTGAGGCAAATCTGGAATTCGGGTTTTCAGACCCTTCTGTCACAGGATATGTTCTGGCGGGAGCGAGTCTTATCTATCCGTTTATCGGAGAATGTGTGGAGATCACTCCGAATTTTGACGAGAAAGTGCTCAAAGGAAAGGCCATGATCAAGGGGAGGGTGCATGCCGTTTATTTTGTGATTGTTCTATGGAATCTGCTGTGGAACAAGAATATCCGCACGACGATTTCCCATATCAGAAAATTACGCTTTTAGAATACAACCAAAAAGCCAAAGGAGGAAAACAGCAAATGGCAGAGAATAACAACAATTTTAAATCAACTGTGGAAGCATTGTTTCAGGGAATGGACGGAATGATCTCATCTAAGACGGTTGTCGGTGACGCAATTCATGTGGGTGATACGATCATTCTTCCGCTTGTAGATGTTTCCTTTGGAATCGGAGCCGGTTCTTTTCGTGCTGAAAAACGCGAAAAAGGAATGGGTGGAATCGGTGGAAAGATTACCCCGAGTGCAGTTCTTGTGATCAAGAATGGAACGACCAAGCTTGTAAATGTGAGAAATCAGGATACAATGACAAAAATTCTGGATATGGTACCGGATCTGGTGGACCGTTTTACAGAGAAAAAGGAAGATAAAGTAACAGAAGCAGATGTAGCAGAGATTTTAGATTCTGCTGAAAAAGAAGAAAACGTATAAAATCAGAGTACTATTTTGAAATATCTGTCATATATTTGCAGTAAGAGGGCCGGTGGATGTGATGTATTTTGAAACGGGTGATCGGATTTGCGCTGATTTTCGTTGCAGTGGGAATGCTGATCATGCTCCTGTTATCGAGTATTCCATGGGGGATTGCGATCATTACTGCGTTGTTTTTAATAGGATATTGTCTGTTTTGTAAATGAAGAGCAGGTGTCCGGCTGGGCATCTGTTTTTTCTGGCGAGTAAAGCATGAAAAAAAGACTCCATATTTACAAAGTAAATATCAAGCCTTTTTATTCCGTGTCGTCATATAACAGATTATGCACGCTCAACGCATCCTGATTTTAAACAAGAAGTACAAACGTACATTTTCTTAGCTCCGCCTTCTGTTTTCACTCTAACGGATTTCACATTTGATTTCCACATTTTTGGTGTTTTTCTATGAGAGTGACTTACGTTGTTTCCGAAGTGAGCACCCTTTTCACAAATAGCACATTTAGCCATCATTGCACCTCCTAACAATCTGAAATAGTCTTATACAGACTCACAACACTGTTATTCTAGCAGAAACCCCCTCTGAATGCAAGTCTTTTTTTGAAATTCTTTTTTGTGAAGATCAATATATGGGATTTTTTGTGAATTCTATCGGGTTTTTTGTTCACATCAATTTCATTTCATGATAAAATTAAAGTAACTTCAAATAACTTCAAACGCCTTGATGACAGGCAGAAAGCGGGGAATGATTATGAGCAGACGTATCATTACAATCGGAAGACAGTATGGCAGCAACGGACGCAGAATTGCAAAGAAGTTATCCGAAAAGCTGGGAATTCATTATTATGACAAAGAACTGATCAAGCTTGCCAGTGAACAGAATGATATTTCTTATGATGAGCTGGTCAAAGTAGATGAAAAAAGAGCGAATCCATGGCGTTACCCGGTAGAAGATCCGGCGCAGATGGAAAGTCGTTTTCGGTTTGAACCGATGAACGATGTGCTGTTCTACACACAGGCACAGATCATCACACGTCTGGCAGATACGGAGGATTGTATCATTGTAGGACGATGCGCCAATGATATCCTGAAATCCCGCCCGACATCCCGGAGTATTTTTATTCATGCACCATTGGACTACAGGCTTCAGACAGTGATGGAGCGTACCTCTCTGGAAGAAAAAGAGGCGCTTTCTCTGATCAAAAAGGTCGATAAACAGCGAAAATTCTATTATAACTACTATACAGACAAGAAGTGGGAAGAGATGTCCCAGTACGATCTGTGCCTGGACAGTTCGGCCATGTCAGAGGACGAGATTTTGAATGTTTTGACAGCACTTTATGAATCGATATTGTAAAATCCGGATAATGAGAGTATAATACGAATGTTAATTGTGCGAAGATCCATTAAGAATTGGAGGTAATATATGATGAAAGGTAGTATGAGTACAGAGCTTGGGATTATCACAATTAGCCCGGAAGTTATTGCTAAATACGCAGGCTCTGTTGCTGTAGAATGTTTTGGAATTGTAGGTATGGCTGCCGTGAACATGAAAGATGGTCTTGTGCGGCTGTTAAAAAGAGAAAGTCTGACCCATGGGATCCATGTGGATATTTCAGATGACAATATCCTGGTTCTGGATTTCCATGTGATCGTTGCATATGGAGTAAATATTCTTTCTGTTTCTGATAATTTGATGAACAACGTCAAATATAAAGTGGAAGAATTCACCGGGATGACCGTAGATAAGATCAACATCTTCGTTGAAGGTGTCAGAGTGATAGATTAAGGAGGATATTTGCTGTGGCAACAAAAACGATCAATGCAGAGCTGCTCGCAAAAATGTTTCTGGCGGGAGCGGCAAATCTGGAGGCAAAAAAAGAATTCATCAATGAACTGAATGTATTCCCTGTACCGGATGGAGATACAGGAACGAATATGACTTTGACGATCATGTCAGCTGCAAAGGAAGTCAGCGCCATGGAGAGACCGGATATGGAATCTCTGGCAAAAGCGATTTCTTCCGGTTCTCTTCGAGGAGCCAGAGGAAACTCGGGAGTAATCCTTTCTCAGCTTCTGAGAGGATTTACAAAGACGATCCGGGAAGAAAAAGAGATCGATACGATTGTACTTGCACAGGCATGTGAGCGTGCAAGAGCAACTGCTTACAAGGCGGTCATGAAACCGAAAGAAGGTACGATCCTGACAGTTGCAAAAGGAATCGCTCAGAAAGCAGTTGAGATGGCAGAGGTGACAGATGATCTGGAAGAGTTTTTGCCGGCAGTTCTGGCATATGCCAAAGAAGTGCTGGATCAGACACCGGAGATGCTTCCTGTACTGAAAGAAGCCGGCGTAGTGGATTCCGGCGGACAGGGACTTCTGGAAGTGTTACATGGCGCCTATGATGCATTTCTTGGCAAAGAGATCGATTACAGTGCGATCGAAGCAAGTGCAGGAACAAAGATGACCAAAGCAGGTGCGCAGGCTGAAGCGGACATCAAGTTCGGATATTGTACAGAATTTATCATTATGACAGATAAGGCCTTTACAGAAGCAGATGAAATGGAGTTTAAATCCTACCTGGAGTCCATTGGAGATTCCATCGTATGTGTGGCGGATGAAGACATTGTGAAGATCCACGTTCATACAAATCATCCGGGACTGGCCTTTGAAAAAGGACTCACATACGGACAGTTGTCCCGTATGAAGGTTGACAACATGAGAGAAGAGCATCAGGAAAAGCTGATCCGTGATGCGGAAAAAGTTGCAGCAGAACAGGCGAAAAAAGCGCCTCGCAAGCCGGTTGGGTTTATTGCAGTATCCATCGGAGAAGGGATGAACGAGATTTTCAGAGAACTTGGTGTGGATTATCTGATCGAAGGAGGTCAGACGATGAACCCAAGTACAGAGGATATGCTCACTGCGATCGATGCAGTCAATGCAGATCACATCTTCATTCTGCCAAACAACAAGAACATTGTCCTGGCAGCAAATCAGGCAAAAGATCTGACAAAGGACAAAGATATCATCGTGATTCCGACAAAGACAGTTCCACAGGGAATTACGGCGATCATCAACTATATGCCGGAAGAGGACGTCGATACCAACATGGAGACCATGCTGGAAGAGATCAAGAATGTAAAGACGGGGCAGGTTACGTACGCTGTGCGTGATACCCATATTGACGATAAAGAGATCCATGAAGGAGATATCATGGGAATCGGTGATGCCGGAATCCTTTCTGTTGGTCAGTCAGTAGAGCAGACGACAAAAGAGATGCTTTCTCAGCTTGTGGATGATGATACAGAACTGATCAGTCTGTATTACGGACAGGATGTTCTGGAAGAAGATGCAGAGCGCTTTGCAGGCGAGATTGAAGAGATCTATCCGGATGTAGATGTTGATTTCCACTGCGGCGGACAGCCGATCTACTACTACGTATTATCTGTAGAATAGGAAGTTGTTTCATTTATGAGAGAATCTGAAAGAATCAGCGTCTTAAAAGGCGTTGGTGAAAAAACAGAACAATTATTTATAAAAGCAGGTGTCCATACCATTGGGGACCTGCTTGCGTATTATCCGAGGATGTATGATATCTATGAAGATCCGATTTCCATCGGAGAGATCCAGGAGGGAAAGACAGTCACTGTCACCGGCGCGATCTTCGGGAGGATCCAGGTCAGTCAGAATAAAAAAATGCAGATCACCACACTCTATCTGAAAGACATGACCGGCACTTTGAAAGTAATCTGGTTTCGGATGCCGTTTCTTCGCAACACACTGGGGCGGGGCGGCGTGATCACTCTGCGCGGAAGGATTGTGCGCAAAAAGGACGCACTGGTGATGGAGCATCCGGAGATTTTCTATCCCAGTGCCTCTTACGAGGAAAAAAGAAATACAATGCAGCCCGTTTATGCCCTGACGGCAGGACTGACCAATAATGCAGTAAAAAAAGCGGTCGCTCAGGCATTGGAGCAGGTGGAAGGAATCCGGGAATTTCTTCCGGAAGAGCTGATCTGCCGATATCACCTTCTGGATCGAAGAACTGCAATGGAAGGAATCCATTTCCCGGAGACAAAAGAAGAATTCTATGAAGCAAGAAAGCGCTTTGTATTTGAAGAATTTCTGATTTTCGTGCTTTCCCTGCGAATGATCAAGGAACGGGAAGACCGTGCCAAGAATCATTATGGATTCTGTGATCAGCCGAAGGTGGACGAATTTCTTCACGCACTTCCCTATGAACTGACAGGCGCACAGAAGAAAGTATGGCAGGAGATTTTGCGGGATATCTCCGGAGAATCTGTCATGTCAAGGCTGGTACAGGGGGATGTGGGATCCGGAAAAACGATTGTGGCACTTCTTGCTTTGATGTATACCGGCTTAAATGGATATCAGAGCGCGATGATGGCACCCACAGAAGTGCTTGCCAGACAACATTATGAAAATATCAGCGGCATGCTGGAAGCATACGGAATCCCGCTGAAAACGGAGCTCCTTACCGGTTCCATGACAGCAAAGGCAAAACGGGAGGCTTATGCCAGAATTGAAGCGGGAGAGGCAGACATTGTGATCGGAACTCATGCACTGATTCAAGAAAAAGTGCAGTATCAGAATCTGGCGCTGGTGGTAACAGATGAGCAGCATCGTTTTGGAGTCAAACAAAGAGAGACGCTGGCAGGAAAAGGAGTGCTGCCTCACATTCTGGTCATGAGCGCCACCCCGATCCCGCGGACACTGGCAATCATCCTCTATGGAGATCTGGATATTTCAGTCATCGATGAATTGCCGAAAAACAGACTTCCGATCAAAAATTGTGTGGTGGATACCGGATATCGGAATACAGCGTATACATTTATGAAAAAACAAGTGCAATCAGGCAGGCAGTGCTATGTGATCTGTCCGATGGTCGAGGAGAGTGAATCGCTGGAAGCAGAAAATGTAACCGATTATTCCCAGATGCTTCAGGATATCATGGGTGAGTCTGTCAAAGTAGGGTGTCTTCACGGAAAAATGAAGCAGGCACAAAAAGATGAGATTATGGAAGCATTCGGGAAAAATGAGATCCAGATCCTTGTATCCACGACGGTGATCGAAGTCGGGATTGATGTTCCGAATGCAACAGTTATGATGATCGAAAATGCAGAACGTTTTGGCCTCGCTCAGCTTCATCAGCTCCGCGGCCGGGTAGGAAGAGGAGGACATCAGTCCTACTGTATTTTTATGAGTCCTTCCAAATCAAAAGAAACAAAAGAGCGTCTGGGTATCCTCAATCAGTCCAATGACGGATTTTTTATCGCGGGAGAAGATTTAAGACTTCGGGGACCGGGCGATCTCTTTGGAATCCGGCAGAGCGGTCTGATGGATTTTAAACTGGGAGATGTGTTCCAGGATTCTCTGATCCTAAAACAAGCTGCCAAAGCAGCAGGAGAGCTACTGCGGACGGATCCCGGACTGAAATCAGAAAGAAACCGACGTCTGGCCGATCGCCTAAAACATTATCTGTCAGATGTGATGTTAGAAATGACACTTTAAAAATACCAGAACTTACCAGATTAAAAATAAGATTCCTCCATATACTATGGATGTAACACAAGCGAACGGAATGCAGACACATGAGACGAGCCGCATCACAATGCAGCAGCTTTCATGTCGATGCGGCCCGGGCTTAGGTTATAAAACTACAAAAAGAGGTAACAAGAGAAGTTACGAAAAGGAGGAAATTATCATGGCAAGTCGTTCATCTAATCGAGCAGCAGTACCAGAAGCAAAGGGAGCACTGGACAAATTCAAATACGAGGTAGCAAGCGAGCTCGGAGTACCGCTGTCAGACGGTTACAACGGAGACTTAACTTCCAAACAGAACGGATCTGTAGGTGGTTATATGGTAAAGAAAATGATCGAGCAGCAGGAAAAACAGATGGCTGGTAAATAAGCAGTCACTGTTGCCAATGCGAAATCAGGCGGAAAAAAGCACTTGGGATTGACCTGAGTGCTTTTTTCTGCTAAAATTCAGCATAGTTGAGAAAGTGGAGGTGCGCAATGAGAGTGATCGCAGGAACTGCAAAGAGACTGCAGTTAAAAACTTTGGACGGAATGGAGACCAGACCAACAACAGACAGGATCAAAGAGACACTGTTCAATATGATCGCGCCGTCTGTTTTCGGAAGCGTTTTTCTGGACTTGTTTGCCGGAAGTGGCGGAATTGGCATCGAGGCATTGAGCAGAGGCGCCAAAGAGGCTGTTTTTGTCGAAAAGAATCCAAAAGCGATGGCCTGTGTCAAAGAAAATTTAAACTATACAAAGCTTTCTGAGAAAGCGATGACCATGACGAAAGATGTTCTGACAGCTCTGTATCAGCTGGAAGGCGAAAAAGTGTTTGATTTTGTATTTATGGATCCTCCGTATGATCAGGATCTGGAGAGACAGGTTCTTACGTATCTGTCCGGTTCCGAACTGATTTATGAGGATACCGTGATCATTGTGGAAGCATCAAAGCATACGGACTTTTCTTATCTGGAAGATTTGGGCTTCACACTGATCAAAGAGAAAGAATACAAGACGAACAAGCATGTTTTCATTGAGAAAGCTGGAAAGGAAATGATATGTTAAGAGCCATTTATCCGGGCAGTTTTGACCCTGTTACATACGGACATTTAGATATTATCCGCAGATCCTGTAAAATTGTGGATGAACTGGTTGTCGGTGTGCTGAATAATAATGCGAAAATGCCGTTGTTTTCTGTAGAAGAACGTGTTAAAATGTTAGAGGAAGCGACCAAAGATCTGACAAATGTCAGAATTGTTCCATTTCACGGACTTTTGATAGATTTTGCCCGTCAGATGGATGCCTTTGTAATCATCAGAGGACTTCGGGCAATTACAGATTTTGAATATGAATTGCAGATGTCGCAGACGAACCATAAACTGGAGCCGGATCTGGAGACGATGTTTCTGACTACCAGTATTGAATATTCTTACTTAAGCTCTACAACCGTCAGGGAGATTGCCGCTTATGGGGGAGATGTATCACAGTTTGTGCCAGAAGCGGTAGCAGGAGAGTTGGAAGCGAAGATGAAAGCAAAAAGGAGAGTGTAACTATGAGCAGCCGTATTGAACAGATTATTGAGGAGATTGAAGAGTACATTGACAAAGATTGTAAGTTTCAGCCGTTATCCTCGACAAAGATTATTGTAAATAAAGAACATCTGGATGAGCTTTTGAGAGAACTCAGAATGAAGACTCCGGATGAGATCAAGAGATATCAGAAGATCATCAGCAACCGGGATGCGATCCTTGCGGATGCAAAAGCAAAAGCCGATGCGATGATCGAAGAAGCACAGGTACAGACAACAGAGCTTGTCAGTGAGCATGAGATCATGCAGCAGGCATATGCACAGGCAAATGAGATCGTGACACAGGCGACTGCACAGGCTCAGGAGATCATCGACAATGCAACAATGGATGCAAATGAGATCCGTATGGGTGCGATCCAGTATACCGATGATCTGCTTGCCAATGCAGAGAGTATTATCGGTCATACATTAGACAGCTATACCACAAAATATGACGGACTGATCAACTCCCTTCAGGAGTGTTATGATGTTGTCCGCACGAATCGTGCAGAATTAGAGTCTCCGACTCCGGAAGAAGGACAGGAGTTCTCAGGCGAAGCATAAAAGATATAAGATGCCAAGCAGGCTGGTTACCAGAGCGGTAGCCAGCTTTTGTGTTATGTAGGGAAAGATTGAAAAACCGGCTTTTTGTATCATGCACTGTGTCTGGGCGGCAGCGCATATGCCTCCGAATGCTGTCAGAGAGAGCGCCAAAATGTATTTTACAGGAAAAGAAACGGCAGACATTCCAATCAGCTGAATCCCGTTTGTGATTTCCAAAACCGGCAGAAGAATTTGGACCGCCGGAAAGCAGGATGCCAGGTTTTCTGACAGTGCGATCAACACGGAGAAAAGAATCATATAGCCCCCCACTTTTGTGATTGCTTCAAAGCTGTCCATAATGCAGTGATCCAAAATGTCAAAGGACCAGAACGTATTTTTCTGCCAGCCTGAATCCGGAGCCTGAAATGCCTGTTTTCCCTTCAAATACGTTCTTCTCGTAAAAAAGCTGACCAGAATGGGCGCAGCTGTCAGGATCAGGATGGACGGAATCATCAGTTCGCTTTTTCCCAGTGTTTTCCAGACTACAAAATTGAAAATAAAGACCGGACTTGTATTGTTGCAAAAGGAGAGTAGATACGCTCCTTCCTGCGGTGAAATCTGTTTTGTATGTGTCAGGTCTGCGGAAATTTTGGCGCCCATAGGATATCCGCAGAGAAAGCCTGCAATGATCGCAAAGCTCCCGTTTGGAGAGACCCGGAAGATTTTGTTCAGAAGAGGGCCGAACAGGCGGGCAATCAGACGGATGCAGTTGGTGGACATCAGCAGGTTTGTGATGATCAAAAAGGGAAACAGTGTGGGAAAGACCGTATGAAACCATAGCAGCAGACCTTTGCTGGCTCCATTAAATACATCTTTTGGAAATAAAAGCATAAAGGCAAAACAGATCAGAACTCCGATTCCGGCCAGATTTTTTCTCATAGGAAAACTCCGATTCACTTGTTGTTATATGTATATGACGATATGGGACATTTATCAGTGGAAAGTTTTAGAAGAAACCGGCATACGATAATTTGAAACATCCAACGGGAGAAAGTTCTATGCGTCACAGATATATCAGCTATTTTGCGGGAATTTTTCTTCTGGCATTTTTTGCCGTATTAAATACCGGGGTTTTGATTTCTGTCAGTGGATTTCAGAGACTTCAAAACCCGGTGGTATCTCAGCCTGATTTTCGCAGGCAGCCTGTTTCTGAAACCATGCAGGTTTATTTGAAACAGGCTGCAGATCCGGGACGGGACGTGGGACTCTACTGGATGGCAACAGACTTTGAAAACCGCAGATTTCCAGGAAAAGTCTCACCCTCCGGATTTCAGAAGCTGTACCGCCAATGGCGAAACCAAACGGGCTGGGATGCTTATGTGCAATCATGCAGGGCAATCTGGAATGATGTAAAATATTTCCCCATCCCGCAGTCTCTGGATGATACCGAGGATAAGATTTCTTATGTTGATTCCTGGATGTTTGAACGAAATTACGGAGGAAAACGGGGGCATGAGGGGACAGATATTATGGCAGAGAAAAATACGCCCGGGTATTATCCTGTTGTAAGCATGACGGATGGTGTCGTAACCGAAAAAGGCTGGCTGGAAAAGGGCGGCTGGAGGATTGGGATCACGGCACCGACGGGAGCGTATTTTTATTATGCACATCTGGATTCTTATGCGGAGCTTGAGAAGGGAGATCCGGTAAAGGCAGGAGATCTGCTCGGATATATGGGGGACAGCGGATATGGAGAGGAGGGAACAACAGGGGAGTTTCCGGTGCATCTCCACCTTGGGATTTATCTGAAAGAAGGAACGGAAGAAATCAGTGTAAATCCGTATCCGGTGCTGCGGTATGCAGAAAATGCCAGAATAAAATGTGTGTATTCCAGGTAGTCTTACTATAGGAATTATGGTATAATCATGTTCATGTGGAGGAATGAATATGAATTTACCAAATACATTTGAAGAAAAGATGAAACACCTTTTGGGTGAAGAATATGAGGATTATTTAAAATGCTATGAGGAGCCGCGTCATTACGGACTCCGTGTCAATACAAACAAAATTTCCGTGGAGGATTTCTTGAAAATCGCTCCATGGCCGCTGCGTCCGGTTCCATGGATCTCAAATGGATTTTATTATGACGGAGATCAGATCCAGCCGGCAAAGCATCCGTACTATTTTGCAGGACTGTATTATCTGCAGGAGCCAAGCGCGATGACACCGGCAGACCGGCTTTTGATCGAGCCGGGAGACCGGGTGCTGGATGTATGTGCCGCTCCCGGTGGAAAGGCGACAGAGCTTGGGGCAAAGTTACAGGGAAAAGGAGTTCTGATGGCAAATGACATCAGCAATTCCAGAGCCAAAGGCCTGCTGAAGAATATTGAATTATTTGGAATCGGAAATATGCTGGTGCTCAGCGAAGAGCCGGGCAAGCTGACCGAGTATTTTCCGGAATATTTTGACAAGATCCTGATCGATGCTCCGTGTTCCGGAGAAGGAATGTTTCGAAAAGATAAAAAGATGGTCAAAGCATGGGAAGAGCATGGTCCGGAGTTTTTCTCAAAAATTCAGCGAAGTATCATCACGCAGGCGGCATCCATGCTGCGTCCGGGTGGAATGATGCTGTATTCTACCTGTACCTTTGATCCGTCAGAGAATGAGCAGACCATCGAATATCTGCTGGAAGAATATCCGGAGTTTGAGATTTGTGAGATGGCAGGATATGAAGGCTTTGCACCGGGAATGCCGGAAGTAACAGACAGCAAAAACCCGAATCTTGCAAAGACAGTCCGGATTTTTCCGCATCGAATGGAAGGGGAAGGGCATTATCTTGCACTGTTGAAAAAGGGGGAAGGCTCTCCGATTGCTCTGAAAGAAAAAGATTCTAAAAAAGGCGGAAAACTGCCGGAAGAGCTGGAAGAGTTTTTCCGGAACGTTTCCTGGAAACCGGAAGCATCAAGATTGGATATTCATGGAGAGAGAGTCTACTATATGCCGAAGGGACTTCCAAAGCTGAACGGTGTCCGCTTTTTAAGAACCGGATTGCTGCTCGGAGAACTTAAGAAAAAGCGGTTTGAACCGAGTCAGGCGTTTGCAATGTCACTGAAAAAAGAAGAGTATGCCAATATTCTGGATTTGTCCGTACAGGATGAACGTGTGATCAAATATTTAAAAGGAGAGACTCTGGATGTAGAAGATCTTGTCTCCCGCAAGGAGAAAGGATGGTATCTGGTCTGTGTGGACGGATATCCGCTCGGATTCGGAAAACTGGCAAACCAAACGCTGAAAAACAAATATCTGCCGGGCTGGCGCTGGCAGTCATAAGGATGAAAAGAGATGAAGATAAGACTGGATAAATATCTCGCAGATATGGGAGTGGGCACAAGAACAGAAGTAAAGCGGGCGATTTCCAAAGGCAGAGTGTCTGTGGATGGCGCTTGTGTGAAAAAGCCGGAAACAAAGATCGATACCGAAGAGACAACTGTTGTATTCGATGGTCAGATCGTCGGCTACACAAAAAAAGAATATTATATGCTGCACAAGCCCGCCGGGGTGATTTCGGCAACAGAGGATGCCAGAGAAAAGACGGTGATCGACCTGATTGTTTCCCGCAAAAGAAAGGATCTGTTTCCGGTAGGACGTCTGGATAAAGATACCGAAGGGTTGCTGCTGATCACCAATGACGGGGAACTGGCGCATCGGCTGCTTTCCCCGAAAAAGCATGTAGATAAGACGTATTATGCGAAAGTGCAGGGGATCGTTACGCAGGAAGATGTCCGTAAATTTGCAGAAGGCGTGGATATCCATGAGAAAAAGCTGACTGCTCCTGCAGTGTTGGAGGTAGTAAAGTCGGGAGAAGTTTCAGAGATTCTTCTGACGATCTGCGAAGGGAAGTTTCATCAGGTGAAGCGGATGTTTGAAGCAGTCGGTAAGAAAGTCATTTATCTGAAGAGGCTCAGTATGGGACCGCTTCAGCTGGATGAAACTTTGATGCCCGGCGAATACCGGGAATTGACAGAGAAAGAGAAGGATACACTATGCTCAGTGGAAAAAAAGCAGTAATTTTCGATATGGATGGGACACTGACGGATTCCATGTGGATCTGGCCGGAAGTGGACCGGATCTTTTTAAAGAAATACCATCTGACCCCGCCGCCCGGATTCGCCAAGGCATTGGAGGGAAAAAGCTATACAGAGACCGCACAGTATTTTCTGGATGTATTTCCAGAGCTCTCCTGTTCGCTGGAAGATGTGCAAAAGGAGTGGATCGATATGACACTGCATCTGTATCAGACCCAAGTGGAGCTAAAGCCGGGGGCAAAAGGATTTCTGGAATTTTTAAAACAGGAGCAGATCCTGATGGGAATTGCTACGAGCAATGCAAAGGAGCTGGCTCTTGCCGCTCTGGACGCGCTGCAGATCCGGGAGTATTTTTCTTCTGTACGCACCGGATGTGAAGTGAAAAAAGGAAAGCCTGCACCGGATGTTTATCTGAAAGTGGCAGAGGACCTCGGTGTACAGCCGGAAGAGTGTCTGGTATTTGAAGACGTTCCAAAGGGGATCGAAGCCGGGCGCAATGCGGGAATGACAGTGTGTGCAGTGGATGATGCATTCTCGGCAAGTGATGAAAAAGAGAAAAAAGAAAAGGCGGACTATTTTATCCGCAGTTATGATGAGATCCAAGCAAAAACATATGAAAGATGTGGAGTATAAATACATGAGAGAAAGGTTTTTACCAATTTGCAGACAGGATATGAAAGACAGAGGATGGGACCGGGTTGATTTTGTCTATATTACCGGGGATGCGTATGTCGATCATCCATCTTTTGGTCCTGCCGTGATCACAAGACTTCTGGAATCCAGAGGCTATCGGATCGGGATCATTTCCCAGCCGGACTGGAAGGACAAAGACAGTGTGACCATATACGGAGAGCCAAGGCTTGCATTTTTAGTATCTGCCGGCAATATGGATTCCATGGTGAATCACTATTCTGTCTCCAAAAAGCGCAGAAAATCCGATGCCTATACGCCCGGCGGCGTGATGGGCAGACGTCCGGATTATGCAACCGTGGTCTATGGAAACCTGATCCGTCAGACCTACAAACAGACGCCGGTTATTCTCGGCGGAATTGAAGCGAGCCTTCGAAGGCTTGCACACTATGATTACTGGTCTGACCGGCTGAAACGTTCCGTCCTTCTGGATTCCGGAGCAGATATGATTTCCTATGGGATGGGCGAACACTCGATCGTAGAGATTGCGGAAGCCCTGGATGCAGGAATTGCCGTGTCAGATATCACTTACATCAGTGGGACAACAGTCAAGACAAAATCTCTGGATTCGGTTTATGATGCCGTGATGCTTCCGTCTTTTGAAGAATTAAAAGCGGACAGGCTTTCTTATGCCAGAAGTTTTTACACCCAGTACTGTAATACGGATCCATTTTCCGGAAAGCGTCTGGTCGAACCGTATTCCGAACATTTATATGTGGTACAGAACCCTCCGGCAAAACCGCTGACGCAGATGGAGATGGACGATGTCTATGCACTGCCGTTTACCCGCTGTGCCCATCCGGATTATGAAAAACTGGGAGGAGTTCCGGCGACCGCAGAGATCAAGTTCAGTCTGATCAGCAACAGGGGCTGTTTTGGCGGATGCAGCTTCTGCGCACTGACCTTCCACCAGGGGCGGATCGTACAGACACGAAGTCACGAATCTCTGCTGCAGGAGGCAAAGGAGATCACGCAGGATCCTGATTTTAAGGGATATATCCATGATGTGGGCGGACCGACTGCAAATTTCCGGCATCCATCCTGTGAAAAGCAGATGACCAAAGGCGTGTGTAAGACAAAACAGTGTCTGTTCCCGACACCCTGCAAAAACCTGAATGCAGATCACAAAGACTATGTAGCACTTCTGCGAAAGCTGAGAAAAGTTCCGAAAGTGAAGAAAGTCTTTATCCGTTCCGGAATTCGTTTCGACTATCTGCTGGCGGACGCAGATGATACGTTTTTGAAAGAATTATGTGAGTATCATGTCAGCGGACAGTTAAAGGTGGCACCGGAACACGTTTCAGATCCGGTTCTTTCTATGATGGGAAAACCGGCCAACCATGTGTATGAGACCTTTACGAAAAAGTTTTATGCCATGAACCAGAAAATCGGAAAAGAGCAATATCTGGTTCCGTATCTGATGTCCTCTCATCCGGGATCAACGTTAAAAGAAGCAGTGGAACTGGCAGAATACTGCAGAGATCTTGGATATATGCCGGAGCAGGTGCAGGATTTCTATCCGACTCCGTCTACAATTTCTACCTGTATGTATTACACCGGTGTGGATCCGCGGACGATGAAACCGGTCTATGTTCCGAAAAATCCGCATGAGAAAGCCCTGCAGAGAGCGTTGATCCAGTATCGGAATCCGGAAAACTATGATCTGGTTGCAGAGGCGCTGAAAAAAGCCGGTAGAACAGATCTGATCGGATTTGAAAAGAATTGTCTGATCCGCCCGCGCAGATTGAAAAAGGAACAGCCTGTCAAAACGGGCAGACCAAAACAGAAGAAAAAGACCATACGGAATGTACAGAAAAAGAAGACAGAAAAGAGGCGTGGAAGATGAAAATTGCAGTGATCACCGGGGCATCCTCCGGTATGGGGCGGGAGTTTGTCCGCCAGATTCCGCATTTCTATATGAACCTGGATGAATTGTGGATCATTTCACGCAGAAAAGACCGACTGGAAGCGATCGCGAAGACCTGTTCGGTTCCGGTCCGCATCTTTGCAGGAGATCTGACAGATCCGATGTTTCTGCAAACGGTCAAAGATACACTGCAGCGTCTAAGACCCGATATCCGGATGCTGGTGAATGCAGCAGGCTTCGGAAAAAGCGGTACTGTTTTGGATATCGCAAAAGAAGAGTGGCCCGCACAAAGTGAGATGGTGCGTCTCAACTGCGAGGCATTGACAAACATGACGCTTTTGTGTGCGCCCTATCTGTCACAAGGAAGTCGGCTCCTGCAGATTGCATCTGCTGCGGCATTTGCTCCGCAGCCCGGGTTTGCGGTTTATGCAGCCACCAAATCTTATGTACTCAGCTTTTCCAGAGCTCTTGGCGCAGAGTGGAAGAAAAAAGGAATCTATGTCACTGCAGTCTGTCCGGGACCTGTGGACACAGAATTTTTTGAGCGGTGCGGGCAACCTGAAAATCCGCTCAAAAAAATGACAATGGCAAAGGCTCCAAACGTAGTAAAACAGGCACTTCTGGATGCGAGACGAAAAAAAGCAGTCTCAATCTTCGGGTTCTGGATGAGGGCACTGTACATACTGGTCAGGATCGTTCCGGTCAGTTGGATTTTAAACGTACAGACCATTGGAAAAAAGTAGGAGAGAAGAACAAATGAAGCGAATCGAAAAAGGAACTCCAGGTTATCTGGATTATAAGAAAAAAGTAGAAATCATCCGGACTGTGATTTATTTTCTGCTCGTAGCTGCCATTTTTACACTGGGCTACGTACAGACAAAAACAAGAAGCAATCTTCTGACAGTGGTGGCAATTCTTGGCTGTCTTCCTGCCGCAAAAGCGCTGGTGGGAGTTATCACCAGGTTTCCTTATGCTTCTGTAGATCAGAAGCTGGTTCATGAGGTTGATACAAAAGCACCGCATACGACCAGAGTATACGATCTTGTCCTGACAACCCGTGAAAAAATTATGCCGGTGGAGTGTGTGGTAATCTCCAACGGAACAGTATTTGGATACACAGACAGCAAAAAGGTCGATTTAAACGTCCTTTCCAAACATATCAGGGATATGATGACGCAGAATCGTCTTTCGTATTCCACTGTGAAATTTTATCAGGATTATAAGGTTTTTCTCTCCAGGATCGAAGGACTGGAATCGATCGCCATGGTAGAAAATGCCAAAATAAACGGAGAGGAAGAAGCGCAGACCAGACAGCTTCTTTTAAATCTCTCCATGTAATGAGGAGTTACAAAACATGCAGGAAATCAAGATTACAGAACAGGAAGCCGGGCAGCGGTTTGACAAGCTGCTTAGCAAATACTTAAATAAAGCTCCGAAGAGTTTTTTGTACAAAATGCTCCGGAAAAAAAATATTACGCTGAACGGGAAAAAGGCGTCCGGCAATGAAAAGCTGGCAAAGGGCGACTGTGTAAAATTATTTTTATCAGATGAAACGATCCAAAAATTTTCGGAAGCGTTTTCCGGCTATACAAATGTCAGTCTGGACATTCTCTATGAGGATGCGGATATTATTCTGATCAACAAGCCTGTGGGGATGCTCTCCCAGAAAGCAGCAAGGTCAGATGAGTCTTTGGTGGAGCATCTGATTTCTTATCTGATCCAGAGCCATGCACTGACAGAGGAGGATCTCCGGACATTCAGACCTTCCATCTGCAACCGTCTGGACCGCAATACAAGCGGAATTGTAGCGGCAGGGAAAAGCATGGCAGGACTGCAGTCACTCAGCCAGATGTTTCATGATCGCACCATTGGAAAATATTATCTCTGCCTGACAGCGGGAATCATCGAAAAACCGAGCCGGGTAGAAGGATGGCTTTTTAAGGACGAGCGCACCAACAAAGTAGAAATACTGTTTCAGGAAAGACCTGGAAGTGCACGGATCATCACCGAATACCGTCCGATAAAGTCCCATGACGGTGTAACGCTTTTAGAAGTGCATCTGATCACCGGAAAGACCCACCAGATCCGTGCCCATCTGGCTTCGGTCGGACATCCGCTGATTGGAGACCACAAATACGGAGCATCGCAGATCAACCGGGAATACGAGCAGAAATATCACTTGCAGTCACAGCTTCTTCATGCTGCCAGACTGCAGTTTCCGGTATGTACGCAAACCTTATGCAGCGTATCCAAGAAAGAGTTTACAGCGCCGCTTCCGAAACAGTTTTACAGGATTGCAGCCGAAAAAGGGGTGTTGTAATGGGAACCTGGAATTCAAGGGGACTTCGTGGTTCTACCCTGGAAGATATGATCAATTACACAAATACCCGGTATGAAGAAATGGGACTGGCGCTGATCCAGAAGGTGCCGACCCCGATCACTCCGGTTCGGATTGACAAGGAACGGCGTCATATCACACTTGCCTATTTTGACAAGGTCAGCACCGTGGATTATATCGGAGCTGTTCAGGGAATTCCCATTTGTTTTGACGCAAAAGAGTGTGCCGCAGATACATTTCCGCTTCAGAATGTTCACGAACATCAGGTTTCTTTTATGGAGAAGTATGAAAAACAGCAGGGGATTTCTTTTCTGATTATTTATTATAGTCAGAAAGAAACGTTGTATTACATGAGATTTGAAGAACTTTTGAAATTCTGGAAACGGGCACAGTCCGGCGGGCGCAAAAGTATTCGGTTTGAAGAACTTTCCCCGGAATATTTTATGGCCTTGAAAAATCATTGTTTTGTCCCGTATCTGGATTATATTCAAAAAGATTTGGATGACAGGGATTGACAGAAGAAATGAAAGTTCGTATAATTACAGAATAATTTAATGTATTAGCATAGTAAAGTGAAAGGGTGTTATGAATTATGGAACAAAAGTTACATACTCCCGAAGGAGTTCGAGATATTTACAGTAATGAATGCAGAGCAAAGCTGGCAGTACAGGATAAACTTCATCAGGTGCTGCATCTTTACGGATATCAGGATATTCAGACTCCGACTTTTGAATATTTTGATGTGTTCCGCAAAGAGATCGGAACGATTTCATCCAGAGAGCTGTATAAGTTTTTTGACCGGGAAGGGGATACACTGGCACTTCGGCCGGATATCACTCCTTCGATCGCAAGAGCGGCAGCAACCCTGTTTGAGACCGAAGACTTTCCGATCCGTCTTTGTTATGTGGGAAGTACCTTTATCAATCACAGCAGTTATCAGGGACGCTTAAAAGAGAGTACACAGCTTGGTGCTGAGCTGATCGGAATCGATTCTGTGGAAGCAGATGCCGAGATGATCGCCATGGTCGTAGATGGTCTGAAAAAAGTAGGACTCAAAGAATTTCAGGTGAATATCGGACATGTGGATTTCCTGCAGAGTCTCATGGAAGCTACAGGACTTTCAAAAGAAAAGCAGGAAGAAATCTATAATCTGATCGCAAACCGGAATTTCTTTGGAGTCGAGGAACTCTTAGAGCAGGCGGATGCCTCCCCGGAATTAAAAGAGACGTTCCGTCTGCTTCCGGAGTTCGCAGGAGATGTGGATGTGCTGAAAAAGGCCGTTGAGCATGCGCCTACCGATCAGGCAAAACAAGCGGTGGGACGGCTTTTGAAGATTTACAAATTGCTTGCATTGTATGGTGCTGATGATTATGTGACTTTTGATCTGAGTATGAGCGGTCATTATGGATACTATACCGGGATTGTATTTCGGGTCTATACTTACGGAACCGGTGATGCCATTGTGACAGGCGGACGTTATGACCATCTTCTGGAAAAGTTCGGAAAGCAGACGCCGTCGATCGGATTTGCCATTATCATTGATGAACTGCAAAACGCTCTGTCCAGACAGAAGATCACTGTGGAGACCGGGCACAACAATCTCATCGTGTATACCGATGCCACAGAAAAATGGGCCATTGCACTGGCAAAAGATTTCCGTGAAAAAGGAAAATACATGGAACTTTTGAAACGGACTGAGGAAGATTCAAAAGAGACCTTTATCGCTTACGGGAAACGGACACATGCGGTCAGCATGCTGTATTTGAACGAGAATCTGACGATTGACATGGTAAACCTCTCTACCGGAGAAGAAAAGAAGGTAAATGCCAGAAAAAAAGCGAAAGCGAGGGAGAACAGATGAAATATTTAACCTTTGCCCTGACCAAGGGACGCCTGGCAAGTAAAACACTGGAGATGCTGGAACAGCTTGGAATCACCTGTGAAGAAATGAAAGAGAAGGATTCCAGAAAACTGGTGTTTGTCAATGAAGAATTAAAATTAAAGTTTTTCCTCGCAAAAGGACCGGATGTTCCGACTTATGTCGAATATGGAGCAGCAGATATCGGAGTTGTCGGCAAGGATACGATTGTGGAAGAAGGACGCAACGTACACGAGGTACTGGATCTTGGATTCGGCTCCTGCAGAATGTGTGTATGCGGACCACAGGATGCCAAAGAGCTTTTGGAGCATCGTGAGGTGATCCGCGTGGCAACCAAATACCCAAAGATTGCAAAGGACTATTTTTATAATAAGAAGCATCAGACCGTAGAGATCATCAAGATGAACGGCTCCATTGAGCTGGCACCGATCGTCGGGCTTTCTGAAGTGATCGTTGATATTGTGGAGACGGGCTCTACCTTAAAGGAAAACGGACTGACAGTGCTTGAAGAAGTGTGTCCGCTTTCTGCGCGCATGATTGTAAATCCGGTCAGCATGCGGATGGAGAATGACCGGATCCGTGATCTGATCGGAAGGATCCGAAATCTTTTGGAGGGGGAAACAGTATGAGAATTGAACGATTAGATGAAACAACCAGAAAAAATCTGCTCGAAGATCTGCTCAAAAGAAGTCCCAACAGTTATGGAACGTATGAAGCAAGTGTCCGCGAGATTCTGGATGAAGTAAAAAACAGACGTGACGAAGCCGTGTTCGCTTATACGGAAAAATTTGACGGTGCAGCACTTAATGCGGATAATATTCAGGTAACAGAAGAAGAGATTCAAAAAGCCTATTCCCAGGTGGATTCCTCTCTTCTGAATGTCATCCGAAAATCACTGAAAAATATCGAATCCTATCATGCAAAACAGATGCAGTACAGTTGGTTTGACAGCAAACCGGACGGTACGATCCTGGGACAGAAAGTGACGCCGCTTCAAAGGGTTGGTGTGTATGTACCGGGAGGAAAGGCTGTTTATCCGTCTTCTGTTCTGATGAATATCGTTCCCGCAAAAGTGGCTGGTGTGGATGAGATCATTATGGTCACGCCGCCGGGAAAAGACGGTAAAGTCAATCCGGCAACGCTGGTTGCGGCAAAGGAAGCGGGTGTGGATGCAGTCTATAAAGTGGGCGGTGCACAGGCAATCGCAGCACTTGCTTATGGAACCGAGAGCATCCCGAAAGTGGATAAGATTGTGGGACCGGGCAATATCTATGTAGCACTTGCCAAAAAAGCAGTGTACGGTCATGTCAGCATTGATTCGATCGCAGGACCGAGTGAGATCCTTGTTCTTGCAGACGAGACTGCCAATCCACGTTACGTGGCAGCGGATCTTCTGTCCCAGGCAGAACATGATGAGCTGGCATCTGCAATTCTTGTGACGACCAGTGAAGAACTGGCAGAAGAAGTATCCCGGGAAGTGGACGGATTTGTAAAAGAGCTCTCCAGAGGCGAGATCATTCAGAAATCTCTGGATAACTATGGGCATATTCTGATCGCCGAGACGCTGGATGACGCGATCGACGCTGCAAACGAAATCGCATCTGAGCATCTGGAAATCGTGACAAAAGATGCATTTACCGTGATGACCAAGATTCGCAATGCGGGTGCCATCTTTATCGGAGAATACAGCAGTGAGCCTCTTGGAGATTATTTTGCAGGACCAAATCATGTCCTTCCGACAAACGGGACTGCCAAATTCTTCTCTCCGTTGTCTGTAGATGACTTTTTGAAAAAATCCAGCATTATTTCTTACTCAAAAGAAGCACTGGAGACCGTACATCAGGACATCGAGCAGTTTGCAAAAGCAGAACAGCTCACGGCACATGCAAACTCCATCCATGTCCGCTTTGAAAAGAGGGATTAAAAATGGAACAGCGCGCAGCAACAATCGAACGAAAAACAAAAGAGACGGACATTTCTCTGACGATCAATCTGGATGGAACCGGGGAAAATGAGATTGCAACCGGAATTCCGTTTTTTGATCATATGCTGAATGGATTTGCCAGACATGGTCTGTTTGATCTGAAGGTGCACGTAACAGGAGATCTGGAGGTGGATTCCCATCATACGATCGAGGATACCGGGATCGTACTGGGGCAGGCAATCGCAGCAGCACTGGGAGAAAAAAAAGGGATCAAGCGTTACGGAAGCTTTCTGCTTCCTATGGACGAGACACTCGCCATGTGTGCAGTAGACTTATCCGGTCGCCCTTACCTGAATTATCAGGCAGAGTTTACAGTGGAAAAACTGGGAACTCTGGATACAGAGATGATCCGTGAATTCTTTTATGCAGTCTCTTACAGCGCAGCGATGAACCTGCATTTAAAGATCGTAGACGGAGGGAACAATCACCATATGGCAGAAGCCTTGTTCAAGGCATTTGGAAAGGCTCTGGATATGGCAACCATGGAGGAACCACGTATGAACGGGGTATGGTCTACGAAAGGCAGCTTATAAAGGAGAACAAAACGATGAGTTATAAAAGATTGATCCCCTGTATCTTTATTTACAAGGGAAAAGCAATAAAATGGTTTGATGATAAAGAAGTCGTCTCAGACGATGTGATCGGGCTTGCAAAGCAGTACTGTGACAAAGGGGCAGATGAGCTGATCGTATTCGATCTGTCCAATACGGATGACGAGCATGATGAAGCAATCGATCTGATGAAAAAAGTGAATCGTGCCATCAGTATTCCAATGGTTGCAGGCGGAAATGTACGCAGACAGGAAGACGTGAAAAAGATTCTGTACACCGGTGCAAAACGGGCAATCCTGAATTTTTCTAAACCGCTGTCGTTTGAACTGATCGAAGAAGTATCCAAACGATTTGGAAAAGAACGGATCGCAGTATCTTTAAATGATTTTGATGCCTTGTTCAAACAGCAGCATCTGATCGACAAATTCAGTTCCGAAATTATTTTCATGCATCGCCTGGATCTGCTTTCTGTGATGAATATCACAGAGATTCCGTGCGTTGTTCTAACAGATACCATGGAGCAGGAAGAGATTTTAAAAATCTTAAAATGCAAGGGTGTCAAGGGCGTTTCTGGTATGCTGATCAGCGAACCTGCACTTGATATCGATGCATTCAAAAATCATTGCATTTCCGAAGGAATTCAGATGACTTCTCTGGAAAGTACGATGAGTTTTTCTGATTTCACGCTGAATACGGACGGACTTCTTCCAGTTGTTGTACAGGATTATAAGACCAACGAGGTTCTGATGATGGCCTACATGAATGAAGAAGCATTTGAGCATACACTCAAATCTGGAAAAATGACCTATTACAGCAGAAGCAGACAGTGCCGCTGGGTAAAAGGAGAAACCTCCGGACATTATCAGTATGTAAAGGCGCTGTCAGCCGACTGTGACAACGATACGTTGCTGGCCAAGGTAGAGCAGATCGGAGCGGCCTGCCATACCGGAAATCATACTTGCTTTTATCGGCAGATTGTAGGAAATGAGTACGATTCTAAAAATCCGCTTCAGGTTTTTGAATCTGTATATGCAACGATCGCAGACAGAAAGCAGCATCCGAAGGAAGGATCTTATACCAACTACCTGTTTGATAAGGGGATTGACAAGATTCTGAAAAAGGTGGGAGAGGAAGCAACAGAGATCGTGATCGCTGCCAAGAATCCGAACCCGGAAGAGATCAAATATGAGATTTCTGATTTTCTGTATCATGCCATGGTACTCATGGTGGAACGCGGTGTCACATGGGAAGATATCGTAAAAGAACTGGCAGACAGATAAGTTCTAGTTCTTAAAAAAAAGACATATGATGGGGGTAAGAAGCCCGTCATATGTCTTTTTTACAGGAGGAAATCGATATGAATGATTCAGAAGCACGCAGAAGAGAACTACTCAGACAGACACGCAGACTTTATCATGAGACAGGCAGAAGCACGCCTGTGATTCATCCGAGATATGGAAATCTTACAACTTCTGTCACAGAGGACGATGCAGCAGAGGATCACTCTTTTTTGTTTCGTCTGGGACTTTCCATCCTTTGTTTTGCCTGTTTTGTCTGGATGGATTATGGCAAGATCGAGGTGGCAGAAGTCAACAGCGGCAGGATTTTAAATGAGATTGAGAAGCAGATTACACCGAAGGAAATGAAAGAAGAATTAATTCAGGTATGGAAAGCATTGTAGGAATGTGGTATTCTGTTACCGGAGGTTGAACTATGGCATACCAAAGAAGAAAAAGAAGATTTGACAGAAAAAAGGTCGTTCTGGTAGAACGAACGATCTGTATCCTGATTTTGCTCGCTTTGCTGGCACTTGCAGGACGGTGGATCGCAGGACAGCTGTCAAAAGAAGATTCGCAGAAAAAAAAGCAGACAAAGACGCAGACTGATAATACGGCTCAAAAGGAAGATCAAACTGAAGCGGAAAATACGCAGACTCCGGTCTATGATTTCGTATGCAGTGACGGCACCTTATCAGCAGAATTTCAGCAGACACTCTCTGATCGTGCAAAAGAAGATAAAAAAGTACAAAAGATTCTTGCAGATTCCCGCAATTATCCGGTGAGTATGCTGGAGCTTCTGGCAAAAAATGCAGAGACAACAGATTTCGTGGCAGATTATCCGGAGAAGAAAGATGAGGCACCTGCTGAATCCATCGGAGAAGTAAAAGAAGGTGAGATTCCGCTCTTGATCCAGTGGGATGAACGGTGGGGGTATATTCATTATGGAGATGGAATCATAGCGAACAGTGGATGTGGTCCGACAGCGCTTGCTATGGTAGCTGCAGGACTCACCGGAGATAACAGTATTACCCCGTATAAGATCGCATCCTATGCAGACGCCAACGGATATTATGTGGCAGGCTCCGGAAGCAGCTGGAGTCTGATGACGGAAGCCGCTTTGAATTTTAGAGTAGCAGGAACAGAGATTGCATTGTCAGAAAGCTCTGTCACAGAAGAATTGAATGCAGGACATCCGATCATCTGCAGTATGAAGCAGGGCGATTTCACAACAGACGGACATTTTATCGTGCTGACAGGCATGGCAGACGGTAAGATTCAGGTGCATGATTCAAACAGTAAAGAACGAAGCAGCCGTACCTGGGATTATACGACACTGGAACCACAGATTGAGAATTTGTGGAGTTTTACGAAATTATAATATTTTTTACGCAGGAGATGTAACAGCATGAAATTAAAAAACACAGTCCGGGAATTTGCAGTGATCACATTTGCCATGCTGATTGTATCGGCAGCCGTTTATTTTTTTATGGTTCCCAGTAAAATCGTCATGGGAAGTATTTCCGGTCTGGCGCTGGTATTTTCCCAGCTCACCGGGATTTCCATGTCGATCCTTACGTTCTTTCTAAATGCCATTTTGCTTGTGATCGGATTTTTGCTGATTGGGAAGGATTTTGGGGCGAAGACAATTTACACTTCGATCCTGCTTCCAATCTTTCTCTGGATCTTTGAACGATTGATTCCGGTCACAGAATCCGTTACAGGCAATCAGGTATTTGATCTTGTTACGTATACTCTGATCGTAGCGCTTGGACAGGCCATGTTGTTTCATGTCAATGCCTCTTCCGGCGGGTTAGATATTGTGGCAAAAATTCTCAATAAATTTGCACACATGGAACTTGGAAAAGCTGTCATGCTGTCCGGATTTGTAACAGCAATGACATCTATCCTGGTGTATGACGTACCGACACTCATTGTCAGTCTGCTTGGAACGTATGCAAACGGTATGGCTGTGGATTATTTTATTGATGGATTTAATAAGCGAAAACGGGTGTGCATCATTTCTGATGATTATAAGGAAATTCAGAATTATATCATCCATGATCTGAAACGCGGTGCCACCCTCTATGTCGCCCAGGGCGCCTATGATGAAAAACACCGTACAGAGCTTGTGACGATTCTTGCACAGCAGGAGTACCGGCTGCTTCTCAACTATCTGCACACCACAAAAAAGGACGTGTTTGTAACTGTTTCGACTGTCAATGAAGTGATCGGACAGTGGAATGCAAAGTAACAGGAAAACAAAAGCAAATCAATCCCCCACACCGAAATCGGTTTTTTCATACAGGACTTCCACAGACGGATCTTCCAGAAGGTCGGCATATTTTTGCATAAACCAGTCAACCAGTTCCTGATCCCGTTTGACGTCCGTGCTGTTGTTCGTAAACACATTGACAGTTCCCAATTCAAAATGTGTCTTTAACATCCGGATATCATAATCGATCATTTCTTTTGTCTGGCCTTTGATGCCGACCATCAGGCAGGGTGAGTCAAAGTATTTGCGGACTTCTTCCGGAGAGTCAAAATCTGCATGCTTATTTAAATACTCCTCCCGGAAGGTTTTATCAAATGTTTCCACACCAATTTTAAAAGTAATGGGAATTCCCATATAATCCCGCATTTTCTGCAGATGTTTCCGGTACATCCAGTGGGATTCAAAAAACAGACGGTGGATCTGCTTTTCCGCAATAATTTCTTTGATCATTTTCAGAGTTTCCTCGGGAAGCTCAAAACAGCTTCCCGAATTGATGACTTCCAATACACCGAGTTCTCCGGTGACATGGGAGAGGACTTCCTGATTCAGGGCGTTCATTTCCTGAACATCCCGTGAATTATCCTCAATATAATCGCAGAAACGACATTTTCCCCAGGCGCAAGGTCTGCCTTTTAACAGCACGATTTCCCGCGGATTTTTATTTGTGATCTTATTGTATCTTTCCATGTATATTCTCCTTACTTATTTACTGCTGCTTTAACGGAAGAAGGAAGCAGTGCCAGAAGTACGGCTGTCAGTGCCAGAACGATGGCTCTGTCTGCATAGTCGGTCAATCCCTGAACCATGCATACACTTGCAGTCAGCCCCAGACCAAGATGATGGAACAACTGCACCAGAAGTGTCGATCCGGACGAGGTGATTCCACCGAATACGATCGCAGTAATCGAAGAGCTGACCAGCGTTCCCGGAATACTGATCATTCCGGCTCCAAACAGGATTTTTCCCAGATCTTTTCCGTCATGAGGCGGCATTTTCCGGAAAACAAAACCGGCCATACATCCGGTGATCATCTGGACCGGAAGGTAATAAAGCGCGTAAATATCGGTTGTCACGCCTCCGATCAGATTACTGACGATTCCGGGAATCATTCCATAAAAAGGCCCCATCACAGCGGCCGCAAACACCGTTCCAAAAGAATCCAGATAAATCGGAAAGCGAAGCAGCAGTGCGATCTGACCTCCGATCAGGTTGATCACCGAACAAAGGGCGAGGATACAAAGTTTATTGGTTGAAAATTTTCTCATAATACGTCTCCTTTCATGATCTGTTCCAGCATGGGCAGGCTTGTTTTCTCTGGTACCCCAAGAACTCTGTCAAAAAACATCTGCATAAATGACAATGGAGATGTCCTGGTCAGAATATAGCTGTTTTTGTGTCCTTTCCAGAAGTCAAATCTGTCTACAACGCTCTGTCCGATGCACAGACCTTCCGTTGCAATTCTCGTACAGGCTTCCATTCCGCTGCAGAGAGTACGGTCGATAAAGTAAGCGACTGCAAGCGGATCATTGATGACACAGCCGATGATTCCTTCCTGTTTCCAGTGAAAATCAAAATAGAACCGGGTAATATTTCGGATACGTTCCCCCATCTGCGGATTCACACAACACATGTATTCTAAAATGTCAGGAGTCAGGACGATTTTTCTTGTCACATCCAGTCCCACCATGTGAATCTGTTTGTCCTGTAAAACAGGCAGTTCTTCAAATGCACGATATACAATTTCTGCGGCATGCGGATCACACCAGTAGTTGTACTCTGCCACCGGAGAGCAGTTTCCATGGCTCTGGCAGCTGCCACCCATACTGATCAGTTCTCCAAGACCGGCAAGACTTTCAGGATCATTTTGAACCAGTCTGGCCAGGTTTGTCAGAGGTCCCAGCGCAATGATCGAAACCGGCTCCTCCTTTTGGGCAGCTTCATGCAGTGTACGGGCAAGAAAGCCCACACCATCCGTATTGATTGTTCCATTTGTGATTTCGGGGTAATGAGATTCGCCGAGACCGTCTTCTCCGTGGGTATCCATAGCATCCACATAAGGACGGACAAGCGGCAGTTCTTCTCCAAGATAAACAGGAATGTCCGGTTGGTTCATCCAGTGCAGAACTTTTTGCGCATTTGCCGCGCCTTTTTTTGCCGGTACATTTCCAGAGACAACTGTGATCCCTAAAATCTCAAGTTCCGGTGATCGCAGCGCCAGCATCAGGGCGAGTGCGTCATCGATCCCGGGATCGCAGTCAATGATGACTTTTTTTGCATTCATTCTCCAATCTCCTTTACTTTTTATTCCGTGGCCAAAGACCACCTTACGAGATACTTGGTTTTTTATACTGGGAAGTTCACGAACCAGTCCAGAGGGCAAAATCCACCTCTGATTTGATAAATGCGAGGTAGAGTATAGCATATCAAAGCAAAGATGTATAGCATTTCCCCTCAAAAAATTATAATGTGTTGAAAAAACCGCTGGTTCGCGTTGTAAAAGAAACTGTCATTGAAAAATTACTGAGAGAACATGACATCTTAAGAGATGATCTGTAATCATCCCTTTTGTAAAAAGAAAGTACTGCTATATAATGGATTCCGTCTGTTATAGAGCAGTACTTTTTTCATACAAATAGACTGTTGACGAGTACAGAAAAGCTGCTGTGGATGCGGTACAGAAACTTTCTGTAGATGTAGGAATCCCGACAAAACTGGACACACTGAAAAAAGAGGATCTTCAGTTCCTGGCAGAATCTGCACACGCAGATGCATGCGCACCGGGCAATCCTGTTTTTTTGTTTTTGATAATTTATCCAGATAACGCGTTAACTTAGCATCTCTCTAAAAAAATAAAGAAAACATTCTAAAAAACTATTGACAATTTATAAAAAAAGTATAAACTATTTATAAAAAAGAGTGCACTCTATTAAAAAGAAATGGGAGATGAAAATTTTATGGCAACTTTTATCACAGGGCTTGTAATACTTTTACTCGGAGGTTATCTGTACGGGAAATTTGTAGAGCATGTCTTTAAACCTGATGATCGTGAAACTCCAGCAGTACGAATGAAAGACGGTATTGATTATGTTCCTATGAATAAATGGAAGAATGCATTGATCAACCTGTTAAATATCGCAGGTACCGGACCTATTTTTGGACCTATTCAAGGTATTTTATTTGGACCGATTGCTTTTATCACCATTCCAATCGGATGTGTGATCAGCGGTGCCACACATGATTATTTAAGCGGAATGATGTCCCTTCGTCAGAATGGAGCCCAAATGCCGGGAATCATCCGGAAATTTTTGGGAAATAAAACTTATCAAGTGTACAATATTTTTCTTTGTTTTCTGATGCTTCTTGTGGGTGCAGTGTTCACCTATACTCCCGGAGATCTGTTTGCAGGGCAAATTTGCGGATTTCAGGATGTCAATGTATGGACATGGGTAATTTACGGAGTGATCTTGCTTTACTATCTGGTGGCCACGTTGTTCCCGATTGATAAGATCATCGGAAAGATTTATCCGATTTTCGGTGCGATTTTGCTTTTATCAGCAATCGGAGTATTTGCAGGAATCTTTATTCAGGGGTATCAGCTTGACAATATTGATTTTAGCCACGGCCTCAAAGGAATTTTTGATGTATATCCAATTTTCGATGCACAAGGAAATTCAGGAGTGGGAACAAAATTCATCCCTGTCTTTTTCGTAACAGTAGCCTGTGGAATTACATCCGGATTTCATTCTACACAGTGTACTTTAATTGGACGTTCTGTTGAACATGAAAAAGAAGGACGCACAGTCTTTTATGGAATGATGATCCTGGAAGGCCTGATCGCAATGATCTGGGCAGCTGCAGCTATGGGACTTTACAACAGCGGTTCTACTGCAGGAGCTACTGCAGCAGTTGGCGAAGTTGCAAAAGGCCTGCTTGGTCCTGTGGGAGGAATCATGGCAATCCTCGGTGTGATTGTTCTTCCAATTACATCCGGAGATACCGCCCTTCGTTCCTGCCGTCTGATGGTGGCAGATTACTTGCACATTGATCAGAAAACAAGAAAAAATCGTGTACTTGTGACATTGGGAATTTTTATTCCAGTTATTTTGATTCTTGTTTTTGCAAAAATGAATGCAGAAGGATTTAATATCCTTTGGAGATACTTTGCATGGAGCAATCAGACTATCGGCGTATTTGCGTTTGCTGCAATCACCATTTATCTGATGGCAAAAAAAGGTGCAAAAAAAGGGATTTACCTGATTGCCCTAATTCCGGGAAGTTTTTATATGTTCATTATATCTTCTTTCATTTTGAGTCAAAAAATCGGGTTTAGTCTTCCGATGACAGTCGCATACATAATCGCAGGGATTCTGACTGCTTTGTATTTTGCAGGTTTGATCATTGCTGGCAAAAAGTATGCTGCAAACCATGAAGAAGAATAGGATTCTTTTTCAAAACTGTTTTTCGTAGTTACATAAATGTTCCTTCTGCGCTATAATATTTACTAGAAGGAAAAAGAAAGAAGGAATTGTAAATGAAAGTTTTGATGTTAAACGGAAGCCCCAGAAAAGATGGATGTACGTATACTGCACTTGGCCGGATTGCGGAGGCATTAAAAGAGAATGGGATTGAAAGTGAAATCTTTCAGGCAGGAGATCCGGCGCTTGAAAATGTAAAGGCCGCTGCTGAAAAAATGAAGGAAGCAGATGCTCTGATCGTTGGTTCTCCTGTATACTGGGCATCTCCATCTGGACAGATCGTGGAATTTATGGATAAGTTTTGTTCCATTGCCGGAAAGGATATGCTTCTGAAGCCTGCGGCTGCAATTGCATCTGCAAGACGTGCAGGTACGACAGCAACACTTGATGTTCTCTTAAAATATTTTTCATTTCACCAGATGCCGGTTGTTTCTTCGAACTATTGGAATATGGTTCATGGCAACACACCGGATGAAGTGATGCAGGACAAGGAAGGTCTTCAGATCATGCATGTTCTCGGGAAAAATATGGCATGGATCCTGCACTGTCTGGAAGCCGGAAAAAATGCCGGAGTTCCAAAACCGGCAGCAGAGGAGAAGATCAAAACAAATTTTATTCGTTCATAATTTAAGAGTGGATTAGCAGACACTGCCGGCAGAGATAATCTGCCGGTTTTTTCATTTCAATCATTCATAATAATTAATAAAGTTTAAGATTTGCTTTGGGATTTTTTTAAGAAAGGAGCGGCATAATAGTTTTCAGGAGGTGGATAAAATCATGAAAGCACATAGAATTACCATAATCATTCCCTGTTTTAACGAAGAAGAGACGCTCCCTGTATATTATCAGGCAATGCTGCCTGTCATGAAACAGATGAATCCCGTTGATTTTGAGCTTCTATTTATTGATGATGGATCCAGCGATCATACCTTGCTTGAAATGAAACAACTGCATCAAAAAGATCCGCGCTGTAAATATCTTTCTTTTTCCCGTAATTTTGGAAAAGAAGCGGCTATTTATGCGGGGCTTTCCAAGGCAAGCGGCGATTATGTTGCAGTTATGGATGTAGATCTGCAGGATCCACCGTCACTTTTGCCAGAAATGTACAAAATCCTGATAGAAGAGGAGTATGACAGTGTTGCAACCAGACGATCAGACCGCACCGGAGAACCCAAAATACGTTCTTTTTTATCTGACAGTTTCTATAAAATCATCAACCGGATTTCAAAAACAGAAATTATGCGTGGTGCCAGGGATTTTCGTCTTATGAAGCGGAACATGGTAGATGCAGTTTTGGAAATGAGTGAATACAACCGATTTTCGAAAGGTATTTTTGAATGGGTAGGATTTCGCACAAAATGGTTGGAATACGAAAATATTGAACGTTCTGCAGGCGAAACAAAATGGTCTTTGAAAAAACTGTTTGTCTATTCAATGGAAGGAATCACTGGATTTTCGGTAGCTCCGCTATCACTGGCATCTGTACTTGGACTTTTATTTTGTCTGATTTCATTTGTCATGATCGTGGTGATTATCATAAGGACATTGATCTGGGGCGATCCTGTGTCTGGCTGGCCTTCGCTTACCTGTATCATATTTATGGTAAGCGGAGTGCAGCTTTTGTGTACGGGAATTGTTGGGCAATATCTGTCCAAAACATACCTGGAGACAAAGCATCGCCCAATCTTTATTTTAAAAGATTCCAGTGAAAAGGAGAACATATGAAGAACAGATATACACAATTACGGGTTTCCATTCTTTTCATTTTTTTGACTCTGCTTTTTTGCTGGTTATTTTGTGGAAAATATGGGGTGTTTGGTTCTAAAGTAGATTGGATCAGCCAGCACAGCGTATTTCCGGACTATTTCCGGCAGCAATTTTACGATACGGGAGATTTCTTCCCGGAATTTGCCCTTGATATAGGAGGCGGACAAAACATCTATCATTTTGCTTATTACGGATTGTACAGTCCTGTTTTCTGGCTTTCGTACCTGTTACCCTTTGTAAAAATGAGTGATTATCTGATTGCTGCATCCTTTGTCTGTCTTACCGCATCCATAATTTTGTTTTACTGCTGGCTGAAAAAAAGAGGATTTTCCCCCATCATCTGTTTTCTGACGGCCTGTCTGTTTCTGCTGGCAGCACCTATGATTTTTCAGTCTTATAACCAGATTATGTTTGTAAACTATATGCCATTTTTATGTATGGGACTCTGGGGCGTAGATTCTTTTCTCGAAAAGGGAAGTTCGTTTCTCTATATACTGAGTGTATTTTTCATGATCCTGACCAGCTTTTATTTCAGTGTCGGAGGAATTCTGGTTCTGATTTTATATGGGATGCATCGATACTTTCTGCTGCAGGATTTATCAGAAGAAGATTTCCGCCTTTGGCGTTTTTTCCGAGATGGGATTCGTTTTTTGTACCCCATACTACTTGCAATTCTGCTGAGTGCCTTCTTTTTGATGCCGACTGCAATGGCTTTGACAGGAGGAAGAGGTGAAAACAGAGATACAACGCTTTTGTCTCTTTTGGTTCCTTCTATCAAACTTTCTGCGGTTTTGTATCACCCGTATGGCATTGGTCTGACCACACTGGCTGTGACAGCTTTGCTTGCCGGAATTACATGGAAACGAAAAGGAGAGCGGATTCTTGCATGGGGGTTGATTTTCATTTTGACGATACCTTTATTTTCGTATCTCCTCAATGGTGGATTATACATACGGGATAAGGTTTTGATTCCATTTTTGCCGCTTTTCTGTTACCTGATTGCGTATTATATCCAAAAACAGCAAAAAGAATTCCGACCATTCCGACATGGAATTCTACCGTATCTTCTGACGGCTGTTCTGATACTGATCGGAGATACAAGTTCCATGCCAAAATTCAGTCGAGTTCTTTTATTCCTTGATGCCATTTTTATGATGTTCTGTTATCTGCTTTTTTACAAAATCCACCGATTGCATACCCGGGGGTGCAAAAGATTCTTACAGTATACGGGAATTTTATGCCTTTTCATTCCGGCGCTTCTGTTTCTCAGCATCTATGATTATTTCTTTCAGACACAAGCGGGATATATGCTGGATGTAGATTTTTATCAAAAGATAACTACTCATGATACAAAAAAAGCAATCGAATTTGTAGACTCGAACGATACTTTCTGCCGAATAGAACAACTTGGAACAAATCAGGAGGGATTTGCAAATCTGAACCGTATTCAAACTATCGGACAGCACAGCAGTTCTATATATTCTTCTGTATACAATGAAGCGTATCAGAAATTTCGTACAGAAACTTTTGAACTGGAAGAACCTTACCGGAATTTTCTGATGCAGCCAGCTTCCAGAAACCCAGTTTATCAACGGTTTATGGGAGTTAAATATCTGATCAGTCAAGAAGAAATTCCCGGATATGAAAAAATGGGGATCGTGGGAAACACAAAGATACTTCAAAACGATCGTGTATCGCCGATCGCATATGCAACGAATCGGTTATTGAATCAAAAAACCTATGAAACATTAGGCTTTCCATATAATCAGACAACCTTGTTGGATTACGCAGTGATAGAAGAGGGCGGAAAGCAGGAGAAACCGACTTCCGACAGTCTGAAAATCACACCGGGGACTCTGAAATTCCCAAAGTTAAGAAAAGATGGCAACGTTCTTATCCAAACGAAGGATGCCATAACGGCTGATCTACAGCAGCCCGAAACAGTCCGGCTACATTTGACAGAATTATTTCCCGGCAAGAAGAAACAAGACCACCGGGAGGACATTTTATTTCTGCAGTTTCGGATTAAAAATCAGGATCCGTCTTCTGATGTATCCATTACCCTGGAAAAAGAACGGAACAAATTAAGTGCCAGATTCCACATTTATTATAACCACAATGAAACTTTTACTTATGCAGTTCCGCTCAGAAAAGGTCAGAAGGAAATTGCGCTGACTCTTGGAACGGGAGATTATCAGCTTTCTGATCTGAAAATCTTTCTGGGATCCTGGGCATCGTTCAATGCGGAAAATACACTGTATCAGTCTGAATTTCAAATAAATCGACAAACTTCCAGCGGAGATAAAATCAAAGGAACAGTCACGACAAAATCAGATGGTTATTTTATCACGACCATTCCTTATGATACTCATTTTGAAGTTCTGGTAGATGGCAGGAATATCTCCTGTGAAAAAGTCAATACCGCATTTCTTGGATTCCCTTTAAACAAAGGAAATCATCGGATTGAAATTTCCTACCATGCACCGGGTGCCAATGTCGGAAAACTCCTGTCCTTATTAGGGATTCTACTTTGTTTCCTGCATTTGACTTCCTGCTTTCAGCATACGAAACAGACGTCTCGCTGCATTTAGATACAATTCTTCCGCCTGTTCCAGCGCTGTATGCAGTTCCATGGGGGCATTGACTGTAGTCAGGATTGAGTCGATTCCTGACTCGTAGATTTTTTCTGCCCCCTGTCCCATGGAACCTACAAGTGCCACAACAGGAATCCCATATTTTTTGCTGCGCATTCCGACTCCGTGGAGAACTTTTCCAAAAGCAGACTGCCAGTCTGTCCGCCCCTCTCCGGTAACCACAAGAGAAACGCCCTGCAGACGACTGTCAAAATCAACCAGATCTAATACCGTCTCAATTCCGGATTTTAATGTTGCATTCAAAAATACGACCAGGGCTGCACCAAGTCCACCGGCTGCACCAGCACCTGGAATTTCATTGACATCTACCTGGAACACTTTCAAAAGAAGCTCCCGATAGTGAAGCATTCCGCTTTCTAATTCATTTAAAAGTTCTGGACTTCCTCCTTTTTGAGGGCCAAATGTATAAGTTGCTCCATTTTCACCGCAAAGTGGATTGTTGACATCACACATAACGGTAAATTTTGTTTTTGAAACTCTTGGATCCAATTCAGAAAGATCGATTCTGGAAATCTTACCTAGATTTTCTCCACAACCTTCTAATTCCTTTCCATTTTCATCCAAAAAGCGGACGCCTAGTGCACACATACATCCCATGCCGCCATCGTTTGTGGCAGATCCGCCAATTGCAATGGAAATATCTCGAAAACCATGGTTTAAAGCATCTCGGATCATTTCTCCGGTTCCGTATGTCGTTGTTTTTGCCGGATTTCTTTCTGTTTCTGAAAGTAGTGGAAGACCGGATGCGGCTGCCATTTCCATAATCGCCCGATTTTCATCCAATTTCCCATAGAAACAGTCCGTAGGTTTCCAGAGAGGCCCGCATACGGTCAGAGGAATCCTTTCGCCTTTCACTGCACACAGAACAGCGTCCGTCGTTCCTTCTCCACCATCTGCAGTTTCGACACTTGTACAGATACAATCTGGAAACGATTCTTTAGCAGCTGTCGTAAGCAACTCTGCAATGCGTGCAGAAGATAACGTGCCTTTAAAAGAATCCGATGCAAATAAAAATTTCATAATAATCAGCCTCCCTTTTTATAGAGTATCTTTTTAGTGAAGGAAGAGTGAAAGTACAAAGATTTCAATCATGCCGGCAATTCCAAGTACCAATGTTGCCATGGTCTGTGTTTTGTATCCTTTTTCGGGAGTCATTGCGCCAAAATTTGTAACAACCCAGAAATAGGAATCGTTTGCATGAGAAACTGTCATAGCACCAGCGCCGATTGCCATCACTGCAAGTGTTGCCCGAATTGGAGAATCCAGTCCAAGTACAGGCAAGATTGGTGCTACAATTCCTGCGGTTGTAGTCAATGCAACAGTCGAAGATCCCTGTGCACTCTTTAAGATTGCTGCCAGAATGAACGGGAAGAAAATACCAATCGTCTCAAGCAACTCCGCATTTTGTGTAATGTACTCAATCATACTTGTAGAAGCAATAACTTTTCCAAGAACACCACCTGCTGCCGTTACAAACAGAATAGGACCTACTGTTTTTAATGTTTCGTTTGTCAAATCATAGAATTTGTCAATCCGCTGTGCTCCAACAAGCTGGATTACTCCAAAAATCGTACCAACGGCAAGTGCAATGATCGGCGTTCCTAAAAACTTCAGAATATCATTTGCAGCTCCGGACCAGCCTGCCATAGATGCAATAGAACTTGCAGCCATTAACAAAATTGGTACTAAAACCGGTGCAAGTGCAACAAATCCATTTGGAAGTTTTCCATATTCGGCAACCAACTCTTCATAAGATTTTTTTACATCATTGCAGTTTGCTTCGTCGTCTGCTTTTACTTTTTTACCGATGTATTTTGCAAAGAAATATCCTGCAATCAATGGAAGTACGGAACAAAGTGCACCGATTCCCATCACCATCAGTAGATTGTCTCCGATTCCAAGAGTTGATGCCGCAGCAATCGGTCCTGGTGTCGGCGGAATAAATACATGTGAGACATACAGGCCACAAGAAAGTGCAACTGACATTGCAACAGAGGATACACCTGTTCGGTTTACCAATGCTTTTCGGATTGGATTTAAGATAACAAATCCAGAATCACAAAATACAGGAATGGAAACAACCCATCCCATCAGCTCCATAGCCAATTCCGGGTGATTTTTTCCAACCAGATGAATGACCATATCTGCAAGCTTCAGTGCTGCACCTGTTTCTTCCAGAATACTTCCGATCAGTGCTCCAAGAATGATCACAATACCGATGCTGGTAAATGTACCGGAAAATCCAGCTCCAATCACGGTCGCTAACCCACTGGTAACGGTTCCGTCCGTTGCCGTCTGATCCACTAGCGGAATCCCTGCAACCAATCCCAGAATCAAAGAAACACCCATAATAGATAAGAACGGATGAATCTTAAATTTGGAAATAGCTACAATCATAACTACAATTGCAATAATAAAAGCGATGATGAGTGGTAATCCTGTCATAATAAATCCCCCTTTGTTTTTTGCTTTTATTTTATTGTATTCATTGTAGCAGAAGATTTTCTAAAAATTCAGAAGAAGCTGACCAAAACTTCTTTTATATTTTGTATCCCGCACACAAAACACACGTTCTATGGATTCAGATACAGATACAAACTGATCAGCATCCATGTATCTGACATCGAACGCTGGTGATCCACGCGCAAAATATCCCGGATTTTATTGTAACGGTAAGTAAATGTATTCTTATGCATAAAACACTGTTTTGCTGCATTCTGGATGTTAAAATTATTTCCAATCAGGCTGCCTACAATTTCAATATAATTTTTCTGAAATTCATCTGGCAGTTCCTTTGCAAACACATTAAATATCTGCTGCAGTTCCTGACGTGGAATACAAGACATCAGATATTCTCCGGTAAAATCATAAAAATAAAAGGCCTGATGCTCTCCCGACGCATGTCTTTCCAACCATTTACAGTGCTGGTACGCATAATAATACTGCGAAAAACTGGTCTGAAATGTTCCTATATAAAACGTGCACACAATCCCTTCTTCACGCATCCATTTTAGTGTACTTTTCAAATAGTCTGCCAGTAAAAACCTATAATCAGAAAACAGGTGCTCCTCTTTCAATGTTTTGAAGATTAGAATATAACGATCTTCGATTTTGAAACTGATGTCTTGTGTCAGATGTGCCGGACTGTTTTTTATGGACGATAAAAAGGCATTCTGATGTAGAGGTGACTGCAGGTGACAAAGAATCGGAATCCGAACCAAATCCTCCCTGTAATTCAATTCAGATGCCAGTTTCTGAATATCCTGTGGAGCGCGATATTGCTTTTGTGTCAGCATTTCCATAAAACGGTCTTTTCTCGTTTGTCTTCGAAATGCCTGCATCTTTTGATTCTCATATTTGATCAGTGTTTCAATTGCCATTTTGATGATTAAGGCAATGGGACGAATTTCTTCCGGATTTCCCGTTACACCGACTACTCCCTCCCGCTTTCCTTCAATATCGATTACCATATTAATTCCACTTAACACACCTGGGTATTCATTGTCATTTTCCGTCACCATAATATCACTTGTTCCATGTACGATCTGCCATGCAACTTCATGAAACTTTCCGATTCTCTCGGGATTGCGGCTGGCAATGATTACTCCCTGCTCATTCATGATGTTAACATTATAGCTGGTATATTTGGTAACCTGTTCAATCAGTTTTTCCGCCAGTGAATTTTCTAACATTGTCTGTTCCTCCCTGCCTGTTCGTTTCAGATCATTTCTTAAATTGTAGCAAGATTTTGTAGGAACTTCCAGAAGAATACGCTAAAAATCTGGAAGTGATGCAGAACTTTCTGAAAAAGGATTCCATTGCAGGAGATACAATTGTACTTTGCACAGCTATTTCGCCTGCAGAATTAGAAAAATTAGTAAATTGTGAATGGCTATGCTCTGATGGAGTAATTAAAATAAAGGCAGTTGAATTAAGTGCTTATTCGTGCGTACCACCAATTCCGGATAATTTTGAATACTCGGAAATCGTGCGGGACTAATCTATAGATTCCAGTAAAATGGTAGGAGTCTTTATAGAAATGTATTAAATTTTATGTTACGAAGTAAAAATAACATATGTCTATAAATCAATTCAAAACAAGAAAATTTTACGCATTTTTATGTGATTTGATGCAAAAATTTTACACAAAAAAAGTATAATAAACAAATAGGTAATTGCAAAACAGGTTTTCAATCTTATTTTTGACAAAAAGAGAACAGAATAATTTTGTCAATGCTGATATGAGATTCTAATGGAGAAAAAATGCTATTTCGCAAACGCCTAATAAGCAAAATGTACGAGGAGGGGTTGCATTGGAATTAATACTTATTTTGTTTCCTGGGATTATAGCAATAATTACTTCTTCATTAATGTCGAAGAAATGGGAGAAGCACGAAAAAGTTGATAAAGGAATAGAGCTGTGTTATTGGAAATTAAGTTATAGAAGAAAACTTATTCGAACACTGTGGATGATCCCAATAGCCATTTTCATTGTTCTTTGTTTTTACATCACATTCTGGTCAACTATTTGGACATTTTTAGTTGCAGTTGCTTTTGCAATGATACTGCTGATCCAGGCTATGTATAATTATAAAAAGTGGAAAAAAGAAGAGCAGAATATGTATTAAATAAATTATAAGAGCCGTTTGCTGTGGATACATCCATTTTTAAATTTTGTAAATATCGATAAAATTTTTCCATCTACTTTTGATGGATGATTTCACAATTTTTTCACTGTAGTGATTTAGAAAAACTTTATGTATCTTAGAAAAATTGTATTCTTTAAGTTGATGAGGTATACAAAGTACCGTTTTTTGAACGTGTTGACTGGCTGGAAGTCGGACAGATCAACATCAATGTTGTAACCGAAGATTATATTCCAACCAAAGATTTTATCAATATCAAAGTTGATGCCATTGCCCAGGTGGCGATGGAAGTTTCCGACAATCAGGTCTCTGCTGTTGCCATGCGAAACTTTCTGAATCGGAAGGCAGACGATGTGCGCTCTATGATCACTGAATCTTTACAGGGAAATCTTCGTGAGATCATCGGAACCATGGACTTAAAGAGCATTTGTCAGGATAAGGCAAAATTCAGCCAGGAAGTCAAACAAAATGCAGAACAAGATATGAAAGAACTTGGAATTCGAATTCTTTCTTTCAATGTTCAGAACGTCAATGATAAAGACGGACTGATTGATGACCTTGGAATCGATAATCGCGAAACAATTCGTAAGACTGCACGGGTTGCAAAAGCAAATGCGGATCGTGATGTAGAAGTTGCATCTGCAGAAGCGGCAAACAAGGCCAGTGAAGCAAAAGTGGCGGCAGAACTTGCCATTGCACAGCGTAACAATGATCTGGAGATCCGCAAAGCCGAATTAAAAATTGGGGAAGATACAAAAAAAGCGGAGGCGGATGCTGCATATGAGATTCAGAAGCAGACCTCCCGAAAAACGGTAGAAATCCGGGAACAGGAAGCAGATATTGCCCGCCGGGAAAAAGAAATTGAACTGCAGACAAAAGAAGCCGAAGTTGCTGAGAAAAAGCTGGATGCTGAGATCCGTAAAAAAGCAGAAGCAGACAAATATGCAGAAATGCAGAATGCAGATGCGGAATTATACCGCCGCCAGAAAGATGCCGAGGCACAGCAGTACGAAGCAGAGAAAGAAGCTGCGGCCATCCGTGCGAAAGGTCTGGCAGAAGCAGAAGCCATCCGGCAAAAAGGTCTGGCAGAAGCAGAAGCTCTGGACAAAAAGGCAGAAGCTATGAAAAAATACGGACAGGCAGCAATTCTGGAAATGATCGTAGGAGTTCTTCCGGATATTGCAAAAAGTGTGGCAGAACCATTATCTGCGATTGATAAAGTCACGGTAATTGGCGGAAACAGCGACGGGGTATCTGACCTTGCAGGAAATGTACCGATCATCATGGGGAAAGTCATGGAATCCGTAAAAGAAGCGACCGGAATCGATATGAACGAAATCATCCGTGCAGAAACTTTTGAAGGAAAAACAACAAAAAACATCAACTTTACAGGACTGGATCAGGTAGGAGAAGAGATTGCTCAAGGAGCTGCTCAATCCGTATCTGAAACAGTGCAGGAAACGGAATAAACAGAAAAGATACAAGAGATTTGGATGACAAAAGATAAAGACTTTGTGAAGATGCAAAGTCTTTTTAATTTCAGAAAAGATACGCGGAACAGCAATCGGTGATAAGTTTGATGCAGTGCAAAATATAACACTTTCCTCTTATCTTTATGGATTTTTTGAGATATAATGGTGTTGGTAATTTATAAAATTCAGATTAGGGGGGATACTGTGGATTCAGCAGTAAAAAGAAACAGATATGAAATAGACATGTGTAACGGTACCGTTTTGGATAAGTTGATTTCATTTTCCATTCCTTTGATGTTATCAGGAATTTTACAACTTTTATTCAATGCCGTAGACATCATTGTGGTTGGAAGATTTACAGGAAGTCAGGCATTGGCAGCAGTTGGATCAACAACTGCTTTGATCAACGTATTTACGAATTTGTTTATCGGAGTTTCACTTGGAGCAAATGTTCTGGCCGCGCGCTTCTATGCGTCAGGTCAGGAAAAGAAGATGTCAGAGACTGTACATACAGCAATTACATTCGCTTTGACCAGCGGAATTGTAATGGTGTTTGTCGGTTTGTTCTTCTCAAGGACCGCTTTGGAACTTATGGATACGCCTGCAGATGTAATTGAACAATCTGCTCTGTATATGCGGATTTATTTTGCCGGAATGCCGTTTTTTATGCTCTACAATTATGGAGCTGCCATTCTCCGTGCAGTAGGAGATACGAAACGTCCGCTTTTTTTCTTGATGATTGCGGGCGTAACAAATGCATTGCTGAATATGTTTTTAGTCATCGTTCTGCATCTTGGAGTTGCAGGAGTCGCGATTGCGACCGTAATCGCACAGATGATTTCCTGTATGTTAGTGCTTCGGTGTCTCTACAGGTCAGACAGCAGCTATCAATTCAGATTTTCAAGGATGGGATTGAAATGGATTTATTTAAAGCAGATTTTTCAGGTAGGAATTCCGGCCGGAATCCAAAGTACGGTGATTAATTTTTCGAATGTCCTTTTGCAATCCTCTGTAAATTCATTCGGTTCTGTGGCAATGGCTGGATATACTGCTGCCAACAATATTTTTGGATTTTTGTTTGCATCCGTAAATTCCATCACACAGGCCTGTATGAGCTTTACCAGTCAGAATTACAGTGTTGGAAAGTGGAAACGAATGGATAAAATTCTTCGAAACTGTATCCTTTTGTCGGTAACAGTCTCAATTGTTATGGGAGGCGGATCCTATCTGATGGGGCCGCAGCTTTTGCGGGTTTACACATCGGATGCAGCAGTAATACAATGCGGCATGGAGATTCTCCTGTATACGACAGTGACTTATTTTATGTGCGGACTGATGGATCTGTTTCCGGGAGCACTGCGCGGCATGGGATTTTCAGCAGTTCCAATGCTCCTGTCTGTAATCGGAACAGTAGGAACCAGGATTGTCTGGATATTTTGGGTATTCCCAAAACATCGTTCTTTAGATGTACTTTTTATTTCCTACCCTGCATCATGGTTTCTTACCATTGTATTACAAGTAATCTGCTACTGTTTTGTGCGGAGAAAGCTCAAAAAAGCCATCGTGACGGCTAAAATCTGAGAATTCTTATTCCGCTGAAAAGTCATCGTGATTGAATTTGAAGGAGAAAAGAAATGTCAAGTATATATGACAGAACCGATATTTATGATTTGTTAGAAGATCAAACCCATTGGAGTGCCTATAAAAAACATTGGAAAACGTTGTTACAAGGAAAAAATGTTCATTCTTTTTTAGACGTTAGTATTGGATCAGGAAGTGTAACGTTGCCGTTATGTGAGTTGGGTGTTCAACTTGCAGGTTCCGATTTGAGCGAAGAAATGATAAGAAAATGCAAAGAAAAAGCTTCTGCGGCAGGATATGAGATTGAATTAAAGAGTTGTGATTTTAGGAATCTTTCTTGCTGGGAAGGCAAACAATTTGACTGTGTTGCCAGTACGGGAAATTCATTGCCGCATGTAAATAATGATGATGTACTTACAGCTTTAGAGCAAATGAATTCGTTGGTAAAAAAAGGCGGATATTTATATCTGGATACTAGAAATTGGGAAAAAATTTTGAATGAAAAAAGAAGATTCTATCTGTATAATCCCGTTTTTGCAAAGAAATGCAGAGTCAATTTGGTTCAAGTCTGGGATTATAGTTCTGAAGACACTATAACTTTTAATCTTTTATATACATTTGAAAAAGAGAATCAAATAGTTCAAAGAGAAATATTTGAAGAAAAATATTATCCAATCAAGAAAGAGATGATTCTAAGTAAACTGAAGATAATGGGTTATACGAATATTTCTGTGTATTGTTTCCCATCATATTTCAAAATGCCAGAATTCGAACTGGTTGACTGGTACTGTATTATGGCAAAAAAGAATGATTAAAATTAAAGTCTTGTGTGGTAGAAATATTTTGAATAAAGCTTGGAAGCATTTTTTATCCAGGAGGAACAGGTATTGGTATTGCTGTCATTGATAGTCCATTGCTTGTTGACCATACAGAAATCAAAGATAACCTGAAATTCTATCAATCTTACTCCGATGAAAACCAGATTGCCCGTATACACGGTGTGGCAATGGCAAAAGAGTAAAAGGTGACGTGGAATTAAACAACGCTATTCGAAAAGCAAGAGAAAACAATATCGAAGTATTATGTCTGATTCCCAAAAATAAAATAAACAAATTCCAGAGTCTGACAAGAATCTCCTATACAGATGTAACCGACTTCAATAATTATATGCTCTATGATTCTGCCACAACACCTTTTGGAAACGTGTATGTTCCAACCGCTAAAAGTACACATGCATCTAATTGCGGAAAAGAGAATTATACCTATAGCTGTTGGGGTGGAATGAGTTCCATCGTACCTTATGTTGCAGGTATGTACGCTCTGGCATGTCAGGCAGATGATTCGATCACTTTCGATGAATTTTACAAGTTGGCCAGTGAAACAGCCTATCGTTCAGAGTATACTTTTGCAACGTACGGAATGCAGGAGTATCGGATCATCAATCCTAGCGGGATCATAGAAGAACTGACTGAGAATGATGAGAAAAGTTAGGTATAGGCTTTTGTGCGGATCTTTGTTATAATATAGCCAACAGAGAAGCAATTCCTCAGAATTACTGGATCAATACAAGTAGCAATGCAGAAGTGAAGGAATTTATCCGGCAGTCAAAAAATCTGACCACAAAGAGGGAGATTGAGCGTTTGATGTCTGGGGAGAGTATCACAAAAACCATTTATCCGGAACTGACTTATAAGGAAATGTATTTTTGAAATATGGGATTGCGTGTTATATGAAACGGTGTAAGGTAAAACTGGCAGAGGAATCCTACATCGAAACATAATCAGATGACAGAAAAACGGAGCTGTGAGAATGCAGTTTCGTTTTTTTGGCATGGATAGGCGGGAATTGATGTGAACAGTAACGAGTTTATATTTGACATTCCTATATCTGAGAAAGATTTGCTTGAACTCCTTCCGCAAAAAGTATATAATATGGCAGGTTAACGTGCTGTTTCAGAATATATTTTATGCAAGACCATGAAAATGGTGTATAATTATACATAGTGCTGCACAGTAGAAAAAAAGTAAATTTGTTACGCAAGGGCAAAAACGAGGTGAAAAACAGCATTTTTCATGCTGAAAAACGCTACTGAAACTCATAAAAAAACAGCTATTTTTGGTGAAAATCGGAAGAGAAAAGAAGGTTAATTTTTTGTATATATTAAACAAAAATGAAAGGAGAAACATGAGAAAACTAGCTTTAAATGATGAAATATTACTAAAAATCGAGAAGCCGGCCCGGTATATCGGGAACGAAGTGAACTCGGTGATGAAGGACAAGAACGAGGTGGATGTCCGTTTCGCTATGTGCTTTCCGGACGTCTATGAGATTGGAATGTCACATCTCGGAATCCAGATTTTATATGATATGTTCAACCAAAGAGAAGATGTCTGGTGTGAACGGGTCTATTCTCCGTGGCTGGATCTGCACAAGATCATGAAAGAAGAGCAGATTCCACTGTTTGCGCTGGAGTCTCAGGATCCGATCCGGGAATTTGATTTTCTTGGAATCACGATCCAGTACGAAATGTGCTACACCAACATTCTGCAGATTCTAGATTTAAGCCGGATTCCGATCCACAGTCGTGACCGTAGTGAAGCAGATCCAATCGTTATCGGAGGAGGTCCATGTACGTATAATCCGGAACCACTGGCAGAATTTTTTGATATTTTCTATATCGGAGAAGGGGAGACTGTCTACGACGAACTGCTGGATGCCTATAAAGAGTATCGGGCAGCAGGAAAGAGCCGTATCGAATTTTTGGAACGCGCCGCACAGATCGAAGGATTGTATGTGCCGATGTTTTACGATGCCACATACCATGAAGACGGAACGCTTGCTTCCTTTGCACCGAACAACGAGCATGCACCATCTGTGATCAAAAAACAAATGGTACTGGACGTAACCGAAGCACCGTATCCACAGGCCCCTGTCGTTCCTTTCATCAAAGCAACACAGGACCGTGTCGTTTTGGAAATTCAGAGAGGATGTATCCGCGGATGCCGTTTCTGTCAGGCAGGCATGCTGTATCGTCCGACCAGAGAGCGCAATGTGGAGCGCTTGAAGCAATACGCCAAAGCAATGCTGGAAAGCACCGGACACGAAGAGATTTCTTTAAGCTCCTTAAGCTCCAGTGATTATTCCGAATTAAAAGAGCTCGTCACCTTCCTGATCGATGAATTTAAAGGAGAGGGAATCAATATTTCCCTTCCGTCGCTCAGAATTGACGCGTTCTCGCTGGATGTTATGAGTAAAGTACAGGATATCAAAAAAAGCAGCCTTACCTTTGCTCCGGAAGCCGGCTCCCAGAGAATGCGTGATGTGATCAACAAAGGACTGACAGAAGAGATTATTTTAGAAGGAGCCGGACAGGCCTTTGAAGGCGGCTGGAACAAGGTGAAACTGTACTTTATGCTGGGGCTGCCGACAGAAACAGAAGAAGACATGAAAGCCATTGCCCATCTGGCAGAAAAGGTTGCCAGAAGATATTATGAAATTCCGAAAGAACAGCGCAATGGAAAATGTCAGATCACGGCCAGTTCTTCGTTCTTCATTCCGAAACCGTTCACCCCGTTCCAGTGGGCACAGATGTTTCCAAGTGAAGAATACATTCGCCGTGCAACGATTGTAAAGCATGAATTCTTACAGCAGTTGAACAAAAAAAGTTTGAAATATAACTGGCACGAGGCAGATGTCACGGTGCTGGAGGGGGTATTTGCCCGCGGGGACCGCAAGGTCGGAAAAGTGATCGAAGAAGCATACCGTCTGGGATGTCTGTATGATTCCTGGAGCGAAAGCTTTGACAATGAAAAATGGATGCAGGCATTTGCAAATACCGGAGTGGATATTGAGTTTTACACCATGCGGAAACGTTCCATGGATGAGCTTTTCCCATGGGATTTCATCGATATCGGTGTAACAAAAAATTTCCTGAAAAAAGAATGGGAGAGAGCAATGAACGCACAGGTTACTCCAAACTGCAGAATGCAGTGTTCCGGATGTGGTGCGGCAAAATTTGGAGGAGGTGTCTGTTTTGAAGGCAAGAATTAAATTTAAAAAATACGGTGCACTGCGCTTTATCGGACATCTGGATGTTATGCGCTTCTTCCAGAAGGCAATCCGCAGGGCGCACATTCCGATCGCCTATACCGGGGGCTACAGTCCTCATATGATCATGTCCTTTGCAAATCCGCTGGGAATCGGGATTACAAGCGAAGGAGAATATTTTGATATTGAACTGAAAGAGTCCATTTCCAGTGCTGAAGCGGTATCCCGTTTAAATGCCGTTATGGTAGAGGGAATCGAAGTTTTAAGTTTCCGCCAGATCGCAGAGGAAAAGAAAATGACCGGAATGGCGATTGTCGCGGCAGCAGACTATCTTCTTGATCTTGTGCCGGGAATACTGCCGGACGACTGGGAAACCCAGGTGGATGCCTTTCTCGCGCAGTCTGAGATCCGCATTTTAAAACAGACAAAACGCAGCGAAAAGGAAGTGGACATCAAACCTTTGATCTACCGGATGGAAGTGCAGGATCACAAACTTTTTATGCAGCTCGCTGCCGGAAGTGTGGAGAATTTAAAACCGGGGCTTGTCATGGAAGCATTCTGCCGGTTTTTAGATGCAGATGCCACACAATTAAAATTTGCACTGTGCCGTCTGGAAATGTATGCTGATTCCGGGGATGAGAACGCACGAAATCTGGTAACCTTAGAATCTCTCGGCACAGTGATCGAATAAATCCTGCTGTGTTTGGACAGCACAAAAAAGAGAGGTATCATATAAATGGCAGTACGAAAAATTTTAATGCTGAAAAAAGAGGGAAAGATCTGGACCTTTCTTCTTGAAAATGATGTAATCGCAGAGATCCACTGCAGTCTTCCGGACTCTGATCAGCACAGACAACCTGTACTCGGAGATATTTACATCGGAAAAGTAAAAAATATCGCGGCGAATATCGGAGCCGCTTTTATCGAGATTGCTCCGGGAAAAGAGTGCTACTACGACCTAAGTCAGGCGCCTCAGGCGATCTTTACCCATAAAATCGGAAAAAAACCGCTTTGTATCGGAGACGAGCTGGTCGTTCAGATCAGCCGGGAAGCAGTCAAGACAAAAGCGCCGACTGTCAGCAGCAATATCAATTTTACCGGGCGGTATGCAGTACTGACAACCGGAAATACCAGGATCGGTACTTCCGGGAAGCTTCCCCGTTCTCTTCGGGATACGTACAAAGAAAAACTGAGTTATCTCAAAAATGAGGACTACGGGCTGATCATTCGTACGAATGCAAAGGACGTTCCCTTTGAAACGGTACTTGAGGAGATTCAGAAACTGGAGAATGCCTGTGTCAAGTTAAAAGAAACTGCTCCGTTTCGGACTTGCTTTTCCTGTCTGCAGGAGGCCCCTCCGTCTTATATTACAGATTTGAAAAATGTATACGCAGACGGATTGTCAGCAATCATTACCGATGATCCCAGGCTGTATCAGCAGATTCACGGATTTTTGCAGGCAGAGCAGCCGGAAGATCTCTCCAAACTTCAGTTTTATGAGGAACAGCTTCTGCCGCTTTCCAAACTTTACAGTACCGACATTGCCGTGGAACGCGCACTCAAAGAATACGTCTGGCTGAAAAACGGCGCTTATCTTGTCATTCAGCCGACAGAAGCACTGACCGTGGTAGATGTCAATTCCGGAAAATATTCTGCGAAGACAAAAAAGAAAAGTGCGGAAACGTATTTAAAGATCAATCTGGAAGCGGCAAAGGAAACAGCACGGCAGATCCGCCTGCGCAATATTTCCGGAATTATCCTGATTGACTTTATCAACATGGATGATCCGGACATGATGCAGGAGCTGTTAAAACAATTCCGTCGTTTTCTTGGAGAAGACCCGATTCAGACGTCCGTTGTGGATGTCACAGCACTCCAGTTAGTAGAAGTAACCCGTAAAAAAGTACGGCGTCCGCTTCACGAATGCGTCCGTGACAAAGCCGAAAAATCACCAGAAAGAAGTGAACACGTTGAGTAAAAAAGAATTAAAAACAAACGCCATGCGCATTTTGGACCGCAGCAAGATTTCCTACGAATACCAGACTTATGAATGTGACAATTTTACCGATGGGATCAGTACAGCCGACACACTGGGGCTGCCTCATGAACGGGTGTATAAAACCTTGGTCACAACCGGAAAGAGCGGTTCTCATTATGTGTTTGTCATCCCCATTGAAGCAGAGCTGGATCTGAAAAAAGCAGCCCGGGCAGTAGGAGAAAAGTCTGTGGAAATGCTCCCTGTCAGAGAGATCACAACTGTGACCGGGTATGTACGGGGCGGCTGTACCGCGATCGGTATGAAAAAAGCATTTCCGACAACCATTCAGGAGAACGCACAAACGCTGGATTATATCTATGTCAGCGGCGGAAAGCTTGGAATGCAGCTGAAGCTTTCTCCGGATGACTTAAAGAACGTGACACAGGCACAATATGCTGATGTTACTTTTTAACATTTCGGAGTACACTCGGTTTTTTTGAAATCTATGATTTACAATCCTGAAAATACCCTGTATAATAGGAAAGCGAAATGATAGAGCGTGCGTTTTACAAACATCTATGCATCTAATTTGAAATAATATACAGTTGGAGGAAAGAAGATGAAGAAAGTAGTAAAATTCGGTGGAAGTTCTCTCGCTAGTGCCGAACAATTCAAAAAAGTAGGAGATATCATCCGGGCAGACAAGTCCAGACGCTATGTAGTACCTTCTGCTCCGGGAAAACGCAGTTCCAGCGACACAAAGGTCACAGATATGCTTTACAGCTGCTACAATCTTGCGATCCGTGAAAAGAAATTCACAAGCCTTCTGGATGAGATCCATGCAAGATATAACGAAATCATCGACGGTCTTAATCTGGAACTTTCACTGGATCATGAATTCGATATGATCCGTGAAAATTTTGGCAAAAAAATCGGAAGAGATTATGCTGCATCCCGGGGAGAATATTTAAATGGTATCATTATGGCAAATTATCTGGGATTTTGTTTTATCGATGCAGCTGAAGTGATCCGCTTTCATGAAGACGGCAGTCTGGATGACGAGAAAACAAACGAATTGCTCTCTCTTCGTCTTGAAGGGGAAGAATTTGCTGTCATCCCTGGATTCTACGGTGCGAAAGAAGACGGAACCATTGTCACATTTTCCCGCGGCGGTTCTGATATCACAGGCTCTCTGGTTGCCCGTGCAGCTATGGCTGACCTGTATGAAAACTGGACCGATGTATCCGGATTTCTGATCGCAGATCCACGCATTGTTACAAATCCAAAATCCATCGAGACGATCACCTACCGTGAACTTCGTGAACTTTCTTATATGGGGGCAACTGTACTTCATGAGGATGCGATCTTCCCTGTCCGTAAAGTCGGCATCCCGATCAATATCCGCAACACCAATGCTCCACAGGACAAGGGCACACTGATCGTAGAGAGTACCTGCAGACAGCCAAAATATACCATTACCGGAATTGCCGGGACAGATGGATTTGCTGCCGTGACCATTGAAAAAGCAATGATGAACTCCGAGATCGGATTCTGCCGCAAGGTACTGGAAGAGTTTGATAAAAACGGTATTTCCATCGAGCATATGCCTTCCGGCATCGATACAATGACAATTTTTGTACATAAAGATGAGTTCGAAGAGAAAGAACAGCAGGTACTGGCCGGAATCCATAAAGCTGTGAATCCGGACCACATTGAACTGGAGTCTGATCTTGCTCTGATCGCCATCGTCGGAAGAGGAATGCGTTCCACACGCGGCACTGCCGGAAGAATTTTCTCCGCCCTTGCCCATGCCCATATCAATGTCAAGATGATCGACCAGGGATCCAGCGAGCTGAATATCATTGTCGGTGTAAGACACGATGACTTCAAAAACGCCATCCGTGCACTGTACCAGATTTTTGTAGAAACACAGATTTAAAGACAGAGGTGACACGATGAACATTTTGTTCTTTTTACATCCAAAACAGGAGGTTGCATATGTCTATGATGACTGCACACTCCGTCAGGTTCTGGAGACAATGGAACATCACAAATATGCTTCAATCCCCATGCTGAACCGTCAGGGAGAGTATGTTGGAACGATTACAGAAGGTGATCTGCTCTGGGGGATGAAAAAATATACCAATCTGAATCTGAAAGAAGCAGAACATATCTTTATTCATGATTTTGAGCGAAAAGCAGATTATATCGCAGTGGCTGCAGATTCCGATATGAAAGATTTGATCAGCCGGGCAATGAGCCAGAATTTTGTTCCGGTCGTAGATGACCAGAACAAATTTATCGGTATTATCACAAGGCGCAGCATCATCGAATATTGCTATGACAAATTGAATGAATGCGACAAATAATACATATTTTTAAAATATTTTTCTGCTTCCTATTGACTTATATGGAATATGCGTGCTATACTAACACGGTATGCCGCACAGCGAGGTTTTCAAGTTCTGATTCAGACACCGAAGCTGGCGAGTAATGATAATAGGAGGTGCCATATGTACGCAATTATAGCAACAGGTGGTAAACAGTACAAAGTAGCAGAAGGCGATATCATTAAAGTAGAAAAACTTGGTGTAGAAGCTGGAGAGACTTATACATTTGACCAGGTGCTGGCAGTAAGCAATGACAAATTAGTTGTTGGAGAGCCTACAGTAGCAGGTGCAACAGTTACAGCTTCTGTAATCGGTGACGGAAAAGCTAAAAAAGTGATCGTTTACAAGTATAAGAGAAAAACTGGATACCATAAGAAAAATGGTCACAGACAGCAGTACACAGCAGTTAAGATTGAAAAAATCAACGCTTAATCTGTCATATGATCAAGGTAACCGTTTATAAGACAGTAAATCATGACTATGCAGGTCTGGACGTACTCGGACATGCAGGGTATTCGGAAGCGGGAAGTGATGTGGTCTGTGCGGCAGTGTCTGTACTGGTCATCAACACACTTAATTCGATTGAACGTTTTACATCAGATAAGATTTCTCTTGTTTCTGATGAAGAGACCGGGATGATTGAATTTCGGTTTATCCGAAAACCTTCTCATGATGCCAAGCTGCTGTTCAAATCTATGGTTCTTGGATTACAGGAGATAGAAGAAGACAGCGAATATGAACCATACATTGATATCATTTTCAAGGAGGTGTAACAACCATGATGAAATTAAACCTTCAGTATTTTGCTCATAAAAAAGGAGTTGGTTCCACACGAAACGGACGTGACTCTGAAGCTAAGAGATTAGGTGCAAAGAGAGCTGACGGACAGTTCGTAAAAGCCGGAAATATCCTTTACAGACAGCGCGGAACAAAGATTCACCCAGGTGTGAACGTAGGACGCGGAGGAGATGACACATTGTTCGCATTAGTTGACGGTGTTGTCAGATTCGAAAGAAAAGGAAGAGACAAAAAACAGGTTTCTATCTATCCGGTAGCTGAATAATTACCGTGAGAAAGCCTCAGACTTCTTAGTCTGAGGCTTCTTTTTCGTAAAACACCACACACATTTTGGTACCAAAACAATTGATTCTAATTTTTGAAGAGGAAAAAACAATGTTTGCAGACAGAGCGAAAATATTCATCCGTTCCGGCAAAGGCGGGGACGGACACTGCAGCTTCCGCCGGGAACTTTACGTGCCAAACGGAGGTCCGGACGGCGGAGACGGCGGAAGAGGCGGTGATCTGATTTTTGAAGTAGATGAAGGACTCAACACACTGGTTGATTACCGTCACAAACGAAAATATGCTGCCGGAGATGGAGAAGAAGGCGGCAAGAGAAAATGCCACGGAAAGGACGGCAAAGATCTGGTTCTTCGTGTTCCGGAAGGGACCGTGATCAAAGAATCCAAGACCGGAAAAGTCATTGCAGATATGTCAGGAGACAACCGCAGACAGATCGTGTTAAAAGGCGGAAAAGGCGGACTTGGAAATCAGCATTTTGCAACTGCTACTATGCAGGTTCCGAAATACGCGCAGCCTGGACAGCCTGCCATGGAACTGGAAGTCAATCTGGAACTGAAAGTCATTGCTGACGTCGGATTGATCGGATTTCCAAATGTCGGAAAATCCACCTTCCTTTCCAGAGTCACAAATGCACAGCCGAAGATTGCCAACTACCACTTCACAACACTGAATCCAAATCTTGGAGTGGTAGACCTGGAGGGAGCAAAGGGATTTGTCGTTGCCGATATCCCGGGACTGATCGAAGGAGCTTCCGAGGGTGTCGGACTTGGACATGAATTTTTACGTCACATTGAGCGGACAAAAATGATGATCCATGTCGTAGACGCAGCCGGAACAGAAGGACGTGATCCGGTAGATGACATCTATAAGATCAACGCTGAACTTCAGGCCTACAATCCTGAAATTGCAAAGCGCCCGCAGGTGATCGCAGCAAATAAAACAGATCTGATCTACAGTGAAGATGACGATCCGATTCAGCGCCTGAAGGAGGAGTTTGAGCCACAGGGCATCAAAGTATTCCCAATCTCCGGAGTATCCGGACAGGGCTTAAAAGAACTGCTCTACTATGTAAGTGAACAGATTCAGACTATGGATGTACCTCCGATCGTATTTGAACAGGAATTCTTCCCGGAGGACGAGCTGATTTATGAAGAGCTTCCTTACACAGTAGAAAAAGAAAAAGATGTCTATGTGGTAGAAGGTCCGAAAATTGAAAAGATGCTTGGTTACACCAATCTGGATTCCGAAAAGGGATTCGCTTTCTTCCAGAAATTCTTAAAAGAAACCGGTATTCTGGACAAATTGGAAGAAGCAGGTATTCAGGAAGGCGATACCGTGAAAATGTACGGCCTGCAGTTTGATTACTATAAATAAATTTCATATATTTTAACAGGAGATTGAATATCATGACAACAAAACAGAGAGCCTATTTAAAAAGTCTTGCCATGACCATGGATCCGATCTTTCAGATTGGAAAATCCAGCATGACTCCAAGCCTTACACAGGCGATCAGCGAGGCTTTGGATGCACGTGAACTGATCAAGATCAGTGTATTGCAGAACTGTGCGGATGATCCGAGAGCTTTGGCAGAAATGGTGGCTGAGCGCACCCGTTCTCAGGTCGTACAGGTCATCGGCAAAAAAATTGTATTGTACAAAGAAGGAAAAGACGATAAGAAAAAAATCGTACTTCCGTAGGAGATTTCTATGAAAATCGGAATTATGGGCGGAACCTTTGACCCGATTCATATCGGACATCTGCTGCTTGGTGAATTTGCCTATGAGCAGTTCCATCTGGATGAAGTCTGGTTTCTGCCCAACGGAAATCCGCCTCACAAAGAAGTGGAAGATACAGAAGAAGCGCTTGCACACCGGGTTGAAATGGTGCGGCTTGCTGTGAGAGAAAACCCGCATTTTCAACTTTCCCTTCACGAGGCAAAAAAAGACTGTCATTCTTACACGTATAAAACTCTGCAGGAATTTCATGCGCTGTATCCTGAGAATGAATATTTCTTTATTCTTGGAGCGGATTCTCTCTTTTCCATCGAACAATGGAAATATTTCAAAGAGATTTTTCCATCCTGTACCATTCTGGCAGCAATGCGGGATGATAAAGATTCTTTTGATATGCAGCGTCAGATTCAGTATCTGGAAACGAATTACCAGGCAAAGATCGAACTTTTACAGGCACCGCTTCTGGAGATTTCATCGACAACGATCCGAAATCGTGCTGCCCAAAATCGTTCGATCCGCTATATGGTTCCGGATTCTGTTGCAGATTATATTCAAAAACTGCAATTATATACCAAAAGAGAAGAGGAGAGGTCATGACAACTGAATTAACTGCCATCCGCAAAAAGCTTGAAAAGAAGCTGAAAGAAGAACGTTATATCCACACTCTCGGCGTCATGTACACCGCTGCTTCCATGGCTATGCGCCATGGAGCGGATGTCCAAAAAGCCATGACTGCCGGTCTTTTGCATGATTGTGGAAAATATTGCGACGTCAATGAACAGATCCTGCTCTGCAGGAAGCATCACATTAAACTGTCAGATGCCGAACTGGAGGTTCCTGCGCTGATCCATGCCAGATTGGGTGCCTATTTTGCAGAATACGAATACGGCATCACAGATTCGGAGATCCTGGATGCGATCACCTATCACACAACCGGGCGTCCGGCCATGACCATGATTGAAAAAATCGTCTATCTGGCAGATTATATCGAACCCGGAAGAAAAAAGATTCCGGGGCTGGCCGAAGTGCGAACTGCCGCATTTGATGACATCGACACCGCTGTCTGCATGACAGCAGAATCAACTCTGGCATTCTTAAAAAGAGCCGGAAGAAAAGTAGATCCTATGACAGAAAAAACCTGTCAGTATTATAAAAATAAAGCCGCAATATCCCTGTAAAGGGATATCGGACAATCCGGAAAGGAGAACAAATTATGGAACAGTCAAAACTTATGGCACGTCTTGCTTATCAGGCACTGGACGATAAAAAAGGCGAGGATATCCAGGTAATTGATATCTCTCAGGTTTCCGTCCTTGCAGATTATTTTATCATTGCAAACGGAAACAGTGAAAGCCAGGTACGTGCACTGGTAGACAACGTGGAAGAAGAACTTTCAAAAGCCGGATATGAAATGAAACAGAGAGAAGGATATGGCTCCGGAAACTGGGTGCTGATGGATTTCGGCGAGATCATCGTCCATGTTTTCGACAAAGAAAACCGTCTGTTTTATGATCTGGAACGTATCTGGAGAGACGGAAAGCATGTAGATTTTTCTGAGTTGTAAAAAGAATAGAAGATCAGTAAAAAAGCGGGAATCAGTCTGATGTAAGCGTCGTCTGATTCCCGCTTTTATAATAATGTATCCGTCTACCGGAAGAAGCGAAATACTCCAATGACTTTTCCGATAATGGAAACATCTTTTACGATGATTGGATCCATAAAATCATTCTCCGGCTGAAGGCGGATGATTCCTTCTTCCCGATAGAAGGTCTTCACAGTCGCACCATCCTCAATCAATGCAACCACCATATCTCCATTTTCTGCCGTATGTTCTTCCTGAACAAGAACCATATCTCCATCCAGAATGCCGGCATTGATCATGCTTTCCCCCTTTACCTCCAGAAGAAACGTCTGCTTATTCGGCATCATCTCTACCGGAATCGGGAAGTAGTTTTCAATATTCTCCTGTGCCAGAAGCGGCTCCCCGGCAGCCACACGCCCGATCAGAGGGACATTCACAACCTCTCTTCTGAGCAGATTAAATTCATCATCCAGAATCTCAATCGCTCTTGGCTTCGTAGGATCTCTGTGGATATACCCGTTTCTCTCCAGTGTCTCCAGATGAGAATGTACGGAAGACGTGGACTTCAGATTCACTGCCTCACAAATCTCACGTACTGCCGGTGGAAACCCGCGCTCTAATATCTGTGATTTGATATATTCTAAAATCTCTCTCTGCTTATCTGTAATCGTTCCTTTTGACATAATAACCCTCCTGCAAGTTCTTTCCGACTCATTATTTAGTTCATTTTATCATAGCACACTGCAAAAATCAAACATTTGTTTGGAAACTATGTTCGATTTCTATATTTTCTTATGATTTTTTGTTTTCTGCTTGACCATCGTCTTACTCTATAGTTTATTGTAGATAAGGTGACTAAAACAGACATACTTTTTTTAGGAGGTAATCTACTTATGCAACTTATTCTTCACTACCTGAAGCGATACAAGAAGCTGTTTGTTTTAAATATTATTTCCGTATTCGGATTTGCACTTGTAGAGCTTGGCATTCCGACGATCGTATCTGAAATGATCGATAATGGGATCATGAATCAGGACAAACAGTATTTAATCCGCATGGGAATCGTGATCGCAGTGATTTCTTTGATCGGTGTATCCGGAACGATCCTGCTTGGATACTGCTGTGCCAAAATTTCCACATCTGTAACACGGGATATCAGAGAAGATGTATTTCAGAAAGTACAGACATTCTCACACAATGAGATGAATCAGTTTGGTATCGCTTCTTTGATCACCCGAACAAACAATGATGCATTTCAGATCATGACGTTTTTGAATGTGATTTTACGGACCGCACTTTTGACACCGATCATGATCATTGTCAGCTTCACTCTGACGATCCGTTCCTCTTTGAATCTCTCTTTGATCATTGCATCCACCGTCCCTGTAATCATCCTGGGCGTTGTGATCGTAGGAAAAATATCGGGACCGCTCAGTGACAGACAACAGAATTCTCTGGATCGTATCAATCGCATCTTCCGTGAAAATCTCACCGGAATCCGTGTGATTCGCTCTTTTAACAATGATGGCTACGAATCCGAACGCTTTGACAGTGAAAACAGCTACTTCATGAAACAGTCTCAAAATCTGTTCAAGCTGATGTCTTCCACAGAACCGGTCTTTTTCCTTTTGATGAATCTGGCCGCTTTGTGTATCTATCTGACAGCAGCAAACATGATCGATGCACAGACTCTGCAGGTCGGAAAGCTGGTGGCTTTCATGGAATATCTGTTTCACGCTATGTTTTCTGTCATGCTTTTCTGTATGGTTTTTATGCTGTATCCGAGAGCCAGCATCTCTGCAAAGCGAATTATGGCCGTATTGAATACAGAAACTTCAATTGAAAATCATCCCGGGAATGCTCAGACAGATTCTGGGTCCGGTGAACACAGCGTGATCTTCGAGCATGTGGATTTCGTTTACCCGGATGGAGAGGAAGCTGTACTGAAAGATATTTCTTTTTCCGCAAAAAGCGGAGAGACCGTTGCCTTTATCGGAAGCACAGGTTCCGGAAAAAGCTCCCTGATCCAGCTAATTCCAAGATTTTATGACCGCGCTTCTGGAAATATTTACATTGACGGTCAAAAAATCGAAGATCTGGATATCAATGCTCTTCGAAGTAAAATCGGATTTGTTCCGCAGAAAGCACACCTGTTTTCCGGAACAATCGAAGAAAATATCCGCTTTGGAAAACCGGATGCCACAATGGATGAAATCATTCATGCCGCAAAGATTGCCCAGGCATATGATTTTATTATGGAAAAACCACATCAGTTCCAGGAACAGATCGTTGAAGGAGCAACCAATGTCTCCGGCGGTCAGAAACAGCGTCTGTCGATCGCCCGTGCTTTGATCCGAAAGCCGGAGATCTACATCTATGACGATTCCTTTTCTGCTCTGGATTTTAAGACAGATGCCCGACTTAGAAAAGCTCTGAAACCGGAGATTAAAAACGCCATCGTCTTTCTTGTGGCACAACGGGTTTCTACGATTCTGGACGCAGATAAGATCGTAGTTCTGGATGAAGGCAAAATTGCCGGAATCGGAACTCACAGGGAGCTGCTTGCATCCTGTCCGATTTATTACGAAATTGCAGCTTCCCAGCTGAGCAAGGAGGAATTGACTTATGCCTGAGAAGAAACTGACCTTTCGAAACTGTATCCGTGAACTGCTCGGGTTCGTCCGTCCATACCGTATCAGGTTGTCGATCGCACTGTTTATGATCATAGTGACCAATCTGACATTTGCCCTGAATCCTATGATGGAAGGAAAGATCACCACGCAGCTTGCCAGTGACGGTGCGAAAATCCTGCAGGGAGTCCCGGGAGCGCACGTTCAATTTTCAATCCTGTTCCGTTTTATGGGGATTCTGTTGTGTCTGTACATCCTAAAGACGATCTCACAGCTGATTACATCAGTTTTCCTCACAGACGCCATTCAGAAAACTATGCATGACATCCGCAATGCACTGCAGAAAAAAATCCAGCGTCTCCCGGTCAAATATTTTGATGACCACGCATTTGGAGATATTTTAAGCAGTGTTACAAACGACGTCGATACACTGAGTAATGCACTCCAGCAAACGCTTTCCCGCGTATTTGCAGCAATCCTCACCTTCCTGTTTGTCATCTTCATGATGTTTTCCATCAATGTCTGGATGGCACTGACAGCACTTTTGATTATTCCTCTGACCATACTGATCACATTTGGATTTGTAAAACGTTCACAAAAACTGTTTGATCTGCAGCAGGAGATGGTAGGAGAGTTGAACGGAACGATTACAGAATTATACGGCGGATTTAACGAAATTCTCCTTTTCAACCGACAGAAAGATTCCTGCAACAGATTTTCTGCAGTCAATCAAAAGATGGCAGATGCCGCATTTAAGGCTCAGTTCCTTTCTTCCTTGATTTCGCCGTTTGTATCCCTCGTCACCTATCTGACGATTGGAAGCATTGCCGTCATGGGAAGCTTTTTTGTCATAAACGGTTCTGTCACCGTAGGGAATCTGCAGGCATTTATCCGTTATATCTGGCAGATCAATGATCCGTTATCCCAGGTATCTCAGCTGTCTTCCCAGGTACAGTCCGCCTATGCTGCCATGAACCGGATTTTTACGCTGTTAAATGAAACAGAAGAGGTACAAAAAGGCAGTGTTAAGATCGATGTCTCCCAAATTCAGGGAAACGTAACATTTGACCACGTGCAGTTTGGTTACACAGATGAACTTTTGATGAAAGATGTCAGCTTCCAGGTACAGTCCGGACAAATGGTTGCGATTGTCGGGCCTACCGGTGCCGGAAAGACCACGCTGATGAATCTGCTGCTTCGTTTCTACGATGTGAACGGCGGGTCCATCAAAATTGACGGAATTGATATCCGGGATATGGATCGAAGTGATCTTCGCAGCCTGTTTTCTCTCGTTCTTCAGGATACCTGGCTGTTTTCCGGCAGTATTTTTGAAAACATCCGTTACGGATCTTTGACTGCCCGAAAAGACGAAGTAGTTGACGCAGCAAAAATGGCAAATATCCACCATTATATTTCTACGCTGAGCCATGGCTATGACTCTATGATCAATGAAGAGTCCAACAATATTTCTCAAGGGGAAAAACAGCTTCTCACAATCGCAAGAGCTATTTTAAAAAACCCGAGAATCCTGATTCTCGACGAAGCTACATCAGCAGTCGATACCCGTCTGGAACGGATGCTCCAGGACGCAATGCAGAAAGTCATGGCAGGGCGAACCTCTTTTGTCATTGCCCACAGGCTTTCAACGATACGCAATGCCGACCTGATCCTGGTCATAGATAACGGAAATATCATTGAGCAGGGAACGCATGAAGAACTCTTAAGAAAAAACGGTACCTATCAGAAACTGTATCACTCCCAATTTGCAAACCGGGAAACCATAACAGCAGAAGAGTAGTCTTTCCAAAAAACAGATAATAACCCAGTTGACAAACATACGTTCTGGTGATATACTTCTTTATGTAGCCAGAACGTATGTTCTTTTTGTTTGTTTCATTATGTTCAGGGGGATTTTACAATGAGAAAAAAGAAAAAGATGTCAGCAGTTATTACACTTATTTTATTTTGCGGGTGCTTTTTATTTGGAAGCTTTCTGTCTTTTGCACAGAATTCAAGAACGGAAGAGCCTGTGCAATTCAAATGCTACAAAAGCATTGTAATCCAGGAGGGGGACTCTTTGTGGAGCCTTGCAGAACGCCATATAGACTCAGAATCTGAAACAGCTGTGAAAGAATACATCAAAGAATTGAAACAGATCAATCAGCTGGAATCTGAAACCATACAAACCGGAGAACATTTGATCATCCCGTATTACACAACAGAATTTCCACAATAATTGTTTTATATCATACAGATATCATTTACACCCCATGTAATTGATATAAATTCACTCCAAAAAGGAATGCTGTCAGGCAGATAGAACTTATCTGTACTGCAGCATTCCTTTTTTATAAAAGCATTGAAAGTATGAATCACATACTTTATAATATATCCGTTAAACAAAAAAGATCAAAACAGGAACAGAAAGAAGGTAAACAAATGTTAATAGAATGTCCGGCAAATACACGATTACAAGATTATCTCTTACAAAACGATATCCACATTTTGACGGCCTGCGGCGGTCGCGGAAACTGTGCAAAATGCGTTGTCCGGATTGTAAAGGGACACGCCACAGTAAATACAATGGATCAAATATGGTTCTCAGAAGAGCAGCTTCTTGCCGGTTATCGGTTAGGTTGCCATGTATATGCAAAAGAACCGCTTACAGTAGAAATTCCCAATTAACTGCTCAAAACAGCAGTGTTTTCAGTCGTTTCAATCTATACGACAAATACTGATTTTTCCAAAAGATTAGCGTTTTTTTTAACAACTACTCCAGAATGATCCTGTTTTGAACCTGTTGTGGGTTCTGCAATGGCCATTCAAAGATATCATTGTTGCCTATCTTTCAATATGTTATAATAACTTCATAAATAAAAAAGAACGAGGCGTTTTATTTTATGGAATCAAATCAGACAACTGAGCGAAAAACTTATCATGAACAAAAATATATTGACAATACGTTGCGTCTGCGGGAAATCTTAAAAACACTTCCGGCTTTTGCAAAAGATTATTTCCGTGCTGCAGAACCTACCACCTCTGCAAAAACAAGAATTTCTTATGCATATGATATCCGAGTATTCTTTCACTTTCTGATGGAAAACAATCCTGTATACAAGGATTATACCATCGATCAGTTTACCCCGCAGGATCTGGAGCAGCTCTCTCCTGTCGATATCGAAGAATATCAGGAATATTTAAAGGTTTACCAAAATCCGGAGGAAAAACAAATTACCAACACGGAAAAAGGACTTGCCAGAAAGATGTCTGCCCTACGCAGCTTTTACGGCTACTATTTCAAGCATCAGATCATCGAGAAAAATCCAACACTGTTTGTCGATATGCCAAAGCTGCACGAAAAAGCAATCGTCCGTCTGGATACGGACGAGGTGGCTTCTCTTCTGGACTTTGTAGAACACGGTGGCGATGAGCTCACCGGACAGAAAAAAGTTTACTATGAAAAGACGAAAAACCGGGATCTGGCAATTATCACATTGCTCCTTGGTACCGGAATCCGTGTATCAGAATGTGTGGGACTTGATATCCAGGATGTTGATTTTAAAAATAACGGGATTACGGTCGTCCGAAAAGGTGGAAATGAAATGGTCATCTATTTTGGCGAGGAAGTTGAACATGCCCTGAAACAATACTTGTATACAACGCGGGAAGCAGCCACTCCTCTTCCGGGGCATGAAAACGCACTGTTTTTATCCACGCAGCGCCGCCGTATGGGAGTCCAGGCAGTTGAAAATATGGTGAAAAAGTATGCCCTCCAGGTGACGCCAAATAAAAAAATCACCCCTCATAAACTGCGGAGTACTTATGGAACTACACTTTACAAAGAGACCGGTGACATCTATCTCGTCGCAGACGTACTCGGACACAAGGATGTCAATACAACCAAAAAACACTATGCAGCAATAGATGAGGACCGCCGACGCATGGCTGCAAAAGCTGTCACTTTGCGGGAACCCTAAGAGAATTGACAAAAGAAAGGATAAATCTTATGCAAAAAGAACGTACAATCGGAACAACAACTTTAAAAACTCCATATATCGGAATGGGTACCTGGGCAATTGGCGGAGGCACCTGGTGGGGAGAAAATGATGATGCACTCTCCATTCGCACCATCGAGGAAGCAATTGATCGGGGAATCGTATGGTTCGACACTGCTCCGGTCTACGGGATCGGACACAGTGAGAACGTAGTTGGCAAAGCCATAAAGCAAAATCGTTCCAGGATCCTGCTCTCCACCAAATGCGGGCTGGAATGGGATCATGAGACACCTTGCTTTCATAAAGTCATGGAAGGACGCAATGTTTACCGTGATCTTTCCGCCTCTGCAATTCGTAAAAATCTGGAAGACAGCCTCCGGCGTCTGCAGACAGACTATATCGATATTTACTATACACACTGGCAGACTCCTGACTTTTCCCTCTATCCGCTGGAAGAAACGATGGATACTCTTCTCCAGTTGAAAAAAGAAGGGAAGATCCGTGCCATCGGAGCCTCCAACGTTACTGCCAAAATCGTCGAAAAGTACTGCTCTCTTGGACAGCTGGATGTAATTCAGGAAAAATACAGCCTTCTGGATACACGTATTGCGGATGAATTGTTGCCTGTATGCCAGAAACATCATGTTTCCATCCAGGCGTACTCGCCTCTGGAACAGGGACTGCTCACAGGAAAAGTGACACAAGACACGGTGCTTTCTCCGACAGATGTGCGCAACAAAAATAAATTCTGGGCACAAAAGTCCCGTCTGCACATATTGGACGTTTTACAGAAATTAACCCCGTATACTGAAAAATATAGTTGTTCCCTCAGCAACCTGATCATCTATCTGACTGCTGCTTCTCTTCCGGACTTGCATGTCCTCTGCGGCGCAAGGAAACCGGAACAGATCATCGACAATGTAAAAACACTCTCCCTGAATCTGGAAGAAGCTGACCTGTCAGAAATGAGTCAGTTATTTGAACAGCTTCGAAACTCTATCAGATAAATTTTAATGTCATACGATGGAAAGAGACCTCGCAGATTTCTTTACACAAGACTGTATAGGTGTCTTTCCATTCCCATGATATATAAGGAATCAAAAGTCTGCAGATTCTTTCTGTAAACTGTTTTTTTTCATACTCCTGATCTCCATGCATTTCCTGCCAGAAAAAAGTCAGCAGCTTTATAAGATAGATCAGATTTTCATACTCGTCCCACTCCAGTTCTTTTCTGAAAACTCTTCGTTCCCACAACTGCTTTATAAGACCATTGTATATCGTCATGATCTTCTCCGTCCATTCTCTGCTCATTTCTTGAAATACGGGTACTGTTTTTTGAAGTCTGCTATAATTTTCATACACGATAGCTGCATTCTTCTGAAACTGTTCCACTGCTTTCAAAAATCGAAGCAGCAATTCCAAAAGTGTTCGATTCTCATATTCCCAGAACGGCTTTCCTGAAATCTCTCCTCTTTCCAGATCGATTTCAAACAGCTGGATGCTCTCTGAAAAAGTTTCCTGAATATCGTTTAAACGCTCCTTCAGCAGATCTTCCTTTTTCGAAAAGTAATATGTCAAATTTCCCACTGCAATTCCTGCCTCCGCTGCAATCTGCCGCATAGATACCTGTTCATATCCCTCTCTTTCAAATAGCCTCTTTGCACAATCGCAGATTCTTTCCCGCATTAGCTCTTTTTGATCCTGTGCTTTCATTCTACTACCCTCTCTGGTTGATTCCTTTTTTGTCAAAGCCACTATAACATACTCCTTTGGAAAACGCAAATTTCTCATTTCTCGAATTAGTACATAGTACTATTCATTTTTTCTATTTATAGTACAGCGTACTACATTCTGTTTTAAAGGAAAATGCCGACAAATCATACTCCTTCATTGTAATTCCATCTCTTTCACCTTATAATAGGAACATAAACCCAAAGAAAGGACCTTTACCATGGAACTACAGAAGTTATTAAGCTATACCCGAAAAGCGGTTGATGAATACAGAATGATTGAAGAAGGCGATCATATTGCGGTCGGAATTTCCGGCGGAAAAGACAGCCTCACTCTGCTCTATGCACTACATGGACTCAAGCGCTTCTATCCGAAGAAATTTGAACTCAGTGCAATCACCGTAGATCTGGGATTTGAAGATTTTGATCTTTCTCCGATTCAGGCACTATGTCAGGAACTGAATATCCCCTACCGAATCGAATCTTCTGATATTTATGAGATTCTTTTTCATGTCCGTAAAGAATCCAATCCCTGCTCTCTTTGTGCCAAAATGAGAAAAGGCGCCTTAAATCAGGCAATTAAAGAAATGGGATGCAATAAAATTGCCTATGCCCACCATAAAGATGACATTATCGAGACAATGCTACTCTCCTTGATCTTCGAAGGACGTTTTTATTCATTTTCTCCGAAAACCTATCTGGACCGTACTGATCTGACTGTTATTCGTCCAATGATGTTTGTAGATGAAAAAGACGTCATCGGTTTTAAAAACAAGTATCAGCTTCCGGTAGTGAAAAGCAAGTGTCCTGTTGACGGATATACAAAACGTCAATATGTCAAAGAACTTCTCCGTCAGTTAAATCACGAAAATCCAGGTGTCCGCGAAAGGATGTTTCATGCAATCCTTGATGGAAATATCGAAGGCTGGCCCGAACGGATCATTCATCCAAGAGCATAAAAAGTCCCCCTGCAGTAAAAGTCTTTATCTTTTCTGCAAGGGGAACTGTTTTTTAACTTCTAAAGAATTTTGTCATCTCTTTGAATCTGCTCTTTCAGCATTACATACTGCTCGATTGCTTTTGCTGTCCCTTCAATTCCAAGTTCTGAACTTGAGAGACACAATTCATAGCTTTCAGAGTCTGACCATTTTTTATTCGTGTAATAATTATAATAACTTGCACGCTTTTTATCGGTTTTAATGATCATATCTTTTGCCTTGGCATCCGTAAGATTATAAATTCTTGCGATCCTGCGGATACGTGCATCCAGATCAGCATGGATAAATACGTTCACCACATTATCATAAGATTCCAGAGCATAATCTGCGCAGCGTCCTACCAGAATACAAGGTCCTTCATCCGCAATCTTTTTAATCGCATCAAACTGTGCAAGAAATACTTTATGGTTGATTGGCATATCGGAGTAGGATCCGCCCGAATACCCCATAGAATACGTATCCATCACGAGAGAATACAAAAAGCTGTTCGTCGGCTTTTCATCATGTGTTTCAAAAATTTCCTCACAGATACCACTTTCTTTCGCTGCTCTGCTGAGCATCTCTTTATCATACAGCTTGATTCCGAAATAATCTGCGATCTGATACCCGATCTCCCGTCCTGCACTTCCGAATTGTCTTCCTATTGTAATAATCGTGTTCGTCTTCATATTACTCCACGCTCCTTTTGCCTGTCATATTCTTGAAGTTTCTATACGCTCATTATACAACAATCTGCACCAAATAACAATAAAAAAACTGCATTTATCCGTCATTCAATACAATTTTCAAACAGAGCTTTCATTTTCAGGGGTTGCAGCGATTACACGGAGAGTACCCCTGATCGATCAATTCTTCCCTTGTTTCTGATGTTTCTTTTCGATTCTGCTGCTTTGTATCGCGGATACTGCTACAGTCTGGTTTATGGAATTTTTTTGTATTTGTGTTGACTACATAGGTAACTTCTTCATCCTTTTTTTCGCTTTCTGCAGTTTCACTCTCCCTGCTTTCTCCTGTTGCATAATCAATCCAAATCCCCGGCTGCACATTGTAGACAAACACATGAAAACGAATTTCTTCATCTTCCACAGAAGCTGCCTCCATAATGACTCCACTGGCTACCAGGTTATCGCCTTCATAAACCGGTGTCACACGGTACAGGACATGATGATTCGTCTCATGGACATAATCTGCCACCTGATTCTCAAACGGGAGCATTCCCTCCACATTAAAATATCGTGTTCCTGTGATAAGATTTTTTTCATTCGCATTCTCTTCGGCAAGCTGAAATCCGATCAGATGCGCACGATTATACAAATATTTCCCATCTACACAGTCATATTTCACTGTATGCCATCCAGAAGGCTTGATCATGCCTATTTTCCCCCGTTCCTGAGTCGGCATGATCTCCTGACAGATATTGGCATAAGCAGCCTGACAGCGCCCCAGTGCATCCAGATCGCTGTATTGTTCAAAAACTTCCGTCGTATACTCTGACTCCTGAAAATCAGGTATGTTATTGTTTAGCTCCACATAAGGTGAGCCTGTATATTCCGGAATATTCTGTGCCGTATAGGTTGTCTTATTTTCACTTGCCGTAACCAATTGATCTTGCCCGGAGACAGCATTATTTTGCTGACATCCACATATGAGCATCACTGTCGCAAGAATCGGAAGCAGCAATTTCTTTATCTGCATAACTTAAATTCCTTTCTTTCTCTTTTCATACCTATTCGATCACAAGCTGATTGAATGAAATCTTTTTACTGACAGCCTCTTTGGCAAGACTGTCTGCACGTTCATTTCCCTCTACACCGGTATGTCCTTTTACTTTGATAAAATGAAGCTTCACGGATGTGCCATTCATAAAATCGCGATATTTCTGTGTTCCTGCCTGTTTTGCCGCCCAATCTCCGGTCACCCAGGATTCAATGCCCTGATAATCGTAAAATACCGAAAGCTCTGCAATTTTCCTTTTTTCCGCTTCTTTTACTGCTTTGATACATCCCAGAAGTTCTCCTGCCACATTGTGCATTTTCGCAAGATCCGGATGATCTCCTGACCCCTGCAGAACAACTTCCTCCTCGTCAGACAGTTTTAAAAAACCCCCAAACCCATAAATCCCCTGAAAATAAGATCCATCCACATAGGCATATGGATAGGCAGTATGAGAAATATGTGTCTCTTTTGCCTTCGCGCTCTGCCCAGGATGAAGAAAAGACTGTGCCTCCTCTTCTGTCACAAACCCTTTAAAGACCGCCCCCGGATAGCCCGTCACCTGTTTCTGACATTCGCTCCAGGTACGATAAATTCCCGGTACCCTTCCTTTTCTTACTGCATAATACTTATTCTTCGCCATCTTTTTTCTCCTCATGTTTCATTTTTTGAAATACCAGCACATACATGCACAGTGTCACGATCATAATGCCCATCATTATCATAATGATTCCATTGACTACAGCAGCCTCAAGCTGCGAAAACAAAAACAGGACAAGAAGTCCTGCAAACAGAACTGCAGTACAGACCTTGCCAAACCACATCGCTCCATCCAGCATCTTTCCTTTCTTCAGGAATACGAGCCCCATAATCCCCATGTAACCTTCCTTGACCAGCATCAATGCAATCAGCGCCCACATCATAGGATAGCGGGTTGCAAGACAGATTGCCAGTGCTGCATGCGTAAGCTTATCAGCGATCGGATCCAATGCCTTTCCCAGCTCTGTCACCATATGAAAGCGCCTTGCAATCTTCCCGTCAAACAGATCTGTCAGGCTGGAGAGCAGAACAACCAGCACTGCATACAAATATTCGCGTTCCGTTTCTGCCGTGATATACAGGTAACAAAACACCGGAATTAACAGGATCCGAAAATATCCCATCAAATTCGGAATCGAAAAAATTTCTTTTTTACTGAATCGTTTCATTCTCTTTTCACCTCATATGTATTTATTTTTCTATTATATAACACAAACATGTGTTTGTCTCCCTAAAAATCAAAAAAGGAATCGAATGTGCACATTTCTGACATATCCGTTTCCTTTTTTCCTAATTCCCTGTCTGCTTTCTCAATTTTTTTAAGAGTTCTTCAAAATACTCCGGCAACGGGGCATCAAACTGCACATACGCTCCCGTAGAAGGGTGTACAAAGCCAAGAATCCTTGCATGCAGCGTCTGTCCCTGCAGTCTGAACGGACACTTCGCCGGTCCGTAAACCAAGTCTCCCAATATCGGATGTCCGATGCTTGCCATATGAACACGGATCTGATGTGTCCTTCCTGTTTCCAGTTCACATTCGATATGCGTGTAGTTTCCAAAACGCTCCAGCACCCGATAGTGCGTCACTGCCTCCCTTCCATGTGGTGCATGAACGCTCATCTTCTTGCGGTCCGTCGGATGTCTCCCAATCGGTGCATTGACCGTGCCGGTATCCTCCTTTAAGTTTCCATGAACGATTGCTTCATATCTTCGGGTGATCGAATGATCTTTGAGCTGCTCGGCCAGAATCTGATGTGCCCTGTCATTTTTACAGACCAAAAGAGAGCCTGTCGTATCCATATCGATCCGATGTACGATCCCTGGACGCATCACACCATTGATCCCGGAAAGATTTTCCCTGCAGTGATACATCAAAGCATTGACCAGAGTCCCTGTATAATGCCCTGGCGCCGGATGTACGACCATTCCCTTAGGTTTGTTTACCACAAGCAGATCAGTGTCCTCATAAAGGATGTCAAGAGGAATCTCCTCTGGCAGAATATCCGGCACTTCCAGTTCCGGAATCTGAAGTTTCACCTCATCCTCACTGCCCAGCTTATAATTTGCTTTTACCTGCTTCCCATTGACTTCAACCAATCCATCTTTGATCAGTTTCTGAATATAGGAACGGGACCTGTCCGGCATCTGCGCAGACAAAAATTTGTCGATCCGCTCATTTGTCATTGTCTCTTCTGCTGTAAAAAAACGTTCTTCTCTCATGATCTGGAGCCTTTCTTTTGCAGTACCCAGTCAAATTCCTGATCTTTATAATAGAAAAGAATCAAGATTCCAAAAAGGATGCAGCCAATTACCACATAACAGTCTGCCACATTAAAAATCGGAAAATCAATCAGGTTGAAATAGCAGAAATCCACTACGTAATTCCTTGCCAGACGATCGATCAGATTTCCGATGGCGCCGGATGCCAGAAGGATCGCACATACTCTTAACGGAACAAATCTTCTTTTCTGCGGAATTCTCCCGTAAATGAAGACGACCGCAAAAAAAATCAACAATGCTCCAACTGCAAATACAATCTGCCGATTCTGCAGGATTCCAAATGCAGCCCCACGGTTTTCCAGATACCGAAACTGAAATACTCCCGGTATTATAATCAAAGGATCCTGATCTTTCAGATAGGTAACCGCCAGCCATTTTGTAAATTGATCTGCGGCCACTGCCAGAAGAAATGCAAATAGTGCCCACAGATAACTTTTCCCTGTTTTTTTTCTTTCCTCCATTGTATTACTCCTGCCTCTGTCTTTGTTAAATATATTTATAAACAGATACATAAATTCTGTTCTTTTTCGTCTTTGCTCCCGTTCCATTATAACGGAATTTGCCATATCCTCTGACGGATATCACATCATTTTCTTTTAATTGATAACTGTTCGTTGTGATCAGTTTTCCGTTCACAAACACTTTTGCCCCTTCTATGAGACCCGAAAGCTTTGTCCGTGATGCAGAAAATGCAAGCGAAAGCAGACTGTCCAGACGAACAGACGCCACCGTTCCTCGGATTTCCTCATATTTGGGTTCATACTGAAAATCCTCTCTTGAAATCTCTTTTACCAGAACCTGTGTATGCCGGACTCTGGTCAATTCCTCCATCAAAAAAGACTGTAATGTGCGATGTACAAAAACAACCGCATCAGTTCCATCTACAAGGATATCACCTATCTTTGCACGTTCGATACCCAGTCCTAAGATCGTCCCCAGATAGTCTCTGTGAGTCAGCTGCTCTGCATATTTCGCATGCAACGGAGAAATCCTTAGAATATCAAATGGATAGTCAAGCCATTCCTCCTCGCTGCACCATGACATTTCTCCACGCAAAGAAAGAGCATCAGGGAGAAATGCCGCCATCTGACGCTCTGCCAAGCCATATCCACCAAAAGTGACAAACTTTGTGTAAAGTCTGTCCTTTGGCATGGAATGTAAAATATTCAGTTCATTCAAATTCAAAAAATCCGAATATGTAACGATATCGCGACTATATGCCAGATTTGACAGCTCTGACAGCCGCTTCTCCAACTGTTGTTCTTCCTTCTGCATATGAATAAATCCTAGTATCTGCCTCTCATGCTTGGTTTTTCCATGGAACCGCCGAGAAGATCCTGCAGATCTCCGGAAATATCTACATTCGTCGGTGTCACAAGGAAGATGTAATTAGAAATCTTCTGCAGATTTCCGCTGATCGCAAAAGTCGCTCCTGAAATGAAATCAATGATACGCTGTGCAATCTCAAGATCCATACCTTCCAGATTCAGGATCACAGTACGTCCTGCAAGCAGTGTCTCGGTAATCTCACGAGAATCATCTACAGAAGTCGGTTTTACAACACAGACCTCCATATTCACACCTCTTCTGGCTGCAGGCTGACGCATTGGTGTCACTTTATTTCCAGAGGATGGAGCAAGATGCTTGTCCTCGTCCATATCGAAATCATCAAAATCATCACTTCTGCTCTTCTTGTTTCCGAAAATTGAACGATGCGGTTTTTCATCGAAATCATCATCTTCAAAATCATCATCGTAAAAATCATCATCATCGTATTCGTCATCATTCAATTTCATGATATCCAAGAATTTATCAAATACACCCATGTTTACACTCCTATCTTATGCCGTACCCTTTTTGCATAAAGTTATTTTAAAATTGAAAACGTACCTTCTTATCCGGAAATTAAATCTGATAATTTCTGGCACCAAAGATTCCAGTGCCTACACGCACCATAGTCGCGCCTTCTTCGATCGCAACTTCGTAATCATTGGTCATCCCCATTGAAAGTATGCTTACGTTAACATTATCAATGTTTTTATTCATAATGTCAACAGATAATTTATGTAAATTTGCAAAAACAGGACGATTGTCCTCTGGATTTTCCACAAATGGTGCGATTGTCATCAGCCCTTTTACGCAAATATGTTGAAATTGTGAAATTTTTTCAATGAAGGGAATGACTTCGTCAACTTTCAGCCCAAACTTACTTTCTTCCTGTGCAACATTTACTTCTACCAGAATATCCTGGATACAATTCTTCTTTGCAGCCTCTTTTTCGATTGTTTCTGCCAGCTTCAAAGAATCCACGGAATGGATTAGTGCCGTTTTTCCGACAATATATTTTACTTTATTTGTCTGAAGATGGCCGATCATGTGCCACTCTATATCCTTTGGCAGAATCTCATATTTTTCTGTCAGTTCCTGCACTTTGTTTTCACCGTATACATGTATACCAAGTTGATATGTCTCTTCGATCATTGATACAGGCTTTGTTTTGCTTACAGCGATCAGAGTCACTTCCTCCCGTTTTCTCCCTGCACGGTCACATGCCGCCTGTATACGGCGCTCCACCTCTTTCAGTTGTTCTTTCAACATGTTTCAAGCTCCTTTCCCACTTTAAAATACCACTTCATCCTCTTTTACGTCTTCTCCATCCTGTACGATATGATCATAATTTGACAAGCCGTAAGAATTACCTTCTTTAATAATATAATACTCATCACTCTCACACAGGATCTCAACTGCATTGAATACCGCGTATCCCTGATTGATATTATAAACGCCACTCAACTCTGCCGTTTTTTCTACTGTCATTGTCTCTGATGACTCCGGTTTGATTAAGGTAGTTCCTGCTTTCAGACTCTCTGGATTCACATAGTTTGTCCCGTCATCTGATACATAATAAATCTCAATCTGCTGAAATACCGCGCTGTCCTTATCCTGTATCATCACTCCGGAGTCCGAGCTGTTGCCTCCGGTTGTAATATAATCCTGAGGTATCGCATAACATGATTTTTTGATCACCGAGCTTTTCGGAATCTTCAGTCCGCTCTGATCTTCCAGTATCAACTCTACATTCAAGTAGCGCTTATCTGCATACCGGATCATGGATTTATCAAAATCGAGACACCCATAATATTGTTTTCCTTTTTTCAAAATTGAAAAATCTGCCCATACCGTGTCATTCTCATTATCAAGCCGCACTTTCACAGAATCTGTCTCAGACAGCTCTTTTGCTGTTTGATCCTCCAATGGAATCACAACCGACCAGTCTTCACTTGTGACAAGCTTATAAATCGGTTCTCCGCTTGCTATTTCCATGTTGTCTTCCAGATTTGTACTCTTGTAATTGCTTTTATCAAAATCTGCATCCGTAAAATTGTCTTTTGTCAGACCTTCTTCGCCGTCATATGTCAGAACCATCACACCGTCCCTTGCAGCCGGATATGTTTTTACATCCTGCCCACTCGCAGCGATCACTGCATCAAGCTGTGCTGTTTTCGTCTGGTCGGATGCATTCTGAAGAGTTTCTGCAACATCTCTTTTCAGACTGTAGACAGAAGAGAATTTCTGTGATGTGAAATTTTCATTAAAATCCTGTGCTTTCAGAACAATCGTTTCCTGCTCCTCTGCGCTCAATGTCGTCTCACTCTGCTCCTGAGACTCTGAAACATCCAACTTCTGCGGCGAAATCGCGCAAATGTTCATGCCTGTCCTGATTTTACTCTGTCCACTCTGATAGTAATTGACATACCCGTCACTTTCCGCATTTACCAGGGTTTCCTCTCTGAGGATCAACCCCGTATATGAATGATCCTTCAAAATACTGCCTTCCCGTACTTCATACACCGTGATCCGTTTCTCTGTGGCATACGCCACCACCGCAACGACCAGATAAATAAAAATCAGTGCGAAAATCAGCGTTCCGATATTCAATTCTCTCTTTGTTTTATATTTATTAATACTGATTGAATTCTTTTTTTGTTTTTCTGGCAAACTTGATACCTCCTTGAAATCAGTCTTAATCCCCTCTTAAATAACTTGTTAATTATAACATTTCTGTATGTATATTTCCAGTTTTTGCGGAAATAATAAAATTATCCCATAGAAAAGGAGGGAACAGTATGAAATGGCTCGATAATACAGCTCTTGTAATTGTCATCATCGGAGCAGTGAACTGGCTGCTTGTCGGAATCTTCCAATTTGATCTGGTGGCGTTCCTTTTTGGAAATTTAAGCTGGCTTTCCAGAATCATTTACACTCTTGTCGGCTTGTGCGGACTCTATCTGATCAGCTTTTTTGGCAGAATCGGGAATTCAGCAAGTGATGTGTAAGTTTCACCCTCTTACGACTTTATATAAAAACGGCAGTTCCATGCGAACTGCCGTTTCAAGTCTTTATTTTCCATTAATTCCCGAACTCATTAATCTTGTCATATTGTCATAGAGAATCGATTTCTGAGACGCTCCCAGCACAATCGAAATATATGGACGCCCTTGCTGATCCTGCTCATACAGCACCAGACAAGAACCTGCTTCATCCGTTGTCCCGGTCTTCCCGCCAATCACCTTGACTCCTTCCGGCGCTGCAGCGTCTCCGGATGCATAATAATTGGTAGGCTCCCAGGTCATCGTATACGGTACTCCGGATGCCGATGTAAGATTCGCAGTATAGGATGTCTGCGAAATCATCTCTACAAACTGCGGATTCTGCAGACAGGCATTGAACATCAGATATAAATCATATGCCGTTGTGTAATGATCTTCGTTCTGCAGTCCGTGAGGATTTACAAAATGTGTCCCGGTCGCCCCAAGGTTTCGTGCCTCTTCATTCATCTTATCCACGAATGCCTCCACACTTCCGGATACATGCTCTGCGATTGCAACGGCACAGTCATTCCCCGAATAAAGAAGCAATCCATTCAGCAAATCTCTCAAAGAAAGCTGATCTCCTGCCTGAAGTCCGCATACCTGCTCATCTTCGGCAAAATCAGTCGCACGCTCACTGGCTGTGACTATATCATCCAGATTCCCATATTTTAATGCCACATACGCTGTCATGATCTTTGTTGTACTGGCCGGATATAACGGTTCAAAAATCTGATCTGCATAGAGCACATTCTTCCCCTGCACATCAAACAGACCCACGGCATGAAGGGATGCATCCTGTGTGTATCCTTCCATTGCCACATCTGCATCCGTTACACACAGCTGGGAAGCAAACGTTTCCGCTTTGTAAAGACTCTTGCGATAATGTGTCTTCTCATATTCCGAAACAAAATCCTTCGCGTTGTCATGCAGGATCAGCATCAGCGTACCGATCAATGCCAGAAACAGCAAAACTGCCACAACAATTCCTGCAATTGCGCCTTTTCCAATTCCGGTTCTTTTTTGTACTTTTTTACTCCCGCTTCGCTTTTTACTTGTAGATTTCACGCCAGTCCAAATCTCCTCTGTCCAAGGCCAGAACCAATGCCTCTGCTGTAGCAATGTTCGTAGCCATCGGAATGTTATACATATCACACAGTTTTACAATATCATTTACATTCGGTTCATGCTTCTTTGGTGCAAGCGGATCCCTGAAAAAGATCAGAAGATCGATTTCATTATGCTCGATCTGTGCTCCCAGCTGCTGATTTCCACCAAGATGTCCCGGCAGAAACTTATGAATGCTCAGATTGGTAACACTTTCTACCAGTCTTCCAGTTGTCTCTGTCGCATACAGGTTATGCTTACACAATATTCCTCTGTATGCAATGCAGAAGTTCTGCATCAGTTTCTTTTTTGCATCATGTGCCACTAATCCTATGTTCATACACTTTCGTCTCCTCTATTGATATTTTTTAGGCTGCAGGCCGACATTCAGAACCAACCCGATTCCTGCAAAAAAGCAGACAAGGGATGTCAGTCCATAACTTACAAACGGAAGGGATATTCCTGTATTCGGAAAAATTCCTGTCGCCACACTGATATTGATAAATGTCTGAATCCCTACCAGTGCGCCAACACCCCCGCAGATGATGCGCCCTCCGGTGTCTTTTGCCCTTAAACCTATCACAATACATTCTATCACAATCAATAATAACAAAATTATGACCACACAACAACCCACAAATCCTAATTCTTCACCAATAATTGCAAAAATAAAGTCTGTCTGCGGTTCCAAAATAAAATTTCCGTTTTTTACTGATGTTGTAGCATCGCTGTTGTATCCTTTTCCGTTCAACTGCCCGGATCCGATCGCCATCACGGAATTCAGCTGCTGATATGCTTCCTCCGTGGCATATGCCTCCGGTTCCAGCCATGCCAGAATACGCTTCTGCTGGTAATCCTTTAAAAACGGCTGATTCGGCTGCACCACAATTCCGATCACCAAAGCGATCGTAGGAATTGTGATCGCCAGCACTGTGCCAATGAATTTATAGCTCAGACCGGCCATAAACATGATCACACAGAACAATGCTGCAATACAGATCGTTGCCGAAAGACTCGGCTGCTTATATACAAGGAGCAACGATGGTATGATCAGACCGATTGCTTCCAGAATCGTCTTTTTCTTATTGATCTGTTCTTCCCTGTCAGCCAAAAATCTGGCAAAAAACAAGATCGTGATCAATTTTGTCAGATCTGAAGGCTGAAACTGCACAAATCCAAGATCCAGCCATCTTGTCGCACCATTTGCCTCTGTCCCAAGAAAAATAACAGCCAGAAGTAAGGCAATATTTACCACATACATCAGCCAGTAGAAATTCAGGATCCACTTGTAATCGATCAGTGAGATCACAACCATGGCAAGCAGACCTAATCCCACGCCCATGATCTGTCTGGGCTGATACTCTGCATTTGCACTCCCCACCATAAATACGCCGATCACAGAAACTGCCAGTACCAGCAAGATCAGAGTGAATTTATAATCTTTCAAATTGTATCGCTGTTTAAGATTTAAAAATTGAAGTTTCAATTATTTTCTCCTGTTATTTTAATATGTATATCTGAATGTGTTATCTCTATCTGAACCGCTTCCGGTTTTAGTTCTATGTATTTTGAAATCGTATAGTAAATGTCTGAAGTCATTCTCTCAGACATATCGGGTGTACACATAAGCCGATCCGCAATGAGCAGATTCCGGAGTCTGTCTTTCGCAATGTGAACAGATGGTACACTCATATCTGCCCCTCCTAATTCTTTTTGAACAGATCTCTGAATTTCGAGAACAGTCCTTCTGATCTTCCAAAGTCAGTAATCGGAATTTCCTCCCCGAGAAGCCTGCGGCAGATATTTGCATATGCTTTTCCTGACATGCAGTCCTCTCCCACGATCGGCTCACCCTGGTTTGTCGCGATCACGACCTGCTCATCATCCGGGATCACACCAAGCAGATGAATCGCCAGAATCTCTGTCACATCCTCCACGGACATCATGTCTCCCCGCTTCACCATGTCGATCCGCAGACGATTGATGATCAGATCATTGTTTTTAATTCCGTGCGCTTCCAGCAGACCGATGATGCGGTCTGCATCCCGGATCGCAGACACTTCCGGTGTTGTCACTACAATCCCTCTGTCAGCTCCAGCAATTGCATTTTGGAACCCCTGCTCGATTCCTGCCGGACAATCCAGCAAAATATAATCAAACTCCGTTTTCAGCTCTTCGATCAGTTTTTTCATCTGTTCCGGAGAAACTGAGGTCTTATCCTTTGTCTGTGCCGACGGCAGCAGATACAGTTCCGGAAAACGCTTATCCTTAATCAGCGCCTGTTTCAGACGGCATCCGCCTTCGATCACATCCACAAGATTATATACGATCCGGTTTTCCAGGCCCATAACCACATCCAGATTGCGAAGTCCGAGATCGGTATCGATCACCACTACTTTTTTCTGCAGCTGCGATAACCCAATCCCTATATTTGCTGTTGTCGTCGTTTTTCCAACACCGCCTTTTCCCGATGTAATGACAATCACTTCTCCCATGTCTATTCTCCCTTTCACACTTAAGTTCATAATTTGTCTACAGCGAATCCAGAACAAGTCTGTTTTCACCCATGACTGCTATCTGCGGGTGCTTAAAAGACTGTCTGCAGACGGCAAGCTGCGATCTGCCTGCTTTGACACCTCCGATACGCATATATGCAGGTTTCATGGATAACGCGGCCACATAGGCTTTGTCATCCCCGCAGGCTCCTGCATGAACAGATCCTTCCAGTCTGCCAAGAATCACAACGCTGCCCTTTGCGATCACTTTTGCCCCATACTCCACATCTCCAAGTATAAGAACACTGGTATCTGATTCCAGAATCTGCCTTTTTCTGAGAGTTCCCCGATAGAACTGCCCGTCCTTTTGCCGGACATTCGTCATTGTGTGTTCTATCACGCTTTTGTATGCCATTTCTTTTGTCTGATTCCGGTCTATGATACAGACCACATCAATCCCGGCTGTTTTCGAGATCAACTCTAATAACTGATCCTCTTCTGCCTGTGAAAGCAGGCGGTCTTTAAATTCGACCGCCATCTTTGCTCCTTCAAAAAATTTGATCGAAGCCTTCAGCTTCCGTTCCATCTCCCGAAGCAGTTTGGAAAATTCCGCCTGTGGATTCAGATGGATCTCCAGACCGTACCGGCTGCTTTTGAGCATTACCAGCTTGTCCATACACCTCACATCCTTTTTTAGTCACCGGCTGTAACAGCGCCAAGCTGTGCTGCCTTTCCGGTAACAAGTTTATCGGAATCTGATGTCTTGTAATAACTCTTGACAATATCTCTTCCGATTTCTGCTGTATAAGCGGAACTATATCCATTTGCAATTCGCACGGCAACTGCGATCTCAGGGTTTTCTGCCGGTGCAAATCCGACAAAAAGTACATGGTCCGGATGGACCTCACTCTGCTGTGCAGTACCTGTCTTACCTGCCATGGAAATCTCCATTCCGTTGAACTGGGACATATCCTGAACCATGGCGATCATTCCCTGATGAAGCAGATTCCATGTATTGTCACTGATATCATCGATCGTGTTTGTCACTTCCGGCTCATATTCTTTGATCACTTTACCGTTCACATCTGTGGTCTTATCAAGCAATGTCAGCTTATATACAGTTCCTCTGTTTGCAACTGCAGCCACATAGCGGTTCAGCTGACTGACTGTAAAGTTGTTTGTTCCCTGACCGATCGCACTCTGTACCGAATATTCATCCGATATCTGCGGTTCGCTCTCCGGAATCTCTACTCCGGATTTTTCACCCAGTCCAAATTCTTTTGCGTATTTTGCAAGTGTGTCTGTGCCTTTATTGCTGTCGTATTCTTGCCCGTTCATGCCAAGCTCGTATCCGATGTTATAAAAATAATCGTTACAGGAATCACGAAGTGCAGTCACAACATTCTCATAGCCATGAGCACCCGGATATATCCAGCATTTTGGGTTCGGTGTGATTTTATCGAAAACTCCGGTACAATAAAATGTCGTATCTGCTGTCACAATCCCTTCTGTAAGTCCTGCCGCTGCTGTCAGCATCTTGTACGTAGATCCCGGCGCAGTACGCTCCTGCGTGGCATTGTTATAGAATGGTCTGGACAGACCGGTAACCAGCTGATTGTAGTATTTCGAGTCCATGGTATTGGACAATCGGTTATTGTCATAGCCCGGATAAGAAACACATGCCAGCACCTCACCGGTATTGGGATCACTGACTACCGCGGATCCCGTACAAGGCTCCAGAGCCAGCTGTCCCGGAGTAATCTCCAGATTTTCAATTTTCTGACACAACCAGGTATACGGATTGACACTTCTGTTATTCAGACCATTGTACGCAGCCTCATCCATCGGAAGTACCCCCTGCTCATATACCATGGCACAGATCTGTGCCCCACTGATACCCTCTGATTTTATAAGATATTTATAGAGAAGTTTGTCGAAATCTGCATCTGAATTCAAATATTCTTCTAAAAATTTCAAAATTCCCTGATAAATCTCTCCGGAATCAGAATATTTCTGCTCTGCCACTTCCTCTGACAGCTTGGATGTATCGATCCAATTCTTCGAAATGGCATAATTTAAATACTGGTTCAGATTGATCGTTTCCTCTTTTGCCCACGCAAGATACGTCTCATCTTTTGTATCCACCAGATCCATATTTAAAATCCCAGTGTTCTTAGCAAGCACGGTATCACATACATAATCCATATAGGCCTGCATTTCTTTTGACAAGTCCTTGTAGGCTGTTGCACCCGCATTATTCAATTCTGCCAGAATCTCTTGGATCACACTTGCCTTACGGTTGGTAAAAATTTCATACACTGTTTTTTCCACTGCTTTTGCATCTGCCGCACCGAAATGCGTCTCATCCAGAATCTCGTTCGCAATAAATGCATTGTAGGCATCATCTACCGGAATGATAATCTCACTTGAATCATTTGTTGTACTCGGATCGTAATTCATTACATTACGAAGTTTTGACCTTACGATTCCTGCCAGCTTTTCCTCCAGCAGTTTATAGGTCTGCTCCTGAAGATCCTTATCAATTGTCAGATATACATCATTTCCTGCTCCGGGATCTTTTTTGCTTACCGTATCCGTTACTTTCCCGACATTATCCGTATAATAGCTGATCTCACCTTTCGTTCCCTGAAGCACCTCATCCATGGTCTGCTCCAGTCCGGATTTTCCGACAATATCAGAAAGTGAATACTTTTTCTTCTGCTCTTTTGTCAGCGCATCATATTCCTCCTGGGAAATCTTTCCGGTATAGCCGATGATCGACGCAAAATACTTGCTGTCCGTATACCGGCGCAGGGAGTCCTCTGCAATATCTACCCCATCCATCTGATCCAGATTTTCCATGATCGCCGCCACCGTCTCATCGCTGACATCGGATGCGAGCACTGTCGGAATATACTTCTGGAAACTGTTGAGTCCGATGGCATAACGCATGGTCACAAGCTTTAAAACATGACTCTTGTCCAGATTTTTATCATCGATCCCATACCCGTACGTATCATCTGTACAAAGATAATGGATCACATCTTCCGCAGACTGCTGTTTCTGCGCGTCTGAAAGTTCATCAATTGTTTTCTTTCCATAAACATCTGCAATAAACCGCAGTTTTAATGTCTCATCCGTCTGCAGAAACTGATAGTTTCCCGCAGAATCCAGAACAACGCCAAAGTCACTGATCACAGAATCGCCATGCGCTTCTACAATCTGCATAACTTTCTCCAGAATTCCGTTGATCGTATCATTTTTCTTGGAATCATTGGTAATATTGTCCTCAAATGTGACGGAATAGGCAAGCTCATTATATGCCAGAAGATTGCCGTTTCTGTCATAAATATTGCCTCTTGTTCCTGACAGTTCTCTTGTCTTTTTAATCTGCAGCTTATAGTTGTTCAGATAGTAGTCTCCCTTTACGATCTGAAGATAAAACAGTCTGTTCACCAGGATCGCAAACATTACGCAGAATGCAAGGATCAGAACAGTCAGCCGGGAATTTACGATACGATGAAACACTTCTTTGATTTTCTCAAACAAATTTACTTGCACTCCTTTTTTCTTCTGCTTCCAGTTTCTGGTTGATCCACAGGATCAGCTGATACAAAATGAGCGTAACCCCAACTGTATAGATCAGTTCCGGAATAATCACATGCATCAGATAATAAACAAAATCAAATTCACCTCTGAGCATGAACATCAAAAAGTAGATCAACAGCCCGTATACAAACTCGCTTCCTGCGATCAGCAGTAACGGAAGCTTGATGTCTTCGTCAAAATAAGTTTCACTGAACAGGCCATTCACATAGCCGATCATCAGATAGATCAGTGCATACAGCCCCAGCACCGTTCCAAACTGAATATCGATCAGAAGTCCCGAAAAAAATCCGATCCACATTCCTGTTTTCGACCCGCGCATAAAACCATAGGCAGCTGTCACAATCAACAGCAGATTCGGCTTCACAGATGCCAGTTCCAGAGATGGAAATAAGGTACATTGAAGAAGATAACATGCCAGCATGATCACAACCGTGATCACAAATCGTTTTAATTTGATCTTTTTCATCTTGGCAGGCTCCTTTCTCTACTCACTCTGATCTGTTCCTGTCATTTCCGCCTTTGTCGTTGTAATGACAAGCACCTCCTGCAGATTTTTAAAATCTACCACAGGAGTGATATAGCCGGAACGGGTCAGATTGTTTGCATCTACATTGATCTCGCTGACATAACCGATCAAAAGTCCCTGCAGATATTTATCACTGATGTGAGAAGTGACGATCTGCTCCCCTACCTCTACATCATGATCATTATTTTCCATCTGTTCAAACCGGATCTTCCCTTCTCCGATCAAAGAAAGGTCTCCTCTTACGATACATTTGTCAGAAGTAGAAAGTGCCATACCGCTGACGTTGCTGGAATCATCAATAATCGCACGCACCGTTGCCCAGGTCGGACCTGTCTGAGTCACGATCCCGACGAGTCCACTTCCTGCCAGCACATTCTGATCTACTTTGATGCCGTCATTACTTCCCTTATCAATCGTAAATGTACTAAACCAGTTTCCAGAGTCCTTCCCGATCACACGGGCTCCCACTTTCGGATATTCTGCATAAGTCTGATCCAGCTTGTACAGATCCTGAAGACGGTCCAGTTCGTATTTTTCCTCCTGAAGATTACTGTTTTCCGTGGTCAGCTGATCCACCTGCTTCTGAAGTTTTTTATTTTCTTTTTTCAGCTGTTTCAATGTCTCAAAATTTTCACTGACATCTCCGATCCATGTGCCGATCTGACTGATGCCTTTCTGCATGGGAATCACCGTGATATCAGCCACTCCCCGGAAGGGCCCTTCTACCTTCTCTGCAAACACAGAAAAAATCATCAGTAAAACGCAAACCAGACTCGTTCCCAGAAGCCAGTACTTATTTGACCTGGATTTTTGATTTTTTTTCTTCATATTATCTCAACCACCTATAATCTTCATCTGACATCTCGTATGCCAGGTTTCTGTAATGTTTATCGGAAATGATCGTGCGCAGTCCCTTCACTGCACATAATTCAGGATTCTTGTGTGCAGTCACAAGAAGGCCGGTACTCTGTCGCAGATATGCCGGGAGACCATGCGAACGTGCAAGACCTCCTGTCAGATAAATCCCTGATTTTAAAATCTCACTCCGGACATCCGGCGGTGTACGCTCGATCATGGACTGGATCGCTCTTACAATCTCCGAAAGAGAATCTTTCATTGCAGCCCGAACCAGACCATCCGAGATCTGCCTGGCCCCTGGAACTCCCATTGCCAGATCTCTTCCCGCCACTGTCAGCTTCCTGCGGTTTGTGTTTTTTAAAATACCGCACTGCCATCTGAGCTGTTCTGCTGTAATCCGTCCGATCAGAAACTCCTTATTGTGCCGCACACTGGCCACGATTGCTTCATCTAAAGCCGCACCTCCGACAGGCAGCAGACGGCTCAGCACCGTTTTTCCGCCCGAAAGAACCGAAAGCTCAGTTGTCTCACCGCCAAAATTGACCACAAATACGCCTTTTGCCGAAAAGACATCCAGTCCCATCCCCACTGCATCCGCAATTGCACGATCGACGATCCGGACTGTTTTTGCCCGTGCAGCTGAATGATGCACCAGATCATAAAACGCTTTCTTTTCCACTTCTGTCACATCCGTTGGCGCTGCGATCACATACTCTGCTCCGTTTGGGTATCTCCCTTCCCGCTTCAGCAATGCGCACAGAAGATACTGCATCTCATGAAAGCGGGCAATCACGCCGTGATGCATGGGAAATACCACCTGAATATTCTCAGGTGCCTTCTCATACATTGCATAGGCCGCATTTCCGACCGCAAAAATATCTTTTTCATCCCGGATTGCAATCACATTTTTGGCACTGCGGATCCGGTCTCTTCTCTTATCATATATCTTGATCTCATATGTGCCCAGATCCAGGCCATATATATTTCTGAACATGCGTCTTGTCCCCTTATTGCAGTTCTTATCGTACCAGTCCCTTTTCTCTGAGACTGACATAACAATTATCCCCGATCACGATATGATCTAACAGTTCCACACCGATCAGCCGCCCCGCCTCCTGAATCCGTCTGGTGATCAGCACATCCTCTTTACTCGGTGTCGGATCTCCACTCGGATGGTTATGCAAAAGCACAATGGACACTGCATTCTTCTGCAGTGCCTCCACAAACAGCTCCCTCGGTGAAATCACTGCTGAATTCACGGTTCCCTTCGAGATATCCGTCTCCCCGATCAATCTGGATTTTGTATTCAAAAGCAGCAGTTTCATCTGTTCCTGATTTGCATGTCTTAAATCTTCCATATAATATCTGGCAATGGACGCCGGGTTTGAAAAATTCAGTCCCTCCTGTGCGGTTGCTTTTGCAAGACGTCTGCTAAGCTCCGCCAGACACAAAATCTGGATAGCCTTTACCTTCCCGATTCCTTTGATCTGCATCAGCTGTTCGTACGTCCACTGGTGAAGATTCAGCACACCCTTCTGCGAAAATACAGGATGTAAGATCTTATCCGCCAGTTGAAGCGCATTCTCTCCTCTGGTACCTGTACGTAGCAAAACAGCAAGTAATTCGCTGTCCGTCAAATTACTTGCTCCGAACTGCTCACATCTTTCATAAGGGCGCTCTTCACATGCCATTTCTTTCATATTTGCTTTTTTCATAAAAATATGAATGATAACACAATACAGTGATTTATTTTAGCACAATTTAAAAATCATGTATAGGTCTGACCTCTTAAATTTTTATGAAGATTCTATGACCCGATCTTGTTATATTTTTTCAGCACCGCCTCTGCCACTTTCATTCCATCCATGGCAGCCGAGGTGATTCCTCCTGCAAATCCCGCGCCTTCTCCGCATGGGAAAATCCCCTTGATCTCACTCTCCATATTCTCATCTCTTGGAATTTTCACTGGAGAAGACGTACGGCTTTCTACACCTGACAAAAGCGTATCTCCATCTGAGAATCCTGTGATCTTATGTTCAAACTGCCGCATTCCCTCCTCAATGGATTCTGCCAGCACTTGCGGGAAAATTCCACGCACATCTCCAAACGCATATGCCCCTTTCATCTGAGGCTCTACGTTTCCAAACGAAGTGCTGATCTGATTTTTGCAGAAATCTTCCAGTCTCTGAACCGGGATTTTTCCGCCTCCCGCTCGAAAGGCACGTTCTTCGAGCTTTCGCTGAAATTCCATTCCTGCAAGCGGATGTTCACTTCCGTAATCTTCCGGAGTCACCGTCACGATAATGGCGCTGTTCGCATTTTCTCCTGCTCTTGCATGATAACTCATTCCGTTGACAGCCAAACGTCCTTCTTCGGAGGATGCATTGACTACATATCCTCCCGGACACATGCAGAAAGAGTATACGCCTCTTCCATTTTCCAGTTTTGCTGTCACTTTATAAGGCGCTGCAGGAAGTCCCGGCACAGACTCTGCTCCATATTGAGAGGCATTGATCATTTTCTGCGGATGCTCGGCGCGCACACCTACCGCAAATGATTTTGCCTGCATTGGAAGATTCTTTTCATAGAGCATCTCAAATGTATCTCTTGCGCTGTGTCCCACTGCAAAGATCACGGTATCGGTCTCCAGCTCTTCCTCCTGATTGACCTGCACTCCGACAAGCGATGTCTCATCAAGAACAATATCCGTCACCTGACTGTGAAACCGTACTTCTCCTCCGGCTCCACAGATCGCAAGCCGCATATTTTTTACCACCCGGATCAGAATATCCGTTCCGATGTGGGGCTTCTGTTCGTATAAAATCTCCGGCGGTGCCCCGAATCTTACAAAGGTTTCCAACACAAAACGATTTCGCCCGGATGTATCTTTGACCAATGTGTTGAGCTTTCCATCCGAAAAAGTTCCGGCGCCTCCCTCTCCGAACTGTACATTCGACATTGGATTTAAAATCCCGCTTTTCCAGAATTCCTCTACATCACGCTGTCTTTCCTCTACACAGGCACCCCGCTCCAGAAGGATTGGTCTACATCCTGCCAAGGCAAGGATCCATGCACAAAACAGACCTGCAGGGCCGCTTCCTACAACAACCGGACGCTTTTTCGGTGTTTCTCCTTCCAGTTTTGGCATCTGATAGTACACATCCTGTGTCTTCTGCACATTCTTTGGATGTTTTTTGAGTACCTCTTTTTCTTTTTTCACCTGTACATCGATACTGTATACATAGTACAGTTCCGGCTTTTTCCGCGCATCTATGGACTGTCTGCGGATTTCAAATTTCTGCAGCTCTTCCGGACGGATCTTCAATTCCCGTACCAGTTTTTTCTTTAGCTGTTCTTCGCTGTGTCCTACTTTTAATTTTAACTGATTAATTCGTAACATCTGCTGCCTCTCTTCCTGCGATCCATCCGCTGGACCATGCCCACTGCAGATTATATCCGCCGCAGATCCCATCCACATCCAGTATCTCTCCGGCAAAATAAACGCCCGGTACATAACTTGACTCCAGGGTATCTTCCTTCACTTCTTCTGTAGAGACTCCGCCGCAGCATACCTGAGCCTGTTCAAACGAATTTGTCCCTTCCACATTCACCTCAAACTGCTGAATCAGACGGGCAAGCGTTCTTAGTTCTTCCTCAGAATATGTTCCCACCGGCTTTTCTTTGGAAATGCGACTACATTTGACCCACAGAGCAATCATTTTTTTGTGAAACAGCCCGGTTAAGAATTCTTCTGCCGTCTTTTGCGGCCGAAGTCTCGCACGCTCTGCCAGAAATGCTGTAAACTCTTCCTCAGACATCTGAGGCATAAAATTTAAGACCGCTGTTACTTCCTGTTTGTTGTAAAGCGCCTTTGCTGCAAAACGACTGACCTGAAATACCGGAATCCCGGAAATACCATACTGAGTCAGCTGAATTTCTCCAGTATCCCGACAAACACAGTCCCCATCCACATATAAAGATACACATCCCTGTATGCGCACTCCGGCGATACTCTGAAAGAATTTTCCCTTGCATTTAAGCTGTACCAACGCCGGAAGTACCGGGACAATCCGATGTCCCATTTTTTTTGCGATCGCATATCCGGAACCGTCAGAACCTGTAACAGGAGCCGCCTTGGATCCTGCTGCCAGGATCACCCGGTCTGCGGTCACATTCCCATTTCCGGTTCGGATGACAAACCGGTTCTTTTTCGGAATGATTTCCAGAACTTCTGTCTCTGTGTGCACTTCCACACAAAGCCGCTCCATCTCCATGCGAAGGGAATCTAAAACCGCACCGGCCTGATCCGAGTTCGGATAGAGATATCCGTTTCTGTTTTTCGCATATACACCGATGTTCTGGAAAAACTCCACTGTCTTTTTCTCATCAAACTGTGTGATGACCCGCCACGGAAACTTAGGATCATCACTGCGATAACACTGAGGCGTTTGTACAAGATTTGTAAAATTGCATCTTCCGTTCCCGGTGGAAAGGATCTTCTTCCCCACTCGGTCTTTATGCTCCAGCACAACTGTATGTGCGCCGTGCTTTGCTGCCGAAATAGCCGCCATCATCCCGGCTGCTCCTGCGCCGATCACAACAACTTTTCTCATGGTCTCTCCTTTTGATTTTATTTTAATTGTTCCAGTTCAATCACTCCTGCATCGATCATATTCTGCAGTGATTTTAAAATTCCAAGCTTTGCATGCGGCCAGGTCAGTCCGCCCTGGAAATAAACTGCATACGGTGGTTTGATCGGTCCATCTGCACTTAATTCAATAGAAGAACCCTGCACGAACGCACCTGCCGCCATGATCACATCACTGTCATATCCCGGCATTGCCCACGGTTCCGGACTGACATAGCTGTCCACAGGCGCCGCCGCCTGAATTCCCTTACAGAATGCGATCACACCCTCTGCACTGCCAAGCTCCACGGCCTGGATAATATCATGTCTGGACTCTGTTCCGTTCGGAATCACTCCATATCCCAGTCTTTCATAAATATTTGCCGCAAACACCGCACCTTTTACCGCACTGTTGACTACAGTCGGCGCCAGGAAAAATCCCTGATAGAACGACTGCATGACACCGAGAGATGCTCCCACCTCTTTTCCGAGTCCCGGAGAAGTCAGACGGTATCCGCAGTTCTCGATCAGATCTTCTCTTCCCGCAATATAGCCCCCGATCGGCGCCAGACCGCCTCCAGGATTTTTGATCAGGGAACCAACGATCATGTCCGCTCCCACATCACTTGGTTCAATCTTCTCTACAAATTCTCCATAACAGTTGTCCACCATACAGATCACATCCGGCTTGATCTCCTTGATAAAGGCGATCAGCTCTCCGATCTTCTCCACGGAATAGCTTGGTCTTGTCTGATATCCCTTGGATCGCTGGATCGTCACCAGTTTCGTCCGCTCATTGATTGCCTCCCTGATTGCAGGATAATCAAAATAACCGTCTTCCAAAAGCTCCACCTGACGGTATGTGATCCCATACTCTGCCAGAGAACCTTTTGACGGGCGAATCCCGATCACTTCCTCCAGCGTATCATATGGTTTTCCCACCGGAGAGAGCAGTTCGTCTCCCGGACGTAAGTTTGCTGCAAGGGCAAGGGCAAGGGCGTGCGTTCCACAGGTAATCTGCGGACGAACCAATGCCGCTTCTGTATGGAATGTACTGGCGTATACCTGCTCCAGTGTGTCTCTTCCCATATCGTTGTAGCCATACCCGCTGGCGTAGTTGAAACACCCCTCACTGACCTTATTTTCCTGCATGGCATGGAGCACCTTTAACTGATTGTACTCTGCCACTTCATCCATCTGTGAGAACCGTTCCTTTAATCCCGCCTCTATTGTCTGTCCAAACTCGTAAACTTCCTTCGAAATCCCCAGCTTCTCATACATCGTCTCTGTCATACACTCTCTCATTTTATTTCCTCTTCTTTCTGTGGAAAGATCTCCCGAACCTTTAATTCTTTCAGAATTCTCTCCAGTATCTTTTCTTCCTGATATCCATATTCCTGCTTGTTGATCCAGATCACATCCCGTTCCCGTTTAAACCAGGTGATCTGACGTTTTGCAAAATGTCTGGTATCTCTTTTGATAATTTCTTTTGCCTCTTCCAGCGTACATTCCCCGTCCAGATAAGCAAAAATCTCTTTGTATCCCAGCCCCTGCATGGACACCATCCCTCTTGTATAGCCACGTTCTTGAAGCGCCGTAACTTCTTCTACAAGTCCCTCCTCAAACATAGCATCCACTCTTTTGTTGATTCGCTCATAAAGATTGACCCGGTCATCATTCAACACAAAATAGGCAGAATTATAGGCAGATTCTTTTTCCCGTTCTTTGGCATTGTGTTCGGAAATCTTTTCACCGGTCTGATGATAGAATTCCAGGGCACGGATCACACGTTTTACATTGTTGGCATGAATTTCAAGCGCCGCCTTTTCATCCACCTGCCGCAGCATCTGATGCAGCTTTTCTGCACCTTCTTCCTGTGCCAGTTCTTCCAGCTCTTTCCGGTAGGAATGATCCTCCTCATTGTCTTCAAACGAAATGTCATACAACAGAGCCTGGATATAAAACCCAGTTCCACCTACAACAATGGGGATATGTCCTCTCTGATAGATCCCATCCAGCGCTTCTTTTGCCATCTGCTGGAATTTCACCACATGGAACTCTTCCTCCGGCTCCAGCACATCGATCAGATGGTGCGAGATCCCTTGCATCTCTTTTGACCGAATCTTTGCAGATCCGATATCCATATGCCGGTAGACCTGCATGGAATCTGCGGAAATGATTTCTCCGCCAATCGCTTTGGCAAGTCCGATTGAAGCAGCGGTTTTTCCAACCGCTGTAGGACCGGTCAATATAATCAATGGTTTCTTCATCTATACAATCCTCTTAAATTTCTTTTCCAGTTCCCGCTGTGTCATTGCGATGATCGTCGGACGTCCATGCGGGCAGTGATATGGATTCTCCAGCAATAACAGTTCCCCGATCAGTGCGTCTGCCTCCTGCGCGGAAAGCCGGTTATTGCCTTTCACCGCTGCTTTACATGACATAGATGCCACTTTCTCATCAATAAGCTCCGGTGTCATGGAGGTGCTGATCCCATCTGCCAGATCGTCCAGCATTTCCAACAGCAGCTCTTTTTTGGCGATTCCAAACAAATTGTCCGGAATGGCGCGCACTGCATATTCCTCTCCGCCAAACGGTTCGATCTCAAATCCGATCCTTGTAAACCGGTCCATATTTTCATTCAGCACCTGTGCCTCCTGCATAGACAGGCTCAGGATGATCGGCGGACTTAAATACTGAGCGGTAAATTCTCTGTTCTTCATCTCTTTTAACGTGCGTTCATATAACACCCGCTCATGAGCAGCATGTTGATCAATGATATACAGACTGTTCTCAAATTCCACCAGCCAGTATGTCTCAAATACCTGCCCGATCAGCTTATACTCTGCTTTCTTCTCCCGTTTCAGAAGATGCTCCTCAAACAAATTTAACTGCTCTGCTTTTTCTTCTGTTACAGGCTTCGTTTCATAGACAGGTGTTTCCCGGATCAATTCCGGCTGTTCTTCTGCCTGCTTTTGCGGCTGCTTCTCCACTTCCTTTGCACGGGCAAGTGCATCTTTGATCCTCTCCGCCTGAGCCTGCGGCCGGAAAATCTGCTCTTTTTTTGCGACTTCTGCCGAAGAATTGCGCTGATGATAGGAAAGAACTCTCTCCTTCATCTTCTTCATGAAATATGCTTCGTCATGGGGTTCTTCTTTTTCTTCTGGCTTTTTCTCCATTGGCTGCGGTGCTGTTTTGGGCTTTAATAAAAACGGACTTTCACTCTTTGGCTGTGAAATTACTTTTGGAGCCGGCGCCTCCACCTGGGGAATGAGTTCCGGCTCCAGAAGGGTTCTGTGAACCCCCTCATACACAATATTATAGACATCCTGCTGCCTCTGAAACCGCATTTCCATTTTGGTCGGATGCACATTTACATCAATTTTCTCACCATCCACCTGAAAGTGGATGACTACGAACGGAAACTTGTGCTGCATGAGAAAGTCCTTGTATGCATCTTCGATTGCTTTGGAGAGCATCGCATTTTTCACATACCGCCCGTTTACAAAATAATTTTCAAAATTCCGGTTTCCTCTGGTGATCACCGGTTTTCCAAGATATCCTTTCATCACCAGACCATCCATGGAATAATCCAGTTCGATCAGATTTGCCGCGGCCTCTCTCCCGTAAATGCTGTAGATTACATCCTTTAATTTTCCATTTCCAGATGTCCGCATTTTTGTCTGTCCGTTATTGATAAAAGTAAATGCAACCTCCGGGTGAGAAAGTGCAAGGCGCATGAGCAGATCCTGTACATGCCCGGCCTCTGTCATCGGTGTTTTTAGAAACTTCCGTCTGGCAGGCACATTATAAAACAACTGCCGCACAAGGAAGGTCGTCCCGTCCGGTGCCCCGGCATCCTCCAGACTCTGCTCCACTCCGCCTTCGATCACATAGCGGGTTCCAAATGTATCCTCCTTCGTCTTGGTGATCAGCTCCGTCCTGGTCACCGCAGAGATACTGGAAAGTGCTTCTCCCCGAAATCCGAGTGATGCAATATGTGCCAGATCTTCCACTTTGCGGATCTTGCTCGTGGAATGACGCAAAAATGCATTGCGGATATCTTCCCGTTCAATCCCGCTTCCATTGTCCGTGACGCGGATCAAAGAAATCCCTCCATCCTGAATCTCCACGGTAACGGAGGCAGCTTTTGCATCAATGGAATTTTCTACGAGTTCTTTGACGATCGACGCTGGCCGCTCAATCACTTCACCTGCGGCGATCTTATCTATTGTAATCTGATCTAAAACCTGAATCTGCGGCATCTGTGTTCTCCTTTACTTTCTACCAGCGGTTCTTTAGTTTATTCTGCAGACGATAAATGGTATTGAGTGCATCGACAGGCGTCAGATTTCCCACATCAATGCTCTTTAATTCTTCCAGAACGTCATCGTCTTTTACCGTATCAAACAATGACATCTGCGCCATATCCACCTCGTCATATTTTTTCGTCTTCTGTTTTTTCTTCTGCTCTTTTTCTCTGGATGCGATCTCACTGACTCTGGTCGTAATATCCTCATCACTCAGCTCTTCCACGATCTCTTTTGCGCGTGTGATCACAACATCCGGAACTCCCGCCAGCTTTGCCACCTGGATTCCATAGCTCTTATCCGCTCCGCCTTTTACGATCTTGCGAAGGAACACAATATCGTCTCCCTTTTCCTTTACCGCAATACAGTAATTGTTGACATTGTGAATCTTGCCCTCCAGCTCTGTCAGCTCATGGTAGTGTGTCGCAAAAAGTGTCTTCGCACCAAGCAGTTTGTTGTCGCTGATATACTCCACGACTGCCCAGGCAATGGACAATCCGTCAAAGGTACTGGTTCCTCTTCCGATCTCATCCAGGATCAGAAGGCTCTTAGATGTGGCATTTCTGAGAATATTGGCAACCTCTGTCATCTCTACCATAAAGGTACTCTGTCCGGATGCCAGATCATCGGATGCCCCCACACGGGTGAAAATGCGATCCACCAGACCGATATTAGCACTGGATGCCGGAACAAAAGATCCAAGCTGTGCCATTAAAACGATCAGTGCCGCCTGTCTCATATACGTAGACTTTCCAGCCATATTCGGTCCCGTGATAATGGAAATCCGCTGTTTTTTATCATCCAGATAGGTATCGTTGCTGATAAACATATCGTTTGGGATCATCTTTTCCACCACAGGATGCCGTCCGTCCTTGATATCGATCACACCTTGTTCATTGATCTTCGGACGCACATAATTGCTGCGTTCTGCCACCAGAGCAAGCGATGCAAACACATCCACTTTTGCGATCGCTTTCGCAGTCGTCTGGATGCGCTCCACCTGGGCAGCGATCTGATTGCGGACATCACAATAAATCTCATATTCCAGCGCATACAGTTTGTCTTCTGCACCAAGAATGGTATCTTCCAGTTCTTTTAATTCCGGAATAATGTAACGCTCTGCGTTGGCAAGTGTCTGTTTCCTCGTATAATAATCCGGAACCATATCCTTAAATGAATTCGTCACTTCCAGATAATATCCAAACACTTTGTTGTACTTGATCTTCAGATTTTTGATCCCGGTCTTTTCCCGTTCTTCTGATTCCAGCTTTGCAAGCCAGTCCTTTCCTTCTGATTTTGCGCGGCGCAGAATATCCACCTCTTCGCTATAGCCATCCCGGATAATCCCGCCTTCTTTCATCGCAAGAGGCGGCTCTTCTGCAATCGCTTCTTTGATCAGCGCAGAAATATCCTCCAGCGGATCCAGTTCTTCTTTTATCTCCTCCAAAAGAGGGGCACGCAGATCCTCCATAATACAGCAGATCGGCGGAAGCATCGTCAGAGAGCTTCCAAATGCAGTCAGATCCCTCGGGTTCGCAGAACCATATGTAATCTTCGTCACCAGACGCTCCAGATCGTAAACCGGTGAGAGATATTCCCGGATCTCTTCTCTGCAGATCGCCTGCTCTTTCAATTCCTCCACAGCATCCAGCCGCCGAAGGATTTCTTTTTTCTCAATCAGCGGCTGCTCCACGTACTTTCGCAGCATACGCGCACCCATTGCTGTTTTTGTCTTATCAAGCACCCAGAGAAGAGAGCCTCTCTTCTGCTTTTCGCGCAGCGTTTCACACAGTTCCAGGTTTCTTCTTGTGGAACTGTCCAGCATCATATATTTTCCTGTCGTATATGCCGTAATATGTGTCAGCTGAGCCAGGGAATTTTTCTGAGTTTCGTATAAATACTGCAGAAGCGCCCCGGCACTGATGATCCCACAGTCATAATCTTCGAGCCCAAGCCCGGCAAAAGATGCTACTTTGAAATGCTCCAGCAGTTTCTGTCTGCAGACCGCATCATCAAAATACCACGAATCCAGAGAGTAGATTGTAATTCCCAGGCGGTCTTTTAAATCATCCAGATCCATGCCGCTCATATAATAAGACTCGTTACAGATGATCTCAGACGGCATAAAACGATAGATCTCATCCAATAGCTTTGCGCTCTCCTCCAGCTCTGTTACAAAATAATCTCCGGTCGTTACATCCGCGATGGAAAGCCCATACCGGTCTGCAATGTAAACAATACACATGATATAATTGTTCTTTGTCTCATCCAGTGCCTGGGTGTCCAGATTCGTCCCCGGTGTCACGATCCGTACAACCTCACGCTTTACGATTCCTTTCGCCTGTTTTGGATCTTCCACCTGTTCGCAGATCGCCACTTTATACCCTTTGGACACCAGCTTGTTCAGATATCCCTCCACTGCATGATATGGAACTCCGCACATGGGAGCTTTTTCTTCCTGCCCGCAGTTTTTTCCGGTCAGTGTAATCTCCAGTTCTCTGGATGCAGTCAGGGCATCCTCAAAAAACATTTCATAAAAATCGCCTAATCTATAAAATAAGATGCAGTCCTGATACTGTTTTTTTGTCTCAATATACTGCTGCATCATTGGTGTTAATTCTGCCACACGTTTTTCTCCTTTGTGTATTTTTTCCTTTGCCATTATAGCATCTTTGGAAATTCAGTTCAATGTACCAGATCCAATTTTGTCCGCCTTCCGACTTCCTAAAGCACGTGAAAATGTGGTTTTTCTTCTCCGTATAACCAATAAAGAAGATACCCTGAGAGCAGAATGCCGATCACGCACAGTGCGGAAAAAATAATGGTAAACGGCAGACAGATCTGACCGAACAGCTGCCATTTTCTTCCTGTATAATCCCATACATTCCATCCAAGCCACTGATTCACGATCATTCCCGTGATAAATTCCGCTGCTGTCACAAAGATTGTACACCAGAGCACCTGTTTCCATAACGGCTCCCTCCATCCGGTCCAAAGTCCCTGTTTGGCACAAAATAAAAGACAGATTCCTCCAAGCACGAACATACTCCAGTGAGAAAATCCCCGGAAGAAAACTTCAAATCCATAATAAAGACTGCCTCCCAAAGCCCATAAAAATAAATTTTCGCTCCATTTTTTCACAAAAAGCGCCCTCCCTGTCTGCAGGTCTTTTCGACTCATACAGATAGTTTGGGCGTTTTTTGCCAGATTATACCCGGATGGATGCTACCATTTCACCGAGATAATAAAATCCTTTGCAAGTATCAAGACGGACATCCACCAGTTTTCCAACCAGATCTTTCTCTCCCGGAAAATGAACCAGGAGATTATTGCTCATTCTTCCTGTCACAAGTGAATCATCATGATCGTTGACTGACTCCACAAGCACACGCTGTACCGTTTTGGTGTGCACACTGCACACCTCGGCGGAAATACTCTGCACTTCTTTTAACAAACGGTTAAAACGGTCTTTGACAATCTCTTCCGGAACTTGTTCCTCCAGCACTGCTGCCGGAGTTCCGGTCCGTTTTGAATAAATAAAAGTAAATGCGCTGTCATAGCGAACCTTTCGCACCACATCCAGCGTCTCCTGAAAATCTTCTTCTGTCTCTCCCGGAAATCCGACAATGATATCCGTTGTCAGGGAAATATCCGGAACTGCTGCTTTGATCTTCTCCACCAGTCTTAGATAGTGTTCCTTTGTATAGCGCCGGTTCATCTTTTCCAGGATCCGCGTGCTTCCGGACTGCACCGGCAGATGCAGATGCTTGCAGATTTTTTTGGACTGCGCCATCACCTCGATCAGTTCATCCGAGAGATCCTTCGGATGGGAGGTCATAAAACGGATACGCTCCAGTCCTTCGATTTTCTCGATTTCCTGTAAAAGCTGTGCAAATGTCATCGGTTCTTCCAGCGTCTTTCCATAAGAATTGACATTCTGTCCCAGAAGCATCACTTCCACCACTCCGTCTGCAACCAGACTCTCGATCTCCCGGATAATATCTTTCGGATTCCGGCTGCGCTCCCGTCCGCGCACATACGGCACGATACAGTAGCTGCAGAAATTGTTGCAGCCAAACATGATATTGACCCCTGATTTGAATGAGAACTTCCGCTCACTTGGAAGATCTTCTACGATCTTGTCTGTGTCCTTCCAGATATCGATCACCATCCGATCAGATTCCAGTCTTGTGGCAACCAGCTCTGCAAATTTAAAAATATTGTGCGTTCCGAAGATCAGATCCACAAACCGATAGCTTTTCTTTAACTTCTCGACCACTTCCGGCTCCTGCATCATACATCCGCAGAGTCCGATCAGCATATGCGGATTTTTCTTTTTCACACGGTTGAGCTGTCCCAAATGTCCATATACCTTCTGATTGGCATTCTCACGCACCGTGCAGGTATTGTAGATCACAAAATCTGCCTGATTCTCTTCTTCCTCTTCCACATATCCGATCTGCTCCAGAATTCCGGTCAGTTTCTCCGAATCCCTTGCGTTCATCTGACAGCCAAAGGTCGTGACATGAAAGGTCAGCGGACGTCCCACGGTTTCCGACTGTGCTTTAACAAGACGGCGTGCTTTTTCCATAAAATAATACTGGCGCATCGGCTCCTCTGACGGAGCCGGCTGTTCCAGATCGATTGCAGTTAAAATCTCTTCTATCTTCTTTGTTTGTTTCTTCTCCAACATGAATTGTATTCCTCTCTATTTGTATGTATTCGCATTCCATATAAAAGTTCATTATAATCGAATTCATTTTGTTTTTCAAGATTCATTCAAGGCTATTGAAATATATAAACTGTTCCCATATTTCATCATAATTGATAAGCTCATAACAGGTCCTTTCTATCCCAAAATAATGACCTGGACGGATTGTAACGGATGCTTTTCAAAAAAGAAAGCATATAATAAGTAACCGCACCGTTTGCTAATGCCTGTTTTCTTTCTCCATCGCATTTCCTGCATACAATCCAGATCTTACAAATTCTTTCTACTATTCAAACTGATTTTTTTCTGCATCGTATCTGTAGTCGATCATGCCGAGTTTTTCCTCCAGCACTTCTCTTGAAACGTCCATATCATCACAGAGAGCATCCAGGCTTGGATAATAATCTCTCAGTTTTGTATTTACCACGCTCAGAAGAAGTATCGGATCTTTCGGTAATCCTGTCAGCATTTCCAGCACCTCTTTTCTGTCATCACATATTCCATCCGAATGTCATGTGCCTCAGCAGGAATCTGATCTGCCATCTGCACCTCAAACGCAAGTCCAAACGTATGACATTCTTCTATTTTCTGAAGATACGTGTCGTAAAATCCTCCCCCGTATCCGATCCTTCTTCCCGCCGGATCGAACGAAACGCCGGGAACAAGCATTAAGAGATCCGATTTTTCCCGGCAGCAGTCTGCCCCTTTTTTCTCTTTTTTCGGCTCCAAAATCCCAAATGCTCCTGTTTCCAGATCATTCAACGATTCTATGTAGTAAAACTTCATCTCCCGTTTTCCGGTCACTTTAGGCACTGCGGTTCTTTTTCCCGCTCTCCACGCACTTACCAGAATTTGTTCTGTACACACTTCTTTTCCCATAGATACATAACACCAGATTTCTTTCGCCTGCACAAATAAAGGATGGGAGACAACCTGCTCTGTGATCCTGTCACTGTATGTCTCCCACTCTCTGTCTGTCAGCCGGTCTCTGGCGCATAACATCTGTTTTCTAATGTCCCGCTTTGTTTCCAAATTTCTCTCCCAGATTGACGATTGTACCGTCTTTTTCTTCCACATCAATATTATTGAGCTGACTTCTCAAATTGCGTTTGAATGCATCAATATATTCCTGCCTGAGAATCTTTTGTTCTTTCTTTTCCGCATCAGTCAGTCCTTCTGCTTTTGATTTTCTATACAGTTCATTGATTCTTTTTACCTTTTGTTCGTCCATAATCTTATCCTTTCCCAAAAATTCTTTCTCCATCTTACACTATTTCTCGATTTTCGTCTACCCCGCTGTTTTTAGCTGGAATAATTTTCCAGAAATGCGTAAAGTTCCTCCTCTGTTTCAACATATTTTTTTTGCTTTACGCTTGTCTGCACTTCTTTCGGCAGTTCTTCAAACGGAATGTCTGTAAATTCATAAATTGTAGATTGATCAGACAGATAGACGACCACATAGCCATGCAGTTCGGCCAGATAATATCCTTCATTTTTTTCTGCTTCTCCTTTCACAGCAACACTTCTTCGCTGTTTATCCTGCTGCCGCGCCACCTGCCTGTCCATCACATACTGGTAACTCACCTGATATCCGATCCCGAGCAGACTGACAAACACAAAAAAGGCCACAAAAAAGCCAATACAGTATTTCTTCTTCATAAAAGTCCGACTCCTTTTTTCATACAGTATTGGCTCTTTATACCGTTTTTATTCAGTTCACTTGATTTTGTCAATCCAGATATTCAATGTCATCATCATCGTCAAAGTCTCTCTCCTGTGGGAAAATCTTAAAACGTTTGCAGACTCTTAAGATTCGTCCGCCCATTGGAAGTGCCAGCATATCTGACTCGGAAAGCGTTCCTACCCGGATCACCGCCACTGCGTACACCAGCATGGCAATGATGATAGAAAGTCCATTTGCCAGAAATCTTCCCGGCATCAGGGCACTAAGAAGCTTATTGGACACAAATGCCGCCACTCCCATGATCAAAGCTGCCAGAAACGGCTTGATATAACATGTCTTGAAATCCTGTCTGAATCCACTTGCCTTATATACATCTTTCATATTCAGTACACACATACAAAGACTGAAGATTACATTACTGAATACGAGAGAATAAATCCCCCATTTGAAAACAACCAGCATCACGAGAACGGCCACAAGATGGATCCCCAGTGAAACCAGCGCATTCTTTGCCGGTGCAGTCAGCCGGTCCAGTCCCTGCAAAATCGAGTTTGTAACTGTTGAAGAACTGTACAGCACAACTGTGATCGCCCCGGATGCCAGCATCAGTGCAGGTTCCGTTCTGGAATCTCCGTAAAGGAACTGCATGATCGGCGATGCCAGTACCACAAATCCCACAAAACAAGGAATCGCGATCAGCATGGTGAGACGGATCGTCTGATTGATCTTATTCTGCATCTGCGTCCGGTTTCTGGAGGCAACTGCCGCTGTCAGTGCCGGAATAACAGATGCTGCAAGTCCGTTCGCCATCGCAAGCGGGATGTTGATCAACGTATTGTATTTTCCTGTGTAAATCCCCTGTGGAATGATATATTCTTTCAAGGTGACCCCCTGTGCTGCCATGATCTTTGCAAACAAGGTCAGGTCAATAATCTGATTGATATTATAGATTGCTGTACTGAACAGGATCGGAGCGATCGTCAGAAGAAGAACCTTCAAAATCTGCCCATATCCATCCTGATGTTTCGTGCGGTCTCTTCTCATCTGCCGCATCATCACTTTTTGAAACAGTACAAACACAAACATCAAAAACAACAGTGCGACCAGTGCTCCCGTAGCCGTTCCCGCCGTTCCTCCTGCTGCCCCATAGGCCGGTTCAAGCAAAGGATTGTCCTGCTTTTTCGCAGCTGCCATCCCCACTTTGATCATGATGCTGGCTCCTACGATATTGACTGTTGCATTGATGATCTGCTCCAAAACCTGGGAGATCGCAGTCGGAACCATAGTTCCCATTCCCTGAAAATATCCGCGCATTACACCGAGCACTGCCACGATAAACAGCGCCGGAGCCAGCACCTTGAGTGTATAGACACTAAGCGGCGATTCCATCAGATGTCTGGAGATCATATCTGCCCCCAGAAAGATTGCCAGTGCCACAACTGCCCCCACGGAAACCGCAAACATCATTGCACATTTAAAAATTCGAAAGGCGTTTCTTGGCTGGTGCATCGCCATCTTTGTGGAGACCAGCTTGGATACCGCGATCGGAAGACTGAAGGAGGACAGCATCAGTGCCATCGCATAAATCTCATATGCATATCCGAGAAATCCGTTTCCCTCATCTCCGATAATATTGGTCAGCGGAATCCGGTACAATGCCCCGATGATCTTTACGATCACTGCCGCCGCTGCAAGGATTGCTCCCTGTATCAAAAATTCATTTTCTTTTGACTGTTTTTTTCTTCTTTTGTTCTTTTGTATATCCGCCATCCGTCTCCTCCGTCACGCCCTTAAAATCTGGACTTTTTCCATGATCTCACGCTGTCTTTCTTCCATGACCAGACGCTGCTCTTCTTCCATATGGTCATATCCGAACAAATGAAGCATACTGTGTGCGATCAGAAATGCAAATTCCCGTTTCGGTGAGTGTCCATAGGCCTCTGCCTGTGCAAGTACCTTCTCCTTGGAAATAACAATGTCACCAAGCATCAGTTCTCCAGATTCCGGATTAAATGCTTCGGCCTCCTCTTCCACAAACGAGAAATCTCCCGGAGTCTCATATTCCAGCATCGGAAACGACAAAACATCCGTTGCTCGGTCGATCTGACGAAACTCCTCGTTCATCCGGTGGATCTCATCGTCTGTGGTCAGCAGCAGATTGATCTCTGCTTCATAAGGACATCCCTCATATTCCAATGCGGCTTCCACCACCAGATCTGCCACTTCTTTCGTTTCAAACGGAAGTGTGATTTCTCCTTCTTCTTCTAAATACAAACTCATGATTTTCTCCTTTTTGTACCGCCCTTTGTACGGGTGCTCTTCTTTTCATACTCTTCATATGCCTTTACGATCTTCTGTACAAGCGGGTGCCGCACCACATCCTTGCTCGTCAGTGTGCAGATGCTGATCCCCTCCAGATTTTTTACCACCTTGACTGCTACATCCAGACCGGAAACCGTTCCTGCCGGAAGGTCCTTTTGGGTGGCATCTCCGGTGATCACGACTTTGGAACCAAATCCGATTCTTGTCAGAAACATTTTCATCTGTGCCGGCGTCGTATTCTGTGCCTCATCCAGAATGATAAACGCATTGTCCAGTGTTCTTCCTCTCATATAAGCAAGAGGTGCAACCTCGATCAGACCTTTTTCTGAATTTTTTGCAAAACTTTCCGCTCCCATAATCTGATACAATGCATCATAAAGAGGACGCAGATAGGGATCGATCTTGCTCTGAAGATCTCCCGGAAGAAATCCCAGCTTTTCTCCTGCCTCTATCGCAGGCCTGGTAAGAATAATACGGCTCACTTCATTTCTCTGAAACGCTGTGATCGCCATAGCCATGGCAAGATAGGTCTTTCCGGTTCCCGCAGGTCCCAGCCCAAACGTGATCATTCCTTCCCGAATGGCATCTACATAACGCTTCTGTCCCAGCGTCTTCGGTTTGATCGGTTTTCCCTGCAGTGTGTGACAGATCAGTTCCCGATCCATCTCCACCATCGCCTCCTCCTGATCCTCATAGACCAGTGACATGGCATAATCTACATTCTGTTCCGTAATCTCATTTCCTCTTTTTGACAGAGCAGCAAGCTGATCCAATACCCGCCTTGCCTTCTCTGCATTTTTATCTTCACCTAATATCTTCACTTTGCCTTCTCTGGCGATCAGTGTCACATGAAACGTCCGCTCCAGCTTTTTTGCATACGCATCAAACTGCCCGAACACATTTCTCTCGTGCTCCGCCGGTATATCAATCATCAGTTCTGAAAGACTCATCCTTCTTATTCCTTTCAATCTCTAATATTTCTGTATCTGCTTTTTTTGCAATGTCTTCATTCAGGTATACGCTCCCTTTTGCAACCGCAGATTTTTTGCCTATGTGTATTTTAACACTATTTCCCTGTATTTGAATACCTTTTTCCTTCAATTCCTTTGAAAATTGTTTGAAGTTTTCGCTCAATTTCTTTTGAATTTCTTCATTTGTATATCTTTTTTCTTTTATCTGATATGATTTTGCAACTTTTACCCCATAAAATAGTGGAAGATGAAAATTTTCTCCCAGGGTCACCTGACGTTTCATCACATATTGTTCACTTTTCGGAAAAGAATTTTTCACACTTCCAAGATGACATTCCCAGTTTTTAAATTCCACAAAAACCTGCATCCGTTTTTGGTTTTGATACCTCTTTTCTTCATAGTATGTGCTGATTTCATCCTCATATTCTGTCTGCGTGTCTGCCCTAATATCCGCATCTGCCTGCTGATACTGATATTCTACCACCTCTTTTGCATCATTGCACACCTCGATTCTGCCTGACACAAGGATATCCCCCTTTTTCACCTGATCCCCGACATGCACCATGGGAACTCCGGAACGTGTCACCATCTTTGTGATCACCCCGTCCTGTTCTGCGATCAGATCACAGGGTTTTTCTTCCTTTTGCACCTCCTGAAACGTATCTTCATTCTCCTTGATTTGTATTTTCAGCCTGCTTCCATCGATGGAGGCTGAGACCCACACAATATCATCATATTTCTGCCGAATCTTCCGCACGATATCCGCGCAGTCTACCTTCCCTTTTGGCATGGCAGGTGTGATCTTCTCCTGCTCCAGAAATTGAAGCAGTACTTCATCCGTCCATTTTTCATTTCCTTCAAAATGGATATCCCAGATAAACGAAGTGTAGAACATCAACAGGAGCATACAAAGCACAGCTCCTGCGAGAAACCATGTTCTGCTCCGACACCTTGTGATAAAAAACGGCATGCCGAAGCGTTCCACTAAAATGACCTTCGTGCGCGTTTTTCTCACGATCGGACGGATTTTCCGAAAATCCTTCAGCTTTACATACATCTCATAAGAATTTTTACAGGGCTGAAGTCCCCAGATATCGATCTGATGATGACTGCACAGATTTAAAAAACGCTCCGGGGAGTATCCCTTTATTCTGATTTTTACATATCCTCTCAAAAAACGCAGGATTCTCTGCATTGCTGTTTACCTCACATTTCATATTCAAGGGTATGGATCTTCCCTGTTATTTTCATCTCATCATTCAGATAGTACTCAATCTGCAGTCCCTTTCCGTGTACCTGGATCTGCCCTTTTTTCGTCTGTACCCGGATCAGCTCTCCTGTATATTCTAAAATTCCGCGGTAATTTTCAATACTGATTTCCCCGTTTCCGATCACAGTCACGACAGATGCCCCTAATACCACATCCTTTGGCATATTTGCAGCCGCCGCAAACCGTTCTCTTAACTTTTCTTTTTCTGCTTCTCTTTTCATATTCTGCACTGCCGTTATACGCCTCTTATCCAAAATGTATGCAGAACCTCCTCTTCCTATTCGTTTCCTGTCTTTCCCGGCTTTTTTGATTTTCCACTGAACCACTTTCATTTTCTAAGATTTTCTTGCTTTACCACGCTAAAAGTGTTAGAATAGAACGAATGATATTTATATTAGAAAAGAGGTATTATCTATGGATTATAAAATCACAGGATACAAACCAGAAAAATTATTTCACTTTTTCGAAGACATCAGTGCCATTCCTCGTGGCTCTGCCAACGAGAAAGCAATCAGTGACTATCTCGTGGCATTTGCCGAAGAACGAAATCTGTGGTATCACCGGGATGCACTTTTCAATGTGATCATCAAAAAGCCGGCAAGCGCAGGGGCTAAAGAAAAACCGGCCGTTATGCTGCAGGGGCATACGGACATGGTATGTGAAAAACTCGCAGGCGTTGCACATGATTTTACAACAGACCCTCTGGATCTGATCATAAAAGACGGCGTACTCTCCGCAAACGGCACTACCCTTGGCGGGGACAACGGAGCTGCCGTTGCATGCATGCTTGCGATCCTAGATGACGATACACTGACACATCCGGCACTGGAATGTGTGTTCACTACACAGGAAGAGATCGGATTGAACGGAGCAGAAGCACTGGATAAATCCCTTCTTTCCGCTCGTACCATGATCAATCTGGATTCCGAGGACGAGGGAGTTGCCACAGTCAGCTGTGCAGGAGGACTTCGTTTCGCTCTCACCCGTCCAATCACCCGCAGTAAAAAAGAAGGGATGCTGCTCCATCTGGAGGCGACCGGACTTCTGGGCGGACATTCCGGAACAGATATCAACAAAGAACATCAGAATGCCAATCTGTTGATGGCTCGTATGATCAATCATCTGTTCCACAATACCGATGCCCTTTTAGTTGATTTTAACGGCGGTACAAAGGACAATGCCATCCCTCGTGAAACCTCCGCAACTCTGTTCTATTCTGATGAAGCAGCTGCAAAAAATGCGGAAAATCTGGCTTTGGCACTCTCTGCTGACTTTTCATCCGAGATCTGTCCGTATGAGCCGGCATTTCAGTTCCTTGTAAGCACAGAAAACGGAACTGCAGATGTGATCTCTGCCGAGGATGGAAAAGCCTTTATCACGGCAATGTGTCTTGCGCCAAACGGGGTACAATTCCGCAACATGAACCTGGACGGTTTCACAGTCACTTCGTTAAATCTCGGAATTGCAGCAACTGATGAGACAAGTGCATCCCTTGTATTTGCACCACGTTCTTCTGTTGCCACACTGATGAGCGCACTCAAAGAAAAACTCTGCCTTCTGGCAGAAACCTTCGGTTTCGAAGTCAGCATGCACGGCGAGTATCCGGGCTGGAGTTTTGCAGAAGTTTCTCCGATCCGCGATGTTTTTGTGCAAAGCTACAAAGAACTGTTCCACGATGATCTGAAGATCGAAGCCATCCATGCAGGTCTGGAATGTGGACTTTTCTCTGATGCGATCCCTGGACTGGATGCCATTGCAGTCGGCCCTACGATCCGCGGATGCCACACACCGGATGAACATCTGCCGCTGGATTCTTTCGAACGGTTCTATGAGCTCTTGACAGATGTCTTAAAAAAACTTGCATAGACTTGTTACTGTAACCAGTAACATATCCTTATTTTTGATATTATGACATCCCCGCGTTCTCTGGGGAATGCAGGGATGCTCTGATATAATAGATTTTGCTGTAATTTCAGATGGATTGGGAAAGAGATTTTGAGAAAAGAAAGGAAAAATTTATACATGTCTGATAACAAAAATAATTTCAAGCCGTATATCCCGGCCGACCGTGTCGTACCGGAGTTCACGGTAACCTCTCTCCTGATTGGTATTCTGCTCGCCATCGTTTTCGGTGCGGCGAATGCATATCTGGGTCTGCGTGTCGGTATGACGATCTCCGCCTCTATTCCGGCGGCGGTTATTTCCATGGGAATCATCCGCGTCATCCTTCGCAGAGACTCCATTCTGGAAAACAACCTTGTCCAGACGATCGGTTCTGCCGGTGAATCCGTTGCAGCCGGAGCAATCTTTACGCTCCCTGCCCTGTTCCTGTGGGCAAAAGAAGGAACGATCGATTCTCCGAGTATGATCACAATCTTTCTTGTTGCATTAGTAGGTGGTCTTCTCGGTGTTGCTTTTATGGTTCCTCTGCGTCAGGCACTGATCGTAGAAGAACACGGCACACTTCCGTTTCCGGAAGGTACTGCCTGTGCAGAAGTTCTTCTCGCAGGTGAAGAAGGCGGAAGCAAAGCAGGTACGGTATTCTCCGGTCTGGGAATCGCTGCCGCTTACAAATTTATCGCAGACGGACTGAAAGTCTTCCCAAGTGAGATTGGATATGACATCAAAGCCTATGCCGGTTCTTCCGTTGGAGTCCAGGTACTCCCTGCACTGGCAGGTGTCGGTTACATCTGCGGACCAAAGATTTCCAGCTATATGCTGGCCGGAAGTACATTGAGCTGGTTTGTACTGATGCCTGCCATCGCACTGTTCGGTGCAGATGCACAGGCAATTTTCCCTGGGACCGATCCGATTGCCCAGATGGCTCCAAGTGATCTCTGGGGAACTTACATCAAATATATCGGTGCAGGTGCTGTTGCGACCGGTGGTGTGATCAGTCTGATCAAGAGCCTTCCGCTCATTGCGAAGACCTTTAAACAGGCAATGCAGAGTATGAAAAAGAAAAGCAGTGCTTCAGCACTGCGTACAGAGCAGGACATTCCGATGCCATTCTTACTTGTTATGATCCTGGTGATCGGAATTGCCATCTGGCTGGTGCCGGCATTCCCGGTTAATCCAATCGGCGCTCTGATCGTTATTGTATTTGGATTCTTCTTTGCAACCGTTTCTTCCCGTATGGTAGGACTCATCGGATCTTCCAACAACCCGGTATCCGGTATGGCGATCGCAACACTTCTGATCGCCACATTACTTCTGAAAGCTACCGGTACAACCGGAGTGAAAGGTATGACTGGTGCCATCGCAATTGGTGGTATTATCTGTGTCATCGCAGCGATTGCCGGAGACTGTTCACAGGATTTGAAGACCGGATTTATTGTCGGTGCAACTCCGAAAAAACAGCAGATCGGTGAGATGATCGGTGTCGTTGTTTCTGCTGCTGCGATCGGATTTGTATTGCAGCTTCTGGACAATGCATGGGGATATGGATCTGAAGCGATCCCTGCTCCACAGGCAACAATGATGAAAATGCTGGTAGAAGGTATCATGAGCGCAGAACTTCCATGGTCACTGATCCTGATTGGTGTCTGTGTAGCAATCGTCATGGAAATCCTGAAAGTTCCGGTAATGCCGTTTGCAGTCGGTATGTATCTTCCATTCAGCTTAAATGCCGGAATTATGGCCGGTGGACTTGTCCGTCTGTTCATGGACAAACGAAACGTCTCTGAAAAAGAGAAAAAGGCAAGCGTGGATCACGGAATCCTCTTCACATCCGGTCTGATCGCCGGAGAAGGATTGATGGGTGTCATCCTCGCAATCTTTGCCGTTGCAAAATTAGATAAGATCATCGATCTCTCCAAAAAATTCTCAATCGGAGAAATCGGAAGCTTAATTGTATTTATCCTGCTTTTATTATATCTCGCAAGAGTATGTATCAAAGGCGGAAAGAAAAGCGAATAATTTTTATTCCATTCACTGAAACAGCAGAAAACAGAAGATACGGCCTGTCGAAAGACAGGCTGTACTTATTCTTTATTATTTTAAAAAGGAGACATTATGTCAAAGAAAAAGAAGATTTCAAATCAGAATTATATGGATTTTATTGTCGTCAAAAATCCTGAGATCGAGTATGAAACAAACGACAAAGGACAGGTTACGGTCATGATTGAATGGAGAGGATTTTATCACCGGATCGCACAGCGCTTTTTCAAACGTCCAAAGGTAAGCGCGATCAAGCTGGATGACTACGGCAGCTTTCTCTGGCAGTCAATCAATGATCAGAAAACCGTACATCAGCTCTCACTGGATCTGCAGTCACAGTTTCCAAAAATGGAAAAACCACTTGCCCGTCTGATCCGGTTTCTGGAGATTTTAAAGGATCATCATCTGATCGAGCTAAAGGAGGTTTATTGATATGTCTTTTCTTCAATATATTCCCTTTGTTCTGTTATTCGCCTCTGCCACCGCTCTTATTTACGGCTGGGGACTCTGGCGCAGTCAGAGACAGCAGCAGGACTTATCTAACCTGCTCTTTTCAAAGGGCGTCTCCAGAATTCAGAAAGTTCTGAAAAAACAAAAACAACTGTCACGTCAGGAATTAGAAGAAGCAGTCAAAGATCTGTACGCAAAACAGCCATTTTCCAGTGAACGTATCCAAGTCACCGATCCAAAACAATTTTTAGATTCTCTGCTACCTTATATGCTCCGGCAGCATCTGATCTCTGAAATCCGCCAGAACCATCAAACATATTATATGATCCGAAAATAAAATGTCCGGACAACCTTTCAACAAGGTTATTCGGACATTTAAAATTCTCTCTGATACTAAATCAACAGATATTTCAATACAAACAAGACTGCCAGTACATACATAACCGGACTGATCTTTTTCGCTTTTCCTGTCAGCAGATTCAGGAATACATAGGAGAGAACTCCCATAGAGATTCCTTCAGAAATGCTATAGAAAAACGGCATTGCTGCGATACAGATAAATGCCGGGATTCCCTCAGCTGCATCTGCAAAATTAATATCTGTCACTGCACTCAGCATGTAAAATCCTACAATCACAAGCGCCGGCGCTGTGGCGAAGGATGGAATTGCCAGAAAGATCGGTGACAAGAACAAGGACAGACCAAATAAAACAGCAGTCGTTACTGCAGTCAGTCCTGTACGTCCTCCTTCTGCAACACCGGAAGAGCTTTCTACAAATGTCGTTGTTGTAGAGGTTCCGAGTACTGCTCCTGCTGTTGTTCCAACTGCATCCGCCAGGAGCGCTCCTTTGATCCTTGGAAGCTTTCCGTCTTTATCCAGCATATTTGCTTTGGAAGAAACTCCGATCAAAGTTCCCAGTGTATCAAACAAATCTACAAACAAGAATGCAAATACGATCACAACAAATTCCAGAATCGGCACGCCTTCTAAACTGAACTTTGCAAAGATCGGAGAAAGACTTGGAATGCTGATCCCTGCACTGAAATCAGGAAGCAGTGAATAAAATCCAAGCTCCGGATTCGGAACATACAGTCCGGCAAACTGACAGATAATTCCTAATACCCATGTAATCAGAATTCCCCATAAAATATTTCCTTTTACATTTTTGACTACCATGATTCCGGTAATGATAATTCCGATGATTGCCAGCAGCACTGTGATCCCCACATCATTCATGCTTGCCGCTACGAAATCTTTGCCCCCTGCTGCCGCAGCCAGATTCTTATTGTATCCATCTAAAGAGAACAGACTTAAAAGCGTAGAGCCTCCGATCACAACCTTCGCATTCTGCAATCCGATAAATGCGATAAACAGGCCTATTCCGACCGACACCGCCTTTTTCAGATTATACGGGATTGCATTAAAGATTGCCTCGCGCACACTCAGCAGTGATAACAGAATAAAGATAATACCCTCTACCAGTACTGCTGCCAGCGCGACCTTCCAGGAATACCCCATCTGAAGTACAACCGTGTATGCAAAGTACGCATTCAGTCCCATTCCCGGTGCCAGTGCAAACGGATAGTTTGCAAAAATTGCCATACATAACGTACCGATGAAAGCTGCCAGAGCTGTCGCTGTAAAGACCGCTCCGTGATCCATTCCTGCCTCCGCCAGAATATTCGGGTTTACAGCCAGAATATAGGCCATTGTCATAAATGTTGTGACACCGGCAAGAATCTCGGTTTTGACATTTGTGTTGTTTTCTTTCAAGTGAAAAATTTTGTCAAGATTCATAAATTTTCCCTCCCTTTTTTATTTTTGACACAGAATTATGTACACAAGTCAACTATACGTTATATCATGCCGGGTGTCAATTCATTTTTTACAAAATTTTAACACTTTCTTTATTATTGTTGTTATATTTATATATATTTTTTTCTGTTTTATATGTATTTTTACTGCAAATCTGCTAATTCTATTGTAACCTGTTGCTTTGCTTCTGTCACAATCTCTTCCGGGAATTTCATGAATTTCAACAGCTTGATCGCATTGCCGGATGTTACTGCTCCCGGATACAGCCTGTAATCAAAATAAATATCATCCTCTCCGATCCGCTCTGTAAAATGATAGTTTTCATAAGTACCTTCCAGCAATACTGTCAATTCATAATCATGGGACGCAACCATCACAAGACAATTCTGCCTCTGCATATAATCCAGAATCGCTTTGGATGCCGCAATTCGCTCTTTCGTGTTGGTTCCTTTCAGGATCTCATCAATAATGCAGATCGTCAGCCTCTCTTCTGAAAAGCGCTCCAGCATTCTTCTTAGATATTTCATTTCTTTCAGAAAATAACTCTCCCCCTTCATGATGTCATCCCTCACTGCCATGGAAGTCATAATCTGTCCCGGATGCATCTGAAACCGCTTTGCCGTGCAGGTACAGATTGTCTGGGCAAGAATGAGATTGATTGCCACTGCTTTGATCCATGTCGATTTTCCGGATGCATTGCTGCCTGTGATAATACAGTTTCGACTCCAGTCCATGGAATTACTCACCGGTTCTTCGATCAGAGGATGATACATCTCTTCCATGTGTACAGATCTTTCAGAATGAAACTCCGGCTCAGTATAAAACGGAAGACTTTTCCGAAAAGATGCAATACTGATTGCCGCATCCAGGCGCCCGATCTCTTCAAACAGCTGCAGATAACTCTCTCGTTTGTTCTCCAGCCATTTCACACTCTTTTCATAGGATATGAGCTGCCAGAGTGTAATCCCGAACAGGTAATCCAGAAACACCCCCTGATCGCTGGAATAGCTGTTTCGCCTCATAGCAGACATCTTTCCAATCAGCTTATCCAGTTTTCCCAGTTCTTTTAACTTCTCTTCCAGTTCTTTCTGTACAGGGCCGGCACATTTTTCTTTTGTAAGCCGCTTTCCGGTATCAATCACAAGTACGATCAATTCCATCATGCTCATCTGCTGCTCATATTTCATCCGCGTCATAATATAAACCGCAATATTGACAATTGCCGTCACGCCTGCCAGCGGCAGGATCTGAATATTCCACAGTCCGCCCACAATACTTTCCAGAAGAAGGATCTGAAGCAGGCGATAAAAGAACACAGAGCCCACGTGACTTGCCTGAAGTGTATCCACGTACTCCGGAAGATAATACAGCCCTTCTCTTTTCCCAAGGGAAATCAGGATTGCTTCTGCTTTTTTACGCGGTTCCGCCTGCTCCTCATAGTACTTCAGCAGTTCTTTCCACTGCGCCTGCCCGTTATCTGTACAGTGCAGCATGTTGTAAAGTACAGCCTCTCCTGCTGCACTGTCACACTGATCAATCCGCTGAAATACCTGATCCATAGAAAGATCCGACCAGGTTACCTGATCCACATCTTCCCTTACCTGGTGTTTATGATAGACACTGATCCTCTCGATCGGAAGTACTTCCTCCATATCAGGTATCTCTCCAAATCGCCTCTGGATCTTCATTTTTTGAATCCGTTTCACCTTAATCTGCTGGGAAATCTGGATAAACAGCACTACAACCGCCAAAATAATCAACATTGTAATCGCAAGAACGAGATCCTCATTCATTCCTCTCACCTCATTTGTATTATTGTATTAATACATGATAATTCATTTTTTCTGCTCTGTCAATAATTCTGTAATTTTTCGAAATGGAACCGGATGTTCCGGATATGGGTTTAACTGCTTTTCATACCAGCTGACATCCCGCCATTTGCCGTTTTTATAGCCTGTATTTTTCAAAACTCCCATCAGGGTAAATCCCATCGCTTCATGCAGCTTTTCACTTTTTTCATTGGGACGGGTGATCAAACTGTATGCATTGCAGATTCCCTGCTCTGTAAGAATCCGAAGCAACTCTTCATACAATCTTCTCCCGATCCCTCTGGAAACAACATCCGGATGCAGATACACGGTCAGTTCCACATTCCACTGATATGCAGCCCGTTCCAAATGGCGGTGCGCATAGGCATATCCAAGGATATTTCCCGCATCTTCATAAATGAGATATGGGTATTCTTCCAGGACAGTTCGAATCCTCTTCCGGAATTCAGCCTCTGTCGGTAATTCATACTCAAATGTGATTTCTGTATCAATATAATATGCATAAATCGCAAGCAATGCCTGTGCATCCTCTTCTGTTGCAAAACGTATCATCTTATGTACCTTCTTTCTACTATTTATTCCTGTCTAAAGCAGTTAAAAACTTTGTTCATTATAGCACAGATACCAAATGCTTTCCAACGTCTCTTTTTCTTCCTCCCAAGCAGAATCTATGCTATACTGTACTTGAAATCTTTTTTGATTTTCTGAAGATTTTAAATGAAAGAAGAGGAATCTAATATTATGAAAGCAATAATACTTGACGTAGACGGAACACTCTGGGACACAACCGGTGTTGTAGCCGAAGCATGGATGCAGGCTGCCAGTGAGCTGATGATCCCTCCGGATACTCCCATTACCGCGGACCGTCTGAAACAGGAATTCGGAAAGCCGATGGATGAGATCGCCGCAAACCTCTTTCCGACTCTGTCAGAATCTCAGCGCGCTCTTGTGATGGAGTCCTGCTGTGAATACGAAGAATTTTATCTGGAAAATGCCAGAGAACCGCTTCTGTTCGACGGCGTGAAAGAGACGATCTTAACACTGTCACAGAATTATGCTGTCTGCATTGTCTCCAACTGTCAGAAAGGATATATTGAACTCTTTCTGAAAAAGACCGGACTGGAGAACGCCATCACCGACTTCGAATGTTTCGGAAATACCGGACTTTCCAAAGGCGAAAACATTCGTCTTCTGATGGAACGCGCTCAGATCACAGATGCTGTTTATGTGGGGGATACGAAGGGGGATGCCGATGCCTGCACCTTTGCCGGAATTCCGTTTATTTTTGCAGAATACGGATTCGGTTCTCCCACTCATTATGCTCACAAAATCACGCGTTTTCCAGAATTACTGGAATATCCCTTTTAAAAAAGTATCGGAGCACTGTCCGCTCCGATACTTTTCTTCTAGTCCTGATAATCCAGACATGCACGCTCTGTCACAAACGGACGCACATATGTATCCGCTACTTTGACATGCTCCGGATGTGCAGAATACGCTTTGATATCTTCCGCTTTTTCAAACGTTGTCACAAGCGCCATATCATGAGTACTTGACGCAAATGGTTCACTTACAAACGATACACTTAAAAGTCCCGGTACCTTTCCAATCAGACTGCTCAGATTCACTTCCATATCTTTTTTGAGGTCTGCTTTTCTCTCCTCTTCGATTTCCGGTTTGAACTTCCACATTACAATATGATGTACCATACTGTCGCCTCCTTTCCCTTTTGGGCAATTCTCTTACATCGTAAAGCTGACCAGATTCATATCCTCGTCATACGCAAGACTGTAATTGACATTGCCTTCTTCATATTTTACCACAATAATGACTCCGCCGTACTTTTTATTATCTTTTATCTGCCCTAAATACGTACATTTTCCAAACTCTTTGAATTCTCCCTGTTTCTCCAGGATTTTCAAATAGGAATCGTACGATTCTTCTGTCAGACTGCTCTGCAGATCCTTGGCAAACCTGCTTTTCCAGCTCTCATAATCTTTAGACTGCGCGATCTCAATATCTTCCATTGCCTGCTCTTTTACCGTCTCCTTGTCAAACCCTTCCGGCAGTTCTTTCAGGATCTCTCCTTGTTCATTTCCTCCGCTTCCCAAAGAACTGCATCCCATCAGACTTCCTACTGCCATCACGAAAACGCCGAATCCCACTGCCAGTTTTTTCATATTCTTTTTCATTGTCTTGTTCCCCTTTCTTCTTTCCACTTTCGTTTTGTAAAAATCAAAGCTATCATCGCAGCCACGACCCCCAAAATCAGAACACCCCAAATCAGGATTGTATTCTGAAATGCAATTGAAAAGTTGTATAATCCATGCAGAACTACTGCGATCAGCCAATAAAACAATTTTTTGTGTCTCCGGATTCCTTCCATGATGACCAGTGTCAACAAAATGTGAAAGGCCATCGCACAAAAACGCTCTGCTCCGGAAAGCAACACTGCCACACTTATACTGGTATCTTCATTCAGAACATTCGGCAAGACTCCAATCACACCGATCCACACCGCTTCGATCCCGCCGTGCCCAAGTCCAAATGCCACTGCATCCATCCAGCTGGTTTTTCCTTTCCTCAAAACGCCAAGTCCCACAACTCTTCCTGTCTCCTCAAACACACCTGCTGAGAATGCCGTAATCGCCATATATATAAAATAATGACTGTATGGCAGTATCATAAACCACTCCCAATTTGTCTTCAGATAACCAAGAAGTGGAATCCGCAGAATCATCTGCGTCACCACAAAAGACAGGATTCCTGTAAGAAACGTAAGAAAATATCCCTTTCCATTCACCGCAAAATAAATTCCTCCCAAAACCGGTATCCCGATACAGATCAATAAACTGATCCCTTCAAACAGCAAATTCATGAGTCCTCCTTTCCCGGCAGCATCACGCTGACCCGATATTCTTCTCCCACAATTTCACACTGCATTGTTCCCTGATACGCTTCTACTGTCCGTCTCACATTTTCCAGTCCCACCCCCATATGTCCTTCCTTTTTCATTCCGGGTCTGCTTGCATTTACAATACTGATCACCCTGAAATGATGCACCTCCTGGATTTTCAGATTCAGATAGGCTCCCTCTCCAAAATCCTCCGCCGCTTCCAATGCATTATCCAGCAAATTGGCGAAAATCGTCGTAATATCAATATCCCGCAGATCCGAAAAATCAACATCTCCGATTTCCACCGATATCGCGACTGCAGGATGCCGCGCCAATGAGAGCTTATCATTACAGATAATATTCAGCATCCGATTAGAACTGTAATATTTCTCACCCAACAGATTCAACATATGATACAGATCCTTCACATACGCTCCGCCCTGCTCCTGCCCATCTTTTGCCTGATATAAATGTTCTACAGCCTGAAGGTGATTCTTCATATCATGTATGATCTTTCTGGACTCTCTGTATTTTTGCTCCAATTCCGCATAATATCTGTACTGCAGCTCATTCTGCATCTGAAACTCTGCAAGCTGCCCCTCCAGCTTATGGGAACGGAACCAATATCCAAACAGGTACAAAAAACAAAAATTCAAAAGCACCAGCGCTGCCAGATTGACGACCATCAGACGAACTCCATACAGATCCATATAGATACGTCCCATTTCTATCAGTGAATAGAGAAACAGTACGCTAAAAAGCGGAAGTAATAAAAGGAGCAGTATCTGCAAGTTTCCCATTTCTGTTTCCTGCTGTCTCTTTCTCCACATAACAGCAGCCGATGTCACAGGAATCATGAAAAACATTTTGAAGAGCATGGTAACATTCCCGTACCACACAAGATTCTCAAACGCCCCCTGTGCAAGCAGGTAATTCCCCAGAAAAATACCAACTTCTATGGAAAGAATCAAAAGTATGTTTACAAAAAGATCCAGAAGCAGACTTCCGATTTTTCTGTGAAACAATAAAATTCCAAGAAGCAGCACCCCTGTCAGCTGGATCTGTACACCGATCCACAGATTCCCGGTCAGCCCTGTCAGAAATGCCGCACCGTAAACACTTGCGCCAAGCGCAGTAAATCCAAAAAAATACCAGATTTTTTTCCGGTGGATCGTCTGTGCATTGGCGCTCATAAACAGATACTGACAGACACACATGACCACCTGTTCCAAAACAGAACAGACCAGATTCATCCCAATCTCAAGTGCCATACGCCTTCTCCTTTCATACCTGCTGCGCCAGCCATCGCGTCAGCAATGCCCGAAAATCTGCCGCTTTCTTTTGAGAAAGGGGAACGATCTCTCCTGTCGTCATGAGCAGATCACAGCCCTTTATATCTTTGATATGACGCAGATTTACTACAAAGCTTTTATGAGGAACTGCAAATCCCATGTTTTGGAAAGACTCTGCCATTTTACTGATACTTCCTCTCATCCATGCTTCTCCATTCTGCGTCACAATCCGGATTTTTCGGTCTCTATATTCAAAATAGCAAATGTCCTGCATATAAAATTCCTGATACCCTGCGTCTGTATGAAGACGGATCCTGGGACCTCTTTGCTCCTCCTGTTCATAGTCAAAAGCTTCCTGAAGGATTTCCAAAATTTTTTCTTTTTCCACTGGTTTGACCAGATATCCGAACGCATGGACACCAAACGCATACTCCCGAAAATCTTCATAAGCTGTCACATAAATGATCTTTGCCTTTTTATCCCGAACTCTGATTTTTCTGGCAGTATCAATCCCCGAAATTCCTTTCATGTCAATGTCCAGAAAGATCACATCATAAAGAACATCCGATTCCAGGAGTGTCTCTCCGCTTTCAAAATAAGAGATGCAAAAAACCGATTCCAGCTCTTTGAAATATGCCTCCATCTGTTTTCTCACTGCCGGCTCATCATCACATATCGCAATTTTTTTCATTTTCTTTTCATTCCTTTGCCCATCATTTTTCTGGCGTAGTTTTAGTATAAAACAGCCTTTCTCCTTCTACAAGAACTTTTGTCTGAAGTACAGAATTTGTGTCTGAAAGAGTGTTACTATGGGAACAGTAACCAAAAAAATGTTATTATAGAGAAAAAGACCTGATCTCCCAGGTCTTTTTCTCTATAACTCAGGCAAAAGTTTCTCTAACAACCTGATGGAATGTTCGATTGCTTTCTTCTCAAATGCCGGATAATCCATAGATGCACTGTTGTCTGCTTTATCGGAAATTGCACGCACGATCACGCATGGAATCTGATTCAGATATGCCCCATGTGCAATCGCTGCACCTTCCATCTCCGCACATTTTGCTCCGAAAAGTGTTACGATTCGTTCTTTTACTTCCTGTGAGGAAATAAACTGGTCTCCACTGGCGATCCGTCCGGTAAATGTATGGATATCCGGATTGGCCTCCTGGTTCGCACGCACAGCCTTTTCGACCAACTGTGCATCTGCGGGGAATGCAAATGTATCCATACGCGGAACCTGTCCGATCGGATCCCCGAAAATACTCGTATCCATATCATGCTGCACCGCATCCGTAGAGATCACCATATCTCCGATATCGATTGCTGCATCCAGAGAACCGGCAATCCCGGTATTGATCACAAGATCTACATCAAAATGATCCGCTAAAATCTGCGTGCAGATTGCTGCATTGACCTTTCCGATTCCGCTTCGCACGACAACTGCTTCTTTCTCATATAAAATTCCTCTATGAAATACCATGGAGGCAATTTCCTTCTCCTCCTGAATCTTCATGGCATGTCTCAATGCCTGTACCTCTTCTTCCATTGCTCCGATAATTCCTATCATCTTTTTTCTCCTTTTTAATCACCAATCACCTGTTCAGGTTACTGTTCATTATACACGAGATTGATTTCTTTTGAAATAGCTTTTCTTAAAAGTCATTCTATGGTACACTATCATGCGGAAAATTTTTTAGGAATGGAGTTATGCTATGAATACGAATGAATTTATTCAAAAACCGGTCCGTCAGTTATTCTTTCATTATCTGATACCGGCTATCTGCGGAACGATGGTCACATCCATCTATGTGCTTGCAGATACAATCTTCATCGGGAAGCGGCTTGGTGCCACAGCACTTGCCGCCTTAAATATCTCCCTGCCGATCTACAATATCTTTTTCGGACTGGGACTTTTATCCGGTGTCGGCGGCTCTGTACTGATGTCCATCTGCCGTGGAAAATCACAAAAAGAAGAAGGAAATACCTATTTCACAACTGCCCTGCTGCTGAATTTTGCACTTCTTCTCATCTCCATGACAGTCTGCGTTCTGTTTATGGAAGACATCGCATGGCTGCTTGGCGGCACAGAAGAAACCATGCCTTACATCATGGACTATCTTCCTTATATTATCTGGGGAATGGGAACTTATTTCTTTTCTTCTTTTCTTCAGACTTTCATCCGCAATGACGGTGCACCAAAACTTGCCATGAACGGAGTCATTGCCGGCGGAGTGACCAACATTGTACTGGACTATATCTTTTTGTATCCTATGAATATGGGAATGAAAGGGGCTGCACTTGCCACTGTTCTTGGTTCAAGCCTTACCGTGGTTATTTTATGCACGCACTTTTTTACGAAAAAGAACCTGCTGAAATTTACATTGAAAGGATTTCATCCTTCCTTTTTACAGAAGATCATTGCAAACGGTTTCACCAGCTTTGTCATCGAAGCTGCATCCGGATTTACGATCTTTATTTTTAACCTGCAGCTGATCCGCTATCTTGGAAATACCGGAGTCAGTGTATATGGCATCATCTGTAATACTGCTCTGGTAGTCATCTGCCTCTGTAAAGGAATCGAACAGGCTGCTCAGCCGATCCTGTCAATCAACCACGGAGCAGGGCTTTCAAGCCGGATCTTAAAGGTACAGTCACTTTCATTAAAAACATCTGTGATCATCTGTACCCTGCCAGTCCTTCTGGGATTATTTGTTCCGAATCTGTTTACTTATATTTTTCTGGAACCAACGAGCAAAATCCTGACTCTGGCAGCACCGGCCATCCGGATTTATTTTACCGGATTTTTGTTTCTGGGCATCAACATGGTCTTTATCTGTTATTTTCAGTCCGTAGCAAAATCCGTTCAGTCTCTTTCACTCTGCCTGTTAAGAGGATGTATTCTGGTGGTGGCATTTGTTTATATTCTTCCGGTATTCTTTGGAAGTACCGGAATCTGGCTGGCATTTCCCGCCGCTGAATTTCTTACTATGATCGTAGGGATCTGCTTTTACCGTCAGGATCTCAAAGCTTATTAATATGAAAGAAAAAGCGCGTTTCCATTTTAAACGGAAACACGCTTTTTCTTTACTTCTGTAATCCAGTCCATACCGATAGAAAACAGCCGATAAAAAACCAGTGCATAGAAAGCTCCAAATGCATTATTAAAGATACGGTAAAAAATAGCGCCGCCCACTCCCAGAAATGTCATGGCAATGGACATTGCACCCCAGGAATTAAATACTGCCTGCCATCCATAAGTAGCTGAGAGCCCGACTCCGATCCCTCCCAGAATACCGATCAGAGAATACATAGATTCCGGAAGTACCAGATATAACACAATAAATGTCAGGCCTCCTAAGATATTTCCCGGAATTCTTCCCTTGATCCTTCCTTTCATATCTGCATGAAACGGTACCAGTACCGACATCGCCGCAATTCCTGCCCACATCGCTCTCGGCAATCCAAACAGTCCGGCAAAAAAGATCACGCTGGATACCCCCAGGGTCACGCAAATCTGCCATCTGGTTCTGGAGGAATGAAGGTCAAATTCCTCAAAAATATGACGCAACGTCCGTTTGTATTTCTGATGTCTGTGATTGCGGTAAAACACAATCCCTGTCAAGATGCCGCCGACCGCCATCCCTGCAATTCTCTGCAGATACTGTGTGCCTGAAACATCATACCCATACAAAAGCAGATATCCAAGCAGCAGCGTAGACTGATTGAACATCACTACATTATGACATCCCAGAATCATCAGCGTGAAAATACATACCATATTGACGATCAGCTCCGTCACCAGATTTCCTGCATTTGCAAGCCGGGGACCAAATGTCATGATTCCCCAGATCACCATCAGAGAACTAAGTGCATGGGGTGCATGAATCCCAAAATCTGCAAACCGAAATGTCATCACACTCAACAGCACTACCACTCCTACAATGCTGTTATCACTGCCGAATACCTTTGTGTATACTGTGACAAATGCAACACAAAAAGCCAGTGTCAGTAAAATTTTAAATAGATAAACCGCAATATGACGTGCTTTTTCTTTTTTATCCTGTGTGTTTCGAATCAACTGCTTGGATCCTGCCTGATTCAACTGTAACTCCTGATATAGAGTCATATCTTCTGCCTCCCTTGTTGTAAACTTACCGGGGAGGCATTATATCATCCGTCTTTCCTCTTGTCAATCACGTCTAATTTCTTAAATTTTTATAAACTCACTGTATACATATACAATTCATGAAGTGCTCTTGTTGCGCAGATGTATTTCGCCTGTGTCATCAAAGGATTTTCTTCCTCTTCAAACACGCCGAAAACCTGATCAAATTCCAGTCCTTTCGCCAGATAAAATGTTGTAACTGTAAGCCCGCGTTCAAAAACAGAGGTATCTCTGTCAATATAAGACGCCTGAATTCCTCTTCGTTTTAAAAGTTCATAGAGTTCTCTGGCTTTTTCTTCTGTCATTGCGATCACTGCCGCTGTCTCATAGCCGTTCTCTCCCACATTCAGATTTTCTCCAATGGCTTTGAGCATACTCTCTTCCTCCGAAAAATGCACTTCTTCCACTGCTTTTCCATGCCTGTCCAGCAATTCCAAATCCGTTGTCTGGTTGATTGCTCCTGCATACGTAGCGATTTCCACTGTATTTCGGTAGCTCTTATTCAGCACGATCGTGCGCATCTTTTTTCCGAAAATCTTTGGAAGAAACAACAGGACATCCTGCATCGTCTCGTCCAGTGTCTGTGCCTTATCTCCCAAAATCGTCATCCGGCACGAAAACAGTGTGTGCAGGATCACGTACTGGAGATAGGAATAGTCCTGCATCTCATCAATCACCAGATGTTTGATGTTGCGGTGTTCATTTTTCCCTTTCAGACGATATTTCAGATACAACATCGGAAATACATCTTCATATTCCAGAATCCGCCGCTCATAAGGAACATCCGGAAGTTTCTCATACCCGCATTCTTCCATAAGCCAGTTATAAATCACATAGAGATCCTTTGTTACATACATACGATCGAATTTTCTCTGCAGGATTTCCTCTTCTTCCTCTGAAAGGTCTCTGTTATGGAGAGTTTCATACTGATCTTTAAAATACTCTTTCACTGCATCCATCCTGGCCAAAAGAGGGATCTCCTGAAATTTGAAATAACACAGCTCGATCAGTTCTTCTTCCCTAAGCTGCATTCCTTTAAACTCCACAGAAGTAAGATCCAATAGCCGATCTTCCAAAACCGCCAGAAAGCTTTCCATCTGCCCTGTCATTGCAAAGGACTGCTTGTCGCGGAAGCGCTTCTGCCTCTTTTTATCCGGAAATTTCATCTGCCGTTCCATGTGATGATACCGGTCTTCACAATCTGAAACCACGTCTTTCAATTCCTTATACGCAAACAGATCAAAACTCATCTCCCGAATATTTTCTTCCCCAAGCTCTGGAAGAATGTGGGAAATGTAATCGGAAAACACGCTGTTCGGCGACAGGATCAGAATGTTCGAGGATTTTAAATGCTCCCTGTCATGGTATAAAAGATATGCGATCCGATGCAGGGCAACGGATGTTTTTCCGCTTCCTGCCGCTCCCTGAATGACCAGTATTTTATCTCCGGTATTCCGGATAATCTCATTTTGTTCCTTTTGAATCGTGCGCACAATATTTTTCAGCTGTACGTCACCGCTGCTTCCTAACTCCTGCTTCAGGATCTCATCATCGATTTTCGTATCACTCTCAAATGCATAGATCATTTTCCCGTTTTTGATCTTATACTGCCATTTGAACGCGATTTCTCCCGTCAGGACACCCGCCGGTGCCTCGTAAGATGCCGGACCGCTGTCATAATCATAAAACAGACTGCTCACAGGCGCTCTCCAGTCATAGATCAGAGGTGTAGCCCCTGTCCTCTGTGCAAAATTTCCGATTCCTATATAAAATGGCTCCGCTTCCTCCTCTCCCTCATAGATAAAATCCACTCTCCCGAAAAACGGAGAATCTAACATCTTCTGAAAGCGGTGTTTTAAATCCAGCTTTTCCTGATTCGCATTGATCCGGTGCAGCAGAGCCTGCTGATTATCATAGTCTTCATAGCCGTACTGGTCCATCTCTGTGTAATTTTCCCAGTAATATTCATGCATACTCTCAATATCTTTTTGTCCTTCTTCCAGTTCCTGAGCGATCTTCCCGATCCTCTGCCTTAAATTCTCCAGCACGTTTTCTAAAAACTGCTCTTCTCTTCTGCTCAATTCTTCTGTCTGACTCATACTTTCTCCTGCTTTTTATGATCTTGTTACTTTCTGACAATATCCAGTGTATGCGCACTTGCCCCCAACAGATCTTTCCGCTCACAGGTGGACAAATGATACTGGATAAACAACTGATACGTCTCCTCATCCATGGCGTTTAAAACGGTTCGCATATAGTTCGCCGGCCCGTCCGCTGCGATCAGTTTTTCCCGCTTTACGCCAGCCGCCTGGTCAATGGCGTCAATATCCTCGATTCGAACATAATCGTACAAATCCTCCTCTTTCGATCGCACATGAAAACTATCATCCACTTTTTGATTCCGGATGCTCTCTTTCATATGTCCTTCTTTGAATCCATACGTCAAAATACTGTACTCATTCATACAATATGCCACTAAAATGATCCCACCCGGCTTTACCACACGTTTTGCCTCTTTTAACGCTTTTACTTTATCTTCCTTTGTATACAGATGATACATCGGACCAAATACCAGTACCATGTCAAACTGATCCGCTTCAAACCGGGACAGATTTAAGGCATTTCCCTGATAAGCTTTTACACTGCTCTTTTTGGATTTTAAAATCCCCAGATTGTATTTTACCAGTTCCACTGCCGTCACATCATAGCCTTCCCCGGCAAGCTGTACCGAATAACGCCCTGTACCGGCTCCCACATCCAGAATTTTGATCGTTTCCTTCTTCCCCTGAGGCAGATACTCATGGATGTACTTCATAGATGTCACATACTCCACATACCCGTGCCTTCTGGTCAGCCTCTTCTCTTCGCAAAATTTATTATAATATTTTTCCAGTTCTGTACTCATCATTCTCTTCCTCTGTCAAATTGTGATGTTTCGCCAAAAAGAGATGCAGCATTCACCGCATCTCTTTCCTATTATATCCTATCTTTTCTTTTTCGTACAGAATATTTTCCTATTCCTTTTTAAATGGATTCTTCTCATGTGGTCCTTTCAGGATCCAGAGTACAATGATAATCCCCACGATATACAAAATATTTACAAGAACTGTCGGATTATCTCTCAGCAAAAATACAACAATCACAATAGCTGCCAGAGAAATTAAAAGCTGAAGCATTGTAAAAACTCTCTTTTCCCTTGCCTCTTTGATGCTCTGCATCATCTCCAGTCTTTCATGCTCCATCTCCAGATACTTCATCAAGTCCTCATCTTTAATCCTGGAAAGAATCTGTTCTTCTCTGGACGCTGCCGCTTTTTTCCTTGATCGGATAAAACTTCTCTTCGGTTCTGGCTCAGTTTTTTCTTTCTGCTCCTGTATCTCCACCGATTGTTGAATCTGTGTCACTGTCTCTGCAGCCTTTTTCTCTGTCGGCTGAGAAAGTATGGTCTGCTCTGTTTCCATCTTTTTTTCTTCCGCTACTTTGGTTTCTTCTATATCTTTCGTTTCTTCTGACACGTTACTGCCTCCTTATCCTTCGGTCATTTCTGTGTCCATTATACCCTGTCTTCCTTACAGAAACAATCATTTCCGGATAATTTCTCGCTCTTTTCCTCAAACATCAGCTTCCACTCGCATACAAACTGCTCTTTCTGAAAGCAATACTGTTTTCTAAGTTTCGGTCCACAGCTGTTTGATCCGATTCCATTCTGGGCGTAATCCAGGCAAACAATCGTGCTTCCGCTCTTTTCCAGTTCAAAATGATGTGCTTTTCTTGTCAGTTCTTCCTGTGTATATGGTGATACTGAAAAAGAAAACGAATGCGGAGAAACGACTGTTACGCTCTGTTCTTTGCTTGTCAGCTTCACATAGTCACAATCTGCATGGCTCCCATTTCCCTGTGGTCTGATGTAATCTTCGTGCATCTCATCTACTGATGATCGATAAATCCCATGACTGCTTGCCCTGCATTTATCCACATAACTCTCCTGGGGCCCCATTCCATAATATTCCACCTGATTAAATTCCTGCTTCAAAAAAAGCCGGATTCCGAATCTTGGGAGCTCCGGAAACTCCATTTCCTTTTTTACACGCATTGTTACACAGATTTCACCCGTATCAAAAACCTCCCACACTGCATCTACATCCAACACTTTCTGCAGTGAAACTGCCGCAACAGACAGAATACTGTGAAGAACCAGTTTTGATTTTTCTCGTTTCCACTGTGTATTGTACGCTCTTCCCAGACTTCTGTCATACCCGGCTGCAATCCATTTTCGTTTTAATATTCTGTCATTATCTGTAGGAGCTCTCCATATATTCAGCTCCATAGGAGCATCCAGAATCTTCTTTCCGCCTACGTTCAGTTCTTCAAACATTCCGGTCAGTTTATTGTAAACATATGTAAAATCATCTGACTTAATCTGTATATATCTATCCGTTTCTGACAGCTTCATTTTTCCTTTGGATGTTTTGAACGTCTTAAGCAGTGTCACAGCTTTCTGATTTCTTCCATCCTCATTTTTCAGAAGAATCTCATCAAACCCCAGGATCGTTCCATGCGAGATCAGCTCCGTATCCTGGCGTTGATGATAAAAGATCTTCAAATAACACTTTCCAGTCTCCGGGACAGAAACATCCACATACACCTCTTTGCACTGACGTGGTAAGATGGATTGCATAATTTCAACCTGCCCCCTTCCAAAAACATCCCCATCACAGCTGACTTCGTAACTGATGTAAATATAGGATTTCAGATCCTCTTCGTTCATATAATTTTTCAACACCAAACAGCCGCTTTCCTGCTCAAAAGAAACAACTCTCGCCGGACGGTACACATTTTGATATTCCAAAAGCCCTGTGTGCGGCGTTCGATCCGGATATACCAGACCGTCCATGCAGAAATTTCCGTCATGGACTTCTTCCTTATGATCGCCGCCATAAAAATACATTGCTTTTCCGTTTTCCGCCTGCCCTTTATAGATTGCATGATCACACCATTCCCATACAAATCCACCGCAAAGAGACGGATACTTGTAAATCATCTGAAAATAGTCTTCCAAATCCCCGGGACCATTCCCCATCGCATGACAGTATTCGATCAAAAGAAACGGCTTATCCGGTCCTTTCTCCATATATTCCTCAATCTCTTCCAACTCAGGATACATTCTGCTGTAAAGATCAATATTGGAGTAATCATATCTTCTCCTGTCACTTTTATAAAGAGCACTTTCATAACAAGTCAGCCGGGACGGATCAAATTCCTTTGTCCACTTCAACGCTTCTTCAAATGTACATCCGTATCCACATTCATTGCCCATGGACCAGATTACAACACAGGGACGATTTTTCTCTCTGTACACGCAAAGCCTGGTGCGGTCCATCGTCGCCGGAATAAACGCAGGATGATCCGCAATCCGTTCATTCCATCGTTTGCTGATATTTTCCCAACTGGAATCTTCCAGATATTGTGACTGTGTTCCATGACTTTCATTGTCTGCTTCTGCGATCACGTAAAATCCATATTCATCACACAACTGATAAAAATAAGGCGCGTTCGGATAATGGCTGGTTCGAATCGCATTGAAGTTATGCTCTTTCATCATCTGCAGATCTTTTTTCATCTGTTCCATTCCGATTACAAATCCGGTTACCGGATCGGAATCATGACGATTTACCCCTTTGAATTTGACCGAAACCTCATTTGCATAAACTACTGCATCTCTGATAGAGATTTCCCGTATTCCAATTCGGTCAACAATCACTTCTCCTGTGTTTTCCAGGACCATTGTATACAAGTATGGTTGCTCCGGATTCCATAATTTAGGGGCTTCTATTTTCAATACCGCCTGATGTGTATATTCCCCATCCGATATTTCCTGCAGTCTCCCGGATACGCACAACACTCCTTCTTTGTCATAAATTGCAATCTTCACAGGCGCTGCTTCTTTTAAGTACTTTGCCCGCACAGTAATTTCTGCGTTTCCATCCACAATCCTGGTTGTTGTGAAATAGTCATATATGGCATTATCAGGCCGCTGCAGCAGATACACATCCCGAAAAATCCCACTCATCCGAAATTTATCCTGGTCTTCCAGGTAGGTGCCATCACACCATTTTAAGACCAGTACTGCCAGCGTATTGCTTCCGTTTTTCACCAGATCTGTAATGTCAAACTCTCTGGAAGCATGGGACACCTGACTGTATCCTACATATGTTCCATTCACCCAGACATAAAGACAGGAATCCACCCCTTCGAAATTTAAATATACATTTGGTGCATCTTCCTTCTTCTGATACTCAAATGTCCGCACATATGCCCCGCACGGATTTTCCTGTGGAACATACGGAGGATCCAACGGAATCGGATATCTCACGTTGGTATACTGATACGTATCATACCCATAATTCTGCCACATTCCGGGGACAGTCACTTCTTCAAACCCGTCAAGTGAATATCCTTCCTCGTAAAACGCATCCTGCAGATCGTAAATACTGTCAAAATAACAAAATTTCCATTTTCCATTAAGCAAAGTCATCCGATCTGATTTTTCTCTGTTCTCCACCAACGGTCCCATGTTGCAAGAGGCCGGAATATAATAGGACCGATATGGCATTGTATTTTCATACATTATATTCAAATTTTCATAATGTCTCTGAATAATCATACTCATTTCTCCTCTACCGTCTGATATGGTTTAATCTCTCCACTCATAAAATGTCTCCTACAGAGCGGTACATACATATCATTGGCTCCAAGCGCGATCTGCGCTCCGTCCCTTACCATTTTTCCATCAATAACTCTGGCGTTGAAATGTGCTTTCTTTCCGCACCAGCAAATGATCGGAAGCTCCTCGATCGCATCAGCCAGCTCCATCAGCCGTTTTGATCCTTCAAATAAGACACCTCTGAAATCTGTCTTCAGCCCATAGCATAAGACCGGAATATCATACTGATCACAGATCTCGGCCAGCCATTCCACCTGTTCAGATGATAGGAAATTTGCTTCATCCACCAGGATTGCATCATACGTGTCCGGCTTCATCGTAAACTCTTCAATCAATTCGCACTTCGCCTGTAAGCCAATGCGTGACTTCACAATATATTCTCCGTCTCTTGTATCCAGTTTTGGCTTCAAAATAACCGGACGTCTCCCCCTCTCCAGAAAATTGTAGTGAACCATCAGCAAATTTGCCGTCTTGCTGCTGCCCATAGCTCCGTATCGAAAATATAGTTTCCCCATTTTAGTTTTCCCTTCACTTTTTGATTTATAATAACATAAGCTTTAGTGCTTGCTCCTTCTCGACTGTGTCCAATTTCGGTTGGATCCCCCCTTTTTTTCTTTATTTTATCATGAAAAAGGGAATAAAAACACATGTTTTGTGCAAATTTTATTTTTCAAACACACTCTAGTCAAAAAAGTTGAGTACTAAACCTTTTTACCTTTATAATGATGAGCCTATTATCTCATATATGATGATTTTGAAAAGATACTTTCTATTTTGCGGTTACGATTGAACGGTGCCGCTTTTTTTCTGTAATACAATTTTTCCTGTTCCAATGTCCCCTTTATGGCAGTTTCATAAAGGACGACATCTTGCCCCTTCAAGTCTATAGATCCTCCCTCTTTTGCAGCAAACCATCCCCGCACAGGTATTAGTAATTTTAATGCCTTTTTACCAAGAATATAATTGGATATTACATACTGTACCAGATAAAAAATGTACCCTGCCACAACGCTATAGGAAATATTTTTTAGAAATTCACTATGATGAATAAACCATTCAAATCCTGGCAATGCCGATATATTACAGCAATAGCTCCCTGCAAAAATACTAAGCAATGTAAGAAATATAAATATACATCTATCTTTTGATACATTTCCTAAACCTTTTCTTAAATTATCATATATACTACACATCTTCACCTCTATAACATTTCATAAAACTCATATTATGCCGAATTTCGGCACAAAAACATAGGAGATATCTTCTGATATCTCCCATACACTACATTGTCTCTTTTATTTTCAAAATCTCTTCTTCTGTTTTTCCTGTAATCTCACAAATTTCAGAAATCGGATAATTTTTCTTCAGCATAGAAATGACTGTTTTTTCTACCCCTTTTTCCATGCCCTGCTCGATACCCTGTTCGATACCCTGTTCGATACCCTGTTCAACACCTTCTGCTTTCAAACGTTCCAATGCGGTACACATATTCGTCACCTCCATCGATTTTCCCATCTCAATCAGTTCTGTGGAACCTGCCATCTGACCAATCAAAGACAGAGCTTCTGAACTAATTCTCTTATCACTGTATTTTTCCCGGATCCCATCAAAATTTCCCGCGAACACTTCTCGTGTGATCTCAAATGCGCTCTGCACATCTTCATTCCGAAAGACATATCCTGCCGAATCTCTTACCTCCAGGAGATTCATTTTATAATCTGAAAAAACGGCTGCAATCTCTTCTGGCATTTCCACGATCATATCTTTCAACGAACACGGTCCATCCCATACTTTTTCACCAGTATAAATGGTTAGTGTAATAATCGGATGCATCCTGTCTTCTTTTCGCATTCTCGATAAAAATTCATCGGAATCTGACAATTTTATATTTGACCCTTTATAATTGCGTGTAATCTCCTGATATTCTTTCAAGTAGCCCATGGCATCATATATCATGTGTCTCAGCGGCATTGCATAATGGATATGCTGTTGATTCTCAATCCCTAACACAACAAATTCTACCCCATAAGCAGTCTTCTTGATCACGTCTCTTGTTCTTGATAATGTTTCCTTATAATCTTTCATCTCGATCACACCGGAAACATCCGTATCCATCTCTTCCAGTATCTCCGGTTTTAAGATTTCTTTTCCATGAAACACTACTGTATTAAACAAATCTGCAAAATGTTCGTTTACACGCCAGAAATCTTTAAATATAACATCTGCTTTTGTACTCTTCACATTAATACTCCATTTCCATCCCGTCTATGAATCTCTGGTTTTAGTATAACACTGCAAAGAACTATTTTGCAAGATTCGATTTTCTCATAATAAATATTCATAGGATCTTATAAAAAACAGAGACATTAAAAAATGTCTCTGTTTTTTATTATTTTACTTGTACTAATCGACTTGTACTAATAGTGTACTAATAATGTACTAATGTACCACTTATCTATACACCCTTACACGTCCTTATACTCTTCAAAACCCGCGATTTTCCGCCGTTTCTTAGAATTTTCCTTCTTTTGCTGATTCCTCAATCGCTACTGCAACAGCAACAGTCATTCCAACCATCGGATTGTTACCAGCGCCGATCAGTCCCATCATCTCTACGTGAGCCGGTACAGAAGAAGATCCTGCAAACTGAGCATCAGAGTGCATACGTCCTAATGTATCTGTCATACCGTAAGAAGCCGGTCCTGCTGCCATGTTGTCTGGGTGAAGTGTACGTCCTGTACCACCACCTGAAGCAACTGAGAAGTATTTCTTTCCTGCTTCGATGCATTCTTTTTTGTATGTTCCTGCAACTGGATGCTGGAAACGTGTCGGGTTTGTAGAGTTACCTGTGATAGATACGTCTACTCCCTCTTTCCACATGATTGCAACACCTTCACGAACATCATTTGCTCCGTAGCAGTTTACTTTAGAACGAAGTCCGTCAGAATATGCTGTACGGGAAACCTCTTTTAATTCTCCTGTGTAGTAGTCATACTCTGTCTGAACATATGTAAATCCGTTGATTCTGGAAATGATCTTTGCTGCATCTTTTCCAAGACCATTTAAGATAACACGAAGTGGTTTTTTACGAACCTTGTTCGCTTTTTCAGCAATACCGATTGCACCTTCTGCGGCTGCGAAAGACTCATGTCCTGCAAGGAATGCGAAACAGTCTGTCTCTTCTTCCAGAAGCATTTTTCCTAAGTTACCATGTCCAAGACCTACTTTTCTCTGGTCTGCAACAGATCCAGGGATACAGAATGCCTGAAGACCTTCTCCGATTGCAGCAGCAGCGTCAGCAGCTCTTCTGCAGTCTTTTTTGATTGCGATAGCAGCACCTACAATGTAAGCCCAGCATGCATTTTCAAAACAGATCGGCTGGATTCCTTTTACCTGATTGTAAACATCCAGTCCAGCATCTTTTGTGATTTTTTCAGCTTCTTCGATAGAAGCAATTCCGTAGCTGTTTAATACAGCATTGATTTTATCAATTCGTCTTTCATATGATTCAAATAAAGCCATTTTAAGTCCTCCTATCGCCTATTCCTGTCTTGGGTCGATGATCTTAACTGCATCATCCACGCGTCCATACTGTCCCTGTGCTTTTTCCCATGCTTCGTTTGGTGTATCACCTTTTTTAATGAAGTCTGTGAATTTACCAAGGCTTACGAATTTGTATCCGATAATTTCATTATTCTCATCCAGAGCGATACCTGTTACATAACCTTCAGCCATTTCCAGGTAACGAGGTCCTTTTGCAAGAGTTCCGTACATTGTACCAACCTGAGAACGAAGTCCTTTTCCAAGATCCTCCAGTCCTGCACCAATCGGAAGTCCATCTTCAGAGAATGCACTCTGTGTACGTCCGTATACGATCTGCAGGAATAATTCTCTCATAGCTGTGTTGATTGCATCACAGACAAGGTCTGTGTTCAGAGCTTCGAGAATTGTTTTTCCCGGAAGAATTTCAGATGCCATAGCTGCAGAATGAGTCATTCCTGAACATCCGATTGTCTCAACCAGTGCTTCCTGGATGATACCTTCTTTTACGTTCAGTGTCAGCTTACATGTTCCCTGCTGTGGAGCACACCAGCCTACACCGTGTGTCAGTCCTGAGATATCTTTAACTTCTTTTGCCTGCACCCATTTTGCTTCTTCTGGGATTGGAGCTGGTCCGTGATTTGCTCCCTGAGCTACCGGACACATCATTTCTACTTCGTGTGAATAAATCATGTTAAAACTCCTTTCAACATATGTAATTGTGTATTATTTGAGGTTTCCCTCTGCGGCTTTGATAAATTCTTAACGCCGTATTCGTTTACATTCTCTCACAAATTCCGACATTCGTCAATTATCACTTTCTATTTTTCCAGATTTTCCAGTGCTTCCACAAGCATTTCCAATGCAGTTTCCACTGTATGCTGCCTGTTTTCCATACGGTTTCCATCAAAAACACATCTTTTCGCAGTTGTCTTTCCGTTCACAGAACAGCCGATATAAACCAGACCTACCGGCTTTTCCTCTGTTCCTCCTCCCGGTCCCGCAATTCCCGTAGCGCTTAGAGCAGCCTCTGCTTTTGCCGCCTTTGCTGCTCCATTCGCCATTTCTTTTGCTGTCTGGGAACTGACTGCTCCATAACGCTCTAATGTCTCTGGGGAAACGTTTACAAGACGTATCTTCGCTTCATTGGAATATGTGATATACCCTTCATTCAATACGTCAGATGCCCCTGGAACATTCACCAGTGTTGCTGCGATCAGGCCGCCTGTGCAGGATTCCGCTGTAGTGACTGTCATTTTGTGTTCAGCAAGCAATTCCACCACACGCTCTTCCAATGTCGTCTGCGCTTCATTTTCCTTCATTTTTAAAAGCCAGTCTGTATACATCTTACATGCCTCCGTTGGTCAGTACCTGAATATTTTTTGCCACATAATCAATCAGTGAAATGATCGTAAGTGCCAGTGAAATCCAGATCAGTGCCTGCCCGATCACATCAAAAGCACCACCCAGATCCATGATCAGTACAATGACCATCGCCATCTGAAAGACTGTCTTGAATTTACCCCAGTAGCTTGCCGCGATCACAATTCCATTGTCAGACGCCACCAGACGGAATCCACTGATAATAAACTCTCTGGCAATGATCACGATCACGATCCATGCCGCCAGACTTCCTTTTTCGATCAGACAGATCATTGCTGAACATACCAGCAGTTTATCCGCAAGCGGATCCATAAACTTTCCAAAATTTGTGACCAGATTATATTTTCTGGCAATTTTTCCATCTAGCAGATCGGTCAGACTGGCCACCACAAAAATCGCCAGTGCAATCCATTTGTTCGCCGCTCCACCAAGATCTGTCAGCATAAACAGCACAAAAAACGGTACCATCAGCACTCGCAGAACCGTCAGTTTATTCGGTAAATTCATCAGATAAGACCTCCTATCAAATCATAATCCACTGCTCCCGATACTTTTACCTTTGCAAAATCACCGGACATCAGTTCTTCCTCTGTGTTAACAAAAATCAAACCGTCCACATTCGGCGCATCTCTGTATGTTCTTCCCACATATGCATTTTCATCTGCTACTTTTCCTTCGATCATCACAAGCACTTCTTTTCCGACCATATTTTCCGCAGTATCAAACGCAATTTCCTGCTGCAGTTCCATCAGTTCAGCCTGGCGTTCTTCCTTGACTTCTTCCTCGATCTGCCCTTCCATCCTCGCAGCTGCAGTATCCTCCTCCGGAGAATAAGTAAACACACCGAGTCTGTCAAATTCCATCTCATCCACAAACTCCATCAGTTCCTCATGCTGCTCTTTCGTTTCTCCCGGGAATCCCGTGATCAATGTGGTGCGAAGCGCGATATCCGGAATTTCTCTCCTGAGCTTACTGATGATATCTATCAGTTCCTGTTTTGTCGTTCTTCTTCCCATACGTTTGAGAATCTCATCATTGGCATGCTGGATTGGAAGATCCAGATAATGACAGATTTTTGGTTCTTCCTTAATCGTCTGAATCAGTTCATCATAAATTTCTTCCGGATAACAATATAAAATTCGAATCCAGCGGATTCCTGAAATTTTACACAGCTCTCTCAAGAGTTTGTGCAAAGATTTTTCACCATAAAGATCTTTTCCGTACAAGGTTGTCTCCTGTGCAACCAGAATCAGTTCCTTTACCCCTTGTTCTGCCAGATATTCTGCTTCTGACAGGAGCTGCTCCATCGGCACACTCCGGAAATTTCCACGGATCTTTGGAATAATACAATACGTACAATGCTTGTCGCACCCTTCTGCGATTTTCAGATACGCAAAATGACCGCCCGTAGTCACCAGACGTTTTGTCTCCACTTCTGGAAGGAGATCTGTATCGGCCAATGTCAGTGTATGGTGCCCCTTTAGTGCCTCGTCAATCGCATCTAAAATCTTGTCGTATGCAGTCGTTCCAAGCACTGCATCCACTTCCGGGATCTCATCTAAAATCTCCTGACGATAGCGCTGTGCCAGACATCCTGTAACAATCAGGGCTTTTAATCTGCCCTCTTTTTTATATTCTGCCATCTCCAGAATGTTCTGAATACTCTCCTCTTTGGCATCGTGGACAAAACAGCAGGTATTGATCACGATCACATCTGCCTGTGTCTCTTCCTCTACCATCTGATATCCTCTGGATGCCAGCATCCCCAGCATCACTTCTGTGTCCACCAGATTTTTATCACACCCGAGGGAAATAAAAAGTATATTCATATTTCATTTTTCTCCTTTTTTCAACAGTCAGAAAGGCAGATACCATATGGCATCTGCCCCTTATCTTCTCTTTCTATGCCTATTCCTCTTCTGCGTTTTCTGCCAGAATCTTGAGTTCGCCTGCATTCATCTCTTCAATTGCAATTGACAGAGGTTTCTCTCCTGCCTTTGCATGTACCATCGGAAGATCTCCGTCAATCAACTGTCTCGCTCTTTTGGACGTTGCCATAACAATGGAATACCGGCTGTTTACAACCTTTGATTCCCCTTCCTCAACGTCCTGATTTACGACCTTCATCAAATCTGTATAAGATGGATGTAACATATTCTATCTGTCTCCTTTCACATTCCCTTTTAAATCCTGTTTCATACTCTGAATAAAGCTCTCATTACGGAAACTTCTTTGATGCTCTCCCTGGATGATCTTATGCATCTCGGATACACAGACATCCAGATCATCATTAATCACCAGATAATCATACTGATCCATGTACTCTGACTCCTCCACTGCCCTTGCCAGTCTGGACTCGATCACCTCCATGGTCTCTGTCCCTCTTCCGACCAGACGTCTGCGCAGCTCTTTGGCAGACGGCGGCGTCACAAACAAAAGCAATGTGTCCGGAAAGCGTTCCTTTACCTTGAGCGCTCCCTGAATCTCAATCTCCAGAATCACATCTTTTCCCGCTTCCAACTGCTGTTCTACATAGGTACGCGGTGTTCCATAATAATTTTCCACGTATCTAGCATACTCTATCAGCTCTTCTTTCGCAATCATTTTTTCAAATTCTTCGGTTGTTTTGAAAAAATATTCCCTTCCGTCCACTTCTCCTTCTCTTGGATTTCGTGTGGTGGCAGAAACAGAAAGTGCATAAGTTTCCTCATAACGCTTCATCAATTCTTTCATCAGTGTTCCTTTTCCTGCCCCTGAAAATCCGGATACAACGATCAAAATCCCTCTCTGATTCATCTCTTTAAAATTTCTCCTTTATCTCCTGGTTATTCAATATTTTGTATCTGTTCTCTGATCTTTTCAATCTCTGTCTTTAGTCCGATGGCATAATTCGAAACTTCCAGATCATTCGCCTTGGATAAAATCGTATTCGCCTCCCGGTTCATCTCCTGTGCGATGAAATCCAGCTTACGCCCGATTCCCTCCGACTCTTCCAGTGTATTTCTCATATGTGCGATATGACTTTTCAAACGAACAACTTCTTCATCCGTACAGATCTTGTCCGCAAACAGAATCACTTCCGCTGCAATCCGGCTCTCTTCAACCTGCGCGTCCGCAAGTAATTCTTTTACTTTTTCTTCCAGCTTTGCACGATACTCTGCCACAATCTGAGGAGAACGTGCTTCCACCTGTTCCACAAGTGATTCCATACCGGAGAGCTTCTGAAGGATATCTTCTTTTAAGTGAGAACCTTCCAAAACTCTGGTTTCCACAAACTGTCCAAACGCTCCCTCCAGCGCCTCTTTGAGCCCGCTCCAGAGAATCTCTTCATCCTCTGTCTGCTCTTCCATTGTAAGTACCTCCGGATAGTGGGACAATGCAGATACTTTCACATCATTTGCAATGTGAAACTCCTCGCTCATCTGACGGAAATAACGCATATATTCCGCTGCCAGTGCAGCATTATACTTCAGCATCATCTGCTGCTGTGACAAATCCTCACAGGAAATAAAAATGTCTACCTTCCCACGGTTGGCATACTGCTTTAAAAGCGTACGGATCGCCGTCTCAAAAAAATTCAGCTTTTTCGGCATCCGGATATTTACATCCAGATATCTGTGGTTCACACTTTTTAACTCTACCGTAAATTTTCTGGACTCTTTTTGAATTTCACATCGTCCAAAACCTGTCATACTTTTTATCATGTCTTTGTCCTCTGTCATTTCTTGAAATTCTGTTACCAGTATACTCTTATTTATGCTGTTTGGTCAAGCTTTCACTCCAGAAATTCCCGATTTCAGGTACCACTTGTCCGAATTCTGTGATACAATAATCAAGTTAAACGAAACCAACCAAAAGAAAGGATTTTTTTATGGCTTTTGACGGAATTGTCGTGGCCAATCTGGTCCACGAATTAAAAGAACAGCTTTTAAACGGAAGAATTGCAAAGATCGCACAGCCGGAGGCAGACGAGCTTCTGCTGACGATCAAATCCCCTAAGGGACAGAGACGGCTTTCCATTTCTGCAAGTGCATCTCTTCCGCTCATATATCTCACTGACGCGAATAAACCAAGTCCCATGACTGCTCCCAATTTCTGTATGCTTTTGAGAAAGCACATTGCAAACGGCAGGATCGTGGATATCTGGCAGCCCAAACTAGAACGGATCATTCATTTTACAATCGAGCATCTGGATGAGCTTGGCGATCTTTGCCGCAAGGATCTGATCGTGGAGATCATGGGCAAACACAGCAATATTATTTTCTGTACTTCAGACGGAACGATCATTGACAGCATCAAACATGTCTCCGCCCAGATGAGTTCTGTCCGGGAAGTGCTGCCCGGACGGGACTATTTCATCCCGGACACCATGGAAAAAGCAGATCCGCTCACAATTTCAGAAGCCGAGTTTCATACCCTGCTTCGTGCAAAGCCAATGCCGGTATCCAAGGCGATCTACACCAGCTTTACCGGGATCAGTCCCGTCACCGCTGAGGAGATCTGTTTTCTTTCCGGTATAGATTCAAGGCTTCCGGCCTCAGAGCTTTCCGCAGATGTCTGTGTACACTTTTACAATCAGTTTTGTATTTATCTCTCCGCAGTCAGGGAAGGGGATTTCTCCCCGTCCGTTTACTATGACGGAAAAGAACCAAAGGAGTTTGCATCCCTTGGGCTGGAGCATTTGCATGCATACCACAGAGAAACTTTTTCTTCCATCTCACACGTGTTGGAGACTTATTATGCAACCAAAAACCAGATCACCCGTATCCGCCAGAAATCTGCTGATCTGCGCCATATCGTACAGACCGCTCTGGAACGCGCCAGAAAAAAATACGCTCTGCAGATGCGGCAGTTATCCGATACCGAGGATCGGGACAAATACAAAGTATACGGCGAACTGATCCATACTTACGGCTACAACCTGGAACCAGGTGCAAAAGTACTGGAAGCTTTGAATTACTACAACAATGAAATGGTAAAAATCCCTTTAGATGCCACGAAAACTCCATTGGAAAATGCACAGCGCTATTTTGAGAAATACAATAAACAAAAACGTACCTTTGAAGCATTATCCAAATTGACCGAAGAAACAAAAGAAGACATCACATACCTGGAATCCGTCAGCACTGCTCTGGATATTGCACTCAGTGAGGAGGATCTTGCAGAGATCAAAGAGGAGCTGATCCAATCCGGATATATGCGCCGCAAATTTACCAAGAAAAAGGGAAAGATCAAAAACAAACCACTGCACTATCTTTCCAGTGACGGATATCATATTTATGTTGGAAAAAACAATTTGCAGAATGACTGGCTGACCTTCGAATTTGCCGTCGGCAATGACTGGTGGTTCCACGCAAAAAACACGCCCGGATCTCATGTTGTTGTCCGCACCAACGGAGAGGAGCTTCCGGACCGTACCTTTGAAGAAGCCGGAAAACTTGCCGCTTATTATTCCAAAGCCCGCGGCGGAGAAAAGGTAGAGATCGACTATATTGAGAAAAAACATGTCAAAAAGCCAAAGGGAGCAAAACCCGGATTTGTCGTATACTACACGAATTATTCGCTGATCATCGACAGTGACATCAGCCACTTAAAAGAATTTTCTGATTAAGATGTATGCAAAATGCCCTTGGTACAAAATTTGTTACCAAGGGCATCCAACTATTTTTCTATGACGAAAGACCACCTTTGACGGAGAGATTCCGGCATAAGTTCATCTAATTTTTGGGCATCAGAGATCAGATTTTTGTTTCCAAAATGGAAGAAGAAAAATTTGCCAATACCATGATTGAATCCCAATTGAAATTCAAGTTCTTTTTTAAAATATGGAAAAACAGGTTTTATCTGTGCATCAATTGCCCAAACAACTTCTACCCCATTGCTGCTCACGTTATCTATGATCCATTGCTCATTTTCAACAAACCATTTCCAAAATTGCTTTGCTGCAGCAATATCCATTTCTTTCTTGCGGAATAAAAACATACTTCTTTCTCCTTTGTATATGATTTATACGATTATTAGAGCATTCCTACCCATTGACTACTTGTTTCACACTCTCAGGAACCTGAATCGGTTTTACATCATCATACCCTTGATAGACCAATTCGATATTATAAAAATTCACATTGGTGGTCTTCCCATAGCTTTGGTACAATTCATCCATAATTTCTGTCATATCCACAATGATCCTTGCCGGCAGCTTTTCTTTTTTGTAAATATCCACCGTAACCGGAATCTCCAGTGTATCCAGCGCATCCTGATCCGGCAGATCCACAAGACCGTAGGCCTGAATCATCTCCTCCCCAAGAAAATCCATCAGCTTCTTTCCCTGCATATCCCCGTAGATTTCATAGCACGTCTTTTCCCGGACCTTTACCGGCTGCCTTGCAAGCGTAAAAGCTTCGATTTCCGCTCTTGCACTCTGGAAAAAATCTGTTTCTGTACCACCGGAAGAGGCGCTGTTTTCACTCTCTGTCCTCGACCACTGCTCATAAAGACTACTGTACGTCACATACTTATCGCCTTCTTCCACCTGGTAGATTTCCATATTACTAGAGACCAGATTATCATTTAGCTTCACTTCCGCCCTCCCCTTTGCGTGTCCTGCTCTGGGGCTTACCGTGTTCTCCATGTCCATATCCATTCGGATTCTAGTATGATCCAGCACATCCTCCAACTCCACCTCGATTTCCAGTGAACTGGATGCCGAATTGACTTCTTTCATATTTTTGTCTACCGCATCCATCAATACTTCTGGTGTTACTTCCTGCTTTTCCTGCTGTCTGCATCCTGCCGCCGTATTTGTGCACAGCAACAGCAGTGCGCCTGTCAATGCAAGACGGCACATCCGTTTCTTTCCTGTCATACCAAATTCCTTTTCTTTTTCCGCCTGATACGGTTATTCCTTCCCAAGAAGGTAATCAATAAACTGCTGTGCAGTTCTTCCCGACATTCCCCCGTGACTCAATTCCCATTTATTGACTTCCAATAAAAGTTCTTCTTCCGGCATGGAAATATGGTTCCGCTTTGCCAGTTCTGTCACGATCTTCTGGAATGCCTTTTTAGCCGGAGAGGCAAAATAAATCTTGACACCGAATCTTGCCACAAGAGACAGTTTTTCCTGCACCGTATCGTTTGTATGCAGTTCTTCATCCCGATCCTGTTTGTCACGGAAAGTCTCCCTCACCAGATGCCTTCTGTTGGAAGTTGCATAGATCAGAATATTGTCCGGTTTTTTCTCCAGACCTCCTTCGATCACAGCTTTCAGATACTTATATTCGATTTCAAATTCTTCAAAAGAGAGATCATCCATGTAAATAATAAATTTATAGTTTCTATTTTTAATCTGGGCAATTACCTCGTTCAGATCCTGAAACTGATGCTTATATACTTCGATCATGCGAAGCCCCTGATCATAATACTGATTTAAAATTGCTTTGATGGAAGATGATTTTCCTGTCCCTGCATCTCCGTAGAGCAGACAGTTATTGGCTCTTTTTCCCTCTACAAACGCTTTGGTATTATCAATCAGCTTTTGCTTTTCTGCCTCATATCCTACGAGATCATTCAGATGCACATGAGCAATGTTCGTGATTGGAACGATTTCCGCTGCTCCGTCTTTGGTATGTTCCACGCGAAACGCTTTGTGCAGTCCCAGCTTTCCGACTCCAAACTCCCGATAAAACTCCGTCACGCACTGCTTAAACGACTGTACGTCCTCTGCCTGCTCCAGCTCCCTGCTCAGATTACAGATTCTGTCACGGATTCGTTTATTAAAAACAATCCTGTCATCCTGTGTATTTTCATAGTCCAGAAGAAGGGAAAAACAGCCTGCATCCAAAACCCGCATCAATGCAGTGAAATCATAATCGAATAATTCTTTAAAAATCCAAAAATCATGCTCTGCCGCCAGATTCAGGCTTCCTTTTGTCTCTCCCGTGATCTCGCAGGAGGTACTGTAAGCATTTTCATCATTTGCCAGCAGGAAAGTCAGGAAGGTATGCCAGAGATTTCCGAAAAATCCGTGACACTCTGAGAGTTCCAGCAATTCATTCATACAGGAAAAAAGCAGTCCTTTTAAATCCTCCTGATTATAGTATTCATTATCATAATGTTCCATCAGAAATGTCATATCCAAAAGTAACTCTTCGTATTCCATATTTTTATATAAGATCAGTTCATTGGTACGCATCTTCCTGTTCCTCCCTCATACTCATCAATAATTTCCTAAAATCTTCAAGTTCCGCGCTTCTTCTCTGAGCCCCCGGATCGCATTTTTCACACCCGGCTGTTCGAGATTTCCTTCGAAATCCACAAAGAAACGATACTCCCAGCTTTTCCCTTCCACCGGACGGGATTCAATCTTTGTCATGTTCAGGTCATTGTAAATAAAATGCGACAAAATCTGATACAGTGATCCACTCTGGTGCGGAAGTTCAAAACAAATACTGATTTTCGATGCAGCCGGCGTAAAAATCTTCTGATTCGTAACAATGATAAACCGTGTCACATTATTAGTCTCATCATTGATATCCTCTGCCAGAACAGAAAGTCCGTATACCTGTGCTGCATATGCACTGCACACTGCCGCCTGCGAGTGATCCTGCTCTTTTAGGACTTTTTTTGCCGCTGCCGCTGTATTGGACACACTAATCTGCTGCCAGTCTCCATGCTTTTCCAAGAAACGGCTTGTCTGCATCAGAGCTTCTGCCTTAGAGTACACACGCTCAATCTGAGAGAGTGTGGTTCCAGGAAGGCCTGCCAGCGTATTTTCGATTGGAAGGAACGTCTCTCCCACAATATAATTTTCGAACTCTACCAACAGGTCATATACTTCATTGACTGCTCCAGCAGAAGAATTTTCAATCGGAAGAACTGCAAAATCTGCCGCCCCCTCCTCGATTGCCTCCATGGCTTCCCGGAAAGTCGTCACATGAAAATTGTTCTCATTGTCCGGAAAATATTTCTTCATGGCAGCCTGACTATAAGCTCCTTCCACCCCCTGAAATACGACACGGACATTCTGCTTATCAAGCGACTCCATCTCAATAAACGGAAGTCTTCCCAGTGCACCCGCCTCCACAAGCTGCTGATACTGCAATTTCCGGCTCATACTCATCAGCTGTGCGTACAGCTCCTGAATCCCCTTCTTGTTAAACTCACCGTTCACCTTGGATGCCACATCCAACAGTTTTTCATGTTCTCTTTGCCTGTCAAATACTTTTCGCCCGGCATTGACTTTATATCTTCCGACATCTTCACAGACTTTCATTCTCTCTTCGTACAGTTTTGCAATCTGATCATCAATCCCATCCAGCTTTTCTCTGAGTTCTTCCAATGTCGCCATTTTTCTTCTCTCCTTGTCCTTTCAAACTTAAGCTGTATTATAATACATTTTTTTCCGATTGTACAATACCTGATTTCTAACTGCATAAATCCGCTCTAAAATGGGCAGTCTGTTGTTATGAAGAAAAAATTTATTTTGTGCGGCACCCTCGGCTGGTGCATGGAAATACTGTTTACGGGACTTCATTCCCTTTTGGTAAAAGATTATACACTTGCGGGAAAGACATCCATCTGGATGTTTCCGATCTACGGGATGGCGTGCGTCTTTTCTCCGCTTTCCCAAAAACTAAAAACAAAAAGCACCTTTTTAAGGGGTAGTATCTACACTGCTTTTATTTTTGCCGGGGAATTTTTATCCGGTCTGTTTTTAAAAAAACACCGGATCTGTCCCTGGGATTACAGTCGTGCAAAATTCAATATCAAAGGGGTCATCCGTCTTGATTATGCGCCGCTTTGGTTTACCGCCGGACTGTTCTTTGAAAAATTTTTGAAAAAATTTTAATTTCTTTCCGTTTTAAATGCCATGCACTAAGTAATGAAACCAATGGAATCGTCAATATCACTCCCATTGTGGAAGCAATTCCCTGAATTAACTCGATTCCTATGGAATACATATTGATGATCTGCGTTGTGGAATAGTTATACACATACAAAAATACTAATGTATTAATCGACGTACCTGTAAAAGCTAAAATCAGTGTGTTTGACATTGTCCCCATCATATCTTTTCCAACCCGTATCCCCGAAAAAAATAATTCCCTTGCAGAAAGCAGTGGATTGCGAAAGTGGATTTCATTGATAGTAGACGCTATTGACATCGCAACATCCATAACAGCCCCCAGTGCCGAAATCAAAATGCCCGCATACAACAATTCTCCAATTTTTATATTCGTTGTCTGGCCTACATACGTCAACTGCTCAATATCTGCAACATTATATCCGGAAATATGTGTCCATTTTCCAAACAGAATTGCCAGTATTCCTGAAATTCCAACCCCCAGTACTGTGCCGACCACAGCAGTCGCACTTTTACTTGAAATCCCTCCCAGTAAATACATGGTCACAACCGTCGTCAGAATTGCGACCAGTACTGCTGCCCAAACAGGAGATACCCCTCTGTAGATAAGTGGCAAAAATAGAAATACAATACAGACAAATGTAAAAATCAAAGCGACAGCGGAATAGACTCCTTTTCTCCCTCCGATCAGACTTAAGGTCAGCAAAAACAGCAAAACAATCATACACAAAATTGCCGTACGGTCATAACTGTAGACGGTAACATACAACGAATCTTCCCCTTCATTCACTTCCGCGATCACCTTCATGCCCTTTTCACAATGTGTTCCGTAAAGATAACCTGAAGAACTGACAGCCTCCACAACTGTTCCACGGAACTTGCCACTTAATAATCGAAGGGAAACCAGTTGATTTCCAATCTGATTTCCCGACTCTGTTGTATTATCTTTTTTTATCTCCACTACTTTTGCTTTTTCAAAGGTTTTTCCTTCTGTTTCATACAGCCCTTCCCGTTCCACTTGATTTAACTGTATCAAAAATGCAGCAAACAGAATCGTAATTCCGAAAATGATAAACTGCCTTCTCCCTTTTTTCAGCCAATTCATTTTTGGTCACGCTTTCTCCTGGCCACGAGCACTCCGACTCCGCAAAGTAACGCTGTTAACATCACGATTACTGCCCCTGCAATCGGTACAGCGTCTCCTGTTTTTACCGTTGTTTGTGAAGTCACTGGTTTTTTATTGATACCTTCTGTATGCGTAGTCTGGTCGCTCATAGAACCACTTGTACCTCCGTTTTGTGACTGTCCATTGTCCGGTGAATCACTGGATGACGGTGGGTTTAAATTTTCCTGATGTTTCATCTCCAACTGATCCAATGCTGTTTTCAATGCAGTATATGCATTTGTCAGTGTTGCCGTATCTGCTGCCGGATCTGCATTTACAGTTCTGGCGCCTTCCAGAGCCTGCTGCATTGTTTGATAACTCTCGGTTGTATATTCTTCTGGATTTTTACTCCCAGCTTCTTCAATTAACGCGGAAAGCTGTCCATGATCAACTGATTTCACAAGCATAAACTGTGTATCGATCGGTTCCTGTGTATCTGTGCGATATGTATTCACTGTCAATGTTGTTTCCGTAATGTCTACTACCGAATAAGTCGGAACATCCTGCTGCCATCTGTTGGCAATATAAGTCTGTTGGCGAGGTACCAGATCATAATATTTACTTCCTGATGAAGATCCTGCTGTCAGATACATGATTCCATCAGAATTTACCGCCGTTTCCTGATTCTCTGTCAATTCCATTACTGCTTCCTCATCCATCACCGCATGCAGATATTTCAGATATTTTTGTTCGCCCTCATCCTGTGTATCTTCTGAAATATTTCCCGGTGCCTCATAAAGTGTATCAGGATTTTCTCCCGCATCCATATCTTTTTCCAACTGTTCTTCAAATTCATCATCCGAATATTCCATTTTGAACTGACCACCTTTTAACATTTTTGTTCTGGAATATGCGTGATCATGTCCTGCCAGCACCAGATCAATCTCATTTTGTTCAAACACAGGCACCAGACTATAACGCAAATTGGTGATTTCCGGTTCATTGGAATGTTCTGCAGATCCATAAATATCCTGATGAAGTGTTACTATTTTCCATTTGCAATCTGTATTTGCCGCTACTGTGGATTCAATAAACTGACGATGTTCCTCCACATTTGTATCCTGCGTATTTAAAATCATAAACAGGGCGTCCCCATATGTGTAGTAATAATCTCCGCCTACTGTTCCATTGTCGCCAAGAGAACTGCTGTTTGCCGGATTAAAATGATACGTATAATTGGCATTGTCTGCATCATGATTTCCTACCGTTGTTGCGACGGGTACACTTTTCATAAGATCCGGGCTCAAATATCCTGCATATTCCACCTCACTGATTGTTGTATCCTGCACTTTTTTGGCATTTGTCTGAATCTGATCGCCAGAAGAAAGAACAAAGGATGCCAATCTGTTTGTTTTTTCATATGCTTTTGTCAATGTATCATTCCAGTTAAAGGTATCATTTCTAACTGCTTCTGACTGTGCTGCCGCAAAGGATGGTTTTAAAATATCCTCCGGAGTCTTTGCTTTTTCCGGATTGGAAGAACCAATCTGCGGATCTCCTACGAAAATAAAGGAAAAGGAACTTGTATCCGCATCCGTAGTAAAGGAGCAAATCTCTTTTCCGCCCACCTGATAATAGTACGTAGTTCCGGGCTTCAAATCCTTTATTACCACTTTGCTGCTCTTATAACCTGTCTGTGCCGGACTTTCTGATACTGCTGCACTTTGCCCATCACTTAGATCCGGAGTCTGTCCATATACAAAGGACGCTTCTTCCCCTTCTTTCGTATACCATGCAAAATTCATTTCTGTTTCATCGGATCCAGGTGACATGGCGACCTGTGTCCAGTCTGTTTTTATTGTTTCCCATTCCTCACACCATGCATCCCATGCTCCGTTTTGTGCCGCTGGTGTTTTGCTTGCATCTGTCATTCCATCTGGAGCTGCTGCTGCAGATACTGATAATGGCTGGTAAAGCAGTATGGCGGAAATCAACACCGCAATGACTCTCTTCTTCATTTTACATTTCTCCTTCTTTTTTCACTTTTGCATTGGTATTATAACACCTGATTTTTTTGTTTTAGGCTTCTTTACAAACCATTAACAAATTTTAAATTACAATTTACAATCTCTGTCCAGATTTTTTCTGCTTCTTTCTTAATTTTCGTATGAATTCTCTGTTGAAAAAACTCACAGTTTAGTATATGATGATTGAAGAGATTTTGCATAGGGAGGTACATCGAAATGAATACAGTTGATTGTATCAAAAGCCGCAGAAGTATCCGCAGATTCAAACCGGATTCTGTTAAACATTCATTGATTGAAGAGATCGTTTCCGCAGCTTCTTTTTCCCCATCCTGGAAAAATACTCAGATTACCCGTTATATCGCAATTGAGGATCCTTCCCTTCTGGGAAAAATTGCTGATGACTTTACCCCATCTTACAATTCAGATATCATCCGCCAGACACCGGTTTTGATTGCTGTCACTTATATCAAAGGACGGTGCGGTTTTGAGCGCGACGGCTCTTATACCACTGGAAAAAAAGACCGCTGGCAGATGTTTGATGCCGGTGTGGCCTGTCAGACGTTCTGTCTGGCTGCGCACGAATACGGACTGGGTACTGTCATTATGGGCGTATTTGATGAGAGTGGAATTTCCAGTCTTCTGGACATTCCAAAGGAACGGGAACTGGCTGCATTGATTGCACTTGGATATCCTGATATCGAGCCATCTGCACCAAAACGCAAAACTGTTGAAGATTTATTACAATATCGATAATCAGATTCTGCTCTCAAACAAGATCTGATTTACAAGGAGGTTACATATGAGACATTTGATGAGTCCTCTGGATTTTTCTGTAGAGGAACTGGAAACACTGTTAAATCTGGCGGGAGACATTGAAAAACACCCGGAAAAATATGCACATGCATGTGAAGGGAAGAAGCTGGCTACTTTATTTTATGAACCAAGTACGCGTACACGTTTAAGCCATGAGGCTGCGATGCTCAATCTGGGCGGAAGCATCATGGGATTTTCTTCCGCAGATTCCAGCTCTGCCTCAAAAGGAGAGAGTGTTTCAGATACGATCCGCACCGTTTCTTGTTATGCAGATATCGTTGCTATGCGCCATCCAAAGGAAGGAGCGCCGATGGTTGCCTGTAAGCACGCTTCCATTCCTGTCATCAACGCAGGAGACGGAGGACATCAGCATCCAACCCAGACACTGACTGACCTTTTGACTATCCGTTCCGTAAAGGGACGCCTTGATCATATGACGATCGGACTTTGCGGAGACTTAAAATTCGGACGTACCGTACATTCTCTGATCCACGCTCTGGTGCGCTATGAGGGAATCAGATTTGTTTTGATCTCACCAGAAGAATTACGTCTTCCAGGCTATATCCGTCAGGATGTTCTGGATAAAAACCATATCGAATACAAGGAAGTTGTCCGTCTGGAAGACGCCATGCCGGAACTTGATATCCTATACATGACACGTGTACAAAAAGAACGTTTCTTCAACGAAGAAGATTATGTCCGCATGAAAGATTTCTATATCCTGGACAAAAAGAAAATGCAGCTGGCTCCTTCCGATATGTTTGTACTGCATCCACTGCCACGTGTCAACGAGATTTCTGTGGAAGTAGACGATGATCCGCGAGCAGCTTATTTCAGACAGGTACAGTATGGTGTTTATGTACGTATGGCACTGATTCTGACACTGCTTGATATTCATGTAGAGTAACAAAAATTTGTTTCGCATAAAGAAAGAAGGTATCTAATTTGAAAAATACATTGAACGTAGGACGTATTTCTGAAGGTTTTGTTCTGGATCACATCGAAGCAGGAAAAAGTATGGATATTTACAAATATCTTCACCTCGATAAACTGGACTGCTGTGTTGCGATCATCAAAAATGCCCGCAGCAGTAAAATGGGAAAAAAAGACATCATGAAGATCGAGTGTCCGATCGATTTTATGGACCTTGATATTCTCGGATTTATCGACCACAATATCACAGTCAATATTATCTCCAATGAACAGGTCGTCGACAAAAAAATCCTAAGACTTCCAAAAGAGATCACCAATGTGATCCGCTGTAAAAACCCAAGATGTATCACATCCATCGAGCAGGAACTGGATCACATCTTTGTCCTGACAGACGAAGAGAACCAGGTATACCGCTGCAAATACTGCGAAGAAAAATACTCCGGAAGATAAACAAAAAAACAAACGGGAACGTGGTTTTTACAGATCACGTTCCCGTTATTTATCTCAAAATTCTATGGCAGTATATGTCCCGCACTTAAATATAACTGATACCATTCTTCTCTGGTCAGCCGGATATCTGCCGCCAGCGCGATCTCCCGCAATCGCTTCAGATTGGTCGTACCTGCTACCATCTGAATCTTTGCCGGATGTCTGAATATCCATGCAGATGCGATACCAGTCTTTGTTGTCCCATATTTTTCCGCAAGATCCGCCAGCACCTGATTTAATTCCGGATATTTCTCACTGTCAACAAATACCCCTTCGAAAAATCCATACTGGAACGGAGACCATGCCTGAATCGTCATATCATGCAGTCTGCAAAAATCCAGCACGCTGTTGTCTCGGTTGACGGCACCATCTGTCAGCATATTTGCCTCAAGTCCTGATGCAACCATGTTAGAAAACGGAATACTGAACTGAAGCTGATTGACAAGAAGATCCTGTCTCACACATTTTTTCAAAAGCTGGATCTGCATCGGCGTATGATTGGAAACACCGAAATGTCTCACCTTTCCGGATCCCTCCAACAGATCAAATGCTTCTGCCACTTCTTCCGGCTCCATCAGTGCATCCGGTCTGTGAAGAAGCAGGATATCCAGATAATCAGTACGCAGCCTGCGGAGAGATTCCTCTACCGACTGCAAAATATGTTCTTTGGAAAAGTCATACATCACACCCGGTACAATCCCGCATTTAGACTGCAGGATGATATCTTCTCTGCGAAATTCTGTCTGCTCGAATACACGTCCGAACAGAGATTCGCATGCCCCTTTTCCATAAATATCCGCATGATCAAAAAACTGAATTCCCAGTTCCAGACAGGTATGGATATACTCATCCACCTCTGTCTCATCCATTCCCTGAATACGCATACATCCAGCTGCAACTACCGGAACTTCCAGCATACTTTTTCCAAGCATCTGCCTTCTCATCATGTGCCTCCCTTCTAGCACTCTTCTGCTATTTTATAAATCAATCGCTCTGTATCTTCCCATCCAAGACACGGGTCTGTAATGGACTTTCCGTAAATCTGGTCTGCCCCGATACTCTGACATCCTTCTTCCAGATAACTTTCAATCATCACACCTTTGATCAGCTCTTTTAATTTTGTATTGTAATTCCGGCTGTGAAGCACCTCACTGACAATGCGGATCTGCTCTTTGAACTGCTTGTTGGAATTTGAATGATTGGCATCGACGATCGCTGCCGGATTGGCCAGATGTTTCTCTCCATACATCGCCTGAAGACGGATCAGATCCTCATAGTGATAATTTGGATTACAAGTACCATACTTGTCCACTCCGCCGCGCAGAATCACATGTGCCAGATCGTTTCCATCTGTCGTTACATCCATGCCTCTGTAAATAAAAGTATGGGAACTCTGTGCCGCGATCACAGAGTTGAGCATCACAGAAAAATCACCACTGGTCGGATTTTTCATCCCAACCGGAATATCCATACCGCTGGCCGTCAGTCTGTGTTGCTGGTTTTCAACAGAACGCGCCCCGATTGCCTCATAAGATAAGATATCATCCAGATAGCTTCTGTTCTCCGGATACAGCATCTCATCCGCGCTTGTCAGTCCGCTTTCTTCTATGGCACGGATATGCATCTTACGGATCGCAATAATTCCAGCCAGCAAATCCGGCGCCTGATCCGGTTTTGGCTGATGAAGCATTCCTTTATATCCCTCACCTGTTGTCCTTGGTTTGTTCGTGTAGATCCGCGGAATAATCATCAGGCGGTCCGATACTTTTTCATTCACTTTTGCCAGCCTGCTTATATATTCACACACGGAATCTTCATTGTCTGCAGAACATGGCCCTACGATGACGACAAACTTGTCTGACTTTCCTGTAAAAATGTCCCGAATTTCAGCATCCCTTTTTTTCTTGATTTCTGTAAGTTCCTTTGAAAGCGGATACTCTGCTTTCAATTCTGCCGGAAGCGGCAGCGTTGTATTGATTCTCATTCCCATACTCTTTTCCTGCCTTGTATAAAATCTCTGTTCATATGCAAAATGCTGCCGCAAAGCGACAGCATCAAATTAAGCAAAACGATAAGCCGGGTTATGTCATTGGACAATCATCTATCTAGACCTGACGTTGCCGTCAGGTTCAAGCAACCTACCTAAAGCGCGACGGGCAGCCGCATAGCTTTTATTCGGTCTTGCTTCGGATGGGGTTTACATGTGCCCCTTCTGTTACCAGAAGGGCGGTAGTCTCTTACACTGCCTTTCCACCCTTACCTGTACATTGTACAGGCGGTTTATTTCTGTTGCACTGGCCTTGGAGTCACCTCCACCGGACGTTATCCGGCATCCTGCCCTGCGAAGCCCGGACTTTCCTCGTCTGCGGCCTTTCGGCGCATGCATCCGCGATTGTCTGTCTTACTTAACACTGTTCTTCATTATACTATGTCTGACTCTGAATGTCAAACACCTGTCCTTCTGTCTGAATCTCTCGGATTCTGCTTCTATATTCTGTTGTACACGGTTCGTGAAAAAGCCTGTCAAACACTTCATAGGATCCCCAGAAATGCATCGGGAACACATTTTTCGTGTCTGTATGACGCATAAAATAGTCCAGTCCCCAGACATACTGCTCACCCAGACGGAGATCCGCCGGCACAAATGCAACATCGATCGGCTGATCCGGAAGCTCTCTAATCGCCTTCTGATAATCCGCTCTCATCTGCTCATTATACGACTTTGGTTCTCCTTCCCAGTGCCACCAGTTCAAATCTCCTGCGTGATAAATCACGATTCCATGATATTCTATCCAGAATGCGACTCCTTCATCTGTAGATGGCAGTGTACGCACCCGGATGCCATTCACACGCCTCTCTTCTTCGGGCGACAGCCGGATTACCTGTTTCTGTTCATCCGGCATCGGCACATCATCAGAAAAAAGATACCAGATGTTCTGTCTCTGACGGCGCAATTTCAAAATGTCCGGATTATAATGATCATAATGTACATGACTCACAAATACAAACAATGTTTTTTCCGGATCCATTTCGGGGAGACTGCCCTGATAATAATCAAACAAAAACAGGGCATCCTCCATCTCCAGAAGAAATCCACTGTGTCCGAGATATGTCACCCGCATCATACGTTCAACATCTCAATCGCACGTTTTAATTCCGGAAGAATAAATTCCAGTGCTTCCTTTGCCTCTTTGGCATCTCCCGGAAGATTTACCATCAGCGTCTTTTTGCACACACCTGCCGCACTGCAGTCCAGAACCGCCTGCAGAGAATCCCGGTTGCGGAATGCACGCAGTGTCTCCGGAATCCCCGGAAGAAGGCGTTCTGCCACATCCATCAGTGCATATGGAGCACAGTCGCTCTCGAGATGTCCTGCTGCTCCTGTTGTCAGAATCAACGCTGCGGTCTGCTCCTCTGCCACTCTTTTTAATACCGATGCCGCCACTTTCCGGTCTTTCGGGATCACACGCACGGCAGCAGTCTCAAACCCGGACTGTTCCAGCAGTTTCTTTAAAACCATCCCTGCCGCACTTGCCTTTCTTGCTTTATAACTTTCTGTATCCAACGTAAAAATAGCCGCTTTCATAGATTCGTACCCCTTTCTTGTACTCCGGTCTCAACTAAATTCTGTAATGCAGAGAACACTCTGCCGCTTTATTGTACCACATTTGAGAATAAGAGTCCAAGCATCCGACAGAAAAAAGCAAAAAAATCAGATAATAATGCAGACCAGACCTCCGTTGCTGTCGTTGACAATCTTCTGCATCGTATCCTGAAGCTTCACCTGACTCTCCTCGTTGATCATATTAATCTTATTGCGCATCCCATCCAGCACCAGCTCTTCTACAGATTTTCCAAATATGTTGGTTCCCCATACTCCCTCTGGAGTCTCACTCTCTGCTTTGATATATTCCACCAGATCCTGTGCCTGCTTTTCACTTCCCACGATCGGTGCGATCTCAGTCTCAATATTGGCACGGATCATATGAACAGACGGAGCCTCTGATCTGATCTTCACACCATATTTACTGCCCTGCTTGATGATCGCAGGCTCATCTAACAGAATTTCCTCTTTCTTCGGACTAACTACACCATATCCTTTCATTTTCACATCAGCAAACGCATCTTTAATCTGTGTATATTCCTCTTTCATTGCTGCAAGTTCTTTCATCGCTGCAATCAGTTCATATTCTCCCTGAATCTTCGTCCCTGTCAGTTCACTGAGCACCTCATAATAATACTTCTCCTTCAAGTCCATCTGGATTTTTACGATTCCCGTATCCATTTCAATCTGAGAGATCCTGATCTTCTCTATGTACTCGCTGTCACTTACCGGTACCGCCTCTGCCACACTTCGAATGTCATCCATTCCATCCAGCAGATTTCTTACACTGGAGAGCACCTCGCTTTTTACCGGGTGATCCTTTGGCAGCATTTCCACCCACTTCGGAATATAAAATTCTGCTTCTGAAATTGGAAACTCATACAACACCTGCCGCATGATCTGATTAATATCTTCTGTCCGAAGCTGCGCACAGTTGACCGCAAGAACAGATACTCCGTACTTTTCCTCCATTTTCCCCTGAAGACTTTTTGTTTCTTCGCTGTATGGCTTCTGTGTGTTCAAAAGGATCAGAAACGGCTTTCCGATGGATTTCAATTCCTGAATGGTCTTTTCTTCTGCCAAAATATAATTTTCTCTCGAAAGCTCTCCGATACTTCCATCTGTTGTGATAACCAGCCCAATTGTCGCATGGTCATGGATCACCTTCTGTGTCCCGATCGCTGCCGCTTTTGTAAAGGGGATCTCATGTTCAAACCATGGCGTTTTCACCTGACGTTCCACATCGTTTTCTATATGACCGCTCGCCCCGTCTACCATATATCCGACACAGTCGATCAGTCGGATCTTAACTTCCACGTCTTCGGACAGCCTGACAGATGCCGCATCTTTCGGAACAAATTTCGGCTCTGTTGTCATGATTGTTGTTCCGGAAGCTGACTGCGGAAGTTCGTCTTTTGTCCGCTCTTTTGCGTGTTCATCCGTCATATTCGGCAGCACGAGAAGATCCATGAACCGCTTGATAAATGTTGACTTGCCTGTCCGAACCGGACCTACAACTCCAATATAGATTTCCCCGTTGGTCCTTGCTTTCATATCCTTGTATACCTGAAATGCATCCATAAAAAATACCCCCTTGTTCTGCTGATACCAATCTATGCAGAAACAAAGGGGATTATTCCGACTCTATTCTTTTGAATTTTAAAAAACTATACTGTCTCATCCGGCCACGGCAGCACGGAATGCTCACTTTTTGATTCTCGAAGCATCAGTTCATCCACTGCCTGTGCAGCACTCTTGTTTTCAAACAGTACTTCATTGATCTGCTCCACGATCGGCATGGACACCTCATATTTCTCTGCCAGCTTTCTGGCTGCCTTTGCAGAATACACACCTTCGACTACCATCTGCACTTCATCCATGGCCTCCTGCATGGTCTTACCCTGTCCCATGAGGTATCCGGCTCTGCGGTTCCGGCTATGCACACTCGCACAGGTCACGATCAGATCTCCGATTCCGGTCAGCCCGGTAAATGTCTCGAGCTTACCGCCCATTTTTACACCCAAACGCGCAATTTCCGCAATTCCTCGAGTGATCAACGCCGCTTTTGTGTTATCTCCATAACCAAGTCCGTCTGCGATTCCCGCTGCCAGAGCGATCACGTTTTTCAATGATCCTCCCAGCTCGATCCCCAGAATATCCGGACTTGTATAGACACGGAACACCTTACTCATAAATACAGACTGCAGATACTCGGCCGTCTTTCTTGTCGTCGCACCGATCACACAGGTTGTCGGCAACTTTCTCCCGACCTCTTCCGCGTGGCTCGGTCCGGAAAGAACTGCCACATCCGCCTGCGGAATCTCTTCTTTAATCTGCTCGGAAAGTGTCATCAACGTGGTCTCTTCGATCCCTTTTGCCACATCCACGATCATTTGCCCTTCTGCCACATATGGACTCATCTTTTTCGCAGTCGCTCTTGTAAACGGAGACGGAACTGCCAGGACGAGAAAGTCTTTTTCCAGGATTGCCTCTTGTATCTCTCCGGTAATCTGAATTTCCTCAGAGATCTGAACTCCCGGCAGCTTTGTCTTATGCTCTCTTTCTTTTGACAGCATCTCTACCTCGGCGGGATCGATCGACCAGATCGTTACCTGATTTCCATTATCATGCAGCAGGACGGAGAGTGCCGTTCCCCAGCTTCCCGCTCCCAACACACCTATATTTGCCATATTCTGCCTCCTTTTTAATCGTCTCTATTTTTTAGAAGAACCGATTTTGTTCTCTGTTCCATTCAACAGTCTCTTTATATTTGCACGATGCCTCCACCATGCCAGTGCCATCAGTAAAAACGTCACCAGATATAATTCGTACACATAAGGCTGCGCCATCGCAAATCCCCCCATCTGCCCGAAACATATCACCTCTGCAAGAAAAATAATTGTTACCAGAAGTGACCCTGCGGAAACATAGCGGGTGACTGCCACCACAAAAATAAATGCAGCAAGTGGGATCGGAACCATCCAGAGCTTGGTGGAAAGCACAAGCCCGGCCAGAACCGCAATCCCTTTGCCCCCTTTAAATTTCAGATAAAACGGATAATTATGTCCAAGTGTAGCACCTGCTCCTGTATACATCGCAAGCAGCGGCAGACAGTCGCTGCCACTGAAGATCTGGCGCACCAGAAGAATTGGCAGGACACATTTTAAAACATCTCCCACAAACGTCATCAGTCCGGCTTTTACTCCAAGCACACGCAGTGCATTCGTAGAACCCGAGTTTCCGCTTCCTGTTTTTCTGATGTCCACATGATTGAGTTTCCCCACAAAATATCCGGTCTGAAACAGGCCGAACGCATATCCTATGATAAGACAGATAATTCGTTCCATATCTACTGATCCTTTTCCTTTCTCTCCCGGATAAAGAATTTCAGAGACGTTCCCCTGAACCCGAACGCTTCCCGGATCTTGTTTTCCAGATAACGGGTATAAGAAAAATGCATCAGTTCTTTGTCATTTACAAAAATTACAAAGGTCGGTGGTTTTACCGATACCTGGGTGATATAGTAAAGTTTCAGACGTTTTCCCTTGTCTGACGGCGGCTGCTGCATGGCAACGGCCTCCATCATGATCTCATTGAGCACACCGGTCTGAATCCGAAGTGTCTGGCTGTCAATAACCATATCGATCATATCATACAGTTTATTCAGACGCTGTCCTGTTTTTGCAGAAACATACATGATCTCTGCGTATGGCATATACGCAAGTGTCGTCCGGATATCATTTTCATATTGTTTCATGGTCTTGTCATTCTTCTCAATGGCATCCCATTTGTTTACAACGATGATCACACCTTTTCCGCGCTCATGTGCGATTCCGGCAATCTTGGCATCCTGCTCTGTAACCCCTTCTGTGGCATCGATCACCATCAGCACCACATCAGCTCTCTCTACTGCCGTTACAGTACGAATGATACTGAATCTCTCCAGTTCTTCCTTGATCTTATTTTTTCTTCGCAGTCCTGCGGTATCGATAAAAATATATTCTCTGTCCTCGTGTTTGATCGCCGTATCAATGGCATCTCTTGTGGTGCCCGCGATATCTGATACGATCACCCGGTTTTCTCCGAGAAGCTTATTGACGATCGAAGATTTTCCCACATTCGGCTTTCCGACAATGGCGATCTTCGGACGCTCGTCCTCTTCGGTCTCTCCTGCTCCTTCCGGAAAATGCGAAACCACTTCATCCAGCATATCACCGATTCCCAGCCTGGACGCCGCAGAGATCGGAACCGGATCCCCGATTCCAAGATTATAGAACTCATACACATCCGGCATAAATTTATCAAAATTATCCACCTTGTTGACAACAAGCACAACCGGTTTTTTAGAACGTCTAAGCATATCTGCCACTTTGGAATCTGCATCCACAAGCCCCTGACGCACATCGGTAATGAACACAATGACATCTGCCGTATCAATGGCGATCTGCGCCTGCTCTCTCATCTGTGAAAGAATGATATCGCTGCTGTCCGGCTCAATTCCGCCGGTATCGATCATCGTAAATTCTTTGTCCAACCATGATACATCCGCATAAATACGGTCTCTTGTTACACCCGGAGTGTCTTTTACGATCGAAATCCGCTCCCCGGCTAATGTATTAAACAGTGTAGACTTTCCCACATTCGGTCTTCCTACAATCGCTACTACTGGTTTACTCATATTTTCAACTACCTTTCTCTCCATTCAATCTTACATTTCCTGAAATCTGCCTCTTCTTCTGTCCGTGCTGAAATCATCATTCTCATAAACACCGATCACTGCATCCAGCAGATCCTGCCCGCTTGATTTTACAATATCTGTCTTCACTTGTAAAGAATTCTCCACTTCCTCCAGCGTAAAATCATCCAGAAAGACCGGTTCTCCGATCTTCAGCATATTACACGGAAGCAGAAGTCTCTCCCCGAGAGGCTGTCCTTTCAGCTGTCCCGTCAGATCCTGCCCTGTGATCAGACCTGATACTGTGATCCGCTCTCCAAAAAAGTCATTGCGGATCGCATATAAATGTGTGGTGATATTCGGGAATTTCTTTCTGATCTCCTCCAGAATTTTTCCGATATAAGGATACATCAGACGTCCCGTAGCCAGAGAAATCTCCCGCTGCCTTCCATCGCCTGTCACTGCAGAGAGCGCCTCCTGTACTTCGTTGAACAACAGACGCATCATTCCCACACCGTTCTCCAGCTGCAGGTAGCCGTCATATCGCTCTTCCTCCGGCACCTCCTCCTCTGCCAGCACATACCACTCGTCTCCCGCATGGATCATGTGGATCCCATGCTCCTGATAGATCTTCTCCTGCCAGCGGTGGATGACAGAAAGCACCTCCCTGGCATCTTCTTTTGTAAACGGCTCCAGAGGATACAGTCCGTCCCGATATTTTGTCAGTCCTACCGGAACGATCGAAACACTCTTTAAATACGGCAGATATCCTGTCAGATCCCGGATCGTCCGCTCCAGCTCTTCTCCGTCATTTACTCCCTTGCAGAGAACGATCTGCCCATTCATCTCAATCTGTCCCCGGTAGAGAATATCTACTTTTTTCAGCGCCTCTCCCGCAAACCGGTTGTGCAGCATCTTGCAGCGAAGTTCGGGATTTGTCGTCTGGAACGAAATATTGATTGGCTCCAGACGGTACTTTACAATACGCTCCACATCATGATCACTCATATTGGTCAACGTAATATAATTGCCCTGCAAAAATGACAAACGGGAATCATCGTCTTTAAAATATAGTGTCTCCCGCATTCCCTTTGGCATCTGGTCAATGAAACAGAACATACATTTATTTCTGCAGGAACGGTACTCATCCATCAGACTCTGGTCAAACTCGATCCCCAGACTTTCATCCTCATCCTTCTCAATTTCCAGCTCCCACTCTTCCCCGTCCGGCTTCTCGATCAGAAGCAGAAGCTGTTCACTCTCTTCATAGTAATAATAGTCAAATACATCCTGTATCTCATTTCCGTTGATGGCAAGCAGCTTATCTCCCGGCTCGATCCCCAGTTCTTCTCCAATCCCGCCGGGCATCAGAGACTTCACAATATGCTCGTGCTTTTTCATTTTCAAACTCCTTGTACTTCTTCTATTTTTAGACTTTGTCTCCTGCTTTTTACCGAAACAAAGTTCCTGTCTGCTCATACTTCTGGCATATTAACAGTACCAGTATAGCATAATTTTCTTCTATAGCAAAGCCATGCTTGAATTTCCCTGCAAAAAATGATATAACGATATATGAAATCGCATATCCGGAGGTCGGATATGGAAAAACGAAAACACAGGAGAAAATCATGGCAAATATTGAATTATTGGAAAAAACCCTTCCAGTTGCTCCATTGAAACTTGCAGCATTGGAAAGCTGTAAAGAACTGGCACAGAAAGTCAACGACTATATCGTATCTTTCCGTGAAAACACCATCAATGAGGTGACAGAGTCCCCATTGTATGTGAATTACCGCACAAATAACTATCTGGTAGAATGTAACTGCCCGCGTTTCGGAAGCGGAGAAGCAAAAGGTGTGATCAAAGAGACCATCCGGGGAACTGATCTCTTCATTATGTCAGATGTATGCAACTACAGTCTGACTTACTCTGTCAACGGACACCTCAACCACATGTCTCCGGACGATCATTTTCAGGATATCAAGCGTGTCATTGCAGCGTCTACCGGAAAAGCACACCGCGTCAATGTCATCATGCCATTCCTTTACGAGAGCCGTCAGCATAAGAGAACCAAAAGAGAATCTCTGGACTGTGCTCTGGCATTGGAAGAATTAAAAGATATGGGCGTTGCAAACATTCTGACATTTGATGCACATGACCCGCGTGTACAGAATGCGATTCCTCTGAGCGGATTCGACAACTTTACTCCTCAGTATCAGTTTATGAAAGCACTCTTCCGTGCAGTTCCGGATCTGAAAGTCAGCAAAGACCATCTGATGATCGTCAGCCCTGACGAAGGAGCAATGCACCGTGCTGTATACTTCTCCAACGTGCTTGGAGTGGATATGGGTATGTTTTATAAGAGAAGAGACTACTCTACTATCGTAAATGGAAAGAATCCGATCGTAGCACATGAATTCCTCGGAGATGATGTGGCAGGCAAAGATGTGATCATCGTGGATGATATGATCTCCTCCGGTGAGAGTATGCTGGATGTTGCAAAGAAATTAAAAGACCGCAACGCAGCCCGCGTATTCGTATGCACCACATTCGGACTGTTCACAGACGGATTTGAAAAATTCGATGAATACTACAAAAAGGGATATCTTGATAAAGTCGTAACAACCAACCTGACATATCTGCCGCCTGCTGTAGACGAAAGAGAATACTTTGTCAAGGCAGACATGAGTAAATTCCTGGCTCTGATCATTGATTCCCTGAATCACGATCTGACGATCGGTGCTGTTATGAATCCAACAGATAAGATCCATAAATTGCTCCAGAAATATCATCAGGTATAGATAAAACAGAACGCATAAACTCCGGAGAGAATTTTTGACTTCTTTCCGGAGTTTATATTTTCTATCAACTTTTTCGTTCAAATCCCTTCACAGCACCCCCTGAATTTCTTATTTCGCGCTTTGTGTCCCTGTTTGTAAGATGGGCTTACACATCATAAAGCTGGATATAAAGCTGCAGACACCGCCCTGCAAAATCGGGAAATGACATTCATAACATTTATATTATTACAGACGTAAGATTTTCTGTCAATATTTTTCATTGTTTGACTTTCTTATAAAATCCCCTTATAATATTTTTATTACATATGTAAGACTTGGAGGAATGAATATGAGTAAACTGCCACAAATTTCTGAAGCTGAATTTGAAGTGATGAAGGTCATTTGGAAGTATGCTCCCATCAGTACAAATGAAGTGACTGAAAAACTGACTCAGACAACCGACTGGAGTCCAAAGACAATACAAACAATGTTGAAGCGGCTTGTAACAAAAAAAGCACTTACTTATGAAAAACAAAGCAGAGTCTTTGTATATACCCCTTTAGTTCCGGAAACTGAATATATCCGTCAGGAAAGCAATTCTTTTTTAAACAAATATTACAATGGAAACATCGTTTCTATGCTTACCTCTTACTTAGAAGATGATAAATTATCCAAAACAGAACTTGATACCTTGCGTCATCTTCTCTCTGATACTCACGAATAGGAGGAATTTATTTGTTTGATTTTGGAATCCATTTTTTAATATGCAATATTTTTATTTCCATTTTCATTGGAATCATGACAGGCATAAAACACTTATTGCGGAAATGTTTATCTGCCCGCATGCAGTATCGCCTTTGGTTTCTTCTGCTCAGTTTCATGGCTGTCCCTTTTTTACCTGCAAACATTTTCTCTATCTTGCAGAAATTTCCAGCCTTGCACCTTTCAGATTTTCCGAAAAGACTTTTTCTCTCTGTTCCTGATGGACAGGTTTTCATAAAAGAACATTCTGCCATTGAAAAAGTAAATGATTTTGCAGTCTCAATCAGCAGTAAAACATCCTCTCCTGTTCACTTACTCCTTTTTAGTTTATGGGCTGTCGGTGCTGTCACAATGTTCGTTTTAGCTGCACGTTCTTTTTTAAGGCTCCGCACTTTGGAACAATCTGCACTGCCATTACAAAATCAACAAGTAAAACGGCTCTATGAAAACTGTTGTAAAGAGATGCATTGCAAAAAGAAAATCCCGATATACAGTACCGCATTTTTGAAATCACCTGTTACTGTGGGGCTCATACACCCTCGCATTTACCTTCCGATTCATTTGATTTCAGATTTTAATGCAAAGGATATGCGCTTCATGCTTTTGCATGAATTACAGCATTGCCGTCAAAAAGATACGCGCATTGTTTTCCTTATGAATTTGGCTGGTATTCTATATTGGTTTAATCCTTTTGTCTGGTATGCCTTAAAGGAAATGCGATGTGATCGTGAACTTTCCTGTGATTCGGCTGTGCTGCATCTTCTTGACGAAACAGATTATCAGGCCTATGGAAACACACTGATCAATTTTGCCGAAAAAATTTCTCACATTCCTTTTCCTTATGCAACTGGGATGAGTGGAAGTATGAAGCAGATTAAACGGAGGATTCTCAATATCGCTGCCTTTCAAAAAGAAACAAAACGGGGAAAAGCGCGGGGATTTCTCATTTATATCCTCATTGCATTTCTATCATTGAGCTATGCACCTGTACTGGCTGCCGCAGGTTCTCCGCAAAATGAATACCGATTGCCAAACGATATGAAAAATATTTCCACCATTGATCTTTCCAATCATTTCAATGGCTATCAAGGCAGTTTCGTTTTATATGATACAAATCAAAACGCCTGGAATATTTTTAACATCGAAAATGCCAAAGAACGAATCGCCCCAAACTCTACTTACAAGATATACGATGCCTTACTCGGTTTAGAATCCGGTATCATCACTCCTGAAGATTCAGATATGACCTGGAATGGCGAAGATTATCCATTCGATGCATGGGAAGCCAATCAGACCTTATCTTCTGCCATGAAAAACTCTGTGAACTGGTACTTTCAATCCATTGATTCACAATTAGGATTTCACTCTGTAAAATCATTTTTACAGAAGATTCAATACGGAAATCAACAGACCGGTTCAGACATCGACTTATACTGGACAGATTTATCTTTAAAAATCTCTCCGATTGAGCAGGTCAACCTGTTAAAAAAATTCCATGACAACGAGTTTCAATTTGCTCCACAAAATATAGACGCTGTCAAAAATTCCATCCTTCTCTCTTCCGGTTCCAAAAGTTCTCTTTATGGAAAAACCGGAACTGGGCGGATTGATGGAAAAGATGTAAATGGCTGGTTTATCGGTTTTTGGGAAACCGCAGACAATGTATATTATTTTGCAACAAATATTCAGGGAGAAACCGAAACTACCGGAAGTAAAGCAACCGAAATCACAACTTCTGTGCTCTCGGAATTAAATATTGGGAAATAAAAAGCGAAAGAACCGACAGATTTCAAAAATAACTCCTGTTCGGTTCTTTTTGTTGTTCAATCAGATGTCACCTCGCAATTCGATACTGATATTGTGGAATCTGATGGATTCCATCTTCTAAAATCTTATTTCCCAAATATTGAAAGCTTCCATCTTCTCGAAATTTCACAGTAAGTTCATGTGTAATCACTGCGTCATTGGAAATGACCATATCACAAACCGCCTCCACTGTCAAAGTAAGCGCCCCATCCTGATGTTCCTCTACTTTTATTACTTCTGGTAAAGAAGTTCCAAAATGAGTCGGTGCGTAATTGCCACATCCAAGCTTTGCCCATACATACTCTTGTTTTTCTGCATCAAATGTAGCTATATTCCGCAACTGTTCTGCAGTAACAGGAAGATATTCTGACATCAGTTGTTCAAATTCCTCTGCGGGGATTCCATTTTTTCCTTCTTCCATAACAAATCTTTTTTGATATTTCATCTGGTAGAGGTATTCATATAGCCCATTGTAATCCAGCCCCTCTAAATGTTCACGATCCCAATTAGAACATAGTAAATTATTTCCTTGATATCCCAATGGCAACACACATTTTTTTGACAATTCAATACATTCTGCATCTAACGGTTTTACCCTGATCATACAACTTCCATCCACAATTTCTGATACTTCCGGCGGTTCCGGTACACACAATTCATAAGCAAACCATCCCTTTTCTGTGTATCTCCATTCTTTCATTCTTGTGTAAGAGCGATATGCAATCACCGGATCTCCTTCCTCATTCCAAACTGCTCTGACTGCTAACAGATACATCTCTTTCCCGTCATAAAGATATTTTCTTCTCTCAATACTTCCGTCTTGTAAAATATCATATAAAATTACATTTCCTTCAACTCCCTGCTCCGAACTGTGTAAGAAGTTTTCCATCACCTGATAATTTTCCATAACAGAGTATTCCTCAGAACTAATTACCGGAACTCCCCCTCTGCCGAGTATCTTTTTTATCTGCTCCATAACAGAATCTGTAAGAACTACATTCGATGCATATCCCTTATCCGCTTCAGCGTAAATATCTTGAACCAACTTCAAGGCAGCAATACTGTCTTTTTCTGCCTTCTCACGCTCTTCCTTTTTAATCGGAAGATGATATCCCTTTTCATAAGCCTCTTTGTTTTCATCTGAACTTTCTGCTTTTCGTTTTTCAGAAATTTCCAGGTTCTTATCGCTGCACGCACATAACAATATGCCGAAAACCAAAACAACTAAAACAACTCTTCGTTTTTTATTCATAAGCCTCTCTCCACTGTTCATCTGTCAATCTTGGTACATACCACCTCGGCTCATCTTCTTCTGGTGACAAAATTGTATTTGACACATAATGAATTTTTCCACCTTCAAGTGGTTCCACAACTAATTCGCTTCGAAATGCCTGATCCAGCATTTCAATTTCCCAAACAGCTTCTACCACAAGTTTTAATTTTCCATCACCCAGTTCTTCATAAGAAATCACTTCCGGATACGGTTCATAAGGAAACTCACAATCATAGAGTCCCCTCGGACGATAACGATAGCTCTGCGTATCGGGATTATAAACTGCATTTTTCTGAATCTGCTCACTCGTGATTGGAAAAAGTGTTTGTAATACACTTTCAAACTCTTCTTTCGGTATCTGATATTCCGCCCCCTCTTTCATCGCATACGGAATCTCTTTTCCATAGATACTCGGATACTTTAATTCATATAGATCATAAAAATTCAGGTTTGAATAATCCTCTTCCTTCCAGTTTATGATTAGCATATTATTCAACCTATATCCGATTGGAAGTACATATTTTTGATTTAATTCTCTAAGTTGCCGATCCAACGGTTTTACACGAAATCCTTTCTCTCCCGGCGGTCCGTCAAATCCCGGAGGATGATATTCTTCGATGAAAAAATATCCTTTTTCTGTATATTTCCAGGAATGTACCTTAAATTTATGATAATAAATCATACATGGTTTGTTATCCGTCCAGCGAACTGTGCTGACAATGGCATCCATATCATCACCATCTGTATGCAGTTCATAACGAACTACACCGCCCTGTTCTATGACAGAATATATCACCACATCTGCCGATTCTCCCCTTTTTGCCTTCTCACAATATGTTTCCACCTGCTCTGAATGAACCATATCAACTTGATCTTTCATATCTACTGCGGCATATCCCTTTTGTCCCAGATAATCAATTACTTGCTTTTGAAACTCCAGACTGTCCAGCAGCTTGTTTTCTGCTACCTTTTCATATAATTCTCTCGTTCCTTCCATCAACTCTTCAAAATCATCAGCAATCTCCTTCTGCTGAATATCTTGAACAGTTTCCTCGCTCTTTTCTTCCGGAGTTGTCTTACCACACCCAGATAGAACCATCACACATATAACCAGTAGTGCAATCACTTTTCGCTTCATACACATATCCTCTCAAATATTACAATTGTAAGTTTCTATTAAATCTTACAACTGTAATAGATAAAAGTCAAGAAAACTTTATTTGATACCAAGCGAACAATTTGAAATCTAAAAAGAGATAGACGCATTCCTGTAATTCATAAATAGCGTCAATAGACAAAAAAAGAATCTCACAGTATAATTAAGGCATCTTTCCGTATAAAAAATATCTTGGATTAATGGAAGTTAAGGGAGTAATATAGACATGAAAAAATTAATCGTTGACGATAAAATTGTATTAATACCTATGACGTCTCAGTTGTATCATATAGAAAGAAAAAATTATATAGCAGATCCTATGATGTGCGAAACACCTTACATTTATACGCCAGAGATCGCTCAAAAAGATTTTGAAAGAAAAGCAAATAATTGCAACAGAGTATGGTTTGCTATATTATTAGATGATATTGTAATTGGTGATGTATACCTTAAAAACATAGACTTACAAAAAGGTAGTGGCACCCTTTCCATTGTGCTTATTCAAAATTGCTATAAAGAAAAAGGCTATGGCACAGCGGTGGAAAGAACTGTCTTAGAGTACGGATTTAAAGAATTAGGATTATCGGTCATTTACGCTGATGTGGTTTTAAGAAATACTCGTAGCCAACATGTTCTTGAAAAAATAGGATTCGAATATTTACATGAAGATAGTTTTTTTAAATACTATAAATATACCCCAAAAGATACCAGCAATGCATTTTCTGTCAGGCCAAAGTATCCAAAGGAGTGATCCCTCTTTTGCAGCAGCGTTCCATAAATTGGTGCATTTAAGGTCTCGTCTTTTTCCAGCAAAGCAGAAAGTGGGGAACCATCTGTTCATAAAACGTCATCCAACTACCTCCATCGATTTCAATTTTTATTTCCTCTTTCTCGGTTTTGGCGCAGGCAATTCCTCATACATGGCCTTAAATAGACCTGTCAAAAATTGTTTACTATCAACCTCATCTACTAACAGCATTTCTTTTGCTCCTTCATAAGGCAATTCATAAGACATTGTCGGCATATAGGAAATCGCTGAGCTTACAGGTTTGATCAGCAGTCTGTCGTCGTAGATACCACCAACGATTTTCCCTCTATAATAGAGAATAAACTCTCCCATCATTGCCCTGTAATTGATTTCTTCCAACTCAGACAACTGCCCTAAAATAAATTGCAAATATTCTTTACTTGATGCCATAATCCACATCTCCGTTTCTTTTTACCAACCTTCACAAAAAAACTTTATTTTAATCCATTCTGTGAAGTTCCCATTTTATATTTCACCAATGTTTCAAGCCTGTTATCTCTCCGAACACATGACTTTACAATGTTTCATATAACAAGCAATCCCATATTTTAATATTTTCTCCACTCCGTTTTCTAAAAGCGTCTCCTCATACTTCGTTTCCTCTACTTGTTTCAGGGCTTTTTCGCAGACATTCAGAAGATTCCCGTCTCCTGCATACTTGATTTCAATGATGATCCCCATTTCACTGTCCTCTGTTTCTATCATAATATCACTGTACCCGTCCCCGGTTTCCCTGTTTGAAAATACTCCCCAGTCTTCTTTGACACCTAAAATGCCGAGCAAAATTCCATGGTAGAAATTCTCTTTTAATGATTTCTTCACAAATGTATCTTGAATACTGATTGTCTTTTTCAAGTACCCTTCAAAAAGACGTTCTACTTTTTCTGCATCTCCGCCTTTCAGTGCATCACAGAGCTGTTTTAACGTATCTCCGTCTTTTGCAACACCTTCCTTAAAATATTCCATGATCTGCGTTTTAAAAATATCCCGTACTTCCAGATTCGGAATTGCAAGTTTGTAATGACTGGCATCCAGTCGCTGCCTTTGTGTTAGATATCCGGTCATAAACAAAAGACTCCAGATATTTTCCACAGACTGATACATTTCCTGATAAGTAAGTTCCTGACGAATCTCTTTGACAATTTCTTCTCCCGCCAGCAAACATTCAATCTCGCGCTTTGTTGTAATATTTCCTGACATTTGAATGATTTTCTTGACTGCCTCATTACTACTGGTATGAACCCAATAATTTTCAGGAAAAGCCGCAGCATTCTCTTTTATTTTATCACAATGATTCAATACATCCCATGGACAATAGACATCTGTACTACCAAACCGATATCCATCATACCAGTTTCTCATTTCTTCATAATGATCTTCCCGATCATAATACCGCAGCATTTCTTTGACATCCTCATCCGTAAATCCAAAGTACTCATCAAAACGCTCATCTGTAATCGACAACACTTTCAGGTTGTTCAGTCCCGTAAAGATACTTTCCTTCGATATTCGCATACACCCGGTCATTACTGCAAATTTCAGGCTGTTATTGGTCTTCAACGTCTGTTCCAGTAAATTACGGATAAGAAAAACCATCTTGTCATAATATCCGTTTTCAAACGCTTTCGCCAATGGAACATCATATTCATCGATCAAAAGGATTACTTTTGTTTCATAGTGTTTCTCCAAAAGTTCTGACAAATTTTTTAAGCTCCAAAAAAGCGTAGCCTCACTCATATTTTCATCAAGAATCGCTCGATATTCTTTCTTCTCGTCCTCGTCCAGTTTATCACTCATTTTAAGGAATCCTGCCTTTTGCACTGCTCCCTTTATGGTCTTGACAGTTAACTCAAATGCAGCCTCATAAGAAGCAGCATTGATGCCTTTTAGTGAGATGGAAATAACTGGATGCTTTCCCATATATTCTTCACATAACTTTTTTCCACAACTCTTCATATGGATTTGTTTTTGCAAAACCGATCCGCACGACCCGGCTGCTGAACACTCCAAACTGCTCCTGCAATACCTGAAACGCTGCAAGCATCTCTTCTTTAGAAAGTTTCTTTCCGATCGTTGCGTGGGGAACCCATTGCATCGGACGATAACATTTGTGTACCCTGGCATCCGCTATTCTCAATAACTCCTTATAAACCTTCTCTGACAGTTCTTGCAGGTAAGTATTTAAAACCGGTGAAAGATACAGCACATTCGGGAAAAACGCTCCCACTGAACACCAGATTATCTCCCCGCTTTGAAACATATCTCTCGTTTCTTCAAACAGTGAGATTACCTGATCTTCGCTTCGCGTTTCAAATGCAGAAATCGTCAAATGCGGAGGTACATTTTTCTCAATCATAAATGGATTTCCGCTTCTTTTTGCAACCTGAGTGATGTATCCCTGAATTCGACTGGTCGTTTTTTCATCAAAATAAATCGATACTAAATACATTTACACTGCCTCTCTTCTGATTTTCCATCCTTTTCATATAAAAAGTGTCCGCTCCCACACAGGTCATTCGGACACTTTAATTTTTTTCTTCTATATTGTTTAGTACAGCTTCGCTCCGACTTTCTTCGGCTCATACCCTGCTTCTTTTAACGCATTCAAAATCTTGTGCTTATGCTCTGTTCCGAATGCTTCCATTGTAATACGCAGTTCCACAGCCGCATTTCGGTTGGTGCTGACAAACTGATTATGTTCCAGTTTGATGACATTTCCTTTTTCGTTTGCAATGATCGATGCCACTCTGACCAGTTCGCCCGGCTTATCCGGAAGAAGCACTGCAACCGAGAAAATACGGTCTCTCTGGATCAGTCCATGCTGTACGATAGAAGACATGGTGATCACATCCATATTTCCGCCGCTCAATACGCAGACCGCTTTTTTGCCTTTCAAATCCAGCTGTTTCAATGCAGCCACGGACAGAAGTCCGGAATTTTCTACAATCATCTTATGGTTTTCCACCATATCCAGAAATGCACCAACTAATTCATCATCATCCACCAGAAGAATCTGATCTACATATTTCTGCACATATGGCAGATTCTGTTTTCCAACCGCTTTTACCGCAGTACCGTCCGCAATCGTGTTGGCACTTGGAAGTTCCACCACTTCTCCGGCCTTTAACGCCGCAGTCATGCTCGCTGCTTCTCTCGGCTCCACACCGATCACCTGAATCTTTGGATTGAGCATCTTGGCAAGTGTCGCCACTCCTGTGATCAGTCCGCCTCCGCCGATCGGAACCAGAATATAGTCCACCGTCGGGAGCTCCTGAATGATCTCCATTGCGATTGATCCCTGCCCGGTCGCCACATCCAGGTCATCAAAAGGATGGACAAACGTATAGCCGTGTTCTTCCGCAAGCTTATATGCATACGCACATGCATCATCGTATACATCTCCATGAAGAATCACTTCTGCACCGTAGCTCTTTGTACGGTTCACTTTAATCAGAGGAGTTCCTGTCGGCATTACGATCGTTGCTTTGCATCCATAGCGTTTTGCCGCATATGCCACACCCTGCGCATGATTTCCTGCAGATGCTGTGATCAGCCCTTTATTTCTGTCTTCTTCTGACAACGTGCTGATCTTGTAGTAGGCTCCGCGCAGCTTATACGCTCCCGTATGCTGCATATTTTCCGGCTTCAGATAAATTCTGGCCCCTGTCTGAGCACTCAGATATTCGCTGTACACCAGCTTTGTCGGAGTCGTCACCTGTTTTACTACTTCACTTGCTTCTTCAAATTTCTCCAAAGTCAACATCTTCCATCCCTCTTTCTGTCGTTTTGACATATTTTTATTCTTCTGTTTCTTCCGTCTTGGAATCACTGTAAAACAACGCATTGACAAATTCATCTGCATCAAACTTCTGCAGATCATCAATAGATTCTCCAACCCCGATATATTTGACCGGAATTCCAAGTTCTGACTGGATCGCCACTGCGATTCCGCCTTTGGCTGTTCCATCCATCTTCGTCAGGATCACCCCTGTGATATCTGCAACCTCATTGAACTCTCTTGCCTGAGCCAGTGCATTCTGTCCGGTGGTCGCATCCAAAACAACCAGCGTTTCTCTGTACGCTTCCGGATATTCCCGGTCAATCACGCGGTTGATCTTTTTTAGTTCTTCCATCAAGTTCTTTTTATTGTGAAGGCGTCCTGCTGTATCGCACAATAAAATATCCGCTTTTCTTGCGCGCGCCGCTGCCACTGCATCAAATACAACAGAAGCCGGATCTGCACCTTCCTGGCCGCCGATCATCTCTACTTCTGCACGGTTGGCCCATTCTTTTAACTGCTCTCCAGCAGCTGCACGAAATGTATCTGCAGCTGCCAGAATGACTCTTTTATGCTGCTCTCTGAATTTCCCTGCCAGTTTTCCAATAGTGGTCGTCTTTCCCACTCCGTTGACTCCGATCACAAATACAACAGACTGTCTCTCCTCAAATTCGTAAGCAGTCTCTCCCACATCCATCTGCTCTTTGATGCTGTCGATCAGAAGCTGTCTGCAGGCAGCCGGTTCTTTGATATGCTGCTCTTTCACTTTCCGGCGCAGATCCTCTATGATCTCCGTCGTAGTATGCACTCCCAGATCTCCCATGATCAGAGTCTCTTCCAGCTCCTCATAAAAGTCCTCATCAATTTTGGAAAATCCGTGAAAAATACTGTCCATTCCGGATACGATATTATCTCTTGTCTTTGTCAGACCTGAGACAAGTCTTCTAAAAAACCCTTTCTTCTCTTCCATATGCTCTCCTTCCTTTTTTCTGACATCAGGTCAGATCTTCCTCCAGCAGATCTACAGATACCAGTGTGGAAATTCCTTTTTCCTGCATGGTGATTCCATAGAGCCTGTCTGCTGCCGTCATCGTTCCTCTTCTGTGAGTGATGACGATAAATTGAGTATGTTTTGTCAGCTTGTGCAGATACTGCGCAAACCGGTCTACATTACTGTCATCCAGTGCCGCCTCGATCTCATCCAGAAGACAGAACGGAGACGGTTTCAGATTCTGGATCGCAAATAACAGCGAAATGGCTGTCAATGCTTTTTCTCCACCGGAAAGCTGCATCATATTCTGCAGTTTTTTTCCAGGCGGCTGCGCAATGATCCGAATTCCTGCCTCCAGGATATCCTCGTCTTCCATCAGTTCCAGCGTTCCCTTTCCACCGCCGAACAGTTGCTTGAAGACCGCATCAAACTCTTTTGATATTCTTGCAAACTGTTCCTCAAACTGAGCACGCATTGCCGCGTCCAGCTCTGCAACAATCTGGATCAGCGTTTCTTTTGCCTCGACCAGATCCTCATGCTGTTCTTTTAAAAATTCATAACGCTCGGCAACCTGCTTATAATCCTCGATCGCATTGACATTGACGTTTCCAAGCTTACGGATCTCTCCTTTTAAAAACAGAATCTGTTTTTTCATAAATGCACGGTCTGTCAGTGTCTCATCCCTCAGCTTCAAAGCGCCATTGTAGGTAATCTCATACTCTTCCCACATATAGTTCATTTTTTTTTCGGACGCTTCCTCGCAATCCTCTTTCTGGCTTTCAAGTCTGAATAACTCTTTATCCAGCTCTGCCATATGACCGGACAGCGCTTCTCTTTGTTCCAGAAATGCCTTATGCTTCTGATTCAGCGCTTCTCTGTTTTCGGTCTGTGCCGTGATTTCTGTCTCAATTTCAGAAAATATCTCTGTGGATTCTTCGATTGTTTTTTTCAGCTCCTGAATCTTCTCTTCTCTCTGACTGATTTCTTCCGCTGTATTTCCTTTATTCTGATCCAGCTCTCCGGCTTCTTTCTCTAAACGAAGCATCTCCTGATCGATACGTGCAATATTCTCCTTGATAAAAAGATCCTGTTGCTGCAAACCTGCCAGCGATAAATGTACCTTTTCAGACTGTTGCAGCTGTGCAGCTTCTGCCTCGCGGTGAATTTCCAACTGCTTCTGCAATTCTTCGATTTTCTGATTCAGTGCAACTTCCAATTTTTTTGACGCTTCCAGTTCAACCTGAATCGACTCCCCGTTTTCACGGATCTCCCGCAGCGATATTTCCAGTTCTTCCTGTTCTTTTGCATAGCTTTCACAACGTTGTCTGGATTCCGCCTGCTGCCTTTGCACCTGTTCCACATTCATCCGTGCCGTGTTCTGACGGACAGATGCTTCTGTGATCTTCTGCTGGATCTCGTCGATCCCGGCATAACACTCTGCTCTCTGTGTCTTGATCGCACTGATCGAGTGCTCCATCTCTTCCATATCACGCTTTAACAACTTTACTGTTTTTTCAAACTCCTCGATCTCGCGGCGTCTGCTTAACAGATTGCTGGAGTTCTTAAACGCACCTCCGGTCATGGAACCTCCCGGATTGATCAGCTCTCCTTCCAGAGTAACCAGTCGGAGAGATTGCTTATATTTTCTTGCGATTCGGATTCCACAGTCAATATTCTCCACCACAATAGTCCGGCCGAGAAGCTGTTTGGCCAGGCCGAGAAAACGCTCTTCCACATGCACCAGGGTATGGGCAAGTCCGATCACGCCTGTTTCTTTTAGTGCATCTATCTGCCGCAGCTCTGCGCCGCCCTGCATACTTGTCAGAGGCAGAAATGTCGCGCGTCCGTACTTATTCTGCTTCAAATATGCGATCATCCGCTTTGCAGTCTCTTCATCGTCCGTCACAATATTCTGGATACTGCCTCCAAGCGCTGTCTCCACTGCAATTTCATATTCTTTTTCTACCTTGATGATGTCCGCTACAACACCGATCAGACCTTTTTCCCGGTCCTTGCAGTTCATAACACGACGGATGCTGTTTCCGTATCCGTCATATCGTTCTGTAATATTCTTCAGCGACTCCAGTCTGGAGGATTCTCTGTGATATGCAGTCTGACCGATCCGCAATTTTTCCTGCTTCTCATCCAATTGGCGCTGAAACTCTGCGATGTTCTGTTCATTGACAGAAATCAGATCCTGAAACGCTTGAATCTCCGCCGTGATCTCTTCGAATCCCCGTCTTTGCTGCTCTAATTCCCGTCCATACTGCTCTGCCTCACTGGACACTTCCAGAATCTCTCTGTGGATCTGAGCCCTTCTGGTCGTGATCTGCTGCTGTGTGGTATCAAAATGCTGGATCTTCGCCTGCGTCGATGCCCGATTGTTCAAAAGCCGCATAATCTCTTCTTTGCTCTGCTCGATTTCCATCGTCTCTTCTGCAATCTGTGACTGCACCTGGATCAGCTGCTCTTTTGCATCCGTATCCTGATTGGATATCCGCTCCAGCTGTCCGTGGATCGCTTCGCTGTCCTTTACAAATCCGGCTTTCTGCTCCTTCTTGGCATCCCACTCCTGCTGGATCGTACGGCGGCGATTCGCATAATGTTCTTCATTGATCCTGGCTGTATTGATCTGCTCTTTTAAAACATTGATCTGTCCTTCCAGCTGCTGCTTCAAAAGCGTTGTCTCATTCAGCTGGTTCTTCGATTTTTCGATCGCTGCATCAATCTCTTCCACCTGTGTCTCCACAGCCTGATATTGTTCTTTTGTTTCTTCATAGCGACTCTTTGCCGCTTCCATCTCATCAGAAGTAATCCGGACTTTTTCTTCCAGACCCTGAAGCTGATCCTTTAAACGCTCTGTCTCCAAAAGAAACATATGAATATCATAAACCTTCAGCTCTTCCTTCTTCTTCAGGTATTCTTTTGCCACTGCAGACTGCTTTTCCAACGGTCCGATCTGTTTCTCAAGCTCTGAGAGAATATCACTGACCCGGGTCAGATTGTTCTGTTCTTCTTCCAGCTTTTTCAGGGAAAGCATTTTGCGGCGCTTGAATTTTACAATTCCGGCTGCCTCATCAAACAATTCTCTTCTCTCTTCCGGTTTTCCGCTCAGAATCTTATCGATCTGTCCCTGCCCGATGATCGAATATCCTTCTTTTCCGATTCCGGTATCATAAAACATCTCATTGATATCTTTGAGTCTGCATCCGGTTCCGTTGATCAGATACTCACTCTCACCGGAGCGGTATAGCTTTCTTGTCACTGTCACTTCCGAATAATCCACAGGGAGCTGATGATCCGAGTTGTCCAGTGTGATGGCTACCGAAGCATAACTCAACGGCTTTCTGTTTTCCGTTCCGGAAAAAATGACATCCTGCATGGAACCGCCTCGAAGCTGCTTTGCTCTCTGCTCTCCCAGCACCCAGCGGACTGCATCTGCCACATTGCTCTTTCCACTTCCGTTTGGGCCCACGATTCCCGTAATTCCATTGTGAAACTCAAATTTGATCCGATTGGCGAAAGATTTAAATCCCTGTACCTCAATACATTTTAAATACATAAAACACCCGCTTTAGTTTTGTTTTTTCAGCTTCAGAATTGCCTTGTAAGCGGCTTCCTGTTCCGCTGCTTTTTTCGTCCGTCCGCTTCCTGTTCCATAGACAGTCTCCCCGATCTTCACTTCCACAGTGAAAGATTTGTTGTGATCCGGACCTTCTTCTTTAATCAGGTGATAAGAGATTCCCTCTTCCATATCAGCCTGTACGATCTCCTGCAAAATAGTCTTGCTATCATAAAAGAGTTTTTTGTTCTCCAGATCTGTCAGGATAAACCGATGAATGAACTCTTTTGCATTAGTAAAACCACCGTCCAGATAAATCGCGCCGATCAGAGCCTCCATCGCATCCGATGTCACAGACGGCCGCTGACGTCCTCCTGTTGCTTCTTCTCCCTTTCCGAGAAGCAGATAACTGCCCAGTTCGATCTCCCGCGCACAAAACGCCAGAGAAGGCTCACACACCATACTCGCTCTTGTTTTTGTCAGCTTTCCTTCCGATACTTTCGGTGATTCAAGAAATAAAAATTCACTGGACACCAGCTCTAAAACTGCATCCCCTAAAAATTCCAGTCTCTCATTGCAATGATATTTTTCCAGATGCTTTTCATTTGTATAAGAACTGTGCATCATCGCCTGCTCCAGCAATGAAAAATCCTGAAACTCATATCCTATCTTTTTTTCCAGCTCTTTTAAATTTTTCTTCATATTTTTCCCTTTATCTAAAACTTTTTGTTCCGGCCTGAATAATACAGTTTGGGTGCGCGACAGAATCACGCACCCAAACCGATTGCCAGAGACAAAAATCTCTTCTTGCCTTTTATTCTACTACTTTTTTAATCTGGTCTACTGCATCCTGCACTGTTGAAATCTTTTCAGCCTCATCGTTGTCGATCTCAATGTCGAATTCTTCTTCAATTCCCATGATAATCTGGAAAATATCCAGTGAGTCAGCTCCTAAATCATCCACAAATGTAGTCTCCGGATGAATGTCATCCTTAGAAACGTTCAGCACGTCTGCGATAATATCCTGTAATTTTTCAAATTCCATAGTTTTCTTTCCTTTCTTTGTCCCATTAATCTTCTTTTTTTTCTTCCTGTGCGGACTGGATCGATTCGCGGATCTTCTCGTTGATCTGCTGATTTTTAAATGTCACACACTGGATGATTGAATTACATACTTCTTTTGAAGTAGAACTTCCGTGAGTCTTGACTACCAGCCCATTCAACCCCAGAAGAGGAGCTCCTCCATACTCGCTGGCATCAAAATCCTTTAATGTAGCTTTCAGTGCCGGCTTCACAAGAAGCGCACCGATCTTACTGCGCAGAGACGTCATCATGCCGGCTTTGATCTTCTTCGTCAGAGCTCCGCCGACACCTTCATACAGCTTCAGGATCACATTCCCTACAAACGCTTCCGAAACGATCACATCCGCAGCTCCGTACGGAATATCTCTCGCTTCTACGCTGCCGATAAAGTTAATATCCCTGCAGTTTTTTAAAAGCGGAAATGTCTCTTTTACAAGCGCGTTTCCCTTTTCCTCTTCCGCACCGATATTCACGATTCCAACTGTGGGATTCTTCTTTCCTACCACATGTTCCATGTAAATCGATCCCATCTTCGCAAACTGCACCAGATGAGACGGTCTTGCATCTACATTCGCTCCGCAGTCAATCAGGAGAGATACTCCCTTCATCGTTGGGATCAGCGGTGCAAGCGGAGGTCTCTCCACGCCCTTAATCCTTCCTACGATCACCTGTCCGCCGACAAGAATCGCCCCGGAACTTCCTGCAGATACAAATGCATCTGCTTCGCCCTTTTTCACCAGATTCATCGCTACTACGATAGAAGAATCTTTTTTTCTCCGAATCGCCATGACCGGCGGCTCTGCCGTTTCGATCACTTCCGATGCCGGAATGATCTCAATCCGGTCTTTGGGATAAGTATATTCTGATAACGCCTTTTTCAGCAGTGCTTCCTGCCCTGTGAGCAGAATCTTAATATCATCTCTTTTATTAACAGCTTCTATCGCACCTTTTACCATCTCTGCGGGAGCATGATCGCCTCCCATGGCATCCAGTGCAACTCTTGTAATATCAGACATTTCTCTTCCTCCTAACGCTACTGCATACATTCTACTAAACATCATCCCAAAAATCAATATAAAAGGCTGATTTTAAGATACGAAAAATGGGGACTTTTTTGCAAAGTCCCCATTCCTTAATATCATTTTCAATTAGTCAACTGAAACGATTTCACGTTTGTTGTATGCTCCGCATGCTTTACATACTCTGTGAGGCATCATAAGCTCGCCACATTTGCTGCATTTTACCAGGTTTGGAGCACTCATCTTCCAGTTTGCTCTTCTCTTATCTCTTCTTGCTTTAGAAGATTTGTTCTTTGGACAGATAGACATAGGTTACACCTCCTTAAAATTCTTAAACAAATCACGGACAACTGACATTCTTGGGTCAAGAGCTGTATCTTCACAGTTACAGGTACCCATATTTAGGTTCTGACCACAAACGTTGCAAATGCCCTTACAGTCTTCACTGCATAGAACTTTCGTCGGCCATCCTATCAATATCTCATTATAGAGCATTTTGTCCACGTCAAGATGATATCCGCTTATGAAGTTTGATTCATCTAATCCTTCTCCCAGATCAGCATCCGAAACATTCAAATCAACATGCTTCGTAAAGTTCAGGTCAAACTCCTGCTTCACATCTTCAAGACATCTGTCACATGGAATCAGAATACATAACTCTGTATCCACATGAATAAGAAGCTCTCTGCCTTTCACATGCTCTGCAACAACATGAACCGGTTCTTTACTCACAATCGGAAATGCACCTGTTCTGGACTGAAACGTATCCATCTCCAACTGCACCGTCTCATCAACTGTCTTATGCTGTTCTGACAAAACGTCTGATAGGTTAATTAACATAATCATTACTCCTATTCATACCTAAACTATTATATCATGTTAATCCTATTTGTCAACAAGATTTTTATATTTTATTCACCGGCTTCTGTAAACAGTATCCTCCGCTGAAAAGGGCTGTCCGCTTTTGCGGGCAACCCTGCTGACTTTTTAAAATTTTCAGAAGCTTATTTGCGCACCAGTTCCAGTGTCTCACGTGCAATCGCAAGCTCTTCATTTGTAGGAATTACAAACACTTTTACTTTGGATCCCGGCTGAGAAAGTTCTACTTCCTTTCCTCTCAATCCTGTGTTAAGCTCATCATTGAACTCAATTCCAAGGTAGCCAAGGTAGCTGCATACCTGTCTTCTTACAATATCATCATTTTCACCGATTCCGGCTGTAAATACGATATCATCTACACCATTCATGGCAGCTACATATGCTCCGATATATTTTGCAACTCTGTAAGAGAATACTTCCATTGCAACCTGTGCCTTTTTATCTCCTGCTAAAGAAGCATCTGTTAAATCACGGAAATCACTGGAAAGTCCGCCTGAAAGTCCATACACTCCGGAATCTTTGTTCAAAATCTTCATCACACCGTCAACATCCAGATCCAGTTTGTGTGCCAAGAATTCCATGATCGCAGGATCAATGTCTCCGCAGCGTGTTCCCATTACAAGTCCTTCCAATGGAGTCAGTCCCATGGATGTATCTACGGATTTACCGTTTAAAACAGCTGTTACGCTAGATCCGTTTCCAAGGTGGCATACGATCGTCTTTGTCTCATCATATGCTTTTCCTAACAACTCAGCCGCTCTCTTAGAAACAAAGCTGTGGCTTGTTCCGTGGAAACCGTAACGTCTTACTTTGTATTTCTCATAGTATTCATATGGAAGTCCGTACATGTATGCTTTTGGAGGCATTGTCTGATGGAATGCGGTATCAAACACTGCTACCATCGGTGTGTTCGGCATCAGATTTTCACATGCTGCAACTCCGATCAGGTTTGCAGGATTGTGAAGTGGTGCAAGATCATTGCACTCTTCTACCGCTTTTTTCACTTCATCTGTGATCACTACAGAAGAAGCAAATTTTTCTCCACCGTGTACCATACGATGTCCCACTGCTCCGATCTCATCCAGGCTGTTTACAACACCTGTCTCAGGATTTGTCAGAGCCTCGATCACAAACTGGATCGCCTCTGTGTGAGTCGGCATTGCTTTTTCTGATTTTTCTTTTTCTCCACCTTCCGGCTGATAAGTCAGACGTCCGTCAATTCCGATTCTTTCACAAATTCCTTTTGCCAGAACCTCCTCAGATTCTGCATTGATCAGCTGGAATTTCAAAGAAGAACTTCCACAGTTGATTACTAATACGTTCATTTTTTTCCTCCTGAAAATTTTGTCATTTTATTCATTCTGATTTTAAGTTTTCTAAACAATTACTGTGCCTGAGCCTGTACTGCTGTAATCGCTACTACACCTTCGATATCCTCTGCGCTGCATCCGCGGGACAGATCGTTGACTGGTGCTGCAATTCCCTGTGTCAGAGGACCATATGCTTCTGCTTTTGCAAGTCTCTGTACAAGCTTGTATCCGATATTTCCTGCATCCAGATCAGGGAAGATCAGAACATTTGCATGTCCTGCAACCGGGCTTCCAGGTGCTTTGGACTCTCCTACTGCCGGAACGATCGCTGCGTCAAGCTGCAGTTCTCCATCCAGTTTCAGTTCCGGTGCCATCTCTTTTGCAAGTCTTGTAGCCTCTACAACTTTATCAACATCGGCATGTTTTGCACTTCCTTTTGTAGAATGTGAAAGCATTGCCACAACCGGCTCTTTTCCTGTCAGAGTTCTGAAAGATTCTGCAGAAGAAAGTGCGATATTTGCAAGCTTTTCAGGATCCGGATTCTGCTCCAGTCCGGAATCTCCAAAAATAAATGTACCGTCTGCACCCATATCGCAATCCGGCACTACCATTACAAAGAATGCGGATACTAATTTTGTTCCCGGTTTTGTCTTCAGGATCTGCAGACACGGACGAAGTGTATCTGCTGTAGAATGACATGCTCCGGATACCATACCGTCAGCATCTCCCATCTTCACCATCATAACACCGTAGTACAGATAGTTTGTCAGAAGAATCTCTCTTGCCTGCTCTTCTGTCATTCCTTTTTTCTGTCTGAGTTCTACCAGTTTTGCAATATAGCTCTCTGTCTTGTCGCTTGTAGCAGGATCTACGATCACAGCTCCTGTGAGATCAAATCCGGCTCCGTTCTTTTCGATCTCTTCCTTGCTTCCTACAAGGATCAGGTCGGCAGTCCCCTCTCTTAAAACTGCCTCTGCAGCCTGGTAAGTTCTTACGTCTTCTGTCTCAGGAAGAACGATTGTCTTTTTGTCAGCTTTTGCTCTTGCTTTAATTTCATCAATAAACGCCATTGTTTAAAGCCCCTTTCATTTGTTTCACTTGCTTTATTATAACGCAAATAAATTTTGTATACAAGTAGCTCTTATGTGCATTTTTAAGTACAATTTTCTCTATTTCTCTATGCTTTTCAGTAATATCGTCAAACATTTAACGAGTATTTTACTTATTTTTTTCAGGACTTTTCCGTTTTTTCAAGAAAAAACGGAGCTTTTTAGAGTCCACTCCAAAAAGCTCCGTTATACATCGTCTTTTTTCTGTCAATATATCTCAGATATGGAAAAACGCAGTTACGATCCGGAAATATACCAGAATCGTACAGGTATCCAGAATTGTAGTGATCAAAGGTGCCGCCATGATCGCCGGATCCAGACCGATCTTCTTTGCAGCCAGAGGCAAAACGCAACCGATCGTCTTTGCCATAACAACAACAGCAATCATCGTAATTCCGATCGCCACTGCCAGCATCACATCCTGATCGTACATAATATAGATGCGAAGCCCATTGACCATCGCCAGAATCAAACTGACTACAAGTGCAATCCGCACCTCTTTGAAGATCACCCGGAAAATGTCCTTGAACTCAATTTCACCTACTGCAATTCCCCGAATTACCAGTGTAGAACTCTGGGATCCGCAGTTTCCTCCTGTTCCCATCAGCATCGGGATAAATGTGATCAGAACCGGCATTACTGCCATCGCACTCTCATATCGCCCCAATATCTCTCCTGTCACAGTCGCTGATAACATCAGAAGCATTAACCAGAGACTTCTGTTCTTGGCATGTCGAAATACCGAGGTTCCGAAATAAGAGCCTTCACTCGGACTGACACCGGCCATGATACTGATATCTTCTGTCGCCTCATCCTGCAAAACGAACATAGCGTCGTCTACTGTTACAATCCCGACCATACACATCTCATGGTCAATGATCGGAATCGCGATCAGTCCGTACTTCCGGATTGTCTCTGCCACTTCCTCCTGATCATCCAGCGTCTTTGCGTAAATGACATTCTCATCCATGATCTCTTCAATCTTTCTGGATTCACCGGATGTTAAAATGTCCTTCACATCCACAACACCGATCAGCTTTTTCTTTTCTGTCACATAACAGGTATAGATTGTCTCTTTATTAATACCAACCTGACGGATCTTCAAAATGGCATCTGCCACAGTCATCTCTTTGTTCAGACTGATATAATCGATATTCATAATACTTCCGGCACTGTCTTCCGGATAATTCAAAAGCGCATTGATCTTCTGCCGCGTCTCTTCGTCTGTCGCCATCAACAGTCTGTCCACCACATTAGCAGGCATCTCTTCCAGAACATCTACTGTATCATCCACATACATCTCTTCCATGACTTCTTCCAGCTCGGAATCCGTCAGCGCATTGATCAGTACCTCTCGAGTATCACTGGTCATGTCTGTAAACACTTCTGCAGCCTCTTCTTTTGCAAGCAGTCTAAAGAGCAGGATCATCTGGCGTTTATCGATCTTTCCATATTCCAGTCCATCCTCCAGCATTTCCACAATATCTACAGGGTGCATGTTTTCCATTTCATCTTTTAATTCTTTAAACTCCCGCTTTTCCAGCATTGATAACAATACATCGTATTCCATAATCACATCCACCTTTTTTGATTTGTTCTTGCCGTCCTTTTATAGTATAATAGGTAATAAAATGATATACAAGGAGATTTTTATGAAAATTGTCGGTTTAATCACAGAATACAATCCTTTTCACAACGGACACCAGTATCATATCCAAAAATCGCTGGAAATCACAGGCGCCGATGCAGCCATTGTCGTGATGAGCGGAGACTACGTGCAGAGAGGGACTCCCGCCATTATGCCAAAGCATCTTCGTGCGGAAATGGCATTAAAATGCGGTGCCTGTGCAGTCTTTGAGCTGCCTGTCTGCTATGCGACCGCCACTGCAGAATTATTTGCGCTGGGAGCTGTCTCCTTTCTGGATCAGCTTGGCGTTGTAGATTACCTCTGCTTTGGCAGTGAGTGCAATGATCTTGACGGACTGACAAAAATTGCTGATATCCTCTGTGATGAGCCTGACGAATATACGAAGTTTCTCAAAGAAAATTTAAGAGCAGGTATGTCGTTTCCTGCTGCCCGCCAGGATGCGTTGTCTTCCTACATGGGAATTTCAGACTGTTCCTTTTTATTAAGTGATCCGAACAACATTCTGGGGATCGAATATTTAAAAGCATTGCGACGTGTGAAAAGCAGGATACAGCCGTTTACTATCAAGCGCATGGAATCCGACTACCACGATCAGACGCTGCGCTCTACTTACAGTTCGGCTTCTGCTATCCGTTCTCTCCTTGCATACTCGAGTTCTGTACTCCAGACACAGCAGGTTACCGGAGAGACTTTCGAAAATACACCATTTTCCAGTATTTTAAATGAACTGGAAGATCAGGTGCCAAAAAGCTGCCTGGCACTTTTAAAAGATTATCACAAAGTGTTATATCCGGTTTATCAGAACGATTTTTCGCTTCTGATGAAATATAAGCTTTTGAACAAAACACCTCAGAGTCTCATTCGCTATATGGATGTTTCCGAAACACTTGCCAACCGGATCCAGAACAATCTGAATGATTTTTTTAACTATAAGCAGTTCTGTGAATTATTAAAGACCAGGGAGCTGACACAGACAAGAATCAATCGCGCACTTCTGCATATTATGCTTGGTCTGAAAAAAAACAACGTGAGAGAATATATGGAAAACGGCGGACATTTCTATGCCAAACTTTTAGGTTTTCGAAAAGACAGACAAGATCTGCTTTCTGTCATTGCCAAAAAAAGTGCTCTGCCGCTGCTCACCCGCCTTTCCGATACTGACAGTATCTCCGAAATCGGTCAGAAAATGCTCCGACATGATATTTTGGCATCCAATCTGTATCAGTCTGTGATCACGGATAAATATAAGACCGCTTTTCGAAATGAATATAAACAGCCAATGCTGAAGATATAGAAAAGGAGATTACATTATGAAACGTCCATTTACCAGACCGGAGAAAAAACAGTTACTAATCTTTGCTTTGATCGCCTTTGGCATTCCTTATCTGATGGGAATCCCGATGGCGTTCGGATATCAACGGGGAACTTCTCTGGATTTTTTTGCAAATGCCCAGATGTATTATCCGGCTGCCGGAGCCATTGTCGTCTTTCTTCTGACAAAAACAGAGTTTCCGATGCCCCGGCGGTTTTTCTATGGGTACCTTGTACTAACTGTACTGTTTGCCATCAGCTCTGTACTCAGTGTACTTATACCGGATGCCAACCTGTGGGTTATGGTCATCAATATGCTCACAATTGCCGGCAATCTGGCTCTCTGGGTTTTGTTTCTTCTTGACAAACGTGAAGTCCGCTTTATCTGGGGACTGACCTGGTCCGGGCCTGACAGCAGAAGACACTTTCTGTATGTAGTTCTGTTTTTCATGCTGTTTACAGGAAATCTTCTGATTTCCAGCTTCACAGACAATACTGCAGATTCCTTCCTCGCTCTTTTTGCTTCTCCGATGTTCTGGCTGTCACTGCTTTCTTTGTTTGTCAGCTTTTTCCTTGTCTTCTCCGCTTTCTTCGGAGAAGAGTATGGATGGCGTTACTTTTTGCAACCGATCCTGCAGGAGCATTTTGGAATGCGAAAAGGAGTTCTCATCCTTGGTGTATTCTGGGGATTGTGGCATCTCCCGCTGAACCTGTTTTACTATGCACCTGATACAAGGCTTCAGAGTATTGCCGCACAGCTTATCACCTGTATTGCACTGAGCGTATTCTTTGCTTTTGCTTATATGAAAACAGACAACATCTGGATCCCTGTCATCCTGCATTTTATGAACAACAATATTGCAGGACTGATCAGTGGAGGCACTGTTTCCGGAGCTGTCATAGAATGGAAAACGGTTTTGATACATCTTATTTTCTATAGTATCTTCTTCCTTCCATTTCTGGCATCCAAAGTGTTTCGGGAGTCAGAGACAGAAAAGAAATGATTGCATAAAATGAACATGGGAGATTGCACAAAATAGTTGCGTATCTCCCATGTTTCCATTTATACCTTTTCATTATTTTTTACTATGTGCAGCGTACCCCTTTTTAATTGAAAAACAACATCTGCCTTTTTCGCAATTTCATTTGAATGAGTAACAATGACTGCACATTTGTTCATCTGGTGTACACTGTCTTCCAGTATTTGCATAATGGACATTGCAGTTTCTTCATCGAGGTTTCCTGTCGGTTCATCAGCCAAAATAACGGGTGCTTCTGAAGCCAATGCCCTTGCAATCGCTACACGTTGTTGTTGACCGCCGGAAAGTTGTAACACATTCCGTTTCATTTCCTCTTTCGTCAATCCCATTTTTTCTAAAACCGGTTCCGGTGGTAATTTACTTGTCAATTTTACGTTTTCTAATGGTGTCATATAATCAATGAGATTATATGCTTGAAAAATAAAGGAAACATGGTTCCGGCGATGATTTGCGAATCCTTTTTCCGTAATATCCTCTCCATTAAATAATATCTTGCCTTTGGCGGGACTATCTAATCCTCCCAATAAAGAAAGTAATGTTGTTTTGCCACAACCAGACGGTCCTAAAATCGCATATATTTTTCCCAGTTCCATTTCTGCGCTGATATTACTAAATATATTCTTTTTCTTGTCATAGCTATAACTTAAATTTGAAAACGATAATATACTCATAATCACATTTCTCCTATTCCATTTTAGTTAAAATATCTTTCGGTTGTAAACGAATGACCGTATAGGAAGCAACAATAACCGCAAGACAAATCAAAATAACACCAATGCCAAATACTTTAAGCATATCTGATGTGGCAATCTGAACGGTCAATTTGGATATATTTTCTCCCAATCTGCTGACAATGAATGAACCGATTTGATTGGCAAGTCCAAAAGATAATGCCGTTGACGCAAACATAGATAGTATTGCAATCCATATATTTTCTGTCAGGAACTGTCCGACAATTTCTGCCTTGCTTCGACCAACTGCAAGTAAAACAGCAATTTCTTTCTTACGGTTTCTCGTCCACAAAACAAGGAACAATACAATAACAAGCATGCCAATTGCAGTAATTGTTAATACAGCCGTATCAACCATACTTCCAAAAGAAGACAATGGGGTGGATACTAAGTCAAAATCTTCTGTGTTGACATCGAAAGTAAATGTTTTGCCTTTTACTTCTGGAAGGTTTTTGATGGTTTCCATAAGCTCTTTGGCTTCCTCTGGAGAGTGCGTATAAATATCAAGATTGTCATATCCCTCCAATTTTTCATTTACTCCGTCATAAAACTTTTTCAGACCATCCATATCAATATAACCACTGTTTGCAGGAATCCCATCAGGTGTGATCGCTTGTTTTGTCGTACCCTCTGTACCACTATAAATTCCTACAATGGTAAAGGTACTTTCCGTTTTTCCTGTTTCAAACTCTTGAAAAGTAATTTTATCTCCTACAGAAAGATTGTTTTTGTCTGCCAATTCTTTTGAAATCAAAACTGTGCAAGAGTCATCAGGATTAATATGTCGTCCTTCTTCCAGTTTATGTGTTCCATTTAAAAATTTTATATCTAAAGAAGAATCCAATACTGCAGTATAAGGGATTGACAAACCTGGTGCATTCACCATGCCCGGAATCGGCTCGAAATTTTCCGGAATCCCCCAATAGCCACCATCCATTTTAGCGTTATAGCTCACAACATTGGGAAGTTTTGAAATTACACTTATTATTTTTTCTGTAATACGGTCGCCATTATAGGTATATCCAGAAGCCCCATTTCCGAAATCCTCAGCCGGGCCAAAATTATTCTGATTGTTCATGTCAATTTCCATACGAAGGGAAGCACCTACAGTTTCCTTTATCTGCTTTGTTCCTTGCAAAACAGCTTTCTCGCTGGAAACTGCAATCAAAACAGTTGCAGACAGCAGAGTAAATGTCAAAAACAGAATCAGCGTACGTAATTTCTGTCTGACACAGTATTTTAAAGCTCGCTTAAAAAAGTTCATATAAATCCTCCTAACTCATTTTGGTTAAAATCTCTTTCGGTTTTAATGACAGGATCACTCCACTGCACACAAGCACTGTCAAAAGAACACCCAGATTTTCTAAAATGAGCAATATGACAAAATGCAGGAAATCTGGCTGCAAGTAGTTCTTATGAATCGTTGATTGTGTTATGAAATCAAACAGCAATGAATTTAATGTATCTGCAAGCGGAAGAAAGATAATGATTGCCACTAGAAAGCCGATCCACAGCAGAATCATTGCCTCTATCAGAAATTGCCCGATAATCTGCTGTTTCGGTTTTCCTACGGCAAGTAAAATGCCGGCTTCCTGCATTCTTCCACGAATCCTGAATGTCAGTATCAGCATAAATACCAGAAATCCCAATACTGCAGCAACCGCAAGCAGTGCGACAACGATCTTTTGCATACTTTGAAGCTGTTCTGCAATCTTAGAATACTTGAAGTCATTCGTATTGATGACATGGTTGTTCCAGGCAATCGAATCAATCCCTTTTATTTCTGATACCATCTTGTCAAGATGCAGTGGGTCGGCAATGAAAAAAGAAATCTCGCCCTCATAAACACCTTGTTCCTGCTCCTGCAAATTGACTAGCAGTTGACTATCTGAAAAAATAAGATTTTCGGCTTTTTTCGCTGTCGGATTTAAAGCATTATCGGAAGCATTTTTTATATCGTAGATTCCTTTGATCTCCACTGTTTCATATGCACTTTTTTCTTTCATCAGGTCTGTATATACACCATTGTCTGAACCCAGTTTTGCATGGGTAAGAGTTATCTTATTTCCAACAGCAAGATTGTTTTGTTCGGCAAGGGCTTTACTGATAAGAATTTTCCCGTTGTCCTCTGATTTGATATGTTTCCCCTCTGCCAGTTCGTATTCCTCATCCAAAAAGGCTTGACACAAGCTGGAATCACGCACCGCTTTTACAGTTCCCATATTGCTTTCTTCACTGTGTCCTGTCCCTGCGAGAAATAACAGGTTTTCTCCCTTCACATAGCCGGAATGTTCTGTATTGTAGCATTTCAGTTCTTTTCCAACGTTAGAAATAACCCGCCGAATGGACTGCTCATCCATAACAGGTGTCCCCTTACTGGAAACCTGTCCATTATTCACATCGAACTGTTCATAAGGTCTGATATTGAAAGAAGCACCAATATTGGAACGCAAATCCTCAGAAACCTGCCGGATCCCCAAATAGACCACACTTCCTGTCAGCAAGGAGAATGAAATCAATAGAAATACTATTCCAAGCAATAAATTTTTTCCTTTTTTGCGGGTCAGATAGAGAAATGCCCGCTTTCCTACATTCATAAAAACACCGTCCTTTCTTTATATCTGCAGTATAAGAAAGGACGGTTTCACTCCGATTTAGATTCCATTTAATTTTAATTTAGATTATGTGAATTTAATGTGATTTTGAAGCAGACACTGTCTTGCCGGTTCTCAATCGTATATGACAGACCATGCTGTTCCAAGATAATTTTTACAAGATATAGTCCCAACCCGCTTCCGCCGGTCAATTTATTATGTGATTTTTCCACACAATAGAATGGAGTAAACAGTTTATCCAAATCTTCATCCGGAATATTTACACCACTGTTTCTGACAAGAAGAGAATCAAAAGACAGTTCTAACCCCAGTTTGGCACCAACAGGGGAGTGCCGTATTGCGTTGTATTCATTTCCAGCTTTGATATCGACAGGATTTCCTTTACAAGCTGTTCCATATTTTCAATTTCTTTTAATGTTTCCGGAAGTATCGTTCTCGTGTCCTTATATCTTCCAATTTCCATAATCATACTTTCCACCTGCCCTTTGATTATGGTGATCGGGGTTTTCAATTCATGGGAAGCTGTCGCAAAAAAATGCTGACGCTGTTTGTTCAGTTCGTCAATATGCCCCATATCCCGCGTCAGTCAACAACTCATATAAAACAGACTGTATTGCTGTTTCATCTTCCATAATCAATATACGTTCTTTCATGTAAGCACCACCTGAGAATTTATAGATTACAGCAATTCTAACACAAAATGATTTAGATTTGATTTAAAAAATGTCCGAACACCCCATAAAATGAGGTTATTCGGACATTTTTCATAATGCCAGCGGCAATCACCGTACCTTTTTCATACAGGTCACTGCCATGGCTCCGGGACCGATGTGACAGGCAACGCTCAGAGAAAGCGGACCTTCTACAATTTCGTATTCCGGAAACTTCTCCGCGATCTCCTGTTTCCATTCCTGTGCCTCTTCTTTGCTGCAAGTATAAGCCATTCCCAATACCATGTCTTCTCTGACCTCAGAAAAGCGTTCTTCCAGATCCTTTTCAATAGCTTTGAGCATGGTGCGTTTCGCGGCTTTCCATCCTCTTACTTTTGAAAATGCATCCAGTTTTTCTCCCTGAATCTGAAGCACCGGTTTCAGGTTCAATACCGTTCCGAGCGCTGCGGCAGCCGGTGTAACACGTCCGCCCTTCTTCAGATATTTTAACGTATCCACGGTAATATAGATACTTGCCTGCAACTTTTCAGCCTCCAGTATCTCCTTGATCTCAGATGCAGATTTTCCTGCATCCCGGAGCACGATCGCATCTTCCACCGATTGCTTCTGTGTCACAGAAATTCTCTGGTTGTCCACTACACAAACCTTTCCCTCGTATTCCTGAGACAGAGACTGTGCCGCATGACAAGTGCTGCTCAGTCCGCTGGACATTGGAATGTGCACGATCTCATCGTACTCTTTCAGCAGCTCGTCCCAGCATTCCATGACTTCACCCGGAGATGGCTGAGACGTGGAAATATCCGAATTGTCTCCCAACCGTTTGTAAAACTCTTCCTGCGTCAGCGTAATATCTTCCAGAAACAGCTCCCCGTCAATAAAAAACGGCATGGGGATCACATAAATTCCCATCGATTTTCCCATTTCCTGCGTAATCCCACTGTTGCTGTCCGTTACGATTGCAATTTTTTTCATCTTTTCTCCCCTGTTTCTAGTTTTTAAAACTATGGATCGGCGCCGGAATTCTTCCTGCCCGATTTACAAATGCCTCACAGCCGAACTCATTCACCGGCATGATCGGCGCATAACCCAGAAGTCCGCCGAATTCGACAGTTTCTCCCACATCTTTTCCGATCACCGGAATAATGCGGACTGCTGTCGTCTTCTGATTTACCATACCAATGGCCATCTCATCTGCAATGATCCCAGAAATCGTCGCTGCAGATGTCTTGCCCGGAATTGCGATCATATCAAGACCAACAGAGCAAACACAAGTCATGGCTTCCAGTTTTTCCAAGGTCAGTGATCCTGCGTTCACTGCATCGATCATTCCCTGATCTTCACTGACTGGAATAAATGCACCGCTGAGGCCTCCTACATAAGAGGATGCCATCACACCGCCTTTTTTCACCTGATCGTTGAGAAGTGCCAGTGCCGCCGTTGTTCCCGGAGCTCCGACTCTCTCCAGACCAATCTCTTCCAGGATCTCTGCCACACTGTCTCCGATTGCCGGAGTCGGCGCCAGTGACAGATCGATGATCCCAAACGGGATTCCCAGACGTCTGGACGCCTCTCCGGCTACCAGCTGTCCTACTCGTGTCACCTTAAATGCAGTCTTTTTGATTGTCTCGCAAAGCTCCTCAAATCCTTTGCCGCGCACCTTTTCCAACGCTTTCTTTACAACTCCCGGACCGCTGACACCTACATTGATCACTGCATCAGCCTCTGTCACTCCGAGGAATGCGCCTGCCATAAACGGATTGTCATCCGGTGCATTGCAGAAGATCACCAGTTTCGCGCAGCCAAAGGAATCATGCTCTTTTGTCGCTTCTGCCGTTGCTTTTACCATCTCTCCGCAAAGCCGCACTGCATCCATATTGATTCCGGTTCTGGTGGAACCTACATTGACCGAACTGCACACTCTTTCCGTTCTCGCCAAAGCCTGAGGGATGGAACGGATCAGATTCTCATCACTTTTGGTCATTCCCTTGGAAACCAACGCAGAGTATCCTCCGATAAAATTAACTCCAACCTCTTTTGCCGCACGATCCAGTGTCTCTGCTATGGTCACAAAATCTTCCGGACACTTGCATGCAGCACCGCCGATCAGAGCAATCGGTGTAATAGAAATTCGTTTGTTTACGATCGGAATTCCAAATTCTCTTTCAATATCTTTTCCTGTTGACACAAGGTCTTTTGCAGTTACTGTGATTTTTTCATAAATCTTTCGGTTCAATTCATTCAAATCCGAATCAATACAGTCCATCAGGCTGATTCCCAGTGTGATGGTACGAACATCCAGATTTTCCTGCTCGATCATCTTATTAGTTTCGGAAACTTCATACATATTAATCATGGTCTTTATCCTCGTCTCTGCTTATTCTTATAATCTGTGCATCTTTTCAAAAATTTCTTCTTTCTGGCACTGGATCTTTACCCCAATCTCTTCGCCCACCTGCTCCATCTCATCACAGATCACTTTAAAATCTTTTTCGATTTCTGAAATATCTACAACCATCATCATATTGAAATATCCCTGTACGATCGTCTGGGAAATATCTAAAATATTGATCTTACTTTCTGCAAGGTATGTACACACTTTCGCGATAATTCCCACAGTGTCTTTTCCTACTACGGTTACGATACATTTTTTCATGGTTTTTCCTCCTCAAGTTAAACGGTGATAATCTCTGAAATACTGTCCCTTTTTGCCACTGCCATATTCAAGTCTTCCCCTTTATATGCATTATCCCCTAATGTCACTTCCAGTTTGACAGTCTCATATGCCAGACTTTCATAATTATTTTCTTTGCTCAAATGCCCCAGAACAATATGTTTCAAATTATCATGTAGTATATCACAAAGGAGACGTCCTGACAATTCATTCGACAAATGTCCTTTATCTCCCATTACTCTTCGCTTCAGCGGATATGGATATGGTCCCACTTCCAACATATGCAGATCATGATTTGCCTCCAGAAGAACTGCATCCAGATTCTGGAGATGGGACACCGTGTATGCATCATAGATTCCCAGATCTGTCGCTACTGCCACAGATTTGTCTCTGCACTCCAGACGGTATCCGGTCGGTTCGTTGGCATCATGGGAAATTGCAAACGGATTTACCCGGATATCCCCCAGCATAAAGGATTCATCACTGTGTATCACATGATACAATCCTTCCGGCATGGCTCCCAGTCTGGAATACGCCTGAATCCCCGCAATCGTTCCCGGAGTTGCATAGATCGGGATCTCATATTTTCTGCTGAACACTCCAAGTCCCTGAATGTGATCTGAGTGCTCATGAGTGATCAGAATCCCGTCTAACTCCTCCCCTTTGATCTCCAGCTCCTTTAAACCGGCATCAATTCTTTTTTTACTGATTCCGGTATCGATTAGTAAATGTGTATTGTCACTGCCTACATAGATGCAGTTTCCACTGCTGCCACTGGCAATGCTGCATAATCTCATAGTATCTCTCCTATTTGTCGTCTTGTTTCTTCGATCTCTTTGCTGTTGTCGATCACCCGGGTACAGTTTTTCCGAAAATACGCTTCCGGACTCTGGCTGCGTATCATATCTGTAATTCTTTCATCACTATATCCCCGGGATGCTTTCAGCCGCTCTCTTCTTACCGATTCCTCTGTATAGATAAACCATGTTTCTTCACAGATTTTGGCATATCCTGCTTCCAGAAGAAGAGCAGCCTCCAGTACGTACAGCTCTGTCTTCTCTTTTCTTTTTTCTTCGATATCCAGAAGCACCTGCTGTTTTACCGCAGGATGGACGATCCCATTGAGCTGTTCCAGCTTTTCACTGCTCTGAAACACAATTTGGGCCAGTTTTTTGCGGTCCAGCTCTTCGTTTTCATCTAAAATCTCTCTTCCAAATGCTTCTACGATCGCTTTCCAGCAGGGAGTGCCCTTTCTCTGCAGCGCTTTTGCAACTTCATCAAGCTGTACTACAACTGCATGATATTCTTCCTCCAGCAGCTTTAAAACTGCACTTTTCCCGGAACCCACTCCACCTGTAATTCCAATTACCTTCATCACTATTTTGCCTCGTACCAGTTTTTTCCGACCTGCATATCCGCGATCAACGGCACATCTAAGGAAGCCGCTGTTTCCATCTGCCGTTTGAGGATCTCTTTCACTGTCTCGATCTCATCCGGATGTGTCTCGATCAGAAGTTCATCATGAACCTGCAGGATCATACGGGATTTCATCTGTTTTTCTTTCAGTTCCCGGTTGACTCCGATCATGGCAATCTTCATAATATCTGCCGCAGTTCCCTGGATCGGCGCATTCATTGCCACACGTTCTCCGAAATTCCTCTGCATAAAATTGCTGGATTTTAACTCCGGTATCGGACGTCTTCTTCCAAACAATGTAACGGCATATCCTTCTTCTTTTGCATGCGTCACGGAATCGTCAAGAAACTTTTTGATTCCCGGATACGTCTCAAAATAACTTTCAATATACTGAGACGCTTCTTTTCTCGTGATACTCAAGTCCTGACTCAATCCAAACGAACTGATCCCGTAAACAATTCCAAAGTTGACTGCCTTGGCATTTCGTCTCTGCAGATCTGTCACCTCGTCAAACGGAGTCTTAAACACCTGAGACGCTGTCATTCGGTGAATATCCTGTGCCTCCCGGTATGCCTGGATCAGATGTGCATCTCCGGAACAATGCGCCAGTATACGCAGCTCAATCTGCGAATAATCCGCATCAATAAATACATAGCCTTCCTGAGGCACAAATACTTTCCGGATCAGCCTTCCCAGTTCCATTCTTACCGGAATATTCTGCAGATTCGGTTCTGTACTGCTGATCCGCCCGGTCGCGGTAATCGTCTGGTTAAACGTTCCGTGAATCCGTCCATCTGGTCCGATATAATTTGCCAGTCCGTCTGCATACGTAGATTTTAACTTTGTAAGCTGACGGTATTCCAGAATCTTATCCACGATTGGAAATTCCGGAGCCAGCTTTTCCAGTACATCCGCCGCAGTCGAATATCCTGTTTTTGTTTTCTTGGCATGAGGCATCTGCAGCTTTTCAAACAAGATCACACCCAGCTGTTTCGGAGAATTGATGTTAAAATTCTCCCCTGCCATCTCGTAAATCTCGGATTCCAGCTGTACGATCTGTTCGCCCAATTGTTCTCCATATTTTTTCAGCTCCTCAGCCTCAATGCGCACCCCGGCCTGTTCCATATCAAATAAGGTAAATACAAGCGGCATCTCAATTTCCAGAAACAGCCTGTCCATCTGCTCCTCTTTGAGTTTTTCCATCAAATTTTCAGATGCCGCATAAGCAGTATATGCTTCATAACAGCTCTTTGTCCACTCATCTGCCTTGTCATCGATCATCAGCCCCAGCTGTTCTCTTGCCACATCTTCATAGGTATAATCATTTTTCAGCGGATTCAGAAGATAGGCTGCCACTGTTGCGTCAAAGCAGTTTTTCTGACAAACCGCGCCCAATACCGGGAGATATTTTTTCAGATCAAACATGACAAAACGCCCGGCAGAACGTGCCACATCCGAAAGCTGTGCAAACAATGCATCCATATCTGTATCCATACTGCATGCAATGGAATACACCTGATCTTTCCCGTATGCCAGAGCAATCCTGCCGTATCCTGACGGATGTGCGAATAACGGCAGCACATTCCCGTCACATTTGATCAGTGCAGCTCCCACACACTCTGCCTTTTTTGCCTCTGAGAAAATTCGCTCGATTTCTTCCTGCTCTGTTACTTCCCGGAATGCTTTTTCAACTTCATTTTCAGCTGCTTCCACATCAAACTTTCCGAGCAGATTTTTAAACTGCAGTTTCTGGAACCACGTATATGCCTCTTTGGTGAACATATTTCCATGCTTTGCATCTTCCAGAGAGAACTCCAGTTCTGCATGCGTATTAATGGTCGCCAGAACTTTACTCAGTTTTGCCTGTTCCCAGAATTCTTTTAAATTCTTACTTGCTCTCGGCGGCTTTAACTCCTCCACATGTGCATAGGCATTCTCCAGTGATCCGTATTCCACAATAATCTTGGTGGCCGTTTTCTCACCAACTCCCGGCACTCCCGGAATATTATCCGCTGTATCCCCCATCAGCGCTTTTACATCGATAAACTCTGTCGGTGTCACTTCATAACGCTCTTTGACATCTGCTGCATAGTAATCTTCGATTTCCGTGCGTCCGCCCTTTGTCTTCGGAATCCGGATCTTTACATGCTCCGTAGCAAGCTGCAGAGTATCTCTGTCTCCTGAAATAACAGCAACCTCCATCCCCTTTTCCTCACAGGTTCTGGAAATCGTACCAAGCAGATCGTCTGCCTCCAGTCCGGCTTTCTCGATAATCGCAATGTCCATCGCCTTCAGCACCTCTTTGATGACCGGAACCTGCTGACGGAGTTCTTCTGCCATCGGCTTTCTTGTTCCTTTATAATCAGCAAACATCTCATGACGAAATGTCGGTGCATGAACATCAAATGTGACTATCAGATACTCCGGTTTTTCTTCTTCCAGAATTTTAAACAGGATATTCAAAAATCCATACACCGCATTCGTATGAAGACCCTCCGCATTGGTCAGATCCGGCACTCCATAGAAGGCCCGGTTTAAAATGCTGTGTCCATCTATCAAAACAATTTTTTCACTCATGTCGATTCTCCTAATTTTACTTACAGAGATTACTATACACCAAATATCCTGTTTTTTAAAGGCTGTTTTTCTCTTCTTCTCTTGTCCAGCGCATCAAAACACCCTCGCATCCCGTCATTTCTTCTTTTTCAAATGCTGCCGTTTGAAACCCCTCCCGTTCATAAAACCGGACTGCTCCTGTGTTCTCTGCATAAGCGTGAAGTGTCAGCTCCTGCCGTCCCGATTTAGCAGCTTCCAGAAGCAAGCGGCCAATCCCTCTGGACTGAGATGCTTTTTCCACAAAAAGTCCCGCGATATAACTGTCCTGTAATCCCAGAAATCCAAGAACTGTCCCCTCTTCTTCATAAATCAGAATGTCGGCCTGCGGCAGAGCCTCTTTTACAGCTTCATACTGCCCGTTCCAATACTCTGCCGGGATAAATCTATGAGCAGCAAGATTTGTCTCCAGCCAGATTTTCATTATGTGCTCTAAATCCTGTGGTTGATATTTACGTATCACGTGTTTCTCCCTTCATTACTAATTATAAAGAAGGCTGCAACCGTTTTAAGTCACAACCTTCCTTATTTCAGGACTGCTCATTTCCTGATCGTCCTGTTTTCTTTTTATTCCTGCACGTATTTCTCACGCAGTTCTTTTACTTTATCACTGTAGACTTTATTCTGTCTCTGCTGTAAGAGCTGGTTCCTGATCGAATTCTTCACTTCCTCGAAATCTGCAACTGCCGCATCCTTTTTCTCTTCCACTTTGATCAGATGATATCCGAACTGTGTCTGAACCGGTCCCACAATCGCACCGATCTCTGCTGTAAACGCAGCATCTTCAAACTCTTTTACCATCTGTCCTTTCCCAAACTCTCCAAGATCTCCGCCTTTTGTTCCGGACGGACATGTAGATTTTTCTTTTGCAGCATCTTCAAAGGATGTCTCTCCGCTCTGGATCGCTGCTAAAATCGCATCACATTTTTCTTTGGAATCTGTCAGAATATGTTTTGCGCGAACAGTCTCCCCTTTTGTAAACTGCTGCTTGTGCTCCTCATAATAATTTTTGACATCCTCTTCTGTCACAACTGCATCTTTCATCACCTCCCGCATTGTCATCTGTGCAAGGATATCTCTTTTGGCATTTTCTACCATCTCCTGATATTCTTCTGTCTCTTCCAGCTTCATCTCCCCGCCGAGCTCTGCAAACATATGAAGTGCTACAAACTGATCCAGACACTGCTGTCTGAACTGTGGATTGGAAAGATACGCCTGCTGCTCTCTCGGTACATTCTGCAGGAATTTTTCAAAATCAGATTCTTTGATTTCTCTTCCTGCCACAACTGCTACTATTTTCTGTTCCATAATTCTCTTTCTCCTTTATCTCGTATCGTTTTATTATAAACGGTATCGTGATAAATAGCAAAGCAAAATTTCTGTCTGATTCTTTTTCAGATTCCCTTTTTATAAAGTACAAACGAATAGATCATCGGGATCGTCACAACAACGACTATGATCACAATTGGTACCGTGTTGTTTTCAAAAAATACACTTCCCCAAAATACCAGTCCTGCCAGAATCCATAATTTTCCTGCCATTCTATGCGTACGATTCCAATTCTCCTCACTGTTCAAGGTCCATGGAAGTTTGATCCCCACCGTATAATTCTGATGATTCTTCGACATATAATTTCCCAACAGGATAAATATGCCACCCATCAAAATACTGACGATCACCTCCATATTCACATCCATGCCAAGTGCATATCCATAAATAGACAGATTAGACACGACAGACAGAACCGGAACGATCCAGAAGATCAGCGTCATCATCGCTCTTCCGATATTTTTCTTCTTGGGATCATTTAAGGTCACACCCAGGCAGAACAAATGGATGACTAATAATATGAGCGGGAAAATCGCCACTGCAAACAGCTTTGTACTCCATCCATCTGCCCCTTCACTCCCGAAATGTGTTGCAATCTTTTCCGGCAGTCGATTCCAGAGCAGAAAACCGATCACCATTGGAAAAACAGTAACAATGCTGGTAATGATAACTTTTGATTTATTTTCTTTCATAATGTTGAATCCCCTTTCAAGTCTGACAGCCAGAGCATCAGCTCTTCCACCACAGAAATATTCAGCTCGTAATAAATGAAATTCTTGTATTTCGTTTCCCGTATCAGATCTGCCTTCTTCAGGATTTTCAGATGATAGGAGATCGTTGCTCCTGTCATTTCAAAATGTTTCCCGATTTCTCCTGCTGAAAGTTTTTCTTTCTTCAGAAGAACAAGAATCTCTCTGCGTACCGGATCCGAAAGAGCTTTGAAAGTCTCCGCAAATGCCATCGGCACCATCCTTTCCCGGAATCTATTTAGATGGTTTTCTAAATTCCTTATAAATACTATAGTCCTTTTTTCCGCCTTTTGCAATATCTATTTCGATTTTTTTCTAAATAGCCACTTTCTTTCTCCAATAAAAAACGCGCAGGATCACTGCCCGTTTCGACAATGATCCTGCACATCCTATTTTTCCATAAAATACTACAATTGATATCCCAGTTCGTACGCTGCCCGCACAGCTTCCAACGCCTGCGCGACTTCTCTGGCATCCCCGATTACATAGGTCTCATAGGTATCTTTGATTTCTTCATACAACGGATTCCATGCTTTGGAACCAACGGCACAGACTACATGGGTAAATCCCGGATGCTGCACCTCTCCTGCCGCTGTCTCCACAGTGACCGTACCCTGTTCTAAGGATTTCACTTTCGCTCCTGTTACAACCTGAACACGCTCCTGCTGCAACCGTTTCAAAGTCGGCACCAGATTGTTCGGCACCATACCCTGACCAATGCTCTCTGCCATCTCGATCAGTGTCACTTTTGCCGCGCCTCTGGAGTGATGGAGCAGATATTCTGCCGTCTCGATTCCAACCATTCCGCCGCCGATCACGGCAACATTTCCGCCCGGAATAGAAATCTTTCCACTCAAAATGTCGTTGGCCGCGATCATCTCTTCTTTGCCGTCTACCGGAAGAAGCACCGGTTTGGCGCCTGTTGCAAGGATCACAACATCCGGATCTGTCTCCTTGATCATCGCCTGGTCTGCGAGGGTTTCATAGCGGATCTCCACTCCATATCTGTCACATTCCGCCTTCAGGTACACGATCCATTTTGAAATTTCCTGCTTAAACGGCGCGCGGCATGCCAGATTTAACTGCCCTCCGGCTTTCTGTTCTTTTTCTGCCACAAGAACGTGATGTCCCCGTTTTGCAAGGATCCTTGCCGCCGCAAGTCCGGCGATCCCGGCTCCTACGACCAGAATCTTCTTTGCCTCTTTTGCCGGCTGTTCTTCAAATTCCAGTTCTCTTCCTGCCAGAGGATTGATCACACAGGAAGCCGGACGTCTCTTGGTCTGCTCTCCGACACATCCGACACCACATGCCGCGCATGGGGCGATTTCTTCGTAACGTCCTTCTTTTGCCTTTTCTACAAAGTCAGGATCTGCCAGCAGCGCTCGTCCGATCACAACGCCATCTACTTCTTCTGCCTCCAGCACATCCTCTGCAAGTTTCGCATCCAGAATCTTTCCGACTGTGATCACAGGTTTGGTTGCCACTGCTTTAATCTCTCTTGCTTCTTTCAGGTTGGTAAATTCTTCTTCTCCGTGACATGGAATGATCTTATTGCAGCGTTCGTACTGCGTTCCGCCGCTGATTTCAAAACAATCCACTCCATGCTGTTCCAGATACGGAATCAGACGCTTCATATCTTCCACGGTATTTCCCTGCGGATCCCGCTCACTTCCTGACATTCTCAAGATGATCGGAAACTCCCTTCCACAGGTCTCTTTGATGGCATCCAGCACTTCAAACAACAGACGGGCACGGTTCAACAGACTTCCGCCGTATTCATCCGTCCGTTTGTTGCGCAGCGGAGACAAAAACGATCCCAGCAGCATATATGCATGTGCGCAATGCAGTTCGATCCCGTCAAATCCGGCATCTTTTGCTGCTTTACCGGCTTTGGCATAAAGCGCTACGATTCCCGGCAGTTCCTCTTTTGCCAGCTCTCTTGTCATCTGCGCCATTGCGTTTGGATATACACTGCTGGCCACTGGCGGGATTCCATAAAAGGCGCTGACACTCTCCGGACCCGGATGTGTGATCTGCGGAATGATCTTACACCCATACGCATGGATCTGATCTGTAAAACTTTTATACTTTTTGATGCTCTCTTCATCCCGGAAACAAAGTGTATTTCCAAGATACGGCACATTGGGATCCACACTGGTGGCATCCACAATGATACAGCCCACGCCGCCTTTGGCTCTTCTCAGCCAGTAGCCTGCCATCTTTTCATTCACCGTTCCGTCCTGGCTTTCATACCCCAGTGACATCGGAGCCATAAATGTTCTGTTTTTGATTTCCATCCCCGCAATCTGAAACGGTGTATACATTTTCTTCATACTCTGATCCTCCTACAGTGTTCTGGCAACTTCAAATCCTTCGGCAATGGCATCCAGCGCTCTTCTTGCTGATCTGGCATCTCCGATCACATGATATGGGATGTCTCTCTTCTCACATACTTCTGCAAGCGCATGGGAATCATTGGCAGCAAATCCAACTGCAAACACGGCACAGTCGCACGGGATCAATGTATTGTCTTCCAGAACAATCCCTTCTTCTGTAAATCTGCATACTTTACTGTTTGGAAGCAGTTTGACCTGTAACTGCTGCATCTTCATCATCACCGCGATCTTACGCAGACTTCCCAGATCGCTTCCAATGCTGTCTTTCATCTCCAGAACGGTCACTTCACATCCAGCGCAGGCCAGTGCATCTGCTGTCTCCAGACCGACCAGACCACCGCCGATGACTGCAACTTTTCCTTTTGGATTCACTTCATGACGAAGCACTTCTGGTGCGGATACATGTGAAAGTTTGTCCATGCCCTCCAGCCGGATCTCAATCGGGGAGGAACCAATTGCCAGAATAACTGCATCCACATCCGCATTTTCCAGCATCTGTGCATCCACTTTTGTGTTCTTATGAACGCTCACCAGTTTTTCTATCTGATTTCCCATCTCCATGGCTGCTGCTTTCATCTCTGCTTTTCCGGGAGCTTCTCCTGCCAGCAGAAATTCTCCGCCCAGCGCATCGGACGCCTCAAACAAGGTCACTTCATGCCCTCTTTCCTGAAGCACCTTTGCTGCTTCCATTCCGGCCACTCCGCCGCCGATCACCCAGACTTTCTTTGGATCTTCTGCTTTTTTCAGTTCATATTCTGCTTCATGACCGATCATCGGGTTTCTCATACAGGTAATGTGCGGTCTATTTGCCACATCGCAGAATCCATCGTAGCATCCCTGATTGCAGCCCACGCAGTGTACGATCTCGTCCACTCTTCCCTGCTGCGCCTTATTTACAAACTCCGGATCTGCCAGCTGTGCTCTTCCCATGACAACCAGATCCACTTTCTCCTCTGCCAGGATTTCTTCTGCCAGCGCTGCAGTGTTGATCCTTCCCACACCAACCGTCAGCATGCCTGTTGCTCTGCGGATTCTGGCCGCATTTTCGATATTAAATCCGTTTGGCACATCGATCGGAGGCACTTCGTACATGGAAGCCGCCGTAATGATATTTCCTCTGGATACGTCCAGCACGTCTACGCCATGTTCTTTTGCAATCTTGCAGAATCGGATCACATCCTCAATGGTCAGTCCATCTTTCAACATATCATCCTGTGCGTCGATCCGGATAAACAACGGCATTCCTTCCGGCATATTTCTTCTCAGCTCATCAATGACCTCCAACGGGAATCTGCAGCGATTCTCAAAACTTCCGCCGTATTCATCTTCTCTGTGGTTAAATCCTGCGCTTAAGAACGAATGCGGCAGATAATTGTGTGCCAGATGGAATTCCAGACAGTCATATCCTGCTTCTACCGCCCTGGCCGCTGCCTTTCCATAACATGCGATCACTTCCCGAATCTGCTCCTTTGTAATAGCCGGCAGTGTATACGGACCAAAACTCATATCCGAAACTACCAGCATCTGTGCCTTTGGATCCATGGAAGCCGCGATCGATCCCTGCCAGAGCTGGATTCCCGCTTTTCCCCCGTTCTCATGGATCGCATCTGTCAGTCTCCTGTGGCCTTCGATCAGATGATCTTCACTGATCGATACAAAATGCGCCGGAGCGCTTGGCGTATGTACTGCTGCAACCTCTACAATATTCAGTGCACATCCACCTTTTGCACGCGCCGCGTGATACGCGATCAGCTTGTCTGTCACCGCTCCGTTCTCATCTGCCATTCTTGTCCCCATTGCCGGCAGGATAATTCTGTTTTTCAGCTCCATATCACGGATCCGGATAGGAGCAAATACATGTTCAAACATCTTATGATACCTCCTCGTTTTTGCTTTTATTATAGGGCAGCACAAAGAAAATAGATATGCATATTTCCCAATATGATTATCAATTATTTACATCGATGAAATCTGCGATATTCACTGGGTGTCTGATTCATGTATTTTGCAAAACTTCTCTGAAAAGAGGAAATACTGCCAAATCCAACGTCACTGCTGATCTGGGTCACCGCCCGGTCTGTAGCGCTTAAATAACTGCAGGCAATCTGGATACGGACTTCTTCCAATAATTCCTGTACACTTTTTCCAAACTGCTCTTTCGCTCTTTTTTCCAGCAGATAAGCATTCTTTTTTAACTCCTGTTCCATCTCCCGGATCTGAAATGGCTTCTGAAAATGCAGCAAAAGGTACTCCAGAATCTGCAGTCCCTCTTCCTCTGACTGCATCTGCACGCCATTTCCGATATGTCGGGTCTGATATTCTCTTACGCTCACTTTCTGATAGCGTTTAAATACTCTGTAAAAATCCTCGATGTTCGTAAAACCAAGATAATCGCTGATATACTGAAGATTCAGATCCGGAAAATGCAAAAGTGCGCAGGCATTATAGATCTTTCCCATCTTCTGGAGCTGAAAAAATGTATATCCGCACTGTTTTTCTATGTTTCGGTTCAGCGTCACAGGTGACATTTCAGCTTCTCGTGCGTATTCTTCCAAAGAAACCGTCTTGCTCGTATCCAAAAGAACTCTCTGAATCACATTCCAGACCGGCTGCTTCTTTTCCGGATCCTTTGGCCGCTTTTCCATGGCATATCGGCAATACAGTGCGTGCAGCTGCATCGCCAGATAAATGCTGATGTTTTGCGCTGAAAACCGCTGTTCCCGTTCTTCCTCCAAAAGCTCTTCCAGAATCCGTTCCACCCGCTTTTGTTCCCGGCCTTCCAATAAAAGAATAGGCTGGACTCCATACATCAAAATTTCATTTTCCCGTGTCTGACGCTTCTCAAAACACAAAAACATAAACAATCCAATATGGAAGGAAACCTTGACACAGTGCAGCGGTTTCCGAATGGTCTCTATGTGATAAAACAAATGCATGTACAGACAGAAAAAACTCCCCGCCTGTACATGAAATTTTTCGCCGTTGATCCAGATATCTGCATCCCCGCTTTTTACATAATAGATTTCCGTCTGTTCGTGAAACTGCTGCTCCACAGGTTTCGTGATCCTCTGCTCTGCAACATGGATCTGTTTTTCTTTCAAATTATAATAATCAATCCCGGTAAACCAGTCCTTCTGATACCACATCATTTTTTCCTTTCTTCTGCCTGATATATCGTATGGCGAGAATCCCGTACTGTAAAAATATTCCCAGATAAATCCCCGGCAGTCCCATACTCATCCCTGCCCAGAGCACTCCCACACCTGCAAGTATAGAAGCAGCCACAGTATTCCAGAATACAAAACGTTCTTTTCCGATTCCCTGCAGATACAGCATTTCAAATCGATAGAAAACTTTGATCATCAGAATTACTGCAGGCATCCAGAAAATCCCTGCCGCTCCATCGATGATCTTTTGATCTGCTATGATCCAGCCAAATATACTGTCTGAAAAAATCTTGCACACCCCGGACGCTGCCAGGACAACCATAGCTGCTGTCCGTATTCCTGCCTTCTGATATTGTCTCGCCTTCTTATCGTCTCCTGCCCCATTGCTCTGTAATACATAAGTCTGCGCAGCCGCAGCATATGCATAAATCGGAAGTTCCAAGATTCCACCAATCAAATCCAACAATTTATAAATCGCCATCTCCTCAGAGCCCAATCGTGCTGCTGCCACAGACACGACAAATACAAATATCGTATTTTCAAACAAATCCTGTCCTAACAGCGGAAAATAAAGTTTCCCGATCTTTTGTAATACTTTCCTTCTCACAACACCTCGAACTCTACATGGTCTGAAATTTTTTCTGATTTCTTTCCAATATGCCACCTGATAGATGAACACGCCGCAGCCCAAACCGATGACACTTCCCCAAGCTGCTCCTGCTGTCCCCATATGCGGAAATCCTGCCGCTCCATAAACAAGTGCAAAATCAAACCATAAATTTACTACTGTGGAGATTCCTGTCACTACCAGTGCAATCCTGGTATTTTTCTGATTTCTGAAATACACACTGTACTGAAAAATAAGAAGATTTTCCAATACCGTAATGGATGCCGGATAAAAATAGCTCAATAATTCCCGAAGTTCATTTCCCCGGATTTTATATATACTCTGAAAAAGCCCCCTGCCAAACATCAAACTGAGAATGAAAAATCCACAGCCGATCCAAATGACCAGTTCTCTGCTTACAAGAAAGACTGTCCAAAATCCAGATTCATCCTGTTTTCCCTTCTTTTCTGCAGCCAGAATATGAAACGCAGAAGACAGCATTCCCAATGCTCCTGTAACCCCATATAACACAACAGATGCAATTCCAACCAGGGCGAAGCCACGGGTGGAATTCTGTCCTATGATTGCCTGATCAAACATTTCAAACAGACTGGTCAGTACATAATGACATAAAATCGGACAAGCCATCCGATGCAATTCTCGAATTTCTTTTCTAGTTTCCATTTTGTTCTCCTTCTGTCCATAAAATATGTTTATTTTCAAAGGAGAATATGTTCGTATCGCCTATTCTCCCAATAGGCCGATTACATGCGCATATATCATAAATATCCCTCTTTTCATACCTTAAATACTAAAAGTAATTCTTCTGTCACACACAAAGCTATTGCTGCACTTATTATAACATGTCGATGTGCATATGAAAATCTAAAAAGGGCAGCTGCCTATATTGACAACTGCCCTCACCGTTTCCTAATGGTTTGTTTTTATTTTCTTTTTCTGTAAAGACAACACGAAGTATATAACCATCTTCATAAACTTCTTCCGGCGTAAATGATGTGCCTGTTAATGCAACTTCTTTCATACTGTTTTCCATAAAACTTGTGCTCAACCGCTTCATTTTAGGCATAGAAAAAGCAGCCAATCTTAAAGACTAACTGCTTAATTCCTACACCATATTTCATTTTCATGATTATTCAATTTTCTTTAACTGCTCACTTATATCACGTCCGCCATACATGACAGTAACAATACGCACAACTTTTTCTTCCAAGTAAGGAATATATAAAATCACGAAGTTATCTATCGGAAGAACGCGCATACCTCGGCTGTACCACGGTTCATCTTCATAACGGCGGTATCGTTCCGGCAGTTCATCAAGAGATAGAATAGCGTCCCATAAACGATTGATTTGTCTTTCTGCGTTTTCAGGTGCACTTAAATCAACCGCGATATAAAAAAAGATATTCCTTAAATCCCTGTCGGCTTTTTCTGCTAATTCTACTTCAAATTTCATAAATTAAAATCTTTGCGCATTTCGGCAAACGCCTGTTTTGCGGGCTTTGTTCTTCCTGCCAAAATATCCGCATATCCTTTCTCAAGTTCTGCGTTCAATTCTTCTTCACTAAGCGCTCCCATGCAGACAGGTTTTTCATACGGTAACCGTACTTCAAAAGGAAGTCCTTTTTTTAAGACAATCTGTTTGAAAAACATATCAATCGCATTAGAAGTAGGAATACCAAGTGCAGATAATATCGTTTCTGCCTGTTCCTTTAATTCAGGGTCAATTCTTGCATATACGCTCGCTGATTTTGCCATAATAACAGCTCCTTTCATAGAAATAGTGTTCCTCTTTCTATGCTCATTATACTACATTGTATTGATGTGAGCAATACAATTATGCACCGACAATCTTATTGAACAGTTCCAAAAGCACATCTTTCACACCGGCCGCATTGAATACCAACCCCACCACAATTAAGGCAACGAGCAAGAAACCGATCAGTTTGGAAAATTCTCGCTTAAATCCCAATAAATGAATGCTTTCCTATCTCCTTATTACCTGATTTGTACTTTTCTACTAAAATAATGTCTCCTATTTTACACATATTTCTTTTGAATCTCCATTTTACTGTTTCTTCTTAACAGTAACTTTTCTCTTCCCATTTAATATATCTTCTGACCATTCTACTGGTGTTACATCTTTTAATGCCTCTTCTGAAGAAACAACCTTGGTATTTCTGCTACTGATTTTACTAAAATCTAACCTTCGATATAGATGGATTCATTTGAATTGGATGTCCGATATATACGAAAAAACCTCTATCCTACTGTATTTCAGTAAGACAGAGGTCTGCAACTGCGGATGATGGGACTTGAACCCATACGTAGTCACCTACGCAAGATTTTGAGTCTTGTGCGTCTGCCATTCCGCCACATCCGCTTATACTCGGGAACTTTTTCAGCTCCCGAACAAAAAATATATTACCATAGATTTCTTGACTTGGCAAGTCTTTTTTAATTTTTTATCAATTTTTTTCCAATGTCAAAACAATCAAATGTTGCAAAGTAATCTGCTGGTCGTTCCGCACGACGAATCATCTGTACACTTCCATCTTCTTTCAGCAATAATTCTGCATGTTTTAGCTTTCCATTATAGCTGTATCCCATAGCAAACCCATGTGCACCGGTATCATGGATGACAAGGTAATCTCCTTTTTCAATTTTCGGAAGCATTCTGTCGATTGCAAATTTATCATTGTTTTCACAAAGAGATCCTGTAACATCATATTTATGGTCATGTGGTGCATCTTCTTTTCCCATCACTGTGATGTGGTGGTATGCCCCGTACATTGCCGGGCGCATCAGATCAACCGCACAGGCATCTACGCCAATATATTCTTTGTGAGTATTCTTTTCATGGATTGCTGTTGTGACCAGACATCCGTATGGCCCCATCATAAAACGTCCAAGCTCGGTATAGATTGCCACATCTCCCATTCCTGCCGGAACAAGAACCTCTTCATAGACACGGCGAACCCCTTCTCCGATGACACGGATATCGTTCGGCTCCTGATCCGGTGTATACGGAATTCCGATTCCTCCCGAGAGATTGATAAATTTAATGTGAACTCCTGTCTCCTTCTGAAGCTTTACAGCCTGCTCAAACAATACTTTTGCCAGCATTGGGTAATAGTCATTTGTCACTGTGTTACTTGCCAGAAATGCATGGATTCCAAATTCTTTTGCTCCTTTGCTTTTGAGGACTTTAAACGCCTCAAACAACTGCTCTGTTGTCATTCCGTACTTGGCATCTCCCGGATTGTCCATAATATCATTGCTGATCTTAAATAATCCGCCCGGATTGTAGCGGCAACTGATCGTCTCCGGAATATATCCGATCGTTTTCTCCAGAAAATCAATGTGTGTGAAATCATCCAGATTGATGATCGCCCCTAATTTTTCTGCCAGAACATAATCCTCGGCAGGGGTATCATTCGAAGAAAACATAATATCCTGTCCCTTTACTCCGATGGCATCTGACAACATCAGCTCCGTGTAGGAAGAACAGTCACATCCACAGTCATACTCTCTTAAAATGTCAATCAGAAATGGATTCGGACACGCTTTTACCGCAAAATATTCCTTATATCCTTCATTCCAGGAAAACGCCTCCCGAAGAGCCTTTACATTCTCGCGAATTCCCATTTCATCATAAAGATGAAACGGTGTTGGATAGGTTTTCACAATTTCATCCAGCTGTTCTTTTGTTACAAATGGTGTTTTATTCATAATACAGTTCCTCCTTTTTGTAATTGAATCAATTTTATCTCATTTGCCATTGCATTTTTAAATACAGTTACAAAATTCTTCTGTCCGGAATACAGACAGGTATTCAGGCTCCCCTTTCCATACTCCCCTGAAAGCACGCTCTTAGAATCCACGATCAACCCGATCTGCTGTCCTTTTTCCTCTGTCTGATAGAAAATTGCGTCTTTCAATTCATACGGGGCATCTGTCAGGATCACAACTTTCCGCTTCTTTTTCACAAGCTCTTCCAACGCCTGACGGAATGCGTCAAGATATCCTGCTGTACAGGAAAGATACACTCTTTCCCCCGCCTGTGCGATCAGATTCTTCGCCTTATCCAGAATATTCTGTTCTCCTTCAATGGTGATATATCCTTCTGTCTCCGCTTTCTTCTGTGGAAGGTTTCTCTCCATCCACTCCTGCTCCTCCTGCATCCTGCGGATACAGTTCCCGCAAAACTCCTCTACTTTTACCGGAATATAGCGCTTTGCAGACTCTTCGATCACATAGGCCGCTCCTTTTTCTGCCAGCGCTGCCAGAACAGAATACACATTGGACCGGGAAATCCCTGTCTCCTTTGCAATCTCATATCCTGTCTGCTTTCCTTTTACAAGTAATTCCACATAAATCAGAGCCTCCTGCCTTGTCAGTCCGAAATGAAGCAGGTATTCCACATACTGATTCTGTTCCATAGTTTTCTCCCGATCATGTTAGTAGTTCTTTCAAGAAACACTATATAAGAATCGAGAATGCTTGTCAATACAAAAATGCCGTTCACAGAAAAATTCTATGAACGGCATGTGTTATCCTGCCAATTTTATTCAATTGTCGCGATTCTCATCATATTACTGATTCCCTCACGGGCAGCATTTACATCCAGCGCAGGGATTCCGGCTGTCAATACAACAACATCTCCTGTCTCTACACATCGTTTTACTTTTGAAATCTCAATTGCCTCACTGCAGATATCATCTGTTGTATGGCATTCCATTGATTTAAGAGCCTGTACGCCCCAGTAAATGGACATTCTTCTCAGTGCTCTTTCACTCGGAGTCACTCCGATGATCGGCTGGATTGGTTTTAAGTTTGACATCACTCTTGCTGTCGCTCCGGAAACTGTCGGTGTAATGATTGCTTTTGCTTTCAGATTCGCAGCTGCCAAAACAGAAGAATATCCGATTGCACTGGAGATTCCTCTCTTTAAGTGATCTCCTGCCTTATCCAGGATCATATCATAATCCAGATGCTGCTCTGTATTTTCGATAATGTGCACCATCATCTGCAATGCTTCTACCGGGTATTTTCCCTGTGCAGTCTCTCCGGACAGCATCACTGCATCTGTTCCGTCATAAACAGCATTTGCAACGTCTGTCACTTCGGCTCTTGTCGGACGAGGATTGCGCATCATGGAATCCAGCATCTGTGTTGCTGTAATAACTGTCTTGAAGTTGCTGTTGCACTTCTGGATCAGCATCTTCTGCAGATATGGAACTTCTTCTGCCGGGATCTCAACTCCCATGTCTCCGCGCGCTACCATGACTCCATCCGCAGCCCGGATAATCTCGTCAATGTTGCGGATTCCTTCTGCATTTTCGATTTTTGCAATGATCGGAATATAAGGTGCGTCCAGTTCTTTCAAAAATGCACGAATCTCCAGTACGCATTCTGCGTTGCGTACAAAGGAGGCTGCAATAAAATCAATATCCTGCTCCACACCAAATTTAATGTCTTCTTTATCTTTTTCTGTGATTGCAGGAAGTCTTACCGGAACGTTCGGTACATTGACCCCTTTTCTCTCACCAAGCTCACCGCCGTTTACGATCTCACAAACAATATCCTGATCTACGATTTCTTTTACTTTCAGTCCGATCAGACCGTCATCGATCAAAATTACTGTTCCCTGCTGTACATCTTCTGCAAGACCTTTATAAGAAAGAGACACTTTTGTATCATCTCCTACGATATCTTCCATTGTAAGTACAAATGTATTCCCTTCCTGGAGGGTTACTTTCTTTCCGTCTTTCAAAAGACCTGTACGGATTTCCGGTCCCTTTGTGTCCAGAAGAATCGCTGTGTGCGCATGTTCTTCCTCGCGAAGCTCTTTCAGAAGATCCATACGGAATTTCTGCTCTTCGTGATCACCGTGTGAAAAGTTGAAACGCGCAACATCCATTCCGTTTTGAATCAACTTTCTCATAACTTCTTTGTCATTTGTATTCGGACCCATTGTGCAGACTACTTTTGTTTTTTTCATGCTCATAACTCTCCTTCTAACTTATCCTTAATTCTTATTTCACATGCTGGTGTGTAAATAAATGATCCTGACAATACTCGTAATTTCCATTACACTTGGAACAGAATCGAAATTCTAGGCTTGGATCATCCAACTCTGTTCTCCCACAGACGGCACAACGGTGTTTTGCACCATTTGCATAAGTCATATGCTGTCTTGTCTGTTGTCTGAATTTTGCTTTGCGCACCTGCTCTTTTGGTGTATACGGTTTTAAATTCCTGCTGGATAAAAAGAACACGACAAAATTTAAAAGTGATGAAATGATCACTATGCGCGATGCGGGATTGCCGGTTGCCAACTGGTACAGGATGTATACTCCATACACCAGTCCCATCCACTTGATCTTGATCGGAAGGATGAAATACAACAAAAGTTCCATATCCGGATAGCTTGCAGCAAATGCAAGAAAAATTGAGAGGTTGATATAATACGTGCTGAAATATCCACCCAGGAAATCTGCTCCCGAACCATACAGGACGTATAGCACAAACGCTCCCAGTACCGTAAATAAAATACCCGAAAAGATATATACATTATAGCGGAATGCTCCCCAGGTCCTCTCCAGCGTAGTACCGAGAGAATAGTAAAGCATCAGCATAATGACGATTCCCAGAAGACTGCCCTGCGGCGGTACCAGAATCCAGGATACAATCCTCCAGATTTGTCCGTGCAGAATCGCTCCCGGCTGCAGATACAGCCAAATCATCATATCGGGCATAAACAGACGGATCGCATATCCGATAATGTATGTCCCGATCAGGTACGTCGTCAGATTGTGAACGGCGTATCGTCCAAATTTTCTTTCCAGCTTGTTTAACCAGTTCAATGACAATCTCTCCTTATATATTTATTCCCTTACAGAGAGTAATTGTACAGTGAGCATTACTTTTTGTCAAATAATTGTTTTATTTTTTGCGTTAGGATTGTGTTAAATTTTATGAGATTTTCTATTTTTTCCTTAAAATCCTTTGTATATTTATGGTGAACACTCATAATTGTGTTTTTAGACTGCTTGTCGTATAATATAAAATGTTGTAAAATAACGACTGCATTTAAATAAGTAATAACTACTATAGCAAAAGATGAGGAATTACTATGAAAAAGAACGAATTATATACTTTAGGAATCGATATTGGTTCCACCACGGTAAAAATCGCAGTCCTGGGAGCAGACAATGAGGTGCTGTTCTCAGATTACGAACGCCATTTTGCAAATATACAGGAAACACTGTCTGATCTTCTCGGACGTGCCATCTATAAACTGGGACCGATCCATGTTTCTCCTGTTATCACCGGATCCGGAGGGCTGACTCTTGCCACCCACCTGCATGTTCCGTTTGTACAGGAAGTGATTGCGGTTTCCACCGCTTTGCAGGATTATGCACCTCAGACTGATGTGGCAATTGAACTCGGCGGTGAGGATGCAAAGATCATTTATTTTGAAGATGGAAATGTAGAACAGCGTATGAACGGTGTCTGCGCAGGAGGTACCGGTTCCTTCATCGATCAGATGGCTTCCCTTCTTCAGACAGACGCCAGTGGGCTGAATGAATATGCAAAAAATTATACTTCTTTATATTCCATCGCAGCACGCTGCGGTGTTTTTGCGAAATCTGATATTCAGCCTCTGATCAATGAAGGAGCTTCCAAAGAGAATTTAGCTGCTTCTATTTTTCAGGCAGTAGTCAATCAGACGATCAGCGGACTGGCCTGCGGAAAGCCAATCCGCGGACATGTAGCCTTCTTAGGCGGACCACTTCACTTTTTATCGGAATTAAAAGAGGCCTTTATCCGTACTTTAAAACTGGACGATGAGCATATTATCGCTCCTAATCATTCTCATTTGTTTGCAGCAATCGGTTCCGCGCTGAATTCCAAACGGAATGTGGATATTCCTCTGCAGACACTTCAGAGCCGTCTGGCAAATAAAATCGAACTGGAATTTGAAGTGGAGCGTCTGGAACCCCTGTTTGCATCTTCTGCAGATTACGAGGAATTCACTTTCCGCCATGCAAAACATCAGGTTCCGGTCAAAGACCTTGCTTCTTACCAGGGAAAGGCTTTTCTTGGAATCGATGCAGGTTCCACTACAACAAAGGCAGCATTGGTAGGTGAAGATGGAACGCTGTTGTATTCCTTCTATCATAACAATGACGGAGATCCTCTGGGAACAACGATCCGGGCAATCAAGGAGATCTACAGTCAGCTTCCGGAAGGTGTCGAGATCGTTCACTCCTGCTCCACCGGATACGGCGAAGCACTGATCAAGGCTGCACTGCTTCTGGATGAAGGAGAAGTAGAGACGGTTTCCCATTATTATGCGGCCGCATTTTTCGAACCGGATGTAGACTGTATTCTCGACATCGGCGGACAGGATATGAAATGTATCAAAATCAAGAATCAGACGGTAGACAGTGTTCAGTTAAACGAAGCATGCTCTTCCGGATGTGGTTCTTTTATTGAGACCTTTGCAAAATCACTGAATTATACAGTCGAAGATTTTGCACAGGAAGCCCTCTATGCCAAAAATCCGATCGATCTGGGAACACGCTGTACTGTATTTATGAACTCCAAAGTAAAACAGGCACAGAAAGAAGGTGCTTCTGTTGCAGATATCTCCGCAGGACTTGCCTATTCCGTGATCAAAAACGCACTGTTTAAGGTCATCAAGGTGTCCGACGCCTCTGAACTTGGAAAACATATCGTCGTACAGGGAGGAACCTTCTATAATAATGCCGTTCTGCGCAGTTTTGAAAAAATCGCAGACTGTGAGGCAATCCGTCCTGATATCGCCGGTATCATGGGGGCTTTTGGAGCTGCCCTGATTGCAAGGGAACGTTATCAGGATTGTGAAGGCACTACCATGCTCCCAATTGAAGAGATTGAAGCACTGGAATACAAGACTACCATGACAAAATGCCGCGGTTGTACGAACAACTGCCGTCTGACAATCAATCATTTCAGCGGCGGAAGAAAGTTTATCACCGGAAACCGCTGTGAACGAGGACTTGGCAAGGAAAAATCAAAAAATCACCTGCCAAACCTATTTGAATATAAGATGCAGCGGTATTTCGGATACACCTCGCTTTCAGAAGAAGAGGCTTCCAGAGGAACGATCGGCCTTCCAAGAGTTTTGAACATGTATGAGAATTATCCGTTCTGGCATACATTCTTTACAACGCTTGGATTCCGTGTCGTACTCTCTCCGTCTTCTACCCGAAAGATTTACGAGCTGGGAATCGAATCTATTCCGAGTGAATCCGAATGTTATCCGGCAAAGCTGGCACACGGACATGTACAGTGGCTTATCAACGAAGGGATCAAACATATTTTTTATCCTTGTATCCCTTACGAACGAAATGAATTTGAAAAAGCCAACAACCACTACAACTGTCCGATCGTAACTTCCTATCCGGAAAATATCAAAAATAACATGGATCCGATCGTAACCGGAGAAATTGATTTTATGCATCCGTTTATGTCTTTTCAGAGTGAAGAGACGCTTTCTTCCAGACTGATTGAAGAGCTTGGTGAAAAATTTTCTATTTCCGCTGATGAGATCCGCACTGCTGTTCACAAAGCATGGCTGGAACTTGCTGCATGCAGAGAAGATATGCGCCGCAAAGGTGAAGAAACGATCAAGTTTCTGGATGAAACCGGCAATCGCGGAATTGTTCTTGCCGGACGTCCTTATCACACGGACCCTGAGGTCAATCACGGACTGCCGGAGCTGATCAACTCCTATAATATTGCCGTCCTGACAGAAGATTCTATCTCTCATCTGCACGAAGTAGAACGACCTCTCAATGTCATGGATCAGTGGATGTATCACTCCAGACTGTATGCCGCTGCAAACTATGTCAAAACAAAAGAGAATCTGGATCTGATCCAGCTGAATTCTTTCGGATGCGGACTGGATGCCGTCACAACCGATCAGGTGGCAGATATCCTGACCCGTTCCGGTAAGATCTATACCTCGCTGAAAATCGATGAGGTCAACAATCTGGGAGCTGCCCGTATCCGTGTCCGCTCCCTGCTTGCTGCCATCCGGGTGAGAGAACAGCAAAAGACCGAGCGCATCATCCAGCCATCTTCTATTGAGAAGATTCCATTTACAAAAGAGATGCGCAAGGAATACACGATCCTCTGCCCACAGATGTCACCGATGCATTTTGAGATTCTGGAACCGGCATTTCGTGCATCCGGATATAAGGTTGAAATTCTGCCAAATGACAACAAACAGGCTGTCAACATGGGATTAAAATATGTAAACAATGATGCCTGCTATCCTTCCCTGATCGTAGTCGGTCAGATTATGGATGCGATTTTATCCGGAAAATATGACACCGATCATCTGGCTGTCATTATCACACAGACCGGAGGAGGATGCCGTGCTTCCAACTATATCGGGTTTATCCGGCGTGCACTGAAAAAAGCAGGATATTCTCATATCCCTGTGATTTCACTGAATCTAAGCGGACTGGAAAGCAATCCTGGATTTAAGATCACGCCGCTTCTGGCGCTGCGTGGTTTGTATGGCGTCGTATTTGGCGATATCTTTATGAAATGTGTTTACCGGATGCGCCCATATGAAAAAGTGCCGGGAACAACCGATGCACTTCATGAAAAATGGAAAAAGAGATGTAAAGATTTTGTATCCAACGGATATCCTCACCGCCATACATTTAAAAAACTGTGCCGTCAGATGATTCAGGAATTCGACCAGATTGAAACACTGGATGTGAAAAAACCAAGAGTCGGAATCGTTGGAGAAATCCTTGTAAAGTTCCTGCCGGCAGCCAACAACCACCTGGTCGAGCTTTTAGAAAAAGAAGGCGCCGAAGCAGTCGTTCCGGATCTTCTGGACTTTTTACTCTACTGCTTCTATAACCAGAATTTCAAGGTGTCCCACCTTGGCATGAAAAAATCCAAGGCTGTACTCGGAAATCTTGGTATTCGTGCGCTTGAATGGTTCCGTGCACCTGCAAGCAAAGCATTTGAAGAAAGCACGCATTTTGAAGGACCTGCCAAGATCGAAAAACTCGCAGAAATGGCATCTGAGATTGTTTCCATCGGAAACCAGACCGGTGAAGGATGGTTTTTAACCGGAGAGATGCTGGAGCTGATCCACGGAGGCGCTGCAAATATTGTCTGCACACAGCCATTTGCCTGCCTGCCGAACCACGTGGTAGGAAAAGGTGTCATCAAAGAGCTCAGAAGAAGATATCCGACTTCCAATGTCGTAGCAATCGACTTTGATCCGGGAGCCAGCGAAGTCAACCAGCTCAATCGGATCAAGCTGATGCTTTCTACTGCAAATAAAAATCTGGAACATCAGCGCTGATAAAAAATACCACATACGCTTCCGGCTTTCAATCTTCAAGCAATTTCTTGACATATTTTCTATCTCTGCGTATAATAACAGAGATAGAGAAATCTATCATCGAAAATATTGTTCGCTTACCGGAAGCGTCTAATAAATGTCCGGCTCGAAAATTCAGCCCTATCGCAAGGTAGGGCTATTTTTATCTAAATGGTGGTGAAATTATGATTTATCAAGAAAGCTATGTTTATCATATCAAAGACGAATATTTAAAAAAGGTACAATCTGAACCATTGAAATTCCCCTAAAAAACAATCACATATTTTACTCTATGTTTTCATATGATAACACTGTAAACTTATCACAAGGAGTTCTCTATGAATAACGATTTAACCTGCAGCTGTAGCTGCACCCCCGATTCCACACCCACAGACACTTCTCCCGATTTTTTATATGCCCATCAATCTCCCTATCCACCCGTCTGCATCAAAGAACAAAATCCTTTATATGGAAGAATGATGCTGGATAACATGGGTGGACAGGAGTCCGAAATGTCCACGATTGGTCTTTATATTTACAACAGTATTTTTCTGACTTCCGATACTGCCCGCATAGCAGAAATCTTTAAGAACATCAGTATTGTAGAAATGCACCATCTCAAAATATTCGGTCAACTTGCCGATCAGTTGGGTGAATCCCCACGCCTGTGGACACATCGGCAAAATCGCATGTTCTACTGGACAGCCGGATATATCAATTATTTTACGGATCTTCCAAAAATTCTGCTCAGTGCGTTAAATGGTGAAAAGCAGGCAGTCCGCAAATATCGGGAACAATGTCAGCGAATTCAGGATGAAGACATCCAAAAATGCCTGAAACGCATTATTCTGGATGAAGAACTTCATGTTGAAATTCTGGAATCTCTCTGTAAGAAATACCCTATTTAAAAAACAGCAGGTGCATCTTCTGGTTTTCTGATCAGAAGTACACTTGCTGCCCTTTTCTAAAATTCTGATGCATGCTTTTTAAAAAATTCATAATATGCCCGTACATTTTCCAGTTCTGTCCATCGTTTCACATCCACAGGCTCCTCATCCAGATCATAAATCTTTGCTCCTCTGATTGCCAGCACGAAAGGAGAATGTGTTGCGATCACAAACTGGCATCCAAAAAACCTTGCGGAATCTTCGATAAATTTTACCAGCTCTTGCTGTTTTGCCGGAGAAAGACTGTTTTCCGGCTCGTCCAATAAAAACAATGCATTTTCTGTCATCTTTTCTGTGAAATATAGAAATGCACTTTCTCCATTGGAATACTCTCGTACATTATCCATGAGTTCCGAACGGATAAACTGTGACTGTGTTTTTCTTCTCGCGTTATTCACTCGTTTCAACTGCTCATAATCATCCAGACTTTTCATCTGGAACTTTGCAAACTTCGTATCCAGATACTCTTCAAACAACATCTCCCTCTTCCGGTCAATCCCTTCATTCAGATTCCGGATATTTAACATGTAATCAAATACATCATCACTTGTAATAATTCTGCTGTCTTTCGGCAAATGCGCTGCACTCTCAAAAGAGCAAAGTTCCAGATAGTCTTCATAAAAGCTGGACTGGTTAAATGGTGCTTCCCTCAACAAATGCAGTTTTTGCGCGATAATATTTAACACGGTGGACTTTCCCGTTCCATTTCCGCCATATAAAATCGTAACAGGCTCAAAATCAATCTGCTCAAAACGATGCTTTGACAGAATTTGAAATGGATAATACGTATCATAACAGGTACGTTTTTGCCTCAGAAAAAAATCAACTTCCACTTCCGCATCAGGAAATCTAAATTGCTCTAAATATACCATCGTAAGTCTCCATTCTACAGTTCCCGCTTCATACAGACTGCAATATACCCATCATTTTGCACTTCTTTCCCTGTTCTCACAAATCCATTCTTCTGCCAGAATGCCTCACTCTGAGGATTTCCTTTGGCAAATGCCAGTTGGATCGTTTTCTTTCCCAGCGTACGTATATACTCTGCATATTCTTCTATCATCATAGAACCAATCCCATGTCCTTGTACATCATGGTCTACCATAAACAATCCAATATAAACTGTTTCATCATCCGGAAATGCAAACACCATATCCATAATCGCAATCAACTTCTGCCCTTCAAAAAAACCAATATAATATTTTTCTGCGTCTGTCTTTCCCTGTGGCAAAGCTTTCATATCATTTAAAATACTCTCTCGTGTTACAAACGGAGGACAATATTCATAAAACATCGGATTACTTTCACTTAATCGTAAAATATCATCCATGTCCGTTTCCTGAAGAAGTCTGATTCTGTATCTGCTTGATATGTTCTGCAGTGATGATTGCCAGACTGATTCCTTGGTACGATTATTCATGATTCGCTTCTCCACTTCTGTAAATTACTTCATTTTCTTTGATTGTCATCCAGACTTTGATCTCTGCCAATTCTTCCTTTGGAGTTTCCAGAGGATTTTTCTCCAACACTACAAAATCCGCATATTTTCCGCATTCAATGCTTCCTTTTTCATGTTCTTCAAAGTACTGATACGCCGCATAAATCGTAACTGCCTTCAATGCATCCAATACTGAAATCTTCTGATTTTCACCGATGACCCTTCCACATCTTGAAATACGATTGACTGCGCTGCTTATCGTACGCATCATGTCCGGCGAGATCACAGGTGTATCCTGATGGAACGTATATTTCATTCCGTAATCTATGGCATCTTTCACCGGTGAAATCTGGCTGCCTCTTTTTTCTCCGAAATTTTGAAGATGGATATCTCCCCAGTAATACGTATGAGCCACAAAAAAGCTTGGGATCATCCCGATTGCCGCCATTCTCTGCAGCTGGTCTTTTCTCACAAGCTGTGCATGTACCATGACTGCCCGATGCAGATCTTTATCCGTTCTCTTTGACAGTGCTTTTTCAAACTGTCCGATATACTGCTCTGCTGCCGCATCTCCATTACAGTGTGCCAAAAGCTGCTGTTTTTTCTCTAAGGCAAGCTCAATATAGTGATTCAATTCCTCATCTGTATGGATCGGATAGCCGCAATAATTCTCTTCCCCTTCATAGGGCTTTGTCATCCACGCAGTCCTTCCCTGCGGTGAGCCATCCAGAAAAATTTTATATCCTCCCATTTTTAAATGACCGGTATACCGGTTTGCGTATGCCCTTTCTTCCTCAAAAAGATCTGCCGCCGTCATAATATCCGCATACCCTACTACATCCAGCTTCAACAGCCCATTGGCAGAGGTATATTTTAACAGCTCAAACAACGGTTTTCCTACCATTCCATCCTGAACCGTAGTCACGCCATAACTCGCATACATTTTCTGCGCTTCCCCGATAAGCTGCATCAGCTCCTCCATAGATGTCATCGGCAGTTTTGACTGAAACGCAAGAAACGCTTTTTCTTCCATATACCCGTCCGGGATTCTTGTCCCTGCGATTCTCCCATATTTTCCTCCCGGACAATCTTCTGTCTTTTCATCAATCTGCTGAATTTCTAATCCTTTGCTGTTTACCACTCCCATATGAGAGGAAGCATGGATCAGCAATACCGGATTTGTATGGCTGATCTCATCCAATACATATCTGTCCGGATGTCGTTTTTCCTCCAGAAAATTCTGGTCATAATTACAGCCTACGATCCATGCATCTTTGGATAAATTTCTTTTTTCGGCAAACATTTTCATGGCATCTACAATCTCCGAAAAATTTCCACACTCTGACAAGTCGCATTGTGTCATTGCATTGGCAGCTCCTACAAAATGAGAATGTGCATCCAAAAATCCCGGAAGCATCGTTTTTCCCTGCAAATCCACCATCTCGTCTCCATCTGTTTTATACTGCATCACATCATCCAGAGTACCTACTGCCTGAATACGTCCATTTTCCACGCAGACTGCTTCCGCATACAAGGCAGTCTCTTTCATCGTGATGATTGTTCCGTTATAATAAAAAGTTTTCATTGCATTTCCTCCCTGACATTCAAGATTTTTTATTGTATCGCAACAACATAATTGAATCTGTCAATTCTTTTATATACTACTCTTTTTTCATACTGTTCCACTTCTTTTATCAAAAGATGCAAATAAGAATAATACTCTCCGTTTAGCTCCTTTATCTGTTCAGGCGACAAAGTGCTTCGAATTTTCTGTTCTTCAGCCTTATTCTGAAACATCAAATCCCCCAAAATGATCCTTCCATCTTTCTTTAACACCCGCATCATCTCTGCTATTGCAACTCTTTTTTCTTCTTCATTCAAATGGTGAAATGCATAAGTAGAGACAATCACGTCAAATGTCTGATTTTCATATGGTATTTTCAAAAACTCTCCTAACCGTACATGCAGCTTCGGATATTTTTCTTTTGCAACTGCCAGCATCTGCCTGGATTGATCAATTCCAATGATATGATATTTATTTTGTAAAAATTTACCCGCCAAGTTTCCTGTTCCGACACCAATTTCAAGTATCTTTCCATCTTTTCTCTGAAAATTTTCCACTTCCTCAAAAACCATTTGTAATACTGTCTCATAATTCTCATAGATTTTTAATACATCTGCGTCCCTTTTCACATCCTCATCATATGCCCTTGCCCATCCATCAAAATCCCACTGGTCTTTCCACTCATTTTTCACCTGACAAAGCAGATTGCTCTGTTCAATGATCTTCAAAAAATCTTTTTCTAATTCCTGTTCTTCAGACTCTTCATATACTTTGTCTAGAACCGTTTCCAGAGATTTTCTAATTTCACTCAATCTGTGGATTTCATTATTGACTGCCATCCATTGGTTTTGCATATGTGTCAGATAATTTTCTTTCTTATTGCATTGTAATATATTCTGAATGGCTTCAATACTCAATCCCAACGAGCGATAAAGCAGAATCGTCTCCAAACGGAAAATATCCTCTTCGCCAAATTTCCGATACCTATTCTGCGACTCTCTCATCGGAGTCAGAAGTCCTTTCTTTTCATAAAATCTGGTCTTGTTTGTTGTAATATGCAGTTTTTCTGCAATTTGACTGATTGTATATTCTGTTTTCATACTGTGATCTCTCCTTTTTTATACTACACTCATTCTAAGTCTTCACCTTGGGCGAAGGTCAAGAGATCTTTCAGCAAAATTCTATTTCACTCCTGAAAACATATAAAACTGCTCTGTATCGATCAGAATATCGATGCTAAAACAAGTCTCCCATGGACGGCTCTCTTCTTTTGCAGACAACAGACCGGACGTAATCTCTTTTGGCACATTCGTGTGACAACCATTTATTTTCTCCTTGCATGCTCCATGTGCCACTATAAATCTCCCGCCCGGATTTAACAGTTCTGCCACCTTCTGTACTACCTTGTCTTTCTCCATAAAATGAGGGTATGCATTATAGATGATAATCCTGTCAAATGTCTCCTGTGTCATCTCGAACAGATCCCGGCACTGCACTTCAAACAAGGAGTCCCCCTCTACTTTGCGGGCAGCGATCTCGATCATCTTTTCTGACAGATCGACTGCTGTGATATGAGAAGGTTTTCGTTCCCGCAGCGCCTCAAACATCGCCCCTGTACCACAGGCAACATCCAAAACACTCATTCCCTCCTGAATATCACTTAAAAATGCGATCATACGTCTGATCTGATCGACCGATTGCTCCCCGTCATCCCAATGTGCGGCTCTTTGATTAAAATATGTTCTGATATCCATGGTAACTATCTCCTTTTCGGCTCTGCAATCCCTGCTTTCTGTAATGCCAGCACAATGACCGGAATAAAAATCAACTGAATCAGAATTCCTGGTATCCCTGTCAGAAAACTGGATGTAATAAAGATCTTGAAGCTATATTCTCCCACATTGAAAATAAGTGCTTTTAAAATACCGCTGACAATTCTCCCTGCCAGCATCGCTGTGATCAGCGAACCATATATTTTTACAATTTGCTTTTCTGTATGAATGCCGTACACACAGATTCCCGTAATCAATCCATAGACTGCCAGTTCACAAAGCATTGCCGGAAGGATTGCAGCCGGAGGCATTCCTGTAAACAGACTGGATAATACAGGCGCTAAAATCCCACATATCAGCCCATACTGCCATCCACAGAGCAGACCGCAGATCAATACCGGAATGTGCATAGGCAAAAAAATACTTCCCGCATTCTGAATCGTATGGAATGCCATCGGAAGAACGATCCCCAAGGCCACACACATTGCCGCCATCACTAATTTCTTCACTTGATTTTCTTTCATCTTGTTTCCCTCTCTTTTCTTTTGTTCTGATCTATTATATTTGTTTTCTATACACAATTTCCCCATTTTCTAAGGACTTCTGTGTGGTCTTCTGAAATCCTTTTCTCAGATAAAATAAGATTGCATCTTTTGCCGGTGTAATGTCTATGTATTTTCCATTTTGTTGTTTTAACTCTCTTTCAATCTGCTCATATGCTGCACTTCCATATCCCTTATTTCGATGCTCTGCATAGACAAAGAAATTTCCAATCAAACACTTTCCATCTTCATCTGCATAACAAATATAGTCACAAAATCCGATCTGTATTTTCTGTTTCATAATCTTACATATAACAAACGGATTCTGTTTTCGATTTTGCAGACACAAAATCTGCTTTTTATACTCTATACTTTCGATTTCCGGTAATATCTGTGACAATTCTTCCAAGGAACATACAGTCTTTAAATACTCCCGATAATCTTGGAGATAGTGCTCCCATTCTTCTTCCACATTATATCTGTTTATATAAATCATATATCTCCTCTTATTTATGATATGGCTCACCATTCATAATCCGATAACTTCGATACACCTGCTCCAACAGTATCACTCGCATCAGCTGATGCGGAAATGTCATCTTTGAAAAACTAAGTGCGTAATCTGAGCGTTTCAACACCTCTTTCCCGAGGCCGATGGAGCCACCGATCACAAATGCAATGCTGCTCTTTCCCTGAATTCCCAGTTTTTCTATTCTTTCTGCCAGTTCTTCTGATGTCAGCATCTTCCCTGCGATTTCCAGTGTGATCACATACATATCATCCTTGATATACCTTAAGATTTTTTCTCCCTCTTTGCTGCGAATTCCTTCTTCCACAGTCTCACTTGCCTGATCCGGGGTCTTCTCATCCGATACTTCAATTATATCCAGCTTACAATATTTGCTCAGACGCTTGGAATATTCTGCGATGGCATCCTTTAAATATTTCTCTTTGATTTTTCCTACTGTAATCAATGTAATTTTCATGCTGTCTGTCCTTTTTTCTCTCTGTGTTTTCCTGTAAATTCCGAAACCTCAATGCAATACACTGCAACCCGCTGCAGCATATGCGGAAGAAATTCAATTTCGGCGCCCGCTTCTACGTGCTGCATTAAAAGCGTAAGTCCGTGTCTCTTTTCCTCCTCGTTCTCCACCATACGAATTCGTCCGTTTCCCATGATACTGGAAAATGCAAAAGAATAACTGCATGTATAATCTCCACGGATCACCTCATGACCACAGTCCATTTCAATTGCTACGTTCGGGTTTTCTGCAAATGCTTCCGCTTTCCGTCCTTCCTTTGCACTGTGGATATACAATTTTAAGCCGCGCTCTTTCTGACAAAATTCATATCCGAAATTTACAGGAACAATAAACATCCCCTCCGCATCCATTGTTCCTATACGCACCACTTTACATGCATCCAACACTTTTTCCAGCTCTGCCGGATCCTTAATCTCTCTTTTTTCTAAACGCATCTGACGCATCACACATTCCTCCTGTCGCTTCTATCGTTTTAACCGATTCAATTCCACTTTTTCTTCTCTGCTCACCCGATAGGATTCCCGGATTTTCTGGATCGCTTTATTATGTGTAAAATCATCCATCTCATTTGCCAGCAGCAGTCTCTTTGTCTGAATCGGAAATTTGACATAACAGACTGATACAGCCCATGCCACTGCCATTTTCACATAATACCCCTCATGACTGGTATGATTCAGAATCTCAAGCACCTGCTCAATATAGGCTTCGTTAATGTAATGCGCCAGCAGGGATACGATAAAAAAACGGACTTCAAACTCCCTGCTGCTGTTCCGATACTTCCGGAGATAAGAAAACCACACTTCCTGCTCTTTTTCCATGAACTTATATCCCATACAACAGCTGTCGCAGACTGCCCAGTTATGAATCTTCGGAACAAACATATCAAGCGCCTGCATTCTCTGTTCGGTACTCATCTTTGCATACCCCAGAACAAGTCCGTATAACATAATTTCTTCATGCACAGACCGTTCATCTATTTCTGTCTGTGCTTCTTCCAGATACTGTTTCGAATCTGTTTTTGCAATTCCTTTTGCCAGCTTTCGAAGAGCCGGCATACGAACACCGATCACATGATCGGTCCCTGGGATCAGCTTCTGATTAAACTGCTTATAGCTCTCTTCCCCAAGTTGATCTAACTCTTCTCTGATTTCTTTTATCATGTTGTACTCCTGTCATTTTTTGTCCCTTTTACTATACCATGTCACCCTAGAAACCTCCACATGAAAATAAGGAGTCACTTCGGGCTCCTCATTGCTTTTTTACTAATTTTTCAGGACGACTTTACCTGATGTCCTCCAAAAATTTTTCTTCCTCCCAGCAAAACTGCAAGAACCCCTGCCGCTGTCAGAAGAAGGTTGATGCTCCACATCGGAATTTCATTTCCAGTCACAGAAATACCCTGCATCGCCAACAACATTGCCACATTAAAATCTCCGCTCGGCATGATTGCTAAAAACTGATCAAACGAAAGTAAGCCAAAACGAAAGATCAAAACAATCGGCAGCACATAGATTAAAATAGAAATCAAAACACTGACAAACGAGGACGAAACTGCTGCGGAGACAAGCAGTACAAAACTGCTCAACAGAACTGCTCCTGCAATACCAAATACTACCACCAGTAAAAATCCATGAAAACAACTCACCTCCCATGGAACTTCCCAAAACAATCCTCTGCTTCCAAACTGAAGTGAGGCTTCAAATCCTTCTGTTCCATACTGCCAGAGCATAAAAAGCACAGGAATGAAAACTGTCAGAATCGTCAGCACAACAGAGAATGTAAAAGAAGCCATGATTTTCGCTGTAATACATTTTGTTTTCCCGTACTTTCCGGTCAAAAGCAAGGCATCCATTCCACACCCGTATTCCTCGGAAAACACCGGAGAAACTGCCACAATGATCAAAAATCCCATGATAAGGAACAAGGATTCTATCGAAAGGAGTGTTGTTTCCCACCCTCTGGTATATCCGATTTGTAACAAATTTTGAAGTTCAGGATTTGACAGAGGCGCTTCCTCCCAGATTGTACCTGCAGTTCCTGTGATCCAATCTGTCCGAAGCCGGTATTCCGCTTCATTCATTCCGGCATTTTTCGCTCCCTGCTTTTCCTGTACAAGCAACGCATCTACCTTTTCTTCTGTTACCGGACCACGGTATCGCTCCGCCATCTTCAACTCGTATTCCAAAGCTTCTTTTCCATGCAGATGCCTGCCATTCTGATCAAAAATATCCAGAAAATCCACTCTGGAATTACTAAGAAGAATCAGTATCAAAACTCCATATGCCAGCAGAGCGACCCGTATCAGTTTACGTCCCACAATCTTCTGAAACTCAAAACTCCATAATTGCCTCATTTCCATCCTCCTTAAAATAATACAGATACATATCTTCCAGCGTCGCATCCACGGATATTGCCGCTTCATCAGGCTTTGTATCCGACACAATCCGCAATTCGATCGCTCCGTTTTTTTTCTTCATATTTACAATCGTATACCGGTATTCTAATTCTGCCGCTCTCTTTTCATCCACTTCACATTCCCATACAAGTCCGTTCATCTGTGCTGTGATTTCCTCTGGAGTTCCTTCTTTCAGGATCTGTCCTTCTTTCATCAAAAAAATCTTGTCTGCAATATACTCCACATCCGAAACAATGTGCGTCGAAAGAAGTACAATCTTATCCTTGGAAAATGAACTGATCAGATTTCGAAACCGCACTCTTTCTTTGGGATCCAGACCTGCCGTCGGTTCATCCAGGATCAGAATTTCCGGTTCATTCAGCATCGCCTGTGCAATCCCGAGCCTTCGCTTCATTCCGCCGGAAAATGTTTTAATCTTTTTCCGGCGTTCTTTCTCCAATCCCACCAGTCTCAATAATTCTTCGGTTCTATTTTGGGCAAACGAACGGTTCAGACCTTTCAGCGCTGCCATATAAAGCATAAATTTTTCCGCTGTAAACTCGGGATAATATCCGAAATTCTGCGGCAGATATCCCAAAAGGCTTCGATATTCTTCTCCCATAACGTGAATGTTCTGTCCATCGTACCGGATTTCCCCGGATGTCGGATTCAAAATATCACATAACAGGCGCATCAATGTCGTCTTTCCTGCTCCGTTAGCGCCAAGCAGGCCATATACTCCTACTTTCATAGAAAGATTCAGACGATCTACTGCCCGCTTCGTTCCATATTGTTTTGTCACTCTGTCTAATTGAAGTTCCATAATTCATCCCATCCTTTTTTCTTTTTTCCAATGAACTGCAGATACTGTCTTGCTCCTATCACAGTCAGAAACAATGCTCCCAAAAAAGCCAAAAATAATACGTTTTCCTTCTGAATCCATAAAAGCTCCGGATGCATCTCACAGAATGTTTTCAGCTGCATGCACCCGATACACAGCATTACCGCTGCACCTGCCAGAATACTGTACACAGCCTTTGTTGAAACATGACGGATGATCCAAAAATAGATCGCTGTAGAAAACAAAAACGGAACAAACACTTTCAAAACACTTTCCATCATGCTTCCCTCTTTTAACTCTCCAATTTCCAAAACAATAACAAGTACCACTGCCTCTGTTACTCCTGTCAGTAAAATACGCATTCCAAAAATTTCCCTCAAATTATAGCGGCAGGACTGTTCCAGTTCTCCAACTCCATTCGAAAAACTTTTCAATATAGCCGGAAATCCGATCATCGCAAGGAGTGGAGAAAGTACATACCCAAATGTAATATACGATTCCTTATCTGCCGTCTGAGTTAATACGATTCCTGCCACAAGAAGGATTCCTTCCGTGATCCAAAACCAGATTGACAGATATTCTGCCTGGATCCAGATTCTCTCAAACAAATGCAGTCGTGGTAAAATTTTTTCCTTTGCGATTTCTTCCTGTGCTTTTTTTTGCATTTCAAAGTATTTCTCCGCCTCCACATCCGGTGGCTGATATTGCCGCATCTGCTCATAAAGCTTCTTTTCTTTTCGTGTCATCTACCATACCTCCTCTCCCAAAGCCCTCTTCATTTTTTCCATCCCTTGCCGCAGCCTAGATTTTACGGTTGCATTTCCTGTGTTTGTGATCTGCGCGATCTCTTTGATCTTTAGTTCATGATAAAACCGAAGAATCAAAACATCTCTCTGCATATCCGGAAGCTGAGACAGGGCATCTCTTACTCTTTCCGACATCTGCTTTGCCTGCATATATTTCTCCGGTGTTTCCAGAGATTCTCCCTGTACAAACTCTTTGGAAATTCCCGAAGGAATCTCCTTTTCTCTACGAAAACCGTCATAACAGACATTCCTTGCAATCTGAAACAACCATGCTTTAAATTTCTGCATTTCTTTATATTGTCCGATATATCGTATCATTTTCAGAAAAGTTTCCTGTGTGCAGTCATATGCGTCTTCTTTATTTCCTGTCATGTAATAAGAAAACCGGAAAATTTCCTGATAATATTTTTCAATCAGAATCTGACTGTCCTCTGCCTCTCCGGACTGAATCCTACGGATTACTTTTTTGTCTTCTATTGAGTTTTTATCAAGCATTTTTGCACCCGTTCTCCTTTCAGATTCTCAATTTGTAAAACGTTCTACATAAATATAACGCAGTTTATAACAAAAAGGTTTTAAATTCAAGAAAAAAACTGTTTCAAGTCCTCTTTTTGTGCAATGCTATAAAGACAAAAAAGGAGCAGGTACCGGTCATTCCATATATATCGGAATGACCGGTACCTGCTCCTTCTTTCACTCTACTCTATTCTGTTAAATTATAGAATCTCTCATTCTCTGTTATATTTCCATATTGGCAGCAGTCCCAACAAAGCTCCCGCCACTGCCGGTATGATCCAGCCAAGCCGAAGATCATAAAACGGCAGCTGCCGGCAGAATTCTGTAACAGGACCCAGCATAATTTTCACACTTTGCATCCCGTCTACAAAAGCAACACAGAACGCAAACAGCATTCCCAGTACATATACCATCTTTCGATTTCCAATCCACTTCTTGAAAAACGAAAGAATCACAAGCACAACGGTCACCGGATAGATCATCATCAGAACCGGAAGCGATACCTGTACCAGCATATCCAAACCGATGTTGCTGATCACAAAACTGAACAGACAGACAATTGCTGTGATCTTCTTGTATGACATATTCGGAAACAGTTCGTGGAAATAATCTGCAAAAGATGTTGTCAGTCCAATGGATGTCGTCATACACGCAAAAAACACCGCAACTCCCAGTACAATTCCTCCCACAGGACCCAGCAGGTCACTTGCCACTGCATGAAGCAGTGTGCCGCCGTTGGAAAATGGCGTCTGCGTCACTGCACCGATATACGTCAGCATATAATACACAACCGAAAGAATCAGCGCCGCCCCGGCTCCGCAGAACAACGTGTATTTGATGATATTCTTCTTTTCATGTACCTGAAATCCGCGGACCGCATTGATGATGATAATGGCAAACACCAGTCCTGCCGGACCGTCCAGAGCATAATATCCTTCAATCATTCCCTGAAAGAACGGAATTTCTGCATATGCTCCCCGAGGGGCACCGATGCTGCCATACTGAACCCGGCCATGCGGTGATTTTTCCATGAAAACACATGCCAGAAAAATCAGGACAATACAGATCAAAAGCACCGGAGTGAGGTATTTTCCGATCAGATTCACCACCTTTTTCGGATTCCCGCTCAGATAATAGGTCAGTCCGAAAAAAATTCCTGTCACGATCAAAGATACCCACCATACATTCGGCTCTGTCAGATACGGGCGCACTGCAAGTTCAAAAGAAACGCTTCCTGTTCGCGGCAGTGCAAACAAAGGACCGATCAGCAGATAAATGCAAACAGATAAAAAGATCGCAAACCTTCTGCCGACCAGCTCTCCCAGGTCACTGACTTCTGTTCCGACCAACACCACTGCGATCATCCCAAGCAGAGCGATCCCCGCATCTGTCACGATAAATCCTGCCAGCGCCTGGATATAATGTTCTCCGGCCTGCTGTCCCATTGCCGGCGGAAAGATCATATTTCCTGCACCAAAAAACACCGCGAACAGTGTCAGCGTAATGGACAGCACCTGCCTTGCTTTCATCCTCTCCATCTTAATTTTCTTTCAGGAACTGCTCTGCAAGTTCCACTGCATCTAAAATACATTTATCACACGGAGCAAGGATTTTTCCTGTTGCTACCCCTTTTAATTCTTTACAATAAACAGATCCATTAATCTCCTGGAACTTTGCAGCGTACTCTTTCGTCTTTTTGTAAGTGCTTGCCTTCGTCTTTCCTGCCTGCTCTGTTCCGCCGCTGTTTTTTAACCCGATCAGCATAAACAGTCCGGTCAGCGCTCCACAGGTATCCATCATACCCATACCCAGTCCAAATCCTTCTGCAATTTTATACATTTCTGTTTCACTTACCCCGAGTTCCTCACAAAATGCACATGCCACTGCCTGCGCGCAGTTGTATCCTTTTTTATGATATTCCAATGCCAGTTCTTTTTTTGTCATTCTTTTTCTCTCCTTATACACACAAAACACTCCGCATATCATCAGGTCCCGAATATTCGGAAGAAGAATCCATGCGGAGTTCTCTTTTACAGGTCTTGCCTGCTAGTTTGCTCTGTTTCTATTTTTCTTTGTTTTTCAGATACTCGTCAATTCCTTTTGCTCCTGCTTTTCCTGCACCCATTGCAAGAATAACTGTTGCAGCGCCAGTTACAGCATCTCCGCCGGCATATACGCCTTCTTTGGAGGTCTGTCCATTTTCTTCCTCTGCAACGATACATTTTCTGCGATTTACTTCCAGACCTTTTGTGGTAGAAGAAATCAATGGATTTGGAGAAGTTCCAAGAGACATGATCACTGTATCTACATCAATGTCATACTCAGATCCCGGAATCTCTACCGGACGTCTTCTTCCGGAAGCATCCGGCTCACCCAGTTCCATCTTGATCACTGTCATGCTCTTAATATTTCCGTTTTCATCTACATTGATCTGTTTTGGATTGGTCAGAAGGTCAAAAATGACACCCTCTTCTTTGGCATGATGAACCTCTTCCACTCGTGCAGGAAGCTCTGCTTCGCTTCTTCTGTATACGACATGAACTTCTGCTCCCAGTCTGAGGGCTGTTCTTGCCGCATCCATGGCAACGTTTCCACCGCCGACAACTGCTACTTTCTTACCTGCTGCGATCGGTGTATCATAAGAAGAATCAAAGGCTTTCATCAAGTTGCTTCTTGTCAGATATTCATTTGCAGAGAATACTTCATTTGCGTTCTCTCCAGGGATTCCCATGAACATCGGAAGTCCTGCTCCGGAACCGATAAATACGGCTTCAAATCCTTCTTCTTCGATCAGCTGGTCGATGGTTGTAGATTTTCCGATCACCACGTTTGTCTCGAATTTAACTCCTAATTCTTTTACCTTTTCAATCTCTTTTGCAACAACTTTCTGTTTTGGAAGACGGAATTCCGGAATACCGTAAACAAGCACTCCTCCCAGTTCATGAAGAGCCTCAAATACCGTTACATCATATCCCATCTTGGCAAGATCTCCCGCGCAGGTCAGACCGGACGGACCGGAACCGATCACTGCTACTTTGTGACCGTTCTGCTCTTTGGCTCCTTCCGGTTTGATATCATGCTCCAGAGCATAGTCTGCGACAAAACGCTCCAGTTTTCCGATGGATACTGGATCTCCTTTGATGCCGCGGATACACTTTCCTTCGCACTGAGACTCCTGCGGGCAGACACGTCCGCAGATTGCAGGCAGTGCGGAAGACTGACCGATGATCTTATAGGCTTCCTCGATATTGCCTTCTTTTACTTCCTGAATGAATGCCGGAATATTGATGGATACCGGGCATCCTTCGATACATTTCGCATTTTTACAATTGAGACATCTGGTTGCCTCTTCCATTGCCTCTTCCTGATTATATCCAAGACAAACTTCTTCAAAATTTGTCGCACGTTCTTTCGGATCCTGTTCTCTGACAGGTACTCTCACCATTCCCTTTGCCATTAGTCGTCACCTCCACAATGTCCGCATCCGCCGTGATGGGTATCGCCTTCCTGTAATTTAAGCATCGCTCTTCCTTCTGCTGTTCTGTACATCTGACTTCTCTTCATTGCCTGGTCAAAGTCTACCAGATGTCCGTCAAATTCCGGTCCGTCTACACATGCAAACTTGATCTCATCTCCAACCTGAAGACGACATGCTCCGCACATTCCGGTACCGTCTACCATAACCGGGTTCATGCTGACGATCGTCGGAAGGTTCAGTTCTTTTGTCAGAAGACAGACAAATTTCATCATGATCATTGGTCCGATGGCCACACATTTGTCATAGTGTTTTCCTTCTTTTTCCACCAGATCCTTGATCACCTGTGTTACCATACCGGAACGTCCATAAGAACCGTCGTCTGTTGTCACATAGAGATTACCCGCTACTGCTTCCATCTCTTTTTCCATGATCACGAGGTCTTTTGTCTTTGCTCCGATGATCACGTCTGCATCTACGCCGTGTTCATGCAGCCATTTTACCTGTGGATATACAGGGGCTGTACCAAGTCCTCCTGCCACAAATAAGATCTTCTGTTTTTTCAGTTCTTCAATATCTTCCTCCACAAATTCAGAAGCACATCCAAGAGGACCTACAAAGTCACGGAAGGAATCTCCTGCTTTGAGTTCTGACATTTTTACAGTGGAAGCTCCGACTTCCTGTACCACGATGGTGATCGTTCCGGCTTCTCTGTCATAATCACAGATCGTAAGCGGGATGCGTTCCCCTTTCTCGTCCATCTTTACAATCACAAACTGCCCCGGTTCACAATGACTTGCAACCCTTGGCGCATGCACGTCCATCAGAAAAATATTCTCAGACAATTTTTCTGCTTTCAAAATCTTATACATGTTCTTCCTCCTTGTAATAAATCACCTTTCTTAATAATACGCCATTATTGGCATAATGGCAATAGTTGTTCGTGATTTTATCACGATACCAAAAGGGGACAGACACTTCTTCTGGTTTTGTGCCTGTCCCTTTTTCTCATTCACAAACAGTCTGTCTGATTAGAAATCAACTTCTGTTCCGTAATATGTACATGTGAATAATTTTTCCATTGTTGCAGGATCGATTGCACGAGGATTAGATCCTGTACAAGCATCACCTACTGCCAGTTCTGCAATCTTGGCAACTTTCTCTTTGAATTCATTTTCCTCGATTCCGAAGTCTTTGAGTGTCTTTGGAATGTTCAGTTTTACATTAAAGTCATCGATCTTTTCAACCAGGCTGTTGATGAGTGCTTTCTCAGATGCTCCCGGAAGTCCCATTCTGCGTGCGATCTCAGCATAACGTTTTGCTGCAACCGGATCTTTTGCGTTGTATTTGATAACATATGGAAGATAGATCGCATTCGCACATCCGTGAGGAATGTGTCCTGTTGAGAATGCTGCACCTGTCTTATGTGCCATAGAGTGTACGATTCCAAGCAATGCATTGGAGAATGCCATACCTGCCAGACACTGTGCATAATGCATCTGCTCTCTTGCATCCATATCGCAGTTGTAAGATGCCGGAAGGTTATCCAGTACCATCTCAATTGCCTGCAGTGCCAGCGGATCTGTAAATGGTCCGTTGAGTGTAGAAACATATGCTTCGATCGCATGTGTCAGTGCATCCATACCTGTGTATGCAACCTGTTTTACAGGCAGTCCTGCTACAAGATCCGGATCCACGATCGCAACGTCCGGTGTGATATTAAAGTCAGCCAGCGGATATTTTACACCTGTCTGATAGTTTGTGATAACAGAGAATGCTGTTACTTCTGTAGCTGTTCCTGATGTAGAAGGAATCGCTGCGAATTTTGCTTTCTGTCTCAGTTCCGGGAAGTTAAACGGAATGCAAAGATCTTCAAATGTCACATCCGGGTACTCATAGAATGCCCACATTGCTTTTGCAGCATCGATCGGGGAACCTCCGCCCATTGCAACGATCCAGTCCGGCTCAAACGCGCGCATTGCCTCTGCGCCTTTCATAACAGTCTCTACTGACGGATCCGGCTCAACGCCTTCAAACAGCTGTACTTCCATTCCGGCTTCTTTCAGGTACTCTACTGCTCTGTCAAGAAATCCCTGACGTTTCATGGAACCGCCGCCTACTACAAGGATTGCTTTTTTTCCTTTCAGGTTCTTTAATTCTTCCAGACATCCTTTTCCGTGGTAAATGTCTCTTGGTAAACAAAATCTGCTCATTGTACTGCATCTCCTTTGATTAAAGTCTGTTGTTCTCAACTGAAATTATTATACCACTGTCAAACTTTTCACACAACAAATGTGTTGATTTTTTTCGTTAAATATTGCACAAAAAACATCTCTCATTTTTGTAAAAAAAGCCACTTGCATTTTTACAAAGTGTTTATCTAAAAAAATCAGCCGCTTTTACTGCGGCTGATAAATATAATTTCGTTTTGTTGTCTGTGTCATTTTTCCGGTCTTGCTCACCAGAACTGCACTAAATAATGTCTGCCCCTCCGGCATTTCAACCGGACCTGTATACAGCATAGATTCTGTTGTTGGTACAGATCCATCGATCGTATAATAAGCCGTATAGCCTTCCGGCACTGTGATCGTAATCTGAGTCGCCGTGCTATACTGTCCCGTAGACGGTGTGACGACCGGTGCATCTGCCACCGGAAATTCGATCTCATACGTTTTGGACACAATCAAACTTGGTATTTTCTTCTCGTTATAGGCAATCGCTTTAATCTGCGTTTTTCCTTCTGTACTTAAAAGGATCGGTTCCGTATATTCTGTGCTTGCCGAAGTTGGATCACTTCCATCTGTTGTATAATAAATCGTTTCTCCAGATGCAGACAGCGTCACTTCCTGTACTTCGCTATATTTACCTTCATCCAGACTAAAAACAGGATCTGTAGAAATGTACGCTTTCAAACTTGACAATACTGCTTCATCCTCACAGTCTCCCAAAATTTCCGGAATTTTTTCCAATTGTTTTGACTCTTCATAAAAGCGGATTGCTGCCTGGTACAATTCTTGATTGGATGGATAAGAGGCAATCGCCGAGAGAAATACGGATTCTGCTTCGTCTTCCTCCCCCTGTTCCATATAGGTCTCTGCCAGACCTGAATATGCCTCTGGTTTTTGGGCATTTTTTCCGATTGCATGTTTAAAATATTTTTCCGCTGTCTGATATTCTTTCATCTGCAATGCATCATACCCTTTTGCCACTTTGCCGGCATAAGAATTCTGATACATAATATATCCAAACAACGCACCGAAAAGCAGTAAAAACAATAATAAAATCAAAAGTACCTTTCTTCGTCTGCGTATCAGCTGCTTTTTTCGCTCCTGCTGTTTTCGTCTTGCCTCTGCACGAGACCTGTTTTTTGCTGCACGCTCTCTTCTGGTCTGTATTTCATTCAACTCTTCCTGACTGAGCACCCGCGTTGCCTTTGACTGATATCCATTCTGTTTTCTGCCAAAATTGCGAACATCCTCTGTATGCATCTGTCTCGTCACATCCTCTACCGATCCTTTTACTTCCTGAGTAAGGACATCCTCTAAAGGATTATAATCTGGTACGATCTGAATGTCTTTCCCACATCTCGGACAACGCATCCAGCCTTCCGGAATAATCGCATTACAATGCGCACATCTCATATCTGTTCCTCCTAGTCACGCGCCGTCTGCACACAATTGTCCATCAGCATAGCAATCGTCATCGGACCTACGCCGCCAGGTACCGGTGTAATCGCAGATACTTTGGAATACACATCCTCAAAATCTACATCTCCACAAAGATGGTTGTTGGTATCCCTGTGAATCCCCACGTCGATTACGACTGCACCCTCTTTTATGTACTCTGCCGTGATCATCTTTGGACGCCCGACCGCCGCAATCAAAATATCAGCCCTGCGTGTTACTTCTTTGAGGTTTTCCGTTTTAGAATGGGCAACCGTCACAGTTCCATTTTCACGCAAAAGCAATGCTGCCATCGGTTTTCCCACGATATTACTTCGCCCAACTACAACGCATTCTTTTCCTGCAATTTCGATTCCTGAATATTTCAAAAGCTGTATAATTCCTGCCGGTGTACAGGATACAAATCCCTTTTCACCCAACCAGAGTCGTCCTACGCTCACCGGATGAAATCCGTCTACATCCTTGTCCGGTGAAATCGTACGTATGATCCGGTCTTCATCAATGTGTGCCGGAAGCGGAAGCTGTACCAGGATTCCATGTACCTTCTCTGTACGATTCAGTTTCTCGATCAATTCTACCAGTTCCGCTTCTGTTGTAGCCTCTTTTAACTCATACGAAACGGAGTCAATCCCGATATAGGCGCACGCCTTTTTCTTGTTGTTTACATATACCGAAGAAGCCGCATCCTGCCCTACCTGAATCACTGCCAGACAGATCTTGGTGCCTCTTTCTTTCAGCACGGATACTTCTTCTTTCAATTTATCTTTGATTTCTTTTGCAATTCGTTTTCCGTCAATTATCTGTGCCATTCAATACTCCTTTAAAACAGTCCTGTAATTTTTCCGTCATCTGTTACATCGATGTTATTTGCAGCAGGGACTTTCGGAAGTCCGGGCATTGTCATCACCGCACCTGTCAGAGCAACGACAAATCCGGCACCTGCGCTGACATAAACTTCACGGATATGGATGTCAAAGTTTTCCGGACGTCCCAGTTTTTTCGCATCATCTGACAGAGAATACTGATTCTTTGCCATACAGATCGGGAAATGCCCAAATCCCATCTCTTCGATCTTCGCAAGCTGTTTCTTTGCAGCCGGCTCATAGACAACACCGTTTGCCCCGTAAATCTCTTTTGAAATCTTCTCGATCTTTTCTGTCAGAGAAAGTTCATCCTCATACAGTACATGGAAATTGCTTTCCTTGTTCTCCAGTGTATCCAACACTTTTTCTGCCAGTTCGATTCCGCCTTCTCCGCCTTTTTCCCACACCTTTGCAAGGGCGAATTCACAGTCTCTTTCTTCACAAAAGCTGCGGATAAATTCATTTTCCGCTTCCGTATCTGTAACAAAGGAATTCAGTGTTACTACAACAGGAACGCCGTATTTCTGAATATTCTCAATGTGTTTTTCCAGATTCACGATTCCTTTTTTCAGTGCTTCCAGATTTTCTTCGCCCAGATCCTGTTTTGCAACTCCGCCATTGTATTTCAGTGCCCGCACTGTTGCTACAAGTACCACTGCGTCCGGTTTTAATCCCGCTTTACGGCATTTAATATCCATAAATTTCTCAGCTCCAAGATCCGCTCCGAATCCGGCTTCTGTAATTGTAATATCGCTGATTTTTAAAGCCAGCTTTGTCGCGCGGACACTGTTGCAGCCGTGTGCGATATTAGCAAAAGGTCCGCCGTGTACCAGTGCCGGTGTGTGCTCCAGTGTCTGGATCATATTCGGTTTGATCGCATCCTTTAACAATGCAGTCATGGCGCCTGTTGCCTGAAGATCGTCTGCTGTTACCGGATTGCCTTCAAATGTATATGCCACAATGATTCGTCCCAGGCGGCGTTTCAGATCTGCAAGATCGTCTGCAAGACAGAGGATTGCCATGATCTCAGATGCGACTGTGATCACAAAATGGTCTTCTCTCACCATTCCATCCATCTTGTTTCCAAGTCCTACTACGATGTTGCGAAGAACTCTGTCGTTCATGTCCACGCAGCGTTTCCAGACAATATTTCTCGGGTCAATTCCCAATGCATTTCCCTGCTGAATGTGATTATCCAACATAGCAGCCAGCAGATTATTCGCAGAAGTGATCGCGTGGAAATCTCCCGTGAAATGCAGATTCAAATCTTCCATTGGGAGAACCTGTGCATACCCGCCTCCTGCTGCTCCGCCTTTGATTCCAAAACACGGTCCAAGAGATGGTTCACGCAGTGCGATGATTGCCTTTTTATTTATTTTTGCAAATGCCTCACCCAGACCTACTGTAATCGTGGTCTTCCCTTCTCCTGCCGGGGTCGGATTGATGGCTGTCACAAGAACCAGTTTTCCATCCTTGCGGTCTTTTACTTTCTCCCAGAGTTCATCGGAGAGCTTCGCTTTGTGCTTTCCATAAAACTCCAGTTCCTCTTCTGAAATTCCGATAGACGCTGCCACGTCTTTGATGTGCATTAATTCTGCTTCCTGTGCGATCTGAATATCTGTTTTCATCATTTCTTCCTCCACTGCATTATAAATTTTCCTGAATGTACTGTTCAAATTCTTCTTTTGTCATCAGTACTTTTCTTGGTTTTGTTCCGACTTCTTCTCCGACCACTCCTGCACTGGCAAGCTGATCCATAATCCGGGCTGCCCGGTTGAAGCCGATTTTAAACATCCTCTGGAGCATTCCAATGGATGCTTTTTCTTTTTCTATGATCAGCCGTCCTGCATCTGCAAAATATGCATCCTGCTCATTTGCATTATCCTGCACCCCTGCTCCCTGTATCCCCGGAACCGGTAACGGCAGATCGGAATTTACGTGCTCCTCCACTTCTTCACTGTAGGAGGCATTTCCGTTGTGTTCGATGAGATAGTCCACAACCTTCTGCACTTCTTTATCTGAAACAAAGGATCCCTGCACACGGACCGGTTTTGGATATCCTGTCGGATAAAACAGCATATCTCCCTTTCCAAGCAGCTTCTCTGCTCCATTCATATCAATGATCGTCCTGGAATCTACTCCTGATGAGACAGAAAATGCGATTCTGGACGGCATATTGGCCTTGATCAGACCTGTGATGACATTCACCGAAGGCCGCTGTGTTGCAATGATCAGATGCAGTCCCGCCGCTCTGGCAAGCTGCGCCAGACGGCAGATCGCGCCTTCTACTTCCCCGGGCGCCACCATCATCAGATCCGCCAGCTCATCTACAATGATCACAATCTTCGGCAATTTTTTCGGAGCTCCTTCTTCTGTCATCTGCGCGATCTTTTCATTGTATCCTTTCAGATCCCGGACATTCTGCTGGGCAAACAGCTGATACCGCTTCATCATCTCAGCGACTGCCCAGTTCAGAGCGCCTGCTGCTTTTTTCGGATCCGTCACGACCGGGATCAGCAAATGCGGAATTCCATTGTAGACGCTTAGTTCCACTACTTTGGGATCCACCATGATCAGTTTTACTTCTTCCGGATCTGCATGGTATAAAATACTCATGATCAGCGTATTGATACATACCGACTTTCCAGATCCTGTCGCTCCTGCCACAAGTAAATGCGGCATTTTTGCGATATCTGCGATCACCGTCTTTCCTGAAATATCTTTTCCCACTGCAAATGGAATATTCGCTGTAGAATTTTTAAATTCTCCGGATTCTAACAGATCCCTAAGCATCACTGCCGTATTCTCCTGGTTCGGGACCTCAATCCCAACGGCTGCTTTTCCCGGAATCGGCGCCTCGATCCGGATATCTGCCGCTGCCAGATTTAATTTGATATCATCTGCCAGACCTACAATCTTACTTACCTTCACACCTTGTTCCGGCTGCAGCTCATACCGCGTCACAGACGGTCCGCAGCTTGCATTTGTTACATGAACGCGAACCCCGAAATTCTGCAGGGTCTGCTCCAGTTTCTGAGCCGTGGCGCGCAGCTGGGCATCCGAGTCTCCACCGCCCTTTTTCCCTCTTGTCAGAAGATTCATTGGCGGAATCTTGTACACTTTCTTCGGCTGCTGCTCCTGCTCTTTGATACTCTGTTCTACCTGAACAGTCTCTGCTTCCACAGCTGCCGCACTTACCTTTGTCTTCTTCCTTGTACGGACTGACTCTTCCGAAATATCCTCCTGCGGCATGTTACGCTCTTCTGGCGGTTCTGGTTCATTCTCCCATAATGGAGTATCCACTGCGCTCGCATCCTGCACCGTGCTTTCCGGACGATTGATCACAAAATCTTCAAATGGAGACGGCAGTGGCTCTGAAAAATCCGATTCCTGTGAAACAGTCAGTTCCCGCATATCCGGATCTTTTCCTGAAGAATTCTTTTTACGCTTTTTCGCTGTTGTCTCCTTTGGCACTTCACTTTCCTGGGCCTGCAGCGTTGTTGCAAAAGAAACACCCGATACTTTATGATCACTTCTTCTGGAAGAATCATTCGGTTCTGTCTTTGCTTCTTCTGCCTGTCTTCGTTTTTCTTCTCTGTTCTTCGCACGCCGGGCAGATGCTTCTCCCTGCCGGCGCTTCATATCTGCATACGCCTTTTTGCTTCCTTTTCCAAGAGGTGCAAGCAGAGAACGTTCTGTGATCAGAATCACACAGATTACCATAAGTACAACGAGTACCACATAAGCGCCTACCACACCAATAAACGGACACAGAATCTTCACCAGACAGCCCCCTGTAAGACCGCCCGCTTTTCTGTAATCACTGGCATACTGATAATAGCTCCACAGACTTTCTTTGGCATCAAAAGGATGCATCACCAGCTGGAAAAATGCACAGATTGCAAACAATAAGGCCACACATGCTGCAATTTTTATGTAGGCGTGTGTATTGCCTTTATTCGAAATTCCAAAAGCAACCACGCCAAATAAGAGAAACGGCAGAATATATGCCATCACTCCGAAAAAACCAAAGAGTACAGAAGAGATCGCACTGCCTGCAATCCCTATGACTCCAAAATTGCTTAAAAGCATCAGCACACAGACCGCAAACATGACCAGAATCAAAATTTCACTGTTCAGGGATGTACTTGCCTGATTTTTGGATGACTTTTTTCTTGTAGTTTTCTTTTTCCTTGTTGACTTTGCAGCCATAATACTTCCCCCTTGATAATTACACATACTACATCTAGTATAACATCAATTGAAAAGTGTGTCATTAACATTTTTTCTGCCGGATCATTTCCCGCAGCTTTTTCAATGCCATGCTGATTCCTCCAACCTCATCGATCATGCCTTCTCTGACTGCATCTTCCCCTTCTAACATAGTCCCGACATCTTTTACCAACTGTGTGGAATCCAGCATCAATTCTTCCAGACGTTCTTTGGTAATCTGCGAATGAGCTGCGATAAACCGGGTAATCCGATCCTGCGTCTTTTCCATATTACGATAACTCTGAATCACTCCAATAAACATCCCGGAGGATCTCACCGGATGCACGATCATTGTTCCACTCGGCACAATAAAAGAATAATCTGCGGAAACTGCAAGCGGTCCGCCGATGGAGTGGCTTCCTCCCAGAACCAGAGAGACCGTTGGTTTGCTTAAGGATGCGATCATTTCCGCGATCGCCAGCCCTGCCTCCACATCACCGCCCAGTGTATTGAGTAAAATCAAAACTCCATCCACTTCATCGTCATCCTCCACCTCTGCCAGTCTTGGAATCAAATGCTCATACTTGGTGGCTTTTGTGTTTCCGGAAACAGCCTCATGCCCTTCAATCTCTCCAATGATCGTCAGAAGCTGTATGTTCGCTTTGTGCCCGTTTCCATTCAGATTTAAGGTGCCGGTCTCCTTAATCTCTTCGTTTTTATCCAGACGTTGTTTTTGCTTCTCCTCATTTTCCATGATCTTCTACCTTCTTTTCTCTATTTTCAGGTCTGTACTTAGACAGCCGGATACTTTAGTATTCGATCAACCGCCCTTGTTTATACGGAAAATGATGCTTTTTCACGCAAAAATGGTATGGATGCCTCTTGTATACATCCATACCATCTTGAATTAACGAAGTGCCTGCTCGACATCCGCAATAATATCTTCTATATTTTCAATTCCCACACTGAAACGAATCAGATCCGGCTGAACGCCTGCTTCTACCAGCTCTTTGTCATTCATCTGACGATGCGTATGGCTGGCAGGATGAAGAACACAGCTTCTGGCATCTGCTACATGTGTCACGATCGCTACCATTTTTAATCGATCCATCATCTCAACTGCAGCGTCTCTGCCGCCTTTGAGACCGAATGTGATGACACCACAGGTTCCGTTTGGCATATATTTCTGCGCAAGATCATAATATTTGTCTCCAGGAAGTGATGGACAGCGCACCCACGCCACCTTTTCATGATTTTTCAGATACTCTGCCACCTTAACTGCATTTTCACAATGGCGCGGCACTCTTAAATGCAGTGTCTCCAGTCCGATGTTTAACAGAAATGCATTCTGCGGTGACTGGATAGAGCCAAGATCTCTCATCAGCTGTGCAGTTGCTTTTGTAATATACGCACCTTTGCCAAATTTTTCTGTATATACAATTCCATGATACGTCTCATCCGGAGTTGTCAGTCCTGGGAATTTTTCTTTGTGTACTTCCCAGTCAAAATTTCCGCTGTCCACGATCGCACCGCCCACGCAAGCGGCATGTCCGTCCATATATTTTGTAGTAGAATGTGTCACAATATCCGCGCCCCATTCAAACGGACGGCAATTGATCGGTGTTGCAAATGTATTATCCACAATAAACGGCACCCCATGTGCATGTGCGGCATTTGCGAATTTTTCCAGATCCAGAACAACGAGGGCCGGATTGGCGATCGTCTCTCCAAATACTGCTTTTGTATTTTCCTGAAATGCTGCATCCAGCTCTTCCTGCGTACACTCAGGATCTACAAACGTAGCTTCTACACCCATTTTTTTGATCGTATGGGCATACAGATTGTAGGTACCTCCGTAAAGAGCAGATGCACAGACAATATGATCTCCCGCTTCCACGATATTCATAATCGCATAGAAATTAGCTGCCTGTCCGGATGATGTCAGCATTGCTGCCACTCCGCCTTCCAGATCACAGATTTTTGCAGCAACCGCATCATTGGTCGGATTCTGAAGTCTGGTATAAAAATAACCGGACTCCTCTAAGTCAAACAGACGCCCCATCTGTTCACTGCTTGTATATCGAAATGTTGTACTCTGATAAATAGGAAGAACTCTCGCCTCTCCATTACCCGGTTCATATCCGGATTGTATACATTTTGTCTCTGTTTTGTAATTACTCATTTTTCTCTCCTCCTACTGAATACAAATATTTCTTCTCCAGAGAACGAACCATCTTTGTGTACAATTCTCTGCATTCTTCTTGTTCGCCCGCTTCAATCAGGCGTACACACGGCTTTAAATACTTTTCCCAGATATCCGCATAAATTTCTGATGCGTCCGGGCTGCGGTCAATCCTGTTTACAATTGTCGGAGCAATATTATAATACTCTTTTACAAGAATCTCTCCATCCTTTGTCCTCATCAGGTACTGATCTCTGTATTCTCTCAAAAGATTCAGTTCATAGCAGTCATCCGGCTTGTTCAGACTCTTACAGACAGCAGTTGTAATATAACAGAAAACTCCTTTTTTAAACCCATTCTCAATACTTGCAGCATCCGAGTGTCCGATTTTGCTGCCAGGCACCTTCTGATTCCATATCTCCACGATTGTCTCCGTAAATATCTTCGTCTGCGTACTCTGAATTTCCCCCATCAGCGGAACAAAAAAAGCTACCATGGCCATGTTGTGATCAATAACTGCCGCTTCTCTTTTTCGCTTGGAATCAATCTGAGAGAGCATATCCGATGCATATTCCGGAACATACCCCGCAACTTCCTGCATACATTTTTCAGATTTTTCAATCGTTTCTTTCACGCATTCCAGCAGTGTCTGATTTTCTTCTTTTAAAATTCCCATATCTGACTGATATGTTTTCTTCTGAAATCCCCGTACTTTTTCTCTGGTTTTTTCATACAAAACAATCAAATCATTCTGTAAGCTATTCTGACTCATTGGCATTCCTCTTTTTGTTGTATTTCCTTTTATACCATTGTTCAGTATAGCATATCTGATACTGCATTTCAATTTTTTTGCATAAAGAAACAGGTCTGTTGGATTTCCAGATACCGACAGACCTGTTCTTTATCCTTATTTTGCGAGAGCATAAGGCTTTCTTTTGAAAATACTTTTTGCTTTTCCGTCTACATGAGTCTCCATTTTGGAGTAAACACGAACCATATCATATTTAATCCGTTTTGCACTTCTTCTTTCTTTTACCATAGTGATCCCTCCAAACCATTGATAAACAACTTCTGATTTTATTCTAATGTATGTTTATTATGGTTTCATTATCACTATTTAAAATCTATGTAAGGTGTGCTTACTCATCCCAGTTGTGGTACACGTCCTGAACATCATCATCCTCATCGAGAAGATCCAGTGTTTTCTGGATATTTTTGATATCCTCTTCACTTGTCAGCTCCACATAAGTCTGCGGGATCATTGTCACTTCCGCATCTGCCATGACGATTCCTGCTTCCTCTAATTTCAGGCGCACTTCACTGAAATCTTCCGGAGCAGTCAGAATCTCAAAACTCTCCTCTTCTTCTGAAAAATCTTCCGCCCCAAAGTCCAGAGCCATCATCATCAGTTCATCTGCATCCATATCGCAGTCTTCTTTTGCAACGATGATCTGTCCCTTTTCATCAAACATAAAAGAGACGCATCCCGGTGTTCCTACATTTCCGCTTCCTTTTGTGAATGCATTTCTTACGTTGGATGCAGTACGGTTCTTGTTGTCTGTCAGTGTCTTTACAATGATCGCTGTTCCGTTTGGCCCGTATCCCTCGTATGTGATGTGTTCGTAGTTGTCTCCAGAACCTTCTCCTGCCGCTTTCTTGATGTTTCTGTCGATCGTATCATTCGGCATGTTGTTTGCTTTCGCCTTTGCGATCACATCACGCAGACGGCTGTTGTTTGCCGGATCCGGACCGCCGCCTTCTTTTACTGCAACCGCAAGCTCTCTACCAAGCTTCGTAAAAATCTTTCCCTTTGCTGCATCATTTTTCTCTTTTTTGTGCTTAATATTTGCAAATTTTGAATGTCCTGACATTGCTCAATTCTCCTTTTATCTCATAAACTCGTTGTTCCATTTTATCACTCTTTTTTCGTTCTGTAAAGTTGTAACGCTGACATTTCCCGCCCATTTCCATTATGTAGGAAGTTCCAGGCTGATGCGGATCGCTTCATTGACTTCTTCCATAAATGTTCCGTCCACATGGCAGATATACTCCTTCAGCCGCTTTTTGTCCAATGTTCTGATCTGCTCCAGAAGTACCACTGAATTTTTCACAAGCCGGTATTTTTTTGCACTGATTTCAATGTGGGTAGGCAGCTTTGCTTTGTTCATTCTGGATGTGATCGCTGCACAGATCACTGTAGGACTGTGCTTATTTCCCACATCATTCTGGATAACCAGCACCGGCCGCACACCGCCCTGTTCTGAACCGATCACCGGACTTAAATCCGCATAATAAATATCCCCTCGTCTGACTGTCACGTTCTATTCACACTCCGATTCTTATACTTCAATTTTCTCCCCCTCAGGGAAGTATACTTGAGTATTCCCGCTTTTATCGGATGTATTCAACTGACATTTATTTTTCCAAAAGGTTGCTTCCCTTATAAACCCGGGGAATTCTTTTTCCAAGACAGCAGACAAATTCATAATTGAAACGACCGCAGATCTCGCTAAGTTCCTCCACCGTGATCTCATCGTCTCCGTCTCTTCCGATCAGAACGACTTCATCCATAAATACAGTATCCGGAATATCAGTCACATCTACCATAAACTGATCCATACAGACACGTCCCAGTATCCGTGCTCTTTTCCCACGGATCAGGACTTCTCCGCGATTAGATAAGCCTCTCGCATAACCGTCCCCGTATCCTACCGGAATGGTAGCCACTTTCATTTTCTTATCTGCCGTAAAAGTCCCTCCGTAACTGATGGAAGCTCCCGGCTCTACTTCTTTCACAAAGCTGACGTGGCTGATCAGGCGAAGTGCCGGCTTTAAGTCCACAGTCTCTTTTTTTACTTCCTCTGACGGATACAGTCCGTACAACGCAATTCCCGCACGGACCAGATTTTGTTTCCACTGTGGAAAATCAATGATTCCCGCGCTGTTATCGCAATGGTATTGCGAAATCGAAATCCCCCGCTTTTCAACCTCATTTCTCATCCATACAAATTTTCTGTACTGCTCTTCTGAAAATGTTTTATCCAGCTCATCTGCTTTTGCAAAATGCGTAAACATTCCTTCCAGGCATACATTTGGAAGTTTTTCAATCTGCCCGATCAGATCTGCGCTCTCCTCTGTTGCCGGAAATCCGAGCCGTTCCATCCCTGTATCGATCTTGATATGAAAATACGCTGTTTTTCCCAACTTTCGGGCAAGATTCGAAATCTCCTGTGCCATATCCAGTGTGTATACTGTGGCGCGCACCTCTTCTTTTATCATTTCTTCATACTGGTTCGGGAACACACATCCCAGCACCATCGTCGGTTTTTGAATTCCCGCTCTGTGAAGCTCCACTGCTTCTTCCAGAGTCGCAGTCGCATAGCCCCATACATCCGGATCGTCATCCAGCATACAGGCAATCGGAACCGCACCATGTCCATATCCGTCTGTTTTCACTACGGCAATAAATTTTGCGCCTTCTCCAACCCTCTTTTTCATCTGTTCCATGTTATATGAAATTGCATCCAGATCAATCTCTGCATACACTCTGCTGTGTTTTTCCATCATTATCTCCCCTTTTCTGTCTTTTTGATACAAGCTGCGATCCCCTCTGTCAGATCTTCTGCCAGAACGCTGTAAGCGCCTCTCCTCTCTCTGGCTGCATCTCCTCCACAGGCATGAAGATACACTCCCAGCACAGTCCCTTCATACACTTTCATATGCTGCGCCAGAAGCCCTGTGATCACCCCGGCAAGCACATCGCCGGAACCGGCCTTTGCCATCGCACTGTTTCCAGCAGTATTCAGAAACATCTGCCGGTCTTTTCCTGCCACAAGCGTACGTGCATCCTTCAGTACACAAACAACACCATAGCTGTCTGTAAATTCTTTTAACGCAGCAAATCTGTTTTTCCCAAGTTCCGGGATGGTACACCCCAAAAGTCCTGCCATTTCTTTCATATGTGGTGTCAGTACAAATGGCTTTTTTTCTTTTGGAAGAAGTTCCATATGATCCGCCAAAAGATTCAAACCGTCTGCATCGATCACACATGGGACCTCTGCATATTTCATCAAATAAGAAAGTATCTGCCCGGCGATCCTGCTTTTTCCAAGTCCGCATCCGATACAGATTACATCTGCCCACTTCAAAAGACTTTGCAGTTTTTCTTCCTCATATTCTGTATAGGTGGATACGATCGCTTCCGGTAAGAGCTGCTGCAAAATCGTCCGGTTCGATTCTTCTGTATAGATCTGTACCAGACCGCCACCACTTATATAAGCTGCACGTGCACTTAAGTATGCCGCACCAGACATCCCCTTACTGCCCGTGATCATCAGAATCTTTCCATAACTTCCCTTGTGGGAATTCTTTTTCCGATCCGGAAGAAATTTGGAAAGATCCGATTTTTCCAATGTGTAACAGACTTCCGGATTTTCTTCAAAAAGTTTTGTCCCGATCCCGATTTCCACAGGGATTACCTCGCCCGCATAATCGGATCCCGGAAACAAAACAGTTCCCAGTTTCTCACATGCAAAAGAAACTGTCAAGTCCGCATGAAATGCCGTTCCCAGCACCTGTCCGTCAAAAGAGCTGATTCCTGACGGAATATCGATTGCCACTTTCTCTGCATGTATCTGGTTCATTTCTTCGATCACATCTTTATAATGCCCCTCGATCGTCCTGCTTAAACCTACACCAAACACAGCATCTATGACAACAGTATATTCTTTTGGGAGAATGTTTGTGACAACGGAAACACCCAGATTGGATGCGATCTGCCTCTGCTGTCTGCATTCTTCACTCATGGATGTTTCTTTCCCTGCAAAAACCGCACACACATCTTTTCCCTCCAGATAAAGAAGTCTTGCAACGGCGAATCCATCTCCACCATTATTTCCACTTCCGCACACAACAAGACAGTGATCCAGACTGATTCCTTTCTCTTTCATCACTTCCACTGTTTTCAGAGCTGCCCGCTCCATCAATACCAGAGAAGGAATCCCGATCTTTTGAATCGTATATTCATCCGCTCTCTGCATCCATGCTCCGTCTGGTAAATATCTCATACCCAATCTCCCTTCTGCTCCTGAAAAGAAAGGACGTGCAGCCAGACATTTTCCGACCACACGCCTTTGCACATGAACTGAGTTATTCTTACTTGTTTTGTTCTTCCCGGTGACGACTGACATTATATGACAGCTTCATCAGACTGTCTGAAAGATGTACGCTTTCTACGATCACATCTTTTGGCAGATTCAGATCTGTATGTGCAAAATTCCAGATAGCCTGGATTCCATTGTCCACTAATAACTCTGCAACTTCTTTTGCTTTCGATTTTGGAATCGTCAGTGCTGCAATCTCAATCTCATTGTTCTGAAGAAATTCCTGCAGCTCATCCATCATCCGTACCGGGATTCCGCGGATGGCAACTCCTTCAAGCCGGGGATTCACATCAAAAAGTCCTTTTAAAATAAATCCGCCTTTTTCAAAAGAGGCATAATTGGCAAGAGCCTGTCCCAGATTACCTGCACCTATGATAATGAAATTGTGGCTTCTGTCCAGTCCGAGAATCTTGCCGATCTCCGTATATAAATATTTTACATTATACCCGTATCCCTGTTGCCCGAATCCCCCGAAATTATTGAGATCCTGTCGAATCTGGGATGCCGTGACATGCATCTTCTTACTTAGATCGTTGGATGAAATCCTCTCCACCTGATCTTCCATCAAATCTCCAAGGTATCTATAATATCTGGGGAGCCTGCTGATAACTGCACGGGATATTTTTCTTTCTTCCACTGATTGTACCCTCCAATTTTAATCTTTTCTTATTATATAGAATTGTGAAAGATAAGTCAAACTTTTATATTGTATTTTGCCGTGTTTTCGTTATAATGAAATGGTGATGATTCGAAATAATCAGTTATTGTCAAAATACAGGAGGAATTTCATGATACTCGCATGTCATAATTTAAATAAATCATTCGGCGACCATCTCATTGTCCGGGATGGCTCTTTTCATGTAGAAGACCGTGAAAAAGCTGCACTTGTCGGCGTCAACGGTGCAGGAAAATCAACAATCTTCAAAATGATCGTAGGAGAACTGCCTCTGGATGAAGGAGACGTTATTCTAACAAAAGGAAAGACGCTTGGCTATCTTGCCCAGCATCAGAATCTGGATACTACAAACACGATCTATGAAGAACTAAAAACTGCAAAATCTGATATTATCGCTCTGGAGGCCCAGATCCGCGCCATCGAACTGGAGTTAAAATCTCTTTCCGGAGAGGAACTGACAAACCGTTTAAACACTTACAACCGGCTGATGTCAGAATTTGAATCGAAAAACGGTTACGCCTACGAAAGTGAGATCACCGGTGTTTTAAAAGGTCTTGGCTTTACAGAAGAAGAATTCTCAAAACCCACAGACACCCTTTCCGGCGGTCAGAAAACCAGGGTATCTCTCGGAAAACTTTTGCTCACAAAACCAGATATCCTGTTGTTGGACGAACCGACCAACCACCTGGATCTGAACTCCATCAGCTGGCTGGAGACGTATCTTCTGAACTATCCGGGTGCAGTTCTGATTGTTTCCCATGACCGGTTTTTCTTAAACCGCGTTGTGACAAAGGTCATCGAGATTGAAAACGGCTCTGTACGCATGTATACCGGCAATTACAAAGACTATGCACAGAAAAAACAGATGATCCGGGATGCGCAGCTCAAAGAATATTTAAACCAGCAACGTGAAATCAAGCATCAGGAAGCAGTCATTGAAAAACTGCGCTCTTTCAACCGTGAAAAATCAATCAAACGCGCGGAAAGCAGGGAAAAAATGCTCTCCAAAATCACACCTGTCGAAAGACCCGCAGAAGCGGCAAGAGAGATGCACTTTACACTGGAACCTTCCGAAGTCAGTGGAAATGACGTTTTAAGTATCGAATCCCTCGGGAAACGTTTTGACAGTCAGGTGTTATTCCATGATATCAGCTTTGAAATCAAGCGCGGAGAGCACGTAGCGATCATCGGAGACAATGGAACCGGAAAAACAACACTCTTAAAAATACTCAATCAGGTCGTAGAACCGGATTCCGGAAGTTTTACACTGGGTTCTAAGGTTCAGATCGGATACTACGATCAGGAACATCATGTGCTGCATAATGAAAAAACTATTTTCGACGAGATTTCTGACGATTATCCGACACTCACCAATACGCAGATCCGAAACACTCTTGCAGCATTTCAGTTTACCGGAGACGATGTCTACAAGCTGATCCGGGATTTAAGCGGTGGAGAAAAAGGACGTGTCTCTCTTGCAAAACTGATGCTTTCAGAAGCCAATTTTCTGATTCTTGACGAGCCGACCAACCACCTGGATATTACTTCCAAAGAAATTCTGGAGCAGGCACTCAACGAATATACCGGCACGGTTCTGTACGTATCCCACGACCGGTACTTTATCAACCAGACTGCCACCCGGATTCTGGAACTGGTCAACCAGACTTTTGTCAATTATATCGGAAACTATGATTACTATCTGGAGAAAAAAGAAGAACTGACCGCCGCATACGCCACCCCGGCTTCTGATCAGACAGTTCCTCAAAATACCACAGAATCGGCACCTTCAGACTCCAAACTAAGCTGGCAGGAACAAAAGGAACTGCAGGCAAAAGAACGAAAACGAAAAAATGAACTGAAAAAGACGGAAGACCGAATTGCTGTTCTGGAAGAACGAAATGTGGAAATCGACGAGCTGATGACGCAGGAAGAAGTCTATTCCAATTCTGTCAAATGTCAGGAACTTGCATTGGAAAAAGATGCAAACAATACCGAACTGGAAGAACTGTACGAAAAATGGGAAGAACTCGCAGAATAATCTGCGAGTCCTTTCCATTTCATTTTCTAATATCACTTCTTCCAGATAGGAGTCATTTCTTTTAATATCTCCGGTATTTTTTCATAAAAATTTTCCACATCAAACTTTCCATAGTATATGATATCCATATCCGCAGCTTTTCCGAGATAGATCATCTCATCTTCGTTCTGCTCTTGCAAATGAGGTTGTATATATGTGGACCACAGGTTTCGATTTAAATAAACCATTGCAACTTCCCTTTTTTCTGCTCCCTCTCCCACTGTTACAGGGTTACAAAAAACAGAGCCTGCCGAATCACTTCCTGCATAGGATAAATAGGCATTCTCTCCGACTATTTCCACTTCCATTTTCTGTGGATCAAACGGGATCGGCTCTTTCGGAAGCACCAGAATTGTATAAACTCCTGCCAGAAGGGCGCACACAAGAATCGCCCCAAGTATTGCTGCTGCGATCCTACGGTTGATCAATCTGTGTTTTAATTTCTGAAACAGTTCTTTTTCTGCCTGATTGATTTTTTTCTTATTCGGCAATATTATTTTTGCCCGCATTTTTTCCATTTCTTTTCTGCAGTCTTCACATTCCTTCAAATGTTCTTCTACCAGCTTCTTTGTATCCTCACTCACAATTTCATCTACATACAGCGGCATGATATCCTGTATTACATTACAACTGATTTTACTCATATCCCTGCTCCTCCATATACTCTTCAATTTTCTTTTTCGCTCTATAAAAAGTAACTCTCGCCCAGCCGGAACTTTTTTGAAATAATGTTCCGATTTTTTCATAAGAAAGTTCTCCAAACACCCGCAAATTAAACACTTCTTTATATGGTTCTTCCATATTGTGAAGGAACTTGTGAATCAAAAATGCCTTTTCTTCATTCACCAGATTTTCTGCAAAATGAACTCCTACATCTACTACGTTTTCATACTCTGTCCAATCTGCATCATGCTTTTTTCGTCTGCAGTAGCTAAAATATGTATTCTTCGCAATTGTAAAAAGCCAGGCTCTGATATCCTTTCTCCCGTCAAATTGATTCAGAGATTTTAATGCTTTTACAAACGTCTCCTGCGCAATTTCTTCTGCTGTCACTTCATCCGGCGTCAGGCTGCGAACATATAGAAAAACTTCCCGAAAATACAGCTGATATATTTTTTCGAACTCCACATCTCCCCCTCCTTTCACCTTAATAACTGCTCACATTCTAAAACGTTACAAATCTTTTCATTTTATTATATAAAAAAATACATACTTTACAAAATTGTTTTTTTGCCCTGTTTTATCTCGTGATCATTCTCTCACCCGGGGTATAAAAAACGGGGTAAAAAATCCAATGTAAGATTTTTTACCCCGTTTTTCTATTTTCTTTTACAATCTCTTTGCGATTGCTTTGATAAATCCTTCACTGTTTAAGACTGTCGGATTCTCAATTGTTGTGATCAGTGCCAGATCTTTTGTCATCTCTCCTGCTTCGATCGTATCGATCGTAGCTTTTTCCAGTCTGTCAGCAAACTCCATCAATTCTTTGTTTCCGTCCAGTTCTCCGCGTTTTCTCAGCGCTCCGGACCATGCAAAGATCGTTGCCACAGAGTTTGTAGAAGTCTCTTCCCCTTTTAAGTGCTTGTAATAATGACGCTGCACCGTACCATGTGCCGCTTCATACTCATAATACCCTTCCGGAGAAACCAATACCGATGTCATCATTGCAAGAGAACCAAATGCTGAAGACACCATGTCGCTCATCACATCACCGTCATAGTTCTTACATGCCCAGATAAATCCGCCCTCTGATTTCATCACACGCGCTACGGCATCATCAATCAATGTATAGAAATATTCGATTCCCGCTGCTTTAAACTTCTCATCATATTCTGCATCGTAGATTTCCTGGAAAATATCTTTAAATGTATGGTCATATTTCTTGGAAATTGTATCCTTTGTTGCAAACCAGAGATCCTGTTTTGTGTCCAGTGCATAATTGAAACAGCTTCTTGCAAAACTTTCAATCGACTCATTGACATTATGCATTCCCTGTACGATTCCTGCGCCTGTAAACTCATGAACCAGCTCTCTTGTCTGCGTTCCGTCTTCTGCTGTGTAGACCAGCTCCACTTTTCCAGCACCCGGAATCTTCATCTCGGATCCTTTATACACATCCCCATATGCATGTCTTGCGATCGTAATTGGCTTCTTCCAGCTTTTTACACAAGGCTCAATTCCTTTTACAACAATCGGAGCACGGAAAACTGTTCCGTCTAAAATAGCGCGGATCGTACCATTTGGACTCTTCCACATCTCTTTGAGATCATACTCTTCCATACGCGCCGCATTTGGAGTGATCGTCGCACATTTGACTGCCACTTTATATTTTTTCGTCGCATTTGCAGAATCTACTGTCACCTGATCGTTCGTCTCATTGCGGTGCTCCAGCCCCAGATCATAATATTCTGTATTCAGGTCAATGTATGGCTCCAGAAGATCTTCTTTGATCATCTTCCAGAGAATTCTTGTCATCTCGTCCCCGTCCATTTCCACGATTGGTGTGGTCATCTTAATTTTTTCCATGTTCCGTATCCTCCTAAATTTCTTCGTATCCCTGTTTTTTCAAATTCTGCATCACATGCAGGATGTGTTCGTTTGCAAGCTGCTCTGCCAGATCTGCATCGTTGTCTCGGATCGCACGAAGGATCTGCTTGTGCTCTCTGATCGACTTTCTGGCTCTCTCCTCTGAAACGACAGAGTTTCTTCTTGCCTGCTGCACATATTTATGAAAATCCATCAGGACATGGCTTAAAATCCGGCTGTCCGATGCTTCATACAAAATCTTATGGAATTTGCCATCCAGATCTGTCACCTGGTCTGCATTATTTCCACTTACTTTTTTCATATGGAATTCTGATAGAAGAATCACTTCTTCCAGCTCATCCAGCTGTTCCTCCGTAATATGCTCTGTTGCCCATCTGGCACACAACCCTTCCAGCATAGAACGCAGGATATAGATATCTCTGATATCCTTGGATGAAATTCCGGTCACATACGCTCCTTTGTTCGGTATGATCGTGACCAGTCCTTCCAGCTCCAGCTGCCTGAGTGCCTCTCTGACCGGTGTCCGGCTTACCCCCAGCTCTTTTCCGAGTGTATTCTCCCGCAGTTCATCATGCTCTTTATATTTTCCGCTCAGTATGTCTTCGCGGAGTCTCTGGAACACACGGCTTCCCAGAGAATTATCCTGATATTCGCCCATTTTCTATCTGTCAGCCTCCCAGCTACAATTTTATATGCAGTTCCTTACATATACTATCTATTTTGGCAATTAATTCGTCATCTGTCAAGACTGTAACGCGACCTTCTTCATACTCCTTATCTACCCACTCTTTCAATCGGCTGACCAGTTCTGAATTTTTATCCACCTGACTGCCCTGCGGAAGTTTATAGTAGGCATTGATCCAGTAGGCGATTCCCGCCGCTCCGGATGTATTGGAAACAGAAACCAGCGCCGGGCGGTTCAGGAATTTGTCTGTATCAAAGATGTTGTAGATCTCTTCATTTTTGAGCATTCCATCCGCATGGATTCCAGCTCTTGTGACATTAAAATTCTTTCCGACAAACGGTGTCCTCGACGGCACTCTGTATCCAATCTCCTTCTCATAATATTCAGCCAGCTCTGTAATAACCGTTGTATCCATTCCATCCAGTGTTCCTCGAAGCTGTGCATACTCAAATACCATTGCCTCTAAAGGTGTATTTCCCGTACGCTCTCCGATACCAAACAAGGAACAGTTCACTCCGCAGGCTCCGTAAAGCCACGCTGTCGTCGAATTATTGACTGCTTTATAGAAATCGTTGTGTCCGTGGAATTCGATCAGTTCACTTGGCACGCCCGCATGTGTCATCAGACCATAGATGATTCCCGGAATAGAACGCGGAATCACTGCACCCGGGAAATTCACCCCATATCCCATCGTATCACAGACACGGATCTTGACCGGGATCTGATACTCTTCCATCAGCTTCATCAATTCCAGACAAAACGGAATCACAAAACCGTAAATATCAGAACGTGTGATATCTTCCAGATGACATCTCGGCCGAACTCCGGTTTCCATGCACTCACGCACAACAGATAAATAATGTTCCATCGCTTCCCGCCTCGTCATCTTCAGCTTGTAAAAAATATGATAATCGGAACAGCTGACCAAAATCCCTGTCTCCTTGAGACCGATATCTTTTACCAGCTGAAAATCCTTTTTACTGGCACGGATCCAGCTTGTCACTTCCGGAAACTGATATCCTCTCTCCAGACATTTGTAGACCGCATCCCGATCTTTCTTGCTGTACAGGAAAAACTCACTCTGACGAATCTTTCCGTTAGGACCTCCCAGACGATGGAAATAATCATAAATCGTCACAATCTGCTCTGTTGTATAAGGAGCTCTGGACTGCTGTCCGTCTCTAAATGTCGTATCTGTGATCCAGATTTCATCCGGCATATTATGCGGCACAATACGGTCATTGAATGCAATCTTTGGGATTTCATCATAATGGAACAGATTCCGGAACACATTCGGCGTATCTACATCCACCAGTGGATACATGTGTTCTTCCAGTTCCAGAAGATTTGTGTGCTGATTCAAACGTACTTTTCTATTTTCCATGATTTTCTCCTCCGTCCACTCTTTAACACTCTACTTAACAAAAGTTCTTGTATAATTGTATACACTTATACATGTATTGTCAATAGTAATTTTTCTTACTATAACTGCAAAAGGCAGATGCCCTGATCCTTCCAATCAGATAACATCTGCCTTTTTCTCACACGATCACTCTTACTTTCAGAACACCTTCTACTGCTTCCAGTGCTTTCGCAATCTGTCCGGAAACCTCGGATTCTACGTCGATCATCGTATAAGCATATTCCTTCTTACTCTTATTTGCCATCAGGGAAATATTCATTCCCTCGCCTGCCAGAAGTGCTGTAAACTGTCCCAGCATATTCGGGATGTTGCGGTGCAGGATTGTAATTCTTGCTCCGCTTCCTTTCACTCCCATATCGCAGTCCGGATAATTTACAGAATGTGTAATATTTCCGTTCTGCAGATAATCCATCACTTCTGCAACTGCCATTTTGGCGCAATTATCCTCGGACTCTTCTGTGGAAGCTCCCAAATGCGGAATCACGATCGCGCCTCTGACACCTACGATCTCTTTTGTCGGGAAGTCCGTCACATAACTGCGCACTTTCTCAGATACTAAAGCATCCACGATATCTTCCTGATTAACCAGTACATCTCTCGCAAAATTCAGGATCACTACCCCGTCTTTCATCAGACTGATGGCGTCTTTGTTGATCATTCCTTTTGTATCGTCCAGTGCCGGAACATGAACGGTCAGATAATCGCACTCTTTGTACAATTCATCCACGGATTTTGCATGATGAATATTTCTGGAAAGCTTCCATGCCGCATCTACGGATACGTACGGGTCATATCCATATACTTCCATTCCCAGATGTGTCGCTGCATTCGCCACCAGAACTCCGATCGCTCCCAGACCGATCACTCCTAATTTTTTTCCTTCCAGCTCCGTTCCTGCAAAAGCTTTCTTCTTCTTTTCTGTGATTTTTGCGATGTCTCCGTCTTCTTCGTACTCCTGCACCCAGTTGATACCTCCGATAATGTCACGGGCTGCCAGAAGCATTCCTGCAATTACGAGTTCTTTCACACCATTTGCATTGGCTCCGGGTGTATTGAATACTACGATTCCTTTCTCCGCACAACGATCCAAAGGAATATTGTTCACACCTGCACCTGCTCTTGCCACAACTTTCAGGTTCTCCGGCAGTTCCATCTCATGCATAGATGCACTTCTGACCAAAATTGCGTCTGCCGCCTCTGCAGCCTCTGTTTTTTGATAGTTCTCTGTAAATTTATCGAGTCCAATCTGAGAGATTGGATTCAGGCAATGATACTGATACATACTACGCATTTTCCTCCTCAAACTTCTTCATAAACGCAACGAGAGCTTCTACTCCTTCATACGGCATTGCGTTGTAAATACTTGCACGCATTCCGCCTACAGTACGGTGTCCCTTCAGATTTTCCAGTCCGGCTTCTTTTGCTTCTTTCACAAATTTGGCATCCAGATCTTTGTCTCCTGTCACAAATGGAACATTCATCAGAGAACGGTCTTTTTTCTCCACGGTTCCTTTGAACAACTTACTTTCGTCCAGAAAATCGTACAACAGTTTAGCTTTCTTTTCATTTTTCTCTTTCATCGCAGAAAGACCGCCCATCTTCTTCAGCCACTTAAACACTTTTCCGCAAATATAGATTCCGTATGCAGGCGGAGTGTTGTAGAGAGAATCCGCATCTGCATGCGTTTTGTATTTCAGCATCGTCGGTGTGCCTGGAAGCACATCTTCTGTGATCAGGTCTTCCCGGATAATCACGATCACAACACCTGCCGGTCCGATATTTTTCTGTACGCCTCCATAGATCACTCCATATTTTGTGACATCTACAGGCTCAGAGAGGAAACAGGAAGAAACGTCTGCAACCAGTGTCTTTCCTTTTGTATTCGGCAGTTCTTTAAATTTTGTTCCGTAAATCGTATTATTCTCACAGATGTATACATAATCTGCATCTTCTGAAACCGGAAGATCCGAACAGTCCGGAATATAAGAAAAAGTCTTGTCTGCAGAAGATGCGATCCGGTTTACGGTTCCATACTTTTCTGCCTCATCCGCTGCTTTTTTTGCCCACTGACCGGTCACAATGTAATCTGCCACCCGGTTCTTCATCAGATTCATCGGAATCATCGCAAACTGCTGAGATGCTCCGCCCTGCAAAAATAAAACCTTGTAATTGTCCGGAATATCCATCAGCTCTCTGAGATCTGCCTCTGCTTCCTGAATAATCGTCTCGAAGGCTTTCGAGCGATGACTCATTTCCATAACCGACATTCCGGTTCCTCTGTAATCTAACATTTCATCTGCTGCTTCTTTTAGCACTTCTTCCGGCAGCACTGCCGGTCCGGCTGAAAAATTGTACACTCTACTCATCTTCTTTTCCTCCTGAATTTCATTTTTATATTGAAACAAAGAAAATTTATTCTTCGTTCAAATCCATCTCATCAAACACTTCGCTGATCGCAGCTCCCGGCGCAACCATCGGCCACACCTTGTCATCCTGGTCGATCTGGCAGTCCAGCACAACAGGACGCTGCATCTTTACTGCTTTTGCAAAAGCGTCTGCAAACTCTTCTTTTGTTGTCACACGGATTCCTTCTGCTCCAAGCGCCTGTGCCAGCTTTACAAAATCCACCGCATCATCCAGGATTGTCTGGGAATAATGCTGATTGTAAAAGAGATTCTGCCACTGGCGTACCATACCAAGCACATGATTGTTCACCACGACCTGTACGATTGGAATCTGATATCTCGCAGCTGTTGCGATCTCATTCATGTTCATACGGAAACATCCGTCTCCGGCGATATTGACTACGGTCTTTTCCGGACAGCCCATTTTGGCTCCGATGGATGCACCAAGTCCATATCCCATTGTTCCAAGTCCTCCGGATGACAAGAGCGTCCTTGGCTCTTTATATTTATAATACTGTGCAGCCCACATCTGATGCTGTCCTACTTCTGTCGTAATGATTGCATCTCCTTTTGTCTGCCTGTAAATCTCTTCTACGATATACGGACCGGTCAGCTTTCCATCCTCATACTGAAGCGGATATTCTTTCTGATACGCTGCAATCTGTTCCATCCACTCCGGATGTGACTGTTCCTCAAGTCTTGCATTCAACCGCATTAAAACTTCTTTCAAATCTCCGACGATTCCATGATCGATCAACACGTTTTTGTTCATCTCTGCCGGATCGATATCAATCTGCAAGATCTGTGCATTCTTCGCAAACTTTTCTGTATCGCTCGTTACACGGTCATCAAATCTGGCTCCTACCGCGATCAACAAATCGCACTCACTGACTCCATAGTTGGATGTCTTGGTTCCATGCATTCCGACCATCCCTGTGTAACGCGGATCTGTTCCCGGAAATGCTCCCTTTCCCATCAGAGTATCTGTCACCGGAGCATCCACTTTTTCTGCGAATTCACGCAATTCTCTGCTCGCCCCCGAAAGGACAACGCCGCCCCCAGCATAAATAAACGGCTTTTGGGATGCTTCGATCATCTCAACAGCACGTGAAAGTGCCTCCTCTGTGATGGTCTCCGTCTTTCTCGGCGGGAACTCTGCTTCCCGGGGAAGATATTCTGTCACGTTTGCCGTAATATCTTTCGGGATATCGATCAGAACCGGCCCGGGTCTGCCGCTGCGCGCGATCCGGAATGCCTTGCGGATTGTCTCTGCCAGTTTTTCCACATCCTTGACAATAAAGTTATGTTTGGTGATCGGCATGGTGATCCCTGCAATATCGATTTCCTGAAAGCTGTCTTTTCCAAGCAGGGAAACCCCTACGTTACAGGTAATCGCTACGACCGGAATGGAATCCATATATGCCGTTGCGATTCCTGTCACCAGGTTTGTTGCCCCCGGTCCGCTGGTCGCCAGACACACTCCCACCCTGCCGGTTGCTCTTGCATACCCGTCTGCCGCATGCGCCGCGCCCTGTTCATGGGAAGTCAGGATATGCCTGATTTCATTACTATGCTCATAGAGAGCGTCGTATACATTTAAAATTGCTCCCCCCGGATATCCGAATACAGTATCTACACCCTGTTCTTTCAGACATTCGATCACAATCTCTGCTCCATTTAACTGCATGATGCTCTCCTCCTAATTATTTTTCGGGATCTCCAGAATTGCGCCTCTGTTTCCGGAGGTAACCATAGACGCATATCTTGCCAGATATCCTGTCTTGACCTTTGGCTCTCTTGGCTGCCATGCAGCACGACGTCTTTCCAGTTCTTCCTCTGATACATCCAGCTCCAGTTTTAATTCCGGAATATTGATCTTGATGATATCCCCTTCTTCGACAAGTGCGATCGGTCCTCCAACTGCCGCTTCCGGTGACACATGTCCGATAGATGCGCCTCTGGATGCTCCGCTGAAGCGGCCGTCCGTGATCAGCGCAACCGAAGATCCAAGCCCATATCCCGCGATCGCAGAAGTCGGATTCAGCATCTCACGCATTCCCGGACCTCCTTTTGGTCCCTCGTACCGGATCACGATCACATCTCCCGGGTTAATCTTTCCAGATTTGATCGCTTCTGTAGCTTCTTCGTCACTCTCAAAAATCCTTGCAGGTCCTTCATGCACCAGCATCTCTGCACAGACTGCAGAACGTTTTACCACACTTCCGTCCGGCGCCAGATTTCCTTTGAGTACTGCCAGACCGCCTGTCTCACTGTACGGATTGTCAATCGGGCGGATTACCTCCGGATTTTTATTGACACATCCTTCGATGTTCTCTCCCAGTGTCTTTCCGGTCACAGTCATACATTCTGTATGAAGAAGTCCTTTCTTGTTCAGCTCATTCATCACCGCATAAACTCCGCCGGCCTCGTTGAGATCTTCCATGTATGTATGTCCTGCCGGAGCAAGATGGCACAGATTCGGAGTTTTCTCGCTGATCGGATTGGCAAAATCAATCTCAAAATCCATTCCGATCTCATGTGCAATCGCAGGAATGTGCAGCATACTGTTTGTGGAACATCCCAGTGCCATGTCCACTGTCAATGCATTTAAAATCGCTTCTTTTGTCATAATGTCTCTTGGGCGGATATTCTTTCTTACCAGCTCCATCACCTGCATTCCCGCATGTTTTGCAAGCTGCAGTCTTGCAGAATACACTGCCGGAATGGTTCCGTTTCCTTTCAGTCCCATACCAAGAGCCTCTGTCAGGCAGTTCATACTGTTTGCCGTATACATACCGGAACAGGAACCACAGGTCGGACATGCCTTTTCTTCAAACTCGCACACATCTTCTTCTGAAAATTTTCCTGCCGCATAAGAACCGACTGCCTCAAACATGCTGGAAAGACTGGTCTTGCTTCCCTTCACATGACCCGCCAGCATCGGTCCCCCGCTGACAAAAATCGTCGGAATATTCACACGGGCTGCTGCCATCAGAAGTCCCGGAACGTTCTTATCACAGTTCGGTATCATAACAAGTCCGTCAAACTGATGTGCCATAGCCAGTGCTTCTGTAGAATCCGCGATCAGATCTCTTGTCACAAGCGAATATTTCATTCCGATATGTCCCATGGCAATTCCGTCACAGACTGCAATCGCAGGAACCATGATCGGTGTTCCTCCTGCCATAGCAACTCCCATTTTAACAGCCTGTGTAATCTTATCCAGGTTCATATGCCCCGGCACGATCTCATTATAAGAACTCACAATTCCGATCAACGGCCGGTCCAGTTCTTCTTGTGTCATTCCCAGCGCATTGAACAGGGAACGGTGCGGCGCCTGCTGCATCCCCTTTGTTACAGTATCACTTCTCATCTTCTATCATCCTCTTTCCTTTTTTGAATTTCTGTTTTTTCTACTGAATATATGCACAGATCCTGTCACCCATCTCGCGGGTATTGATCTGTATACTTCCCTCTGACATAATATCGATCGTGCGGTAACCGTCTCTTAATACACGCTGTACCGCTTCCTCAATGGCATCTGCTTCCCTGTCAAGATCAAATGTAAACCGAAGCATCATAGCTGCTGACAGAATCGTCGCGATCGGATTGGCAATTCCTTTTCCCGCAATATCCGGAGCAGAACCGCCGCTTGGCTCGTAAAGTCCGAATTTTGTCTCATTGAGACTTGCAGAAGAAAGCATTCCAATCGATCCAGTCACCATACTCGCCTCATCTGAAAGGATATCCCCAAACATATTCTCAGTCAGGATCACATCAAACTGTGCCGGATCCTTCACGAGCTGCATGGCACAATTATCCACCAGCATATGCTCCAGAGTCACTTCCGGATATTCCTTAGCCACCTCTTCCACAACGCTTCTCCAAAGTCTGGAGGAATCCAATACATTTGCCTTATCCACGCTGGTCACTTTTTTTCTGCGTTTTGCAGCAATGTCAAATCCCCGTTTCGCAATTCTTCGAATTTCTTCTTCATTATATGTAAGGGTATCGCAGGCAGTCATCACCCCGTCTATGTCTCTGGTGCTGCGCTCCCCAAAATACAGACCGCCCGTGAGCTCCCGCATGATCATCAGATCAAATCCATCTTTAATGATCTCCTCTTTCAGCGGACACGCTTCTTTGAGTTCTTCATACAATACTGCCGGTCTTAAATTTGCAAATAAATTCAGTTCTTTTCTAATTTTTAACAGTCCGGCTTCGGGACGTTTTGAAGGCTCCAGTTGATACCATGGAGAAGTCCTCGTATCTCCGCCGATCGAGCCCATCAAAACTGCATCGCACAGCTTCGCTTTGCTGATCGTCTCATCTGTCAGTGGAACACCATGTACGTCAATGGATGCTCCGCCCATCAAAAGCTGTGTATACACACATTCATGTCCATAAACTTCTGCGGTTCGATCCAGTACTTTCATCGCTTCTGTCACAATTTCCGGTCCGATTCCGTCTCCTTTGATCACTCCGATATTCAACTTCATAATACTCATCCTTCCAATTTTCAAAGTGTTATTCTAAATAATACCTCATTTCTTTTCTCATTTCAACCCTTTACCACACAAAAGTGTCAAAAAACAGAGCGAACTCTGTAAATCCCATAAGCTTCTGTTTAAAAAAAGCTGTTCTACAGCCTCTCCGGCCATAAAACAGCTTCCTTTTTTTCTTACTCTGCGTTTGGTTTTTCAATCTGCGCGATTGCAGCTTTCTGCATCGGAATACGGCAGTTTTTATTGTTACCAAACTCTACGATCACATCATCATCTGTGATGTCGATGATCACACCGTAAAATCCGCTTGTTGTCAATGCAGTATCTCCAACTTCCATAGAAGCCAGCATCGCCTGGATTCTCTTCTGCTCCTTTTTCTGAGGACGCATCATGAACCACCAGAGACCTCCGAATAATACTACATAAATTACAATAACACCTAACATCTTACCAGCACACCTCCACTTACCGTGATATACTCTTCATTTTGTCTCACACGCTTCCCTGCGTCCGACAATATTACTATTGTACACAAAAAATCATGATACTTCAAGTAAATTTTCTATAAACATTTGGAAAAGTGTCTATTTTCCGGATGTCATACCTTCGATTTTTTTCTTTTTGTATGCCTGATACTCTCCCGCTTCGATTGCTGCACGGATTTCCTCCATCATCGTGTTGTAGAAATACAGGTTGTGCAGTACACATAAGCGCATCCCCAGCATCTCTTTTGCTTTCAGAAGATGACGGATGTATCCCCTGCTGTAGCTTCTGCATGCCGGACACTGACATCCTTCCTCAATCGGTCTGTCATCCAGTTCATATTTTGCATTGAACAGGTTCAGCTTTCCATGGTTGGTATATACATGTCCATGACGTCCGTTTCTGCTCGGGTAAACACAGTCAAAGAAATCGACTCCTCTGTCTACCGCCTCTAAAATATTGATCGGTGTTCCCACTCCCATCAGATAGGTCGGTTTCTGCTCCGGCAGATATGGAACAACCGCATCCAGGATCCGGTACATCTCCTCGTGGCTCTCTCCTACTGCGAGTCCTCCTACTGCATAACCGTCCAGATCCAGATCCACGATTTGTTTTGCATGTTCGATCCGGATATCTTCATAGATTCCGCCCTGGTTGATCCCAAACAGCATCTGATGTGGGTTGATCGTATCCGGCAGAGTATTGAGCCGGTTCATCTCTGCTTTACACCGTTTCAGCCAGCGTGTCGTTCTTGCCACCGAATCCCTCATATACGCACGGTCTGCCACGCTGGATGGACATTCATCAAATGCCATGGCAATGGTGGATGCCAGATTGGACTGGATCTGCATACTCTCTTCCGGTCCCATAAAAATCTTTCGCCCGTCAATATGTGAATTAAAATGCACACCTTCTTCTTTGATCTTGCGAAGGCCTGCCAGAGAAAACACCTGAAACCCGCCCGAATCTGTCAGAATCGGCTTGTCCCAGTTCATAAATTTGTGAAGTCCTCCCATTTTTTTCACCACTTCATCTCCCGGGCGGACATGCAGATGATACGTGTTTGAAAGCTCCACCTGGGTCTTGATTCCCCGGAGATCATCTGTTGAAACTGCACCTTTGATCGCCGCTGCAGTACCTACATTCATAAATACCGGTGTTTCAATCGTTCCGTGAACGGTATGAAAACGCCCCCGTTTTGCCCGTCCGTCTTTTTTGATCAACTCATACATAATTTCTTCTCCTTTATCTTCGTGAAAAAGGGGACCGCGCTCTCTCACGCTGCCCCTTTTTGTCTTTTTTCTATATCTGTTATGATTAGTAATGAATCACAACCGGTGTTCCCACACTGATCATTCCAAACAGAGCTGCTGCCTGATCCAGCGGCATATTGATGCAGCCGTGAGACCCTGCTCCGTCCTTATAACGCGTTCCGCCAAATGCAGCCTGCCAGGTTGCATCATGAAAACCAATTCCTGTCCAGGTTACGCGCATCCAATAGTTGACCGGTGTCTCATAAATCGGCTTTCCTGTACTTGGATCGGTCTCTCCGATCAGCACCTCATCTCTGGTCATCTCCAGAATGTCATACACCCCTTCCGGTGTGATCCTCTCCGGAACCGGAACCCCTGTCACCACATCTGTTTCCATTGCCACGCTTCCGTCTTTGAGATACCACATGTGCTGGGTACTTAAATCAACCTCGATAAATGTAGTGCCCCAGTCCTGTTCTCCATGAGATTTTGCTGCACCTCCGGTATAGTATGCCGGCTCTCTTGTGACTACTTCACCGTTTTTGATGCTGTTCTGCAGATTGACAAGCTCTGTATCTTCATCGATTGACCATCCATATGTACCGCCTGTTACAGTCGTTGCCTTGCCGGTCGGTGTTGTCAGATTTCTCGTGGTCCCTACCGTATCGTATTTGTCACCAAACTCTGTAAACCATGCTTTCATGGCATCATTATCAAAAACCACATTCATATTGTCATCTACGCCGATCCATGTGGAAATCAGAGTCTTATCCACAACAACAGATTCTGACATAGTATAGGTAATACTTGCCTTCAGATATTTGTTCATCGTATCACAGGCAGCCTGCACTTCCTTGGAATCTTTTGTGTATTTCGGACGTGCATAGCATCCTTCCTTCTCCATATCCAGTTCTGATCGAAATTCGGAAATATACTGGTTCACTTTTTCTTTCAATACATCCATATCTACTGCCGTTCCATATACTTCCTCTTTGATCACATAGGTATCACCCTGAAGCTCCGGTTTTGCGTTTTCTGCCGGAATCTGCTCTACTGTCGCTGCCTGCAGGTTCTGAATCTTTTCATTTAAAGCAGTTTCATCGAATGAAACTGCAATGGAAATCTTTTCTGATTTTTTTGAAAACAGCGCCAGCGGCCATGCAAAACCATTCTGCTTTTTCAACGCTTTCTCAATCTCATCGCTCTCTTTATATTGAAGAGAAATATCACTTCCTTTGATCACATCTGACTTACTGTCCTGTTCCTTAATGGTCAGTTTGTAGTCTTTTACCTGTTCTTTGATATATGCCTCCACAGATGATGCCGATCTTCCCGAAAAATCTTTTCCGTTGATTGTTGTATTTATATAGAAATGACTCATAAAAAATACAGAAATTCCAAGATATAAAAGCACCAGCACTCCGACGACTCCTCCTGCGATGATCCCCGCTTTTCTGACCGGAAATCCACCTGAAGTCCTACGAGACCGTTTCCTGTGTTTTGGGGAATTTCCTTTCGTCTCTTCAGAAACATCTTCAAAGTCTTCTTCTGTAAAAATCATGTCTTCTGTCTGCGGTCTTTTCGTTTTTTTTCTGATTTTTTCTTTCATCTGCTATTGCCGTTCTCCTTTCAGCCAGTATCTAGTCCTCATTATATTACGCTTTTCCTGAATTGTACAGAAAAAACATAGGAATTTCAAATAAATTTATTGCACTTCTATCTGCCCGATCCTGCCGTTCATGATCTAATCGGGCAGTTGCATAAAAATAAGGATTGCACGATAATATGTCTTCTTATATAATAGTTTTATATGCAAAAGAAAGGAGATTTTGACATATGAGTGGTTCATCATTTGGAACTTTATTTCGTATTACTACATGGGGGGAATCTCACGGTACCGCGATCGGTGTTGTCATCGATGGCTGTCCGGCAGGACTTCCCTTGTGCGAAACTAATATACAGGCTTTTCTCGATCGCAGACGACCGGGTCAAAGCCGTTATACAACAAAACGCAGTGAGTCTGACCAGGTAGAAATTCTCTCCGGTGTCTTTGAAGGCAGGACAACCGGGACTCCTATTTCCCTTCTCGTACGCAATCAGGATCAGCGTTCCCGGGATTATGGAGAAATTGCTTCCTATTACAGACCGGGACATGCCGATTACACATTCAGCAGTAAATATGGTTTTCGCGATTATCGCGGCGGCGGCCGCACATCCGGCCGGGAAACCATCGGACGCGTTGCTGCCGGAGCTGTTGCTTCTGCCCTTTTAAAAACCCTGGGAATCGAACTGATCACATTTTCAAAATCAATCGGACCTGTCAAAGTTCCCGAACAGGATTATCATTTTGAAGAAATTTCAGAAAATCCTTTTTATATGCCAAACAATGCATTGGCCGAAACAGCCGCTGAATATCTCAACGAGATGATGGCGCAGAAAGATTCCTGCGGTGGAATTATTGAGTGTCGTGTGACCGGACTTCCTGTCGGGCTCGGCGAACCGGTATTTGACAAACTGGACGCCCAGCTTTCCAAGGGTATCATGTCCATGGGCGCTGTAAAAGCAGTAGAAATCGGTGATGGTTTTCTGGCGTCTTTGGCCAATGGAAGCACCAACAACGATGCATTTACCCTTAAATCCGGACATCTCACCAAAAAGACCAACCATTCCGGAGGTGTTCTTGGCGGAATCAGCGATGGTTCCGAACTGATCGTACGTGCCGCTGTGAAGCCTACCCCATCAATTGCCCGCACACAGTCCACAGTAAATTTAGACAATGAAGAAATTGAAATCTCCATCAAGGGAAGACATGATCCAATCATCGTTCCCCGCGCCGTGGTGGTAGTTGAATCTATGACTGCACTTACACTCGCAGATCTTCTTCTGTGCAATATGTGCAGCCGTCTGGATTCCATCAAAAACTTTTACCAGGAGGAGAAAGATGTCTAATAAGCTGATCGATATTGTGAATGTCACAAAATCTTTTGATGAGAACGTCATTTTGGACCACTTAAATCTTTATATCCGTGAAAATGAATTTTTAACCCTGCTCGGTCCAAGCGGCTGCGGTAAGACCACGCTGCTTCGAATTCTGGGTGGTTTCGAGACTCCGGATTCCGGAGATATCATTTTTGACGGGAAGAACATCAACAAGCTGCCGCCCAACAGACGGCAGCTCAATACTGTGTTCCAGAAATATGCGCTCTTTACCCATATGACCATTGCAGAAAATATTGCATTTGGTCTTAAGATCAAGAAAAAGTCCAAACATTATATTGATGACAAGATCAAATATGCACTGAAACTTGTGAATCTGGAGGATTTTAAAGACCGGTATCCGGATTCTTTAAGCGGCGGTCAGCAGCAGAGGATCGCAATTGCCCGCGCAATTGTAAACGAACCGAAAGTGCTGCTTCTCGACGAACCGCTTGGAGCACTGGACTTAAAACTCAGACAGGACATGCAGTATGAGCTGATCCGTCTGAAAAACGAACTGGGCATTACTTTTGTCTACGTTACCCATGATCAGGAGGAAGCTCTGACCATGTCCGATACGATCGTTGTCATGAATCAGGGATATATCCAGCAGATTGGAACACCGGAGGATATTTATAACGAACCACAGAACGCCTTTGTAGCAGACTTTATCGGAGACAGCAACATTCTTCCTGCCACCATGGTGGAAGATAAGGTTGTCAAAATGCTGGGAGCCACCTGGCAGTGTGTGGACGTTGGATTCGGACGCAACAAACCGGTAGATGCGGTGATCCGCCCGGAAGACATCGATCTGGTCAAGCCTGAAGAAGGAATCATCGAAGGTGTGGTCACCCATCTGATCTTCAAAGGTGTTCATTATGAAATGGAGGTACTTGCCAATAATTACGAGCTTCTCGTACACAGTACCGATATGTTCCCTGTTGGCACAGAGGTCGGTATCCGTGTGGACCCATTTGATATCCAGATCATGAAAAAACCGGAATCTGAAGATGCGGAGGCGGCAGGCATTGAAGAGTAGAAAATTACTGAGCGGCCCATATTTATTCTGGGCTGTCTCCTTTATCATCATTCCACTTTTGATGATCCTGTATTATGGATTGACAGACAAAAGTGGAAATTTCACACTGATGAACCTGGCTCAGATCACCACACAAGAGAATTTAAAAGCGCTGGGACTTGCCCTTCTGCTTTCCTTTGTGAGTACACTGATCTGTCTGATTCTTGCGTACCCGCTTGCCATGATTCTGTCTGAAAAGAATGTCAATCAGACCAGTTTCATCGTATTGATTTTTATTCTTCCTATGTGGATGAATTTTTTACTGCGGACGCTCGCATGGCAAAATTTGCTCGAAAAGAACGGTGTCATCAACATGATCCTGCACTTTTTCCACCTTCCGGATCTTACATTGATCAACACACCGGGTGCGATCATCCTCGGCATGGTGTACAATTTCCTGCCGTTTATGGTGTTGCCGATCTACAATGTACTTTCCAAGATTGACAAGGATGTGATTTTTGCCGCCCGGGATCTGGGTGCAAACAGTCTTCAGACCTTTTCAAAAATTATTCTGCCTTTGAGCGTACCTGGTATTATCAGCGGAATTACCATGGTCTTTGTACCGTCACTGACCACATTTGTTATTTCCGACCTGCTTGGCGGAAGTAAGATCCTGCTTATCGGAAATGTGATCGAGCAGGAATTTAAACAAGGAAGCAACTGGAATACGGGTTCCGGTCTTTCCCTTGTGTTGATGATCTTTATTATTGCCAGCATGGCAATGATCGCAAAATACGATAAAGAAGGGGAGGGAAATGCATTTTGATAAAAAATACAGCCAAACGGATTTACCTGATCCTGATCCTCATTTTATTATATGCACCAATCATAACACTGATCGTTCTGTCCTTCAACAATTCCAAAACCCGGGCAAAATGGGGTGGGTTTACCGGAAAATGGTACATTTCACTGTTCCAGAATCCGGATATTATGAATGCACTTTACACGACTCTGATCATCGCATTGCTTTCTGCACTGATTGCAACCTTGATCGGAACCGCAGCCTCTCTTGGGATCCAGGCAATGAAACCGAAGATGCGCACCTTTATGATGGGCGTAACTAACATCCCAATGCTCAACGCAGATATCGTAACCGGAATTTCCCTGATGCTGCTCTTTGTTGCATTTCGTTTTACCCTTGGATTTTCCACGGTACTGCTGGCACACATCACATTCAATATTCCTTATGTAATATTGAGTGTCATGCCAAAATTAAAGCAGACAAAAAAGAGTACTTATGAAGCCGCACTGGATCTGGGAGCCTCTCCGATCTACGCATTTTTCAAAGTCGTACTGCCGGATATCATGCCGGGGATCATTTCCGGTTTTCTTCTGGCATTTACAATGTCACTGGATGATTTTGTAATCACACATTTTACGAAAGGACCGGGGGTGGATACCCTTTCCACCAAGATCTACAGTGAAGTGCGTAAAGGAATCAAACCGGAAATGTATGCACTGTCCACAATCATGTTTATGACAGTACTTGTCCTGCTGTTTTTGATCAACTTTACACCCAAGCAGAAGAATTCTTCCCCATCAGCCGCTTCTAAGCGCAGAAGACATCAGAGCATCAGCCACATCATCTTCAAGCGCGCAGTACCGGCTGCCATGATCCTTGTTATTGCCGCCGGCGGATTTTATTACGGTTCCAAAAACGGAGTGACCGGCGGAGACAATCAGCTGATCGTATACAACTGGGGCGAATATTTAGATCCGGACGTGATCCCGATGTTTGAAAAGGAAACCGGTATCCAGGTCGTTTATGAAGAATACGAGACAAATGAAATCATGTATCCGAAAGTGCAGTCCGGCGCCATCGCTTATGACGTGGTCTGTCCTTCCGACTATATGATCCAGCGTATGATCGAAAATGATCTGCTTGCCAAGATCAATTTTGACAATATTCCGAATATCAAATACATCGGCGACACTTATCTGGAACAGTCCCGCCAGTTTGACCCGGACAACCTCTACTCTGTCCCTTACTGCTGGGGAACTGTCGGTATCTTATACAACAAGACAATGGTAGATGAACCGATCGACAGCTGGTCCGTACTGTGGGATGAAAAATATAAAGACAACATTTTGATGCAGGACAGTGTTCGTGATGCATTTGCAGTGGCATTAAAATGCATCGGTGCCTCGCTCAACTCCACGGATTTAAATGAACTGGAGGAGGCAAAGCAGCTTCTCATTGATCAGAAACCGCTTGTGCAGGCATATGTTATTGATCAGGTTCGTGACAAGATGATCGGAAACGAAGCCGCTATCGGTGTCATTTATTCGGGAGAAGCCATTTATACACAGGCAGAGAATCCAAATCTGGAGTACGTAATTCCAAAAGAAGGATCGAATCTCTGGATTGATTCCTGGGTAATTCCGAAAAATGCACAGCACAAAGAAAATGCAGAAAAATTTATCAACTTCCTCTGCCGGCCTGATATTGCCAAAATGAACTTCGACTACATTACCTACTCCACTCCGAATACCGGAGCACGAGAACTCATCGAAGATCCGGCCATCCGCAACAGCAAGATTGCGTTTCCGGAGCCGGAAGATCTTGTCAACTGCGAAACATTCCGTTTCCTCGGAGACAAATATGATGCAATCTACAACCAATTGTGGCGGGAAGTAAAATCCAAATAGTATCCCCCTCCGGGCATCCCGTAATGCATACCTGCGGCGGGCGGACTTACGTCCGATAAATAAAAATGAGCGTGTTCCAAACCATGTGGTAAACACGCTCATTTTGTCTTATCTTTTATTTTCTCGTATCAATAAATCCTTCACCGAACACTTCACTTGTCTCTGTCAGCATCACAAATGCATCCGGATCCACCTCATGTGCAGCACTTCTGACGGAGTACGCCTGAGAACTGGAGCAGGCACAGAGCAGCACATCCTTTTCCTCTTTTGTATAGGTTCCGATCGCCCGGATTGCTGTGGAACCTCTTCCGCTGATCTGATCGATCTTTTTAGAGACCTCTTCCGCCTTTGTCGTAATGATCAGGATCAGTTTACCGGCTCCCATGCCATACATGATCTTATCGATCACGACAGATGTCACAAATGCCGAGATCAGACCATAGAGAACTGCGTCCACATTTCCAAATACCGGCCATCCAAGCAGAATGATCAAAAGATCGATCGCCATGGTTACAAATCCGATTGACAAATGCGGCTTGACTGCTTTGATCGACATAGTCAGAAAATCGGTACCGCCGGAGGAGGATCCCCGCATATAGAACAACGCAAGCGCTGCTCCCAGGCAGACACCGGAAAACAGTGCCGCCATAAACGGCTCTCCTGTATAAGGCTTTGTATACGGAAAAATAAGATCCAGAAATATCGTACAAACAATCATGGTTCTTGCTGATTTGAACATAAACCTTCGTCCTACCAGCTTAAAGCTCAAAATGATAAGCGGAATATTCAGAGCAAGGGTTGTAATACCAATCGGAAATCTCCATAAATGATTCATGATCAGCGCCAGACCGGATAATCCGCCCGGTGCAAAATCTGCCGTTTTTGCAAACGTATAAATCCCAAGGGCATATAATACACTTCCCACAATATCATAAGAAATATCCAGTACAAGCTCTTTTCCATTGATCTTTTTACGCTTCTGTCCCATGTCTCTTCCCTTCTTTTCTCTTATACCGGGAAGCACCCTCCTCCGATAAATTCTCTGAGCAGCGAATTTGCCGGAACATAGTCACTTCCGATTCCGATAAAATAGTCAAAAAATTTCAAAAGTCTTTTCGCCTCAAGATATTCCGGTGAATCCTTTTCCACTCCGAACAAAAGAGGCTCCACATACTGTTTTAAAACAGCCAGTTCATACAACAGGGAAGAATTAAACATCACATCCGCTTCTTCCTGATACGGAAAAATATTCTCTTCCTCCCCTCTTCTGACTGACGACCACATTGCAAGCGTTTTCTGTGCAGAAGTTCCTCTTGTTCTGGCATCCCGCACCAGCCGCCGGATCAGTCTTCCGTCTGTAGAAGGAATCCGGTTGTGCTCATCAATATTCAACTGTGTCAGAGCACTGATGTAAATCTTAAACTTCCGGTCTGATGAAAGCTGACGGGAAAGCTCCGGATTCAAACAGTGAATTCCTTCGATCACAAGAATATCCTGTTCCTTCAGCTGTGTCGGAGTCGTGTCATAGCTCCTGCTTCCTTTCTTAAAATCAAAGATTGGAAGATGCACCGCCTCTCCGGCTAAAAGTGCCTGCATATCCTTATTGAACTGCTCGATGTCAATGGCCTCCAGACATTCAAAATTGTAATTGCCATCCTCATCCCGGGGTGTTTTTTCCCGATCCACAAAATAATTGTCCACTGCGATCGGATGCGGTCTCATTCCCTGCGTCCGAAGCTGAATGGAGAGCCTGTGCGAAAACGTTGTTTTTCCGGATGAAGACGGTCCTGCGATCATCACCAGCTTTGTTTCCGGCTTCGCGGCAATCTGCGCGGCGATCTGTGCGATCTGCCGTTCCTGATAAGCCTCCTGCACAAGTACGATCTCACGCATATCATATTTTGTGACCATGTCATTAAGTGCTCCGACTGTCTCAATATTCTGAAGATCGCCCCACTGCACACTGCTCTTTAATACCTGAAACAGCTTTTCACGCGGTTCAAAGGCCGGGACTACATCCGGTTCCTTTCGGAACGGCATCTGGAGTACAAATCCTTCATCATACAGATGCAGCGCAAAATTCTTTAAATACCCGGAATCCGGCACCATATATCCATAGTAATAATCCTCAAACTCATTCATCCGGTAGATATTTACCTTGGAAACCCTCCGGTATCCAAACAGCCTTTCCTTGTCATACATCCCGTGTCTGCCAAAAAGCTCTACTGCATCCGATGTATGCACAGAACGCTTCTCGATCGGAATTTGGGCTTCTGCAAGTTCATGCATCCTTGCATCAATCTGATCCAGAAACTTCTGATCCAGAACGACATCTCCGTCAATTGTACAGTAATACCCATTGCTGACGGAAAAATGGATCTTCACATTGCGGATCTTGTCATGTCCTCCGACATCATGAACTGCTTTGACAAGCATAAAACAGAGACTTCGACGATAAGTCTCATAACCGATCGGGTCTTTCACTGTCACAAATTCGATTTTACAATCCTGCTTTAATCGTTTGTTCAATTCCTGAAGACGTGTCCCGTCCACCAATGCCAGTACGATTTTGGCCGGGTATTCTTCCTGAAATTCTTCTGCGATCTTCTTGTAGGCAATTCCTCTCTCGTAACACTTTACCTTGTCCCCTGTCTGAACGGTACAAAATTCTTTCTCCATAAGCCTGCCCTCCCGTCTGGAATCTTACAATACCTGAAACGGATGCACGACCGGTGCGGTGATGATTTTAGCTGCAGGAAGTCTCTCTTCCAGAAACCGTTTCATATCTTCCATAAAAATATACTCTGTCCCATAATGTCCCGCATCAATCACCGAAACGCCCTGTGCCGCCGCATCCAGACCTTCATGGTGTCCGATATCTCCGGTTACAAGAACATCCGCTCCTTTTGAGACAGCCGGAGCAATGGCACTTTTCCCGGATCCCGGAGAAACCGCAAGTCTTTTTACCGGCTGCTTCATATCTCCAAACACCTTGACCGATCCCAGTTTTAATTTATGCTTCACATAAACACAGCATTCTTCCAGTGTCATCTCTTTTGGAAGGGATCCCACTCTTCCGATCCCCTCTTCTTTTGTCTGTGTATTCATGGTCACATCCAGCACTTCGGTATCTGTCAGTCCCAGAATCTGTCCGGAAAGCTCTGCCATGCCAAGCACATCATAATTGGTATGCATTGCATAATAGGAAATATCACTGCGGATCAGCTTTAACAGCCTGCGGCCGATAAAATCTTCATCCGTAATATGCTTAAGCGGCGAAAAAATCAGCGGATGATGGGTAATGAGCATGTCCGCTTCCTGCGCAATCGCCTCCTCAATGACCGCATCTGTTGCATCCAGCGCCAGATAAATCCGGCGGACTTCTTTTTCACTTCTTCCCGCCTGCAGCCCTACATTGTCAAATCCCAGAGCAGCACTCTTGGGATATGTACCCTCAATCATTGCCATAATGTCTTTACACTGCATAATACTTCAGTCCTTTCCTGATGCAGACAAGCTCCTCTTTGAGTTCTGCCTGTCTCTTTGTGATATGTTCCCCTCTCTGATGATCCAGTTTTTCCAGAATCTCTGCTTTTAACTGTTCTTCTCTCTTTAAATACTGCTCCAGTATGGGGTGGCGCATCTCCAAAAGTAATTTTCCGTATCGAAGCTGGGTTTCATCCCACTTCTCTCTTTCGCTTTCCTTTGAAGGAACCACACGCATCATCGGATAGTACTTTCCTTCATCCAGTACCATCTCTTCCTGCACGATCTGATAGCCGTTCTGCAGAAGAAATTCCCGCACCTTTGCGATCTCCGACTGGGGCTGCAAAATGCACTCTTGTAATGTCTCTGCCACAGCCTGTCCCTCTGTCAGAATCCTCATCACAAGTCCGCCGCCCATACCCGCGATAATGACGGCTTCCACTTCTCCCGGAGACAGTTTTTCCAGGCCATTGGATCTGCGCATCTTGATCTGCTCTTTTAATCCGGCTTCTCTTACATGCTCTTCTGCCCGGATCAGCGGACCTTCGTTCACATCCATTGCAAACGCTTTTTTTACTTTTTTATGCTCTGTCAGATAAATCGGAATATAGGCGTGATCCGTTCCGATATCTGCCACACACTCCCTGACTGTCACAAGGTCAGCCACTGCCTGCAGTCTTTTTGATAATTCATTCCTCATATCTTAGTCCAGATAGTCTCTCAGTTTGCGGCTGCGGCTTGGATGACGCAGCTTCCGGAGTGCTTTTGCCTCAATCTGGCGGATACGTTCACGGGTAACATCAAATTCTTTTCCAACTTCCTCCAGCGTTCTGGCACGTCCGTCGTTCATTCCGAAACGAAGACGAAGCACTTTCTGCTCTCTTTCTGTGAGTGTATCCAGCACTTCATCAAGCTGCTCTTTGAGCAGTGTCTGCGCTGCTGCCTCTGCCGGCACCGGTACGTTATCGTCCTGGATAAAATCTCCCAGATGACTGTCTTCTTCCTCACCAATTGGTGTCTCCAAAGATACCGGCTCCTGGGAAATCTTCAAAATCTCACGCACACGTTCTACCGGCATATCCAGTTCTTTTGCGATCTCTTCCGGCAGCGGCTCTCTTCCGAGCTCCTGCAGAAGCTGTCTGGACACACGGATCAGTTTGTTGATCGTCTCCACCATATGCACCGGAATACGAATCGTTCTCGCCTGATCTGCGATTGCTCTTGTGATTGCCTGACGGATCCACCAGGTAGCATACGTACTGAATTTGTATCCTTTGTGATAATCAAATTTTTCCACTGCTTTGATCAGTCCTAAATTTCCCTCCTGGATCAGATCCAGAAACAGCATTCCGCGTCCTACATAACGTTTTGCAATGCTGACCACAAGACGAAGGTTCGCTTCTGCAAGCTCTTTCTTTGCATCTTCATCTCCTTCCTCCATTCTCTGCGCCAGCTCAATCTCTCTGTCTGCACTTAAAAGCGGAACTTTTCCGATCTCTTTTAAATACATTCTGACCGGATCTTCAATGCTGACACCGTCCGGAACTGACAGGTCAATATTCTCCATATCTACATCATCCGCTTCTTCTGCCATGATCACGTCCATGTCTACGTCCAGATCATCGTCACTGCTGATACGCAATACGTCAATATTGTTGGCTTCCAGATACTCAAATACCTTTTCCATCTGTTCTGCTTCCAGTTCCATATCCGCAAAAAAGTCATTGATCTCCTGGATCTCCAGTATACTTTTCTTTTTCTTTCCCTGTGCTACCAGTTCTCTGAGTCTTTCCGTAAACTTCTGAATGTTTTCTTCCATGTGTCCATCCTTCCTCTGTCTGCAGCAAACGCAGACTGTCTTGTTTTATTTTATCCTTATTCAATAGAAATATGCAGTTTCTTCAAGTCATCCAGTTTTCGCTTTTCCTCCATCAGCTTCTGAAGTCCGATGATATCTGTCGGTTCCAGATGCATGGTCCTGTAATCGATACTGTGTGTCTTGACTTTTACGATTGTCTCCTGCAGTGCTTTTTCCCGTTCCTCTTTGGTCGTCAGCTTCTGGATCTTCGTATGAAACAACGAAGCTGCTTCCCGGTGTTCTTCTTCCTTTGTAAAATGATTCAGGATCTTGGCGGGATTTAATTCTCCTTCCTCATACTGGTGATATAAAAATTCTGCCACTGTATGGTACAGAGGTTCCGGAAAATCCTCCGGACTGATATACTTCTGAATGATTCCAAACAGTCTTCTGTCCTCGATCATCCAGGTAAGCAGAATTTTCTGGGAAATCTTCACCCCGTCTTCTTTCGGCTTCTCGCTGCCTGTGGCCTGCTTCGGACGCTCCACCGGCTTTGCCATTCCTTCTCTCACCGCCGTCTTTGCCACCAGTTTTTGCAGGCTCTCAACTGTGGCCCGATATGTACCCGCAACCGCTTCAATATAATTGTTCCGCTCCAGTTCATCCTCAAAGCCGATCAGACGCCTTGCAGCCTCCTGGAAAAATGCAGTCTTTCCTTCCGGAGAATTCATATCATACTCTTTCTCCAGCATCTCCAGTCCGAACATAAATCCGTTTCTCGCATTTCCGATCCTGCGTTCAAATTCCTCAGCGCCCAGATTCTTGATAAATTCATCCGGATCCTTATATGGATCCATCCGGATCACCTTTGCAGTGATCCCGGCCTCCTTCAAGATCGGAACTGCCCGAAGCGCCGCTCTCGTCCCTGCCTCATCGCTGTCATAGGTCAGATATACTTCCTGAACATACCGCTTGATCAATGCCGCATGCCCGGTCGTCAATGCAGTTCCCAGTGATGCCACTGCATTGGTAAATCCCGCCTGATGCAGCGCGATCACATCCATATAGCCCTCACACACCAGAAAATACGGCTTTCTTGATGTGCGCGCCCGGTTCAGTCCGTACAGATTACGGCTCTTGTCAAAGATCTCTGTCTCCGGTGAATTCAGATACTTTGGCTTTGCGTCTCCCATCACACGCCCGCCAAATCCGATGACCCGGTTGTTCACATCCATGATCGGGAACATCACCCGATTCCAGAATTTGTCATAAACACCATTTTTCTCATCGGTATTGATCAGTCCCGCCTGACGGATCAGATCTTCCGTATACCCCCTTTTTCTGAGGTAACGAAAGAGATCATCGCTGTACTTGCTGGAATATCCGAGACCAAATGCCTTGATCGTCTCCTCCGACAACTGCCTGCCGGTCAGATATGCGTGCGCCGTCTTTCCCTGTTCAGACTTCAGCTGCACATAAAAATACTGCGCTGCCAGCTTGTTGATCTCAAGAAGCTGTGTCTTTCTGTCTGCCCTGGCTTTTGCTTCTTTTGAATACTCCATCTCAGGGAGTACAACACCTGCCCTGTCCGCCAGAAACTTCAGTGCTTCCACAAATGAAAAATTCTCATAATCCATCAGAAATGTAAATACATTTCCTCCCGCTCCACAGCCAAAGCAGTAATACATCTGCTTTTCTCTGCTTACGGAAAAAGAGGGGGACTTTTCATTGTGAAACGGACAGAGTCCGAAATAGGAACTACCTTTTTTCTGCAGTCTCACATATCCTGAGATCACATCCACAATATCATTTTTTGTTCTTACTTCTTCGATTACTTCTTCCGAATAATACATGTCTGCCTCTTACTTCTCTTTCATTTTTGAGCATTTAAAATCCCCTACACTTATTATATTCTGCGGTCACATCTCTTTTCCTTTATTTTTTTGAAATTCTTTTTTCCAGTGCATCGATCACCGTCTCAAGCACTTTTAATCTGGCGTAATATTTATCATTTCCCTCTACCACGATCCATGGAGCATATTCTGTGGAAGTCCGGATCAGCATCTCATTGACCGCCTCCTCATACTGCTCCCATTTTTCACGGTTTCTCCAGTCTTCTTCTGTGATCTTCCACTGCTTTTCCGGATTTTCCTGCCGCTGTCTGAATCGCTTTTCCTGCTCTTTTTTGTCAATCTGCATCCAGAATTTCAAAACTACAGCCCCTGCGTCCGCGAGATCCTTTTCCATATCATTGATCTCCTTATACGCCCGTTTCCACTCTTCCTGCGTACAAAACCCTTCTATCCGCTCTACCATCACCCTGCCGTACCAGGTTCTGTCAAAAATTGCGATATGCCCGTCCTTTGGCATGTTTTTCCAGAATCTCCAGAGATAATGATGTGCTTTCTCCAGATCATTCGGCGCCGCTGTAGGATTCACCACATATCCCCTGGCATCCATCTTTTCTGTCAGCCGCTTGATCGCTCCTCCTTTTCCGGCAGCATCCCAGCCTTCAAACCCGATTACCACCGGAATGCGCTTCTGATACAGCTCTCCATGCAGCTTCCCGATCTTTTTCTGATATTCTTTGAGCTTTTTCCGATACGTTTTCCTGTCACAACACAAACTTAAGTCCACTTTTGCCAGCACAGATTCCTGAAACCCTTTTGTTGCTCCATCTATCAGACTTCTATTCTCAGACGCCTCTTTTTCCGCTTCCCGGATCACCTCTGCCGCCGTCTCCCTTGCAATCTCCCTGCGCCTGTTGTCAATCCCTGCTGTCAGCATCTGCGTGATCACGGTGTAGATTTTGACTGTTGCATAGCGTCTGTCTGTAGCCTCCACAATCGTCCAGGGGGCATATTCCGTATCTGTCCTCTGCAGCATTTCTTCTATCATTTCCTGATACTGATCATACTTTTCATTTTTCTTCAGATCTGCCTTTGTCACACGCCACGCCGTATCTTTAGACTCCATGAGTTTATCAAACCGTTTTTTCTGTTCCTTTTGATCGATATCCAAAAACAATTTAATCAGAAGTGTCCCGTCCTCCGTGATCTGTTTTTCAAAGGAACAGATCGAGCGATAGCAGTTTTCTATTTCCGATTCTCGCATTTTCTTTTCAAACCGGTCACTGAGCACCTTAATATACCAGCTTCCATCATATACTGCCATCCGGCCTCTTTGCGGTGTCTTCGTCCAAAACCGCCACAAAAAAGGGTGCATCGCTTCCTCTTTTGTCTCCTCTTTCACCGTAAATACTTCAAATCCCCTCGGATCCAGACTCTGAATCAGTTTTCCGATCTGCATTCCTTTTCCTGCGGCATCAAATCCTTCAAATACAATCATGATCGGAAGCCCCATTTCCTTACACTGCCTCTGAAGTTTTCCCATCTGCAGCTTCAAAGCAGTCATTTTTGCCTTGTATTCACTTTTTTCCATCTTCATTGTCAAATCTACTTTTTCTAACATGATTTGCCCTCCCGATCCTTTCTGTCTTAGTTTTCCCATCTGTTTCTTTTTTATCCTGAAATCAGAAAAAACCGCATGACCTTCTGTGAAATACACTGCATTTCATAAAATCCATGTGGTTTTCTTTTCGTAACGACTGGCGATCACCCTCCATGGCGATTTTGCTTAAAAAATCAGATATCTTGCGTTTCTGATTTTTGTTTCATTTCCGCCAGTACTTTTTTGAAGTTTTTTCGAAACAAGATCAACGTTGTCGCAACCGCGATCACGTCTGCGATCGGTTCTGCCAGGAACACTGCCTGTACATTGTCTTCCAGAAATACCGGCAGGATATAGATCAGCGGAATCAACATGATGATCTTTCGAAACATTGCCAAAAACGCTGAAATTTTAGAATTTCCAAACGCAATAAACGTCTGCTGACAGGCAATCTGTGCTCCCATCAGTACCACTGCCGCCATATAAATACGCATCGCCCATCTTGCAAATTCTGCCAGCTGCAAGTCATTGGTAAAGATCGTAACAAATACACCCGGAAGCAGTTCTGCTACTGCCCAGATACAGGCCGCATAAATCACTGACGACAACAACAGCAGACGGAATCCTTTTCTCACACGTTCTGGATTGTTGGCTCCAAAGTTATAACTGATGATCGGCTGTCCTCCCTGGGTCAACCCCTGCAGAGGCAGCATGGCAAACTGCATCACACTGGAAAGGATGGTCATGGCGCCTACTGCCAGGTCTCCACCATATTTTAATAAAGAAGAGTTAAAGCACAATACCAGAATACTCTCTGTAGACTGCATGATAAACGGCGCAAACCCAAGCCCGATACATGGAACCATCACATCTTTTCGAATTCTGAAATTCTCTTTTTTCAATCTCAGCACCGTATCTTTTCCAGAAAGGAAGCGGATTGCCCAGACTGCGCTGATTGCCTGAGAGAGCACCGTTGCCAGAGCGGCTCCCCGCACGCCCATATGGAATCCAAAAATGAAGATCGGATCCAGCACAATATTTGTCACTGCACCGATCACAACTGTCATCATACTGATCTTAGAAAAGCCCTGTGCGGCGATAAATGCATTGAGTCCAAGTGTCAGCTGTACAAAAATCGTTCCAACCGCATAAATGTTCAGATAGCTTTCTGCGTATCCGATGGTATTCTCACTGGCGCCAAACATCATCAGTAAAGGACGCTTAAATACAAGCACCAGAGCTGTCAAAACAACAGCGGTAATCACCAGTGCAGAAAAACAGTTTCCCAGTATCTTCTCTGCACCCTCATTATCCTTTTTTCCCATCAGAATACTGGCTCTTGGTGCGCCTCCCATTCCCATCAGTGCCGCAAATGCAGAGACGATCATAATAATCGGAAAACATACACCAAGTCCGGTAAGTGCTGCCGCACCCTCTCCCGGAATATGTCCGATATACATCCTGTCCACCATATTATAAAGTGCATTGACCACCTGTGAGATAATAGAGGGCACTGCCAGTACGAACAACAAGTGTCCGATCGGCTCCTTCCCCAGATCCACCTCTTTTGACATTTTCAGTTTCATAATGATGACTCCTTCCCTTTTGCCCGTTCTTCAAATCGCGCAAAAATCTTCTCCATTGTATTGGCCATATTTGCAATATCCTCTTCGGGAATCCCCTCAAGGATCTCCTGATCGATCTTCCGCTTGATTCCTCCAAGCTGTTCGATCACAGGAAGTGCATGTTCTGTCAGCTTTAGATGCTGCACTCTCTTATCATGGTCATCTGCCACACTGATGATCATCTCCTTCCCCAGCAGCGCATCTACACTTCTGCATACAAGCGCCTTGGAAACGCCGAGACATGTACATAACTGACTGTTCGTATCGATTGAAGGATTATTTGCCAAAAACAGCAAAATTGATATTTCATTCGGAGAATATGTCTCATTTCCCAACATTCTCCCAAACTCATCTGCATACACTTTCCTGATCTTCATAAACACAGAAATCATACCTTCCACTGTCATCTCTGCGCTCATTTTTCCACCTCCATTTGTTTACTTGTAAACTTTCTATTAGTATATCACGTTTCACAGAATTGTCAATTTTATATCACACACTTTTTTCAAATTTATAGTTGACATTTCAAAAACTCTATAGTATTATACTAAAAGTGATGTGCTTCACGTAAGTTTTTCATCATAATGAGCGGAAGTGTCGGAACTGGCAGACGAGCAAGACTAAGGATCTTGTAAGCATTGCGCTTGTGTGGGTTCAAGTCCCATCTTCCGCATATTATAAAAAGGTATGATTCCATGTTCGGAATCATACCTTTTTTGTTTATAATTTTCATGTTCTTTGTTTTTAATAGTTTCAACAAACTATAACATAGGAGTTTTTCTATACTCCAGGTAACGCTACGGCTTTGCATCAACCCTTCCACGCTGCGTTAAATATCCCGTCATAAATAAAAGACTCCAGACGTTCTCTAAAGACTGATACATTTCCGGATAGATCAGCTCCTGATGAATCTCTTTTATGATTTCCCCGCCGGCAAGCAGAGTTTCAATCTCACGCTTGGTTTTAAGATTGTCGGACATTTGAATAAATTTCTTGACGGCATCATTACTGCTGGTGTTGATCCAATAGTTTTCCGGAAACACATTTACATAGTCTTTGATTTTATCACAGTGATTCAATACATCCCATGGACAATACGCTTCTACGCCACCAAACTGATACCCGTCGTACCAGCTTTTGATTTCTTCATAATGATCCTCTGTTTCATAATACTTTAGCATTTCTCTTACTTCCGTATCCGTAAAACCAAAATATTCATCATAACGTTCATCTGTATGCGCATACATCCGGTCATTACTGCAAATTTCAGACTATTGTTTGTTTTTAGTGCCTGTTCCAACAGATTACGGATTAGAAATATCATTTGCTCATAATATCCATTTTCAAACGCCTTTGCTAATGGAACATCATATTCATCAATTAAAAGAATTACTTTTAATCTATAATGCTTCTCTAATAATTTTGACAATATTTTCAGTCCACCGCAAAATACAGTTTCGCTCATATTACTGTCCAAAAGTTCTCTATATACAGATTTATCATGTTCACTCAGGTATTCACTATCTGATAGAAACTGGAATTCTTCCGCTGTTCTTTGCATAATCTGAACTGCAAAATCAAATGCATCCTCATAAGCAGCAGCATTGATTCCTTTAAGGGAAATTGAAATAACCGGATATTTCCCCATATACGCTTCACAAAGCTTTGTATCTTTTGAAATTTCCAACCCATCAAAGATACTCTTCTCTCCTTCTATGGCAAAAGGTAGTTTCCAACCGTCAATACCTTTGTAATTCTCCTACCAGTAACCTTAGATATCCTAATCCCATAAAACAAAAGCACTTACAGTTTCCTGTAAATGCTTCTCTCATTATGCGGAAGATGGGACTTGAACCCACACGATCGCATTGATCACAAGATCCTTAGTCTTGCTCGTCTGCCAGTTCCGACACTTCCGCTTACCATAGCCTGTTTTGTTCACCACACGCTACATTTAGTATAATACTACTGATACGCAAAAATGTCAACTGATTTTTTTAAATTTTTCTAATTTTTTGAATAATTTATATTATTTCTCTTTTTCATTATAATCAGACTTTTAGAAACTGCGCAATTCCTCTTTGCAATTTCTCATCTGACAGTGTCACTTTCTTCTTCGAACAAAAAAGAGATCGACTTTTTCCATCGATCTCTCATCTTTTTTGTCTTTCTATTAAGCAAGTTTAGATTTTGCAAGCTCTGCTAATGTTGCAAATCCTTCTTTATCACTTACTGCAAGCTCAGCAAGCATTTTTCTGTTCATATCTACGCCTGCAACTTTCAGTCCGTGCATAAATTTGCTGTAAGATAATCCATTCATTCTTGCAGCTGCATTGATACGTGCGATCCAAAGCTGTCTCATCTGACGTTTGCGCTCTTTTCTTCCTGCGTAAGCAGATGTGAGAGCTCTCATTACAGACTGTTTTGCAACTCTGTACTGTTTAGAACGTGCTCCTCTGTATCCTTTCGCCAACTTCAGTGTTCTATTATGTTTCTTCTTAGCGTTCATTCCGCCTTTAATTCTTGCCATTTCTTAATCCTCCTCTTATTACTTTTACAAATCTTACAGATATGGTAAAACTTTCTTCATGTTCTTTACATTTGTAGCATCAGTAATTGTAGCCTGTCTGAGATTTCTCTTTCTCTTTGTAGACTTCTTTGTTAAGATATGGCTCTTGTAAGCTTTATTTCTTTTCAGTTTTCCTGTACCTGTTTTTTTGAAGCGTTTTGCTGCCGCTCTATTTGTTTTAATTTTTGGCATGATAAATTCCTCCTTTAATGTACTGCCCTGCTGGACATATGTCCGTATTTTTTTATTTTAACGTTTTTCAGTTAAAACCATGCTCATGCTGCGTCCTTCCATTTTTGCCGGTTTTTCAACAACTGCCACATCTTCAAGCAATGCCGCAAAATCATCCAGAATGTGCTTGCTTGACTGTACGTGTGCCATTTCTCTTCCGCGGAAACGCAAGGTAACCTTTACTTTATTCCCTTTTCCGATGAACTTCTTCGCATTGTTCACCTTTGTATTCAGGTCGTTTGTATCAATATTCGGTGATAAACGCACTTCTTTTACTTCTACAGTTTTCTGCTTTTTCTTAGCTTCTTTTTCTTTTCTTGTCTGTTCGTACTTGTATTTACCGTAATCGATAATCTTGCATACCGGCGGCTTCGCAGTCGGCGCAATCTTTACAAGATCCAGATTTGCTTCAGCGGCAAGTTTCATTGCCTCTCTGGATGACATAATTCCTAACTGTTCCCCATCCTCGCCAATCAGACGGACTTCTCTGTCTCTGATCTGCTCGTTAATCATTAAATCGCTAATGGTCGTATACCTCCGTCAAATGAATTTCCCTTAGGTTTCCCTTCGCACAAGCATAAAAAAAGAGTGAATCTCATATCCACCCAATCTCACTACATAACAGAGCCTATACAGGAAACTTTCTGCATGTAACAATATCAGACCAATAGTCACTCACTTGTGCTATGGTGAGAGTGGATACTCTACTTTGTTTTTCGCTTTGCGCAAGATATAATTTACCATACTTTCCTGCTTCTGTCAACATCTTTTCTCTATTTTAAAAGCTTTACTGCTTTTTCACTTTAATTTGCTGATTTAACTTGTTTTTTTCAAAGAAACATGGCATAATACCACTAAATAACAGAGCGCAATCTATTTTGTGCTCTTGTTCCATCTAAAGATGAGAATTGAGGAGGTTTTTAAATATGAAGACAAACAGAAGTAATTTTTCCGGCAAGATCGGCTTCATCCTTGCTGCTGCCGGATCTGCCGTAGGGCTTGGAAACATCTGGCGCTTTCCTTACCTGGCAGCCAAATACGGCGGAGGTTCTTTCCTGATCTGCTACATTCTGCTGGCAGTCACATTTGGATTTACATTGATGGTCGCAGAGATTGCGATCGGACGCAAGACTGGTTTAAGCGCCATCGGAGCCTTTCAGAAACTGGATAAACGTTTTGGATTTTTGGGAGTGTTGGCCGCCATCGTGCCGATCATCATTCTTCCTTATTATTCTGTAATCGGCGGATGGGTATTGAAATACTTTTTCGCATTTATCACAGAAGGCGCTGCCGCTGTATCCGGTGATACTTATTTTTCTGACTTCACAGCCAGCACCGCATCCCCGATCCTGTGGTTCTCACTGTTTATTGCTGTCACTGCACTGGTCGTGCTGTTCGGCGTAGAAAAAGGAATCGAAAAAGTCAGCAAAGTCATGATGCCGATCCTCGCAGTCCTGACAGTCGGGATTGCAGTTTATGTTCTGACAATGGACGGAGCTATGGAAGGACTGAAGTATTATCTTCTTCCGAATATGTCGAACTTCTCTGTGATGACGGTATTGGCAGCCATGGGACAGTTATTCTACTCCATGTCCCTTGCCATGGGAATTATGATCACCTATGGTTCTTATATGCCAAAGTCCACGAATCTGGAAGGTTCTGTCCGCCAGATTGAGATCTTCGATACCGGATTTGCCTTTTTTGCAGGATTGATGATCGTACCGTCCGTATTCATCTTCTCCGGCGGTGACGAATCTGCATTAAATGCTGGAGCCGGACTGATGTTCATCACACTTCCAAAAGTGTTTGCAAGTATGCCGTTTGGCACAGTCCTTGGAACGGTATTCTTTATCCTTGTATTTTTCGCAGCAGTCACTTCTTCCATCTCTTTGATGGAGACGATTGTTTCGATCTTCATGGATAAATTCAAATGGTCCAGAAAGTTCACCTGTATTCTGGTGGCAGTCTATTCCCTGCTGATCGGAATTCCGACTTCCCTCGGATTTGGAGCACTTGACTTTATCAAGCCTCTGGGAATGTCCATTCTGGATGCTATGGACTTCATCAGTAACAGTGTGCTGATGCCGATCGTTGCCGTACTGACTTGCGTCTTCGTAGGATTCGTGATCAAGCCGCAGGCCATCATTGATGAAGTAGAAGCTTCTGATAACGGCGCATTCAAAAGCAAAAAAATGTTCACAGTCATGATCAAATGGATTGCTCCAATCTTCCTGATCGCGATTTTGATCAGTTCTATTCTGAATGCGTTTGGTATTATCACCATGTAATAAAAATCCCGCGGATTATTGCATCCGCGGGATTTTCGCTGTTTCCTGACAACTCTTTTTTACCGTTTCTCTATTTACTTTCTTTTTGTTCTATCTTTTCTCACCCATACAGAATACAGCCACAACTCCCGGTCCGGTATGGCTTCCGATCACAGTTCCGATATTGTTGATCAGAATGTTGTCCACGCCCATTTTTGCACGTACACGTTCTGCCACATATTCAGCATCTTCCACACAGTCTCCGTGTGTGATCAAAATCAGATCATTTTCCCAGCCTTTCGCCTGCTCTGCCGCCATATCTACGATTTTATTCAAAGACTTTTTGCGTCCTCTCTCTTTCCCGATCACCTGCAGTTTTCCCTCGTTGTCCATATGAATGATCGGCTTGATCTGTACCATACTGCCAAGCACTGCTGTCGCCTTGGAAATTCTGCCGCCTCGATGCAGGTGATGCAGATCGTCCACTGTCACATCATGACAGATATGCAGCTTATTCTCTTCCACCCACTGTACGACCTCTTCCATTGTCTTGCCTGCTTCTTTTAACTGCAGCGCCTTATGTAACAGAAGACCTTCTCCCATACAGGCACAAAGCGTATCCACCGCTACGATCTTCTGCTTTGGATATTCCTCACTCAGTTCCTCTGCAGCCATCCTCATACTGTTGGCAGTTCCGCTTAATCCAGATGAAAAACTCAGATGCAGCACATCTTTTCCTTCTTTTACAAATGGCTCCAGCATTGCCTTTGCTTCTTCCGGATTAACCTGGGAAGTCACCGACATCTTGCCTTCTCTGAGCTTGTTAAAAAACTCTTTTGCTGTCAGATCTTCCATATCTGTATACGTCTGCCCATCCATTGTATATTTCAGAGGAATCACCGGAACGCCTCGTTCCTTTAACCATTCCTTTGGCATATCCACTGTACTGTTCACTGTAATTATATAGTCCCGCATTTCCTTCATTCCTCCTGTTGTCTGATTTCCTTAATCATATCATTTTTTGGAACATTTCGCAAAATTTTTTTCATTTTTCGTCTGTATTTTAAAGCAGATCAAAGGTTCCTTTCCGGACATCTGATCTGCTTTTTCCACTAATTCAACTTGATATTCAAATAATTTCTTCCCGACAATGTCTTATTACATGCCAAAAAGCATAAGATCAGCAGGCATCCGACCAGAAAACCAACCCAATCAAACAATGCCGTCAGTACCAGAAGCATCAGACGCATAAATTTCAGCGCATATCCCATCTCAAAATTGGGCTGCGTATAATTGGCTACTGCCACAAACGCCATATACAGCATCACTTCTGAATTGAACCATCCGGACTGTACCGCAAATTCTCCCAGCACCAGACCGGCGATCACACTGAGGGGCGTACTAAGCATACTTGGCGTGTTCAGCGCTGCAAGACGCAGACCGTCAATCGAAAGTTCCAGAATCAGAAACTGCAGCACAAGCGGAACATTGATCACATCCCGCACAGCCGTAAATTCAAACATACTGGGGATCCAGGACGGATTCATCATAAACAGCAGATATACCGGTGTCATAAACACGGTTAAAATTGTGATGATCAGCCTTGTGATCTTTAAATACATCCCTGTCACCGTAGGAAAATAGTAGTCATTTGCCTCCTCGATCATATCCAGAATGGAAGTCGGAAGGATCATGGCAGATGGGGAATTGTCCACCAGGATCACCACTTTTCCCTCCAACAGGCATGCCACTGCCGTGTCCGGCCGCTCGGTAAACTTGAATTTTGGAAACGGATTGAACCACTTTCTCTTGAACATAGCCTCTGCGAGCGTCTGCTGGTTCATTTTCAGGTCATCAATATGAAGATCTTCAATCCGCGACTTTACATTTGCTAAAAGCTCCTGATCCACCCGATCCGACAGATAGCAGATGGCAATATCCGTACGGGAGGTCTGCCCGGCTTCTGTCATCTCCATGATCAGATGCTCATCCCGGATCCGTCTGCGCATCAGCGCCGTATTAAAAACGATGGTCTCTACAAACCCGTCTCTGGATCCCCGAAGAGACTTATCCTTATCCGGCTCCTCCACACTTCTGGCAGGATACGTTCTGGTATCGATGGCAATGCACGATGCATATCCCTCAATAAACAGACAGCTTACCCCGGAGAGCACATTCCGAAGTACCTGGTCAAAATCAGACAGAACGTCCACCTCGATGTACGGCACATGGGTTTGCGAAAATGCCGCCGCATCCTCCGGCATATCTTCTTTTGTCACTCCCATAAACGAATCCAGCAGTTTCAGCATCGCTTCATCTTTCACAAAGCCGTCAATAAAATAAAGGATCGCCCGTCTTTCTCCAATTTCTATCTCCCGCCGGATCAGGTCAAAACTTTTCCCGATCGGCAGTGTGCGATCCATATACTCTATATTCTCCCGGAATGAATCGCTGATCTGTTTTGTATTTTTAATCACCATAGAATATCTGTCCTTTCCTACCCGGACTGTATGCCCACACAGTCTCTGCAATTTGCATGTTATTCTATGGTCAGTTTGCCCCGTTTGGGTTTATTTATTCAAAAAGCCCGCTTTTTCCATCTTTCGGATCACCTGTTGCTGTCTTTGCCATGCCAAATCCGGATTGATCAGCGGATTGTATGCGCTGGGCGCATTGGGAATCCCTGCCAGCATGGTACATTCATCAAAATTCATCTCAATGGGCTCTTTTCCGAAATATCCGCGGCACGCCTCTGTCACACTGTTATAGCCATTCCCAAAATAAATGGAATTCAAGTACAATTCCAGAATCGTCTTTTTGTCATATACTTTTTCAATCTCAAATGCCATAAACATCTCCGCCACTTTCCGGCTTATCTTCTTATCCTGGGTAAAGAACTGATTTTTTGCAAGCTGCTGCGTGATCGTACTGCCGCCTTCCACATAGGCTCCTGCCAGGATGTCGTGGTACAATGCCCTGCAGATTGCAATGGGGTCGATCCCCGGATGCCTGTAAAAACGCTTGTCTTCCACTGCCAGTACGGCATCGATATAATCTTCGGGCAGCTGTTCCAGTGTTGCATAGTCTTCTTTTGTCTGTATCTGTGCTCCCATTTCCTGTACGCTCATTTTGTCCAGGGCATCCTGACAGTCTTCATATCCACGCCATAGCATGAACACACCAACGCAAAACAGACATAAAAAAATGAAAGAACACAGTCTCTTGATCCATTTCATACTGTAACCATCCTTTTTCTGAAGTAACTCCTGGTTTCTAAGTCCAGTATATAAAATTGAACTGTATTCTTCCATAATATTTTCTTACAATTTTCTTAAAATTACTTACATTTGTGTAAGATTCGATGTTTTTTATTTGGTAGTACTTCCAAAACCGCCATTTCTCACATCTGTCACATCGTCATCCAGCGTGATTCCATATTCCACAAAGATTCCCTGCATAAAGCCTTCTCCCTGTGCGATATCAATGGTCTTCTCTTCATTTGTATCGTTGGTGATCTTGGAAAACATATGACCTTCATTGTCTGAATAAAAATAGTCGCTGTCGATGATCCCCACTGTATTATTCAGCTGCAGACGGTACTTAAAGCCAAGTCCGCTTCTCGGATAACACTTTAAGACCCATTCCGGTTCCATCTCCACCCGGATCCCGGTCGGAATCTTGATTGTCTCGCCCGGCGCCAGGATCAGACGCACCGGTGCAAAGAAATCGTATCCTGCAGATCCTGCGGTTGCTCTTCTCGGCAGTTTGATATTTTCGTAAATCTCTTCAATATTTGCTTCTTCATCCAGTCCAAACGTATCGATCCAGTCTTTCTTAAACTGCTCCGGACTTACTTTGTGAAATTTTGCGATTCTTTTCATTGTCTCTTCCTTTTCTGTTCGGTTTTATACGTCATGCAGCACGATCTTTCCTGTATTCAGACTGTTTTGTACATCGATCACTTTCTGATTCGCGCTTCCTTTCCAGTGCAGCTTTGTATCTTTTTGTGCCGCCTCAAACTTGCCGTCTACGATCACATCCAGATAAGAAACGATCTCTTCATCCTGGATCTGACTCCACTCATATCCGGTGTACAGCCACTGGGTCTTTTCCGGAAATTTCTGCCGGATTTCTTTGGCCAGCTCTGTGATTTCTTTTCTGTTTCCCGGAAACAGAGGATCTCCTCCACTGTAGGTGATCCCGCTGATATAGCTTTTTTCCAGCTGCTCAAACAGCTCTTTTTTTGCCTCTTCTTCAAACAGAAGTCCTCCATCCGGATCCCAGGTCACCGGATTCTGACATTCTTTACATCCGTGAGCGCATCCTGCCACCCACAATACTACCCGCAGTCCGTCTCCGTTTAGCATATCATCTTTTGTAATATTGTGATACCGCATGTTACATACTCTTCCTTTCTGCGATCTCTGCCATCTTGGCATCATTCAGCCGTGTATCTCCTTTGACTCTGGAATAAGAAAGATATCCGTTCATTCTCTCGATCTTTGTCAGATTGGTGCTTCCGCACACCGGACACACATCCATATCCAGTTCCTCATGCCCGCAGTCGTCACAGTAAGACAAGGAGAGGTTTACTCCTTCATAATATCCTTTTGCCATGGCGCGTCTTACCAGAGATTTAATCGCTTCTACATTGTAACTGATCGGATATTTGACATACTGGATCTTTCCTCCGTTGCTCAGATTCCAGAACCGGCCTTCCAAATCCTGTTTCTCGATCGGCGTAATATCCTCCGTCACATGGCAGTGAAAACTGTTGCTTACATATTCTCTGTCTGAAACGTTCTCAATAATTCCGTATTTTTTACGGAACTGCTGTACCTGAACTCCACACAGATTTTCCGCAGGCGTTCCATAGATGGCATACAGGTGTCCGTCTTCATTCTTGAACTCTTCTACACGCTTGTTGATATATTCCAGTGTCTCCAGAGCAAAGGCGCCATCCTCTGCAAGAGATTTTTTATTATGCAGCTGCTGCAGCTCATTGAGCGCTGTGATTCCAAAGGAAGCCGTCGCAGACTTCAGAAGCGGCTTGATCTTGTCATAGAGCCCCAGATTTCCGCCGTAGAAACCGCCCTCGCAGTATGCCAGCGGATTGGTCGATGCTTTCATCTCTCCCAGATAATCATAGGTTCTCTGATGCAGCTTGCGGATCAGATTCAGATAGTAATCCAACACCTCAAAGAACGGCTTTCCTTCCTGCTGCGCTTTTGCATAGATCATCGGAAGATGCAGACTGATGGCTCCAATATTGAATCTTCCCACAAATACCGGTGTATCTTTTTCATCAGCCGGCTTCATGCCGCCTCTTTCATACCATGGAGAAAGGAATGCGCGGCATCCCATCGGACTGATGACTTTTCCATATTTTTTATAAATACTCGGAACATATCCGTCCCCTGTCAGGCTCAGCCAATCCGGATACATGGTCTTTCTGGAACACTCGATTCCCGCTTCGAACACATCTTCCAGCGGTTTTCCAGGACCATGCAGGTTCTCGTCGTACAAAAATACGATTTTCGGGAACAGCACCGGTTTTTTGTGTCCGTCTTTTCCCTGTCCGTTCTTTCTCACTTCCAGCATCTTGATCGTTGCCAGCTTTCCATAAATGCTGGTACGGGTTCCGGCTGTCACTGTAATAAACGGATAGTCTCCGCGGCTGGAGGATACGGAATTGAACTTATATTCCCATCCCTGGAATCCCTGCTCCATCTCCTTTTCCAGATCTGCCCATGCCACTTTCTGCACTGTCTCTTCATCCAGACCCAGCCCTCTGTACTTTTCGATCAGCTTTTTATGAGATTTTTCTGCATACGGTTCTAAAATCTCGTCCACGCTTGGCACGGTAAAACCGCCATACTGCTGGCTGGCTGCGCTTAATACGATGTCCCCGATCACATCAAACGCCGTATCCAGTGTCTTCGGCTCGTTGTACCAGAGATTCCCCATCTCAAATCCGCCGCTTAATACATTCTTCACATCAAAAAGACAGCAGTTCATTGTATCTCTTCTTGCAGACATGTCATGAATGTAAATATATCCTTCCCGGATCGCCTGGATTTCTTCCACTGTCAAAAAGAATTTTTTATAAAGCTCTTTATTCAGTTCGTTGAAGATCAGACTGCGCTTTGTGGATACCAGCGCACTGTCAGTGTTGCTGTTTTCTTTATCCCCGATATACATGATGGACTGGCTCTTTTTATATACTTCATCCAGCATCTGTACAAAGTCCTGTTTGTAATTACGATAATCACGATAACTTTTTGCCACCACCGGATTTACCTTTTCCAGGGCTCCCTCTACCACATTATGCATCTCTGCAATCGGGACGTCCTGAATTCCCAATGTCTGTACCTTTTCTTCTACGAAACGACAGATATAGTCCAACTCCTCATCTGTGAATTTAATGAGTGCACGGTACGCAGATTTATTAACAGCCACAACTACTTTCTGCACGTTAAAATCTTCCTTTGTCCCGTCTTTCTTGATGACTCTGATCATACAACTTCTGCTCCCTTCGCTTTTGTTTTATCTATATTTAGTGTTTTTATCACACAGGATAAACTATATCATGTGTCAGCAACGAATATGTTATCACTTTGAGCAGTCAGAGTCAATACGGAAACTTTCACAAAAAGTCTCTCATTTACCAGAGCATTTCCTCTGTAATTTCCTTGACAGCAAATGCACCGCACATTGCCATGGTATCTCTTAATTCACCACCTGTTTTTGCAGTATATGCACTCACACCCTGCACTCCCGCACCATATGCCGCGGTCACGAACGGACGGGCGATCAGTGCCGCATCCGCGCCCATTGCCAGTGCTTTAAAGACATCTGTTCCTGTCCGGATCCCGCCGTCCACAAAAATCTTCATCCGGCCATCCACTGCCTTCACAATATCCGGCAGAACTTCGGCTGTAGACGGACATTGATCCAGTACTCTTCCTCCGTGGTTAGACACCACAATCGCCTGTGCACCGGCCTCGAGAGCCTTTTTCGCCCCTCTGACCGTCATGATTCCTTTTAGAATAAATGGAATTTCAGCAATTTTCACAATTTCTTTTAACTCTTCCACGGATTTGCTTCCCGCCGGCGGATTCAGATTCTGAAGAAACGGAAGCCCGGCCGCATCAATATCCATTGCAACAGCAAAAGCCCCTGACCGTTTGACCAGTTCCATTTTGTCACGAATCGTATCCATATCCCACGGTTTTACAGTCGGGATTCCCAGACCTCCCAGTTTTTGTACTGCCGCTGTGGCTTCCTGCATTACCCGTGCATCTGACCCGTCACCTGTAAATGCCGCAATTCCTCCTTCCATACATCCTGCCAGTAAAATTTCATTATATTCCTGATCCGTATATTTCTCCCCGTAATGCAGCTTCACAGCACCTACCGGTCCTGCAAAAAACGGGTAGGAAAACTCCTTTCCAAACAGAGTCACTGTCGTATCAGCCGGCTTCTTTTCACAGATCGTATCCATATTGATACGGATCTCCTGCCATTTCTGAAAATTTCGGATCGCCACATCTCCGATTCCTTTCGCTCCAGGTCCCGGCATTGTATTTTTGCACGCTCTGCCGTTACAGACTGCACACGCTTTACAGTACGGTCCGATACATGTCCTTGCCTGTTCGATCACTTTCTGATAGTCCATACTCGTCTCCTCCTCTTTTTTCTAAAACATCCCCGATTTCTCAAGCACTTCAAGAATTTCCCCGATCACGGGCAGATCAACTACCAGCGCCATTCTGATATACCCTTCTCCCGCGCTTCCAAACGCACTTCCAGGCGTTACCAGAAGTCCGGTCTTTTCCACAAGCTGCATACAGAAATCAAAGGACGACGCATAGCCTTTCGGAATCTTTGCCCACACAAACATTGTCCCCTGACTGTCCGGTACATTCCACCCGATCCTTCGCAGACCGCCGCACAGCGCACAGTTTCTTTTTGCATACTCCTGCCTCTGCTTTTCGATGAAATCGTCCGGCCCCGTAAGCGCCGCGATCGCAGCCTTCTGAATCGGCAGAAAGATGCCATAATCAATCTGAGAACGCAGCGTTTTAAACTTCTCTACAATCGCTTTATTTCCCACCACAAATGAGATTCTGGCACCCGTGAGATTATAGGACTTGGACAACGAATAAAACTCTACCCCTACCTCTTTTGCACCGTCAAAGGATAAAAAGGACTGCCCCTGTTCTCTTGTAAAAATAATATCCGAATATGCATTGTCATGGATGATCACAATATGATGCTCCTTTGCAAATGCGATCAGTTCTTCATAAAAATGATCCGGAGCACAGACACAGACCGGATTCAACGGATAAGAGACTACCATATATTTGGTTCTCTCCAAAACCTCTCCCGGGATATTTTTCAGATCCGGCAGATATCCGTTCTCCTCGCGGATTTCATAATATTCCACATTCGCACCTGCCATGATTCCGCTCATTTCAAACAGCGGATATCCCGGATTCGGAACCAGAATGGTATCCCCGGGATCACACAATGCCATTCCGATATGCGCCATTCCCTCCTGAGATCCATAAACTGACATAATCTCATCTGTCTGAATCTCCACTCCAAACCGATGCGCATACCGGTATTGGACTGCCTCTAAAAGCTCCGGCAGATCTGCCAGTGCATATTTATAGTTCTCCGGATCTTTGCACGCTTCTGTAAGTGCCTCCATCACATGCGGTGCCGGTGCAAAATCCGGTGTTCCCACTGACAGATTGAACACCCGTTTTCCTGCCTGAATCATCTCTTCCTTCTTGTCATTCAGCGCGGTAAAAATTCCCGGCTGAAACTGATTTACCATCGCTGAAAACTGCAGCTCTCTCATCCTGTTTCCTCCCTGTCTTACTTCTCCTCTAATTCTCTGATTCTTCTTGCACGTCTTCTTCTCTGTGCTTCCCGGCGCTTCCTTCTCTGCTTTTTCCGATATGCCACATAAGAGATTCTTGCTCCCACAAGAATCACAAACACTGCAGCGAGTACAAGCAGCACCTTCAAGAACAGCGGCAGTCCCTTCTGTTCGTTCTTCTCCACTGCCGCCACCTGTTTGCACGAAACTGCCGGTGCCTGAAATCCCGGCAGATATTCTCTTTCCAAGTCTACCAGCACTTTACCGTCCTTGATCGTAAGCGGAGCTTCTTTCCCTTTTGGAACACAGTCCCATAAATCTTTTGAAATCTCTACTTTCTTTCCATCAATAGTATGCACCCCTTTGGAAAGTACTTTTTTATATTCAAACCGTTCAAATGCCTGCTCCATAATCGCGTTTCCGACCAGATGACGGAGCTCTTCCCCAGTCTGATCTGACCAGTCAGACACACCCATCACAATCTCCACCAGACGCGTGTCCCCCCGTTTTGCAGTGGACGAATAGTTAAACCCTGCTGTATCGCTGGAACCTGTCTTCAAGCCGTCTGTGCCCTCCAGACCATACTTTGCCCCTTCCAGTGAAATCTGATATGATGTAAAATGCTCCTCATACGGTGTCCCCTCTTTTACGGTGATCTGGGGATACTTTGTGTGATTTAAAATATCCGGATAGGTCTTTATCAGATAAGTACACAGCATCGCATAATCTTCCGGTGTTGTAATGTTATCTCCATCAAGCGGCTGGCTCACCGGATGATACGGCTGCAGCAGATTGTTAGTAACCCCCACACAGTTGAAGTACTTCGTATTGACCATTCCAAGCTCCTGTGCCTTTTGATTCATACGCTCCACAAACCTGTCCGGATCCGACTCCACCATATCCGCAAGCATATACGTTGCCGCCGCAGAAGACGGCACAATGATCAGATCCATCAACTCTGCAACCGTATAACTGGCTCCCGGCTGCATTTTATTGTTGCTGAGCGCATACCTGCCTGCAATATCTGTATATCTTTCATTTACCTCTGCCGTACTCTCAAGTTCCAGATTCCCGGCTTTTATCTCCTCATATGCCAGAAGAATGGTCATCAATTTTGTCATACTTGCCGGCGGCCACTGTTTCTGTGCATTTTCCTGCCATAAAATTTGTCCGGTATTGATCTCCGTAATGATCGAACCTGCAGGCTGATACCGTTCCTCAAGCTGATAGCCCCTCTCTCTTGCCACATCCAGCGCACGCTGAGCCTGTACCTCCCCGGCCGGAATCAGACATCCCAAAAGGATGGTGCATAAAAAAGCACAAATCCCCCTCACATTCCTTTTTCTCATTCTCTTCGTTCCTCTCTCTGATTCCTCCTTAAAACGGTGTCCCCTCCAGATCATACGGCGTTGTCTGATATACATAATAATTCAGCCAGTTCGTATAAATGTTATTTGCATGAGATCTCCAGATCAGTTCCGGTTTCTGATCCGGATCGTTGTCCGGATAATAATTCACCGGCATCTGAATATCCAGACCTTTGCTCAAATCCCTCTTATATTCCGCATCCAGTGTCATTCTGTCGTATTCCGGATGTCCCATCACAAAAATCTGCCGTCCTTCCTGTGCCATGCAGAGGAACAGCCCCGCCTCTTTCGAATCTGCCAGTATGGTCAGTCTTTCATCTGACTCCACCTGTTCCATCGGAATCTCTGTATGACGGGAATGAGGCGCATAAAACGCATCATCAAATCCACGCACAAGCGGGATTCTTCTGTTTCTCACATGATGCTTAAATACACCGAACATTTTCTCTGGAAGCTGTGTCTTATCAATCCCATAGTGATAATAAATCCCCGCCTGTGCACCCCAGCACAAATGCAGCGTGGAAGTCACATGCGTCTTCGTCCACTCCATGATCTCTTTCAACTCATCCCAGTAATCCACATCTTCAAACGGAATCTGTTCCACCGGAGCTCCTGTAATGATAAATCCATCAAACTTCTGCTCCTTGATCTCTTCAAAAGACTGATAAAACTTATGCAGATGACTGGTGGATGTATTTTTCGATACATGTCCTGATACACGGACAAATACAACATCCACCTGAAGCGGTGTGTTCGAGAGAGACCGCAGTATCTGCAGCTCTGTATCCTCCTTTAACGGCATCAGATTTAAAAGCCCTATCTTGATCGGACGGATATCCTGATGTGCTGCCCGGTATTCGTCCATTACAAATATATTTTCATGCTCCAGTATCTCTTTTACCGGAAGGTCGTTCTGTACACGTATTGGCATAATTTATTCCCCTTTTTCTTCTTTCTTTTCTGTCGCCTCATCAACTCTTGCATACTCGCCTTCATTATTTACATAACCGAACTGGTCGTACGCACCGGTATCTGTAGGCAGCGTATGATTTTCCAACTGATGGTTCACCAGCATTTTTACAATATAATAGATGACTGCAAATGTAGGAACTCCCAAAATCATTCCCACAAATCCAAACATTCCTCCGCCAAACAAAATCGAAAATACCACCCAGAATGCAGACAATCCCGTAGAATCCCCCAAAATCTTTGGTCCGATGATATTCCCATCCAGCTGCTGCAGAAGAAATACAAAAATAATAAAATAGATTCCCATCTTCGGATCTGACAACAAAATCAGGACGGCGCTTGGAATTGCTCCGATATATGGTCCGAAAAACGGAATCACATTGGTTACTCCTACGATCACACTCACAAGCATCGTATACGGCATATCCAAAATGGAAAGTCCGACAAAACACAGTACTCCGATGATCGCAGAATCAATGATCTTTCCGATAATAAAACCGCCGAAGATCTCGTTGCTCTTGATCGTCAGATGAAGCACCATATTCGCTCTTGACGGACGCATGATGGCATATACAAGTTTCTTGCACTGGCTTGCAAACTTCTCCTTACTGAACAGCACATAAACAGATACGATCACTCCGATCAGAACATAGCATAATTCCTTGACAATGTTGATCACTCCCACTGTCAGATTCGACATCAGTACATTGACCTGATTGAGAAGGTCTGTACGCATCCATGTCTGCAATGCATCACTTGCTTCTTTGAGGACCGCCTCTGCCATCTGTCCAATAGTCGATTGATCTGTACTCATCACCTCTGTCATTTTCCCGATAAAACGATTCAACTGGCTCGGCACAGTAAGGATCATATCTCTTATACTGCGGTAGAGTTCCGGTATCATCATATTGCACAGCGCCACGATCAACGCAAACATTACAACGATCGCAAGCAAAATTCCGGCCCCTCTGGAAATGCCGCCCGCATTCTTAATGCGTGGAAATTTTCTCTTGATCCAGGGTTCAAAATGCGTATCCACCAGCTTTACAATCGGGTTGAGCAAATACGCAATGACAAGACCATAAATAATCGGCTTTAACACCTGGTATATTTTCCCAAAAACTTCCGAAATATTTGTCATACGCAATAATGCAAAATAAAACACGATGCAGGCTGCGATCACCACAAATATCCGTACGTCCCTGCGGATCTGATGCCAGAATCTGGATGTCTTTTTGCTTCCAAATGAAGGCTGCGACGTATAATAGTCATTCTCCTTTTTCCCCTCTTTTTCAGGTTTTTCTTCCTCTCTGTTCATATATGTATCTCATTCCTTTCTGGTTTTGCAAGTATTTCCATTATACCCCTGTAACAGGAAGACCGTCAACCTTCAAAAAAGCGATGCCCGGCCATAAAGCCAAGCACCGCTTCTTCTCTTTCACTTCTTATCTGCACTGAAATGTGGCGCACTCTGTGCCGTCCTTATGACACGCACAGGAACCTTCCACGCTGACCTTTCCCGCTTCACATTTACACTGTTCATTGTACATGCAGTCAGTTGCTTTACAATCGATTCCGCAACGATCCGAAGGCGCTGTCGCATGATTTCCATATGCGTTCGTATAGGAATTTTCCATCCCCTGTGTTTTTCGCTCCTCAAAGCTGTCACAGCAGGTCTCCTTTGAAGCCTTTGCCTGAGAACCACCTACCTGGATGGAATCCAGACGGCAAAGGAAATCCTGATTGTGCATACATGTCTGTACTGTACATTTTAATTCTGGCATGATAATACCTCCTTTTTATTTACAAAATCAGTATCATCATGCCCATTTCCAATTCTTTTATCCGGATTTTCAAAAAAATTTATTTTTCTTCTTTTGTCACTTCACGGATTTCTTTTTTTGCAGTCTCTTCCATGATTGCAGCAATAAATTCTTCCAGACCTTTCTGTCCTTCATCTCCTGCAAATCGACTTCTTACAGAAACCTTTTTCTCTTCCTCTTCTTTTGCTCCCACAACCAGCATGTACGGGATCTTCTTCATCTGTGCTTCGCGGATCTTATATCCGATCTTCTCGGCACGTGTGTCGATCTCGGCACGGATTCCGGCTGCATTCAACTGATCAAGAACACTCTGTCCATATTCCAGATATTTATCAGAGATCGGCAATACTTTTACCTGAACCGGTGCAAGCCATGTCGGGAATGCTCCGGCAAAGTGCTCGATCAGGATTCCGATAAACCGCTCGATGGAACCAAATACAACGCGATGGATCATGATTGGTCTGTGTTTTTCTCCGTCTGCTCCTGTGTATTCCAGTTCAAAACGAAGCGGAAGCTGGAAGTCAAGCTGGATTGTTCCACACTGCCATGTTCTTCCGATGGAATCTTCCAGATGGAAGTCAATCTTCGGTCCGTAGAATGCTCCGTCTCCTTCATTGACTACATACGGAAGTCCCAGATCATCCAGCGCACCGCGAAGTGCGTCTGTTGCCATTTCCCAATCTTCGTCACTTCCCATACTGTCTTCCGGACGTGTGGACAATTCTACATGATATTTAAATCCAAACAGACTGTAAACTTCATTGATCAGTCCTGCAACGCCTTTGATCTCGTCCTTGATCTGATCCGGTGTCATAAAGATATGCGCATCATCCTGTGTGAAGCAGCGCACTCTCATCAGACCATGAAGCTGTCCTGATTTTTCATGACGGTGAACCAGTCCCAGCTCTCCCATACGGATCGGAAGATCTCTATAGGAACGCGGCTCCGCCTGATATGCCAGGATTCCTCCCGGACAGTTCATCGGTTTGATTGCAAAGTCTTCCTCATCGATCACAGTTGTATACATATTCTCTTTGTAATGATCCCAGTGTCCCGATGTCTCCCAGAGATGACGGCTTAACATAACCGGAGTTGAAATCTCCACATATCCGTCTTTTCTGTGAATCTCTCTCCAGTAATCCAAAAGAACGTTTTTGAGTACCATTCCGTTTGGAAGGAAGAACGGGAATCCCGGTCCTTCGTCTCTCATCATAAAGAGTCCCAGTTCTTTTCCGAGTTTTCTGTGATCACGTTTTTTCGCTTCTTCCAACATGTTCAGATATTCTTCCAGCTCTGCTTTTTTCGGGAATGCAGTTCCGTAAATTCTCTGCAGCATTTTATTTTTCTCGCTTCCTCTCCAGTATGCACCTGCAAGGCTTGTGAGCTTAAATGCTTTGACATATTTTGTGCTCATCAGGTGAGGACCTGCACACAAATCTGTAAACTCTCCCTGAGAATAAAAGCTGATTGTCTCGTCTTCCGGAAGATCTTCAATCAGTTCTACTTTATATGGTTCTTCTTTTTCTTTGAAATATTCGATTGCTTCATTTCTAGGCTTTGTAAACTGCTCAATCGGGAGATTCTCTTTTACAATCTTTTTCATCTCTTTCTCAATCTTTTCCAGATCGTCTGCTGTAAACGGTGTCTCTCTGTCTACATCATAGTAAAATCCGTCTGCAACAGATGGTCCGATCGCCAGTTTTGTCTCCGGATATAATCTCTTCACAGCCTGTGCCATGATATGAGAGGCGGTGTGACGGAACGCACCTTTTCCTTTTTCATCATTGAATGTCAGGATATTGAGTTCACAGTCTTTGTCTACCACCGTTCTCAAATCTACCACTTCTCCGTCGATTTCTCCTGCTGTCGCCACTCTTGCAAGTCCTTCGCTGATGTCTGCTGCGATTTCAATCACTGATTTGCTGTTTTCATATTCCTTAAAGGAACCGTCTTTTAATGTAATTTTCATAATCTCTCTCCTTTTCTCTTCTTTTTGCCTCTCCGAATTTTAAAAATAAACCCGTTCTCTGTCCGGATGTTCTCCGGACCATCCAATCTGAGGCATTGTCTCCAGACGATACATATCTTCTGTGGATATCTCAAATGAAAAGATATCCTGATTTTCTTTCATCCGCTCCATGGATGAGGATTTCGGTATTGGTATCACGCCATTCTGCAGTGCAAACCGCAGACAGATCTGTGCCGGTGATACATGATACTTCTCAGACAACTCAAGAATCAGCGGCTCTTCAAACACTCGTCTTCGTCCGATCGGACTCCATGCCTCCACAAGAATCTGGTTCTTTCTGCAATAGTCTACTGCTGCCTGTTGTGTATATCCAGGATGATATTCCAACTGATCGACCGCCGGAGTCACCTTTGCATTCTGCATCAGGTTCTCAATGTGGTGCGGCAGAAAATTGCTCACCCCAATGGCGCGGATCTTTCCTGCATGATACAATTCTTCCATTGCTCTCCAGCTCTCTAAATCCAGTTCCTTCCAGTTTTTGCAGTCCAACGTGGGCCGTGGCCAGTGGATCAGATACAAATCCAGATAATCTGTGTTAAGCTGCTCTAAGGTTTTCGCAAATGCAGCCTTTGTCTGTTCATATCCCATATCCTCTTTCCAGACCTTGGATGTCAGAAAAAATTCCTGCCTTGGAATCCTGCTCTTTTCAATAGCCTCTGCCACATATTTCTCCGTGCCGTAAACAGAAGCCGTATCAAAATGCCTGTATCCGGCACGAATTGCAGTACCGATGATATCCGCGCTGTTTCCTTCCGCGGCTTTATAAGTTCCAAATGCAGCACACGGAATCTTGACCTGGTTATTCAAAATACGATAATTCGAATTACACTCCATCTTTCTGGCTCCTTTCTCTTACTGCACAACCACGAGACCTCAAAATTAAAAAACGCCCCTTTTTGCATATCCTGCAAAAAGGGGCGAGATCATACTCGCGGTTCCACCCTGTTTGAACCGGTATTAAATACCGGAACCACTCATTTGCGATGATAACGGGATCACCGGGCTGTTTTCAGCCACTCAGAGGTAGTTTTCAAATGTTTCCGTAAGCGGGAGCTTCCAGCCTGCGACTCCCTTCTCTGTCTTCTTCCACATCCTACTCGTCTCGTCATTGTATTGAAATATTATATTCTCAACCTAATCCTCATTATAACATCACTTTTTGTTTTGTCAACCAGATTTCTTTTTTACTCTCTGAATCCACAGCCACACAGCCGCAAAAAACTCCCGTACCATATAGTTCAAAAACAAAATCCGGTTACATCCTGCCGCAATTCCCGTCAGGTTCTCATACCCTTCACTTCGTCCGATCAAAAGTGCCCGAAACAAGTGAAAATTATTTGTCACAATTCCAACCGGTGTTTTCAACTCCTCCAGATAAGCTTTGCTAAACCGCAGGTTTTCCCTCGTCGTCCGCGACTGATCCTCCAACATGATCTGCTCGTCTTTTACCCCATGTTCCCGCAAATATTGTGCCATCGCATAAGCCTCTGAAACATCCTCACCTTTTCCCTGACCGCCGGATACGATGATCTTCACCGAAGAACAGACCTGATGATACAATAAAGCAGCATCCAGTCTTCTCTTTAATGAATCTGTGATCCGCTCTCCCCGGACCTGCGCACCAAGCACGATCAGATACCGGCAGTTCTTCTTTCTTCCAGGCCTCATGGCACGTACAATAAAAAACTCCACCGCAAGAAAAAGGATCCATATTCCCGCCACACAGAAGAACAAAAGCTTTCGCGTCACTTCTTCTTTTGTCGCAGGAATCATCAAAAAGTGTCCAATCCCCGCCACCAGCCAGAATCTGGCAAACGTAGAGTTCCATTTTCCGGTATAGAAACAGAGGATTCCATAATAAAAGAGAAACAGCGCCCCTGCCGTGATCAAATAAATTTCCATGCTCATCTCCCGTTCTTTTTCCGAAACATAAAAGGGAGACTCATCCGAGCTCCCTCTCATACGATATACTGCTATGCATTTCTTCCACAGCACATTTTATATTTTTTACCACTTCCGCATGGACATGGATCATTTCTTCCGATTTTCTTTCCTTTGCGGATCGTACCGGACTGTTTCTGCTCACGGTACAACTGTTTTTTCTTTTCTTCATCAAAAATAGCATTCCACTGTGGCAGTTCATATAACCAGTCTGCTTTTGCATCGATCATATTTTTGTATAACAGCTCTTTGTCAAAGATCAAATTCACTTCCGTATCCTCTGTCATCGTCTCAATCGGATTCGGCACTTTCAGACTGTCGTTGATTCCATCCAGAAACCCTACCATTGTCAGAACTTCCTGTCCATATTTTTCAGCCAGCTCTTTGACCGTACCTTTCACTTCTACATCAGGCTCTGTCAAAAGCTGCTCATAAATTCCTCTTTCAATACTGAAATAGCGCCCCCAGAACTTCTCTAACTGCTCTTTGGACAGTTCTCTGTCATATGCCATATCTCTCCATTGATCTAATAAACATTTTTCACTCATTGTAAAAACTCCTTTTTCTTAGAAATTCAATCGTGGTTCTATTATATAACACTTTTCTCTGTCAGTAAACTACTAATTTTACCGCTGTATTGCAATCTTTCTATCTTTTTTATATAATAAATCTGCCGGAGCAAAAAGATGCTCCGGCAGATTTATAAAAAGATAAAAGAAAGGAATCTAATATGAAGAAATCAAAACGTATCATGGCACTAATCGGAGCAATCCTGCTGGTTCTTCTTTACGTCAGCACACTCATCTTTGCTTTTATAGACAGCGTTGTCTCTCAGAAGCTTCTGATGGCTGCCATTGCCGCCACGATCCTGCTGCCTGTACTGTTATATATCTATTCACTCTTTTCCCGTACATCTCATACGGATGACTCCGACTCGAACGAGTAATGTTCTTCTGTTAAACATACAGCTCTGCCATCGCAACGGCAGCATCCAGTTCCTGCTGCCTGCAGACTGTTTTTTTGTCTCTTTTTCTTTCGGTCTCTCGAATTTTCTGTCTTTTCTCCAGGTATTCTTCCATCGATATCATCTGTAATCTGTTCTGTATACTATTCTGACGCATAAAATACCTCCTTTTTCCGGCCTCAGCCTTATTATTTTATGATACTGCCCTCTGAAATATGTCATTTTTCTGCCTGCTTGACAGAACTTTTTTTGTCCCCCTGACACTCTTTTATTCTACTGTCAAATTGTGACGCCGATGTGGCTGATTTCTAAAGTTTTTCATAAAAATCTCTTAACATTTTTTTCACAAAAAAAGATGCTCCGCTGCCAGCTTTTGCTGGCAGATACGGAACACCTTCGTTCACCTTTTATCTTTTGCGATAAATGATATCGTCTCTTCCCGGTCCGTTGCTGACCATTGTGATCGGATATCCAATCTGTTCTTCAATAAATTCAATATACTTTCTGCAATTCTCCGGCAGTTCTTCGTATGTCTTGATTCCGCGGATATCACATTTCCATCCCGGAAGTGTCTTCAATACCGGTTTTGCTTTTTCCAGGAGATGTGTTACAGGGAACTCTGTTGTCACTTCTCCATTGATCTCATAGCCTACACATACCGGAATCTCATCCAGATATCCAAGTACATCCAGAACTGTAAACGCTACATCTGTCGTCCCCTGCATCCTGCATCCGTATTTGGAAGCAACACAGTCAAACCATCCCATACGTCTCGGACGTCCTGTTGTCGCTCCGAATTCACCGCCGTCTCCTCCGCGGCGTCTCAGCTCATCAGCTTCCTCGCCGAAAATCTCGCTGACAAATGCACCTGCTCCTACTGCACTGGAGTATGCCTTGCATACTGTGATGATCTGTTTGATCTCATACGGAGGGATTCCCGCTCCAATCGCACCGTATGCCGCCAGTGTAGAAGAAGATGTTACCATCGGATAAATTCCGTGATCCGGATCTTTCAGAGAACCGAGCTGTCCTTCCAGAAGAATCTCTTTGCCTTCTTTGATTGCATTGTGCAGATACAGAGAAACATCACATACAAATGGTGCTACCATGTCTCTGTACTCTGTCAGTTCTTTATATAAGTCGTCAGGATTGATCAACGGTTTATGGTATAAGTGCTCCAGAATCACATTCTTCTGCTCTGCAACGCGAACCACTTTTTCTTTCAGAAGCTCGTCATCAAATAATTCGCTCACCTGGAATCCGATCTTTGCATATTTATCGGAATAAAACGGCGCAATTCCTGATTTTGTAGAACCAAAAGACTTGCCTCCAAGACGCTCTTCCTCGTAAGCATCAAAATTCTTGTGATAAGACATCACGATCTGTGCTCTGTCAGAAACAAGAAGTTTTGGCTGCGGTACGCCCTGTTTTACAATCTGCTGCACCTCTCCGAACAATCTCGGAATATCCAGCGCCACACCGTTTCCGATAATGCTGGTCGTATGGTCATAGAATACTCCTGACGGCAAAGTGTGCAGCGCAAATTTTCCATAATCATTTACAATGGTATGTCCTGCATTCGCTCCACCCTGAAAACGGACAATGATATCGGCTTCTTTTCCGAGCATATCTGTAATCTTGCCCTTTCCTTCATCGCCCCAGTTAGCTCCTACTACTGCTTTTACCATCTCAAATCCTCCTGCGTATTCATCGCTTTTAACTCTTAATTAGCAGTTCTTATGAATCACTGCCCTATGAATTATACTATACTTTTCTCATTCTGTAAAACACTTTTTCTTTTTTCTACATCAGAGGTGCGATCAGACGCAGCACTCTTCCGCAGATCCGCATAAAAATACCGGTATTTCCGATATCTGACGCTGTAACTTTACAGCTCTTTTTCAGTGTTTCCTGAAAATCTTTTTCAATTTTATGTACCACCGGATTGTCATACACAAAGATCCCACATTCAAAATGCAGATACAGACTCCGGTAATCCAGGTTCACAGTTCCTACTGTTGCCGTATCATCATCTGAGACAAATACCTTTGCATGTACAAATCCCGGTGTAAATTCATAAATATTAACGCCTGCTTCGATCAATTCCCGATAGTATGTCTTCGCCACCGCAAACGCATACCATTTATCCGGAATATGCGGCATGATAATGCAGACTTCAATTCCGCTCTTTGCTGCTCTTGTCAGTGTATCCAGCATGCCGTTGTCCAAAATCAGATACGGCGTCATAATATGCACATATTTTTTCGCATGATTCAAAATATGTACATACACTTCCTCCCCTACGTTTTCATGATCGTACGGGCTGTCCCCGTAGGGGAGCACAAATCCGGTCTCCGGTTTCAACTCCTTTGCCATCGTCGTCAGATAGGGCTCAAATTTCTCTTTTTTTAATTCTGAAACATTCCACATCTGCAAAAACAGCATGGTCAGACTCTGCACCGCATCCCCCTTGATCATGACGGCAGTATCTTTCCAGTACCCGAACCGTTCTTTCCGGTTAATATATTCATCTCCCAGATTGATACCTCCCGTAAATCCTGTTTTTCCGTCGATCACACAGATTTTTCTGTGATCCCGGTTATTTTGTGTCGTCGAAAGTACCGGCCGGATTGGACTGAACATCTTACACTGAATCCCGAACCGACGGATTTTTTTCGGATAATCGGGCGGAAGCAGAGAAATGCTGCACATTCCGTCATACATAAACCGTACCTCTACGCCCGCGGCTGCTTTTTCTTTTAATATTTCCAGCACAGACCCCCACATATATCCTTCTTCTACAATAAAATACTCCAGAAAGATAAATTTTTCCGCCTTCTTCAATTCTTCCAGAAGCACCGGAAATTTTTCTTCTCCACATGCAAAATATTGCACTTGTGTATTCCGATAAGTAGGAAAATTCAGCTGATACTGCATATAATGCGCAAGGTTTGCATTGGCCGGCTTGCTCTCACGCAAAGCTTCAATCACCCGAGGCTCCTGCTGCATATATTTTGCTGTATCAAGCCGGAGCATACACAATCGCTTTCCGATATATCTTGTTCCAAGCTGAGACTTTACCCAAATATAGAAAAGGCATCCAAATGCCGGAAAAATCAGGATCAAAAGTACCCAGGTCATATTAAATGCCGGATTTCCTCTTTCATTGATAATATAAATTACAATCACTGCTGCCAGAACTGTAAATCCGCCGTACACATAGACGGCATAGTCATTCAGTATCGTTGCCACTCCAACCAGAATGATCAGTTGGATCAGAACAAGCATAAGGATCAGTGCTGTACGGCCAAAAACAATGCTGAACAACCCTTTCTTCGCTTTTTTCACTGCTTTATGTTCCATCTTTTTGTTTCACCCCTGCTTTTTTCAATATCCCCAGTGTAGCACACTTTGTATTTCTCCACAATACAACTTCTCAAAAGTTACTGTGAACAGTAACTCTCAAAGGTCTTGTAATTAACGGCGAAAAGTATTACAATGGATATCGATTCATAACATCTGCTGGAAAGGAGATTTTTACGATGAAAAAGTTTTTGAAATGGCTTCTTGGCCTTGCGGCTGTCGGTACTGGGATCGGTCTGATCATTGCTTATTTCTGCAAAGACAGTGACGCAGTTTCCGAGTATGATTGTACAGAAGATATGGAAGAAGAGGATTTTGATCTGGACAATGATTTAAAGCCGGTATCAGAGCGCGGATATGTGCATCTGAATAAAGCAGCATCCGATACTGCTGATACAGAAAAAGAACCTTCCCAAGAAACACAAACAACTGATACTGAATCGGAAGAATAATGCAAAACAGGAACTGGCCACTTTTGAACAGTTCCTGTTTTTACTTTATCGAACAAAGTCCGTCCACCGCAGACATGTGCTGCTGGTTATCCGGATGAATATTCTCACTTCCATGCTTCTTCCAGCAATTTTACTGCTTCTTTCATCTTAGCTTCACTGATATTGGCATATCCCAGCATGATCGTCGGTTTTAGCCCGTCAGGAGGATCGATATAATATTGCGAAAGTCCATATACTCGAACGCCTTTTTCCGCAGCTTTTCGAATCAATTCTTCTTCTGTCATATCACCGACAAAATGCAGCAGTATATGTACTCCGGCATTCTCCCCCGATATCGTACAGATTTTCTGAAATGTTTTCAAACAGCCCATCAACGTATCATGACGGCTCTTATACAATGTCCGGATCCGGTTCAGATGCCTTTCATAATGTCCGTCCTCGATGAACTTCTGTAAAATCAGCTGATCCACCCTGGAAACCGTAGAACTTAAAAAACTGCTCTTTTTCTGAAACTCCTTTAAAAGCGGCACAGGAAGCACCATATAACTGACACGGATCGAGGGCGCGATGGACTTTGAAAACGTTCCGATATAGATCACCTTTTCCCATCGGTCATACCCCTGCAGCGCGGGAATAGGCTTCCCTTTGTATCGAAACTCACTGTCATAGTCATCCTCGATAATATAGCGTGCAGGGTCTTTGGCTGCCCACTTAAGCAGTTCCATCCTGCGTTTCATGGGCATTACGATTCCCAGCGGATACTGATGGGAAGGCATCACGAACGCAATATCTGCTCCAGAACTTTTCAGATTGGCCACTTTCATTCCTTTCTCATCCATATCCACTGTACATACATCATAAGACAGACTTTTAAAAAGCCGGTATGCCTGCTTGTAGGTCGGGTTTTCCAGCGCTACTTTATGATTCTGGCCGATCACTGTGGAAAGCAGCATCAGAAGATAGTCATTTCCTGCTCCGATAATGATCTGATCCGGATGTGCATTCACTCCCCGTGCCTGATACAAATATCTGCTGATCGCACTTCGCAGTCCGTACTCCCCCTGAGAATCTCCCAGACGGAACATCTCTGCCCGGTCATCTAACAGACTGTCCTTCGCAAGTCTTCGCCAGACATTATACGGGAAACTGTTCAGATCAACTCCGTTCGGTGTAAAATCATATTTCCACTCTTTTTTCTCTGTCTTTTCTTCTGCTCCCACCAAAGCAGGAACGACATCCAGACGATACATCCCTTCCAGTTCTGCCGCGAAATACCCTTTACACGGTACTGCTTCCACATACCCTTCCGAGATCAGCTGTTCATAGGCAAGCTCCACTGTGCTTCTGCTGACTTCCAGATATTTGCACAGAGAACGACTGGAGGGAAGTTTTTCCCCGCTGGTAATCCTTCCCTCCTGAATCTCTCTTTTAATATGCTGATAAATCTGCTCATACAGCGGTGTCTCAGATGCTGTGTGAAGATTTATAGTCAATTCATTCATAATTTCACGCTGCTTATTTCGGCAGTTTAAACGAACTCTTCAGTGACACGATCCGGTTAAATACCAGTGCATCCTCTCTGGAATCTTTTGCATCGATACAGAAATATCCCTGTCTTACAAACTGGAAGCTGTCATATGCTTTTGCATCCTCAAAATTCGGTTCTACATAGCAGTCTTTTAAGACTGTCAGGGAGTTCGGATTCAAGTTCATGGAACCATCCTCATTATAAACGCCTTTTTCTTCATCGATCAGATTCTCGTACAGGCGCACTTCCGCTTTTACTGCATACGGTGCCGGTACCCAGTGGATCGTTCCTTTGACTTTTCTTCCGGTAAATCCGCTTCCGCTCTTCGTCTGTGGATCATACGTACAGTGTACCACTGTGATGTTGCCGTCTTCATCCTTTTCAAATCCGGTACAGGTTACAAAATATGCCTGCATCAGACGTACCTCATTGCCCGGGAAGAGACGGAAATATTTCTTCGGCGGTTCTTCCATAAAATCATCTCTGTTGATATACAGCTCTCTGCAGAACGGAATCTTTCTCATACCAAGCTCCTCATTCTCCAGATTGTTGATCACATCCAGATATTCCACCTGATCTTCCGGATAATTGTCAATGACCAGCTTGATCGGATCCAGTACTGCCATCATACGCGGTTTTTTCAGCTTTAAGTCCTCACGGATACAGTACTCCAGCATCGCATAGTCTACAGAGCTCTGGCTTTTTGATACTCCGCACATATCGATAAACATCTTGATGGACTCCGGTGTAAATCCTCTGCGGCGAAGTGCTGCGATGGAAACCAGGCGCGGATCATCCCATCCGTCTACCACACCGTCTTCTACCAGTTTTTTGATGTAACGCTTTCCGGTCACAACATTGGTCAGGTATAATTTAGAAAACTCAATCTGTCTTGGCGGCATCTCAAACTCACACTCTCTGACTACCCAGTCATACAGCGGACGGTGATCTTCAAACTCCAGTGTACAGATTGAATGTGTGATATGCTCAATTGCATCCTCGATCGGATGTGCAAAATCGTACATCGGATAAATACACCACTTGTCTCCTGTATTGTGATGCGTCATATGTGCCACACGGTAAATGATCGGGTCTCTCATATTGATATTCGGAGATGCCATATCAATCTTTGCGCGCAGCACCTTCTCTCCATCCTTGAATTTTCCGTCTTTCATTGCCTCGAACAACTCCAGGTTTTCCTCAACGGAGCGTTCTCTGTACGGACTGTTCTTTCCAGGCTCTGTCAGTGTCCCTCTGTACTCTCTGATCTCTTCCGGAGTCAGGTCACACACATATGCCTTTCCTTTTTTGATCAGTTTTACTGCGCATTCGTACATCTGCTCAAAATAATCGGATGCAAAGTAAAGATGATCCTCCCAGTCTGCTCCCAGCCACTGGATATCTTCTTTGATGGAATCCACAAACTCTACTTTTTCCTTGGTCGGATTGGTATCGTCAAAACGCATGTGGAATGTTCCATTGTATTTTTTTGCCAGTCCGTAGTTCAAAAGGATGGACTTGGCATGTCCGATGTGCAGATATCCGTTCGGTTCCGGAGGGAAACGGGTACACACATGATCGTAAACGCCTTCTGCAAGGTCTTTGTCTATTTCCTGTTCAATGAAATTTTTTGAAACTGCTTCGTTTTCCATAAATTCCTCCTCGTGTACAAACATTCTTCCGATTATCTTATCATAAATCCACCATTTGGACAAGGTACATGCTGAACATTTTCTTTACTTTGCCGCGCCAACGTGATATACTGATGAAGCTTCTAAAGAAAACTCCTTTCAGGGGGAGAAAATATCGTATGTTTATGGAGGTTATTATGAAACGAGAACAATTTGGTTCCCGTCTGGGCTTTATTCTGGTATCTGCGGGATGTGCCATCGGACTTGGGAACGTCTGGAAGTTTCCATATATGGCCGGAAAATACGGCGGAGCAGCCTTTATTTTAGTCTACCTGCTGTTTCTGGTCATTTTGGGACTTCCGATCATCGTATGTGAATTCAGTGTAGGAAGAGCCAGCCAGAAGAGTATCGCTACTTCTTACAACGCACTGGAGCCGCCCCGTACCAAATGGCATTATGCACGCTGGGCAGCCATCGCCGGAAACTATCTTCTGGTTATGTTTTATTCCATGGTCGGAGGATGGATGCTCTACTACTGCTTCCGCATGGCAAAAGGAGAATTTACAGGGGTAACCGCTTCTGAAGTTTCCGAAAAATATGCAGGCATGCTTTCTTCCGTTCCTACACTGTCCTTCTGGACGGTACTGGTCATCCTACTGTCCTTTGGCATCTGCAGCATCGGTCTGCAAAAGGGTGTGGAAAAGATCATGAAAGTGACCATGCTCTGTCTTCTGGCGATCATGGTCATCCTGACGATCCGTTCTGTGACGCTTTCCGGCTCTTCGGAAGGACTTCGCTTCTTCCTGGTTCCGGATTTTAACCGCATGGTGGAAAACGGAATCGGAAACGTGATCTTCGGAGCCATGAGCCAGGCATTTTTCACCTTGAGCATCGGAATGGGAGGCATGGCGATCTTCGGAAGCTATCTGGACAAAAAACGCTCCCTTGCCGGAGAATCTGTCAGCATCGTACTTCTGGACACCTGTGTGGCGCTGATGGCAGGACTGATCGTGATTCCTTCCTGCTTCGCTTTTGGCGTAGAACCAGATGCCGGACCGGGACTTGTATTCATCACGCTGCCGAACATTTTCACACAGATGGCCGGAGGACGGATCTGGGGCTCTTTATTCTTCCTGTTTTTATTCTGTGCGGCACTGTCCACCATTGTCGGAGTCTTCGAGAACATTGTCTCTTTCTGGATGGATCTGTTTGGATGGAAGAGAACCAAAGCCGTGGGGATCAATATTCTCCTGATCACAGTTTTAAGTATTCCATGTATCCTCGGATTCAGCGTATGGTCCGGTTTCCAGCCGCTTGGCGCAGGCACAAACATTATGGATCTGGAAGACTTTATTGTCTCCAACAATATTCTTCCTCTGGGTTCTGTTGTATACCTTCTGTTCTGTACCCACAAAAACGGATGGGGATGGAAACATTTCATACAGGAGGCCAACAGCGGCAACGGGCTGAAGTTTCCGACAAAAGTCCGCTTCTACATGACCCATATCCTGCCATGGATCGTTGTGGTCATCTATCTGAAAGGATACTACGACATGTTCCATCCACAGGGTACTCTCACCTTTGTGATCTGGATGCTGATCGCACTGGGTTGTCTTGGATTTATCGCATATATTTCCAGCAGCCGGAAAAAACAGAAAAAATCATAAAAAACTGGTATCGGCAGGTACTTTTTCACACTGCCGATACCAGTACTTTTTTGTCTTTTTATCTCTTTTCTAAAAGGCGGTCTGCCAGAATACACATTGCCTGTACAATGATCGCCGCGTGATCTACTGCAATCTCTCCGCCTGTGAGCACCTGAAACTTTCGCTCCCGAATCAGCCCTTCCCTGCATGTCTCTTCAACTTCCGCCCGGGTATCCAGCCCCTTCTCTTCATTTGACACATGAAGCTGCCAGACTTTTCTGCTGACTTCTCCTGTGTGGACTTCCTTTTCTTTCAGGCAGAGGCTGCACCATGCCGCGTCCGCCGCATCATCCCCTGCCCGTACCGTGATGTCCTGCTCGTTCACAAGCGACAGATATGCCGTTGTGATCACACGGGTCCTCGGATCTCTGTCATAATCTCCATATACTGCAAACTGTTCCAATGGAAGATCTTTTACTCCTGTCTCTTCTTCCAGTTCCCGTCTTGCTGTATCCTCCAGATTTTCCCTCATTTCGGCAAACCCGCCGGGCAGCGCCCAGAACCCGATGCTTGGATGATTGCTCCTTCGCACCAGAAGCACTTTCAGCTGATTCACCTCCAGAAGCTCTCCTGTTATAGAAAAGATTACCGCATCTGTGGTACAGCTCGGTGTCTCATATTTGCGGGGATCATAATGCTCCAGAAACGTCTCCAGATCCTCACCCTGCCGGTTTTTCTCTTTTGTCCCGTAAAATTTTTCAATTTCTTTTAAAAACACCGCCATCTGTTTTTGCCTCCTGTCCGAATCCTTCTTTTCCTAACAGTATAGGCGTTTTTCCATTTTCTGTAAAGAAATCTAAACCACTTATTTTACTTTTACATATGGAGCGGCTACACCTTCCTCTGTGTTTCCATATCCCGGATATATATCCAGATATAAGGAATCCAACTGATCCTCATCCGCCACATAAACCAGTGTATATTCCAGTGTTTCTCCTGCTGCCAGCGGCCGGAAGAATGCATCTTTCATTCTCTGCACGCCTTCTGTATAGTAGATCTTGTCAAAATAGATCGGGAAAGATGCCCCGTTTCCGGCTGTCCACTGCAGGTTATAATTTTCATTCGCTCCCACCAGCTGATAATCTGCCCTTGACAGGCTTCCGTCCTCATTGGTCTTCATGTATGCCAGATCCGGAGCGATGCTGATTCCCCCGCTTGCATTCCACTCTGTCTGGAAATCAGAACAATTCTCTGCCTGCATCTTTACAACTACATACTTGGAATTGACCGTTTCTGCCTCTTTGTTTGCCATTGCATCCGTTGTACCCCATTCTCCTGCATCAAGCACATATCTCTCATGCGGTTTCAGAGAGGTGTCTTCATTCACCCACAGAGCAACCTCATCTTCATACTGGGCATAGTTTTCTCTTGGAAACTGATCAACCGGCAGCGTATCCTGAATTTTGATATCCTTGACTGTAAACCGGATATCTTCAAACTCTGTTGAATTCTCATCTCTGAACGGATTTTTGATCTCCTCACCGATTGAACGCACGCCTTCTGCCGGAATCGTATTTCCCGCCTGCGCTTCCATTTCTTCCAGCCATTTCTTTTCTTCGATTTCCGTCTGGATCTCTTCCTCCGAAGGATATGGTACAGTCTCATCCAGAACGGTAACCTTCAACCCTTCTGCCACTTTTTCAATCTCTTCCTGTGGAAGATCGCTCGTATTGTGGATATAAATTCCATATCCCTCTTCTTCATTGAAAAGATATAACATTTTCTCTGTCTTCTCACTGTCCACATATTCCGAGTCCATCAAAAACAGATCCAGTTTGGTATTCTCTGTATCTGATGTCTTTACCCGGCTTTCCTTACGGAATTTCCGAAAAGAATCTTCATCCACTCTGGACATCTTGTAAAGCTCTGCCGCATTATACGGTATGATGGAAATCCCACTGTTGGTCTCTTTATTATGCCACTTTCCGCCATATGGACCTTCTTCCTGATATTCATACCCCTCCGGCAGATAGGTCGGCTCCACCTTGATCTGATGTGCCTCTTTCTGCTTGGTATCCACTTCAATCTGATACTGCAGGGTATACCCGTCCTCACTTCGCGTGACATTGAGATATTTTGTCACTGCAAACGCCGTGATGGAAAGCCCTGCCGTCAGTACTGCTGCCGCTGCCAGACCTGTCCAAAGTTTATATTTTCTGTTGTGTCTTCTCGTGGTCTGAATTCCAAGCTGTTCATACGCTTTTTTCATTTCCTCATCCACAGATTTCGGAACCTCCATATCCTTTCCCATAATTTTTTTCATCTCATCTACAGAATAGTCTTTCTTCATTTCACTGCCTCCTTCTTTAACACATGGAATACGCATGCTCAAATTTCTTTCGTCCTCTGGACAGCCTTGTTTTCACCGTATTCTCATCCATCTCCAGTATTTGTGCGATCTCTTTGATCTTAAATCCCTCTCCGTAATACAAAAGAAGCACGATCCGGTATTTTTCATCCAGAGAGTTCATCAATTCCTGAAATTCATAATTCTGCATCTCCATACACGTATTCTCCTGTTCTTCAATCTGCTCCAGAGGATACACCCGCTTTCCTGCTGCCAGTATATCCTTGCAGTTATTGATCAAGATCCTGGTCAGCCATGTCTTAAAATAATCTGCATTTTTCAGGCGCCCGATGTGTTCATAGCAATTGATCACCGTCTCCTGGATCGCATCCGCAATATCTGCATCATCCTTTAAATAACTTCTTGCCACTTTATACATCCCGCTCTTACAGCGCTCCATCAGCTCCACAAATGCCTGATCGTCTTTCTTCTGTGCCTTTTTTACCAGATATTTCATCACCTCTCACCCCGCTTTCCTGCTGTTTTGAACCGCTTTACACTCATTAGACCGGATTTCCTTTTGAAAAGTTTCATCTGTTTTTCTTTTACTTGCAAAAATCAGCCCCTTTTTACATGAGGCTGATTTTTCTCTTATTTTTCAATATCTTCTATTTTTATCTTTCCGATCATAAGATTCAGGATTTCTACATCTGTCTGCTTCATTCCCGCTCTTCCAACATATCCGACTGCCTTGATCGTATCTTCCGGACAGTCCATGACAAGCCCCTCTCCGCTGCCAAACACCAGTCCGCGCATTGCCATCTTGTGACTTAAGATTGCAGCCTGCAGGGATGTTGCAATTTTCGCGGCACAGCTTGGCTTCGCACCGTCACATACAATCCCTCCTGCATCCGCAATCGTATTGACGACCGTATTCTGGATTTGTTCCAGATTCCCGCCGCACAGATACGTAATCCCTGCTCCTGCACCTGCTGCCGCACAAACTGCGCCGCAATAAGCCGAAAGGGAGCCGATATAACGCTTCTGATTCAGTGCTACCAGATTCGATACACACAGTGCACGATAAATCTCTTCTTCACTCTTCTTCAGCTCTTTTCCGTATTCGATCACCGGCAGAGAACAGGTCATCCCCTGATTACCGGAACCAGAATTAATAATGACCGGCAGGGAGCATCCGCTCATTCTGGCATCTGATCCTGCCGCTGCCGAAGCAACGGCCTTCCACTGTACAGTCGTCCCGAATTCCTCTGCGATCACCCGCCCAACCTGGGCACCCCATTCATGCTCCAGACCTTCCTTTGCAATTCTGGAATTGTACCTGATCTGCCGGGCAAGCACATCTCGTACCTCATTTAAATCCACTTCCTGCGCAAACACAAGGATATCTGCCAGATTCAACAGACTTTTATCCACCTCAATTTCTTCCCCTGACACTTCTTTCTTGTGCGCATACACAATTTTTCCGTTTTTCTCGATCCTTGTAATATTGGTATGCTCCTGCTCAATGATGACTGTCGCTTCATTTTCTCCGTTTACAACCTGAACTTCGATATACAGATTTGCCACACCTTCTTTTAAACAGCAGTCGCAAAATGATTCCCGAAGCAATTCCTTCGTTCTTTTAATGTCTGTCTGGGTCACGGCTTCTAACACTTCCAGCGCCTGAGAAGGATCACCGCCTGCAAGCCCCAGTACTGCTGCAGCTTCCACACCCTTCATCCCACCGGAATTAGGAACCTTCACACCTTTTACATTCTTGATGATATTCCCACTGCACCAGACTGTCATATGCTCCGGAAACTCTCCTAATACTTCCCTTGCTTTTGCCGATGCATAGGCCAAAGCGATCGGCTCTGTGCACCCCAGTGCCGGAACCAGTTCTTTTCTTAAGATTTTTACATAATTATCATAAATCGTTTTGTCCATCATATCTCCTTTGCTTTTGTATTCCCGTATTCCTGCTATTTATCATACCAAATTCGTTTTTAAGACGCAACACACAGAAAGTGCGGCAGATCACCACCTTTTCGGTCGCATCTGCCGCTCTCTCAATTCGCATAACCATACCTTTTTTCTTCCATACGCATCAGGCCTTTTCCCTCCAGATACCATTCGATCTCTGTCAGCAGTTGTAAAAATCGATACCTCTCTTTCTCATTCCGTAAATCCATTTTCCACATATCACCATACATCCGCTTCACCAGATTCCAGTCCCGTCTCAGAATTGCTTCCAGTTTTTCCAATCTGTCATCTCTCACTAAAATACAGATTTCCACATTGTTCTCCATGCGCTCCATCAGCCTGTAGAAGTAGGCATATTCTGTTGGCTCCATTTTGCGTGCAAAATCTGCCAACTCTTCCAGTGCATCTTTCAGTGGCTCCAGATTTTTCTTCATCCTTCGTCCCCTCCTGGTCTGTATGAAAACGCCACTTTCACTATCATTAAGTATACCATACTTCCGTATGGAATCTTTTCTGCGTTTTCCATTTTCCCGATCTTTTTCGACACGTTTTGTTACTATCTGTTTCCGATCAAAAGATTCCTTTCTGTAACCTGTTTCTCTGGACTTTCCCGGAACACAAGTATACAATAAGAATCAAAGTATTTTATTTCAGGAGGTATTGAATATGAATGCAATCATAGAAAATCTGCTTACCCGCAGAAGTACCCGCGCATTTTTACAAAGAGAAATTCCGGATAATGAATTAAACGAGATCCTGCAGGCTGCCATCTATGCCCCAAGCGGTATGGGCAAGCAGACCTGGAAGTTTACGGTTCTCTGCAATCAGGAAAAAATCCAGCAGCTGGCAGAACTCATCGGACGAAAACTTGGACGAAAGGGCTATGATATGTACCGTCCACAGGTTCTTATCATCCCTTCCAACCAAAAAGAAAATCCACACGGTATGGAAGACAATGCATGTGCCCTGGAAAACATCTTTCTGGCTGCACATTCCTTCGGAATCGGTTCTGTCTGGATCAATCAGCTCCGCACACTCTGTGATGACCCTGAAGTCCGTGCTCTCCTTGATGAGTTTGAAATTCCTTCCGATCATGTCGTGTACGGAATGGCTGCTCTGGGATATCCGGCAGACGCGCCCAAAAAAGAAATCCACAAAATCGGAGAGATCCGGATTATCAAATAAAACAGACAGGAGATTCTAGAGATGAGATTTATTATCCAGAGAGTATCAGAAGCTTCCGTGACTGTGGAAGATCAGACCATCGGAAAAATCCAGAAAGGATTTCTGGTATTGATCGGAGTTTCTGATTCAGACACACAGGAAACTGCTGACAAACTGATCAAAAAAATGATCGGTCTGCGCATTTTCGAGGATGAAAACGGAAAAACCAACCTTTCTCTTGCAGATGTAAACGGGAGCCTTCTTCTGGTTTCTCAGTTCACACTGTATGCCAACTGCAAAAAGGGCAACCGTCCAAGCTTTATCGAAGCAGGTGCTCCTGACAAAGCCAATGCCCTCTATGAATATATCATCACAAAATGCCGCCTGTCTGTTTCCTGCGTGGAAACCGGCGAATTTGGTGCAGATATGAAGGTTGCACTTGTTAATGACGGACCATTTACGATTATTTTAGATTCTGAAACATTATAAATGATTCTCGCGGACACGTATCTCCCAACGATGCGTGTCTTTTTTCTGCTTGCCGCAGCACACCTCAAATGCCCAGTTCGAATGATACGGCATGAGATATACCCGGAAAATAATACAGTGCGGCTCTTCCAGATCTTCACTGAAATGCACCTTTTGAAATGTATTTTCATCCATCATTTTCAACAACTTTTCTGCAAACTGCTCTCTGTTTTCTATCGTCCATCTGTTCGCATTCACCTCTACCCAAAGCCTGTACTCTCCATCTGTATGAGTGCCTGTAGTAGACCGCACGTCCGGTTTCTGCTGGAAAAGGAACCACCCCGTGGCTGCCAGAACTCCTATGATTATGATATACTTGAAATCTCTTTTCTTTTTCACGTTCATTCTCCATTATAATTTTTATACAGGTGTATATTTCTACATCTATATTATATTGCATCTTATATTTTTATACAACTGCACATATACTTTAGGAAAGGCAGGTGTAGATATGAATAAGATAATCATTGATTTGGACGTAGTAATGAAAGAAAAAGGAATCAGCAAAAATTCCGTCTGCAAAAACTGCAATTTACAACGAACCCAATTAAACAACTACTGTAAGAATAAGATATCCAGAATTGATCTGAAAATTCTCGCCAGACTGTGCGAATATTTAAAATGCGATTTAACTGATATTTTAAAGCTGGTAGAAGAAGAGGAAGAAAATTCATAAAAATTGCGGCAGTATCTGTCTGATCAGAGATATTGCCGCAGTTTTTATTTTCTTTTTAATTTTTCATTTCTTTTTTATAGAACTATCACAGTTTACTCACACTTTTCGCCTATATTATATGCATACAAAGCAAAAAGCTTTTTCATATATACTTTTCCCCCTTTTTTCAGCCGGCGATGGTATCCCGGCTTTTTCTTTTTGTATAAACAGGCAAAAATTTCTGTTTTCACAAAAACAGCGTGCCGCCAAAGAATGTCTAGAACTCTTTGACGGCACGCTATTTTCATCAAGCTGCCAAGGGGACTTGAACCCCCGACCTCCGCCTTACCAAGGCGACGCGCTACCGACTGCGCCATAGCAGCTTATGTGATAAACACAACACTAATATTATACATCAATTAGGTAAGCTCTGTCAATATTTTTTATATAATTTTGATAAATTTTCACCTTTTATTCCATCTTCATGAATCCACCATGCCTAATAGAATCAAGCATTGCTTCATAAAATTCATCTTCTTTTTATCTCAATTCATTTTTCAGCAATTTCTGTGCCTTGCTCTTAATCCTCTGCAGAGCATTATCCACCGCCTTGGGGCTTTTTCCGAGAAGCTCTGCGATTTTCCTGTAATCCGTTCCCATCAGGTGCAATTCCAGCACATGATTCTCCAGCGTACTTAAATTCTCCTTCAGCCGTTCTGAAAAAATCTCGGTAAACTCTTTTCCAAAATACAATGCTTCCGGATTATTTTCCTCCTGTGGTTCAATGGTATCGATCAGAGGAACCTTCTTTCCCTCCTCCACGGATTCTTCGTACAATGAAACATACGAATTCAGCGGAAGGTGCTTCTTTCTCTGAGATGCCTCGATCGCACTGTACATCTGCCTTGAGACACACAGTTCGGCAAAGCTTGCAAAGGATGTTCCCTGCCTGGTCTCATAATCACGGATTGCTTTAAAAAGCCCGATCATCCCTTCCTGGATGAGATCTTCATTCTCTCCGCCGAGAAGAAACATGGCTCTTGCTTTCTTTCGAACCATGGGCTTGTATTTATTCATGATAAAATCTGTGATCGCAGAGTCCCCGCCGCGCAGCTCTTCGATCAAATTTTCATCTGTCAGCATTTCATACCGGTTTCTCTGCATCATTTCCTCCATTTTATCCTTACATCGTTCTCTGACGTACAATCTCGTAAGCAAGTACTCCTGCCGCAACCGATGCATTCAGAGAATCAATCTCACCTTTCATCGGAATGCTGGCAACAAAGTCACATTTTTCTTTCACCAGACGTCCCACGCCTTCCCCTTCATTTCCGATCACCAGACCAATCGGTCCTTTCAGGTTCAAACGATACATGGATTCTCCGCCCATATCCGCACACACGAACCAGAGCCCTTTTTCTTTCAATTCTTCCATTGTCTTTGCCAGGTTTGTGACTTTTGCGACCGGAGTATAGTTTAAGGCTCCTGCAGAAGTTTTTGCCACGGTCGCAGTCAGTCCCACTGCTCTTCTCTTCGGAATGATCACGCCGTGTGCCCCTGCCAGATTTGCAGTTCGAATGATCGCACCCAGATTGTGAGGATCTTCGATATTATCAAGCAGAATCAAAAACGGATCTTCCCCTCGTTCTTCTGCCAGTTTTAACATATCCTCCACTTCCGAATATTCATAGGCAGCCGCATATGCGATTACACCCTGATGCTTTCCGGTCACGGAAATCTGTGAAAGTCGCTCTTTTCCCACAAAATTGATGATCGTATCATGCTTTTTCGCTTCTCTTACAATGGTGCGCACCGGTCCGTCCTGACATCCGTCCAGCACAAATACTTTATCGATCGGCTTTCCCGAACGAAACGCTTCGAGCACTGCATTTCTCCCCTCAATCACAAGGGTATGCTCTGTATTATCAAATTCTTTCCTATTTTCCTGCATCTTCTTCTCCCTGATTTTCTTTCAGACTTTCCAGTCCGATTTTTATAAGCGTCAGTAACCTCTCATATTGCTTTTTCAAATACAAATATCCGACCAGTGCCTCAAATCCCGTTGCTCTTCGATAATCTGTAATAGACTGGTTTTTAGCAGGGGATATGGATTTTGCATTCCGCCCTCTTTTATAGACAGCATGTTCTTCTTCTGTCAGATGTTCCTGCATGGCACGCATCATAAATGACTGCGCAGATGCCTGCACATACCCGCTGGTCTCTCTGTGAAGCTTCTGAACCTGACGGTTTCCCTGATTGATCACCATGCTCTTGATGATCAGATCATATACACAATCTCCAATATAAGCCAGCACAAGCGGAGAATATGCAGATACATCCACCGGTTCAAACTGCAGCATCTCTTCCATCAGATCTCTGAATTCAAAATTTACGCTCTTTTCCATTTTACCCCTTCTCTTGTATCTTCCAGAATGATTCCTTTTACAAGCAGCTCATCACGGATTTCATCTGCCCTGGCAAAATTTCTTTCTTTTCTTGCAGCCTGACGCTCTGCGATCAGCGCCTCGATATCGTCTGCCAGCATCTCCTGCTCTTTTTCTACGATAATTCCAAGTACATCTGTCAATGCGACAAGCTGGCTCAACAGGTTTTGCAGATATTCTTTAGAGCTTTCCCCGTCTGTATTTGTGTTGATAAATTTCACCAGGTCAAACACTGCCGCGATTGCATCTGCTGTATTGAAATCATCATCCATGGCTTTTTCAAATTTCTGGGTAAATTCCTGACTTTTTACAATCTTTTCCTGCTCTTTTTCTGTCATATTCTCTGTTTTTGCGCCTTCGAGCAGGAATTTCAAATGTTCTGCTGCTGTCACGATACGCTCCAGACCGTTCTTTGCTGCCTCCATCAATTCTGCACTGAAGTTCAGCGGACTTCTGTAGTGCGCACTCAGCATAAAGAAACGCAGTACCTGAAGATCATACTTTTCTCCGATCTCACGTACAGTAAAGAAGTTCCCAAGAGATTTGGACATTTTGCGGTTATCAATATTCAAAAAGCCGTTGTGCAGCCAGTATTTGGAAAAATCTTTTCCGTTGGCAGCCTCACTCTGTGCAATCTCATTTTCGTGATGCGGGAAGATCAAATCCTCTCCACCGGCATGAATGTCAATCTGCTCTCCCAAATACTTTTTGGACATTTCCGAGCACTCGATGTGCCATCCAGGACGCCCTTCACTCCATGGTGACTCCCATGCAGGTTCTCCCTCTTTTTTCGGTTTCCAGAGTACAAAGTCCAGAGAATCCTCTTTTTCATCTTCTCCCGTCACGAGAAGGGAACGTCCGCCGGACTGCAGATCGTCCAGATTTTTATGTGACAGCTTTCCATACCCTTCAAATTTTCTGGTACGGTAATAAACTGTTCCATTCTTTTCATAAGCATAGCCCTTGTCGATCAGCGTCTGGATCATATCGATCATGCCGCCGATTTCTTCTGTTGCCAGAGGATTTTTGGTGGCAGGCTTGACATTCATCCCTTCCATATCTTTTTTGCACTCTTCAATATAGCGTTTGGAAATCTCTTCTGCTGTCACACCTTCCTCGTTGGCTTTTTTGATGATCTTATCATCTACGTCTGTAAAGTTGGATACAAAATTCACATCGTATCCTTTATATTCAAAATATCTTCTGACCGTATCAAACACGATCATCGGTCTTGCATTTCCGATATGGATGAAGTTGTAAACAGTAGGTCCGCAGACATACATCTTTACTTTTCCTTCTTCCAATGGAACGAACTCTTCCTTTGTTTTTGACATTGTATTATACAGTTTCATCTTTTTTCTCCTCTCCCGTCTGTTCTGTTTTACATTGTTTCATACATCTCATTTTCTGTACCATCTCCGTCAGCTGATCGTGAAGCTCTCTGCTCTCTTTCTGAAGTTCTCTGATATCACTGAGCACCGGATCCGGAAGGTTGATTTGATCCATTTCACTTCGAAGCACCTTTTTGTCATCTCTCTTTACGATTCTTCCCGGAACTCCCACTACGGTACAATTCGGTGGCACCTCTTCCAGCACAACCGAACCGGCTCCGATTTTTGAATTCTCTCCGATTGTAAAAGAACCCAATATCTTTGCGCCTGCACTGACCATGACATTATCCTCCAATGTAGGATGCCGCTTTCCCTGCTCTTTCCCGGTACCGCCAAGAGTCACCCCCTGATACAAAGTCACGTTATCTCCGATCACTGTGGTCTCACCGATAATCACTCCACTTCCGTGATCAATAAACAGCCCTTTCCCGATCTGTGCGCCCGGATGGATCTCGATTCCCGTTTTTCTGGCTGCACGCTGGGAAATCCATCTGGCCAGAAAATAATGCTTTTTCAGATATAATTTATGCGCTACCCGATATCGCAAGATCACCTTAAAACTGGGATATAACAGCACTTCCATACTCGATTTGATCGCCGGGTCACGTTCTTTCACCACCCGGATTTCTTCCCGGATATAAGACAGCATTCCCATATGACATCCTCCTGACTTTTCTGCCATTTTAAAACAAAAAAACTTCATCTCTACAACTTAGAGACGAAGTTCTTCCGCGGTTCCACTCTATTAAAAGAATCTGGTTCTTTCACTCATTGCACGTAACGTATGCGACACGTACCCTGCTACTGACACTCTTTGTGTGTTCGCAGAATCAGCTCCCGAATGCACTTCTTTGGCCGCTTTCCCGGAATTGCTTTCAGCCGGTGACAATTCCTCTCTGTGAGCGTATGACCAGATACTCTTTTCGTTCTAAGCCTTTGCTTTTATTTCTTAGTCCAGATTATATCTTATGCAAAATTTTCTGTTTTGTCAACTTCTTTCACACAATCTCATTCAAGAATACCGGAGAGAGCGGTGAAATTTTCTCCAGCTCACACTCCAGCTCTCTGCCAAGACATACGTCCGGATCCTTTCTTAGATCCGCCGCACTTCGATAGCCAAATACAAGTTCCGTAAGCGCACCGATTGTCAGCACTCCCTGAGAATCCTCTGTCTCTGTGACCTGTATCCTGCCATCTTCCTGACTGCACAGCTTCCAGATCCTGCTGTTTCCAGTCAAGATCGGATCAATGACCGCAAAGGAACAAGAAAGACTTTCTCCCTCTTTGACCGTAAGCACTGATAACAAGGTCTCAAGATGCAGAATCCGTACCATGATCATCGGTTTCCTCTCCACAGACCTTGCACAAGGCTCCAACACTTCCGGACACGCCAGTACTTTGACCGGCTTCTCACTCAAACCGGATATGGAATCCCAAAATACAGTCTCATATCCCGGAAGGATCAGCGGTTCTAAAACTTCGCAGGTTTCCTCTTTTGCATAGCAGTAGATCCCCACCAGCTTTCCGTCTTTTTTCAGCATTCGGATTCCGCCGTTTTCACTCTGCTGCTCCAATACGCGTGTCTGATAGTAATGCGCGTCTCTCACTGCATATACCCGAGCCGTTCCAAAGAGCCGCTCCTTTGCAAACGCAGCCAGTTCTTCTGCCTGAAACATTGTTGCATCTTCCTCTTCGATCAATTCTGTTTCTGCCTTTTTTTCAAACACCGCCTGCCTCTGGCTGTATACAAACCTAAAATCATATGGAGTATAGATTGCCTCTGCTGCCGGCATCAAAAATGTAAACGGCTCTTTTTTCCCATACATCTCCTGCATCGCTTTTCGCAGAAGACTGCTCATATAACCCCGGCTTCTGTATTGTGCTCTTGTGGCCACTGCAATAATATAACGGCATAAAAACGGATGCTCTGCCACCTGAAGCTGATAAGGATTCAGCTGGAGCATGGACTGGATCTCTCCGTCTTCTTCAATCACCCAGATTTCATTCTCTTTTGTCTTGATAAAATAGTAATAATCCAGAAATGCCCTGGTATCGTCTGAAAACACTTCCTCCCACAGCTTCCGGGTCTTTTGGTGCTCCTGTTCTTCCAGTCTTCGAAGTTCCATCCTCGTTCTCCCATCTATGCTTTTTTGCACCCCTGACAGCCGGCACATCCACCTGTCTGCGCTGTCACATCCACACTGCTGTAATTCATCACTTTTTCCAGCATACAGATTGCCTGAGAGGAAATCCCCTCTCCGCTTCCGGTAAATCCAAGTCCCTCTTCTGTCGTTGCCTTGACATTAATCTGATCCGACTCAATTTTTAATGCTTTTGCAATATTTTCGCGCATTGTATCAATATAAGGACGCATCTTTGGTCTCTGTGCAATGATCGTTGCATCAATATTTTCAATCAGAAACTGATGTTCTTCTAAGAGATCGGCAACATGCTCCAACAGTCTGATGCTGGAAATCCCTTTATACGCAGGATCTGTATCCGGAAAATGCTTCCCGATATCCCCCAGTGCAGCCGCCCCCAGAAGCGCATCCATGATCGCATGGAGCAGCACATCCGCATCCGAATGTCCGAGCAGTCCTTTTTCATAGGGAATCTCTACACCGCCAAGGATCAGTTTTCTTCCTTCTACTAATTTATGCACATCATATCCCATTCCAATTCTCATATTTATCTGCTCCTTTCTATTTCTGACTGCTTTTCTTTTCTATTCGCTGTCCGATTGTTCTTCTGTATCAATCGGAGCTTCTTTTTCTTCTTTTGCTTCTTCCTTTTCCGGCATTTCCTGCTTGAACTGAATATCCGGAATCTCTCTTCGTGTTTCCTGTGAAGTTTCCATCGAATCCTCTTTCTCCACAATCTGAAGATCATCCTCCTGAGATTTTTCTCCTCCCCTGCTCATCTTCCATACGCTGCTGATCGCAGCACCTGCATATACAACCCCCACTCCAATAAACAAAACTGCAGCACATATCATCAGCGCCAGATTGTTCGGCTGCTCCCTGGTCACCTGGGAAATGATCTGAACTCCAAGAAATACCAGATACAATCCCGCCACGATCCGCAATACCATCCATGACTTTTTATTCATCTTCTGCCTCCTTGTAAGCCGGATATTCCGGCTTTCTTTTTCATTCTCTGATTGTAACAAAAAAGAAGCCCTCATTCAAGGACTTCTTTTTCAGTAGCGGAAACTGGATTTGAACCAGCGACACCACGGGTATGAACCGTGTGCTCTAGCCAACTGAGCTATTCCGCCATCTTTCATGGTATGGGGCCTACAGGGCTCGAACCTGTGACCCTCTGCTTGTAAGGCAGATGCTCTCCCAGCTGAGCTAAGACCCCATATCCGTCGGATGCGTTTCCCGCAACCGACTTCGTTAGTATACTACCTGTACCAGGGAATGTCAACCCTTTTTTCACATTTTTTGCAATTTTTCAAATTATTGCAACAAATTCTGCATTTATAGTGCCCAGCTGCCGTCTATAAAGACTGGAATTTCTTTTCCATCCTCTGTAATTCCTGTAATCTTCATGTCTTTTGTACCAATCATAAAGTCCACATGATTGATGGAATGATTCCCGCCGATCTGATGCAATTCTTCTTCATTCATCTTCTCTCCATCCTGAACGGTTGTCGGATAACACTCTCCCAATGCAAGATGGCAGGATGCATTCTCATCAAACAAGGTATTATAGAACAGGATTCCCATCTCAGAAATCGGAGAAGCGTACGGCACCAGCGCTACTTCTCCAAGACTTTTGGAACCTTCATCTGTATCCAGCAACTGTTTTAATGCATCGTATCCTTCTCTGGCGTCAAAATCCACAACTTTTCCTTCATGGAACGTCAGACTGAAGTCTTTGATCAGATTCCCCCGATAACTCAGCGGCCGGGAGCTTACGACCTTTCCTTCTGCCTTTCTGTAATCCGGCATTGTAAATACTTCTTCTGTCGGCATATTCGCAATAAAACGCACTCCCGATCCGGATTCCTCGGAACCGCCTTCCCAGATATGGTTTTTCACAAGTCCTACTCTGAAATCCGTTCCGGCCTCATTCTCATAATGCAGCTCTGTAAACTGATACTTGTTCAAAATCTCACATTTTTCGGAAAGCAGCGCATCATGCTCTCTCCATGCCTGAACTGCATCTCCATCCTGAATCCTTACTGCGCAGAAGATCGCTTCCCACAGACTTTCCATGGCTTGTGCTTCGCTTTTTTCCGGAAACACTTGCTTTGCCCATTCTTTTCCCGGAACAGCTGCCACTACCCACTGCACCTGGCTTGACACCATCCGTTTGTAATACGGCTCCATCGCCTTGTCATTCGCTTTTGCAGCTGCCATCTGTTTTTCCCTGTCCACGCCTTTAAAAGCATTTGGATTCTCTGCTGTGATCGCAATAAATGCCGCTCCATTTTCTGCATAGCTGTTCATGGAATCTGCGCGCCACTTCGGAACATTTTCAAACACCTCCATCGGTGCATACTCGTATCTTAAGCGTGCAACTTCATCATCGCCCCAGTGTACGATCACTTCTTTTGCTCCTGCCTCATATCCGGCCTTTACGATCATCCGGCCAAACTCCCAGCATTCTGCGGGGCAGCGCAGGACCAGTTCCTGTCCTTTCTGGATGGCCGCGCCATTTTCTACGATCAATCTTGCATATTCCTGCTGTTTTTCCTGAAAATTCATCTCTATCTCACACTCTCCTTATTTCTGACATTCAATTTACTTCACTAGTATATCAGCTTTTCTGCCAAAAATACACCCTACCGGCTCAACAATTTTTGATAAGTAAAATCAATCAGAAACGCGCCCAGAGGAGCTGTAATAAGAATCGACACAACTGCCACTGTCAGAACGATATTCCCACAGGAAAGCCCCATGGCAAGCGGAATCCCTCCAATGGCCGCCTGAACAGTTGCTTTCGGCATATATGCGATCATGCAGAATGTCCGCTCCTTCCTGTTTAAACCGGTTTTTAAAAGACAGAAAAACACTCCCGCCATCCGGAATGCAAGCACACCAAAAATCAAAACAACAGCTGCAAATCCTGCAGACAGCGCATATTTAATATTCACTGTGGCTCCCACAAGAACAAACAGCATAATTTCTGAAACAACCCACAGTTTGTTGAATTTAACAGACAAACGTTCTGCCACTCTTTTCCGCTTTTTCTGAAGCGTGATTCCGACTGCCATCACAGCGATCAATGAAGCAAACGGGATCACATCCGCAAGCTGATCCTCCAATGTGACCAGAATAAACGAAACACACAGAAAGATCATCACCTTGGACGTATCCCGGATATGTATCTTTTCAAAAAACTTTGCCATCAGATACCCGACAGTCATTCCGACAACAATCCCCAACGCAATGGAAACCGGAATGTTCACAAAGCTTTTTACAGATACCGCATCCCCCTGTGCAAGACCAGTGAACGCTGTAAATAAGACAATTACAAAAACATCATCCACAGAAGCTCCCGCAAGGATCAGTTGAGGAATACCTTTTCCCGTCCCGTAATTTTCTTCCATAAGCTTCAGCATTTTCGGAACGATCACGGCAGGTGAGACTGCTCCTACAACAGTCCCCATAATGGCTGCATCCAAAATTGAAACCCCAAGCAGCCTCGGTGCCAGCAGAATCATCCCCAGAACTTCAAAACAAGCCGGAACAAAACACATCAGAATTGCCGGTCTCCCTACTTTTTTCAAGTCTTCCAGATTCAGTGAAAGCCCTGCTCTTGCCAGAATAATGATCAATGCAATCTTTCGAAGCTCAGACGAAATATTCAAAATGGAAGCATCGATCAGATTCAAAGCATATGGCCCCAATACGATCCCTGTCACCAACATTCCTAAGAGCCCCGGAAGATGCACTTTTTTACAAAGCCATCCCATCATCATGCCAAGCAACAGTATACACGCAATACTCATCAACATTTTTCTTTCTCCCTTATTCTTTTTATCCAAAACTCTTGGAGCAAAAAAACAAAAGAGATCTGAAATTCAGACCTCTCTCTTCGTAGCGGAAACTGGATTTGAACCAGCGACACCACGGGTATGAACCGTGTGCTCTAGCCAACTGAGCTATTCCGCCATCTTTCATGGTATGGGGCCTACAGGGCTCGAACCTGTGACCCTCTGCTTGTAAGGCAGATGCTCTCCCAGCTGAGCTAAGACCCCATAATTTGAAGCTGCTGTTTTCTCAACCGCAACTTGCTTGATTATTATACTATTGACTTTTTAGATTGTCAATACTATTTTTCTACTTTTTTCCACATTTTTTTATTTTTATTGCTTTTGTGTAGTTCTGGAAATATGTACAATCAAATAAACCCTTTCCTCTTCTGTAATTTCTTTCTGGAGCAAATCTTCCAAAAGCCGTTGCAAAAAAAATTGCATATGGATTACGAACCTGAAATAATTGATACTTTCTTCATAAAAAAAGACCAAGACAAGAGGTGCAATAATCTCATGCTCCTCATTGTTCTCGGTCTTGCCTACATTACCAGTAACAGCCTTTGCTATTAATTACAAATTAGATTGTATCAGACTGTTACAAAAAATACAAGTCTGTTTTTCAAATCAAACCATTCTTTTATTTAAAATATTTCACACCGGATTCAAAGATCTTCAGATCCTGCTCTCCGTAGATATTGATTGCTACAGAATCACCGCGGCGTTCGGAATGTGCCATCTTTCCAAGTACTCTTCCATCCGGACTTGTGATACCTTCGATCGCACGGTAGGAACCATTGACATTCCACTCTTCGTTCATACTGATATTTCCTGACGGATCGCAGTACTGTGTTGCTACCTGACCGTTCGCGAATAACTGATCCAGCCACTCTTCACTCGCCACAAAACGACCTTCTCCGTGGGAAGCCGGATTTGTGTAAACCCCTCCGAGCTCTGCACCTGCAAGCCAAGGTGATTTGTTTGTCACAACTTTTGTGTAGACCATCTTTGAAATATGACGTCCAATCGTGTTATATGTCAATGTTGGAGAATCCGCTGTCTGTCCTACAATCTTACCATAAGGAACCAGTCCCAGTTTGATCAGTGCCTGGAATCCGTTGCAGATACCGAGCGCCAGTCCATCTCTTTCATTCAACAGTTTTTCTACTGCTTCTTTGATCTTTGCATTCTGGAATGCAGTTGCAAAGAATTTTGCAGAACCATCCGGTTCATCTCCTGCACTGAATCCACCCGGGAACATGATCATCTGTGCCTGTCCGATTGCCTTTTCAAACTCGGCAACAGAATCACGGATATCCTCTGCATTCATATTACGGAATACCTTTGTGATCACATTTGCGCCTGCTCTCTCAAACGCCTTACGGCTGTCATACTCACAGTTTGTTCCAGGAAATACCGGAATAAATACGGTCGGCTGTCCGATCTTATGACTGCAGATATGAATATCAGATGTATGATAGAGCTTTTCTTCCACCACTTCATCATTATCTGCGGAAGATTTTGTCGCAAATACACTTTCCAGAGTGCCTGTCCATGCTTCTTCCGCTTCTGTCAGAGCAATTTCGGTATCCGCATAAACAAATTTCTGCTCTTCGAGAACCTCACCGATCACCGTGTATGCAATGCTCAGTTCTCCCACTTTGTCTGCCGGAACTTCTGCAATAATATCTCCAAATGCCGGCGCAAACAATTCTCCCGCATCCAGATTATGCTCGATCTTCACACCCAGTTTATTTCCAAATGCCATCTTACTTGCCGCAGCGATTACACCATGACGATCCAGCGCATATGCGGAAACAATCTTTCCACTGTGGATATCTGCTGCAAATTTGCCATACTGATCCATCAGCTGTGTATAAACCGGGAGATCATACTGATCTTTTTCAATCTTCATCCAAACCAGTTTATTTCCTGACTTTTTCAGTTCCGGAGTAATAATCTCATCCTCTGTTGCCATGTCTACGGCAAACGATACAAGAGTCGGCGGAACATCAATATCCTGGAATGTTCCAGACATACTGTCTTTCCCCCCGATAGACGGAAGCCCGAATCCAAGCTGTGCTTCATATGCACCCAAGAGTGCTGCAAACGGCTGACTCCATCTCTTCGGATCTTCTGTCATACGACGGAAATATTCCTGGAATGTAAAACGAATCTTGCTATAATCTCCACCTGCGGCTACGATCTTCGCAACTGACTCTACCACTGCATAAATCGCTCCATGATACGGACTCCAGCTTGACAGATATGGATCAAATCCGTAGCTCATCATAGAAACCGCATCTGTTGTTCCATTCATAACCGGAACTTTTGCAACCATAGCCTGTGTCTCTGTCATCTGATACTGACCACCGTACGGCATAAACACGGAACCTGCTCCGATGGAGCCGTCGAACATCTCTACCAGACCTTTCTGAGAGCATACATTTAAATCCTTTAAGGTCTCCAGCCATTTTTCTTTTACATCCGTCACTTCTTCTTTTACGAACAGACTGTCTTTCTTTGCAGGAATCTCAACTTCTACTGTTGTCTCCTGATGTGCTCCATTGGTGTCAAGGAACGCTCGGGAAATATTGACAATTTCATTTCCTCTCCACACCAAAACCAGTCTCGGAGATTCTGTCACTACTGCAACTTCGACTGCTTCTAAGTTTTCTTCCTTTGCATAAGACATGAATTCTGCCACATCTTTCGGATCTACGACTACCGCCATTCGCTCCTGAGATTCTGAAATAGCAATCTCTGTTCCATCCAGACCTGCATATTTTTTCGGTACTTTATCCAGATCCACACGAAGTCCGTCTGCAAGCTCTCCAATCGCAACAGAAACACCGCCCGCACCAAAGTCGTTGCACTTTTTAATCAGCTTACTTACTTCTTCTCTGCGGAATAAGCGCTGAATCTTGCGCTCTGTCGGAGGATTTCCTTTCTGAACCTCTGCGCCACAAGTCTCAATAGATTCTTCTGTATGTACTTTGGAAGAACCTGTTGCTCCACCGCATCCGTCACGTCCAGTACGTCCGCCGAGCAGTACGATAATATCTCCCGGATCTGAATTCTCACGGATCACCGCACGTCTTGGAGCAGCTCCGAGCACTGCACCGATCTCCATACGTTTTGCCACATAATCCGGATGATAGATTTCTTTTACCAGTCCTGTCGCCAGACCGATCTGGTTTCCGTAAGAACTGTATCCGTGAGCAGCTCCTCTCACCAGTTTTTTCTGAGGAAGTTTTCCTTTTAAAGTCTCTTTTACAGATACCGTCGGATCTGCAGCTCCTGTCACACGCATTGCCTGATATACATAAGTACGTCCTGACAACGGATCACGGATTGCACCGCCAAGGCAGGTTGCCGCTCCACCAAACGGTTCAATCTCTGTCGGGTGATTGTGTGTCTCATTTTTAAAATTGATCAGCCACTCTTCTTCCACTCCATCTACTTTGATCGGAACAACAATACTGCATGCATTGATTTCATCTGATTCTTCCTGATCTGCAAGTTTTCCTTCTTTTTTCAGCTTACGCATCGCCATCAGCGCAAGATCCATCAGGCAGACAAACTTATCTTCTCTTCCTTTGAAGATCTCACTGTGGTCACTTAAATACTGTTTGTATGTATTGACGATCGGCTCTTTATAGTCTCCTTCACCGAATGTCACATCCTTTAACTCTGTAGAGAATGTCGTGTGACGGCAGTGATCAGACCAGTATGTATCCAGAACACGAATCTCTGTCATAGTCGGATTTCTATGCTCTTCTCCGTGATAATAATTCTGGATATGCTGGAAATCTTTAAATGTCATTGCCAGCCCAAGGGAATCATAAAGCGCTTTTAATTCTGCTTCCGGCATTGTCTCAAAACCATCAAATACTTTCACATCTTCCGGTTCCTCAAACACAGTCACTAACGTTTCCGGTTTTTCCATCCCTGTCTCTCTTGAGTCCACAGGGTTGATACAGTGATTCTTGATCGCTGCAAATTCATCCTCTGTTACGTTTCCTTCGATGACATATGTTGTCGCCGTTTTGATTACAGGAGACTCGTCCTCTTTGATAAACTGCACACACTGTTCAGCAGAATCTGCTCTCTGATCAAACTGTCCCGGCAGATATTCTACCGAAAATACATGATCTTTGTCAGATACCGGAAAGCTCTCAAGATAAAGTACATCTACCGGCGGTTCCGCAAAAATCCCATTACATGCTTTCTCAAACGTATCTTCTGAAAGATTCTCCACATCATAACGAATCAGAACTCTGACACCTGTCACAGTTTCAATTCCAAGATAACTTCTGATCTCATGTCTCAATTCTTTTGCCTGTACGGCAAATTCTGCCTTTTTTTCTACATATACGCGCTTTACGTTGCTCATATACAATCTCCTTTGCACTTCTTTCAAACATTAAGTAACTCTTTTTACCGTAATCTTACCACATTTTTTCTCATAAGTATAATTAATATAATTAAACTCACTCATAAGTACTTTTAATTTTTCTTTCATTTTCATCTTTCTTGGCCTGTCTGGCGAGAAACACACTGACTGCCAGAAAGATCAGCATACTGATAATGAAGATTCCCCCAATGCGCAATGCCATATCATAGAAAAAACCTTCCGGCAGCATCCGGATCATATAATCCTCAGCGGGATCAAACAACCACAGATCATTGGTAAAAAATATCTCATGGAATACCGTAAATGCTGTATTAAAATCTACAATCAGCGCTCCTGCCAGAAACGCGACTCCGGCTGTGGCGATCCCAAGACCGATCTGATATCCTCTTGCCAGAATCTTTTTCCAATTCGCCTTTGTCACCCAAAGTACGAAAAGACAGAGCAGCATCACCGCCGCTGATACTCTTCTTACCATAAGACCACCAAGAAACAAATTTTTCACATCAGCCATATGCAATTTGTCCTGCTCATTAAAAAAGTCCTGCTCTTTTCCTTCTACCACTGTGTACACATCCAGATTTTCTCTGTCACCGATCAGATAATCCATCATCTCATAGGTCACATACATCACATCTTTCAGCTCCATATCAAGATCCGAGACCACATCATATTTCTTATATTCTTTTTTGTAAAATCCAAAATCTCCATACGCCGCAAATTGAAAGCTGCTGATCAGCAGCACCAGAATCAGCGCCAGAGAAAACACGATTCCCAAAAACCATTGTACTTTTTTCACGCATTTTGCCTCCCAGTCTTTTCTGCTTTCGTCATTTTTTCCATTCTTCTGCGATTTCTGTATATTTTACCACAATATAGATTGTAATTCATTCATTTTTGCCCTATAATACAGGGAGCACTTATTAGGAGGTCTAATAATGGATATTAACTATGAACTATATAAGGTATTCTATCACGTGGCATCTACTTTGAGTTTTTCCGAAGCTTCCAAACAGCTTTTCATCTCACAATCTGCTGTCAGTCAGTCTATCAAAACACTGGAACGCAAGCTGGATCAGGTGCTTTTTATCCGCAGTACAAAAAAAGTCCAGCTCACACCGGAAGGAGAAATCCTCCTTCGCCATATCGAACCTGCCATGCATCTGATCCAGCGCGGGGAATCCCAGCTTCTGGATGCAGCTTCTACCGGTGGACAGATTCGGATTGGAGCCAGTGATACGATCTGCCGATATTTTCTGGTTCCCTATTTAAAGAAATTTCACGAAGCATTTCCAAATGCCCACATCAAAGTTGTCAACCAGACATCCATCAAATGTGTAGAATTACTGGAATCCGGACAGGTCGATCTCATTGTGGTCAACTACCCAAACAGCTACTTAAGCAATGTCTCTTCGATCAAAAAGATCAAAAAATTTCATGATGTTTTTATTGCCAACCAGGATTTTGCAGAGTTGAAAGGAAAGAAACTTTCCTATCAGGAACTGTCAAAATATCCAATTCTGATGCTGGACAAGCACAGTACCACCAGTGAATATCTGCACCGCCTCTTCCAGCAGCATCAACTGGATCTGGTTCCTGAAATCGAGCTGACCAGCAATGATCTTCTGATCGATCTTGCACGAATCGGACTCGGAATCGCATTTATTCCAAATTTCTGTCTCTCTGAGCAGACTTGCGATCTCTTTGCTGTCCAGACAGAAGAAGAACTGCCAGAGCGTGAGCTTGTCATCGCTTATAATGAACAGGTGCTGACCTCAAATGCAGCAAAAGAATTCTTAAGTTTTTTTGACTGATGTACAATTACGGACTTTCCCAGAAAGTCCGTATTTCTTGTTCCAGATTTTTCACACTTCCCAGTTGATACTGCTGCCACTCTCTCGGAAACACTTCCCGGTATCGCATTGCCCGAAATCTGTCATCCAACAACAGGATCACACCTCTGTCACTTTCCGTTCGGATCACCCTCCCGGCAGACTGCAGAACTTTGTTCATTCCCGGATACAGATACGCATAGTCAAATCCATCCATGTCAGCAGCATTAAAATACTGCTTTAAAATTTCCCGTTCTGTACACACCTGAGGAAGCCCTGTTCCGGCGATCACTGCTCCGATCAACTTGTCATCTGTCAGATCAATCCCCTCTGAAAAAATTCCGCCCATCACGCAAAATGCAACCAGACTTTTCTCTCTTTCCTGTTCAAATTCCTCCAAAAACTCTTCCCTCTGTTCTTCATCCATATACGAAACCTGACAGATACTGTCGACTTCGTGATCAACACACTCCAAAAAGCACGTATGTACCTCTTCCAAAAAACGGTACGATGGAAAAAACGCCATATAATTTCCTTTTTTCTGTTCTGCCATCACTGCAATATATCTGGCAAATCTCTGATATGTACTCTCTCCCCTTCTTGTATAACGGGTACTTACATCCGTTCCAATAAAAAGAAATTTATTTTCCTGCGGAAAAGAACTATGTGCATACACTGCATAATCATCTTTCTCAACACTAAGCAGCTTTTTATAGTAATGAACCGGAAGCAGTGTTGCAGAAAAGAAAATCGTACTGTTTCCCTGTTCCAGATAATTTTGAAGATTCACCGCCGGATTGACACAAAAAAGCTTGATTTGAAACCTTCCGTCTTCCATCATTTCCGAAAAGATCACATAATTTTCATCCATGATATCATGGACATTTAAAAAACTGCGCACTGCAAAATAAAAATCCAGCACCCGCTTTTTCTTTTCTGCATCCTTGCATTCTTCCAGATAATCTTCCAGTTTCGAAAGCACATTCATCAACTTTAACGCAATATGCGATACACTTTTTAAAATCTGATAATGCTCACACTCTCTCTTTAATTCCAAAAACTGCTGATTACATTCTGACAAACCCTTTGCCAGTTTCGGATCCTCTGCTTTTACCAGTTTTCTTACTTCCAGTAAATCTTCTTTGTATAGAGATGCACTATACATCTCCCTTCCCCGCTCCACCAGATTATGCGCCTCATCGATCAGAAACAGGTATTCCCCTTTTCCACTTTCTGAGAAAAAGCGCTTTAAATGGGCCTGCGGATCAAACGCATAATTGTAATCACAGATCACCGCATCTGCCCAGTTGGACACATCCAGAGACATCTCGAACGGACAGACCATGTGCTTTTTCGCCTGTTCTTCCAGAACCTCTCTGCTCCAGTCGCCGGAATGTGTGATCAGATCAAAAACTGCATCATTCACTCTGTCAAAATGTCCTTTTGCATAAGGACAGGCATCCGGATTGCACTCTGCCTCCTCACAAAAACAGATTTTTTCTTTTGCTGTTAGCGTAATGGTCTTATACAACAGCCCCTTTTCTTTCAACAGGGAAAATGCCTGCTCTGCAACTGTCCTCATAATCGTCTTCGCTGTCAGATAAAAAATCTTTTCTCCCAGCCCTTCCCCCACTGCCCGCACTGCCGGAAATACAGTTGCCATTGTTTTTCCCACTCCGGTAGGCGCCTGGATAAACAGCTTTTTCTTTCGCAAGATCGTGCGGTATACCGAGACCACCAGGTCGCGCTGTCCTTCTCGATAGGGAAAAGGAAACTCAATCTGCCGAATCGAATCATTGCGTACATTCCGCCATTCAATTTCAAATTTTGCCCATTTTTCATATTGTGTCACCAGATCCTGAAACCACGTCTGAAGCTCTTGAAATTCAAATTCCTGGCAAAACCTGCGGATTTCCTCTGTTTCCATCTGACAATACGTCATCTGAACGTCAATGCACTTCAAAGAGTTCTGAACTGCATAAATATAAGCATAACATTTTGCCTGAGCCAAATGAACGGGAACGGGCGCTTCCAGATGTTCCAGACTTCGCAAAATCCCCTTGATCTCATCGATCAGGACTTTTCCGTCATCTTTCAAAACTCCATCGGCGCGCCCTTCTATCTGCAAAACAAACCCATCGCACGGCATCTGTATTTTAAGCGGAACCTCCGCTGTGTAATTCGTTCCCATACGGCTTTGTATTTTGCGGTGTATTTTACCGCCCAGCAGCATGGCATCTTTTTCCATACTGCCGGACACTCTGTTGTCAATGTCCCCTTCCCGCAGAATAAATTCTACAAGGCTGCGGACAGATATCCTTATGATTGTTTCCTCTTTCATGCTCTCTACTCTGCTGCTTTATCCGGTCTTGCAACCTCTGCGATCGTCTTGGTCAGACCAGCGATTCCCTGTAATTCGGACGGAATGATAATCTTGGTTGCTCTTCCGTCTGCTGCTTTGGCAAACGCTTCAAGACTCTTTAAAGTCAGTACTGCATCATCCGCACCTGCCTGTTTAATAAATTCAATTCCTTCTGCTGTTGCTTTCTGAACGGTACGGATTGCTTCCGCCTGTCCTTCCGCCTCTTTGATTCTCTTCTGCTTTTCTGCTTCCGCATTCAGGATTGCCGCCTGTTTTTCCGCCTCCGCTTCCAGGATCAAAGATTCTTTCTTACCTTCTGCCACCAGAATTGTAGATTTCTTTTCTCCTTCCGCTTTCAGAATCGCTTCCCTTCTTTCACGTTCTGCCTTCATCTGTTTCTCCATCGCATCCTGGATTGCAGTCGGAGGCATGATATTTTTCAGTTCCACACGATTCACCTTGATTCCCCACGGGTCTGTAGCGATATCTAGCGATGTGCGCATCTCCGAATTGATCGTCTCTCTGGATGTCAGAGTCTCATCCAGTTCCAGATCTCCGATGATATTACGCAGTGTAGTCGCTGTCAGATTTTCAATCGCTGCAATCGGGTTCTCCACTCCATACGCATACTGCTTCGGATCTGTAATCTGAAAAAAGATCACCGTATCAATCTGCATCGTAACATTATCTTTTGTGATCACGGCCTGCGGTTCAAAATCTACAACCTGCTCTTTGAGTGATACTCTCTTTGCCACACGATCCAGAATCGGGATCTTAAAATGAATTCCAACACCCCACGTCTCTTTATATCCACCCAGACGTTCCAGAATATACGCATGTGCCTGTGGTACGATTCGGATATTTGCTGCCAGAATCAATATCACCAATACCAATAAAACTCCTAATACCATCAATCCCATCCTCTAGTCCTCCTTATACGGTTCTACAATCAATTTTACGCCGGAAATCCGGATTACTCTTGCCAGAGTATCCTTTTCCAGAACTTCTTTACTGTCTGTCCTCACTGTCCATTCCATTCCGTCCAAAATTCCTTTTCCGGTCTGTGCAAGATCATCTACTCTCTGTGTAATTCTGACAATTTTTCCCACTGTCTGTTCATAGTTTGTCTTTTCATGATGTGCATTGACATATCTTACTGCAAACGGTCTCGTAAAATACACAAGCACAAATGAAACCAGGATAAACGCCCCGATCTGCCAGATCAGATCGACTCCCAGCAGCTCTAAAACCAACGCTGCCAGTGCACCTCCTGCAAACCAGATGGAGGTCAGACCCACAGTCAACAGTTCTACAATCAGAAGAATAACAAAAAGCGCCAGCCAGACGATTGCCTCTCTCTCCATATCTCTCCTTCCTTTCTCTTATCAACGCCACTTTGTTATCCTTATGTTAAACTAAGTCCTCCTATTATACAATAGTTTTTTACTGGAATTCTGTCACATTTTTACGATATTTGACCGGTATATGTGTTCGCTGGCATTTTAAATTTTCCCGTTCCTTGATCGAGATGGTTTTAAAAAATCCTTTCCACAATTTTTCATACTCCTTCTCGGCTTCCGTGATCTGCTCTGTCACATTCCACTCTGGCACTTCTCCTTGTACCAGCACCCAATGCTTTCCGGCCGGATGTACCAGAAATTCCTGATGCGTATTGTCATAGATCACCCAGTTTTCCATCGGAAAACGATCTGCAAAATGCTCTGCGATACATGTCAGCACCCTGTTCTTCGGCTCTATCTCGGAAAACAAAACTCCGTTTTCCAGCTCCCGAAATCTTACAAACTCAATAAAATAATGGGCTTCATTCGAAACTCTGCGTTTCATTTCAAACACTTTTGCCACAGAGGGATTGCCCAGAAAATCCATAATCCTTTTACTTGGCTTTACCTGTCTCGCTGCCTGCATGACATGGAGTATCGCCTCTGCTTTCATCGCATCTTCACACAACAGGGCATAAGAAATATCCTCATAAGTCTGCTCTCCCATATGATCCCGTATCAGGCGTTCCACCGCCTGCGCTTTCTTTTCGGATGATACAACTTCTGCATATTCGCAGAACAGCTGCTGCTGTGTCTTTCCCAAAAGCCCGATTCCTACCTCTTTATTGCGGTTTTCTTTCCATGCGTCATAAATTGCCGAAAGCATCTCGGTTCTGTCATCTCTGCAAATATAAATCTTTTTCATATCCCTCTCCTGTCATACCATAGTCACGATCTGGTTCCCGGTAAAATTTACATCATCAAATAAGGATAACTGCTGATAATTCATCCCTGCAACACTGTCCGGCAAACGTTCTTTCGTATTCAAAAGATTCCTTGTAATATAATCTTCTTCTATTTTCGTTTTATACATCATTTTTCCACTGCACGTAATAAAATAGAGCGCCCGTTTTAATACCACTCCCATTTTCCTGAGGTCTTCAAATCCAAGAGATCCGAACCGCCTTGCTTTTACGATCCTGCCCGCTGATTTGTAACCGATCCCGGGAACACGCAGCAAAACATCATATGACGCCCGATTCACTTCGACAGGAAAATATTCCAGATGATTCAGCGCCCAGTTACACTTCGGATCCAGGAATATATTAAAATTCGGATTTTTCTCATTCAGCAGCTCATTTGCTTCAAACTTGTAATACCGCAGCAGCCAGTCTGCCTGATATAGTCTGTGTTCCCGAAGAAGCGGCGGTCCATCTGATGTTCTTGCCGGAAGTGCCTTGTCTTCATTGACCGCCACAAAAGCAGAATAAAACACACGCTTTAATCCAAATTTCTGGTAGAGTGACTCTGCCACACGCAAGATCTGATAATCTGTCTCCGGAGAGGCGCCGATGATCATCTGCGTACTCTGGCCGGCAGGCACAAAACGCGGCGCACTTTTATACAGCGTCAGCTCCTGTCTGTTCTCTTTGGACTTCTCCTGGACCAGCCGCATGGGTGCCAGAATGTTTTTTCTTGACTTGTGTGGTGCCAGAAGTCTCAAGCTCTCGGCTGTCGGCAATTCCAGATTCACACTCATTCTGTCTGCCAGAAATCCCACTTTCTGAATCAGAATCGGATCTGCTCCCGGAATCGCCTTTACATGAATGTATCCCTGAAAATTGCAGACATGACGCAGCTTATACAAGGCTGCATAGATCAGCTCCATCGTATAGTTCGGATTTTTTAAAATTCCAGAACTTAAGAACAATCCTTCGATATAATTTCTTCTGTAAAATTCCATCGTCAATGTGCAGATCTCATCCGGCGTAAAAGATGTACGGATCACGTCATTGGAAGATCGATTAACACAATATTTGCAGTCATAAATACACTCGTTCGTAAATAAAATCTTCAGAAGTGAAATACACCTTCCATCCGCAGAAAAGCTGTGACAGATTCCCGCCTTGCTGCAATTGCCTATACCTGTGCCATCACCTTTCCTTTCTACGCCGCTGGAGGTGCACGCCACATCATACTTTGCCGCATCGGTCAGAATCTGAAGTTTTTCATAGATTGACATTGTTTCCTGAATAATCTCCGCCATATTTCCGCTCCCTCCAGAACATATGTTCTTTTTGTATTATAGCATTCAGAACATATGTTTGCAAGTTCTTTTTTAAGAAATTACCAGTACAAAAAAAGAACACTGTCTTTTCAGACAATGTCCTTTTTTGTATCTGATTATTCACAATCACGGATTTTCTTTCTCAGCGGAAGAACCATCGATGGAGAAACAGAAAGTTCATCCAGTCCCATCTTCAGGAATTCTTCTGTCAATTCCAGATCTGCGCCAAGTTCTCCGCAAATACCGATCCATTTTCCTTCTGCATGTGCATTCTCTGCAGCCATGCGGATCATCGCCAGCACTGCCGGATGATGCGGATCATAGAACTCGTCCAGTTTTGAATTCTGACGGTCGATCGCCAGAGTGTACTGTGTCAGGTCATTCGTTCCCACACTGAAGAAGTCAACTTCCTTTGCCAGTTCACGGCTGATCATAACAGAAGCCGGAGTCTCGATCATCACACCAAGCTCCACATCTTCTTTATATGGGATTCCCTGCTCTTTCAACTCTGCTTTCACTTCTTTGATCATCTCTTTGATCTTATGAATCTCTGAAACAGAAATGATCATTGGGAACATGATCGAAATATTTCCGTAAAATGCAGCTCTGTAAAGTGCACGAAGCTGTGTCTTAAAGATCTCCGGTCTTGTCAGACAAATACGGATCGCACGATATCCAAGTGCCGGATTCTCTTCTTTGTCCAGTCCGAAATAATCCACCTGTTTATCAGCTCCGATATCCAGTGTACGGATGATCACTTTTTTCCCTGCCATGTTTTCTGCAACCTGCTTGTATACTGCAAACTGCTGCTCTTCTGTCGGGAATGTCTCATTCTCCAGATATAAGAACTCACTGCGGAACAAACCGATTCCGCCTGCATCATTTTTCAGGACTGCACCAACATCAGATGCATTTCCGATATTTGCATATACATTGATCTTCTGACCACTCTTTGTGATGTTCTCTTTTCCTTTGAGCTGTTCCAAGAGTGCCTTTTTCTCAAGATCTTCTTCCCGCTTTTTCTGCATTCTGGAAAGTGTCTCTTCATCCGGATCAATATACAGTGTTCCTGTAAACCCGTCGATCACAGCCATCTTTCCGTCATACTGAGGACTCAGACTTTCACCCAGACCGATAACAGCCGGGATATTCATGGTACGCGCCAGAATCGCAGTATGAGAATTGGAAGAACCGTACATCGTTGCAAATGCAAGTACTTTGCTCTTATCCAGCTGTACCGTCTCACTCGGTGCCAGATCATCTGCTGCAATGATCGAAGGCTCGTCTGTCTGCTTGATTCCCTCGCTGACTCCGCAGAGGATATCCAGCACACGCTCAGAAACATCCTTTACGTCCGCTGCACGTCCCTGCATATATGCATCATCCATTGCCGCAAACATCTGCGCAAAATTGTCAGCTGTCGTTGCTACTGCAAACTCTGCATTGACTTCCTGAGAACGGATGATATTTTCGATAGACTCAATATAATCCAAGTCTTCCAGCATCATCTGATGAATCTCAAAAATCATAGCGTTGGCTTCTCCGACATCGGCAATCGATTTTTCGTACAATTCTTTTAACTGACGGATCCCCTCGGCTTTTGCTTCCTGAAATCTTACACACTCTGATTCTACATTTTCTACGTGTTCTCTTTTGATCACTTTCTGATTTCTTTTATAAAAAGAAAGTTTTCCGATGGACACTCCACCAAATACACTTTTTCCTGTTATTGTAATCATAATATTTTCCTCAGACTTTATGGGAATTATAAGTTTTCTTTAAAGAATGCTTCCAGTTCTGCGATTGCTGCATCTTCATCTGCACCATCAGCAGTAATTGTCACTTCTTCTCCTGTCTTTACTCCAAGTCCCATCACACCGAAGATTCTTTTTGCATCTGCAGATTTATCACCTTTTGCAATTGTTACGGAAGATGTAAATTCTCCTGCTTTTTTCACAAGCAGTCCTGCTGGTCTTGCGTGGATTCCTTCTGCGTCTGTCACTACATATTTAAATTCTTTCATAGCACTAAAACTCCTTTTGCCTTTTTTTCTTTGTAGTATATACTATCTTTCGCTTTTTTTCAACCTGTGTTCTGCAATAAATATGCTTTGTCTGACCAACGTTTTTTTAACATTTTGACCTAATTTTTCAGTCAAAAAGCGGTGTGGAAAGATATCGTTCTCCTGTATCCGGAAGCAATGCTACAATTGTCTTTCCGCGGTTTTCCTCTTTTCCGGCCTCAAAAAGTGCAACTGACAGTGCTGCTCCGGAAGAAATACCAACCAGAACCCCTTCCTTTTCTGCCAGAAGACGGGAAGCTTTGTACGCCTCCTGCTCTTTCACTTTACTGATGCGATCATAAACAGAAGTATTGAGTACATCCGGCACAAATCCCGCACCAATTCCCTGCAGTCCGTGCGGTCCCGGATTTTCTCCCGACAGCACTGCAGAAGACGCCGGCTCCACTGCCACAATCTCAATGGACGGATTGACTGATTTCAAATAAGCACCGGTTCCTGTGATCGTTCCGCCGGTACCGACACCTGCTACAAACAGATCCACCTGTCCTTGTGTGTCTTTCCAGATCTCCGGCCCTGTTGTTTTTTCGTGTGCTCTTGGATTCGCGGTATTTACGAACTGCCCCAAAATCACTGCATTTTCAATCTCCTGCTCCAGCTCTTTTGCTTTTGCAATGGCTCCTTTCATCCCCTTTGCGCCTTCTGTGAGCACAATTTCTGCGCCATATCCCTTCAGAAGTTTTCTTCGCTCGATACTCATCGTTTCCGGCATTACAAAGATTGCTCTGTATCCTCTTGACGCTGCAATCGATGCAAGCCCGATTCCGGTATTTCCACTTGTAGGCTCAATGATAGCAGATCCCGGTTTTAATGTACCGTTTTCCTCTGCCTCTGTGATCATCTGAAGCGCTGCCCGATCCTTTACACTGCCTGCCGGATTAAAGTATTCCAGCTTCACCAGCACTCTTGCCTGGAGATTCAGTTCTTTCTCCAGATTCTTTACTTCCAGAAGTGGAGTTCTTCCGATTAATTCTGTTACACTCTGATAAATTCCTGCCATATGTCTGTCCTCCTATATTCATTGCATCCTTTTTAAATGTAGTACATGCCCGCGTTCTGTTCCAGTTTTTCCCGGTATTCATCCGTCAGCATCTTTAACGTTTTCTGTTCCAGAAATGTATTGACTGTTTCATCAATCCTGCTCCATACAAGCTTCTCGATTGCCTCCTGAACTGCATCCTGCTCTTCTCCCGGAATCCGGTCTATGATTGAAAAGGTTCCTTCCAGTGCCTCCAGCACTTCTTTGACCGTAATGGACTCTGCATCTCTCGCCAGTTTATATCCGCCTCCGGCTCCTTTTACACTGACCACAATACCTGCTTTTCTCAATGTTCCGAAAACCTGTTCCAGATAATTCAGAGAAATCTTCTGTCTGTTTGCGACCTGAACAAGCGAAACCGGAGCATTATTCGAATGAATGGTCATATCAACCAGGGCGCGCAGTCCATATCTTCCTCTTGTCGATACTTTCATGGCACTCCTCCTTTAATTCCTATCGATTTAGTAATGTTTTTTATTGTTATACCTCTTTTTTCCTACCATGTCAATATGTTTAATATATTTTCTTGAAATTATTTTATCCAAAAGATGAACACAGCAACTCCAAAAACAGCTTTAAACCATAACAAAAGGAGTACCGTCAGGCAGTAAAACCGCCCTCCGGCACTCTTTTTAACAGGTCTCTTTTTTCCTTACGATCTCTGCAATATCTGCAACTGTAACCTCTGCAGCCGTATCCAGTATCTGCTCCCACATCTCACCCCAGGTACTTTTCGTAGAGCAGATTTCGCATTCCATTCCACACTCGGTATTTTCAACAAGACAGGATACCGGTGCCAGCTGACCTTCCGCAGCACGAAGCACTTCCAATACAGAAATTTCTCCCGGCTCCTTCGTCAGGCAATATCCTCCATATGCACCGCGCACACTTTTTACAAGACCCGCCTCTTTTAAAAGCTTCATAATCCTCTCCAGATATTTTTCTGAAAGATTTCGCCTCTTTGCGATATCATTCAGACTTTCCAGACGATCCGGCATCAGATGCAGCGCAAGATCCACTGCAATTTCCAGTGCATACTGCCCTCTTGTAGACATTTTCATATTCCGGCTTCTCCTTTATCACTTTTTGCTTCCTCTATTTTAATAGAAATCCTGTGTAAATACAATCTCTCATTTTCAGTTTCTTTTGCACAAGATTCATAGAAAATGCTTTTATTTCTACACATTTCGACATTTTTTGTATACTTTTACAAATACCAAAAGAAATCATTTGACACTCATTGTTAAATATGCTAAAATGACGAAGTATTGTTTTGGATTAGATAAACAATACGATATACTTTATTATTTATTTTCAAATTTATGGAGGTAACACAATGACAGGTACAGTAAAATGGTTTAACAACCAAAAAGGTTATGGATTCATCTCTGATTCCGAAGGAAATGATGTATTTGTACACTACTCAGGACTCGTAATGGATGGATTCAAATCCTTAGAAGAAGGCCAGGCTGTTGAATTCGAAGTAACAGAAGGCGCTAAAGGACCTCAGGCAACAAACGTAGTAAAGCTTTAATCAGATTTTAGATGTACCTTTTAATTATATAATTACAATTTAATATTTAAAAGTTATACAACAAAACGAGATTATAAAAAGAATCTGCTTCCCGATACGGAGGCAGATTCTTTTTATCGTCTTCTTTAGCACAGAGGATATTTTTCTGTCAGCTTCTGCACCATTTCTTTTACCTGTTCTACATTTTTCTCATCCCGGATCACCATTGCGATCATCTCCGCAATCAGGTCCATCTCCTGCTCTTTCATTCCTCTGCTTGTAACTGCCGGAGTCCCCAGACGCACACCACTTGTCACAAACGGAGAGCGCGGATCATTCGGGATTGTATTTTTATTGCAGGTGATATGAGCCTGATCCAGACGCTTTTCCAGTTCTTTTCCGCTGACATTGGTTCCAGTCAGATCCACCAGCATCAAATGGTTGTCCGTTCCACCGGATACAATCTTCACACCTCGCTCTAGTAATCCATTGCACAATGCTTTCGCATTTTTCAGGATCTGCTCCTGATACGCAACAAAATCCGGACTTAAGGCTTCTTTGAAGCACACTGCCTTCGCCGCGATCACATGCATCAGCGGACCGCCCTGAATTCCAGGAAAGATTGCTTTATTAAAATTGAATTTTTCATTCATCTCATTGCTGCTTAAGATCATGCCGCCCCGCGGTCCGCGCAGTGTCTTATGCGTGGTGGTTGTCGTCACATGTGCATACGGGATCGGACTCGGATGAAGTCCTGCTGCGACCAGACCTGCAATATGAGCCATATCTACCATCAGATAAGCTCCCACCTCGTCTGCAATCTCACGGAATTTCTTAAAATCTATGATTCTGGCGTAGGCGCTTGCTCCCGCAATGATCAGCTTCGGCCGGCACTCTTTCGCGATCCTTCGAACTTCCTCGTAATCGATCACGCCTTCCTCATTGACACCATACGGTGTGATCTCAAAATATTTTCCGGACATATTGACCGGAGATCCATGCGTCAGGTGACCGCCATGATCCAGGTTCATTCCCATCACTTTATCTCCAGGAGTGAGCATTGCAAACTGCACTGCCATATTCGCCTGTGCCCCGGAGTGCGGCTGCACATTGACATATTCACAGCCAAACAGCTTTTTCGCACGCTCAATCGCCAGATTCTCTGCCACATCTACACACTGGCATCCGCCATAATAACGTTTTCCCGGATACCCTTCCGCATATTTGTTCGTGAGCGGACTTCCCATCGCTGCCATCACTGCTTTGCTCACCCAGTTTTCTGAGGCGATCAGCTCAATATGGGAATTCTGTCTTGCCATCTCTGCCTGAATCGCTTCTGCAATTTCCGGATCTTCTTTTCTTATTTCTTCAAAATCATACATCGCATCTTCCTCCATTCTCTCCCTTTGCTGCGCCGCTTTATTCATGTGACGCAGCAAAGTAACAGTTGCCCTATTATACCATATCCTGCCTAAAAGTCAAACAAGGAAAGCTGATTGCTCTGCGGAAGATTTCCAAACAATCCCAGGTCTGACATAAATTCGATCACGGTCTTGCTCACCTTTGTCCGCTGTCTAAAATCATCCAGTGACAAATACGGTCCGTCTTTTGCAGCTTCCTCCACAGCCTCTGCCGCCTTTTCTCCCATCCCTTCGATACTGGAGAGGGGAGGCATCAGTTTTCCGTCAATGATCTGGAATTTTGTTGCCTTCGCCTTGTAAATATCCAAAGGCAGGAACTCATAACCTCTTGCGTACATTTCCTGTACAATCTTCATATCCTTCAGTACATCCTGTTCCTTGTTGCTCAGAGAATCTGACCGGCGTTTATAATCTTTCATGTAGTAATTCAGTTTATCCTTTCCCTGACACATCAGCTCATACGAAAATGCATTGGCACGAATCCCAAAATACGCACCGTAATAAGCCAGCGGATAGTTGATCTTACAATAGGCGATTCGATATGCCATCATAACATATGCCGCCGCATGTGCCTTCGGGAACATATAGCTGATCTGCTTACAGGACCAGATATACCAGTCCGGCACGTCCTTTTCCTTCATGGCTTCTTCCCATTCCGGCTTCAGTCCTTTTCCTTTTCGCACACTCTCCATGATCGTAAATGATAATGCGCTGTCCACACCTTGATTGATCAGATAGATCATGATATCGTCTCGGGTACAGATCGCAGTGGAAATCGTTGCCTTTCCCGATTCGATCAGAACCTGTGCATTTCCAAGCCACACATTCGTTCCGTGGGACAGACCGGAAATACGGATCAGATCAGAAAGAGACTGCGGATTGGCATCCTGTACCATCTGGATTACGAAATCTGTACCGAATTCCGGGATTCCAAGGCATCCCAGATTACAGCCGTCAATATCCTCAGGTTTGATTCCCAATGCACTGGTATCGTGAAACAGAGAAAGTACTTTTTTATCATCCAGCGGAATCTTTGTCGCATCAAACGGATTCTCGTCATTGTACTCATTCTCCAGCGCATCAGATGTAATGTACTCCTCCAGAGTACGAATCATGGTCGGATCATCATGCCCCAGAATGTCAAGTTTCAAAAGGTTGTGGTCAATGGAATGGTAATCAAAATGAGTCGTAATAATATCCGTAGTCATATCATTTGCCGGGTGCTGTACCGGTGTAAACTCATTGATGTCATGCCCGTGAGGCAGTACCACAATTCCTCCCGGATGCTGTCCCGTACTCCTTCGGATCCCCGTACATCCCTGTAAAATCCGGTCAATCTCACATTTCCGCTTCCGATGTCCGCGCTCCTCATAATAATTCTTCACATATCCAAATGCCGTCTTATCTGCCAGCGTACCAATGGTTCCGGCTTTGAACGTATGCCCTTCTCCGAAGATGACCTCTGTATACCGGTGCGCTTTTGCCTGATAGTCTCCGGAAAAGTTCAGGTCGATATCCGGTTCCTTGTCTCCTTTAAATCCAAGGAAGGTCTCAAACGGAATGTCAAATCCGGCTTTTACCAGTTTAGCCCCACAGTTCGGACAGTTTTTATCCGGCATGTCAAACCCGCATCCACCCGCAAATGCGCGGACTTCTTCGGAATCAAAGTCACTGTAATGACACTCACTGCAATAATAGTGCGGACTCAAAGGATTTACCTCTGTGATTCCCGCCATAGTCGCAACAAAGGAGGACCCTACAGAACCTCGGGAACCTACCAGATAACCGTCATCATTGGATTTCCACACCAGCTTCTGCGCAATGATATACATCACCGAATATCCATTGGAAATGATGGATGTCAGTTCTCTCTCCAGTCTGGTCTGCACCGGTTCGGGCAGATTTTCTCCATAAATCTCATGCGCTTTGTTGTAACAGATATCTCTTAGATTCTGCTCAGAATTTTCAATGACCGGAGGGCATTTGTTCGGATTGACCGGAGAGATCTTTTCCACCATATCGCAGATCCTGTTCGGATTGTCGATGACGATCTCCCTGGCTTTCGCGGAACCAAGATAAGAGAACTCTTCCAGCATCTCATCCGTTGTCCGAAGATATAAAGGAGGCTGGGTGTCCGCATCTCCGAATCCTTTTCCTGCCATGATGATCCTCCGGTACACTTCGTCCTCCGGATCCAGAAAATGTACATCACAGGTCGCCACGACAGGCTTTTTGAATTTTTCCCCAAGACTGACGATCTCCCGGTTGATATTTTGCAGATCCTCTTTGGAATTGATATCTCCATACCGGTCACTGTCGATCATAAACTGGTTGTTTCCAAGAGGCTGGATTTCATAATAATCATAAAATTCTGCCAGCCTTGCAACAGCCTGCGGAGATTTCTGGTTCAGGATCGCCTGATACAACTCACCGGCCTCACAGGCACTTCCTATGATCAGACCCTCTCTGTGCTGATTCAAAAGACTTTTCGGAATCCTCGGTCTTCTCGCAAAATATGTCAGATGCGAAGCTGAGATCAGCTGGTACAGATTGAATCTTCCGATATCGTTTTTTACCAGAATGATGATATGGTGTGTTGGCAGCTTCCGGATGGCATTCACATTCATATCCCCAAACCGGTTCATCTCTTTGAGCGTTGTGATATTCCTGTCTTTGAGCATCTCTACAAACTTCACGAAAATTTCCGCCGTTGCCCCTGCATCATCCACCGCACGGTGATGATTTTCCAGAGAGATTCCCAGTGCCTTTGCCACGATATTCAGCTTGTATTTTGATAAGGTCGGCAGCAGCACTCTCGCAAGCGCCACCGTATCTACTGAGACAAAATCCGGTTCGATCTCCTGATATCTGCAATTCTGCTCAATAAAGCCCACATCAAACCCGGCATTGTGCGCCACAAGAACACCATCTCCCACAAATTCCAGAAACTCAGGCAACACAGTCTCAATATCCGGTGCATCTAACACCATCTCATCCGTGATACTGGTCAGCTGTGTGATTTCAAACGGAATCGGACGTTTTGGATTGACAAATGTACTGAATTTTTCTACGATAGCACCATCTTTTACCTTCACTGCCCCGATCTCTATGATCTTATCCTTGATTGCAGAAAAACCTGTCGTCTCGATATCAAACACAATATATGTGTCATCCAGTGTCTGCTCCCCGGCATTGACCGCGATCTCTGTCAGATCATCAACCACATATCCTTCCACTCCGTAGATCACTTTAAACGGATCATCCTTATCCAGCGTCTCGATATAATGATTGGCATCCGGGAACGACTGGGCAACTCCGTGATCAGTAATCGCGATCGCCGGATGCCCCCAGTCATGAGCTCTTTTTACGATGCTCTTCACCTCGGACACACCGTCCATATCACTCATTTTTGTATGACAATGAAGCTCCACCCGTTTGACCGGGCTTAAATCTTCTCTCGAAACAGTAAAGTCTCCAATCTTCTTAATTCCGGTAACAGAACCTATGGTCAGCTCCCCATCGAATTTGTCAATGGTCGTCACCCCTTTGATCTTCACAAAGGCCCCTTTTTTAATATCTCCCAAAAGCTCCGCCAGCTGATCGTTCCTTACAAACATCTTAACTGTAATCGTGTCTGTAAAATCTGTCACAGAAAACATCAGAATCGTTTTCTCGTTGCGGATCTCTCTTGTATCAAAGCTGATGATCTTACCATGAATAGTGATCTCACCCATCTCTGTGACAACCTGATCCAGAGTCAGAGGTTCATCTTCAAAATTCTTACCATAAACAAGAGACGGATCATCCCCCTGCTTAAGCGGACGCTGGAACTCTTTCTTTCTGAATTCTCCTTTTTTGAATCCGGATTTTGCACTCTCCTTCTTGCCGGAATCTGCTGTTTTCTTCTCTTTTGCAGAGTCCGTCTGCTTCTCTGAAATCGGCTTCTGCAAAATCTCTCCCTTTTGTCTTGCTCTTCTCTCAAAGATCGCATTGATTTCCTGCTGGATGCGCTGCTCATCATATTCCCGGCTCTGATTTTCCTCCTGCTCCCGGTAAAGTACACGGATTTCCGCCTGCATCCCAAATCTGCGGCTCAGTACCTCTTCCAGAAGCGTCACGATATATTCTTTCTTTCCTTCCGAAACAATGCTGTCTAAAAGCTCTACACATACGATTTTTTCCCCTTCGAAATGCAGCTCTGCCTGTTCAAACATACTGGCTGCCAGTACACTTTTCTTTTCCAGTTCCAGAACAAGACTCTCCTTGTATTCTGCAAGCAGCGTCTCCAGTGTATACAGCTCCGATAACACATAAAACTCTTCGATCTGGATTGCCACCGATGCCGTTCCAAACAGCTGCTCCTTGATACTCTGCTCCATTTTCCAGATCACCTTTTTCGGGATCAGATGATGACTGACCATATGAATATGCAAAAATTCTCGTGTAGAATTGGTCGTGATCTTTTTCACTTCCACATCCTGAAACAACATTTTCAATTCTCCATCTGCCCGCAAGGTCGGGAAAACCTCAAAAAATGTCTTTTCGTTCTTTACCTGTTCCAATTTAATAACTCCTGACGCAGTGTTTCTAACAATTCCTCTTCTTTTACTTTTCTTACGATCTCACCTTTTTTGATGAGAAGCCCTTCTCCGATACCGCCTGCGATTCCGATATCCGCTTCTTTTGCTTCTCCGGGGCCATTGACCACACATCCCATCACTGCCACTTTTATATCCAGATCAATGTCCTGCACCATCTTTTCTACCTGATTTGCAAGAGCGATCAGATCGATCCTGGTACGTCCGCAGGTCGGGCAGGAAACTACTTCTATCCCGCCTTTTCGCATTCCCAGTGTTTTTAAGATCAGCTTTGCGGTACGGATTTCTTCTGTCGGATCTCCGGTCAGAGAGACCCGGATGGTATTTCCGATCCCCTCATGCAGAATGATCCCAAGTCCTACGGAAGACTTGATATTTCCAGAGTAAACCGTTCCGGACTCTGTAATTCCAACATGCAAAGGATACTGGCATTTTTCTGCAATCAGTTCATGAGCTCTGACGCACATCAGAACATCTGAAGATTTGATGCTCACCACCAGATTGTCATACCCCATTTCCTCGATCATGCGTACTTTATCCAACGCACTCTCCACGATTCCCTCAGCCGTCACACCACCGTATTTTTCCAGCAGATTTTTCTCCAGAGAACCACTGTTGACGCCCACTCGGATCGGCACATTGTACTCTTTCGCCTTCTCGACTACTGCCTGCACACGCTCTTTGGAACCGATGTTGCCCGGATTGATACGGATCTTATCCGCCCCGTTTTCAATGGCAGCAATGGCAAGCCGGTAATCAAAATGAATATCTGCAACGAGTGGAATATGAATCTGCTTTTTGATCTCTTTCAACGCAAGCGCAGCTTCCATCGTAGGCACTGCGCAGCGGATAATCTCACATCCCGCTGCCTCCAGAGCGAGAATCTGCTCCACTGTCGCCGCCACATCCTCTGTCTTTGTATTTGTCATAGACTGGATCGCTACCGGATGACTTCCTCCGATCCATACATTTCCAATCCGTATTTCTTTTGTTCGATTTCTCAACATCTCCATTTTTTCCTCCTGTTCTCCCAAAAATAATGTTAAATTTACGGCGGATGAGAAATTTTTTTTAAATCCCCGCATCCACCGTCTTTGTCTGTTCCTTATTTTTTTGTAAATGTCATCTGGCTGCCATATTCCCGTTCAGTCAATGTCAGTTCTTTCTGCTCCAGATTATATTCATACGTACCGTCCAGCTTCTGCAGTGCAGTATCCAGTTTGGCTGTATCTACACCGGACTCCTCTGCTGCTTTCTGCAATTCGGCAGCATCTGTATGCAGAGTGATCACTTTCATATCTGTATCTACGCTGCACTCTACCGAAACTCTTACATCTACTGATTCAAACTCCTCCGGCCACTGCACAACCGCCTGATCCTCTCCCGAGATCGTCAGCATCAGATCACTGTCCTCCCGTACCCACGTTCCTTCCAGAGGATTCGATGTAAATAATTTTATCACAAAGAATACTGCGATCAGAATAATAACCAGTGTGGATACTGATATCGCAGTCTTCCAAAGACGATTTCTTTTTTCTTCATCATTTTTTGCAAACATACTTTCTGTCATCCTTTCTTTTCTTCAATTTCATTATACGGATTTTCCATGGAGGTGTCAATGTGTTTCCCCGTTCTGCCAGACAGTGTCTTTTCGTCACTTTTTTATTCATTTTGTTGATATTTGTCACTTTTTGTCAATAAATGGAAGCAAACTGTTAAAATACACATTATTCAGGAGGTACATATGAAGTTTTCATCTACATTAAAAGAATTAAGAGAACAAAATCATGTCACCCAGAACCAGCTGGCTTCTCACCTAAAACTTACCCGCTCCACAATCGCGGGATATGAGACAAAAGGAAAGCAGCCGGACTACGAACGTTTGCTTCAGATTGCAGACTATTTTCACGTATCGGTTGATTATCTGCTCACAGGCTCTGAAACCAACGGTATTTCTGTTCCGCCGGATTCTTCCGAATACCGTCTGCTCTGTGCGTATCTGAATCTGTCTTCGGATTCCAGACAACAGCTTTTCGAATACACCGAATTTCTACAAGATCAGGATACAAAAAAGGGAAGGATGCCAAAATAAATTGCGCATTCTTCCCTTTCTTTTTTAATTTTTATTCTCCGCCAAGCTTACTTGCTGTAAACCATCCGAGACAAAATGTCACGATTCCGACTACTATCGTCAATACAGAGAGTCCGCTCCAGTCTACTTTTAACAAAATTGCGATCGGAGATGCCAGAATCAGACCGATGATCGCATAATATGCATGGATTTCCGCTTTCATAAAGATAAACTCGATCAGCTTTGCAATCAGAAAGATTCCGATCACAACGCCGATTCCAAACGGAATCAGAATTCCACACTGCGCCAGGATCTTCTGGACATCAAATGCGATCAGTGCATCGATAAACTGATTGATCGTTTTCAAAATCGTATCATAATATCCGAGCAGCATCAGCATCATCGATCCGCTCACCCCCGGCACTACCATTGTCGCAGCCGCAACAACACCTACCAGGAATAATTTGATCACATTGACAACCCCAAAGCTCACATCCGCGGCAGCACCATTTGTCTCTCCTAAAAGTGCCATTGTGATCACGATTCCAAAGAAGATCAAAAACGGAATGATCTTTCCGACTGTCACAGAATGTCCTTTGACTTTCTTAAAAATAAACGGAAGGCTTCCGGCGATCAAACCGCAAAACGCAAAATTGGTCGGAATCGGATACACCTCCAGTAAATATTCAAAAAGACGGGACAACACAACAATGGCGATTCCGGCTCCTAAAAAGATCGGAATCAGAAGTTTCATACTTTTTTTGAATTCACTTTTTAAATGTGTGATTGCATGGATCAGATGATCATATAATCCCATTGCCACCATCATTGTTCCACCACTGACACCCGGAATGATATTTGCAATTCCAACTACCATTCCCTGTAAAATCTGTTTTAACATTCTTTTTTACCTTTTCCTCTTTCCTTACTATATTTTTTCAAAAATTCCAGCAGACTCTCCATTTCTTGTCTGGTGCCTACTGTAATTCTCAAATACTGACGGATTCTCTCGCTGTTCCAGTATCTCACATAGATTTTCTCCCGTTTTAGGGCCTCAAACAGTTCAGATGCCTCAAATTCCGGATGTGTGACAAACAGAAAGTTCGCTCTGGAATCTGTATATGTAAATCCAAGCTCTGCAAGCTCTTGTTTTGCCCATTCTCTTGTCTCTACGATCCGGTCTACACATTCGTGAAAATACGTTTCCTCCTTCACACTCTGCGCTCCGCAGAGCAGAGCCGCCTGATTCATTGTGTAGGAGTTGAATGAATATTTGGCATCGTTTAGATATCCGATCAGCTCCGGATTTCCGATTGCAAATCCGATCCGCATCCCTGCCATGGATCTGGACTTTGAAAACGTCTGCACAACCAGAAGATTCTCATAGCGGTCAATCAGCTCCAGCGCAGATTTTCCTGCAAAATCAATGTAAGCCTCGTCCACGATCACTACAGAGTCCGGATTGTGACGCAAAATATCCTCGATGAAATCCAGATCCTCATAAATCGCTGTCGGTGCATTCGGATTCGGGAAAATAATCCCTCCGTTCTCTGCATAGTAATCTTCTTTTACCAGACAAAACTGCTCATCCAGCTTCGGGCAGCGATACGGGATTCTGTATAACTGCGCCCATACTTTATAAAAAGAATAAGTAATATCCGGAAACAGAATCGGTTTGTCCGAGTTAAAAAAGGTCAGAAAGCACATCGAAAGCACATCATCTGAGCCAACGCCTACAAAAATCTGCTCCTTCCCGACACGATAAAACCTGGACAGTTCTTCCACCAGGATATCTGCTGCCGGATCCGGATACAGGCGAAGACTGTCCGCATCCATCTCTTTTAATACCTTCGCAACTCCCGGCGCCGGCGGATACGGATTCTCATTGGTATTGAGCTTGATCACACGCTCTTTCGGCTGTTCTCCGGGCACATACGGCTCTACTTTTCGAATCTTATCTAAAATTGCCTGATTCATCCTTACCCTCCTTGTACTCTGCTGCCAGCTTTGCAAATTCCGGCAGAGAATTTATGATCGTCTCATAAGATACACAATATGCCAGTCTGACATATCCCGGGCAGGCAAATGAGCTTCCCGGAACAATCAGAATATGATACTTCTTCGCTGCTTCACAGAACTGCTTTTCATCTGCAACCGGAGACTTCATGAACAGATAAAACGCTCCTTCCGGCTTGATACACGAAAATCCCAGATTGCGAAGCCCCTGATACAATACCTCTCGATTCCTGTCATAATACGAAATGTCCGTTTTTTCTTCCAGGCAGTATTTTACAAGCTTCTGCTGCAGTGTCGGTGCATTTACGAATCCGAGGATCCGGGTCGCCACGTTCGCTGCCCGTATCAGCATTTCACTGTCCGCCGCCTCATCCGGAATTACCAGATATCCGATCCGCTCTCCCGGAAGAGACAATGATTTACTGAATGAATAACCGACCACCGTATTGTCGTAATATTTTGTCAGATACGGTACTTCTGTTTTGTCATAGGCAAGTTCACGATACGGCTCATCTGAGATCAGATAGATATCCGTTCCAAATTCCTGCTGTTTTGCATTCAGAATCGCTGCCATCCTTTGTATGGTCTCTTCAGAATAGATCACTCCGGTCGGATTGTTCGGTGTATTCACAATCACAGCTTTTGTCTTTTCCGTGATTTTTTCCTCAAATTCTTTCAGTCTTGGCTGAAATGTCTCTGTATCCGGGGAAATCTCTACCAGCACTCCGTCAAAATTGCTGACGTAGCTTCTGTACTCTCCGAAATACGGAGCAAATGTAATCACCTCATCTCCCGGATTCAACAGCGCTTTTAAAATGACATTCAATCCACCTGCAGCTCCCACAGTCATCGTAATATTGTGTTCTGAAAATCCCGTGCCAAAACGCGCGTTAAGCGAATCCGCAACTGCCTGTCTTACATCCGCATACCCGGCATTGCTGTTTGTGTAGCCGTGCAGACGTACAGGATCCTCTGACTCCAGAATGGAAACGATTGCTTCTTTCACTGCCTTCGGCGCCGGTACATTAGGATTTCCGAGGCTGAAATCATAGACATTCTCCGCCCCGTATTTTTCTGCCATTTTGTTTCCTTCTTCGAACATTGCCCGGATTGCTGAACTGTTCGCCACCATTTGCTCCATTTTCTTTGAAATCATGATACCACCCCGTTTTCTTTTACTGACCTACGCGTTCTTTCTCGTCAGGATTCCTTTTTCTACCAGAAATGCCGGACGATATGATAATTTTGCTTTTCTCAAGCCTTCCGAACCGGCATCATCCTCCCGGTTCACATACTGATACCCGGTACATTCATGCTGTACGAACTGCTGATTGATCATCGGATATGCTCCGTCAATATCAGCAAACGCCTTTTCAATATGCACGACAAATGTATCTTCGCAGAGCTCTTCTCCAATCGTAAATGCAACAACCTGTCCATCCACACGAAGCACTCCGCCTCGCTGATCCAGTTCTTTATAAAGTCTCAGTGCATTTAATGCAACACACATCTCCGCATTTTTGCCCGGATCTTCCTCACATCCGTTCTGGTTTCTCCACTTCAACGCCATCTGGAAGCACTCTTCCATATTTTCATCATTCAATGGTTCATAGCTCCAGTTTGGATAAAGCTTCTGAAATTTGTTAATATGATTCCTCTTTCCGTGCAGCTTCTTTCCTGCCAGAGTCGCCAGTTTTTCAGACTCATACACATAATCTGCCTGGTCTCTGTCATATTCTAATTCAAACTCACCCGGAAACCACACTTCTATCTGTGCGAAATTCTCCGCTGTCACGTTGTACAGCTTAAACGGATACCCCTGTTCTTCACTATACTTCATCAAAAATTCCAGCGCTCTTTTCACACAAGACTCTTCCCCTGCGGGATAAGCAAAGCCCGGATCGTCCCCTCCGTCACGGAACACCAGTGTATCCTCTATGACCGCAAATGTCACATCATAGTGGCGAGCCCACAAAAACACATCTACAAATGTCCTCTCACAGCTTCTACTTGGTGCCTTGTCAAAATAAGAACGGATCAGCTCCTGATCTTCCAGTGCCGGTCTTCTAAAAATAATTTCTTCCATAATATCCTCTTTCTAAATTTGTTTATTCCATAGTATGTCGCTGATATCTTGTTAGTATAGCATATTCTTTTGGGAAACGCAAAAAAGGATGACTCTTTTATATCTCATTGCTCATTTTCTCCTGTCTTCTTTCTGTAATAGTTCTTCTTGAATACTTCAATGTCCTCTTCATCGAAAAGACGTCTGCCTGTAGGAGTAATCGTGCAGGCGAGCCAGCCTCGATCGACATAGTCTCTCACTGTATTCTCTGATATTCTCAACTGCTTGGCTACGTCTCTTGTCTTTCACATCATGTAACACCTTCTTTCCACTTTTTATTTATAATAGTTTAAAATCATATCAATAAAACGAATTTGAATCTGAAGGAAATTTCTAATCTTGAGGAATTACAGAATCTGAAGAAAATGAAGAAAACCTTCACCACATTTTTGTAGTAAAGGTCTTCGTTAAGATTTTATTGAAATTATTTACGCTTTCTCAATACAGTAGCCAGAGCAACTCCAAGTGAAGCAAGACCTGTTCCTGCTACTGGAAGTGTAGCTGTTGCATCTCCTGTTGTGTATGTCAGTGTGACTGTTGGGAAATCTACTGAACCTGTAGAATACTTAGAATCGAATACAAATATCTGTCCATCAGTTGCATTATTTCTCTCTATACAAGCCTGCTGTGCAGCCTTTGTAATTGTAAATTTGTATACCGTATCTGAAACCTTCTCCTCGATAACATCCTGTGGATGCCCATCAAACCACGGAATATCCTGATATGGTTCAAAACCATCCTGCACACCATTTACTGTGTATGTGATTACGATATCCTGAGTACCATCGAATGTCGTAGAACTTGTTGTTACGTCTACCGTAATAGCCTTTACTTCTGGTTCAGCAACTTCTTCCTTGACAGTTGTGTCTGCCTGCGGTGTTGTCTGCTCTGCCTCTGTCACTGTTGAATCTACATCTGCTGCAAACGCCGTCACTGGTGCAGTCCCCAATACAACTGTCAGTGCTGTTGCAAGCATCAGGTTTTTCCATAAACTTTTCCTTCTCATGTTTTTTCTTATTTTTTATAATATAAAATATATTATATCTTAAATATATTAACACATTGACTTCTAAAATACAATAGATACTATGAAAGGTGGTATTGTATGTTTAAATTAAAAAAAGAAGCTACTGAGTACGAAAACAAGTAAAGCTGTTTGATATAATAACTTTTCATTCTTACTTGGATACCAATCATACACCACGAATACAATATCAAGGTCTGGACAAACACAGAGCCACCCCAATACACCTTCCAAAAGCTAAGTATACAAAAAGACTGCCAGATACCTCTCGGTAAATGACAGCCTGTTCTGATACCCTATTTTGTTGTCAACATATTGTTACGGATTTCTTCAATCTGTTCTTTTGAAAAGCCTGTTGCTCTCATAATGACTACTGTATCTATTCCGTCACGAAGCAGGCTCTTAGCAATCTCCACATTAGTATCATGCCGTTCATTTCGTTTGGCAATATTTACAGCCTCTAATTTCTCTTCTTCTAAACTCTGGAATACTTTCGTCATGCTCAAATACCTCCTTACTGACTTCGCATAGTCTCTGTCTATAAATTTATCACTGCTCACCAAAATACCAGGATAACAAATGCCTGTGTGTTTTCATCTTCAATCTGTTTCGCCAAATCTACTACTTGCTCAATCACTTTCTGCTTCACTTCTTTGCCTTTCTTTGCAAGTGGAAGAATGATAAGCAGCATAAGTTCCTTCTCTGACAAAGTTTCATTGTTCTCCAGTTTCTTTTTAACAGATTGGTTTTTGATGATGTAGTGGAAACTGTTATTGAAAAAAATTACAGTTGACACAATGGACGATAAGTCCGCCAAAAATAGTATTACCGTAGAGAAAAAACAGAAATCGGCTACATTTTCATTCTGTATACCGATTTCTATTTCTTTTTTATATTCTATTCATTCATATTGGCCAATTTTGCGCTTTGATCCGCTGCGATCAGACTGTCAATTACTTCATCCAGGTCTCCATTCAAAATCGTATCCAGTTTATGAAGTGTCAGCTTGATCCTGTGATCTGTCACACGTCCCTGCGGGAAGTTGTAAGTTCTGATCTTCTCAGAACGATCTCCTGTTCCAATCTGGCTTCTTCTCGCCTCAGCTTCTGCGGACTGCTGTTTTTCCAGTTCCAATTCATACAGTTTGGAACGGAGCAGACGGAATGCTTTTTCTTTATTCTGCAACTGTGATTTTTCTGTCTGACTGTAGATCACAATTCCTGTCGGATAGTGGGTCAGACGCACTGCAGAGTCTGTTGTGTTTACACATTGTCCTCCGTTTCCGGATGCCCTCATGACGTCTATACGGATATCTTTTTCATCGATCACAACGTCCACATCCTCTGCCTCCGGCATCACTGCCACTGTGATCGTAGAGGTATGGATCCGTCCGCCGCTCTCTGTTTCCGGCACACGCTGTACACGGTGTACACCACTCTCGTATTTCATACGGGAGTATGCTCCCTGTCCTGTGATCATAAATACACACTCTTTGAATCCGCCGATTCCATTTTCATTGAGAGAGATCATCTCTGTTCTCCATCTGCGGCTCTCTGCATAATGTACATACATCCTGTATACTTCCGCAGCAAAAAGTGCAGCCTCGTCACCACCGGCACCGGCACGGATCTCCACGATTACGTTTTTATCATCATTCGGGTCCTTTGGAAGCAACAGGATCTTTAATTCCTGCTCCAGCTCTTCCACTCTGGCTTTAGACTCATTCAACTCTTCCTTTGCCAGCTCGCGCATCTCTTCATCAGATTCCTCTTCCAGCATCATCAGGCTGTCTTCTATATTCTGCTTACACTGTTTATACTCATTATATGCCTCTACGATCGGAGCAAGATCACTTTGTTCTTTCATCAGCTTGCGGAAACGCTCCGGATCATTTGCAACGCCGGGCTCCTGAAGCTCGCCCATGACTTCCTCATAGCGGATCAATAAATCCTCCAATTTATCAAACATCTTTTTCCTCGTCCTTTCTATTTCTCATCTTACCTATCATACACGCCAAAGACCACCCGGTCAAGACCCGCCAAATCCTTTTTCACACTTATGCCTGTATATCCTGCCTGTTCCATCAGTTTTTTGACATCCGCCCCCTGATCAGAACCGATTTCCAACAAAAGCCAGCCCTTCTTTTTCAGGTATGCAGGTGTCTGTTGAATGATCCTCCGGTAAAAATACAGGCCATCTTCTTTTCCGTCCAGCGCAAGATACGGATCATGGTCTTTTACTTCCTCCTGCAGTGTTTCTATCACAGAAGTTCTTATATACGGCGGATTGGATACAATCACATCATAAGTTCCCTTTACATTTTCAAACAGGTCACTCTCCAGAAACTCTGCATTGATCTTCAGCTTCTCAGCATTTTTCTCTGCCACACACAGCGCTTCTTTTGAAAGATCCACGCCAACACCTGTCACTGTCCGAGGCTTTAATTCATGCAGGAGACTCAGAAGAATACACCCGGAACCTGTGCACATATCCAGGAGTCGGATTTCTCCCATCTGTTCCTTTCTGCACACATCCAACGCTGTTTCCACCAGTACTTCTGTATCCTGTCTCGGAATCAGCACATGTTCATTGACCAGAAATTCCAGTCCCATAAACTCCTGAACACCTGTCAGATGCTGAAGCGGAATCCGTGTACTTCTCTTTCTGATCAGCTCCAGATATTCTCGCTCCTCCTGATCGTGCATCGGGTGCTCCGGCTCCATATAATAAGAAGCCTTTGTAATTCCGGTCACATGTTCCAATAAATACCAGGCGTCCAGATCATACTCTTCCACGCCAGCTTTTTGTAAGCTCTGCGCTCCTCTTTTCCAGGCTTCCTTCCAGGTCATAAGGCACATTCCTCCTGTGTACACTTGTTTTCCCCAAAGGATTCCTCTGTCTTAGAGAAATTTTCTTCCAGATACGCCTTCCAGTCGAATACCTCTTCCACTGCCCGAATTGCCACTTCAATCATACTGTCATCCGGTTCTTTTGTCGTCATCATCTGCACCCACATTCCCGGTTTGCTCAAAACATTGACCACAGGATTTTCACTGCTTCCCGCCAGGCGGATGATTTCATAAGAAACTCCCGCGATCACCGGCATCAGCGCAATCCGGATTCCTACTTTTAAGACCTGCGATTCTGCTGTGATAAAAAAGCAGAAAATAATACTGACGATCATAACAAAAAAGAGAAAACTTGTCCCGCAGCGCTTGTGCTGTCTGGAGCTTTTTCTTACATTTTCAACCGTAAGCGGCATTCCGTGTTCAATGCAGTTGATACACTTGTGCTCTGCCCCATGATACATAAACGTCCTCTGAATATCCTTCATTCTGGAGATCAAACCAATATACAAAAGAAAGACTACCATTCGGATCACACCTTCCAGCGCAGTAAGTACCCCTCTGGACGAAATATAATTCTTCAAAAGATCACTCAGGAAATACGGGAGGACCATAAAAATCCCGACCGCTGCCACGATAGAAAATGCCACCGTAAAGCCCATCATGATCTTTTCTTGTTTTTCCTGCTTTTGCGCCTCTTGTTCAGTAAGAACTTCCCCCTCTTCTTCCTCGAAAAAGCTGGCCGAATAGGTCAGAGTTTTCATTCCCAGCACGAGCGAATCGATAAAATTAAAAATTCCCCGGATAAACGGCACTTTATATACACCCTGCCAGGGGATGATGCCTTTGTATTCTTTGACGCAAACCTCGATCTGCTGATCCGGTTTTCTGACAGCCACTGCATACCGTGTCTCATTTTTCATCATAATGCCTTCCAGCACTGCCTGCCCGCCTATATTTGATGACTTCATACTGCCCTCCTGTTTTTCTGTATACGAAAAACAGGCTGAGATACATTCACCTCAGCCTGCCATAGTCTTTTCCTATTTAATACCATATTTCTTGTTGAACTTGTCAACACGTCCGCGAGCCTGAGCAGCCTTCTGCTGACCTGTATAGAATGGATGGCATTTGGAGCAGATTTCTACGTGGATGCTCTCGTTTGTAGATCCTGTTACAAATGTGTTTCCACAGTTACAAGTTACTGTTGCCTGATGGTACTCTGGATGGATTCCTTCTCTCATGATTTTCACCTCTCTATTTTAAAATATTATTCTAATCTCTAAACAGCTACACCATAATAGCATAGTTTTTTCTGTTTTGCAAGTTTTTTCAATAAGAAAACTTTATCTTTTTTCAATTTTTAATTTTTTGCTGCTTTTTCTTTTCCAATCAGGAAATACGGAACTGCCAGGAACAAAATACCGCCCACCATATTTCCAATGGTTACAACAGCCAGATTATAGGCATATCCGCCGATGCTGATATCGTACTGTGCCGGATTCAAAAGACCGATCATCATCAGAGACATATTTGCCACACTATGTTCAAATCCTGCTGTAAAAAATGTGATCAGACACCAGAACGTCATAATCAGCTTTCCTGTTTCTGTTTTCATTTTAATTCCGCACCACACTGCCAGACATACTAAGATATTACAGAGTATTGCCCGCATAAACAGCGGCAGCGGTTCTACAGACATCTTCATCGCTGTAGTATCTGCCATGATCGCCTGTACGCTTCCTGTACAGAGTCCTGTCAGAGAGTACATTCCTGCTACCAGAACAGAGCCTGCCAGATTCCCGAGCCAGCAGGTCACCCACACAGCCGCTGCATCCAGAATTGTCACTTTCTTCTGAAACATCCCAACAGCCATCACAAAATTACTTCCTGTAAAGAGCTCTGCTCCTGCCATCAAAACCAGACTGAGGGCAACGCCAAAGCAGCCTCCCATAATAAACTTCACACCCGGCACGCCGCCTTCTTTTAACATTCCACCTGCTGTAAATGCCAGAAGAACGCCAAATCCAACAAACATTCCCGCCAGCATCGCTGAGATGAAGTATGCCCCTGTCTGCTGCCGCAGGAACTGGATTTTCTTTTTGGCTGCATTTCCTGCCATGTCAATTTCTTCACGAAACATCTTGATTTCCTCCTCAGTTTCTCATCATTCAAGTATTCTTGAACATCCCGCATTTTGTCACATTTTGCAGGACACCAACCAGAATATAATATCTGTTTTGTGAGTCAGAATCAAGTATTTTCTTTCGTACAAGAGTGATTTTAGATAAATTTTTGACGAATTACTGTCTGCACCAGCTCGGCATTCGTTCTTGTCCGCGAGAACATATTCAGCAGATTGTCCACTGCTTCATCTGCTTTCATGCCATTCATTGCCTTTCGGATGATATAAACTGCATCCTGCTCTTCTTTATTAAGCAGCAGATCTTCTCTTCTGGTTCCGGATTTCGGAATATCGATCGCCGGGAACACTCTCTTCTCCTGAAGTTTTCGATCCAGCACCAGCTCCATGTTACCGGTTCCCTTAAATTCTTCATAAACAACATCATCCATCTTGCTTCCCGTTTCCACAAGTGCTGTTGCCAGGATCGTAAGACTTCCGCCCTCACGCATATTTCTTGCCGCACCGAAAAACCGCTTCGGCATATGCAGTGCAGCCGGATCAAGACCACCGGACAAGGTTCTTCCTGACGGCGGCACAGTCAGATTGTACGCTCTTGCCAGACGGGTGATACTGTCTAACAGGATCATAACGTCTTTTCCATGCTCTACCAGACGCTTCGCACGCTCGATCACCATCTCGGATACCCTCTTGTGATGTTCCGGCAGCTCGTCAAATGTAGAGTAGATTACTTCCACATTTGGTCCCGCGATTGCTTCCCTGATATCGGTTACCTCCTCCGGACGCTCATCGATCAGAAGAATCAGAAGATGCATGTCCGGCTCTCTTTTCTGAACAGAGAGTGCCACTTCTTTGAGAAGGGTTGTCTTACCGGCTTTCGGAGGTGATACGATCATTCCTCTCTGCCCTTTTCCGATCGGAGAGAGCAAATCTACGATCCGCATTGCAGTCGTTGCTCCGGGTGTTTCCAGAGAAATCCTCTGATTCGGGAAAATCGGAGTCAGATCTTCAAAATTATGGCGCTTTACTGCTTCTGCCGGACGCAGCCCATTGATGGTCGATACGTACAAAAGTGCACTGAATTTTTCAGACTGTGTTTTAATCCTTGTATTTCCTGTGATGATATCTCCTGTCTTCAAATTGAAGCGCCGGATCTGAGATGGTGACACATATACATCATTTTCACCCGGAAGATAGTTTTCACACCGGATAAACCCATACCCGTCCGGAAGTACCTCTAAAATTCCGTTTGCAGTACGCCCGCTGTCAAGCTGTTCGATATCCGTTCCCTCTTTTTTCTCTTTCACTTCTTCTTTTGCCTGTGCGTTGGCCTCTTCCTGTTTCTCTTTATCATCCTGCGCCAGCATTGCTTCGATCAGATCTCCTTTTTTTAAAGTGGAAATTCCTTTCATTTTTCTTGCCTTTGCCAATTCCCGCAATGTAGCGAGCGGTAACGATTCATATTTTTCTCTTGTCATAATTACCTGCCTTTCTCAAAATTCACTTTTCATTTATTCATTTTACTTTCAATCTCTTGGGGATCTTTGTCTGAACTGACTTAACTTGAACAATTTTGTAAAGTTTGTTTTTTTATTATAGCGCATCTTTTCCAAAAAAGAAAGTTTTTTTTGAAATCTTGCACCGTTTCCTTAACAGTGTTATGATTATGGAAGAATGTGTTCTGCACAGAAAATCTAAGAATCAGCGAGGTAAAAACTATGACAAACAGCGAAAAAGCATTACAGATGCACGAACAGTGGAACGGAAAACTGGAAACTGCAGCCAAAGCACATGTCAATTCCAGAGAAGATCTGGCAATTGCTTACACACCGGGTGTAGCCGAACCTTGTAAGGTGATCGCAAAAGATCCCGAAGCTGCTTACAAATATACAATCAAATCCAACACCGTAGCCGTAGTTTCTGACGGAAGTGCGGTTCTGGGACTTGGCAATATCGGAGCACTGGCAGCCATGCCTGTTATGGAAGGAAAAGCAGTTCTTTTCAAAGAATTCGGCGGTGTCAATGCCGTTCCGATCTGCCTTGACACGCAGGATACAGAAGAGATTATCAAAACCGTTGTCAACATTGCACCTGCATTTGGCGGAATCAATCTGGAAGATATTTCTGCACCGCGTTGTTTTGAGATCGAAGAACGCTTAAAAGAGCTTCTGGACATCCCTGTCTTTCATGATGACCAGCACGGAACTGCCATTGTTGTCCTTGCCGGTATCATCAATGCTCTCAAAGTAACCGGAAAGAAGAAAGAAGACTGCCGCGTTGTCGTAAACGGTGCAGGTTCTGCCGGAGTTGCCATCACAAAACTGCTTCTGACCTACGGATTCGAACATATTACAATGTGTGATATCAACGGAATCATCAGCAGCTCATCACCAAACCTGAACTGGATGCAGAAAAAGATGACAGAAGTGACAAACCTGGAAAACAAAACCGGTTCTCTTACAGATGCCATGCGTGGAGCTGACATTTTCGTCGGTGTCTCTGCTCCTGGTATCGTCACAAAAGAGATGGTCGCATCCATGAATTCTGATGCCATACTCTTTGCCATGGCAAATCCAGTGCCGGAGATCATGCCGGATCTTGCAAAAGAAGCCGGTGCGCGCGTTGTTGGAACCGGACGCTCTGATTTTCCAAATCAGGTCAATAACGTTGTCGCTTTCCCGGGAATTTTCAAAGGAGCGTTGGAAGGGCGCGCCACACAGATCACGGAAGAAATGAAACTTGCTACCGCCAATGCCATTGCAAGTCTTGTTTCTGATGAAGAACTCAATGAAAATAATATTCTCCCGGAAGCATTTGATTCCCGTGTTGCCGACGTAGTCAGCAAAGCGGTAAAGGAACTGATCTGATCATGCGCTGGGGTGAAAAAAGATACCACTCTCTGGATTATGAATTAAAACAGATGTTCAAAGAAAAAGTTTACAAAATCGCCTTAAACGGCGGAATGACCTGTCCAAATCGTGACGGTCATGTGGGAACAGGGGGCTGCATCTTCTGCAGTTCCCAGGGGTCAGGTGATTTTGCCGGCTCTGCCAGACTTTCCATCGCCGAACAGATAAGACAGGGAAAAGCAGATATTTCTTCCAAACGTCCGGTGCACTCTTATATTGCCTATTTTCAGGCATTTACGAACACTTATGCGCCGGTGGAAACACTTCGCGCCCTTTATATGGAAGCCATTGCTGATCCGGAGGTGAAGATTCTCTCCATTGCCACCAGACCGGATTGTCTGGGAGCAGATGTCCTCGCACTGCTCGATGAGATCAACCACATCAAACCTGTCTGGGTAGAGCTGGGATTGCAGACCATCCATCCCGAAACCAGCGCCTACATCCGGCGCGGATATGAGCTTTCAGTATTTGAACAGGCAGTAAAAGAACTTCGTGCCATCGGCATCACGGTAATTGTTCATACAATTCTATATCTGCCGGGTGAAACGAAAGACGATATGCTGGATACGATCCACTATCTCAATCATATGGATATTCAGGGGATCAAACTGCAGCTGCTTCATGTCTTAACCCACACAGACCTTGCAGCCGACTATGAAAAACACCCCTTTTATATTCCCGATATGCAGGATTATATTCAGTTTCTCGGTACCTGCATCGCACAGTTGAACCCCGAAATCGTGATTCATCGCCTGACCGGAGACGGGCCAAAAGACCTTTTGATCGCCCCTCTTTGGACAAGCAATAAAAGAACCGTATTAAATCAGCTTCACAGCCACCTGAAAGAACAGGATATCTGGCAGGGAAAGGAGTACTATGTCTGAAACTTATACACTGTATAAACTGATCGTATTGTACATGCTGGATAAAGTGGATTTTCCATTGACAACTTCACAGATTTCCGAATTTATTCTGGAAAAAGAATACACAACTTATTTTAAGCTTCAGGAAACACTCGCTGAAATGGAACATTCCGGACTGCTCCGCGTGGAAACGACACACAACCGTACTCTGTATCATCTGACAGACAACGGTCTGGACACCATCCAATACTTTAAAAACAAGATTTCCCCTGCCATTCAGCGGGATATTGATGAATTTCTCAAAGAAAAGAAGTATGATCTGAAAGAAGAGGTTTCTGTCAAGTCCGACTACTATCTGAACACCAACCATGAATATGAGGTCTGCTGTCAGATTGTAGAAAACGGCTTCAGCCTGATCGATCTGAAACTCACGGTTCCTACCGAATCAGAAGCTGAAGCCATTGCCGGAAACTGGGCTTCCCAGAGCCAGGATATCTATACCCTACTGCTTGCGAAGCTTTTGTAAATGCTCTTTGATTTGTTTTTCATAGCCAAGATCGCCGGGTTCGTAGAACCTGGCGTTTTTGATTTCATCCGGAAGATACTGCTGTTCTACATAATGATTCGGATAGTCATGTGCATATTTATATCCGATCCCATGTCCCAGATTTTTAGAACCCTTGTAATGTGCATCCTGCAGATGTGACGGAACCGTGGTCTTATATTGCCGTACATTTTCATTTGCCGCAAAAATCGCATTGACCGCCGAATTACTTTTTGGCGCAGTCGCCACATACAGTACTGCCTGCGATAAAATAATCTGTGCCTCCGGCATCCCGATCCGCTCCACTGCCTGTGCTGCGGAGACAGCCACCGTGAGCGCCATAGGATCTGCATTTCCCACATCCTCTGCTGCACAGATCATGATCCTGCGGGCAATAAATTTGATATCTTCTCCTGCATACAGCATTTTTGCCAGATAATACACTGCAGCATCGGGATCAGATCCCCGCATACTTTTGATAAATGCGGAAATCGTATCATAATGATTGTCTCCGCCCTTATCATAGCGCACAACCCGCTTTTGAATACACTCTGACGCCACATCCAGCGTAATATGAATCTTGCCGTCCTCACTGCGCTCTGTCGTCAAAACACCAAGCTCAATGGCATTGAGCGCACTTCTTGCATCTCCGCCGGATACATCTGCCAGAAACTCCAGCGCATCCTCGTCAATCTCTGCGTGAAAGCTTCCCATGCCCTTATTCTCATCATAAACCGCACGCTTCAACAGGGTGCGAATATCTTCTTTTCCCAGAGATTTTAATTCAAATACACTGGATCGGGAAATCAACGCACCATTGACTTCAAAATACGGATTTTCCGTTGTTGCTCCGATCAAGGTAATGGTACCGTCCTCCACAAATGGCAGCAGATAGTCCTGCTGTCCCTTGTTAAATCTGTGGATCTCGTCAATAAACAGGATCGTTTTTTTGCGATACATTCCGAGCAGTTCTTTCGCTTCATTTACCACCTGCTCCATATCTTTTTTTCCCGCTACTGTGGCATTGATCTGCTTGAACTCCGCACTGGTCGTATGTGCAATCACCTTTGCAAGAGTCGTCTTTCCCGTTCCCGGAGGTCCGTAAAAAATGATCGATCCCAGCTTATCCGCCTTGATCGCACGATACAAGAGCCTGTCTTTCCCTATAATATGCTGCTGTCCCACCACTTCTTCCAGCGTCTGCGGACGCATTCTGGATGCCAGGGGAGATTCCTGTTCCTGTGTTTTTTCTCTCATATAATCAAATAAATCCATACTCTTCCTCCTGCCGGCTTCTGTATATTTCAGACACCGCTGATCTCGCGGATGACCTCTCCTGCGATCAAAAGCCCTGCCACCGGCGGTACAAAGGAAATGCTGCCCGGAAGTACACGGCGGGCTCCTTTGTCCTCTCCGGTCTCATGTCCGGACGTATCGACTGGTTTTTCCGGTGAATACAATACTTTCAGATGCCGGATCCCTCTTGCTTTCAGTTCCCTCCGCATCACTTTGCAAAGTGGACACATACTGGTCTTTGACAGGTCCGTGATTTCAAACAGTTCCGGATGCAGCTTGTTGCCGGTTCCCATACAGCTGATGAGCGGGATTTCCTTTCTCTGCGCCAGTTCCGCGATCGCCAGCTTTGCCGTTACCGTATCGATGGCATCAATGATATAATCCGGGGTTTCTTCAAACAATTCCTCTACATTATCCGGCAGTACAAAGGTCTCATAGGTCTTTACAACAATCTCCGGGTTGATATCCCGAATCCGCTCCCGCATCACTTCCGTCTTCATCCGTCCGATGGTACTGTGATATGCGATCGACTGCCGATTGATGTTCGTCAGAGAAACCTTGTCATTATCGATCAGGATCAGCCTGCCCGCACCGCTTCTTGCAAGTGCCTCAATACAGTGAGAGCCTACGCCGCCGACACCAAATACCATGACAGTCGCCTGCTTAAGTCTCCCCATCCCCTCTTCTCCGATCAAAAGTTCTGTTCTGGAATACTCATTCATCTTATATATCTCCTCTATTTCTAAGGCAGAAGCAATCTGTCTGCCGTCACAAATTCAAATCCTTTTTCTTTCAGTCTGTCTATGATCTGTAAGGCCGCCTCCACAGAGGTTCCGTAACAGTCATGTAACAGAATCATATCATTTTCTTTTGCCTGCGTCACTACTTTGCTGACAATTTTCTCTGTATCTTTTACAGACCAGTCCAGCGGATCCACTGTCCACATAACCGGGATCATGGAAATTTTTGCGGAAAGTCCCTTTGGAAATTCTCCAAAAGGAGGTCTTACATATTCTACCGGATTTCCCGTGATCTTCTCGATCAGACGGTTCGTCTCCTCCAGCTCTTTGAGCGCTTCCTCTTCTTTGATCTTCGTCAGCTGAACATGATGATACGTGTGATTTCCAATCAGATGTCCGTCTCTTGCCATCTGCCTCACCAGCAGAGCATTGTCGCCTGTTTCAATATTCTCTCCGATCAGGAAAAACGTAGCATGCACATCCCGCTCTCTCAGCCCGTCCAGAAGTTTCTCTGTATACGCTGCACTCGGTCCGTCATCAAAAGTCAGCGCGATCTTTGGTCTGATTTCTTCTGTCTGCTCCACATCCGCACTCACAGGCTGTACTTCCCTCTCTGCCGGAATATTCACAAACGGCTGAATCCCCAGCAACAAAAAAACATAGGTGACTGTCAGCACTCTCCCCATCCATTTCCAACGCAATTGACTCACAATCCTTTTCTCTCGTTATTGCCAGTATATGCGGCTTTTCCTGAATTTATGGCATGTGATGCTTCCGGTACTGGGACGGACTCATCTGCATCTTCTTTTTGAATGCCTTGGAAAAATACAGATTATCTTCAAATCCTACCGAATACGCAATGGATGCAACGGAAAGCCCGGTCTCCCTGAGAAGATGGCACGCCTGACGGATTCGATATTCCGTCAGATATTCTTTTGGGGACTGCTTCTGATATGCTTGAAATGCACGAAAGAGATAGCTTCTGCTGATTCCCGTATAATCCGCTACATCCTCCACTGTGATCGGATAGGAGTAACTGGATGCAATATAATCCTTTGCACGCTCCACATAAACCTGCCGGAGGTCATCTTTTTTCTCTTCTTTTTCCGCATAGTGAATAAACACGGACAGCATGGTATAAAGAGCTCCTGTCATAGCTGCTGCCGCTTCATATGTCGTTCCTCTTACCTGATAGATCTGCTCCAGCTGCCGCCAGATCAAATCTCCCGGAATCTTATCCCTTCCGATCACCGGCCGTTTTCTCGCAAAATCAGTTGCCCGCACCATCACAGCCGCATCGGTTCCCATAAATCCCGCCCATGCGTACTCCCACGGATCATCCGGATCTGCATAATACTTGACCTCTGTATCCGGATACAGAATAAAACTGTCTCCCTCTCCCAGATGATATATTTTTTTATCTGCCACATAGGTTCCCTTTCCCGAAATAATATGGTGGATACAATAATGATCCCTGATTCCCGGTCCCCACTGCTGCTCCGGTCCGCACTGCTGATACCCCACATTATAAACGGAAAGAGAACTCAGAAGATTATCTCCTACTTTATAGGAGTATTTGTATGTCTGTTCCACGCTCTTCTTTCCTTTCCCCAAATCTGTTCTTTGCCTCTATTATACAACATAATTCCATATATATGCACGTATTTTTTATAGACTTTTTTCAGTCTGATTTTTATAATGAACTTGTAAAAATACTCAGTCTCTATGGAAAGTGAGGAATCAACATCATGAAAGAACGTTTGATGAAAAAATTTGAAGAACTTTTCGGTAGCACAGAAGGTGCCGGTTTTTATTTTTCTCCGGGACGCGTGAATCTGATCGGAGAACACACAGATTATAATGGAGGACACGTATTTCCATGTGCGCTGACACTTGGTACATACGGAATCGCCAAAAAGCGCAGTGACCGTATCTTGCGTCTCTATTCTATGAATCTGGATCATCTCGGTGTGATCACTGCCACTCTTGACGATCTGACCAACAAGCCGGAATATAACTGGGCAAACTATCCGCTTGGAGTTCTCTGGGCATTAAAAGAAAAAGGATACTCTGTAGACTGTGGAATGGATCTTGTGATCTACGGAAATATTCCGAACGGTTCCGGTTTGTCCTCTTCCGCATCCCTGGAAGTTCTGACCGGAGTAATCGCAAAAGATCTCTGCGGATTTGATGCCTTAAGCATGACAGACATCGCACTGATCGGACAGTACTCTGAGAACAACTTCAACGGATGCAACTGCGGAATCATGGATCAGTTTGCAGTTGCCATGGGCAAAAAAGACTGCGCGATCTTTTTGGATACCGGCACACTCTCCTATGAGTATGCACCGGTAGAACTGGAAGACGCCAAGATCATCATCACAAACAGTAAGGTAAAACACAGTCTTGTTGACTCTCAGTACAACCAGAGACGTCAGGAATGCAGCCATGCGCTCTCTCTTCTTCAGGAAGAACTGGATATCAACGCTCTTGGTGATCTGGACATCGATACCTTTGAAAAATTCAAAGAAGTGATCACGGATCCTGTAGAGCAGAAACGTGCGAAACACGCAGTTTATGAAAACCAGCGTACCATCGAAGCAGTATCTGCATTAAAAGCAGGCAACATCGAGCGTTTCGGCGAACTGATGAATCAGTCCCACATCTCTTTAAGAGATGATTACGCAGTATCCTGTGAAGAGATCGATATCCTGGTCGATCTTGCATGGCAGATTCCGGGTGTTGTAGGTTCCCGTATCACAGGGGGCGGATTCGGCGGATGTACCGTAAGTATCGTAAAAAATGACGCTGTCGATACTTTCATCAATACTATCGGACCTGCATATAAAGAAAAGGTCGGACACGAAGCCGAATTCTACACCGTTGATATCGGAAGCGGTGCACAGAAACTGGAGACTCTCTAAGAAAGAAGGAATTTATCCATGTTATATGAATCTATCAAAAAACTGGTACAGTACGGGATTGATACCGGACTGACTCCGGAATGTGAACGTATTTACACTACAAACTTACTTTTGGATGTATTCCATGAAGACAACTGGGAAGATGTCTCCTGTGATCTGACAGATCTTGTGCTGGAAGACATTCTCGCCGATCTCCTTAAGGAGGCTGTTACACGCGGCATCATTGAAGACAGCATTGGCTATCGTGATCTGTTCGACACCAGACTGATGAACTGCCTGCTGCCGCGTCCGGCTCAGGTTCAGAACGATTTCTGGAGACATTATCAGGAATCTCCGGAATCCGCCACTCAGTTTTATTACAAGTTCAGTCAGGACAGCGATTACATCCGCCGGTACCGGATCAAAAAGGACCGCAGATGGACTGTAGACACAGACTACGGAACACTGGATATTACCATCAATCTGTCCAAACCGGAAAAGGATCCGAAAGCCATTGCCGCTGCACGCAATGCTTCTGTTTCGGCTTACCCGAAATGTCAGCTCTGTATGGAGAACGAAGGGTATGCAGGACGCCTCGATCACCCGGCCAGAGAGAATCACCGCATCATTCCGATCACGGTCAATGACAGCAAGTGGGGATTCCAGTATTCTCCTTATGTCTACTACAATGAGCACTGTATCGTGTTCAACGGAGAACATACTCCGATGAAGATCGAGCGCCAGACCTTTGTCAAGCTATTTGATTTTATCAAACAGTTCCCGCACTATTTCCTCGGATCCAATGCAGATCTTCCGATCGTAGGCGGTTCTATTTTAAGCCATGACCACTTCCAGGGCGGACATTATACCTTTGCCATGGAAAAAGCGCCTGTCATCCAGAAGTTTACTGTCAAGGGCTTTGAAGATGTCACAGCAGGCATCGTAAAATGGCCGCTCTCTGTGATCCGTCTGCAGTCTGAGGATGTGACCAGAGTGATCGACCTTGCAGACCACATTCTGCAGGCATGGCGAGGATATACAGATGAAGCTGCTTTCATTTTTGCTGAAACAGACGGACAGCCTCACAATACGATCACGCCGATCGCCAGAATGCGGGATGGAAAATATGAGCTGGATCTGACTTTGAGAAACAACATTACCACAGAGGAACATCCGCTCGGAGTATACCATCCTCACGAAGAACTGCACCATATCAAAAAAGAAAATATCGGTCTGATCGAAGTCATGGGGCTTGCTGTGCTCCCTGCACGTCTCAAAGATGAGTTGGAACTGTTAAAGACTTATATTCTTGAGAAAAAAGACATCAGAAGCAATGAGACCATCGCAAAGCACGCGGACTGGACCGAAAGTTTCCTGCCGTCCTATCCGGAGATCAACGCAGAAAATATCACGCACATTCTGGAACAGGAAGTCGGAAAGGTCTTCTGTCAGGTTCTGGAAGATGCCGGTGTTTACAAATGCACAGATGAAGGACTCGCTGCATTTGGCAGATTTGTTGAGACTTTATAAAATAGATTTCGGAAAACAGTAACCAAAAAAGAACTTCCCCGCAAAACGCAAAAGTTTTCATACTTTGCTTCCACGGGGATGTTCTTTTTCTTATTTTTTCTTTTTCTTATGTTTCGTCTTTTTCTTTTTCACGCTGTAACCGAATGTCCCGATTTTCTTCCCGAGAGACAGATACTCTCCATGCGAATATGCCATCAACCCTGTCTTATTCAGCTCAAACTTATTCTTTTCATTCAAATACTGCTCATCAATCTGTACTGCCAGAACTTCCGCCAGAAACATATGGTGGCTTCCGAGTTCTTTCACTTCTGTAACTTTACATTCGATATTGACCGGACACTCTTCAATCACCGGTGCATACCGAAGCTTTTCTGCTTTTGCCGGTGTCAGATGTGCCTCTTTCCATTTGTCCACATCCTTTCCAGAACGTACTCCGCAATAATCGGTTGCTTTTGCAAGCTGCTCCGTGGTCAGATTGATAACAAATTCTCCGCTCTCTTTTAACATATGATACGAATATCGCTCCGGACGGACGGAAATATAAACCATTGCCGGATTGGTGCAAATCGTGCCCGTCCATGCGATCGTCAGAATATTGCTCTTTCCGGACTTGTCCGCCGTACTCACCATCACTGCCGGGAGTGGATATACCATATTCCCGGCTTTCCATACTTGTTTTCCCATTTTTTGCTCCTTCTACTGCTGCAGCACCGAAACCAGTGTCGGTACAAGCTGTTTCTTTCTGGACACCACACCCTTTAGCTCGATCATCTCCGGATTTCCTTTCAGATCAAACGCAGAGATCATCTTTTCTCTTGCTCCGTTTCCGGCGCATAAAAGTTCTGAAGATTCTGCGACAATATTGGTCAGCATAAAGAAGATCATATCCAGCCCCTGTGTCTTTCTTGCCTGTTCCAGATAAGCGGATACTTCTGTTTTGATCTCACGCAGCTCTTCTGCGCTCATAGAACTGATCTGACCAACTCCAAAGTTGATATCGTTGACCGTAAACTGTTTGAAATCCAGGAAACAGATTTCTTCTGCTGTTTTTCCTTTCAGATTACTTCCTGCATTAAACATCTCCAGTGCCAGCTTCTCAATATCAATCCCTGCGATCTCTGCCAGTTTCCTCGCAGATTTTTCATCCAACGGTGTACAAGTCGGAGACCGAAACATCAGGGTATCGGAAATGATCGCCGAGCAAAGGAGTGATGCGATCACCGGCTCTACTTCTACTCCCTCTTCCTGATACATCTGATAAACGATCGTAGCGGTACATCCAACCGGCTGATTTCGGAAAAATACCGGGCCCATCGTTTCAATACTGCTCAGACGGTGATGGTCGATGATTTCCAGAACCTCTGCTTCTTCCACACCATCCACTGCCTGATTTTTTTCATTGTGATCCACCAGGATCACCTGTTTTCTGCGGCTGTTGAGCAATCTTCTTCTGGAAATAAATCCCAGGAAATTACCTGCCTCATCCAGGATCGGGAAGTCACGGAATCTCCTGCGTGCCATCACATCTTTGACATCATCCACATAGTCATCCATCTGGAAAGAAACGATTCCTTCTCTTGTCATAAACTGCTTCACCGGAATACTCTGGTTGATCAAACGTGCGACCGTGAATGCATCATGCGGAGAAGAAATGATCACGATTTCTTTTTCTTCTGCCTGTTTTAAAATCTCTTCTCCTACACGTGCTCCGTTACACACCACCATACAGCTCACATTCAAATCGACGGCATGCTGCTGTGCCTCCTGGCGGTCTCCTAAGATCACCAGATCATTTTCTTCCACAAATTCTGACATCAGCTTTCGGCTTGATGCAAGAATCCCGACTTTTCCGTTCAACACATAGCTGTGTGGATTTCCTGCAATGATGGTTCCATCAATGGTCGATGCAATATTCCTGTACTGTGTCCTTGCTTTGGAGAGAATCCCGCTGTCATACACATCCATGTAAGAAGTCGCGATATCTCCAATGGTGATCAGACCTTCCAGTTTGCTGTCCCTTGTCACAGGAAGCGTCTTGATATTCAGCTCTTTCATAGATTTCCACGCACTCTTGATGGAAACACTTCCCTTGATCCCTTCAATGTTGCGCAGTTCTACATCTTTAACCTGCACTCTTAAGTCCGACAACAGCTTCGGTGCCTCAACCTGAAAATGATCCAGCACATACTGTGTCTCTTCATTGAGCTGCCCCGCTCGCCTTGGACTATAATCTTCTCCCGTGATCTTAGATTTCAAATTAGCATAGGCGATCGCAGAACAAATCGAATCTGTATCTGGATTTTTATGCCCTACTACATACACTTTATTATTACTCACTCCGTTATTCATATCAATCCAAACTTCCTTTGCTTATTTTCTTCTATAGTGGTTATTGGTGTGAACAGTAACCTATATGTAGCTTGCCATTTTTTCCAGATTTCGTCAACCCAAATTTCAAGATTCCGTGTCTTTTTGATAAAACATATGCTATACTGTCTTTAATGCAAAGCAAAAATCTTCTGTTTTAAGAGATTTTTGTTTTAAAGTTTTAGAAAGTCGAGGTGCAGCGATGAGCGAAGAATTAAGAACAGAAGAATTACTGACAAACGAAGGACACACAGAGACAATGGCTGATTACGAAGATCATTTTGACGATGCCAATCCATGGAACAGGGTTTTAGAATATATGGAAAAGAAAACGATCCTCCCTGTTAAGATCGAAGGAATCGTAAATGGCGGTGCCATTGCCATGGTAGAAGGACTGCGCGGATTTATTCCGGTATCCAAACTCTCCCTTTCTTACATTGAAGATCTGGAGACTTACCTGCTCAAAGATGTGGAAGTTCAAGTGATCGATGTAGATCAGGCAGGCAACCGGCTTGTACTGTCCGCCCGTGAGCTTCTCAAAGAAAAAGAAAGAAAAGAAAAAGAAGCACAGATCGCAAGTATCCCAATCGGTACGGTTATGTCCGGTACTGTAGAGACATTACAGAACTACGGTGCATTTGTCAAACTGGAAAACGGTCTTTCCGGACTGGTACATGTTTCTCAGATTTCTCAAAAACGCATCAAGAATCCTGCCGCTGTTTTGAATGTAGGAGATGAAGTTCAGGTTAAAGTCATCGGTATTAAAGACGGCAAGATCAGCCTGAGCATGAAAGCTTTAGAAGAACCGGAAGAAGAAGTTGTAGAAAAAGTTGAGATTCCAAAAACCGAAGAGATCGGTACAAGCCTTGGAGATCTGTTCAAAAATATTCAGTTATAAAAATCTGTGATAAAAAGCCGCCGCCTCAAAGATTCAGCACTTTGAGACGACGGCATATTTCTGCACATTTCCAGCACAAGCCTTCTTTTCTTTCCCAGTCCCTACAAATCGATCTCTTTCAAATACGGGTTCGTCACTTCATAAAATTTTTCTGCTTCTACTGCTTCTGCGATCGCAGTGTCGATCGGCATCTTGCCAAGTACCGGTACTCCCAGTTCTTTTGCAATCTCGTCAATATGACTCTCGCCGAACACTTTGATCTCTTTTCCGCAGTCCGGACATTTGATGTAACTGTAGTTTTCCACGATTCCAAGAACCGGAATGTTCATCTGTTTTGCCATGTTGTACGCCTTCTTTACGATCAGCTGTACCAGATCCTGCGGAGAGGTGACGATCACAACTCCATCCACAGGCAGGGACTGAAATACAGTCAGCGGAACATCTCCCGTTCCAGGAGGCATGTCAACGAACAGATAATCCAAATCTCCCCACATCACATCTGACCAGAACTGTGTCACAACGCCTGCGATCACAGGACCTCTCCAGATGACCGGTGTGTCCTCCTCTTCCAAAAGCAGGTTGACGGACATGATCCTTGTTCCATCCGGTGCGCTGCAAGGAAGCATTCCCATCTCGTTTCCGATTGCCATCTCGTGCACTCCGTACATCTTCGGAATGGATGGACCTGTAATATCTGCATCCAAAATTCCTGCCGTATATCCTTTTTCGATCATCATACGTGCCAGGGAAGCTGTTACCAGCGATTTTCCAACGCCACCCTTTCCGCTGATGACTCCGATCACTTTTTTCACCTGGGAACCTACATTTGCCGGTGCTTTGGATGGCGCCGTATTGCCTGCATTCTGCTTCTGACTTTCACAGGAACCGGAATGAGAACATCCTGCACAGGACTCTTCGGAACATCCTTCTGTATATTGTTCTTCCATTTTCATTACCTCTCTTTGTTCTATAAATTCATCTGTCTCCATCTTTGAAAACAGGATTTCAGACTGATTTTATTATACCACAATTTGAGGATAATGGACACAACAACTTTTTTACAAAGATTCCTCCAGATCAGAAAGCATTACATCCAGTGCAGTGATTCCGCCTTCCGCAGTGTACCATACTGCCGGATGCTCCAGATAGATGATTTTTCCGTTTTTGTAAGCATCTGTCTGCATAACAAGTTCATTTTCCATAATTTCTTTTGCCGTCTGTGCCCCGTCTGCCCCGATTGCCTGATCACGATCCATCACGAAGATATACTCTGGGTTTTTCTCGACAACCGTTTCAAATGAAGCTTCGTTTCCATGTGTAGAGGTACTTTCAGCAGCTGTCAGATTGTCAAATCCGATCTCCACTCCGATAATGGAGCATCTTCCGTCATTTCCCATTAAATTAAAGCTTCCGCTTGTAGTCATTCCTACCAGCGCTGTATGCCCTTTTGCTTTCTCTGCCAATGCTTCGATTCTCTCATCAAAACCGGCTGTCTTTTCTTTTACTTCATCTTCCAGCCCAAACATAGAAGCAATCGTCCCTGCATTTTTTGTCACGCTTTTTACGACACCTGTCTCCACATCTGTCGAAAGGTATACAACCGGTGCAATTTCACTGAGCGCGTCATAGGAAGAAGCCAGACGTCCGCCGATGAAAATCACTTCCGGATCTCCCTGCATCAGCGACGCCAGATCCGCATCCATTACCCCGATAAACAGAGAGCAGACAGAAACTACGAACAACACCGCCGCCAATATGATTGTCGATACATATTTTTTGATACCACCACCTACATTAGTTTTTATTTACTTTTATTAGTTTTAGCTAACATATGTGCAAAAAAATATGTCTTCTCTACTGACAAAAAGACTATACACAATTCACTCACATTTCGCAATACCTTACTTTTTAGTATGTATATGCTTTTTTGCATACCGATTGGCAAACCGGTGTGCCGCATCGATCAGTGCCCTGACCTCCACGCCTTCTTCTGAAAGACGGTAACGGATCACGGAGGGCTTCTTTTCCTTAATTACTTCCCTGTATAAAAGCTTCGCATCCTCCAGTTCTTTCAAATTCGAATATAACACTTTTTCCGAAATACCCGGGATTTCCTTTTTTAACTCCGAAAATCGATTATCCCCCTGCAGAATATGCCACAAGATCTTCAGCTTCCATTTCCCTCCGATCAGACTGTGTGTCAGGATCAGCGGACAGTGATCTTTCTTTATTTTGATGTCTGCCATGCAAAAAAACTCCTTCCTAAAATAGTTCTTTACAAAAGTCACTTCTGCATTTTATAAAATTGCAGATCATTTTGCAAGATTTTTTTAGAAAGGAGCTTCCCCTACAATTCTTCTCTTGTTACATCCTTCAGCCATTTATAGCTCTTGTACCGGCGCCAGGTGATCGGAATCTTAATGATCTCATCACTCATCAGGATCATATACACCACAGGAACGCTGCAGTGGAACACAAACGCTGCGAGCGCACCAAATAAAATCGAGCACCCCCACATGGTAGACATATCCAGCAGCAAACCAAACCGGGTATCTCCTCCGGATCGGAAGGTTCCCACGACCATCGTTGTATTGAACGCCTGCCCTACCACAAAATAGGACATTACAAAGAACATGAACCGCATATACCCCTTTGCTGTTTCAGACAGAGTCATCGTCTCTGCCATAACCGGTGAGATCAGAAGGATCAGCACACCTCCCACAACTCCCATAATCACACTGAGCCATACGAACCTCTTTGCATATGCTTTTGCATGCTCATACTTTTTCTCTCCAATGGTTTTGCCCAGATAGATTGCTGTCGCACTGGAAAGTCCGAATGCTACCACTGTTGCGAGCTGTCTGGCCACCTGTGCGACCGAATTCGCCGCAACCGCAGCACTTCCCATATGACCAAGCACTGCCGTATTGGTCGCAGTTCCAAGTCCCCAGAGCACCTCGTTTAAGATCACCGGGAATGCGTATTTCAGAAAATCCATATTTAAAACGTGCTCTGTTTTAAAAAAGTAGATGATCCTGAACTTGATATCTTTGTTCCACACTTTCGAGTACACACATACCAGTACCATCTCCAGGATTCTGGAAACCAGCGTTCCGATTGCTGCACCCTGCACGCCCATGGCGGGCATTCCGAGAAGTCCGAAGATCAAAATGGCATTGATCGTAATGTTGCAGAGCAGGGAACACAAATATACCACCGTTGCCACAACGACCCGTTCCACACTTCGCATAATATAAAGATAAGTCTGTGTGATTCCCATAAAAATGTAAGAAAAACTGACGATCCGCAAATACTTCACGCCCTCCTTAATCACCTCAGGTTCACTTGTAAATATCCGCAAAAGCTGCTCTGGCATGATCTGCGCTGCCAGAAAGAATAATGCAGTCACAAAAACCGCAGCCCGCATTCCAAGACCCAAAATCTTCTCAATTGTCCGCAGATCCTTTTTCCCCCAGTACTGTGCGGTCAGAACCGTTGCTCCGGATGTCAGCCCGAACAAAAACAACGTCATAATATACTGCACCTGCCCTGCAAGAGAAGATCCGGACAGCGCTGTCTCTCCTACGCGCCCCAGCATCACCACATCCGCAGCCGTTACACCCACATTGATCAGATTCTGAAGCGCCATCGGAATGACCAGCGCCAGTACACTCAGATAAAAATGCTTCCAGTCAATCTGCAGCTCATTTTCCTTTTTTCTCATAAACATCTTTTCTCTCCCATAAATTCCTTTTTCTTGTTTTTCCATCCCCTTTGCCAAAATTTGAAAAACACATGGCAATTATAACATGTTTTGAGATTTATCATATACTATACAGAATAAAATTTTTCAAAAGGTATTTCTTATGACATCATGTAATTATGAAACAGACTATTCTACTGTTATCGGCGAGCGGATTTTGCCGTTCGTTTTTTTGCTCAATACGGAGACTTCCGTTTTAACCCCAAAACCGGGATAATACCAACGATTTTGCTATGATATTGCAGGTGTTGGAACAGACACACCTCTCTATGCAGACTTAAGCCATTTCCTGCTTGATATCTGCAGCGCGATCACGCAGGAAGATATCCTGGATGTTACGGTCGTAATCGACGGAACCCCCCAGAACGTAATCTGAGGTGAAAATGTAGAACTCAAAACAATCCAACATCCGGATCCGCCAACCGGATGTACGGGACTGAAATTCGATTTCCCACTGGATAAAGTGGATGGTGAGATGCAGGTCTGCTTTTCTCTTGTCAGACCTTATGCGGTCGGCCCAGTCAATCTCTGTCTTTTCGGCGGCGGTCAGACAACTTCCGGCCTGACCATATGCGAACCTTCCTGCTGTTCTACAGAATCCTGTGAATCTACGTTTTACCAGAAAGAAACCGTTTGCGTTCCTGTAACGGTCTCCCCGTTTGCACATCCTGGAACCGCCAGAACAATCTGCTGTGGCGATTCTGTCATCCACACCGGTCCACAGTGTCCGGGCAGCAAAACCTCCTGCACGTTTACTGTAACCCAGAGTCTCTGCATCCAGATCCCGATTGCTTTTGGTGCCGTTATTGAAACCGGAGAGGCTTCCGTCCAGTGCGGCGAGGCTTCCGAAACACCTTGCGACTGCTCCGATGAACCTTCCGTCGAAACTCCAGTTGAGAGAACCCAGCCGGAAACCAGAGAACGCAAATTTTTCACCCGCTAGACTATTTTTAAACCGTCTGTTTAAAAAATAGTCTGCAGTAACAGTCAAAGAGTAAAAATCCTTTCCAACCGGATTTTTGCTCTTTTTCATGTTCTGTCTTTATATTATAATAAACAAAGAGATTATTTTATAAAGGAGCTGGTTTTTATGTCACTTCATACCTCCGATCTGGTACTCGTTCCCGGGCAGCAGCTGCCGCCGCTTGAAACCATATCCGGATTTCAGGTACGTCCCGGATTTTTTCGCTTTTTCGGCGCGACTGTGATTCCGGGCGGTGTAAACTTTACCATACAGTCTCACGGGGCAACGTTCTGTGAATTACTTCTGTTTCATAAAGGCGAGGAAGAGCCTTTTGCCGTCCTCCCTTTCCCGGAACATTATAAGATCGGTTTTGTATACTCCATGATCGTGTTCGGATTTGATATCGAAGAATACGAGTATGCCTACCGTCTGGACGGCCCCTATGATGAAAAACAGGGACTGCGCTTTGACCCTGCCAAGATTCTTTTAGACCCATACGCCAGATCAGTTACCGGACAGAGCCACTGGGGCTGTGTCAATCATGCTTCTCACGGCTACCGCGCCCGTGTCACACACAACAACTTTGACTGGGGAGACAGCCGTCACGCACAGATTCCCATGGAGGATCTGATCATTTACGAACTCCATGTCAGAGGATTTACGCAAGATTCCTCTTCCGGCGTCAAATGTCCCGGCACATTCCGGGGACTGGAGGAAAAAATTCCCTATCTGAAAGAACTGGGGATCAATGCTGTAGAACTGATGCCAATCTTTGAATTTGATGAGATGCGCAACGCACGGCTGATCGATGAAAATCAACTGATCGATTACTGGGGATACAATCCGGTCAGCTTCTTTTCTCCCAATTCCAGTTATGCCTCCAAAAAAGAGGAAAATAATGAAGGAACCGAGCTCAAGCATCTCATCCGCACGCTGCATGCCAACGGAATCGATGTCATCCTGGATGTGGTGTTCAATCACACCGCAGAAGGAAACGAACTCGGCCCGTGTTTTTCATTCAAAGGCTTTGACAACAACATTTACTACATGCTGACACCGGACGGATACTACTACAATTTCAGCGGATGTGGAAATACCTTAAACTGCAACCATCCGGTTGTAAGGGAGTTGATCTTAGACTGTCTGCGCTATTGGGTCACTGACTACCGGGTAGACGGTTTCCGTTTTGATCTGGCTTCCATTCTCGGAAGAAATGAAGACGGCTCTCCGATGAGTCAGCCTCCCCTTCTGCAGAGCCTTGCCTTTGATCCGATCCTTGGAAATGTAAAGCTCATTGCCGAAGCATGGGATGCGGGCGGACTCTATCAGGTTGGCTCCTTTCCGTCCTGGAGACGCTGGGCCGAATGGAACGGACGCTATCGGGATGACATGCGGCGTTTTCTAAAAGGGGATGACGGGCTTCATGAGACTGCTCTGAAACGGATCTTGGGCTCCCCGGATTTATACAATCCGCAGTACCGCGGGGGAAATGCTTCCGTCAATTTTCTGACCTGTCACGACGGATTTACACTGTGCGATCTATACAGCTATAATCAGAAGCATAACGAGGCAAACGGCTGGAACAATACCGACGGCTGTGATGACAACCACAGCTGGAACTGCGGAGAAGAAGGAGAAACTTCCAATCCCGAAATCCTCCGCCTGCGGCTGAAAATGATGCAAAATGCCTGTGCACTGCTGATGTGCAGCCGTGGTACACCAATGTTTTTATCCGGAGATGAATTTGCAGATACGCGATTTGGCAACAACAATCCATACTGTCAGGATAACGAAATCTCCTGGCTGGACTGGAGTCTGCTGTCCAAAAATCAGGCTCTGTTTGCGTTCTTTCAATATATGATCGCATTTCGTAAACAGCACCCGGCCATCCGCAGAAATCTGGAGCCGAGCTACACCTCATATCCTTCCATGAGCGGTCACGGACTCACCCCAGAGCCGCCTGTTCCTTCCTCAGATTCTCACACTGCCTGTGTGATGTTCGCAGGATTTGATGAAAAGACCGGACAGGAAGATCTTGTATTTCTTGCAGTCAACGCACACTGGATTGCAAAACAACTTGTGCTCCCATCCCTTCCAAACGGTTATGTCTGGAAGATTGCAGTCAATACCGGAGACTTGCTGCATCAGACATTTTCGGGGAACGATATGCCGACTGCAGGACAGACTGTTTTGCTGGGAGAGCGATCTGTTATCGTATTTGCAGGCATGAAACAAGCAGAGACAGCCTCTCTATGAGACTGTCTCTGCCTGGCTTCATTCTGAATTTTATTCTTCCCCTTCAAAGGCTTCTTTTACTTTATCCATGAAACCTTTTCTTTTGGTTTTTTTCTCGCTTTTTTCCGGATTACTGTCATTTTGATGCAGTGAGTTTCCACTCAGTTCATCAAATCTGCGCAGTGCCTCTTTTGCCTCTGCACTGAGTTTTTCCGGCGTCTGGATCACCAGTGTCACATAGTGATCTCCACGCACTGCGGAATTTCTCAGGGACGGGACTCCCTTGCCTTTTAATCGTACCTTTGTATCGGTCTTTGTACCTGGCTTAACATTGTAGATCACCGCTCCGTCCACAGTCTGAATCTTCACATCTCCACCGAGTGCTGCCTGTGCAAATGAAATCGGCACTGTTGAGAAAATGTGCATATCCTGACGCTGGAAGATCGGATGTCTGGATACGTTCACCTCGACCAGAAGATCTCCTCTCGGACCTCCGTTTGTACCCGGCTCTCCTTTTTCGCGGATGCGTACACTCTGTCCGTTGTCGATTCCTGCAGGAATGGTCACTTCAATCTTCTTCTTGCTTGAAGTGTATCCTGTTCCGGAGCAGGATGTACATTTTTCCTTGATCACCTTACCGGAACCACCACAGTTCGGACAGGTCTGGACGTTCTGTACCGTTCCGAAGAAAGACTGACTCGTATAGACAACCTGACCTTTTCCTCCACACTTCGGACACGTCTCCGGAGAAGTCCCCGGTTTTGCACCTGTTCCTCCACATGTCGTACATGGATCTTTTAAAATCACTTCCAGTTCTTTCTTGCAGCCAAACACAGCTTCCTCAAATGTAATACGGATGCTCTTTCGAATATTCGCGCCTTTCATCGGGCCATTGTTCGCACGACCGCCTCTTCTTCCGCCGCCGCCAAACAAATCGCCGAAAATGTCTCCGAAAATATCTCCAAAATCTGCGCCGTTGAAGTCAAAGCCTCCAAATCCGCCAGCACCGCCTGCGCCGCCTTCAAACGCAGCATGACCGAACTGGTCGTACTGACGACGTTTTTCAGCATCACTCAGTACCGCATAGGCTTCGGATGCTTCTTTGAATTTCTTTTCTGCTTCGGCATCGCCCGGATTCATATCCGGATGGTACTTCTTCGCCAGTGCACGATACGCCTTTTTGATCGCAGCATCGTCAGCATCCTTGCTTACACCAAGCACCTCGTAATAATCTCTTTTTGACTCCGCCATAATAATCTACCTTTCATCCTTGATCCAACTCATAACCAAACAGGCGAGGGCACACCGCCGGAGCCTGAAAGACATGCCTTCCAGACTCCGGAAAAAGAGTGCTCTCTCCCGTCAGATTGATCTCTTAAACTTCTTTGTAATCTCCGTCTACTACGTCATCTCCCTGGAATCCTTCCGGTGCAGGACCAGCCTCCGGTGTCGGTCCGCCTGCAGCCCCTGCTCCTGCTGCACCTGCCTGCTCATACATCTTTGTGAACAGTTTCTGTGCACTTTCCATCAGTTTGTCTTTTGCTGCTTTGATCTCAGCAACCTGTGCATCGGATGTATCTTCCGGTGTAGATTTTGCAAGGATATCCTTGAGCGCCTGTACATCAGCTTCTACAGAAGATTTATCTGCTGCATCCAGTTTGTCTCCCACTTCTTTGAGTGCTTTTTCTGTCTGGAATACCATCGCATCAGCTTCGTTTCTTGTATCGATCGCTTCTTTTCTCTTCTTATCCTGTGCTTCGAATTCAGCAGCTTCTTTGACTGCTTTGTCGATATCTGCATCGGACATATTAGATCCTGCTGTAATTGTAATATGCTGTTCTTTTCCTGTTCCCAGATCTTTTGCAGATACATTTACGATACCATTTGCGTCGATATCGAATGTAACCTCGATCTGCGGGATTCCACGTGGAGCCGGAGGAATTCCATCCAGTCTGAACTGTCCGAGAGACTTGTTGTCTCTTGCGAACTGTCTTTCTCCCTGTACAACGTTGATATCAACTGCTGTCTGATTATCTGCTGCTGTAGAGAAGATCTGGCTCTTCTTTGTAGGAATTGTTGTATTTCTCTCGATCAGTCTTGTAGCAACTCCTCCCATTGTCTCGATAGACAGTGACAGTGGAGTTACGTCCAGAAGAAGGATATCTCCTGCACCTGCATCTCCTGCAAGTTTACCACCCTGAACAGATGCTCCTAAAGCAACACATTCATCCGGGTTCAATGATTTGCTAGGCTCTTTTCCTGTGAGGCGTTTTACTTCTTCCTGTACTGCCGGAATACGTGTAGAACCACCTACAAGAAGTACCTGACCTAATTCTGCTGCTGTGATTCCTGCATCAGAAAGCGCACGTGTTACTGGCTCTGCTGTTTTTTCAACAAGATCATGTGTCAGCTCGTCAAATTTTGCTCTTGTCAGGTTCATATCAAAATGCTTCGGTCCTTCAGCTGTTGCTGTGATGAACGGAAGGTTGATGTTTGTTGTTGTTGCAGAAGAAAGTTCTTTTTTCGCTTTCTCTGCTGCTTCTTTCAGTCTCTGAAGAGCCATCTTGTCTGTTGACAAGTCTACTCCTTCTTTTGCCTTGAAATCAGCCAGCATATAGTCTGTGATCTTCTGGTCAAAGTCATCTCCACCAAGTCTGTTGTTACCTGCTGTAGATAATACTTCGATAACTCCGTCTCCGATCTCAATGATGGAAACGTCGAATGTACCACCACCAAGGTCATATACCATAATCTTCTGCTCTTTTTCGTTGTCAAGTCCATAAGCAAGTGCTGCTGCTGTTGGCTCGTTGATGATACGTTTTACGTCCAGACCTGCGATCTTACCTGCATCCTTTGTTGCCTGACGTTGTGCATCGTTGAAATAAGCCGGCACTGTAATAACTGCTTCTGTTACTTTCTCTCCAAGATATCCTTCTGCGTCTGCTTTCAGTTTCTGAAGGATCATTGCAGAAATCTCCTGTGGAGAATATTTTTTATCATCGATCGCTACTTTATAATCTGTACCCATCTCTCTTTTGATAGAAGAGATTGTCTTGTCTGCATTGGTAACTGCCTGACGTTTTGCAGGCTCTCCTACCAGACGTTCTCCTGTTTTTGTAAATGCAACTACAGATGGTGTTGTTCTTGCTCCTTCTGTGTTGGCGATAACTGTTGGCTGTCCACCTTCCATAACAGCTACACAGCTGTTTGTTGTTCCTAAATCAATACCAATGATTTTTCCCATGATTATTTCCTCCTTATTAGTTTGCCACTTTTACCATACTATGTCTTACTACACTGTCTCTGTACAGATAACCCTTCTGGAATTCTTCTGTAATGATATTCTCTCCAACTTCTTCATCTTCTACATGCATCACTGCATTGTGAAAATCCGGATCAAATTCCTGGCCAACCGCTTCAATCGGTTTTACGCCAATCTCTTCGAGTGTAGTCATCAGCTGTTTGTAAATCTTCTCCATTCCTTCTGCGAATGGATTTGCCTTTTCATCCTCCGGTACAGCTGCGATACCTCTCTCAAAGTTATCCACAACCGGAAGAATCTTTTCTATGATATCTTTCGCACCGATTTCGTACATCTGAGATTTTTCTTTTTCTGTACGTTTGCGGAAGTTATCAAACTCTGCCATCTGACGAGTGAGTCTGTCCGTCAGTTCCTCAATCTTCTCATCTTTTTTATCTTTTTTGTTCTTACGGCCAAATTTCTTCATGAAACCGGAACCTTCTTCTGTCTCTTCCTCTTCTGATGCTTCTTCGGCTTCCTCGGAAACTTCTTCCTGCTCTGCTGTTTCCTCCACAGTTTCTTCTGTCTGTACTTCCTGTTCCCCGGCTTCCTTTGCTGCTTTTGCTTTTGCTTCTTCCACAGCTTCTTTGACCATCTCTTCTTTACTCATATTCTCTGCCACCAGCAATCACCTTCCTATTCTTTCGGGTCTTTATAATAAATTGCGTCCAACTCGCTCTGCAGAGTTTTCAGCGTCTTCATGACATGTTCGTAATCCATACGCTTGGGACCGATGATACCGATCGTACCTTTCATGCCTTCTCCCAATTCGTAGGTTGCTGTTACAACGCTGCAGTCTTTCATTGTCTTGACCGGGGTCTCATCCCCGATGTAGACCTGAATCCCGTGATTTTCTTCACTTGCCAGTGTCTCTGTCACCAGATCCGCCAGCTGCTGCTTCTCTTCAAATGCACTGATAATCTCCTGAGCACTCTGCTTATCGCTCAGCTCCGGATATTTGAAAATGTTCGTCGCACCACTCGTGTAGATCTCCATATCATCATCTACATGAATAATCTCCGCCACGGCATCCAACACATCACTGATCACCCGGCTGTGAATTCCTGCCTGCTCCTTCAATCGTGCGATCAGACCAAGATTGATCTGTTCGATCGACATGCCGTTGAGTGTTGTATTCAAAAGCATATTCAGCTTCAGAAGCGTCTCACCGGCAAGCACCTCACCAACCTGTATGATCTTGTTCTTGATCACGTTTCCATTCATCACGATCACTGCCACGATCTGTTCCTGATCCACCTGTGAAAGCTGAATGAACTTCAATGTGTTCCGGCTGTTCACAGGAGCGGAAACCATCGTTGCATAATTGGTATTCACAGCAAGCACTTTCGCAGCCTGCTTCAGCACCTGATCCACTTTATCGGATTTTTCAAGCATCGTGTTGCGCAGCTCTGTGATCTCGTGCTCCTTTTCCTCCATCAGCATATCCACATACAAGCGGTAGCCTTTGTCGGAAGGAATCCTTCCTGCCGAAGTGTGCGGCTGGAAAATGTATCCCAGATCCTCCAGATCAGCCATCTCGTTGCGTATCGTCGCAGAACTCAAATTCAAATCCGTGTATTTGGAAAGTGTTCGGGAACCAACAGGCTCTCCGGTCTCCAGATAGTTTTGGATAATCGCTTTTAAAATCGTGAGCTTACGCTCGCCAAGTTCTGTATTCAATCCCATCAGACCTTCCTTTCTCTCACCTGAGGTTTTTCTTATTAGCACTCCTTTGTTTTGAGTGCTAACACCTTCCGTATATTAAGATAGCACCATGGTCTGTATTTGTCAACCATGTTTATATATTCTTTATACTTTTTATATTTTCCCTTGTTTCCAATTTATAACCCTGTACTTTTTTCACTTCTAATACAACAGCTTATTTCCTTTTTCGCAAATCTCATAAATCTCATCATACTTCGCTTCGATCATCGGCGTCAGTTTTTCCGTCTGGTTTCTCACAATTTTCTTATAAAGGAAATACGGCAGGATCCATCCCAGAAATCCGGGAATCGCAAAAATAATACACAAAAGGATTTTCGGCGGATCTGCTGTCACCGCAAACGTAGAACATGCAATAAATGCAGTTCCGATCACTCCTGCTGCCAGCGCCCATATTGTCGCTTTCGATGTCTTACTGTTTTCCAGTGACTGAATTTCCCGGACACAGGCTTCAAAGTTTCGCTGCAGCCTTGTAAGCTCCGTTTTATTTACAATTTTCCGATCACGTTTCAATCGCAGAGTCATCATCTTCTCGGCCCCCGGATGACGACTCTGGCTGCTCTGCGGCAGATTGTCATCCGGTTCCCACCCAAAATTCTCATATCCATCTAACAAAAAAGAGGCCTGACTGCTGTTTGCACTCACTTCTTTATATTCATATGCCACAAAATTTCTCTGTGACTTTTCTGTCTTTTTCATAACTGACCAAACTCCTTTCCCGCCATGGGCAGTGTCACAATAAACGTACTGCCCTGTTTTTCTTCACTTAGGACCTGAATCTCCCCATCCATAAGCTCCAGCACCTGTTTTACCATTGCCATCCCCAGTCCGTTTCCCTCTTTGGAATGAGACGTATCTCCCTGATAAAATTTATCAAATATATGTTTCATGGTATTTTTGCTCATACCGCAGCCGGTATCCGATACAGAGATTGTCACCCTCTGCTCATCCGACAACTGACGAACCGTGATCACACCGCCCAGCTCGGTAAACTTGACCGCATTAGACAGCAGATTATTCCACACCAGTTCCATCAGATCCTGATCCGCATAAATTTCTGCCCGATCCTCCATTTCTACTTCCATCTCGATCTCTTTTTTCTCCCAGGCAGATTCATATTGCAGAATGCAGTCACATAACTGTCTGCACACATCATACACTTCTGCCTCCGGCTGTATTTTCTGGTTTTCCAGCTTATTCATCTTTAAAATATTGCTGATCAGATCAGACAGGCGCGTTGCTGTATTTTCAATGGCTTCCCCATATTCTCTGCGCTGTTCTTCCGACAACGCATCCCTCTGCAAAAGTTCCGCATAATTTTTAATAATAGAAAGCGGTGTTTTCATCTCATGAGAAACATTTGACACAAAATCTGTTTTCAGCGTTTCAATGCTCCCTAGTTCTTCCACCATCTTATTAAAATCCAGAATCATGACATCCAGATAATCCCGTTTCTCCATTGTATGAAATGTAGGTACATAGACGGAAAAATCTCCGTTCGCCACTTTTCTGGTAGCCTCTGCCATTTTATACAGTGGTTCTTCGTAGGTTCTTTTTACCTTCCATCTGGTAAACAGCGTCAGTCCCATGGCAACCATTCCCCAGTAACACATCGGCACCACGGTCATCACCGCTTTATTCCAGCCTGCCGAATTCATAAACACGATCAGTCCGGTATGTATCCCCGACATCAGAAACAGAACCCCAATATAGATTCCAAATAAAGAAACCGGAAATAAACTTTGCTTTACTTTTCCCCTTTGTTCCTCTCGTTCTTTCATTGCAGCACCACCTTGTATCCAAGCCCGCGGACTGTCACAATCTTAAATCCGTCACAGGCTGACAGTTTATCTCTGAGTTTTGTAACATAAACATCCACAGCCCTCAGACTGGTATCTGTCTCCACACCCCAGAACTCGTCCATGAGCTGCGCTCTGGAAAACGTTTTTTTCGGATAAGACAAAAGCTTGTAAATAATATTAAATTCTCTTGTAGTAAGACTGATCTCTTCTCCGTCAATTTCTGCACTCATAGCATCCGCATCCAGTATCAGATTTCCCACCGTAATTTTTCTTTCCATCTCTATATTTGCCCTGCGAAGCAATGCCCTTACACGAAGAAGCAGTTCATCCAGTTCTATCGGCTTTACCATATAGTCGTCGATCCCGAGCTGAAACCCTTTCCGCTTGGACGGCAGATCATCTTTTGCCGACATAAACAGGATCGGAATCGTCTCATTTATCCGGCGAACTGTCCCGGCAAACTCAAACCCGTCAATCTCCGGCATCATAATATCAGAAATAATCAGCTGGTACACCGTATGATACATTTCCTCATATGCCGCAGCTGCCGACAGACACCCCTTCGCCTGAAAACCACTGTCATTCAGATAGGTACATACAATCTGATTTAATTTTTCATCATCTTCCACTACAAGTATACGAATCATTTTTATCTTCTCCTTTTGTATCTCTTCCCATTTTCCTAAAATACAGGACGATCCTAACACATTTTTGTTTTCGTTTTGTTTGTGAATTATGTACAAATTGTAAACAAAAAACAAGGTGCGGTCAATTTTTTCTTCTGACGCACCTGTTTCTGACTCTTTTATTTTAAAGATTTGATAAATTAAATGAGACAAAGTAAATCCACAACTCCTTTGCAATCTCTGGTGCTGCATAACTCCATGCAATACTCATGCACATCCCGATTCCAACTGTACCAATCATTGCAATCAATACTGTAGCTATCGTCTTTTTGGACACTCTGCCTGCCTTGTTCTTTTCTTTCATATTCTCATACCTGCCTTTCTTTGTTTGATGGTATGAGAATAGCACTCTTTTGTTTATCCAATGTTTGATATTTGTTTCTGAATTATTAAAAGCTTCAAAATCTTTTCCTACAGCAGAAATTCGCAGAACACATAATTGCTGACATCAATCCCTCTTTTTGTCAGCCGGATTTTATCCTCTTTCACTTCTAACATTTTTTCCTGCTCCAGTTTTTCAATCACGTCTCCGTAGATTTCTTCTATCGTATTTCCAAAACAGTTCTCAAACTGGGTTCCGGAGATTCCCTGCATCCTTCGAAGTCCCAGAAACATAAATTCTTCCATGGCATCTTCCTTTGTCAGTACTTCGATTTCTTCCCGCAGATCTTCTCCTGATCCTATTCTTTCTATATAAGAGATCATATCTGTACAAAGATGGTATCTGGTATTGGAAATAAAAGACGAGGCTCCCAGACCGATCCCTAAATACTCTACTCTGCTCCAATACCCCAGATTGTGTCTGCACGCTTTTCCTTCCCGTGCATAATTGGAAATCTCATAGCGATGAAATCCATATTCTTCCAGAATTCCCTCTGTCCGCTCATACATCTGCCGCTCTGCATCTTCATCCGGAAGAGGCGGATATTTCTCCTGATCTGTCTGTCCTTTTCCATACCACTGATAAAATCGGGTTCCTTCCTCAATGATCAGACTGTACGCAGAAATATGCTCCGGATGTAATTCTGCCACCGTACGAAGGGTGTGCTCCCAACTTTTTACAGTCTGTCCGGGAATGGCTGAGATGAGATCAATGTTGATATTATCAAATCCTGCCTGCCGTGCCATGTCATAGGATTCCCGAAATTCTTCATACGTATGGATTCGTCCCAGCATTTTCAGTTCCTCATTGTTGACAGACTGTAATCCGAAACTGATCCTGTTGATTCCCGCCTGTTTCCATCCTTCTAGTTTTTCTTCCGTCACAGTTCCCGGATTTGCTTCGATTGTAATCTCCGCATCCCTGTCGATGGTAAATACCTGTCTCAGCATTTTAAAAATCTCACCCATCTGCTCACACGACAAAATGGACGGAGTTCCTCCGCCCACAAAAATAGAAGATACCTGGTAAGATGAAGCAACCTCGCGGTATCTTTGTATTTCTTTTTTTAATGCATCCACATACTCCGCTTTGGCTGCATCATTTGCCGGTGCAGACAAAAAGTCGCAATAGGCACATTTCTGTACGCAAAACGGAATGTGGATATATAATTCTAATTTCTGCATCATACGATCCTCTCTCTTATTGATAGGTACAGTATAATACAGTCCTGTTTATTTTGTATACTATTATTCTGCAGAATATCACGGACAGATTGCCTTTTCCTCATTTTCATTGTATAATACAGAATGTCTTTTTTAACTTTGAAAGTGCTTACACAATTTTTATAAATCAGGAGAATTCATTTTATGAATATATACGACATTTCCCAGAAAGCGGGAGTATCCATCGCCACTGTTTCGCGGGTTTTAAACGGAAGTGACAAGGTCAGTGACAAAACCCGGAAGAAAGTCCTTGCTGTCATGGAGGAAAACAGCTATACACCGAACGCATTTGCCAGAAGCCTCGGCTTAAACTCTATGCACACTGTAGGGATTCTCTGCTCCGACTCCTCGGATGTTTATCAGGCGCAGGCCATTTATTATCTGGAGCGGGAGCTGCGCAAAAACTCCTATGCATCCATGCTCTGCTGTACCGGATACCAGCTGCAGGAAAAGCAGAGTTATTTACACCTGCTTTTGTCCCGTAACGTGGATGCAGTGCTTCTGATCGGTTCTCATTTTATCGAGAATTCCCCGGAAGAAAACCGCTATATTCTGGATGCCGCCTCCAAAATCCCTGTATTCATCCTAAACGGAGAGTTAAAAGGAGAAAATATCTACTCCATTCTCTGTGATGACTATATGGCACTGAAGGATATGACCGACCTGATCTTTTCAAACGGAGCAACCTCTCCTATTTATCTGTATCGTACTTTGAATTACAGCGGACAGAAAAAGGTCAAGGGCTTTCTGGATTCCTGTTCGGAACACGGACTGGACATTTCCAGAAAAATGGCGTTTTCCGCACCCGGCAACCTGCACAAAGCATGTTCCATCTTGGAACAACTCGATGCAGACGGCACATCTTTCGACTGTGTACTGGCCGCAGATGATGAACTGGCTGCCGGCGCTGTAAAATATGCATTAAAAAAACAGCTGCGTATTCCGGAAGATTTTCAGGTGACCGGATATAACAATTCTGTGCTTGCCTCCTGCAGCACACCGGAGATTACAACCATCGACAACAGGGTAGAATATATGTGCGTCACTGCCGTATCACAGATGATGCAGGTATTCCAAAAAGAAATTCCGCCTTCCAGAACGATGTTTTCCGGAAATATTGTTGAAAAGCAGACGACAAAATGATGGCAGACGCGTAAGGCTTCTGCCATCATTTTAAAAGCTATTCTGTCTTTCCACCTTCTACAACCAATTCTTCTTTGTACTCTTCTCCATAAGTAGCTACCAGCGTCTCATCATAATCTTTATGGAAAAATTGTTCTCCTTCCAGAGATTGAATTTCCTCATTGATCCAGTTTAACAACGTTTCATTTCCTTTTGAGACAGCCGGTGCGATTGTATCTTTATTTCCAAGCTGAGAGATGCCGACCGTATACCCCTTATTTTGCAGGGCAAACGCGATAACCTCTGTATTATCATTTGTCCATGCTGCTCCATTCCCGTTTTCCAGTGCATTCTTAGCGGTTGCATAGGAGTCATATTTCTGTAATGGAATATCCGGATAATTCTCTGTCAGATAAGTTTCTGCTGTTGTGCCGGAAATCACGATCATCTGATCATCCTTATCCCAATCATCCAGACTCTTGATCACATGACTGTCCGGTGATACGACCCCCAGCGCTACGTTCATATATGGCAATGCGAAGTCCACTTCCTCTTTGCGTTCATCTGTTACTGTAAAGTTTGCCAGAATCAGATCCACTTTTCCCGTCTGAAGATACTCAATACGATTTACCGCTTCCGTGGATACAAAGTTAACATCTACCCCGAGATCCTCCCCGATCCGGTTCGCAAAATATACATCATACCCCTGATATGTTCCATTTTCATCCACATGCCCAAAAGGATTTTTATCAGAAAAAACGCCTATGTTAATTGTTCCATCTTCCTTGATTTCCTGTAATGTGCGGTAAACAGTATCTGATTTTTCTGCTTTTGAAGAAGAATCGTCCGCTTTGCTGCCGCACGCTGTCACTGCAAAAACTGTGGATACGACCGCTGCAAGTGCTGCTGCTTTTTTTAATTTCTGCTTTTTCATAATCATAATCTCCCATCTGTTATAATTTCTCTTGATTTAACGTTTTACTGTGTGAAATGTAAATGTACTCAAAAATCGTTTTGCTCTTTCTGTTTTTGGATTTCTAAAAAATATCTCCGGCGGTTCCTCTTCAATGATCTTACCATCATCCAAAAACACCACTCTGTCTGCAACAGCACGTGCAAACTGCATCTCATGCGTCACAATGACCATCGTGTTTCCCTGTGCCGCCAGATTCAATATCACATCCAGCACCTCCCGAACCATCTCCGGATCCAGAGCTGCCGTCACTTCGTCAAACAACAGGATCTCCGGATGCATACACAATGCACGAACAATCGCCACTCTCTGCTTTTGTCCCCCGGACAGTTCCCGTGGAAACTTACCTGCCTGCTCCTGCAATCCAACTTTTCTCAGAAGCTTCATTGCCTCTTCTGTTACCTCTTCTTTTTTTCGTTTCTGCACTTTCATCGGTGCTAACAGAATGTTATCCAACACTGTAAGATGCGGAAATAAATCATAACTTTGGAACACCATTCCGATCTTCTGTCTGAGACTGATCAGCGATTTGCTCTTCGCTTCTATCGGAATATCTCCTAATTTAATGACTCCTCCCTGAATCGGCTCTAATGCATTGATGCATCGAAGCAGTGTACTCTTTCCGCAACCACTCGGCCCCACCACAACAATCACTTCTCCTTTTTTGATATCCAAACTGATATCATTCAAAACGATATGATCACCATATTGCTTGACCAGATGTTTTACTGTAAGCAATGTCTCTGCCATAGATCATCCCCTCCATCTCTTTTCCAAATATTTTGCAAATATACTGATCGGCCAGCATGCCATGAAATACAGCAACAATACAACCAGGTAAATTCCAAATGCTGCATTCGGACTGGACATTCTATTTGCTTCTATGATCTGTTGTGCGACTTTCAAAATCTCTACAACTCCCACCATCAATATCAGACTTGTCGTCTTGATCATTCTTGTCACCAGATTGATTGACAGCGGAACCCGCCTTCTTACTGTCTGCGGAATAATAATGTATCGATAGATCTGCACCCTGTTCATCGCCAGCGCTTCTCCACTCTCATACTGATGTCTGGGAACACTGATCAAAGCCCCTCTTACAAGATCACTCATCTCAGCGGTCCCCCAGAACGAAAATACGATAATCGATGCATTTTCCCCCGACAAATCCCATCCAAATGCTCTGGTCGTACCAAAAAACACAAGAAACAATAAAACCATCTGAGGCATAATCCTGACAATCTTAAGACAAATTCTTAAAATTACTTTTATAAACGGATTGCTCCAGGTCATCAATACTCCCGGTACAATTCCAAAAGGAACACTGATCGCTACCGATATCATACTGATCTGCAGCGCCGTGCCAAGACCTGCAAGCAATCTGATGAAATTTTGTCCTTTCAGCAGGACATCAATTCCCAAATCCGGCATAGCGTACTCTTCTTTCCAAAAGACTTCCTGCCACAGATACCGGTAGCAAAATCAACAGATAAAATACAACCAGCAAAAACAGACTTTCTGTCGTTTTATAATAAAGTCCGATCAAATCTTTTGCCGTAAACATCAAATCCATCAAACTGATCGCACTGAATACACTGGTTTCTTTCAACAAAAAAATGATGTTTGCCACAAATGCAGGAACACTGACAGAAACAGCCTGCGGAATGATCACATACCACATCACCTGCGCCCGGTTCATCCCCAGACTTATCGCACTGTCTATCTGAATGTCCGCAACCGATTCCAGACCACTTCGAAACGTTTCCGCCATATAGCCGCCTCCCAGAAAAGCAAGACCTGCAATTCCGCAAATCTTCGGATCCGTCTGAATCCCAATCTTCGGCAGTCCATAATAAAGAAAAAACAATTGCACAAGAAGTGGTGTATTTCTACTGAGTTCTATGTACATCGCTGTTATTTGCCTTAAAAAAGGAATTCTCTCATACTGTATCACTGCACAGATCAATCCCAGTACCGTAGCACCTGCGATGCCCATAAAGCCGATTTGTATCGTAAGCCATGCCGCTTTTTCATACATGGGAAGGTATTTCAAAAGAATTTCCCAGTCCATTCCATTTCTCCTTTCATTTTGTTGTATGCATATTACCACTTATTTCCTATCATATCAATATATTTAGTTGGTTTTGTAGGATAAAGAAAATGCCGACTCATAACCTGATTAAATCCGGCTATAAATCGACACCCCGATCATAATTTACCTATCCAGTTCTCTTTGATTCTTTCGCAATGTTTTTTTGCGACTTGCCACCATACACTGTCTGCTCTTTTTCACAAACAAGACTTACATCGGCGTTCCCACCTCGATCAGATTGCCGTCCAGATCATAAAACCGGACCACCTTCTGTCCCCAGCTATGTGTCGTAAGACGATTGACATACTGAATCGATGGATACAACTTTTCTAATTTTTGAACAAATTTTTCTATCTCACACTCTTCAAAATACAGTTCGCAGGAATTGCTCTCTGAAACAATTTCTTTTTCAAGGAATTTCTTCCAGATTTTTTCTTCCTGCAATACCAGACCTTCTGTTAAGATCATATTTCCGTCATTATCAAGCACCGTATCAAGCCCAAACAAATCATGATAAAACTGCTTTGATTTTTCAATATCTTTCACAACGATCAATATATTTTTTAATTTCATACTTCCTCCCTTAAAATCACCGAAAACTGATACTTGGATTATACATAACTCCATAGTTTTGTATATACTATTGGGGAATATAAAATTTTTGTATATCAAAGAATAGATTTTTCAACTTCACATATTCTGCAAAATAAACCAGGCACAACTTTCATATTCTATTTTCTTAATTCTCCATGTTCCCATTTTCCCTTGGACAAATCAGAAGCAATCTGACGATATTTATCATCGGAAAGTCCATAAAGGAAGAAAATAATGATTGCTGCCATTGCCAATGCGAACGCAGGATATAATGTCATAGCACCTTTGATTCCTGTTAAGGTCTCGCTTGTTGGAGCTGTATTTCCCACATAACCTGTCAATCCAAGAATTGCCGCTGATACCACAGCCGCCAGGGACTGTGCAATTTTTCGTGAGAAGTTAAACGCAGCATAAGTGATTCCCTCTTTACGAATTCCCGTATGCCATTCTCCGTAATCAATCACATCTGATACAAATGCCCATGTAATTCCATTTGGAATTGCTAACGCAACGTATCCGATAGATACTAAAATAATAAAAGTAACTGTATTGGTAGGAAGTACAAAGTTCATTCCATTTGCAATTACTCCTATAATAAAGGAAGCTACCGCTGTATTCTTCTTTCCAAACTTCTTTACTAATGTAGGAATCAGAAGAATTGCGACTACAGAAGATCCCATCATAATTCCATTTACAATTGGCTGAAGATGAATATTTCCCAGATTATACTGACAGAAATACACCATCATTGTATTGTTTGTATTCATTGCCGAAATAGTAAAAATTGTCAGCAGAATAATCGCACCCAGAGGCTTATTTGTAAATACAACTTTTATATAATCTTTTATCCCTTCCTTTTCTGCGTTGACAGAACGATTGATTTGAATATGTTCTCTTGTTCCAAGAAAGCATACCAGAAATCCAAGAACTCCACACAATGCCATAACTGCAGCAGCAATCGTATAACCATGAGCATTGATTGTTCCGTCTGCTTCGGAAAACAACATAACAATCGGGATAAATGCAACTCCTGTTACCAACTGTGCTCCCAACGAACCTGCCTGTCTCGTTGTCGCCAGATGTGCTCTGTCATCAATATCTCTAGTCATAACCGAAGCAAGAGAACCATACGGGATATTTGTAAAACTATAAACAACTCCCCATATCATATATGTAGCAAATGCATAAGCAATTTTTCCCGTCATGGAAAAATTCGGCATTGTAAATGTAATAATGGTCAAAATTGCCAGAATAATCGATGAGAACATCATAACCGGACGAAACCGTCCCTGCTTTCCATGATTCTTTCTTGTATCTACAAATGACCCCGCCAATGGATCCATAAACGCATCAAAAATCTTGGTAATAGAAAAAATCACACCTACCATTCCCGCTGGTATCAATGCTATATCTGTATAAAATTTCGTCAGATATGCCTGTCCCAGGTCAAACATAAAGCCATTTCCAAAATCACCAAATCCATACGCAATTTTTTCACTCCATTTAAGCTTTTTCTGACCATTCTCTGTTGTATCTAATTCTTGTTTCATTATATTTCTCCACCTTTTAGGAATTCTTTTAAACTTCTTTCAACTCAAACCCAAAATAGCGCACTGCATTATTATAGGAAATGTCTTTGATAATTTTTCCCAGCATCCGCTCATCATCCGGATATTCTCCATTTTCTACCCATCCTCCGATCAGCTCACAAAGAATTCTTCTAAAATACTCATGTCTGGAATAAGACAAAAAACTTCTGGAATCTGTCAGCATTCCAAGGAAATTTCCAAGAAGTCCTAGGTTTGCCAGAGATGTCATCTGTTTGATCATTCCAGTCTTGTGGTCGTTGAACCACCATGCAGATCCCTGTTGAATCTTTCCTGCCACACCCGCATCCTGAAAACATCCAAGAATCGTTCCGATAGCTTCATCGTCATTTGGATTCAGACTGTAGATAATCGTCTTTGGAAGGCTGTTTTTCTCGTTCAATGCATTGAGAAAATCTGCCATCTGTGCGGACGGTGCATAGTTATTGATACAGTCATATCCGGTATCCGGTCCAAGCTGTGCATAACGGGCTGCATTGTTGTCTCTCTTACATCCATAATGAATCTGCATTGCCCAGTTTCTCTTTGTATACTCCTCTGCTGCAAATGCCATAAATGCTGTTTTAAATTTCAGTTCTTCTTCTTTTGTCAGCATTTCACCCTGTTTGCGTTTTGCAAAGATCTTTTCCAGATTTTCTTCTGTTTCCGGCACATACATCACATATTCCAACGCATGATCGCTGGCACGACATCCCATTTCTTCAAATGCATCCATTCTCTTCTTTAATGCCATTTTTAGATCTGCAAATGTTTCGATCTGACATCCTGCAGCCTGTCCCAGTTTTTTCAGATATTCTGCATAATCCGGCTTTTCGATATTCATTGCTTTGTCCGGTCTCCATGCAGGAAGTACCTGTACCTCAAAGCTATCGTCTGCCGCCAGTTCTTTATGCCAGTAGAGGCTGTCTGCAGGATCGTCTGTTGTACAGATTAAAGTAACACCAGAACGGCGGATCAGGTTCCGTACGCTCATGGATGGCTCCTGCAATTTCTGATTGCAGAGATTCCACACCTCTTCTGCAGTTTCTCCATTTAATACGCCATTATAACCAAAATATCGCTTTAATTCCAAATGACTCCAGTGGAATAGCGGGTTTCCCACAGCTTTTTCCAGCGTTTCCGCCCATTTTTGAAATTTTTCCCGTGCAGGCGCATCACCTGTGATATAGTACTCATCCACACCGTTCGAACGCATCTGTCTCCATTTGTAATGATCTCCGCCCAGCCATACCTGGGTAATATTTTCAAAACAGACATCTTTTGCAATCTCTTCCGGATTGATATGGCAATGGTAATCCAGAATCGGCATTGTTTCTGCAAAATCATGATACAACTTCTGTGCTGTAGGAGTGCTCAGCAGAAATTCTTCATCCATAAATGGTTTCATCTCTTATTCCTCCTGTTGATTTGTTATTTTCCTTTTTTCTTGTAAGCTCTTACATTTATAGATTATATTTCTTCGTTAATAAAAAGTCAATTACTCTTTTGTTAGCGTTTTGCACAATATTTTTCTTAATTTTTTGTATATTTTTCCATTGACTTGTAATCAAAAAGGTTGTATTTTAATTGTAAACGCTTACATTTTTTATTTTCTTTCTATTATCATTATGGAGGTTTTTATGGATTCAACACACACTTTTATTCAGATTCATCCAAAAGACAATACAGCTGTTGCACTTACTTCTTTAAAGACGGACAGCGTATTAAATCTGGATGGACGCATGTATACTTTATTAGAAGACATTCCCCAGGGACACAAATTTGCACTGGAAAAAATCAGCTCCGGAAGTGCCGTGATCAAATACGGCTCCCCGATTGGTTATGCAACAGAAGATATTCCGGCCGGTTCCTGGATCCACACTCATAATATGAAAACAGGACTGGGAGATCTTCTGGAGTATTCTTATCAGAAAGAATTCACTTCTTTAGAACCACAGGAAGAACGGTTCTTTGAAGGATACAGAAGGACGGACGGAAAAGCCGGTGTCCGCAATGAAATCTGGATCATCCCGACAGTTGGCTGTGTCAACAGTATCGCAACCTCTGTTGCTGCCAGGGCAAAAGAATTTCAACCGGACAGCGTAGATGCGATCGTCGCATTCCCACATCCTTATGGATGTTCTCAAATGGGAGATGATCAGGAGCACACCCGCCAGATCCTTGCAGATCTGATCCGCCATCCAAATGCGGCAGGTGTTCTGGTCCTCGGCCTCGGATGCGAAAACAGCAATATTGAGGAATTAAAAAAATATATCGGAACCGTGGATGAAGATCGCGTCAAATTCCTGGTTGCTCAGGAAGTGGAGGATGAAATAGAAGCATCTCTTGCCTGCATCAGACAGCTCTGTGATTATGCCTCCACCTTCCAGAGAGAAAAAATTTCCTGTAAAGAGCTTGTCATCGGAATGAAATGCGGAGGTTCTGATGGATTATCCGGAATCACAGCAAATCCGACAGTTGGTGCTTTTTCCGATCTGCTCATCGCCCGCGGCGGTACTACAATTCTCACAGAAGTGCCGGAAATGTTCGGGGCAGAGACTCTGCTGATGAACCGCTGCAGGGATGAAGCTATTTTTGATAAAACGGTAGACCTGATCAATTCTTTTAAAAACTACTTTAAAAGTCACAATCAGACCATCTACGAGAACCCTTCTCCGGGAAATAAAAAGGGAGGTATCTCCACACTGGAGGACAAATCTCTTGGATGTACCCAGAAATCCGGTTCTGCCCCGGTCGCTGATGTGCTCTCCTATGGACAGCCTGTGCAGACAAAAGGACTCAATCTTTTGAGCGCTCCCGGAAATGACCTGGTAGCCTCTACTGCACTTGCAGCTTCCGGTGCACAAATTGTACTGTTTACAACGGGACGCGGAACTCCTTTTGCCTCTCCAGTTCCGACTGTAAAAATATCCAGTAATACAAAACTCTATGAGAATAAGAAAAACTGGATCGACTTCAATTGCGGTGCGCTGGTAGACGGCGGCTCTATCCCGGAGATGGGAGAATCTCTTTTTGACTATGTTCTGGAGGTTGCTTCCGGACGTCCGGTCAAAGCCGAGGAAGCAGGATTCCACGATATGGCGATTTTCAAACAGGGTGTGACTCTGTAACAATAGATGAATATGATTTTCAGAAAGGATAATTTTTGCTATGAAACAGTTAAATTACCAGACCTTACAGGATTTAAATTATGATGGATATTTATTAAACGAAGCTCCGGAACGCGTTTTACAGTTCGGAGAAGGAAACTTTATGCGCGCATTTGTCGATTTCTTTATCGATAAAATGAATGAAACTGCAAATTTTAATTCCAAGGTTGTACTGGTACAGCCAATTCCAAAATTCACAACTCCGGATGTGGGAGATTTTATCAATGAACAGGAAGGTCTCTACACACTGTATTTACGTGGTTCCGAAAACGGACAGGAAGTCTCTTCCAAACGGGTAATCTCCTGTATCAGCCGCTGCTTAAATGCATACAGCGACTATGAGGCAGTTATGGAATGTGCAAAAAATCCCGAACTGCGTTTCATCACCTGCAATACAACAGAAGCCGGAATCGTATATGATCCGTCCTGTCAGTTCACTGATACTCCGGCAAACAGTTTTCCGGCAAAGCTGACACAGTTTCTGCATAAACGTTTTGAAGCATTTCAGGGAGATGTCAAAAAAGGATTTATCATCCTCTCCTGCGAACTGATCGACAACAACGGAAAAGAACTGGAAAAATGCGTCTTAAAACACGCTGACGACTGGAATCTGGGCGAAACTTTCACTAAATGGATCAAAAAGGCAAACCTCTTCTGCTCTACTTTGGTAGACCGGATTGTAACCGGTTATCCACGCTCTGATGCGGACAATTTAAATCAGGAAAACGGCTATATTGACAAGGTGTTAAACACCGGTGAAATCTTCGGATTCTGGGTAATCGAAGGACCGCAGTCCATCAAAGAGGAATTTCCTTGTGATGCGGCAAATCTTCCGATTCTGATCACGGATGACCACAAACCATACAAACAGCGGAAAGTCCGCATCTTAAACGGCGCTCATACTTCCATGGTACTCGGTGCTTACCTTGCCGGACAGGACATTGTAAGAGACTGTATGAAGGATGATGTCATCCGTGGTTACATGAATCAGGCAATCTATAAAGAGATCATTCCGACACTGACTCTGCCGGAAGAAGAACTGATGAGCTTTGCTGCGTCCGTGACGGATCGCTTCCAAAATCCGTTTATCGATCATGCACTGCTCTCCATTTCTCTGAATTCGACTGCAAAATGGAAAGCCCGTGTGCTTCCTTCTCTGGAAGGATACCTTGAAAAAACAGGGCAGGTTCCTCCTTGCCTGAGTGCCTCCCTCGCTTTTTACCTGGCATTTTATAAAGGCATTGGATTTGTGGACGCAACTTTTACCGGAGATCGAAATGGCAAAAACCAGTATCCGATTTCTGACGATCCGAAAGTTCTGGAATTCTATGACGCACACAAAGACGATTCTGCCGCTGACTATGTTCACGCCGTCTTAAGCGAAACGTCCTTCTGGGGAAAAGATCTGACAACACTTGCCGGACTCGAAGAAACTGTTGTAAAGGACTTTACTTTTATTCAGGAAAAAGGATGTTATGAATTGATGAAACAGATTGTGAATGCTGCAGAATAATCAAATGTATGGGAAAACAAAAACCTCACCATTTCTTTGGCGAGGTTTTTTGTATTTCTCTAATTTTCATCCAGCTTCAATACGCTCATAAACGCTTTCTGCGGAATCTCTACGTTTCCGACCTGGCGCATTCTCTTCTTTCCTTCTTTCTGTTTTTCCAACAGCTTTTTCTTACGGGAAATATCACCGCCGTAGCACTTGGCAAGCACGTCTTTTCGCATTGCTCTGACGGTTTCTCTTGCGATGATCTTGCTTCCCACTGCTGCCTGGATCGGGATTTCAAAAAGCTGTCTTGGAATCTCTTCTTTGAGCTTCTCACACATCTTTCTTCCACGCTCATATGCTGTTGCACTGTGTACAATAAAGGAAAGTGCATCCACTTCTTCTTTATTGATCAGAATATCCAGTTTTACCAGCTCTGACTGCTCGTATCCCAGCATCTCATAATCGAAAGACGCATATCCTCTGGAACGGGATTTCAACGCATCAAAGAAATCGTAAATAATCTCATTCAATGGCAGATGATAATGAATCACTGCACGCTTTTCTTCGATATACTCCATTCCCTGATATACACCCCTGCGCTCCTGACACAGATCCATGATCGCACCGATAAACTCGGAAGTCACCATAATCTCTGCTTTTACCATCGGCTCTTCCATGTATTCAATCTCCGCAGGATCCGGCATATTCGTCGGATTGGTCAGATCGATCACTTCTCCGTTTGTCTTATGGATCTTATAAATAACACTCGGCGCAGTTGTCACCAGATCCAGATTGTACTCTCTCTCCAGTCGCTCCTGTACGATCTCCAGGTGCAGAAGTCCAAGGAAACCACAGCGGAATCCAAACCCAAGGGCCACGGAAGTCTCTGCCTCGAACTGCAGCGCTGCATCATTCAGCTGCAATTTTTCCAGTGCATCCCGCAAATCCGGATATTTTGCTCCATCTGCCGGATACAGCCCACAGTACACCATCGGGTTGACTTTTTTATATCCCGGCAGAGGTTCTGCACAAGGACGTGCGGCATCTGTGATCGTATCACCCACACGGGTATCTTTTACATTTTTTAAGCTGGCCGTGATATACCCAACCATTCCGGCACTTAATTCCTCACAAGGAATAAACTGTCCTGCACCAAAATAACCGACCTCGACTACATCGGCCTGGGCTCCTGTTGCCATCATCCGGATCGTTGTTCCTTTTTTCACGCTTCCCTCTTTGATCCGGCAGAATACGATTACCCCTTTGTAGGCATCATAAACCGAATCGAAGATCAATGCTTTTAACGGCTCTTTCGGATCTCCCTCCGGTGCCGGAATCTTCTTCACGATCTGCTCCAGCACTTCCTCGATGTTGAGTCCCGTCTTTGCCGAGATCAGGGGCGCATCATCTGCCTCGATCCCGATCACATCCTCAATCTCTTCTTTGACACGATCCGGCTCAGCACTCGGCAGATCGATCTTATTGATAACCGGAAATACATCCAGATCATGATCCAGCGCAAGATACACATTCGCCAGCGTCTGCGCCTCCACTCCCTGCGCCGCATCCACAACCAGGATCGCTCCGTCACAGGCTGCAAGGCTTCTGGATACCTCATAGTTAAAGTCTACATGTCCCGGCGTATCGATCAGGTTAAAGATATACTCCTCCCCGTCATTCGCCTGATATACCGTACGCACAGTCTGTGCTTTGATGGTGATTCCTCTCTCTCTTTCCAGGTCCATATTATCCAGAACCTGAGACTGCATCTCACGGCTTGTCAGAAGTCCGGTCTTCTCGATGATCCGGTCTGCAAGCGTAGATTTTCCATGGTCGATATGTGCGATAATACAAAAATTTCGTATTTTATTCTGATCAATTGATGACACTTTCATTCCTCCAGTAACTCTGTCTTTTTCTATTTGCTTTTATTGTAATGTTTTTCTGTTTTTTGTGCAAAGATATACTATCATGCCTTTCTTGTTTTGACAAGAATATCTGTCGTTCAGGACGAGTATTTTACCAAAAACAGCTCCACCGCCAGCGTATCTGTCAGCCGTCCGGTCTTAACTCGTTCTTCCAGTTCCGCGCTCTCCTCCAGTACGGCACGCAGTTCTTCCATCTTAAAATACCTTGTCTGCTCCATATACTTTCCGGCTGCAAACGGGTGAAGTCCTGCCTTTGCCGCAATTTCTTTTCTTCCGTATCCCTTCACCTGCAGCGACTGCACATGAAACAAGATCCGGTACTGTCTCACCAGCAAAAACAAGATCCGCATCGGCGGCTCTTTTAACGCCAGAAGTTCATAATAGAGATCCAATGCCCTCCTTTGCTTCTTCTCCGCCACTGCATTGACCATCTCAAAAATATGATTTCCAATCTGATTGATACAGACTGCGTCAATGTCCTCCGGTGTAATCACATCCCGGTGCAGCGTATAGCAGAACAGCTTTTCCAGTTCTCCCTGGATATTCTGCATATCGGTTCCGACCTTTCCTAAAAAGTAGCCGGCCGACGCCTCCGACATCTGCTTTCCTTCCCGTTTGACATTGCCAAGGATCCAGCGTTTCAATGTTGTTTCATCCTGAAACGGAAGCTCCACGATATGTCCCTTTGCCTTCACTGCCTTATACAGTTTGCTGCGCTTGTCCACCTCTTCCTCCACAAAAATAAAATATGTGGTCTGAGGCATTTCCTTGATATAATCTGCCAGATCCGCACCCGAGCTTTTGAAGAATCCGGTATTTTCAAATACAAGTAACCGTCGCTCTGCAAAAAAAGGCAGCGTTTCCGCCAGGTCAATGACTTCCTTGATATCCACGCCCTTCCCTTCATAATAGGCGTAATTCATCGTATCGCCATCAGGAAGCATTGCCTTGACAAACCGCTCCTTATACTGTTTCTTCAGATAATTTTCCTCTCCATAAAGAAGATATATCTGCTTAAATTGTCCTGTTTTTAAATCTTCATTCAAACTTTTCATAATTCCTATTATATCGGAAACTTTTACTTTTTGCAAAATGTTTCTATCACAGCTTTTTCCCCTTTTATTTTTAAGGTGACCGCCCCGTACTCCTGCGTCCCATACAATTCGCATCCTTTTTCTCTGAGTCTTACGACCGTCTCCTTTGCCGGATGTCCGTACCGGTTGCCGATTCCCGATGAAATCCATGCATATTTCGGTGTCAGCTGCTGTAAAAATTCCGGCAGTGTCGAATTCTTAGAGCCGTGATGCGCGGCTTTCAGAATATCACACGTTGTTTTTCCATGTGCTCTCATCCACTCTGTGAGCTGCACTTCTCCCTCTCCTTCCACATCTCCGGTTAACAGCATCTCCAGATTTTTCCATTCCATCCACAACACCATAGACGCTGCATTTCCAGTCTCACCCTGATATTCCTGTGAAGGCGCCATACAAGTCAGGCTCATCTCTCCCAGGCTCATCTGCTGACCTGCCTCCATTCCAAATACTTTCGTGCCATTTTCCTTTGCCGTTTTTCCCAGCTTTTTCAACGCATCATCATGAAGCCTTACCGGCGGCAGCACCAGATTTTTGATTCGTACTCCAAGGGTCTGATTCTGAAGGATTTCCTCGATTCCACTCATATGATCTGCATCGCCATGAGAAATAAAAACATAATCCAGCTCTTTTACTCCCTGAGATTCCAGAAACGGAACAATTCGATACTCCCCGACTTTAGAGATATCGCTGCTGCCTCCATCTACAAAACAGGTTCTCCCATTGGGTGTTCTCAGGAAAATTCCATCGCCCTGTCCCACATCCAGCATCGTCGTCTGAAACACCCCGTGGTGTTTCATCTGACCGCTTGCTGCCAGACAGATTCCGGCCGCTGCCAGCATTCCCCACGCAAAACAGGTTTTTCCTGTTTTCTCTTTTCGAAGCATCCAGTACAGACAGACCAGAAGCAATACTGCATAATACAGCACGATCCAGCTAACTTCCGGCTTTCCGGTAACAATTCTGGAAAACGGCAGTTTCATACTCAAATTGCAGCTCCATTCATACAGATTGAGAATTCCCCTGCATAAAAGAAATACAGCGCCTCCTGCCGGTTTGAAAAAAAGACACAAAAAAGAACCCAGAAGTCCTGCGCCCAGAACGACAGACATCAGAGGAATGATCACCAGATTCAAAAGAAGGGAATACGGGGGAAATTCATAATAAAAAGAAAGCATGACCGGAAAAAGAACCAGATTGACCGCAAGACTCGCCTGAAAGCTTTGCAGGATCTTTGACTCTGTTTTTCCCTGTCTCATCATTAACGGATACACTGCCGCCATTCCAAGCACCGCTCCAAAAGAGAGCAGATATCCGGCATCCCGAAGGTACATCGGACTCTCCAGCGCAATCAGCGCCGCTGCCACAGCCAGACTGGTAGCCATGTCATACGCTCTGCCGCACAGATCTGCTCCTACCCGGATGCCAAACATAACAAATGCCCGGATTGCAGATACCCCGCCTCCGATCATAACCGTGTAGCCAAGCAAAAACAAAATTCCCAGCACTCCCGCCGGTTTCACAGGACATCCCACTCTGCGTAAAAGCCCGTAAAATCCCATTCCGATAAATGACATATGAAGTCCTGATATCGCCAGAATATGGCCGATCCCACTTTTCTGATACAATGCTTTCATCTGGGCATCCAGTTCACTTTTCTCTCCCAGTAAGATCGCGCTCATGCTGTTTCCGTGACGTGCTCCCATCTGACTGACTAAAAGTCTCTTCCAGTTTCTTCTTAATTTTGCCAGCCATTCCCGGAATTTCCACGTTTCCTGATCTGTAATCCGGCAGTTTTTTGCCCATATACTTGCGTGAAGTCCCTGTTTTTCATAATAAAATTTCTGATCAAAATTCCCGGGATTTCTCGCCTCTTTAAAATACGAAAGTTCCCCCTGAATCTGTATTTGATTTCCAAGTTTGATTGTTTGAGTTTCTTTTTGATCCTGTTCGATATAAATTAGAAGCTCCGGCTCTTGCAGCACCTTTGCTTTGACTTGTTCTTTGAATTGCTTGTTGACAGATTGCCTGTCAGAATTGGTATTATTCTCTTTTTGCAGCACCTGGCAGTCTCTCAGATAAAATATCCTGTAATCAGGCTTTTCCTCCCACCGCTTCACCTGCCCTGTCACAGTCACCTGTGAAGCATCCGGGATGATCCGGCGCAGTGTACACGGATTTGAAATCGCGGATTCAAACCAGATGTTCACTGCTGCCAGCAGAATCAGAACTGCCACTGCCGCCGTACAAAGCGGTCGTTTTCTCAAAACTACTTCTTCTCCTCATTCCATCCCAGGTCAGCCTCCAATGGCTGACTCAAATCTACAGTCTGCATATATTTGACGTGGTTTTCGCCGTTAATGGATATCTGCACTTTCCCGACTCCGGTTCCCTGTGTCAGTGAATTGACCAGAGAATAAATCGTCACCTGCGGTTTGACATCATAGGCACCTTTTAAAAAGGTCTTATCAAAATTCACATAACAGATTCCATCCTTTGTTGTCACACTCAGCAGATTGGTATCCGGATTGATCGTTGCTTTTGCGGCCGACGTCTCCGGGCCTTTCATCAGCTTTTCCACAATCAGCTTCTCCCTGGAAATATTGCTGTTATAGCGGACTTCCATTGTCTGCTCCACCAAAGCATCTCCTGCTTCATTGGAAAAATATAAAGTGAGCGTCCCTGTCTGATACGAACTCGGCGAAGCGCCCTCGCTTTGCACAAAATCATCTTCATTGAGATATCCGAGTACCTGTCCCGAGCTGTCAGTCAGATCCGCGCCTTCCACTTTGATCCAGACACTGTTGATTCCCTCGATCCTGACTAAAGATTTTACCAGAGCCGCTCTCACCAGAGTCTCTTCCACGGTATCCATTTGTTTATATTTTGCATTCAAATCCAGATACAGGATTCCTCCCTCCAGTTCATAACGCTTCACTTTCACATCCTTCGGAATCGGCGGCGTATACTCAATCTCCTCAGACGGCTTTTTCAACTCTTTTATCATTGCTTTTGCCGCCTTGAGCGGATCCTTTTCTTTGCTCTCATAGGACACTTTCTGAAGCCCGGTCCTGTCACTGTTTAAACAATAAATATAAGAATCTCCTTTTTTTACCTCCGTACGTTTGGCACAGGAAACTGTCGTGCACGCAAGACAGATTCCCAGAAAGATGAGGAGAATTTTTCTGACTTTTTTCATCTGCTCCCCCTTATGCTGCATAGGTCAGAGGAATCCGGACGGTAAACGTGGTTCCCTCTCCCTTACTGCTGTAAACTTTGATCGATCCTCTGTGCATGATCACTGCATTACGGGCAATGGCAAGTCCCAGACCTGTTCCTCCGATTTCTCTCGAATGAGACTTGTCCACCCGGTAAAACCGCTCAAAAATATGCGCCTGATCCTCTTCCGGAATTCCAATGCCGGAGTCCATCACCTTCACATAAAAGTACTTGTGATCCGCATTCAGGGAAACTCTTACCCATCCTTCATCCCGGTTATATTTGATCGCATTCTCTACCAGATTGGAAATGGCGAGTGTCAGCTTCATCTCATCGATCTCCGCAGAAACGGGTCGGAAGCTTTCCAGTACCACCTCGATTTTTTTCTTATCGGCAATCGGCTTCAGTCGTTTTAAGATTGTCTCCAGAAGCTCATTGATATTGATCTGTCTGATATTCAGTCCCTGTACTGTCTTGTCCATCTTGACCAGCGTCAGAAGATCACTGATAATATCATTTTCCCGATCAATCTCCTTTGCGATATCTCCCATAAATTCCTGATACAGCTCAATCGGCACATTTTCCTGGGCAAGCAGGGAATCTGCCAGCACTTTCATGGATGTCAGCGGTGTCTTTAACTCATGAGAGACATTGGATACAAACTCCTCTCTGGAATCATTGAGCTGTTTTAATCTTCCCAGCATCTTGTTAAACGCATCAGACAGCTGCCCTGTCTCCGAAAATGTCCCTACATGCAGCCATTCACTTTCATACCCTTCTGTCACATTCTCAATAGACGCAGTGATCCTTCCAAGCGGACGTACAAACCATCCTGCCACAAGTATCCCAAGGGACAATACGACCAGAAAGACTACGATCAGAACTGCGCCGCCCTGTGCGCGCAGCATACGGGTCCCATCCAGGACCGTATCCATAGAAACACTGGCCAGCATCACTCCTGTCACTGCCTTTTCTTCCGAAATGACCGGTGCGGTTACCTCGACGTACTGGTTCTTTTTGTCATAGTAGCTCGTGCTCTTGCCCTGCCTGAGACAACGGATCACATTTTCAGATACCATCGTCTTTCCTTCATCCAGACCATACGTATCCTTGATCACATCCAGGTTCTGGTTGATGATCATCACGCGTCCGTTATAAATATTGGTCAGTTGGGTTAAATTTGCATCGATCACTTCTGAAGACGGGTTGGTCAGATACTGATAACTGTTCAGCTGATTGCTTAGAATAGTACATTGATTCTGAATTTCTGCTGTTCTGACCGAAATGGCACGCTGCTCAGATGTTTTCACTGTCCAGACATAAGAAGCCAGACATGGGATCAGCCCAAACACCACAAACAACACGATCAGCCAGAACCGCATGCTTTTAAATATATGATTCTTTACTCTGATATGTAATTTATCCCTGGAAATAATAACCTACCCCCCATTTTGTGTGTACATACTTCGGCTCGCTCGGATTCAGCTCGATCTTCTCCCGAAGCCTTCTGATATGTACATCCACTGTTCTGGCATCCCCCGGATAATCCACACCCCATACAAGATCCAGCAGATTCTCACGGCTGTAGACTTTGTTCGGATTCATGGCAAGAAGCTCCAGCACATCATATTCTTTTGCTGTCAGATTGATCTCACGCTCTCCGATAAACACTCTTCTGCTCTCACAGTCGATCCGCATATTGCCTTTGACCAGAATCTTGGCAGTCTGCGCACTCTCCTCTTTTCTCGCAGTCCTTCTCATGATCGCTTTGATCCGGGCCTTGACTTCCAGAATATTGAACGGCTTCGTAATATAATCATCCGCTCCGTACTCCAGCCCGAGTATCTTGTCCATATCCTCACTTTTGGCAGTCAGCATGACGATCGGCATGTCGGAAAACTCACGGATGGCCTGACAAACCTGAAACCCATCCATCTTCGGGAGCATCACATCCAGCAGCACGAGGTCATACTCGCAGTTCTTTGCATACTGCAGTGCTTCCTCACCGTCATAGGCACAGTCCACCTCCATGTCGTCCTGTTCCAGACTGAACCGTATCCCTTTCACGATCAACTTTTCATCGTCAACTACTAAGATCTTCTTCTTGCTCATACTTTCTTCCTTCAACTTCCTGCTATACTGTAATATTATCTTTAATCTTATTATACAGACCTTCTTTGATTCCGCTGATCTGCATCAGCTCTTCTGTATTCTGGAACCTGCCGTTTTCTTCCCGATAGGCAATAATACTGTCCGCCCGGGACTCTCCTACACCGGACAACGTCATCAATTCTTCTTTTGTCGCCGTATTAAGATTGACTTTTCCATCCTGCGGCTTTGTTCCTTCTGCCGGACTTTCCCCCGGCTGTGCTGCTGCCTGTGTCTGCATCTCCTCTTTGGTGGGAATATAGATCTGCTCCCCATCCACAACAACCCTTGCCTGATTCACTGCATCCTGTGCAGCCTCGGCTGTCAGTCCGCCCGCCATGGCAATGACTTCATAAAGCCTGTCGTCACTGCCCACTTCATACACGCCGGGCTTTCCGACTGCTCCGCACAGATAGACAAAAATCTTTGTCTCTTTCTTCGGTTCTTTGTCTTCAACCTTCTTTTCTTCTGCAGAGGACTCTTCTTTCTCTTCCTGTGTCTCCTCCAGAGAAATCTCCTTAAGTTCTTCCCCCGACTCTTGCCCGCACCCGCTGATCAGGCACAACGCAGTCAAGATCATAACAACTGTATAATAAGCTTTCTTTTTCCATCTGTCCCTCATATTTCCTCACAATCTCAGACGCAAGGAATCCCCTTTTATATCGGACAGTAATATTGTAACGAAAAACGCTCAAAATTACAATAACATTTTTACAATCCTGTTACGCATTTATTACAATTCTGACGCTCTATTCCCACTGGAAGATTGCAATCCCGATCAGTGCCACGACAAGCCCTGCCAGCTTCCGGAATGCAAACGGCGATTTTTCCACACCAAACATCCCCAGAAGCTCGATCACATACGCCACGATCAGCTGGGAGATTACAATTAGAAGTGCAGCTTTTGCCGGTCCTAAGGATGCCATGCTCTTTACTACGGTCCAGGTAATCCCTGCTCCGATCACGCCTCCTAAGAGCATATATTTCGGTTCCACCTTCGCAAGTGCCGTCACATCCGCTCTTCCTGCCAGAAACCATACCGCCAGACATGCCAGAAAAGCACTTAACTGCACCCAGATATTGCTGACCCACAAGCCGGTTGTCTTTGTTACCTGTGTATTAAATACACCCTGAACACTCATCAGCGCCCCGGAAAGAAGGGCAATTAAAAAACCAGTCATCGTTTTCTACCTCCTGAAATTTTTCTCAATTTCTTTTAGTATTTCCCGAATCCTGGTTTTTCATTTATCACTCTGTCAATGCTTTTGTCAATTTTGGGATCATTTCATCCACATGCTCTTTTTCAATGATAAGCGGAGGTACCAGACGCAGTACATTGCCCTGTGCCTGAATCACAAGAAGACCTTCCTCGATGGCGCGGTTATTTACCTGCGCGGCCGGTTTCTTTAACACAATGCCCTGCATCAGTCCGGTTCCTTTTCGTTCCAGCACGCCATCCACATGTTGTACCAGTTCTTCCAGACGCTCTGTCAGATATTCTGACACTTCATTGACATGCTCCACGATCTTTTCTTCCTCAAAAATGTCGATCACCGTCTTGACTGCCATACATGCCAGTGGGTTACCGCCATAAGTTGCCCCGTGATCTCCCGGCTTTAACGATGCCTGTGCCACTTTTTCTGTCATGGCAAAGGCTCCCACCGGAATACCGTTTCCAATTCCCTTTGCCATAGTCAGAATATCTGGTTTTACCCCGAATTTCTGCCATGCAAACATCGCGCCTGTTCTTCCCATTCCGCACTGCACTTCGTCACAGATCATCAGAATATCGTTCTCATCACAGATCTTACGGATTCCTTCCATGAATTCCTGTGTAGCAAGATTGATCCCGCCTTCCCCCTGTAATGGTTCTAAAATAATTGCGCAGGTCTGATCCGTCACCAGCGCTTTCACACTGTCCAGATTATTGAATTCTGCAAAAGAAACTCCCGGGAGCATCGGTTCAAAAGGTTCTCTATACGCAGTATGTCCAGTCACGGAAACGGCGCCGAAGCTGCGCCCGTGGAACGAATTTTCCATGGCGATAAACTGATATCTGCCCGATTTTTTATTATACGCATATCGTCTTGCCGCTTTTAAAGCCCCCTCATTTGCCTCAGACCCGCTGTTCGTAAAAAATACCCGGTCCATCCCCGAAATCCGGTTCAGTTTTTGTGCTGCCTCTCCACAATTGGTATGATAATACAGGTTGGACGTATGATACAGCTGATCGATCTGGAATTTTAATGCCGCATTCAGCTTCTGATTTCCGTATCCCAGTCCCGACACTGCAAATCCGGCTGCAAAATCCAGATATTTTTTCCCGTTCGTGTCATACAGATAAACACCTTCTCCCCTCTCCAGCGCAATTGGAAACCGATTGTATACGTGTATTAGATTTTCTTCTGCTGCTTTGATCTTCTCATTCACCATCATAATACCTGCTTTCTTCTTCATGTAAAATTGCCGTACCGATTCCTTTGTTTGTAAAGAATTCCAGAAGCAGACAGTGCGGGATCCGCCCATCTAAAATATGCACTCTGGAAACGCCGTTTTCAATGGCATCAATACAATTATTCAGCTTCGGAAGCATTCCTCCTCCGATATAGCCCTCTTCGATCAGCTGTTTTGCTTCTTTTACCAGAAGCTCGGAGATGAGAGTAGCAGGATCCTTCGGATCTTTATATACTCCCTCAATATCTGTCAGAAATGCCAGTTTTTCTGCCTTCATGGCTCTTGCAATGGCACAGGCTGCATCATCTGCGTTGATATTATATGTATGGAATTCATCATCCATTCCTACCGGACACACGACCGGAAGAAAATCCTTCTCCAGAAGATCATGCAAAATCTGTGCATCTACTTTTTTGATCTCCCCGACAAATCCGATATCTTCTCCGTTGGAATATTTCTTTTCCACATTCAGAAGTCCACCGTCCTTCCCGCTGATTCCGATGGCACGTACTCCCTGTCCTTCCAGAAGCTGTACCAGGCTTTTGTTCACTTTTCCAAGTACCATTTCCGCCACTTCCATGGTCTCTTCATCAGTCACCCGAAGTCCGTTGATAAACTGCGGTTCTTTGCCGATCTTTCCGACCCATTTACTGATTTCTTTTCCGCCTCCGTGCACAATGATCGGTTTGAAGCCGACCAGCTTTAATAAGGTAACGTCCTCGATTACTTTCTGCTTTAACGCCTCGTCTGTCATGGCGCTGCCGCCGTATTTTACAACGACGATCTTCCGGTTAAACCGTTGGATATACGGCAGTGCCTCGATCAGTACTTTCGCCTTCTCCAGATATTGATTCATATTTTCATTCATATTCTCACTCCTCCTGCCTGTCTTTTTTACTGAATATACATTGTACTAGCTGCGGTAATCCGCATTGATATCGATATAGCCGTGAGTAAGATCACATCCCCATGCGGTTGCTGTTTCCTCTCCCTGTCCGAGATCTGCAATGGCAGTCACCTCCGGCATGGATAAAATCTCTGTGGCCTTTTCTTCACTGTAATCCAGCGCGACTCCGTTTTCGATGATCTTTAACTCTCCGGCGCTGCTTTTGAAATACAGATCCACTTTCTCCGGATCAAATTCGGCACCGGAATAGCCCATAGCGCACAAGATCCGCCCCCAGTTTGCATCATGACCGGCGATCGCCGCTTTGGTCAGATTGGAGCAGACCACGGATTTCGCCAGTGTTTTCGCCTGTTCTTTCGTATCTGCGCCTTTTACTGTCACCTCGAACAATGCTGTGGCGCCTTCTCCGTCTCCCGCCATTTTCTTTGCCAGTGTCTCGTTGACCTCATGCAGCGCTTCTGCAAATAGTTCAAACTCTTTTGTGCCCTCTTTGATCTTTGGATTTTCTGCCATTCCGTTCGCCAGAAGAAGTACTGTGTCATTCGTTGAAGTATCTCCGTCCACAGAGATCATATTGTACGTCTCTTCTACATCTGCGCGAAGCGCTGCTTTGAGCGCTTTTCTGGAAATTACCGCATCTGTCGTAAGAAAGGCCAGCATGGTACACATATTCGGATGTATCATACCAGACCCTTTGGCCATCCCGCCAATGGTAACTATCTTCCCTCCAATCTCCACAGTCACTGCCACTTCTTTTTCCTTGGTATCTGTAGTCATGATCGCTTTTGCCGCCGCATTTGCCGCCACTGCGCCCGACTGTTTTTCTTTTGCCAGAATCTGAATACCCTGTTTTAATTTTTCGATCGGCATCTGCATCCCGATCACCCCTGTAGAGCCGATTAAAACGCCGTCTGCCGGAATCTTAAGAGCCTCTGCTGCCGCTTTTGCAGTCTCCAGACAGCAGCGCATCCCCTCTTCTCCTGTACACGCATTTGCAATTCCAGAATTGATGATTACTGCCTGAGACTTGATCTTAGATTCCACAATCTGCCGGTCCCACTTCACCGGAGCCGCTTTTACTACATTGGTCGTAAAGGTTCCTGCCACTTTGCACGGTTTTACACTGTATACAAGTGCCATATCTGTTCTGTTTTCATACTTGATCCCTGCCGCTGCTGCCGCTGCCTCAAATCCTTTTGCTGCCGTAACTCCACCTGTTATTTTCTTCATCGTACATGCCTCCTCATTTACTGCGCATTAAATGCTGTGATATTTTCTGTATTCAACACAAAATCATAATAGTTCAAATCCTGCCGCTCATTCCATCCGATGGTATTCCAGAATGCATTTCCGATATCATTCTGCGTAAATGCGATCAGAGATACATTGCTGATTCCTTCTTCTTTTAAAGCCTCCATGGACTGTACGACCATTGCTTTCCCGATTCCACGTCTGCGGTACGCTTCATCCACACAGACGTGATACAGACAGCCTCGTCTTCCGTCATGCCCGCACAAGATCGCACCTACGATTTTTCCGTCTTCTGTCGCCACGACGCTGGTTGTCGGATTTCGTTTTAAAAATTTTTCCACACCGTCCCTGGAATCATCGATACTTCGCAATCCAAAACCATGTATCTTCTTCCAGAGCGCATATACCTGTTCATAATCTTCAATTGTCATTGTCCGAATCATCTTCTCACCTCTGCCTATGGAATCTTTACGGAAACATCGGAATCAGTTCCAGACCTTCCTGTTCCTTGTATCCAAACAGAAGGTTCATATTCTGTACCGCCTGCCCTGCTGCTCCTTTTACCAGGTTGTCGATGGCTCCCATCAGAATTATGCGGTTGGTACGCGGATCAATCTGAAAGCCAATGTCTGCATAGTTACTTCCTTCCACCCATTTTGTCTCCGGGCAGACTCCGTCATCCAGAATCCGGATAAACGGCTCTTTTCCATAATAAGTTTCATAAATCTCCCGGATTTCCGCCTTGGTGACTTCCTTTTTCAACGATGCATATTCCGTCACCAGAATTCCCCGGTTCATCGGAACCAGATGCGGTGTGAAGCTCAATTTCACGGTCTCATTCGCCGCATACCCGAGCTGTTCTTCAATCTCCGGGGTATGTCTGTGACTTCCAACTGCATATGCCTTGATATTTTCATTCACTTCGCAGTACAGATTTGCCACTTTTGCACCTCGCCCGGCTCCTGACGTTCCGGATTTTGCATCAATGATCAGTGTGTTCATATCGATCAGACCTTCTTTTGCCAGAGGGTATGCTGTGAGAATGGAGCAGGTTGTGTAACATCCCGGATTGGCTACCAGTCTTGCATTTTTGATCTTTTCCCGGTTGATCTCACAAAGTCCGTACACCGCCTCCTCGATAAACTGAGGACTTTTATGCTCAATTTTGTACCACTCTTCATAGACAGACACGTCTTTGATCCGAAAATCTGCACTCAGATCGATCACTTTTGTCTTTGACAGAATCTCTTCATTGATCAGAGATGCGCACAGCCCCTGCGGGGTTGCCGTAAAAATCACATCCACCTGATCTGCCAGCGCGTCCATGTTATCATCCATACACTTCGCATCCACGATTTGAAAAAGATTGCGGTATACATCTGCATAATTTTGATCGATATAGCTTCTGGAACCGTACCATTTGATCTCTGCCCCTTTATGTCCTGTCAGAATACGGACCAGTTCTCCTCCCGCATATCCTGTTGAACCGATAATTCCTGCTTTTATCATTCTGAAATCCCCTTTCTCACTTTATTCATATTTTTTTCATTTAGTATGCATTTTTTTGTATTTTATTCATGTTTGTGTATAAACAAAAACCACGTTTGCATAAGTATACATCTTTTTTGTATAATATGCAAGCATGGTTTTTTATTTTTTTATTTTCGGATCTGTCCGTTTCCGAAAATAATATATTTTGTTGTCGTCAGCGCTTCCAGCCCCATCGGCCCTCTCGCATGCAGTTTCTGCGTACTGATCCCGATTTCTGCGCCAAACCCAAATTCAAATCCATCTGTAAATCTGGTGGACGCATTGACATACACTGCTGCTGCATCGATCTCATCCTGAAAACGCAGCGCACTGTCATAATCTTTTGTAATGATCGACTCGGAATGTCCGGTATTATACCGGTTGATATGACGGATTGCCTCATCCAGAGAAGCCACTGTCTTCACGGAAATAATGGCATCCAGATATTCCGTTCCCCAATCTTCTTCTGATGCAGGCAGAATTTCTGTGCAGACTGCTCTCGCCTTCTCATCTCCGCGAATCTCCACCTGATGGTTCTTCAGTCGTTTTGCAATTGCCGGAAGTGCCTGTTCCAATATGCTCTCGTGAATCACTAAGGACTCACAGGCATTGCACACACCCAAACGCTGCGTTTTCGCATTTTCAATGATCTCAGCCGCCATATTCACATCCGCACTCTCATCTACATAAATGTGACAGTTTCCGGTTCCCGTTTCGATTACCGGAACGGTGCTGTTTGCCACAACAGATGCGATCAGTCCGGCACCTCCTCTCGGAATCAGCACATCAATGTAATCATGCAGCCGCATCATTTCTGTTACCGTCTCCCTGCTTGTATCCTCCACAAGCAAAATCAGATCCTGAGAAAGTCTCGCTTTGCGAAGTCCGGCCTTGATCACCTGCACGATTGCTTTATTGGAATTGATCGCATCACTTCCTCCTCGCAGAATCACTGCATTTCCTGTTTTAAAGCACAGACCAAAAGCATCTGCCGTTACATTCGGACGGGACTCATAAATAATGCCCACAACACCCAGAGGAACTCTCTTTTTTCCGATACGCAGTCCGTTCGGACGGTTTTTCATGGAAAGAACTTCTCCGATCGGATCTTCCAGCGCCGCAATCTGCCTTAGCCCTTCTGCCATTGCCTCAATCCTGGCTTCTGTCAGTTTTAATCTGTCCTGAAGTGCTTCGGACATCCCCTGTTCTCTTGCAGCCTCCATGTCCTTCTCGTTTTCTGCCAGCAGATCTTCTTTTCGCAGACATAATTCTTCTGCCACAAATTCAAGCCCTCTGTTCTTTTCAACGGTCGTCAGCTTTGCCGCTGCCCTTGATGCTTCTTTTGCTCTGCATCCCAATGTCTCCATATACGTTTCCATACAGTCTCCTTTCCTGATACCATCTAAACCTTCTTTTCCCGTTTTGCCTGTCTGCGGAACTCTGCCCGTTCAGGCGCCACCTCTTCTGACATCTCTTTCTGATGCTGCTCTGATAAAAACAACGTTCCTACTTTTTTGCCATTCATCACATCATTGATCGAATAAATATTATCCCCGTTTGCAATGATCATATCTGCCCCTGCTGCAGTAGCAATTTTTGCAGCCTTGATCTTAGTTGCCATACCGCCTGTCCCGCAGTCACTGGATGCTCCTTTTGCCATGTTTTCCAGACTCCGCCCGATCTTGCCGACCGTATGGATAAATCTTGCATTCGGATTTTTTCGCGGGTCATCTGTGTACAGCCCGTCGATATCTGACATCAGGATCAGAAGATCCGCATCCACAAGCCGGGACACATATGCCGCCAGTGTATCGTTGTCTCCGAAGTTCCCATAAGAAAGCTCGTCCACCGAAATGGCGTCATTCTCATTGACGATCGGGACAACCTGCATCTTAAACAACTCATCAAATGTCTGTTTTGCATTTTTGCGGCATTTGGCATTTGTCACAGATTCTTTTGTGAGCAGAACCTGTGCCGTGAGCTGTCCGTATTCGTTAAACAGCTTTTCATAGATCATCATCAGCTTCCCCTGGCCGACTGCCGCACATGCCTGTTTTTCAGACTCCGTCTGAGGACGCCTGTCCATTCCCAGGGCATTTTTCCCAACTCCGACTGCACCGGATGAGACAACGATCACTTCTTTTCCTTTATTCCTGAGATTGATCAAAATACGAACAAACTTCTCCAGCTTCTCCAGATTGATATTTCCTGTTTCTTCATAAGTGATCGTGGAAGTTCCCACTTTGATCACAATCCTCTGCTTATTCAGCAGTATGTCTTTTCTGTCCATCTTTTTGTACCTTCTTTTTTCATTCCTGTATCTTCTATAAAATGTCGATCTGACACATCTTCATCGCCTCCAGCGCCTGCATGTGACTCTCCACCGTCACTCCTGCACAGCAGGACGCATCCACCTGTACGGGAACCTCTGGCAGAAACGCCTTACAGAGCATGGCATTGGAGATCACGCAGATATCTGTACAAAGCCCGATCAGCGTAATGCTCTCGATCGAAGTCTCTTCCTGGATCTGCTCCAGCTTTTTCACAAGCTCCCTGCTTCCAAACGTCACTTTATCAACAGGCGCCTCTGTCAGAAGATCCGCGATCTCCTGTCTGATCTGCCAGCCTTTTGTTCCACGGATACAATGTCTGACTGGAAGTTTTTTTCCTTCTGCCGTCTCCAGATAGTTCTCTTCGTGGGTATCTCTTGTCGCAAACACAGTTCCATCAAATGTCTGTATCTTTTTCACTACTTCAGGAACAATCCTTTGCGCCTCTTCTGTGCCCAGAGAACCATCAATAAAATCATTCTGCATATCTACTACAACTAATATATTCATACACATTCTCTCCTAATCCACAGTTTACAATACCCTTATTATAACTGATATTGGATCGCTTTCCAACAACATATTTGCATCCGCTCTGTATTCTCCTTTTTGTTTTATGCATACTTTTTGAATTTTATTGTATATTTTTCACTTTTTTCCATTTTTCTATTGCATATTTATGAATTTAGGTGTATATTACTGATTAGCTTCTAAAGCGTAACGGTTTTGTCATACACGATTGGCAACAACATATCAGACAATAGAGATTTTTTAAGGAGGATATCATTATGAGTAAAGAAAAAGTTGTATTGGCGTATTCCGGAGGACTTGACACGACTGCCATCATACCATGGCTGAAAGAGAATTTTGATTACGAAGTCATCTGCTGCTGTATCGACTGCGGTCAGGGCGAAGAACTGGATGGATTAGAGGAACGTGCAAAATTATCCGGCGCTTCCAAACTCTACATCGAAAACATCATCGACGAATTCTGCGACGACTACATTGTTCCATGTGTGAAGGCCGGAGCAGTCTATGAGAACAAATATCTGCTTGGAACTTCCATGGCTCGTCCGCCGATCGCGAAAAAACTGGTAGAGATTGCCCGCAAAGAAGGCGCTACTGCAATCTGCCACGGTGCAACAGGAAAAGGAAATGACCAGATCCGTTTTGAACTCGGAATCAAAGCGCTTGCACCGGACTTAAAGATCATTGCTCCATGGCGTATGACAGATGTATGGACCATGCAGTCCCGTGAAGATGAGATCGAATACTGCAAAGCTCACGGTATTGATCTTCCATTTGATGCAAAACACAGCTACAGCCGTGACCGTAATCTGTGGCATATCAGCCACGAAGGACTGGAGCTGGAAGACCCTGCATGTGAGCCAAACTACGATGACCTTCTTGTTCTTGGTGTTTCTCCTGAAAAAGCACCGGATGAAGGAGAATATGTCACTATGACATTTGAAGCGGGTGTTCCGAAAAGTCTGAACGGAAAAGAAATGAAAGTATCTGAGATTATCACAGAACTCAACAAACTTGGCGGAAAACACGGAATCGGAATCGTTGACATTGTAGAAAACCGTGTTGTCGGAATGAAATCCCGCGGTGTTTATGAAACTCCTGGCGGAACGATCCTGATGGAAGCACATGACCAGCTGGAAGAACTTGTACTCGACCGTGCAACCTATGAAGTAAAAAAGGACATGGGAAATAAAATGGCACAGATCGTATACGAAGGAAAATGGTTCACACCGCTTCGCGAAGCAGTCCAGGCATTTGTGGATGTCACACAGCAGTATGTGACCGGAGAAGTAAAATTCAAGCTTTACAAAGGAAACATCATCAAAGCGGGAACAACTTCCCCTTACTCATTATACAGTGAATCCCTTGCAAGCTTCACAACCGGAGAGCTCTATGACCACCACGATGCAGAAGGATTTATCAACCTGTTCGGACTTCCTCTGAAAGTGCGTGCAATGAAAATGCAGGAATTAGAAAAATAAGATAAAATAAAAAGATGGCGAAAGCTCATACACGAACTTTCGCCATCTTTTTATTTGGAAGCAGCTGTTTATTCTGCCTCTCTGTCATTTGTCAGTTTTAATTGATCCAGTACAAAGAACAGAAGTCCCATCAGCATTCCTGTCACACAGGCAAGTACCATTCCGGAAAGCTGGATCCCGCCAAATTCTACGGAAATTCCGGACAATCCTGTCACAAAGATCACGGATGTCATTGCCATATTTCTGGAACGACCGTAATCCACCTGCTCTTCTACCAGGATACGGATACCGGAAGTTCCGATCATTCCGTAAAGCAGGAACGAAATTCCACCGATCACCGGTCCAGGAATGGAATTGATCAGCATTGTCAGTTTTCCAATAAAGGAACAAATGATAGAAAGAACAGCTGCTCCTCCGATCACGTATACACTGTATACCTTTGTCATTGCCATCACTCCGATATTTTCCCCGTAAGTCGTTGTCGGTACAGAACCGATAAATCCGGAGATCATAGTGGAAAAGTTATCTGCAAAAAGAGAACGGTGAAGTCCCGGTTCCTTCAGCAAGTCTCTGCCGATGATCTTACTCGTCACGATCTGATGTCCGATATGCTCGGAAGCGATCACAAGAAGAACCGGCAGCACGATGACGATTGCCTCCCACTTGAATTTCGGTGCAGAAAAATTCGGAACTGCCACCCAGGACGCTGCACTCACACTTGAGAAATCAACAATTCCACAGATAACAGCAGCCACGTATCCGGCAATGATCGCGATCAGAATCGGAATCACCGCAAAAAACTTGCGGAACAACACCGAACCTAGCACTGCCACTCCTAAAGTCACAAGAAATACGATCACATTTTTCGGATCGATCACCTCGTCTTTTAATCCTGCATTAGATGCCGCAGTACCTGCCAGCTCCAGACCGATCAGCGCAACAACCGGTCCCATGGCTGCCGGCGGCAGTACCACATGGATCCAGTCAGATCCGAACTTATAGATGATCAGCGCCAGAATGCAGCCTAAAAATCCGACTGCAACGAATCCACCCAGCGCATACTCGTATCCCCATTTACTGATCACAACTCCTGCCGGAGCAAGAAATGCAAAACTGGAACCTAAATATGCCGGAGCTTTTCCCTTTGTGATCAAGATAAATAGCAGTGTTCCGATTCCGTTCATAAACAGTACAACTGCCGGGTTGATCCCGAACACAAACGGAACAAGCACGGATGCCCCGAACATGGCAAACATGTGCTGAATGCTCAGTGGAAGCAGCATCTTAAAGGGCACTTTTTCTTCCACCTGAATAATTTTCTGATTTTCCATTGAAAAATCCTCCCTATCCTTTTCCTTTGTAGTTTCAATCTTTCCTATTGTACCAGATTCTCCTGCCGATAACCAGACTTTGTTTTGAGAAATATTTAAAGCACTTCCTCAAGCACTCTTTTGACGTTCTGATACGAAAGCTTATCCAACTGACGTTCCGTCATTCCTGCCTTTTTCAAAGCATCCCATACACACTCGATCTCTTCAATCCCGCGAAGCCAGTTCTGCCCTGCCTCAAATCCATCGAAATCTGTTCCCAGTGCCACAGAATCCTCTCCGGCTTTTTGCAGGATATGCATCCCATGCTTTGCAATATCCAAAACCTCCGCTGACCGATCGCTTTGTAAAAACTGCGGATAAAAATTAAGTCCCACAACACCTCCGCATTCCCCGAGTGCACAAAGCATCTCATCCGAAAGATTTCGCGGGTGCGCACAAAGTGCGCGGGCATTAGAATGAGACGCTATGATCGGTTTTTTGCTCAGCCGGATACAATCCCAAAAGCCGCCGTCTGACAAGTGAGAAACATCCACCAGCATTCCTCTTTCGTTCATTTCTTCTACCACCTGTTTTCCAAAAGATTTCAATCCCTTTTGCATCTCCTGTGCATTTCTGCTATTCGGATATCCGATGCAATTTTCATAATTCCATGTCAGTGTGATCAGGCGGACACCTCTCTGATACAGTTCTTCAAGGCGGTTTCTGTTTCCATTTAAAACGCCGCCTTCTTCCACGGTCAGCAGTGCCAGATTGAGTTCCTCCCGTTCTGCATATTCTAACTCTTTTGCTGTTTTTATAAGCTTTAATTTCTTATTTTCTTTTGTCTCACGCTCCATACGGGCAATCATCTCGATCACCTTCTGGTATGCTTCTTCCCACTTTCCATCTGGTACACATACAAAACATGCAAAAAATTCCGCCAGCATTTTGGTCTGTTCCATTCTCTTTCGATCCACACAAAGACTGTTCTCCTCCAGCGTTTCTGCCGACAGCAGCTCACTCAATGTATCACAGTGCATATCGATCCATTTTCTCATTTTCTTCTCCTTTTTTGTTTCGGATTTACGTATAAGCGCTTCTTTTTTTACATATGCTAAAACCACCACTATTATATGACAGGAGACGCAAAAATGAAATCTGAATCTGCAAAACCTTTGATCGGCATTGTTGTCTGCGGATTGTCGGACAACCGCCAGTTTGTATCCAATCCTTATATTCAGTCTGTCCGGTATTCCGGCGGTATCCCCATCCTGCTTCCGCTCATCCGCTCAGATTCCATGCTTGAACAATATCTAAGGCTGTGCGATGGCTTTCTCTTCTGCGGCGGAAATGACATCACACCTTTGTTATTTGGCCAGGAACCCAGAGAAGGCATCAGAGACACCAATATCACACTGGATCTGTTTCAGATCCGCCTGATGAAGCTGATTCTGTCTTCTGCAAAACCGGTATTTTCCATCTGCCGTGGAATGCAGATTTTCAATACTGCCTGCCAGGGAACCATATTTCAGGATATCCGCTATCAACCCGGAGAATCTCTTGATCATATGCAGAGATCTGACTCCCGCAGTGATGTCAGCCATCCTGTCCGGATTGAAAGGTCCTCCAGACTCTTTTCCTGTCTTGGCCGCTCTGTTTACGTCAACAGCTTTCACCATCAGGCGATCGACAGGCCGGGAGTTGATCTGAAAGTCAGCGCTCTTGCCCCGGATCAGACGATAGAAGCCATCGAGCATTCTTCTCATCCTTTTGCCATTGGAGTTCAGTGGCATCCGGAATGTATGTTTCGAAGCAGCGAAAAGATGCGGCGACTTTTCCGCGGCTTTATTACAGCCGCAAAAAAAGCGGAAGCCTGACTGTCTGCTTCCGCTTTTTACATGTTATCTTTTTTACTGAGCTTTCCTTCCCAATGTCACATCAACTGTCTGCTCCTGATATTCTCCGCCCTCTCCCGGAACCTGAAGCGTCAGAGTTACCTTTTCGCCTTTCTTATAGTACTGCAGCTGCTCCTGCAATGACTCCATACTGTCAATTGTAATTCCGTTGAATCCTACAATGATACTTCCTTTTGTAATTCCTGCATCAGCTGCTCCACCTCCGCGTGATACTTCGGAAATATAAACACCTGTCGGCATTCCATAACGCTGAGAATCAGAATCTTCTACATCCAGTCCTGTAATTCCGAGATATCCTCTCTCTGCCTCAGATACTTTTGTCTTTGTCTCCTGATTCATCAGATTTGTAATAATGTCTGTGACATCTGAAATTGGAATTGCATAGCCGATTCCTTCTACGTCCTCTCCGATCAGTTTTGCAGAGTTGATTCCAATGACTTCTCCATTTGCATTCACAAGAGCTCCGCCACTGTTTCCGGGATTAATCGCTGCATCTGTCTGAATCAGTTTTACATCAGAAGATCCTGTTGTTTCTCCTGTTTCACTGTCTGTTGTCTGGCTCTCTCTGTCTGTTGCACTGATCACTCCTGTTGTCACGGACTGTCCGTATCCCAGCGCGTTTCCGATTGCAATGGCAGGTTCTCCTACTTTCAATTTTGTAGAATCTCCAAGTGTCGCTACTGAAATTTTGTCCAGTGTATCATCTGAAATCTTATCCAGCTGAACTGCGATCACAGCCAGATCATGTGCGGAATCTGTTCCTTTGATATCTGCTTCCACACTGCTCTGATCGTCAAATGTCACTGTCAGCTGATTGCTGTCTGCAACGACATGATTATTTGTAACGATCAAAAGCTCTGAATCTGTCTGTTCGATGATGATTCCTGTTCCCGCACTGGTCACTTCCTGCTGGGAAGTTCCTCCGAAGAAGCTCTGCACCTGCTGAACACTCATATTTGTGATGGATACAATCGATGGCATCACAGATTCCACAACACTGGAAACATCAGATGTAACTACACTGGACGTCTTCGTCAGTGACGCTTTATTCTGTGTTGTATTAGATACTTCTTTTGCAGCCTTCTGATCCAATCCCAGCACTTTGTTTCCGACTACATTTGTTGTTAAAAATGTGGCACTTGAAACCACTCCGAACAGCAACGCGCATCCTGTCACCACAACGGCCTTTGGCATCTTCTTTTTTGGTTTTTCATGATGCTCCGGGTTCGGCTGACTGCTATAAGATGAATCATTCTGCGGTTCCTCAGAATGGTAATAATTGTATTGATTTTCCATATCAATTCCTTCTTTCTCTTGTATTTTATACTGCTATCATACCGTCCTTTTGTGATGAAACTGTGTTCAATCCTTTAACAATTCTTGAAACCAGCTTTATTTATTCTACTGTTACAGATTTTGCCAGGTTTCTCGGTTTATCCACATCGCATCCTCTTCCGACGGAAATGTAATATCCGAACAGCTGAAGCGGAATGATCGCCAGAGAATTTGCAAAATATCGATTGGTCTGCGGAATGTATACAACGTAATCTGCCGCTTTTTCAATCTCATGATTTCCTTCATTTGTAATGGCAAGAACAAACGCTCCTCTGGTCCTTACTTCTACGATATTACTGATGCTCTTTTTGTACAGCTCTTTCTGTGTAAGAATCGCTGTTACCAGTGTTCCCTCTTCGATCAGAGAAATGGTTCCGTGTTTCAATTCTCCCGCAGCATATGCCTCTGAATGGATATAAGAAATCTCTTTTAATTTCAGAGATCCTTCCATGGAAATCGCATAATCGATTCCTCTTCCGATAAAGAATACTTCTCTCGCTGCCAGATAACGGTTGGCAAACTTCTGGATGCGATTCTTGTTATTTAATAACAGCTCCACCTGCTCCGGAAGTTTCTGAAGATCTTCAATATATCCCCGCATTTCCGAATCTGTGATTTTCCCTCTCACAAATGCAAATTTCATGGCCAGCAGATACAATGCGATCAACTGACTGGAGTATGCTTTTGTTGTCGCAACCGCAATCTCCGGTCCCGCCCATGTATACATGACATTATCTGCCTCTCTTGCGATAGAACTTCCGACAACATTGACAATTCCAAGTACCTTTGCCCCTCTCTGCTTTGCTTCACGCAGTGCCGCCAGAGAATCTGCAGTCTCTCCTGACTGGCTGATAATCACAACCAATGTTCCGTCCTCCATGATCGGATCACGGTATCTGAACTCAGAAGCCAGATCTGTTTCCACCGGAATCCGAGCCATTCCTTCCATCACATATTTTGCAGTAACTCCCGCATGATATGCAGATCCACAGGCCACGATCATGATTTTTCGGATTGCCTTGATTTCCTCATCAGACATCCCAAGCTCTTCGATCACGATATCATTCCCTTTGATGCGCGGTGAAAACGTATCCAGGATTGCTTTTGGCTGCTCATACATCTCTTTCAGCATAAAATGCTCATATCCGCCTTTTTCTGCTGCATTGGCATCCCACTCAATATGCTCAGGAGTTTTCTCGATTTCTTCTTCATCTACATTGAAAAACTGCATCGAATCTTTTTCCATACGTACAATCTCTTCGTTTTCAATAAAATATACATCTCTTGTATATTTCAACACTGCCGGAACATCGGATGCGATCACACATCCGTTTTCTGTCTCTCCCACGATCAGCGGACTGTCTTTTCGCACTGCATAAAGTTCATCCGGATGATCCTGGAACATGATCCCAAGTGCATAGGACCCTTCTACTCGATGCATTACCTTTGTAATCGCCTGCAGAGGGTTTCCCTGATAATAGTAATCCAGAAGATGTGCCAGTACTTCGGTATCTGTCTCCGACACAAACTCATACCCTTTTTTCTCCAGCTTCTGTTTGAGTTTCAAATAGTTTTCAATAATTCCATTGTGCACAACAACAATATTTTTATTTTTGTTATAATGTGGATGTGCATTTACATCTGACGGTTCACCATGTGTTGCCCATCTGGTATGACCGATCCCGATTGTTCCCGGCATTGTCTGTCCGTCATGTGTCAGTTCACTGAGCACCTTTAAACGACCTTTTGATTTTTCTGTCTGAATCTCTGCTCCGTCATAGACTGCAATTCCGGCTGAGTCATATCCTCTGTATTCCAGCTTTGATAATCCATCCAGCAAAATCGGCGCTGCCTGCTTTTCTCCTACATATCCTACAATTCCACACATATCTTTCTCCTCCTTATACTCTCCTTAAAGTGACTATTTATAAATAAAATCGGGGCATACCACAGACTTTCTCTGTTGTTTGCCCCAATTTCTTATAAATCTATAAAATCTACATCATAACTGTCTTTTTCTTCACGAGCAGACGATCTTCGTTTTGGCTGATACTCCGGAACATCATCCTCTTCTTCGTCATCATCATAGTCCTCATACTCATCGTATTCGTCGTCATAATCATCGTCTTCATACTCGTCATCGTCGTACTCTTCAAAATCATCCTCATATTCATCCGAATCGTCCTCATATGTGTCGTAATCATCTTCCCCATATTCGTCATCATCTTCGTACTCTTCGTATTCATCAGGATCTTCGTCCTGATATCCTTTGAACTGTTTACGAGATTTTTTCTCAACAACTGCACGACTTCCTTTTGAATTCCCGATGGATTCATGCTCATCGTAGAATTCATCAAGTTCTTCATTTCTTCTGCGTAATTTCACGCCGACTACAATAATAATGATGATCAAAATTAAAATAACCGCCCAGGCTGCTGCTACAACGATCAGCACCTGATCCTGAAGAAAATTTTTTACTTTATTTATCAGTGTTGTCGAAGAACTTGTACTCTTTTCTTTTACATCTGTGACCGGATATCTCTGGTACGTTTCATCCTTTGTATCATACTGGTAGAACGATTCCTCTCCTGATTCGTTCATCGCATACATCAGATAAAAGTCCTCACTCTCTGAATTCTGCCATACCGGGAAAGTCAGTGTGCCGACTGTCAGTTTTGTTTTCTTAAACTGAGACGGCAGTCCTTTTCCATCATTTGTTCCCAACAAAAAGATATAACTGGAATCTGTGATCGACACCATCTCTGTAATCGCAAATGAGTTATCTTTTTCATTGTAAAGTGCCATCACCGGGTCTTTGTCTCCCTCAACCAGATACACAAAATACTTTCCGGAGGTTTCCTGCAAAATCGCGTTTACAGTTTCTCCGTTATACTCCATCGTCGTTCTGCTGCATCCGTCCGGAACAAGCGCGTCGGAAAAATCATTGTAAATTGTGTATGTGACTCCGTCGATCTCTACACTTCCAGTTCCTGTCGCCACCGCAGTGGTCCCTGCCAAGCTCTCTGACGATGTTCCATCCCCTGCCTCCACAGTAACTGTGGAATCACCTGTTGTCAGATTTAAGGTTTCATCAGAATACAGATAAGAGGTATAATCTGACACCTCCAGCTTTGTTGCTCCTTCTTTCAGCGCTTTAAAGACCATGGTATACTCCAGCTCTGAAACAGTTCCATCCCCGGTAGCTTCCAGCTTCACTGTTCCGTCCCCACCGGTTGCATTGGTTCCGCTGACAAACTCCAGTGCTGCTTTGTCATATGTTACTGTAACAAAACCATCCCCGATTGCTTCTCCACCAGTACTGATCTTAGCTTTGACTGTAACATCCTCTCCTACTTTTGCTGTAGGATCCGAAAACTGAAGCGTTCCTTCTGCCGCATGTACAGACACTGAAGGATACAACATCAGAAAGCACACTGCAAACAAAAGAATCCCTATCTTTTTCAACGACTTCATGTACATCTCCTCTTTCCTGTCTCTCGACTTTTCTTCGTATAAATAAAAACTGTTTTCCCCTTATTCTAAGCTCTCTCCACCGGTATCACCACTGTCGCCGGTTCCGGTATCCGGTATCTGGGAATTACTGTCGCTGCTTCCACTGTCTGTACCGCCGCCATCTGACGGAGGTACATAATCACCGCCGGTATCTTCTGTATACCCATTACCAGAGCTGCCATCTCCGTAGCCGCTGTCCTGATATCCGCCAGTTCCATAACTGTTATCTGTGTAGCCGCTGTCATATCCCGAATAATCCTGAGAATATCCATACTCATTATATTCTGTATCGTAAGATACTCCCGTATCATACGTGGAGTTGGCAATATCCTCACTGATACTTTGTACCGTAGAAGACGGTGTATAATCGTTCTCTCCAAATAAGAACTGGTGCAGCTTCGTCACATCGGATGCCAGATCTGTCGCTACAACAGAGTCTCCAACATCAAGATTAGCCGTTGTACTTTCATACGGAAATCCCTGTGTCTCTCCAAATTTATAAGACTTCACGTCTTTTGCATAAGCAATCGTCTCCGTCAGTGTAAAATTCGTCTTCACGTTGTCAAACACTTTATCAATGATCTTGTTGATCGTGGAAAGTTTTGCTTTCTGCGCTTTTATCGCGATCTGCTCCAGTACTTCCCGCTGTCTCTCTGTCCGCTTATAATCGTCACCGCCGCCGTATCTGAGACGGGCATAAGCCGTTGCCTGTACTCCATTCAAATGCTGCTGTCCTAACTGCGTAAACGGAGCTGAATCCACTCCTGTATTTTTAATAACTTCTACAACATAGTTGTTCAGATACGGAATGATGTCTATGCCATTTTCCGCTTCTTCTACATTAATATCAATTCCGCCAAGGGCATCTATCACATGAACTAAAACAGAAAAATCCACTGACACATAATGCTCAATATTCAAATCCAGATTCTTATTGAGCATAGCAACTGCTTCTTCTTCACCGCCGTAAGCATAGGCTGCATTCGCTTTATTGTAAGTTCCATCTGAAAGCTGCAGAAGCGTATCTCTGTAAACAGAAACCAACTTGATTTCCTTTGTCTCACGGTTCAGAGACGCCACCATGATCGTATCACTTCGGGCCCCCATCTCTTCATCTGTCGCACGCGTATCCAGGCCAAACAGAGCAACAGTCAGGTAACCGGTACCGCTGATCTCCGCTTCCTCCGAAATCGCAAGCTTATCCGGATTTAATGCAACACCGCCAATTTTTCCCCATTTTGCCGCAACCACTGCAACGGTTGCTGTAATCAGCAGGATCAGAACTCCCATCAGAATCGCCACTGCTTTTTTCCCTGGAGACCAAGATGCAAATCCTCTCTTTGCCCTCTTTCTCGAACGCCCCTTCTGTGAAGGTCTTCCATTCACAGACCGCCTCCCATTTGCAGAAGTGCTGCCGGACGGTCGTTTTCTCTGGGCGGATTGCTGCCTCTGCGTTTTGTCCCTGTCGTCTCCCATCTGGTTTCTTTGCTCCGGACGGCGGCGCGGCTGCCCCGACCTCTGAGAACTTCTTCTGTCCGCTCCGGACATTACTGCTCTCGAACGCCTTCTTGTATCTCCCATAATTCTATCCTTTCTCATGGCATACATCATAGATTGCCTAAAATATGCACTTTAACATCATACAATATTTTCCTTCAAACATCAATGAAAAAACTGTGAATTTCAAGTTTCTCTCCAGTATCGTGGATTCATCGTACATTTCAAAATCAGCCACCGGGGCAGTTTCTTATAATTTTTCCCCAGTTTATATCCCATGTACTTCCACCCGCTCTTGCATACAAGAGATACCAGAAGCCATGGTCTGCCCGACTTCAGCAGATATTTTGCTGTATCCTTCACCAGGCGCATCCCTTCTCCTTCAGAAGGTACTCCTTCAAAAATCTCCGGATGATCTGCCTGTGAGACCGCCAGATCAAAATTCCGGTGAAACTGCTGTCTGCAGCTATAATTGTGAGAATGTATTACTTTTGCATCTGCCGCATAATAAATCTTCCACCCCTCCTGAATCATCCTGCCTGCCAGGATCATGTCTTCATTGAAAATCGTTTTTCGTACAAATCCTCCAAGCCTTTCGTATACATCCTTTTGGTATGCTGCACAGACATTGGAGCAGAAATAGGTTTTGATTCCAAGTTTGGAAAGATCTTCTTTGGATTTCAATCTGCTGGTTTTCGGATAATTAAATTCTCTTGTATAGCGCTCAATAAACTGACAATCCGCTGCCGGCAGCTGTCTTGCATAAACTGCTGCTACGTTTTCATACGAAAATCCGTAAAGCAGACGCTCGATCAGAAATTGATCCGCCGGCATAGCATCCTGGGTCATGTAGACAAGAATCTCCGCATCTGACATCTCAGCTCCCAGATTTCTCGTACCACCGTGATCAAACTCTTCCGGCAGAATCCGGTGGATCTTGACTCTGTCAGAAATCGTATACAACTCTTTTGGAAAGATCCCGCTCTCTGTATCGATCAAATAGATCCGATTGACCTGAACACTCTGGTTTAACAGACGTTTTACCAGCTGTACGCATCTCTGATCCGGCTTATACGTAGGGATCAGCACATCCACTGTTCTATTTTCTTCCATGTGATCCTATTCCTTTCCTGCGATATCCGACAAACCAGTACATCATCAAAGTCAGTGCCAGCCAGAACCAGGTCGTCGGATTACTGAACCAGGTCGTAAAAAAGGCAAGCCCCAGATAAATCGCAATCTGTCCATAAAACATATACGTCATCGGATTTTTCTTCTGACGCACCAGAATTGAAACTGATGCTGCAGTCAAACCGATTATAAACGCAAACAAAGAGGTTCCGATGATTCCAAAATCATAGTAGGCATCATAAAACATCGTTAACGTCGTAAGCTCTGTTTTTGTGACAAAATCCGGAATTGTCACCAACTGCGGAAATACAAATTTCAACCCCGTCAGTGCAAAAAACGGAAACAGCATCTGCAGTCCCCATGTGTGCGCTGTCAACTGCTCTACCATACAGTTAAAATTTTCAAAATTATTGGCTACATAAATATACGGCTGTGTAATAAAAATTGGCATTTTGGAATTTTTCATCTCAAAAATTCCATTTAAATAAGTCACATTATGCCTTCTTGCAACTGTCAGAAGCACATACACGGGAATCATGATCAATACCCCTGTGACGATCATCTTCCATGTGATTTTTTTATACAACATCAAGTACATCACTGCCGCAAAGCCAACCGCAAACAACAGCTGAAATCTGGAGACACATAAAATTGGAATCGCCACTGCCGTCAGGTTTCCTGCAATTAAAAGGATCCATGTCCTGCCCGAAATTTTTTCTGTAACCTTGGTATACAATACAGTCAGCGCCGGAATCAAAATGCAGCTGATTGTAAAATAGTGCACTCCTGAAATATGAAAATAAGAATATGCATGAGGCGCTGAATTGAACAATGGAATATAATCTACCACCACTGCCTCCAACGTAAAACATGCAATGGAAACTGCCATCAGTCCGAAGATGCAGATCAGAATCCGCTTTGCCGAGATCTCATCTCTTTTTACTTCCTGCCCCTGTTCTTTCGAAAAACGGCCAATCCAGAGATCATATCCCAGATTGAAACACACATAGATCAGAAAAAAGGTCAGCCATGTCACATTGCTCCAGTCACTCTGCAGCCTGCTGAGCTTCAGGCATGCGATACCTTCTCCGCCTACCCATGCCAGCGTAAAAAGCCCCCGCATATCCACAAGATTTTTTGTCTTTCTAAAATTCCATATAAACAAAAACATTGCCTCTGCCATCAGAAGTACTGCTGTCACATAATCCAGATGTGCCTTTGCAGCCAATACCGCTGCCGCATAAACTAAAGTATAAGAACTATATTCGATTTTTCTGTCTGCGATCATTTTTCGTAACATTTTTTTCCTCTTTCGCTACTGTGCATAATTTTCCGGATAAACACCCGTCAGATAAGCCACATCCTGACTGATCTGCTGTACTTCGTCCGAAGGCTGGTATCCAGTCTCTCCAAAAAGCTGCTCATGGAGCTGTCTTACATTATCCGCATGTCCGATCGCAACCGCATAAGAACCTTCCAGTCCAATGACATTTTCACTGGTCGTAATATCAAACGGAAAGCCTTTTGTCTCTCCAATTTTATATCGGAATATATTCAGTCCCAGTTTCATGATATCCGGTGTCGTCATATTCGTTGATATTTCCGGCAGTACCTGATCCAGAATCTTATTCCATTTTACCGGTCCTGCTGTCTTCAGCTTCTGAATCATCTTCTGCAATATAATTCTCTGACGCTCTGCACGCTTAAAGTCATCTCCGGCTGTATAACGGATCCGGGTATAGGAAACTGCCTGTATTCCATCCAGATTGTGAACTCCCGGAGAATTCTCATCCAGTGTATGTGTCTGCCGTCCTACCACCTGTGAGGTTTCTGCCGTATATCCATTCAGCCAGAATATTTCCTCACTGGTCAGCTCTACTTCCACCCCACCCAGGATATCTATGATATCTGCAAGCGAATTGAAATTTACAGAAGCATATTTTGTAATATCCAGATCCAGGTTCCGGTTGAGCATTGCCACTGCCTCCTGTGGACCTCCAAAGGAATACGCCGCATTTGCTTTCTCATAAGTACCATCCTGCTGCTTTAGCAGCGTATCCCGATATACGGAAATGATCTTTACATCTCCGGTCTTATTGTTGATGCTGACAATCATAATACTGTCACTTCTCACGCCGCCACTTAGCTCTCCGTCTCTGGAATCCAACCCGAACAATGCCACATTCGTATATCCCTTCGGTGTCTCATGTAGTTCCAGGCTGCTCTCATCCAGTGTATTATGGTTGAGATGATCCAGCTTGTACATCATAAATGCCGCCAAAACAAGAACTGCAAGTATCAGAAATTCCAGAACCAAAAACAGGATTCCCCGCCTTTGTCTTTTTTTATTCAATCGTTTTCTCTGCTGCAGCGATATTCGCTCTCTTCTGCGAAACATAGATCCGCCTCCGTTTTAGTATGCGTTTTTGTTGATAAATCCTTTCAGGAACGTCAGCAGGATAATCTTAAAATCCAGTCCCAACGTCCAGTTTTCAATATAATACAGGTCGCACTCAATCCGCTTCCGGATTGAAGTATCTCCACGATAGCCATTCACCTGTGCCCATCCGGTCAGTCCCGGACGCACCTGATGCTTGATCATATATCTTGGGATCTCTTCCTTAAACTTTTCTACAAACAATGGTCTCTCTGGTCTCGGACCCACCAGGCTCATATCTCCTTTGAGCACATTGAATAGCTGTGGAAGCTCATCAATGCTGGTCTTCCGGATAAATTTTCCTATCGGAGTCACTCTCGGATCATCTTTTGTCGTCCAGCCCTTCTTCTCTTCGCTCTCTTTCTGTACGATCATGGAACGGAACTTATACATGTAGAACGGCTTGTTCTGCAGCCCGATTCGCTCCTGTTTAAAAATCAGCGGTCCCGGTGCAGTCAGCTTGATCAGCACAGATACAACCAGCATCACAGGTGAAAAAAGAATGATCGCAACGATCGCACCAAAAATGTCCACTGCCCGCTTCACAAACTTATTCAAAGCATTATTAAGCGGTACATGACGGATATTGATCACAGGAAGTCCCTGAATATCTTCTGTATATGGTTTTGTCGGAATGATATTGTTATAATCCGGAATAAACTTTGTATGCACACCTGATTTTTCACACATATTTACAATATATTCCAGCTTGTGATACTCATCCAGTCCCAGTGTGATCGCAATCTCATCGATCTGATTCTGCGGAAGAATGACCAGCAGATTGTCGATACTCCCAATCACCTTGACCCCTTTATACTCCATTCCTCTCGGCTGGTGGTCATCCAGAATTCCCCGCACGGCATATCCCCACTCCGGGTTTGCAAGAATCCGGTCAATATACTGCTCTGCCGCGCGGCTGTAGCCAACCAGAATCATATGTTTCTGATTATATCCGTTCTTTCTCGCCTTGCGCAAAACCATCCTCACCATATTTCTGGCAAATACTTCCATGGTAATATTGACAAAGCAGAAGATAAATACTACCCATCTGGAATATCTGTCTGAAAGCTTTGCAAGGAAAAATACCATGGTCACACCCATCAGGCCGATCACATTCGCCTGTACTACATGCCAGGCTTCCAGCCTTCTTCCCTGTACCCGCTTCGGCGTATAGAGCTGAAATGCGTAATACAGGATCAAATAGGACGGCACCAGAAAGAACAGTACCTTCATATACTCTCTCAGCGACAGATACCATGGATCCAGGTCAAATAATCCGCTCCGAAAACGGATATACCAGGACAGCACATATGCTACAATGATCACTCCTGCATCCAGCACAACCTGAATGCGGTTTAATAATTTCTGATTTTCTTTTATCATAATACGACCTTCCGTTATCTTACTTATAAAAACACATTATCTATGATATAATACAATACTTTATTTCAATGGACAAGCACAAACTTGATTTTAACAGTATTTTATTCATTTTTCCGTAATATTTTCGTAATTTTTAATAAACATATGTTTGTATAGAAAAACAGAACCGAATTTGATATAATACATTCGCGAAATAAATTACAGCAGTAATAGAAATGAGGAGCACATGAAAGTTACTATCATTATTCCCAATTATAACGGAAAACATTTTATGGAGCCCTGTCTGGCTTCTTTAAATGAACAGACTTGCCGGGATTTCAAGATCCTGATCGTGGACAATGCCTCCACGGACGGAAGTCTGGAATATATGGAACAGACTTACCCTGATATCGAAGTACTGGCTCTGGATTCGAACTATGGATTCAGCCGTGCGGTCAATGAAGGGATACGTCACGCAGATACCCCGTACGTCATTCTTTTAAACAATGATACAACCGTGGATTCTCGTTATGTCGAAGAGATGATCCGGGCGATCGAGGTCTCTGACCGGATTTTTTCTGTAAGCAGCAAGATGATCCAGATGTATCACCCCGATCTGATCGACAGCGCAGGAGATCTCTATACCTTGATGGGCTGGGGGGTATGCCGGGGAGCCGGACGACTGGTTTCGAATTACACCGAAGATGATACGGTATTTACGGCCTGTGCCGGAGCTGCGATCTACAGACGAAGCGTGTTTGATGAAATCGGCTTCTTCGACGAAAGCCATTTTGCCTATCTGGAAGATATCGATGTTGGTTACCGTGCCATGATCTACGGCTATAAAAACCAGTTCTGCGCTTCTGCGCTTGTGTACCACGTCGGAAGTGGAACGAGCGGTTCCAAATATAACACTTTTAAAGTGAAACTATCCGCCCGCAACAGTGTCTGGCTGAATTACAAAAATATGCCGCTTTTGCAGCTGATCCTGAATTTCATTCCATTACTTTTGGGATATCTGGTGAAATATTTATTTTTCTGCAAAATCGGATTTGGAACAGATTACAAAAACGGAATCAAAGAAGGAATCCATGGTCTGTCCAAATGCCGCAAGGTTCCGTTTCGGATGGAGCATCTAGGCAGCTATATCCGGATCGAATTTGCCCTGATACGCCACACATTCGGTTATGCGGCCGACTGGCTGAAAAGAAAATTATTGCATAAATAGAAAACACCCTGTAAGGGAAGCCTGCACATACTGCCGGATCCCCTTACAGGGTGCTTTTTATTCTTTTTTAAGAAAATCTTGTCATATAGCCCGGATACTCCGCGTGTCCTGTGGCAAGCATTTCTCCGTTTACTGTAATGTGAATTTTTGCACAATGGTAAACGTCCAAATACGTATTGCAGATGCTTCCGATCACCAGATATTCTGCGGAAGATCCCATCTCTTTAATGTAAGTTCCAAACTTTTCGGAGAGATCCAGATCAATGACCTGTTCTCCATCCTTTTCTTTCTTTGTAAAACTTAGAACTGTGGTATCCGATGGAAGAACTCCGGCTGCTGCCAACTGAGAAAGAACAGTTTCCGGTGTGATCGCCTCAAGTGAAACCTCTTTTTTATCAAAGCCGGACACATCCTTGTTCTGGGCATACACAGTAATTGTTCCTGCTCCCAGATTATTTACATCCTGCGTGTTTTCTGCCTGCTCCTGCTGTGTCTGGTCTTGTTCATTCTGTCCGTCCTGATTGACATCCTGATCAGATGTATCATTGTCCTGATCCTCTTTCTGTTCTTCCTGTGTTGCACTCTGCTCTGGAGCCGGCTCTTCTGTTTTTTCACAGGCTGTAATTCCAAACATCAGCACAACCGCTGTCAAAATTCCCAATACATATTTTTTCTTCATACTCCCATTCCCCCCTTAACGGATTTCTGACAAATATCTTTTCAATGCATCCTGCCAGGTCGGAAGCGGCGTGAAGCCGTTTTTCTTAAGTTTAGATTTGTCCATTCTGCTGTTGTGAGGGCGTTTTGCCTTTGCCGGAAATTTGTCGCTTGTCACCGGAACTACATTGACATCCATTCCTGCCTGCGCAAAAATCTCTTTTGCAAATTCATACCAGGTGATATATCCCCCTTCATTTGTCACATGATATTTTCCATAAGCATCTTTTTCCAGCATATCCACAAGCAGTCTGGCAAGATCATAAGTATACGTCGGAGTTCCTACCTGATCGTCCACAACTGTCAGAGTATCATGTGTCTCTCCCAGATTCAGCATGGTCTTGATAAAATTCTTTCCATTCACACCAAAAACCCAAGCGATGCGGACAATATAATATTTGTCCAGGAGACGTTCCACAGCCTGTTCTCCCTCATATTTGGTCTGTCCGTAAATATTCAGCGGCTGTGTTACTTTATCATCCGGCTCCCACGGACGTGTTCCTTCTCCCTCAAACACGTAATCTGTACTGATATAGATCATCGGGATATCAAGTGCCTTACATACTTTTGCAATATTCTCAGTACCTTCAGCATTGACTTTTCTGCACATTTCTTCATTGTCTTCCGCTGCATCCACTGCCGTCCATGCTGCGCAGTGAACAACGCTGTCTACTTTTGCCTCACGAATGACAGAATCTACTGCTGCTGCATCTGTGATATCCATTTCCTCAACATCTACACCAACACCTTCATATCCCCGCTTTGCGAGTTCATTCATAACATCATGGCCAAGCTGACCTTTTACTCCTGTTACTAATGCTTTCATACAATTGCCCTCCTGTTCTCCTGCAATTTTCACATATCTTTTTTGATCTGGTTTAACATCAGTTCATACAACTGCCTATGCTTCTTCGTAATTACCTGAAGAATCAATCCGCACACCCAAAGCAAAATCCCAATCATTGCCAATACACCGGATACGATCAGTGTTGGAAAACGCTCTACTAATCCTGTCTCAAAATACTCCATTAAAACTGTAATAAACAGCCCAAGCGCTGTAAGATCAAAAATCGCTGAAAAGAATCCGAAAAATGTCATTGGACGATAATCTCTAAATAAATTTGCAATTGTTTTTAATACTTTAAATCCATCACTAAATGTATTTAATTTTGATTCACTGCCTTCTGGTCTGTCACGATATGTTACTGGAATTTCTTCTAAAAGGAAGTTCTTATCCAGTGCATGTATCGTCATTTCTGTCTCAATCTCAAATCCTTTTGATAATACTGGAAAGCTTTTCACAAATACTCTGCTAAACGCACGGTAGCCAGTCATAATATCTTTTACATTACTTTTGAAAAATTTGTTAATCAGACCTCTCACCATTCTATTTCCCAGATTGTGAAACGGGCGCTTATTTTCTGTAAAGTAGGTAGAGGAAAGCCTGTCACCAATTACCATGTCTACCCCTTTGTTTAATACAAGATCCACCATATGCCGAGCGTTTTCTGCCGGATATGTATCATCTCCATCAATCATAAGATAACAGTCTGCATCAATATCCCGAAACATACTACGTATTACATTGCCTTTTCCCTGCCGGTATTCATACCTGACCTCTGCTCCTGCTTTCCTTGCTATTTCATCTGTACCATCCGATGAATTATTATCATATACATAAATCGTAGCTTCCGGCAATGCTTTTTTATAATCTTCAATTACTTTTTTAATTGTTACACTTTCATTGTAACAGGGTATTAAAACTGCAATACTGCTCATTTCATCCTCCTCATTTTTCGGTAATTTCATATATTTTATAGGAATCTATCTCAGATACCAACCGAACTTTATGATCTTGTGTTTCTATTTTCTCCAGATCATTTCGTGTAAAAATATACTTTGCTCCCAATTTTTTCATATCGTCTAACGTTAAATCAATTCTCAACCGATCAGGAATTTTTTTCGATATTTTAAATTCTGTACTTCCACTCTCTTTAATATACATCCCGATATGTGCATATCGGTTATAGTATTTTTCATATTTTCCGCTTTTATCCAATATTCTCCATCGTTCTAAATCCGGATAAGTATTTGTGCTGTTAATCGTAGGTGCACCTACCATAATCGGTGCATTTAAAAATGGAAGCTCCATCCCTTCAACAATCCACAAAGCCTGTTCATCACTCTCATGAATCTTACTGATCTCCTGTAATACAGGGACTTTTTCCACTGCATCAACACCGCTTCTGATCGGATTAACAAGAAATCCCGAAAAAAATACGGAACAACAAAATACCGTACACCAGATTCTTGCGGTCCATTTCTTTGGATACCTTAATAAACCAAAGCTCAAGACTACGCTTATGATCATCAACACTGCTAACGTCCATTTCGGAAAATAGTCCGGATTAACCCGATAGCATCCTCCCGCAAGAAGACCTCCTGCAGCCACTGACAGTATAACTGCTGTCCACAGCGGCACTGATTTTTCTAATTTAGAAATTGCCCGAAACATCATCAGCATTCCTACAAACTCCAGTATCACCATTGTTCTTTTATCAAAGGAAAATGACAAAAGTGTTATTTTAGCTAAAACTGATGGAAATCCTATAAAACAATAAATTCCAAATACGATACTGATCACACCTAAGATTCCCAGAAGTTTGTCTTTCTGCTTTTCTCTGAACCTCAATAAAAATGCCGGTATATAACAAACTGGAAACAATGCAAAAAATCCTGCATCTTCCACTACAGTCTCTCTGATTCCACCCTCTCCGAACATAGGGTAAAACAGATTACCAAGCCATAAAACGATATTTTCCCAGCCAGACTCTCCGCCTACCCCGATTCGTTTTCCAGGATAAGCTGCATTCATAATTGCTTCTACTGTTTCTCTGGAACGATAAAAAATAACTGCCATAGCTGCACAAAAGACAGTGGCTGCAATTCCGATCATTATCCAGTCCCGCTTTTGCATTCTGCATTCTTGATAATTCTCCAGAATTGCCCAAATTCCAACACCGGCTATCAAATATGCCATTGGAATCTGCCATGCAGGATATATTGTCAATATAAAACCGCCTGCTGAAATCATAATACCTGCCAGACATAAAATTCTCTGCCATTGCTTTTCTGTTTTCATGTAACAACAAAGCAGCAAAATGGATAATTGAAAATATATCAGCATTTCCACAAATCCATTGATTGCAAACCACCATTGAACAGCCGGCGCAAATAACATCATAAAAGCATATGTAACCGAAAGCCCTTTTTTCTTTTCTGTCAATAACATTCCAAACTCAAAAGATACTAAAAAAAGAGCAATATATCTTCCACACCAAAAAAAAGCCATTCCTTTCCCAATTGAAAGAAACAAGTATCCCCAGTAAAACGGTCGAAATAAAATCGCCCAGTCTGCCACAGGTTGTCCATAGATCAAAAAAACATCGGTCAGAGTTCCTCTCACCGTTTCGCTGAAATACGGAAACTTCCCGGATGCATTATGATATTGTGAAAACAGCATCGGTGTCAATACTTCCCACTCATCACTTCGTATCCCTCTGGATGTTCCCAACAGCACACCTGTATCATGTCCGCCTAAAAATCCCATCATATGTTGTATAGATGAACCACTTAATTCAAAGACAATCCCAACTATAAGTAGGATACCTGCACAAACAAAACGATACCGATATACAAAATTTCCTACTGCTTTTCCTTTCCAGTACAGACACAGACCAATAATAGAAAGAATCACTCCCATTTTTATACAGTTTTTATCAAGGAACTGCTGAGACATAACCACTGACAACTCCGTATCTAAATAAGAGCTTCCGACATTTTCTACATAATATATGTATGTAAAAATCATAACAGCAAGAATCATACCTGCCGTGATGATTCCTGCCATTTCAATCCCCTTCCTGATTCCTTTTTTCTTCATATATATTTATTTCCTTTAATCATCCCAAACGGAATGGACCGTATTCAATCGGGAAGTTTTTATTGTAATATGGATCTCCTTTCTTCAAAAGGTCTCCCCAATATTTCTGGAACAGAGCAATCTCACCTTCAAATCTTCGGATTTTTTCAGGTGTATCCTCATATCCTCTGGATTTTGACTCATAATGATGCCATAAAGAGTGCGCATTGTAAACTACCAGTTTTCCGGTTTCCCGAACCTTCAAACAGAAATCAACATCATTTAATCCTACCTTGAATTCTTCTCTGAATCCGCCTACTTCTTCAAATGCTTTTCTGTCTACCATCATACATGCCGCTGTTACCGCACTATAATTACAGTTGATTCTCGGTCTTACCATGTAGCCGTAATCATCTTTATCAAGTCCGGTAAACACATGCCCTGCAAAGCCCCCAAATCCAAGCACGATTCCTGCATGCTGCACGGTATCATCTTCATATAAGAGCTTTGCTCCTACGATTCCCACATCTTCTCTCATACAGCAGCCAAGAAGTTCACTGACTGCAGTCTCATTGATTACTTCAGTATCATTGTTCAGGAACAGATAGTAATCACCCTTGGCAAATGTAACGCCAAAATTATTGATTGCTGCATAATTAAATTCATTTTCCCATTTTACAACTTTTACATTCTCATACTTCTTCTGTATTTCTTCATAATATGAAAATGTTTTTGCCTCTTCACTGTTATTCTCTACAATAATAATTTCAATATTACGATAACTGCTCTTTTCAAACAATGAGCGAATACACGTATCCAGATCCTGAGTATGATCTTTATTTGGGATAATAACAGAAACCAGTGGATTTCCCGTTGTTTCATAAATCACATGGTACATTCCCCATAACGGCATATGTTCAACTTTTACCTTTACACCGGTTCTCTCGAAATGATCTTCTATCGCCTTTTTCCCTGCTTCATATGCATACATCTTACTTGCCGGATTTTCAGCAACTGATCCGCCATGCATTCTCCAGTGGTATAAAATCATCGGAATATGCTTGATGCTTTCCGCATTTTCAATACAGCGGAACATCAGGTCATAATCCTGGGAACCATCATATTCGCTTCTAAACCCACCTATTTTATCTATAATTTCTTTCTTCACAACAAAAAAGTGTGTAATATAGTTGTGCGAATAAAACAGATCCGGGCTCCAATCCGGCTTAAAATTCGGATCCATATGTTCGGACAGATCACCTGACACCTTATCTTCATCCGTGTAAAGAATATCATACTTTTTCTTCTGAAGCGCTTTTGTTACTTCAAAAAGAGCGTTTGGACCAAGTATATCATCATGATCAAATAATCCAACATATTCTCCTGTTGCCAGCTCTAAAGCACCATTTGTATTCCCTGCGATTCCAAAATTCTTTTCCAGTATCTGATATTTAATTCTTGTATCTTTTGCAGCATATTCTGCAAGTACCTGCTCTAATTCCGGATTGCCTTCACTGCCGTCTCCAATACATAATTCCCAATTCGGATATGTCTGTGCAACTACAGAATCGATCATCTCACGCAAAAACGGAATCGGAGTGTTATAAGTCGGCACGATAATGCTGAATTTCGGCTGATATTCAAACACTTTTTTTCTCTGTTTTTTCAGTTCCTCTTCTGTCACTTTATGAGCTTCATACCACTCACTATAAGGGATTCCATTGACGTGAACGCCTTTTTTCAGACGGCTGATCAACTTTTTAGCTCCATTCTTCTTCAGATATGCACATCCTTTTACAATGTTCTCTCCATTAAGATTATGCAGTATCATCTTTACAGTACCAACCTGAGATAATCTTCTGTTTGCTTTTACAACTTCTTTGTAGACAATTTTTTTTCTTACAGAATTATATCCATCGCTGATCACAAATGTGTAAGTTTTATCCTGATCTCCAAGAAATTCCACAATAAATCCGCAATATTTCTTTTCTTTATCTACCATTCCAAGTTTGTACAAATCATCTCTGTTAACCATACGGACTGTCTTATCAACATCCTGACCTGACGCATCTAATATTTGATACTCCATGTCCCGCGCCTTTTTTTCAGAAATCGCCCATCCTCCGATGCTGTATTTCACAGCATCTCCTTTTTCTTCTGGTCTTACATACTCTAAATGATAAGAAATACTTCTTGTATCTGTAATCTTCTCTATCTTTGCTTCATTCAATGACACAATCTTCTTTTTCTCATTTCCGCTTACAGCATAAAGCTCCAATGCTTTTGGAGCTTCTACTTCTGGATTCACCGGAATGGTCATAGAGAATCCACACGACAATTCCGGCTGATATTTCGCCATTTTTTGTGTGACATCTCTTCTCGCAATCCTTTGTATATCAAATTTCACTGCTTTCCCATTTATCAAAACCTGATACTCAACTTTTTCTCCCGAAACCGAAAAACACCAGCCGCCAATGATAAAGCAGGATTCATTACCCATTTTCTTATATTTTATTGCGTCAATATAGGATTTGAAATTCATGCTGTTCCTCCAAACTGATGATTACTTAAAAAGTCTGTTTAAAAATGTGATCAAAAACACAAGATAAGCAATCAATCCTAACAATACAATAAATGTCTCCGTATTGAAATATTTCATTTGTTCCTTCATCACAAGCACCTGCGATGACTCTTTCCCGTTTATCGACAGCTTTCCGTCTTCGTTCAGACTGCGGTCCGTTGTCATAACAGTAACCCCGTGCTCTGATTTTATACTTTCTGTCTCAATTGTGAGAACATACTGTTTTCCTTTACTTTCTTCCAATTCAGAAAGTTTTAAAACCATATTTTTGCTATTATCTACTTCACCAGCTGTAAACTCGCCTTTTGCCACAACTTTTTCACTTTCCGTCTCTGTCAATGTCCACGCATACTCCGCTTCACATTCTTGTCCCAGATTACTCATTGTCAACTCCAGGCTGTTTAATCCATTCTGTGTACACGTAAACTGCTGGCTGACTTTACTTCCTTCTGTCAGTTCTCCCACATTTGTATAAAGTGTACTGTCAATGTTATTATCATAAATTTCTGCCGGCCAGGTTCTGAACGAATAAATAACGGCAAACAAAATACCTACGATTGCCACTATTACATATTTCCATTTTTTCATCAACTTTGCCTCTCTGTTATACTTGATATGCCTCTCTGTATTCCGGACATACCTCTTCTGTTGTTCCTGCTTTTACAATATGGCCTTTTTCTATCCAGATAGCCCTTTTACAAAGCTTCTGCACCTGTTCAATACTGTGTGACACAAACAAAATAGAGGTATCCTCTTTCATCATATTCTGTATCCGTCTTTCACACTTTTCCTGAAAACGGAAATCTCCTACAGAAAGCACCTCATCTACAATCAAAAGATCCGGGTTTCCAATTGTCGCAATGGAAAATGCAAGTCTTGCCAGCATACCGGAAGAAAAATTCTTAATCGGCACATTCATAAAATCCCGCAATTCCGAAAACTCCACAATATCCTCATAATGCTTTTGCATCTCCTGTCTTCCGTATCCAAGAATTGCCCCGTTTAAATATATATTTTCTTCAGCTGTCAGATCATGGTCAAACCCTGCACCCAATTCAATAAGCGGTGCAATACTTCCATATACTTTTACGCTTCCCTTTGTCGGTTTTAATACTCCTGCGATTGTCTTTAAAAGCGTACTTTTTCCACATCCGTTTAATCCAATCAATGCTACAGAATCCCCTCTGTTCATGGAAAAACTGATGTCCTGCAGTGCCCAGAATTCATCGAAGGATATCTGACCTTTTAGCCGTTTCACCAAATAATCTTTCATGCTGTCTATTTTTTCCGATGAAAGGTTAAACTTTATGGACACATTTTCCACATCCACAATTCTCTGTTCCATAGTCTTCTCCTTATTTTATGTTTTTACAGATTCAAGATAAAGGTATCCTGTTTTTTATAGAATACATACAACCCGATAGCCAACACGATTCCGGATATTCCTATCGCGGCCACAAAGCTTCCGATTGACGGCATAACTCCGTAAATCACAAGATCACGGAACATATTCATAATGATTGTCAGCGGATTCAAACTTACAATCGTATAGATCAGGGATCCTTTTGACAAAAATGTCATTGGATAAATAACCGGACATAAATAAGTCAGCGCTGTAAGGAATACTCCATATAAATGCATGATATCTCTGAATTTTACAGTCGCAGTCGCCAGTATAAGTCCAACTCCGGTTGCAAGCACAATCACACAAAAAAGAGGAATGATCCCCAGAAACAGCGTGTAATGTAACTCCATGCGCATAAATACCATTACTAAAATCAGTGCTGCGAAAGATGCCATAATATTAATCACACTGGATGCGATCCGTGCAAAAGTAAACAGATATTTAGGAATATACACCTTCTTAATCAATGGCGCATTGTTTAAAATCGAAGTCATTGCACTTGATGTAGCTTCCGAGAAAAAATTGTACATTACCTGACCACTTAAAATGTATACAGGATAGTTTTCCACATTAAACCGAAGCAAATGAGAAAATACGATAGACAGCACAGCCATCATAAGCAGCGGATTCAGCAATGTCCAGAGTACGCCCAGTACAGATTTTCTATATTTAATCTTCACATCTCTCATAACGAGTTCGCCTAACAGCGGACGAAACTTCTGGAAATTTCTAACATACTGTATCATGTTGTGCTCCTCTTACTTCTTTAATTCTTTAATTCCGCCCCATTTCTGATCCTTTTCAGAAATTGTCAGTTCCATATCTTCCGGAATAGGCCATTCAATTCCAATATCCGGATCATTCCATGCGAGACCACCCTCATCATTCGGATGATAAAAATCTGTACATTTATATGCAAATTCTGCTGAATCAGACAATACTACAAATCCATGCGCAAAATCCTTTGGAATAAAAAACTGTTTTTTATTCTCTGCTGATAACAGTACGCCATACCATTGTCCGTATGTTTTAGAATCTTTTCTCAGATCCACTGCAACATCAAAAACTTCTCCGCTCACTACACGCACTAATTTATCCTGTGGATAATTGATCTGAAAATGAAGCCCTCTAAGTACTCCTTTTTTGGAAGATGACTGATTATCCTGCACAAATTCCATATCAATTCCTGCTTCTTTATAATCATTATAATTATAGGTCTCCATAAAATAACCTCTCTCATCACCAAAAACTGTTGGAGTGATCACCTTCAGACCTTCTATCTCACATGTTTCTACTTTAATTTTACCCATAATAGTCTTTTCCTCCTGCTTCTAATTCTGATCGATATACTTTCCATCCAATACATCTTTCAGATAACGACCATACTGATTTTTCTGATAGAGTTCACATGCTTTCTGCAATTCTTCTTTATCAATCCATCCGTTGTTGTATGCAATTTCCTCTAAGCACGCAATCTTTCTGTTCTGATGTGTCTCCACTGTCTTTACAAAATTTGTTGCGTCGACCAACGATTCATGTGTTCCTGTATCAAGCCATGTAAATCCCTGACCTAATAACGCCACATCCAGATTTCCTTTTTCCAGATAAATTCTGTTCAAATCTGTAATCTCGAGTTCCCCTCTTGCACTTGGTTTGATCTGCTTCGCATATTCTACTACGTGGTTATCATAGAAATACAAACCGGTAACTGCATAATTAGACTTTGGATGTTCTGGTTTTTCTTCCAGAGAAACGGCTTTTCCATCCTGATCAAATTCAACAACGCCAAAACGCTCCGGATCATCCACATAATATCCAAATACCGTAGCTCCCTCTTCCTTTGCCGCTGCCGCTTTCAATCTCTTACTCAGACCATGTCCGTGGAAAATATTATCTCCCAGGATCATTGCACAGCTTTCTCCGTCAATAAATTCTTCTCCCAGCAAGAATGCCTGAGCCAGTCCATCCGGTGACGGCTGCACCTTATAACTGAGTTGAATTCCAAACTGTTTTCCGTCTCCAAGCAATTCCTCAAATCTTGGCGTATCTACAGGGGTAGAAATAATCAGGATCTCCCGGATTCCTGCTTCCATTAAAATACTGAGCGGATAATAAATCATCGGCTTATCATATATCGGCAACAGCTGTTTGCTTGTCACTTGTGTTAATGGGTATAACCTTGTTCCTGAACCTCCGGCTAAAATAATACCTTTCATCGTATTTCCTCCTAATATTATATATTTTAACGCAAACCAGCAGTATCTTTCGATACTGCCGAGTTCTGCTTATTTATCTTGATACATATCCTCGTAATACTTCTGATAGTCACCGCTTGTAACATTTTTCATCCATTCTTCATTTTCAAAGAACCATTTGATCGTCAGGCGAATACCGTCTTCAAACATCGTCTCCGGATACCAGCCCACTTCTTCTTTGATCTTGTCTGGTGCAATAGCATAGCGTCTGTCATGACCCTTTCTGTCTTCTACATAAGTGATCAGCTTTTCGCTGACAAGTTCTTTTCTCGGATCTCCTTCCGGCAACATCTCCTGTAACGTATCCAGAATGATATGAATAATCTGAATATTCTGTTTTTCATTGTGACCGCCAATATTATACGTCTCAAAAAGTCTTCCTTTTTCCTGAACCATGTCAATTCCTTTTGCATGGTCTTCTACATACAGCCAGTCTCTGACATTCTTTCCGTCTCCGTATACCGGAAGACTCTTGCCCTGCAGAGCATTGTTAATGATCAGCGGAATCAACTTCTCAGGGAACTGATACGGTCCATAGTTATTGCTGCAGTTTGTGATATTTGCCGGGAATTTATACGTATCCATATAAGATTTTACCAGCATATCAGATGATGCTTTACTTGCAGAATATGGACTGTGCGGATCGTATGGAGTTGTCTCATAAAAATATTCTCCCTCTTCTTCCAGTGATCCATACACTTCATCTGTAGAAACATGAAGGAATTTCTTTCCCTCCTTAAATGTTCCGTCAGGAAGCTCCCATGCTGCTTTTGCCGCATTGAGCATCACAAGTGTCCCGAGTACATTTGTCTTTACAAATACATCCGGATTCTTAATGCTTCGATCCACATGACTTTCCGCTGCAAAATGTACAACTCTGTCAATCTCGTTTTCTTCAAAAATCTTGTTGATCGCATCTGCATCACAGATGTCCGCCTTTACAAATGTGTAATTCTCTCTGTCTTCTATATCTTTCAGGTTCTCAAGATTTCCTGCATATGTCAGCTTATCTACATTGATGATGCGGATTTCGTTGTCATACTTTTTAAACATGTAATGAATGTAGTTTGATCCAATAAATCCGGCTCCACCGGTTACTAAATATGTTCTCATAATTTTAACCTCCAATATATTCTCTAAAATTATAACATTTCTTTAACATCTATGCAACATTTTTAATTGTATCGCTCATTTTTTCCATACAGCTTTTATTTTTCTAAACGGAGCTGTAGCTTTCCAGCTTTTCGAATTCTCGTAAGCTTCAATCTGCATCTTAAGTCTTTCACATTCCTTGTGTACTTTTTGAAGTTCCTCTTTCAAACATTCTTGTTCTCTACGTTTTGCATTCTCTTCTCTTTCATTGTGATAAACTCGATTTCCCGTGAAATCATAGAAATCATGAACTGTAAAATCAAATTTCTGTTTTAATATTTCTGCATACTTCGGATACAGCTCCAAAAAATTATCTAACCCTGTGGGCAGGATATTCTGCAATTCCGGACATGTTTTACAGAGCAAAAATATTTTCTCACATTCCAATTCTTCTTTTGTATTTGACTCCGGATTTTTAAAATCCTGCCTGAATGTTCTGATAAACAGTTCATCTTCCATATCCTCAAAAAAATGACGCTTTATATTTGCAGCTTCATTTTCGTAACGGATCACATTCGGACCATATGTTTTACTGTTATTTTCCACTTCACTGTTTTCATGAATAAAGCGACGCATCGCCAACAGTCTTTCCTGCATAACATAAATTGGGTATTTCTTTGCAATTCGCACCCAATAATCAAAATCATGAGACTGCATATATGCAAGGTTAAAATCTCCTATCTCCCGCATCAACTCCGTTCTCATCACCACTGAAGGATGTGACAGACAGTTTCCTCCGAAAAAGAACCGGTGCAAACAATCGCTCTGCCCCTGAAATGTAGTTTCAAACACATCCAGCAATTCCTTTTGCTGCTCATTGATGCTATTCCCATACTCGTCAATCAAATCAATCCATGCAAAACAAATCTTATATTCGGGGTTATTCTTTAAAAACGTAATTTGTTTTTCCAGCTTTTGGGGATACCAGACATCATCACTGTCTATCCTTGCAAGATATGCTCCTGTCACCTTTTGAAATCCATAATTTGTCGCATGACTGATATGCTCATTCTGCTCCAGACGATACAACTTGATTCTCGGATCTTTAATACTTTCAATCACGGAACAGGAATCATCTGTTGAACCATCATCTACAATAATCAACTCTAAATCCGTATATGTCTGTGCCAGCACACTTTTGATGCTCTCTCCAATTGTTGTCCCCCTATTATAATTCACCATTAAAACACTTACCAATTCCCTATCCATACCCTCTTACCTCGTATCCATTTATTTTTAACCCAGCTTTTTATAAAATAACTATTGATTAAAATCTATACTATGTATTTTATCGTAAATCAGGCATAAAAGAAAGAATATTCTGAAATTCATTAAAAAAGAACCTCTTATGGTTCTTTAACACATAAAAGGTTCTTTTTCTCAAACAACTCAAATCATAGTTTCCGAATCGTTGTTTATTTGCTTGTCAACACTTTCACCATATCAACAATCGTATATCCGTAATTTTTATCACTTGCCCAGCCTACACCTGCCGGATTTTCCTTAATCCCCAGCCACTCTACATATTTTGCTGAGTTGCGGGTTACATATTTAAATCTGGGGTCTACGCATGCCGACTTCAGGTCTTCCGCAGAACCATATGCTTTCAAATGCTGAATCTGAGCTCTGATTCCTGTCCGGACATCAGAAAAACTCGCTGCCTGTCCCTGCGCATTTCCATCCAATGCTCCAAGTCCCGCAAAATTAAACTGCTCGATTTTCACAATGCCTCCAAATTTAAGCCATGCGCTTTCTTTCATTGCCTGTGCAAAAGCCACCTCAGCTTTTACACCTTCCGCCACAGCTTCTTCGTAATACATCTGACAGAAATCTCGAAGTGTCGGTGCTCCACCTTTTCCAAGTGCCTCTGACGGGTATTGATTACCGCTGCTTTCATAATAGCGCATCATCTGTTCAACAGTTGTAGCCGTCCCACCCATGATTGTAGTTAATTTCTCTTCATCCTGGTCGGATGAATCGCCGACCACATTATATGTAATTCCATCCGTAAATGTCATGATTCCAGTCTCTGTGGTAATATAGGTGTGGATATTATAGATTCCTTTGTGATTTTGATGTTTACTTAACTCCACTGTTACTTTGTAAGTGCCATCACTCTGTTTCTTTGCTGAATACCAGATCAGATCACTTTGATCCGGCTGATTCCATACCGGAATCTGTACTGACTGAACCCCTGATTTTGAAGAAATATTTTTGACAATCACGTCAAATGATCCTTTAACAGAATTATAGTTTCTCACTTCTGTTTTCCCTTTTGGGTTTGACACTTCAAACGTAGTTTGTCCTAAATTTATCTGCTGTCCATTAACAACTCCATATACATGAACATTATACGTCCCTGCCGTTTTATGGCTGGATATGCTGACATCTGCCGTCCATACATTCGCACTTTCTTTGTTGCCAGAATACCATATCAGATCATCCTGATCATTTGCAACGCTCCACACTGCAAAGTTTACATCATCGATCCTGCCATATTTTCCCTGGTTTTCCAGTTTTACCTGATAAGTACTTTCTTTCTTGCTGGTATCTTTTGCCGATACAACAATTTGCTTATCCGTTATTTCCTTTGTTGTTATTCCTACACATGACTGAACTCCGTTTTTCCCGGTCACATAGGCATGAACATTATACTCCGCATTTTTGATATCAGAAGGCACCTTAATCGTCACTTTATAAGAACCATCACTCTGCTTTTTCGTCTCATGCCATACAAGATCGCTCTGGTTTGATTTGCTCCATACCGGAACCAGAACTTCCTTGACACCTGATTTACAGGAAATGCCTTTGACCGTTACAACAAAGCTTTTCTTTTCCACATCATATGTACCCACTTCCAGGGCTGCCCGTGCTTCTGAAACTTCAAACGTTGTCTGATCCAAAAAGATCTGCTGTCCATTTACAATTCCATATACATGAACCAGATATTTTCCGGCTGTTTTATGATTCTTGATCGAAGCCTCTGCACTCCATGTATTTGAAGACGTTTTTTTCCCTTCATACCATACCAGATCATCCTGATCGTTTTGTTCACTCCACACTGCAAAATTAACGCTTGTTGCTTTTGCTGCTTTCTGATTTTTTAAGGTCAGCTGATATGTGGTTTCTTTTCCGCTCTTATCCTCTGCTGTCAGTTCGTCCTTTGTTTCACTCACCTGCTGGGATGTAGTCGCAACCAATGTCTGTACTCCATTGTTATCCATCACATATACGTGAACATTATAGGTACTTCTGTTGTTGTGATGATTTGCAATATCTACATGAACTTTGTAAGTGCCATCACTCTGCCTGTCTGCAAAATACCAAATCAGATCTCCCTGATCCGGCTCACTCCACACTGGAACTCTGACAGATTCCACTCCTGCCGGAACTTCAACATTTTTCACAATAACATCAAAAGTTCCCTGATTTGCATTATAATTTTGAATCTCCACATCTGCACTTGGTCCAATCACCTTAAACGTTGTTTTCCCAAGGAATACCTGAGTTCCACTTGTCAGATTTGCATAGGCATGTACCTGATAAACAGCTCCATCCTGTTGATCCGGAATACTCACATCCGCTTCCCAGACTCCGTTCGATTTCTGCTGCGCTGTAATCCAGCGAATATCACTTTGATCCGCCTTGTTCCATACCGGAAACTGTACGACATTCACGTCATCCGGCATATCTGCAAACTTCAGCTGAACCCGATACAGATCACTTCTGTTATCAACAGAAGAAACCTTTAACGTAGAAGTAGTATTACTGGAGACTCTGAATTCGGCCTGGCATAAATTCGATGTCGTATTCCAATTATATACATGAACATTATATTTTCCGGCGGACTTCTTATGATTCTGAATATCAAAATTGATAACTCTTGCAGTTCCCGGCAAAGAATACCAAACAAGGTCGTCCTGACCGTTTTCTTCACTCCACACTGCCACTTTATAACCATTTCCAGAACCACTCACCTCAATCTGTGCAGTTCCATTAAAATCATTTTTATTTTTAATCTGCACAGTTGCCTGCTCGTTTCCGTTATTGCCTTTGCTGAACCCGTAAGTTGCTGCAATTCCTGCTGCATCTGCTTCTCCCAGCTTTTTCAAGAAGTTCTCATCTTTCAATTTCGCGGCATCAGATGCACTGTCTAAGAATGCGTGTTCTACGATCACCCCTGTCATTCCATATTGTTTAGAAAGATAGTTTGTCGTAAAATAGTCATCTTTATTTCCATTCGAATCTGTCTCACCCGTGGTACCGTCTTTAATTTTTGCACCACGATTTGTTAATCCAAGTGCTGACAACTCACTCAGAATCTTGTTTGCCAGATTCTGTCCTTCCTGATGGATTCCTTCATTGTAGCTTTTGTTTGGATAGTAAACCTCGGCTCCCGTTCCCCCTCCTGTATTGAAATGAATATCTACAAATACGGTCGCTCCGAGTGCTGCTGCATCTTTGATTCTCTGATTCAGGCAATAGCTTGTACTCTGTCCCGGATATTTACAGGAAATAGAATCTCTGTCCATATACACTGTAACTCCCTGATACTGCTCCAATGCCTGTTTGCAATACTGTGCAACTTTAAAAGTAAGCTCTTCTTCTTTTAGTCCATTGCCGCTGGCTCCTGTATGTGTCGCATCATGTCCGGCGCAAATCACCACCGTTTTATTGGCTCTCGCTTCTCTTGCAAGCGGTGATACAGGATCTGCCTCTTCCAGCACTCCTGCCACAGTTTCCTCAATGTTCTCTGTATCTGAAGAAGCCTCGATCACATTTCCGTCTTCACTAAGTGAATATACTGCCACATCCGGCACTGCTTCCTCTGAAGAATTCTCCTCTTCCGGTTGTACTGTAACTGTATAACCCGCATCAATTTCTTCATCCAACAGATTTACCGTAGAACTTACTCCCGAGCTCTGATATGTCAGGCTATCCAGCTGATACACATCTTCTGCTGATCCTTCCGGATAATCCTGTGTGAACAAAACTGTATTGTTCACAATTGCTGACGCCGGCATTTCAAACTGTTCACCTGTAACAACAGAACTATAATGCAGAACTGCAGATTCCAGCACCAGGTTCTCATCCGAAAATCCAACTGCTATATTCTGTGTCTGTGGCATATTGACCACTGCTTCATCCACATATACATACTCCAGAATTCCTTCCGAAGTCTGCTGTGTTGTCTCCTGCTGTGTGTCTGTTTCATCTAAAGTCTGCTGTTGCTCCTGCGATTGTATATCGGCTTCTCCCGCAACAGAATCCATCTCCCCAGCTGCCGCCACATTCATCCCAGCTGTAGTAAACACCATCATAAACACCAGTAACAGCGCAAGTACTTTCTGTACTTTTTTCATTCTTTTGTTTTAACCCCTTTCTCTTTTGCGTAATATCTATATATAAAAACCTATGGCTGTATATTTTATAATATATCACACGGATGCTGCTGATTCAATTTTTTCTGTACTAATCCAGCACTGAATCATCAACTTTTTCATCTCCTGCCAGCTGTTCATAAAATACAGAACGTTTTCTGACTTCTCCATTTAACACGTCTAATCCCACTTTTTCCGCAAGAGTCGGTTCTGCTGAGAACAAATTCGTTCCGAGTCCCAGGCGCTCCCCTTCAATCTGTGCGCCTAACGCTGCAATTGTTGTCGGAAACATATCCATGGTAGTTGCCTGTCTGTTCTTCTGATTTACCGGGACAATCGGAGCATTTATAATGGCATTATACACTCCTCTTGTATATTCTTCCGGAACATCTTTGCAGAAATCACTGTCCATCGTCAGATGATCTCCTACTATCACAATCGTGGTATTCTCATAAAATGGCTGTGCTTTCAACCAGTTCACAAAATCCACGACCTGTCTGCTGGCGCAGGACATAACATTTGCATACTGATTACCCGGATGTTCATCCTGGCACAGATCACAAACATATCCATCTTCAAAATGGGTGTCAACAGTCAGCATCGTAAAGTTAAATGGTTGTCCGCTGTTAGCCAAATTTGTTACTTCCTGCCTTGCAAAATCATATAATTTATGATCTTCAAATCCCCACCACACTCTATAATCCGGTGGTACAAGCCCATTTTGCTGAGCATAAGCCAAATCTTTCACCTCATAATTTCCGTGACCTTCAAAGTATTGTTTTCTTCCGGCAAATTCTCCTTCCGAACCAAACATGATCACCTGTCTATATCCCTGTGCTGCCAGCATATCTCCAAGAACTGTTGCCCCCGGAAGTACCTGAATATCTTCTTCTACATTTTCTGCCCGCAGATTTAATTTCAGTGGCAATCCGGATGTCTGCGCCACCATAGCTCCCATTGTCCACGTGGCACCATCAGAAGGAATCAGACCGCCCAGCATATCGCCTGTCGAAAAATTAACGTTTTCCATTGCCAACTGCGTCATCTCTGGAATATCATTTTCTGCAAAAGCGCCGCCTACATCTGTTGAAGCGTACGTGGATTCCATGGACTCCATAAAAATGTACACCAGATTTCTCTTCTGCTCGGGAAATGTAACCGGAACCAATGCCGGATCCATATAATTCTCCTGCAAAAACATCGAAATCGTATCCTGATTTTCCAGATATTCTCCAACATCCAGTTCATTCCACACCATCTGTCCGGATGATACAATCAGTGCCATCGAACCTGCAACGGCTCCAATCTGTACCACCCATTTTGTAATCTTTGTTTTTCGCACCATTACGATTACCAATACCACAAAAAACACTGCCATCACTGCGGCCGGTATACAAGTCTCTACAAAATCCCAGAGTACCTCATGACTGGTGCCCTGGATTGGTGTCTTTAACTGAGCGACAAGCTCCTCCATAGACAGATTTGTCCATGTCGCCAGCATCCAGTTTGCCGCTTCATGAAGCAAGATTGCCAGAAATGAGAACAACACTGCTAACATACACAGCAGCACTTTCATCACAATCTGAATCACCTTTATCATGTTTCCCAAACGAACGATCCCGATATTCACTTTCAACTGTTCTTCCGTTATATCCGTCAGATTCTTCTGCTCTTTTTGCTCCCCTCTGTCTAACTCATTTTTCGGCCTCTTTCTGCGCTTTTTCTTCAACTCCTGCAATCTTATGTCCTCTCCTTAATTCCAACTTTTATACTGACCACTTTTACGCGGCAAAAGGGAACGCAGCCTGATTTGCTGCGCCCCCTCTCTTATTTTTTCTTTCAGAATAACTTTTTCGGATAAACTCCTGCATGAATCAAAGCCTGCAATTCCGAAACAACGGAATCCTTATCTTCTTTATAAGTCACACCAAACCATTTATCTTTTGATGTCAACACTTTTACTGCAAGCTTTTTCTCCGCCAAAAGATCACCAATGATCGTCGGCAGTAAATATTCTGCTTTCAAGTTATCTGCCGGGGTATTTGCTACAAATGCCTCAAATCCACTTTCCAGAATCTGGAAGAATTCTGGCGTAAGTCCCCACATATTCATGGAAACACTGGATTCAATATCGATTGAAATGTACTCTTCTCCCTTGTGAACGGCTGCTCCGCTCTCATATTTCTCAATATTGGACGTCTCCACGATATCTGCAAGATATCCGTTTTCATTTACTTTACAGACTCCGCGTGTTACCCCACCGTTATCACTCAGTGTATTTTTCAAAACAAAGCTGACCATACAGATCTCATCCTTTGATGTTGTCTCTCTTGTAAGGTACTCGTACGCTTCCACATATGCCTGCTTTCCATAGTAATCATCTGCATTAATGACCAGAAACGGACTGTCTACAACATCCTTACAGCAGAGAATTGCCTGTCCGGTTCCCCATGGCTTTGTGCGACCTGAAAAACGTTCCCGATACGCCTGCGGAATATCATCTACCTCCTGATATGCGTAAGCAACCTCTACAACCTTTTCAATCCGGTTTCCGATCACTTCTTTAAAATCTTTTTCCAGATCCTTTCTGATTACAAATACAACCTTATCAAATCCGGCTTCCATTGCATCATAAATGGAGTAATCCATAATAATCTCTCCGTTTGGTCCCACCGGTTCCAGCTGTTTGATTCCGCCACCAAATCTGCTTCCAATCCCTGCCGCCATTACGACTAATGTTGCTTTGTTCATGTTTTTCTCCTTTGCTCTGTAACCTTTATTCTCCCAGTCCATCCTCAATGATTCTGATCATCTCTGCAAGAGCTGCTGTCTCATCAGAGCCTTCACAGATCACTTCGATCTCATCTCCGCTTTTGATACATGCCCCAAGTACACTCAGTACACTTTTTGCATTGGCAGTGACCTCCTCATTTCGAGCCTGCTTTCTGACCGTGATCTTACTTGCAAACTGCATTGCTGTTTTGCAGAATAATCCTGCCGGACGTAAATGCAGTCCTGTAGGATTCTTGATTTTTGTCTTTCCACTGACCATTTTATGTCTCCTCCCTTATTTTTCCGATTTCTCCTGTGTACTGTCAGATTTCTTATCGGCTTTCTGATCTGTTTCATCTTCCTTTTCTGTCAGCTTTACTTTTATTGTAGGCTGTTTTTCCAATTCTACTCCGTCAGGCACTTCAATCGATACCGGAACCTCATACTCTCCTGTAGATTTACAGTCCTGCAGATCAATCGAAACTGCATTTGTAATATCCAGCTGATCAAGTGTTGTCTGTTCTCCGATAAACTTCAATTCGATCACTTCATCTGATTCAAACGTAAGCTCATATTTGTCTTTCAGATTATTAACCTGAATTCCTTCTACCGGGAATTCTATAATCCTGGAACCCTCCTTCTCAATCATAACAGTGATCAAAATCGTATTGGCATTCTCATCCACCAGCTTGATTCCCTCCGGAAGATACTGCGTGATATCCACTGTCTTTTCTACTTTTTTAGTAGCATCACTGACATCAATTTCCGATGTCGGAATTTCTATCTCCGATATCGTATCCAGCATCTCTTTTGTACCGCTGACTTGTATTGTCTGCGGCTCACAGGTCCATCCTGTGCAAATATAATTCTCTTTCAGATTCTCCGGCTGCTGATATGTAATCGGTACGTCTTTTGTATTCAGCATCTGGATCTCTACCTGAATTCCCTTCTCCGTGTTCAGGTTATTGCTCAACTTGCTCTGATCCACAATATTGCCCTGACTGTCATAAAGTACCAGATTTCCCTGAACAGTTCCCGAATCTGCGCGTCCCGTTACATCCACTTTAACCACTGCTTTTTCAATGCTTTCTACAAGCGGTTCTGAGCCTTTGATCGTAATCTTTTCAGGATTTACAGTCATGTTGCCAATGATACATCCATTCTGCGGCGTTCCTGACACACTGACTGTCAAAGGAAATACCTTCTGTTTGACATCATTGATCTCCACTACCAGGTTATTCGGCGAAGCCTCAGCTTTACACTCACTGCTATATCGCTTTACAGAAACTTTGATCGGGATCAGACTGTTGATCTGCATTTCCTGCATGTCAGCAACCGCGCTGAAATCTGAAGATGTCAGTTTCTCCAGTATTTCACGCTTTGCCGTCACTTTTACACTTACATTCTCTGTCCCATCCAAAATCTGATACATTTTTCCTTTACTTTTTACAACCTGCTCATTTTTTACTTCCACCGGAATATTATCAAACGTCTGTGTGTCAACAGGATCATCAATGTTTATCACGATCAGCCACAGAAATACAGCGAAGAACAGGGCAATCACTTTCAAGCTCAGATTTTCCATGTATTTATGCTTTTTCATTCCTGCGCCATCCTTTCCATTTTTTTGCTTTCTTCTCTGCTGATCTGTACTGAATCCGATTCAGTCGTTCTGTAAGCCTCTCCTTTGACACTCCTCTCTCTAATTGTCCGCCCATTGCAACAGATACCTGACCTGTCTCTTCCGAAACTGCGATCACCAGCGCATCGCAGACCTCACTCATCCCAAGCGCCGCTCTGTGTCTTGTTCCCAGTTCTTTGCTGATCTGCATATTATCTGAAAGAGGAAGGTAACACGTTGCTGAGGTAATCCGATTTCCCCGTATGATCACTGCTCCGTCATGAAGCGGTGTGTTATGCTCAAATATATTGACCAATACCTGTGAAGAGATCTTGCAATCCAGTTCAATTCCCGTCACCTCATACTCTGTCAGATGAATCGCCTGCTCTACAACGATCAACGCTCCTGTGCAGACACTGCCCATCTCAAAGCATGCGCGCACGATCCCGTCTCGGGTTTCATCGGAAAAGCGCTGATTTTCTTTGCTTTTATCAAAAAGAGTAACATTCGTAAGAAAATTCTTTTCGCCCAGCTTTTCAAGAGCTCTTCTAAGTTCCGGCTGGAACACGACAACTGCCGCTATTGCAAGTACGCCGATCGACTCCTTTGCCACAAATAAAATCGTATGCATCTTAAAGATCGCGGCAAGCAAAAAGAATGCCCCCAGCATGATCATCCCTTTTAAGAGCATCCACGCTTTTGTATTCTTGATCCACAGCATGATCTCATACACGATCACTGTAATGATCAATATCTCTATCACATCTGTCAGGTGTACCGTTGGAAAGTATAAACCATTTATGTAATTGTTTAAAAAAATTCTGATCCAGTCTTCCATCCAGTCACCTCCTCATCCTATTCTCCAGAACCAGGCTTCTTGGTCCACAAATCTCCAAGGCTTTTCGTAAGACTCAAGTCATCCTCCGGCTCGTTCTGATTCTGTCTCAATTCTTCATTTAAACTCTGCGTCAGCAGAAGTTCATCTACATTTTTCTCCAGATCTGCTTCCTGGATCTGGCTCGTATCAATCGCCACCGTTTCCTGAACCATCGGCTCCGGCTTCAGATTTACTGCTGCTTTTACTTCCTTTGGCTGTTCTTCATGAGGCTCTGTAATATGCTTCACCTGTTTTTCAGGTAATGTAACCCCTACTTTCGGCACCGCTTTTACATAGTAGTAATACTCATCGTCCTCAAACTGTAATGTCTCTGTTCTTGAATAATCCACCGAAAGGAAGAAAAATTCTGCTATCAGACCTGCTGCTACTGCCACCACAAGATCCAGTAAAATAAAACTTGCCTGGAAGGAAACATCCAATGTCATACATCCTGACACCTGAAGCACTGCCGCCACGATTGCTCCCGCAACGGAAGCTGTCTTCCACGCATGACTGATGCCTCTTGTTCTCACCCCATATACTACCATCATCGCCAGGAGCAGAACAACTACCATCATCCACATCTCTTTGTTGGCCAGTATCTGTTTTGTAAATACCATGATTCCGTCCAGAAGTTCTTTTACCCCTCCACTCTGAAATGCCGATGCCGTCAGCTTTACTGTGTGGAGCATATAATAAACAATCGTCCCCAGCATCATCGAAACTGCAAATGAAGGCGCTCCGAGCAACCCAAATACAACCGGGATCACATATGGGACCTTCAGAGCAACTGCTACTGCCGCTACTACCACCAGCCATGATTTTTTAGGTGTAAATCTTACATAAAAAATATACATCACCAGAAAAATTGCCAGACATAATCCCGCTACCGGCAAAGACAGCGCATACAGATGTACCAGAACAAGCAGGGCTGCTACAAGTGCCAGCATCCCGACCGGAAGAAAGGCCGTAACAGCAGCAAGACCAACTGTACAAACTGTAGAGGATAATGCTTTCATAAATCCTATATTGGAATTGATCAGTCCGAACACACATAATCCCAACACGAACTGCAGTATCTTTACAATATAAAAAGAATATCTGGCATAAATTTTTTCTATCTGATCCTTCCATACAAGTAATGTGCTCATATTATTTTTTCTCCTTCATGTTTATCTTTTCCAGACGGGACAGATCCCGATAATATTTTTTCACATGCTGCTTGGCAAGATTGTGTTTTCTCTTGTAGAACATCCTTGCACCGGTACAATAAAGAATCAAAAGAATCAGATAACCGCCCACTGCCGTTCCCATCAAAAGAAGAAGCTTTAGTATCGTAAGCTTTTCCAGAATCTGCTCCAACGTGCAGAATGCGATCAGTGCCGCTACGATTGCATAACCGATGGTAAACCAGATTGCCGTAGCCCACACATTCATACTCACATAATCCTTTTTATAATAACTGCTGATTTTCAGATCCTCTTCTGCTCCCTGCTTTTCATAAGAAGCCATCTTGATCATCAATCGTATTTTTCTTTTATCCAACATGTTTCCACCTCGATCCATTGCCTTTTAAACATCATTTTTAGTATATCATACTGTCAGAGTCCTTGTCCAATGCTTATGGTCAAAAAATATACTTTTTGTGCTCCTGCATTTTTCAACACCTTTGCCACTCTGTGTATGGTATTTCCGGTTGTATAAATATCATCGATGACCAGCACACATTTTTTCGGAATCCAGGATTTTGTGACACCAAATGCTCCTTTTAGATTTCGAATCCTGTCTCTGCTCCCAAGCTCTTTCTGAGGTCGCGTTTTCTGAATTCTCTTTACTGCATCTTTGTTCACGGGAAGATCCAGCCTTTTCCCAAGTTCTTCCGCCAGAATTTGTGCCTGATTGTAACCTCTTATCCTCTGTCTGGATCTGTGAAGCGGAACTGGTATAATTTCTTCTATTTTCCATTGTTTCACAGTATCTCCTAATTCTGCAGCCATTTCCGTAGCAAAAATTTCTCCATAGCATCTTCTGTTTTTGTATTTAAATCTGTAAATTCCCTGCGAAACCGGTGCTTTATGCACCCAGATACTCTTCCCGGCTTCAAACGCATACTTCTTTTTCTGGCAATCACGGCAGTACTCCTGCTCTTCCTTTCTCAATGGCTTTCCGCATTTCATGCATCTTGGCTGACGGATATACACGATCTTCTCTTTACAGGAAGGACAGATTCCATACTTGTATACATTTTCGCAAAATGGACAAACTGAAGGGTACAACAGCTCTAAAACTCTTGTATACGCTCGTCCAAGCTTGTGTATCGTTCCTGTTCGTTTTTGTTTTTTATCATTTCCTGAAATGTATCTTCACTCCCAACTATCGTTAAACATTTTTTTGCCCTTGTCACTGCTGTATACAATAAATTCCGATTATATAACAGCTTTGGTCCCGGAAGCAGCGGAATTACCACCGCCGGATATTCGCTTCCCTGGGATTTGTGAACCGTGATCGCATATGCCAGTTCCAGTTCATCCAACAACTCAAACGGATATTCTACCAGTCGCTTCTCATCATACTCAACAGTCAGAGTTTCTTTATAGGAGCTGATCTCCCGGATGATTCCCATATCCCCATTGAAAATCCCCATTCCTTTATCTACTGTCACCCCATACTTTGTACAAACTTCCCACTCCAGCTGATAATTATTCTTGATCTGCATCACTTTATCACCGGTACGGAAAATCCTTCCGTTTGCTTCCTTTTCTTCTTTCTTCGGATCCGGAGGATTTAAATATCTCTGCAAAATCACATTCAGACGCTCTACTCCAAGCAGACCTTTTCTTGTCGGTGTCATCACTTGAATATCAAACGGAGATGCATCCACATATTTCGGAAGTTTCTTCTGGATCAGTGTGATCACAACTCCTATGATCACATCCGCCTCCTGTCGTTTCAGGAAAAAGAAATCACGGCTTTTGTTATTTATGATCACGCTCTCACCCGCATTAATCTTATGCGCATTCAGTACGATATCACTTTCTCCCGCCTGACGGAAAATCTTTGTCAGTGTGACCACATGAAATTTATTCGATGCAATCGTATCTTTTAATACACTTCCCGGTCCTACCGACGGCAGTTGATTGACATCCCCCACCAAAATCAGTCTTGTTCCGGGCACAACTGCTGTAAGGAGTGCATGCATCAAGGTCAGATCTACCATGGACATTTCATCAATGATCAGCACATCTGTTTCCAGTGGATTGTCGCGATTTCTTAAAAATCCATTGACATTTCCTTCTTCTTCTGGATTTCCGCTGACTTCAAGCAGACGATGGATCGTCTGCGCTTCATAACCTGTCGCTTCTGTCATGCGCTTTGCTGCACGCCCCGTCGGTGCTGCCAGAAGAATACTCATCCCCTCGCTCTCAAAAAACTGAATCATGGTGTTGATTGTTGTTGTCTTTCCTGTTCCGGGTCCTCCTGTCAGGATCAAAAGTCCATGCTTGATCGATTCGATCACCGCCTGATGCTGCATTGGATCCAGTGAAATCTGTTCCAGCTCCTCCACTTTTCGCAGTCGTTTTTCCATCATATCTTCCGGCATCGCGCAGTCAATATCCAGATCGTTCAGCATACGGGCAACATTCAGTTCCATATAATAAAAGCGGGACGGGTAGATACGGATCTCTCCTTCTATTTCTTTCATAACTGTCTTTCGTTCCATGCAAAGATCCATGATATATTTTTCAATTCCTTCAATCTCAACACCAAGAAGCCTGGAGGTCCTTACCTCTAAAACATTCTTCGGCAAATATACATGTCCTTCTGTCATGGACTGCTGAAGCACATAAAAAATCCCGCTTTGGATCCGGAAATCAGAGTCTGTATGTATTCCAATCTTTGCCGCAATCTCATCCGCAGTTTTAAACCCAACACCTTCGATATCATCCGCAAGTTTGTAAGGATTGGTTTCCAGGATCTCATACACTTTACTGCCATACTTCTGATAGATTTTTGCTGCCAGTGCTGTACTGATTCCAAAGTTCTGTAAATAAATCATCACTTTGCGCATTCCTTTTTTCTCATCCACCTGCAGCGCGATCTCCCTTGCTTTGCGTTCGCTGATTCCATTCACTTCTGCAAGCCGTTCCGGCTCTTCTTCTATAATACGAAAGGTGTCTGTTTTAAACTTCCTTACAATTCTTCCTGCCAGAGCTGCACCGACTCCTTTGATCGCACCGGAACCAAGATACCGCTCTATGGAGATCAGATCTTCCGGTTCCTTCATCTCGTAAGAACTGATTTTCAACTGGCTTCCGTAAATATTATGATTCACATAATCTCCCTTAATTTCCAGGCGCTCTCCTTCGCTGATAAAATTCAGGGTTCCTACACAGGTTACTTCGCCCGCTTCACTTTCCAGCTGAAATACTGTATATCCATTTTCTTCATTGCGAAACACAATATGTTCCACGTATCCTGTTACAATCTCCACTTCTTCCTCCCATTTTATGCAGCCTCAACATTGTATACATGTATTCTTGCATATTTTTTCTGTTTACCAGTCCTACAATAGAAGACAGACTCCCCCGACATACAGAATCTTCATTCTGTTGCCGAAGCAGCCTGTCCCATCCTGATTTCTTCTCAGAAATCCTTCCTGCCACTCATAAATTCCACAAACTGTCCGGTTCCGATCGCTACTACTTTCATCGGATCTTCTGCCGTCATTGTATTGATACCTGTCTTTTCCTCTATCAGCTCTTCCAGACCTCGCAGCATTGCCCCACCGCCAGTCAGAACAATCCCCCGATCCAGAATGTCGGCAGACAGCTCCGGCGGAGTCTGTTCCAATACCGAAACAACCGCTTCCACAATCTTCCCTGATGTCTCGCGAAGTGCTTCTTCTGTCTCCGAGGAAGTCACTGTTACCGTCTTTGGAAGCCCTGTCACCAGATTCCTCCCTCTGACCTCCATACTCTCTTCCTCAATCAGAGGATATGTCGTGCCGACTTTGATCTTAATATCTTCAGCAGTCCGCTCCCCGATCAGAAGGTTATGCTTTTTCCGCATATACCGTACAATTGCTTCATCAAAATCATCCCCGGCAATTTTAATCGAGGTATGCACGACCGCGCCACCCAGCGAAATTACAGCAATATCTGCAGTTCCGCCTCCAATATCCACGATCATATTACCACATGGCTTTCCGATATCTATTCCTGCTCCGATTGCTGCTGCCACCGGCTCTTCAATGAGATGTACTTCTCTTGCTCCTGCCGCAAACGCAGCTTCTTCTACAGCTCTTTTTTCTACTTCTGTCACACCGCTCGGTACACAAATGCTGATTCTTGGCTTCTTAAACGTTCTTTTTCCGATTGCTTTTCTTACAAAGTACTGAATCATCTTTTCAGTTACTGTATAATCTGAGATCACACCCTGCCTGAGAGGACGTACTGCCACAATATTGCCCGGTGTTCTGCCTAACATCAGCCGTGCTTCCTCTCCGATCGCTCTTATTACATTCGTATCTCTGTCAAACGCTACTACAGATGGTTCTTTTAAAACAACCCCTTTTCCTTTCACGTATACAAGAACACTTGCGGTTCCCAAATCTATTCCGATATCTACAGCCATCTTTTCTCCTCCAGCCTTACAAATTCTTTTTCCCCTCTTTTGTATTTCTCAGTTCATTTATAATCTGATCTGTCTTCTCTTCGGCTTCAGATACTCGCATATTTAAGTATAATAAAATTTATTTCACTTGGAAACCCCTTTTGCACATTTTTATTTTTTATTCAGAATTGCAGCAATATATTTGCCTGTATACGATTTCTCATTTGCTGCAATTTCTTCCGGTGTCCCGCTCGCGACGACTGTGCCACCTTTATCTCCGCCTTCCGGACCAATATCGATAATATAATCTGCTGTTTTGATCACATCCAGATTATGTTCAATCACGATCACCGTATTGCCGTCACCTGATAAACGTCGCAAAATCTCTGTCAGCTTATGCACATCTGCAAAATGCAGTCCTGTTGTAGGCTCATCCAGAATATATACCGTCTTTCCTGTACTTCTGCGGCTTAACTCTGTTGCCAGTTTGATTCTCTGGGCTTCTCCTCCGGATAATGTCGTAGATGGCTGTCCCAGTCGGATATAAGACAGACCAACATCGTTGAGTGTTTCCATTTTTCTCCGGATACTCGGAACATGTTCAAAAAATTCCAACGCCTCTTCCACCGTCATGTTCAATACATCATAAATTGTCTTTCCTTTATATTTCACTTCCAGAGTTTCTCTGTTATAGCGTTTTCCTCCACACACTTCACACGGTACGTATACATCCGGCAGGAAATGCATCTCAATCTTAATGATTCCATCTCCGCTGCAGGCCTCACAGCGTCCGCCCTTCACATTGAAGCTGAATCTTCCTTTTTTATAGCCTCTCGCTTTTGCATCCGGTGTTGCTGCGAACAAATCACGAATCAAATCAAATACACCCGTATATGTTGCCGGATTGGAACGCGGTGTTCTTCCAATCGGAGACTGATCAATGTCGATCACTTTATCTACCTGCTCCAGCCCTTCAATTCTCGTATGCCTTCCCGGAATTGTTCTTGCATGGTTCAGTTTTTTGGCAAGTGTTTTGTATAAAATCTCATTGACAAGAGAACTTTTTCCGGAACCGGACACTCCTGTCACACATGTCATGATTCCCAACGGAAACTTGACATCGATATTTTTCAGGTTATTTTCTTTTGCGCCTACTACTTTCAAATATCCGGTCGGTTTCTCTCTTTTTTCCGGAACCGGGATCTTGAGGCGTCCGCTCAGATACGCTCCGGTCACTGATTTTTCGTTTGCCATCAACTCTTGAGCCGTTCCCACTGCAACAACCTGTCCACCATGCTCTCCAGCTCCCGGGCCGATATCCACAATGCAGTCAGCCGCCAGCATCGTATCTTCGTCATGCTCTACTACAATCAGAGAATTTCCCAAATCGCGGAGATGCTTCAATGTGGCAAGCAACTTGTCGTTGTCCCGCTGATGCAGTCCGATACTCGGTTCATCCAGAATATAGGCCACACCAACAAGACCTGAACCGATCTGAGTTGCCAGCCGGATTCTCTGCGCTTCCCCGCCGGATAGTGTCCCTGTCGCTCTGGCAAGCGTCAGATAGTCCAGTCCTACATCCAGCAAAAACTGAATCCGCGCTTTGATTTCTTTTAAGATCTGTTCTCCAATCATCAGCTGCGTCTCTGTCAGTTCCAGCCCCTGTAAAAATTTCTGCAGCTTATCGATTGAAAACGCTGTGAGTTCTGCAATATTTTTCTCTCCCACAGTTACCGCAAGAGAACCTTTTTTCAATCTCTGACCTTTACATTCGGAACATGGAGTAATCCGCATAAAGGTTTCATACTCTGCCTTCATTGTCTCAGATCCCGTTTCGCGATAGCGGCGCTCCACATTTTTGATCAGTCCTTCAAATGCCACATCATAAACACCTTCTCCACGCTGTCCTTTATAATGTACTTTCACAGATTTCCCGTTTGTTCCGTAAATTAAAACATCATGAATCTCTTTCGGATAGTCCTGAAACGGCGTCTCCAGATCAAAATGGTATTCTTCACACAACGCATCCAAAATCGCACGTGTAAAGCTTGACTTTTCTGTACAGGACTGCCAGCCCATCACTGCGATTGCTCCCTGCTGAATGCTGAGTGTCGGATCCGGTATCATCAGATCCTCATCAAATTCCATCTTGTATCCCAGCCCAAAACAAGTCGGGCAGGCACCAAACGGATTGTTAAACGAGAAACTTCTCGGCTCAATTTCTTCAATACTAATTCCACAGTCCGGGCAGGAAAAACTCTGACTGAAATTCATCGGTTCTCCGCCGATGATATCTACGATCAGAAGCCCTTCCGCAAGTGAAAGTACACTTTCCACGGAATCTGTCATTCGTTTTTCAATTCCCGGTTTCACAACAAGACGGTCTACAATAATCTCAATATTATGTTTGATATTTTTATCCAGTGCGATATCCTCTGACAATTCATACAGATTCCCGTCTACACGAACACGCACATATCCTGACTTCTTTGCCCGTTCAAACAGCTTTGCATGGGTTCCTTTCCTGCCTCTTACGACAGGAGCAAGCAACTGGATCTTTGTACCTTCCGGAAGTGCCATCACCTGATCTACCATCTGATCCACCGTCTGCTTTTTAATCTCTTTTCCGCATTTCGGACAATGTGGAATCCCGATTCTCGCATAGAGCAGTCGGAAATAATCATAGATCTCTGTCACTGTACCCACGGTAGAGCAAGGATTGTGATTGGTCGATTTCTGATCAATAGAAATCGCCGGAGAAAGCCCTTCTATACTTTCCACATCCGGTTTCTCCATCTGACCAAGAAACTGCCTTGCATAGGAAGAAAGCGATTCCATATATCTTCTCTGCCCCTCGGCATAAATTGTATCAAAAGCCAGGGATGATTTTCCCGAACCACTCAGTCCTGTCAGCACTACCAGTTCATTTCTGGGGATGTCAACATCTATATTTTTCAAATTATTCTCATTCGCGCCGCGTATTCTGATATACTGTCTGGCGTCCATCTTTTTTCCCATGTAAAATTCCTTTCCCATTTATATCGTAATTATTCGATCTCATTCAATATCTGTTTCAGCTCAATCAATTTATCTCTTAATTCTGCCGCTGATTCGAAATCCAGCTCTGCTGCCGCTTTCTTCATTCGCTTCGTAACTTCTCCGATCAACTTCTCCAGTTCTTTCCTGCTCATAGACTCTGGATCTTTCTCCAGCTTCAGTTCTTCTGCTGCCACTTTCTTGGAAATACTGATCTGATCGCGGACCGCCTTCTGAATGGTCTTTGGCGTAATGCCATGTTCTTCATTGTATGCCATCTGAATCTTGCGTCGTCTTTCCGTCTCATCAATTGCCAGACGCATCGAGTCTGTCACTTTGTCTGCGTACATGATTACGTGACCTTCCGAATTTCGTGCCGCACGCCCGATCGTCTGAATCAGAGAAGTCTCGGAACGTAAAAATCCTTCTTTATCTGCGTCCAGAATTGCCACCAGCGTAATCTCCGGAATATCCAGACCTTCTCTCAAAAGATTAATCCCCACGAGTACATCAAATACATCCAGACGCATATCACGAATGATCTCTGTTCGCTCCAACGTGTCAATATCGGAATGCAGATATTTTACGCGGATTCCAATTTCCCTCATATAGTCTGTCAGATCTTCTGCCATACGTTTTGTTAATGTTGTCACCAACACTTTATTTTTCTTGGAAATCTCCGCCTTGATTTCTCCAATCAGATCATCAATCTGTCCCTCTACAGGGCGCACTTCTACTTCCGGATCCAAAAGTCCCGTAGGACGGATCACCTGCTCTGCCCGCAGAAGCTCATGCTCCTCTTCATAAACTCCTGGTGTTGCTGACACAAACAATACCTGGTTGATCTTACTTTCAAACTCTTCGAAATTCAACGGACGGTTGTCTTTCGCAGAAGGAAGACGGAATCCATAATCTACCAGTGTCGATTTTCTCGACTGATCCCCGGAATACATTCCTCCAATCTGCGGGATCGTCTTATGAGACTCATCGATCATAATTACAAAATCATCCGGGAAATAATCAATCAGTGTATATGGAGCCTGTCCGGGCGCCAATCCTGCCAGATGACGGGAATAGTTTTCAATCCCAGAGCAAAATCCTGTCTCTTTCATCATCTCAATATCAAAATTTGTCCGCTCAGCAATCCGCTGCGCTTCTAACAGCTTATCCTGTCTTTTAAATTCTTTGACGCGCTCTTCCAGCTCTTCTTCAATCGCCTTGACGGCGCGGTTGATATTCTCTTTATCCACCACATAATGAGATGCCGGGAAAATCGCTACATGCTTTAACTCGTCTTTAATCTCTCCTGTAAGAATGTCCACCTCTGTGATTCTATCCACTTCATCACCAAAAAATTCAATTCGGATCGCAACGTCTGACTCATATGCCGGAATCACTTCCAAAACATCTCCCCGAACCCGGAATGTTCCACGATGAAAGTCCATGTCGTTTCTATCATACTGAATCTCAATCAGCTTTGCTACAACTTCATCTCTGTCCTTGATCATCCCCGGACGCAGAGAAATCACCATGTTCTGATAGTCTACCGGACTTCCCAGTCCATAGATACAGGAAACACTCGCCACAATGATCACATCTCTGCGCTCTACCAGTGCCATCGTAGCAGATAACCGCAGCTTATCAATCTCATCATTAATTGCTGAATCTTTGGCGATGTAAGTATCCGAAGATGGGACGTAGGCTTCGGGCTGGTAGTAGTCGTAGTAGCTCACAAAATATTCCACGGCATTGTCAGGGAACATCTCCTTGAATTCTCCGTATAACTGCGCTGCCAGCGTCTTATTATGCGCGATCACAAGCGTCGGTTTCTGAAGCCGCTCTATGACATTTGCCATCGTAAACGTTTTTCCAGAACCCGTAACCCCCAGTAAAGTCTGGCATTGATTGCCTTCCTTGAAACCTTTTACCAACTGCTCGATCGCCTGCGGCTGGTCTCCAGTTGGCTTATATGGGGCTTTCAAAATGAATCTATCCATAGCAAAATCCTCCATGTGTGACTTTTCGTATGCTTACTGTCAGCCACATTTTCAAATATATTCGTAACGGAATGCAAAATACTCCGTCGAGTATTCATCATTTATTTATTCAAAATTTTTGTCTTCCAACACTGTTTGTAATTCTTCTTTACCAGGAAGTACCGTTTCGTATTTACTCGCAAATATCTGATTATTATCCTTAGGCAATGTCATTTCTACAATAGCATCCTTCTTATCTTTACAAATTATAATACCTATTGTTGCATTTTCATCGTCCAATTTAACTTTTCGGTCATAATAATTGACATACATCTGCATCTGTCCTATATCTTGATGCTTTAACTGGCCAATTTTCAAATCAAACAATACAAAACAACGCAATAAACGATTATAAAACACCAAATCAACTCTAAAATGCTCTTCTTCAAATGTAAATCTAACCTGTCTGCCTACAAATGTAAATCCTCTCCCTAATTCTAATAGGAACTTCTGCAAATTATCTATAATTCGATTTTCCAATTCCGTTTCAGAATAAGTAACCATTTCCGGAAGTCCTGTAAACTCTAAAATATACGGATCTTTGAATATATCTTCTGGCTTTTCAAGCATTTGTCCTTCTGTTGCAAGATGCATTACTTCTTCCTTATTTCTGCTCAATGACAAACGTTCATATAGCGAACTACCATACTGACGTGCCAATTCATCTTTACTCCAGCCATTTCTATATGCTTCTATTTCGTAAAAATGACGTTCTTCAATCTTACTTATTCTCATTAAAATAAGATAATGAGACCAACTCAAATAAAATTTTCTTCCTTCTTTTGTAGTCGGCAAGTTTTCAGATTGGGGAAACACCGTTTCCCCAATTGAATCTTTAGAATAATATACCAGATAAAATTTTCTCATCAATTTTAAATTATCATACGAGTAACCTCGCCCAAATTTTTGCGTTAACCTCTTTGATAATTCTTTTAATATGTACTTTCCATATGCTGCACGTTCTTTTCCATCCTGTTCCTCTTCAATAATCATTCGCCCTGCTTCATAATATGAGTATACCATCGTCATATTTACTGCAACTGATAATTTTTTTTTGCATTTTGGAATAACTCTATTACTTTATTATAAAAATTTTCATTTTGAATGTTATCCATCTATTCACATCCTTTCATTTTTCTTACTCTAATCTTCGCAAAACTCTATAATCTCTTCCTCTGACATCGGACAATAATCATTCCATCCGAAAAATCCATACTATTCGGTACTAAAGCACCAAATAGCACTCGTTTCCCCCCCTGACATTCCAGCTCACGAATTATTCCACCGCGATCTCCGGGAAGGACTCCTTAAACTCACCGTAAAGCTGCACGGCAAGGTTTTTATTGTTCACTATGATAAGCAGGCGTATTCTGATACTAATTCAAAGTGATCCACATTTTCTCCTTATCAGTATAGGCATATTTTGCTCACACTTATTCTCTGCCGCTATTATATCAAAATATAAAATAAAAGTACAGAGCAAAATCGAATGTTTGTTCTGTGCTGTCCTATACTTTTTCACTATAACTTCTATTACATATTTACAACTCCTTTTTCAAATTCTGCCTCTGAACCAACAAAATGATCTGGTTCATACTCTCCATACGTTGTTTTCCATGCAACACAGCCGACCTAATCAATCTGTTTCGCTATCAAGTAACACATGTTCTAACGTCTCCTTAAAATCTTTTCTGATAAGATCTTAGCTCCCCAATATTTCTATATACATTTTCTCTTTTTCGTTGTTATAACAACATACTTTCCTTGTTCCATGCGCTATAATCCTCCCATAACTTGAAACACTATTCGAAATTTTTATCTTCGAACCTTATTGAAACCACAGGAGGATTATCAAAATGGAACAAAATATGTTTTGCTATCAATGTCAGGAAACAGCCGGGTGTACCGGATGCACAAAAATGGGCGTATGTGGAAAAACACCACACGTAGCCGCTCTGCAGGATCTGCTTGTCTGGGTGACGAAAGGATTATCTGCAGTGACAACGCAGATGCGCCGGGAAGATTTAAACGTGACCGTTGAAATCAATCAGCTGATTACCAAAAATCTCTTCACAACGATTACAAATGCCAATTTTGATCCCGAAATGATCACTTCCCAGATTGAAAAGACACTTCAGATCAAAAAAGTGCTTCTTTTACAACTGAAAAAGCCGGAAAAATTGCCAGAGGCTGCCCGATGGTCTGCAGCCCCTTCTGAATTTGCAGCCAAAGCTGCCACTGTAGGAGTTTTATCAGCAAAGGATGAAGATATCCGTTCATTGCGTGAACTGATATCTTACGGACTGAAAGGATTATCTGCATACTCCAGACATGCCAATGTTCTTTTAAAAGAAGATAAAGAACTGGATGCCTTCCTCCAACGCGCTCTCGCAGCAACACTGGATGATACCCTGACCGTGGAAGATCTGGTGAATCTGACACTTGAAACCGGTAAATACGGTGTTTCCGGAATGGCACTTTTAGATCAGGCAAATACAGAAGCCTATGGAAATCCGGAAATAACAAAAGTCAATATTGGAGTCGGTAAAAATCCGGGGATTCTGATTTCCGGTCATGATCTGAAAGATCTGGAAATGCTTCTTGAGCAAACCGAAGGAACCGGAATTGATGTCTATACACATTCTGAGATGCTTCCGGCACACTACTATCCTGCATTCAAAAAATATTCTCACTTCAGAGGAAACTATGGAAATGCATGGTGGAAACAAAAAGAAGAGTTCGAGTCTTTCCACGGACCGATCCTGATGACAACCAACTGTATCGTTCCTCCAAAGGACACTTACAAAGACCGCCTGTACACTACCGGTGCGGCTGGATTTCCCGGCTGTCAGCATATTGACGACATACCTGAAAAAAACAAAGATTTCTCCAAGCTGATCGAACAGGCAAAACACTGCGCACCGCCTTTGGAAATTGAACGTGGTGAAATTATCGGTGGATTTGCCCATGCACAGGTTTTCGCTCTTGCAGATCAGGTTGTTTCTGCTGTCAAATCCGGGGCGATCCGGAAATTTGTTGTGATGGCAGGCTGTGACGGGCGTGCAAAAAGCCGCAGCTACTACACGGATTTTGCGAAAGCGCTCCCAAAAGACACTGTCATTTTAACGGCAGGCTGTGCCAAATATAAGTATAACAAACTGAATCTGGGTGATATTAACGGAATTCCACGTGTTCTGGATGCAGGACAGTGCAATGACTCCTACTCCCTCGCAGTAATCGCTCTGAAACTGAAAGAAATTTTTGAATTAAATGACATCAATGAGCTGCCGATTATTTACAATATCGCGTGGTATGAACAAAAAGCTGTGATCGTCCTGCTTGCCTTACTTTCCCTCGGAGTGAAAAATATTCATCTGGGACCTACACTTCCGGCATTTTTAAGTCCTAATGTAACGAAGCTTTTGATCGAAAATTTCCAGATTTCAGGAATTGATACAGTTGAACACGATATGCGCCTTTTCTTCGGTGAATAATCTGTCTCTCTGACCGTCAGAGAATGCACAAAAAGTGCAGAGCTCTTTTTCGCTCTGCACTTTTTCTTATCTTTTTATTCTGTTTCTTACAATTTTAACTCCTGGTACTGTACATGCTCTTCCAGTGCCTGTGTCATCTCCGCCATACGGCTCACATCCCCGATCAGGATCACGCCACAAAGACGGTTGTTCAGGAAATAGTATTTCTGATACTGTTTTTTGCCCATATCCTTCAATTCAATCGTCTTGTATACCAGATTCGGATTTTTTCCGTTGTCTCCTGCTGCAAACAATGCGGTTCTCATTCCGTGGAAGCTCAGTGCCGCCGGAACTGTCTCATATTCCATCTCTTCTCCTGCCGCATTCGCTCCTGCCACTTTTCCCTGTTCAGATGCTTCCGGCCAGATTGCATAGTTGAGACCGTCATACTGTGCACAGTCACCACATGCATAAATATCCGGCACATTCGTCTCCATTTTAGAATTGACGATCACCGCACGGTCCACTTCGATTCCGGCCGTCTTAGCCAGCGCCGTATTTGCACGGACTCCTGCAGATACAATCACCAGCTCTGCCGGGAAAGTTCTTCCATCTGTCAAAGTCACTCCTGTCACATTGTCTTCACCGTCAATAGAAGCAATGCTGACACCTGTGTAAATCTGCACGCCCTGCTGTTCGCTGATGTGCTTGAGCATCTCACCTGCCGCGTCGTCAAGCTGACGTCCCATCAACTGACAAGCCGCTTCCAGAACCGTCACCTGACAGCCGGCCTTCTTCAACTCCCAGGCAGCCTCCAGTCCCAGAACTCCGCCTCCGATCACAACAACATGCTCCACATCCGGCAGCATTGACACTACCTTTTTCGTATCATCCAAACGGCGGATTGCGATCACACCTTCTTTTTCCGCTCCTGCGATTGGTGGAATGAAACACTCAGATCCCAATGCGTAGATCAGCTTTGTATAAACAAACTTTAAACCGCCTTCCAGTTCGATTTCTTTTGTTTCCGGATGGATCGCAACCACCTCCATATCCAGAACCTGCTGGATATTCTGCTCCTCATACCAGCCTGCATTCTGCACCGCGATCTGCTCCTCATCCAGATCTGCCATGATCGACTTTGTCAGCATTGGTCGGTTATACGTGCGGTAAGGCTCATTGGAGATCATCAGAATGGAAGCTGTTTTATTTCTCTTTCTGATCTCAGCCGCAGCATTCCAGCCTGCAGTTCCGTTTCCAAGGATCACATAGAAATCCTTTGTATCATTGGAAAACTCACTTTCCTGTGCGTCCACCGGAACAAAATTCTCTTTTCCGACGCCGCAGACCGGACACACTTCCAGTGAAGAATCAAAGATTTCTCCACAGACCAGACATTTTACAAGCTGACGTGCACCGCTTTTTTCTGCTCTTTTATTTTCTTTATTCTGAAGGATACATCCGAAATTATATCCATAGTCAAATGCATCGATCAGATTGTCCTCGCCCGGTTTAAACCGCACACGAAATCCGTCTGCTACTTTCATCCGCAGCTGTTTCAATCGTTCGATTATATGAGGAACTCCTTCCCCGCTCCATCCATAACTGCCGAATGCACTGGCCAGTTTTCCGCCATGTGTCCCTGCAAAGATAGAAGTCGTCAGATCCCAGATTGGCTTAAGTGCCTCTCCCACAATGGTAGGTGTTCCAAACAGGATTCCGTCTGCAAAACCGAGTTCTTCCAGCACTTTTGCTTGATCTGCCTCTACCATATCATAGCAGCGCACATCTATATCTCCGCTGGCCTTTATTCCTTCTGCGATCTTCTGCGCAAGCTGGGCAGTATATCCATAAGCACTTACATACGGAATGATCACTGTTTTCTTCGGATTTGGATTCACGACAGTACACCACTCTTCATAAGTATCCAGCATCCACGAAATCTTGTCATCGATCACCGGTCCATGTCCGGTACAGATCATACTCAGATCCAACTCCCGCACTCTTGCCAGTGCTTTAGACATAAACGGCTTAAACGGTCCGATAATATTGTCAAAATAATATTTTGTGGCACGCACATAATCTTCCCACTGTGTCACCTTGCTTAACAAAATATCATGGAATCCATAATGAGAACCAAAAGAATCGCAGGTCACTAAAATCTGCTCTTCTTCTATATAAGTGTACATCGTATCCGGCCAGTGCAGATTCGGCACGATCAAAAACCGCAGCGTCTTATTGCCTATCTTCATGGTCTCATTGTCTTTCACCGGAATCGCCGTAAATTCCCCGTTTACGATCTCTTTTAAAAATCCGATGGCACATCCTGTGGCAATAATCTTCAATCCCGGATTCAGCTCCAAAAGCCGCTCTACACTTCCTGCATGATCCGGTTCAGTGTGGTTGACTACCAGATAATCGATCTTTCTAATATCCGTGATCTCACTTAATTTTTCCAGATATTCGTCAAAAAACTTTGCTTTTGCCGTCTCGAACAGGATCGTCTTATCCCCTGCTTTTAAAATATAGGAATTATAAGTTGTTCCAAACTCTGTATACATAATAATGTCAAACACCCTAAGCTGGTCATCTACAATTCCAGTCCAGTAAAAGTCCTCTCTTAACTGTAATGTCTCCATTGTCATTTCCTCCTTCTTCGAAATTCTTTACATACACATTCTATAAATATTCACGACATCTTCTGCTTTCAGCGGAACATATGCCTCTGACAGTCCGCCAAAGATCACTGCATGTTCTGCCATTTCTGTAAAATGTTCTTCTGTAATCCCTACCTCAGACAAGGTCATCGGGATTTCCAGGCTTTTTAAGAATTCCTCTGTCGCATCAATTCCTGCGTTTGCAGTTTCAAAAAGATCCGCTTTTTCTGCGATTCCCCATACATTTTTTGCATATTCTGCAAACTTTTCTACCGTATGTTCATTCAGAATATATCGCATCCAACGCGGAGTCAGGATCGCAAGCCCCACTCCATGTGTGATATCATAATAAGCACTCAGCTCATGTTCCATCGGATGACAGCTCCATGCACAGTCTTTTCCTGTGGAACAGATTCCGTTGATCGCCAGCGAAGACGTCCACATCAACTCTGCACGTGCTTCATAATTTTCCGGCTCACGCACTGCGATCGGCGCATACTGGATCACAGTTTTTAAAAGCCCTTCACTGATCCGATCCGGAACCGCTGCATTTCTGGTATCGAAATACACCTCCAGAATATGTGACATAATATCTGCACTGCCTGCTGCCGTCTGGCTTGCAGGTACTGTAAAAGTATTCTCCGGATTCAGAACAGATGCCTTCGGCAGCAACAGCGGATTTCCAAAGCCCAGTTTTTCTTTCGTCTTCAGATTGGTGATCACTCCGCCATTATCCATCTCACTTCCTGTTGCAGAAAGCGTCAGCACTGTACAGATTGGAAGCGCTTTTTCAATCCGATCCGGATGTAAGATCAGATCCCACGCATCTCCCTCATAATATGCAGCAGCCGCAATGGCTTTGGAACAGTCGATCGTACTGCCGCCTCCTACTGCAAGAATCACATCGATATCCTCTTCCCTGCAGATTTCCGCACCCGCATAGACACTCTCAATCCTCGGATTCGGCTCGATCCCGCCAAGTTCAAATATCTCAAACTCATGAAGCAGGTTTTTAATCCTGTCATAAAGTCCTGTCCGTTTGATACTTCCGCCGCCATATGTCAACAGTACCTTATTTCCATATGGGCGTAAAAGCTCCGGCAGCTTTTCTTCCTGTCCTTTTCCAAATAAAATTCTGGTACCAACACAAAAATTAAAATTTTCCATACTGCTCCGCCTTTCCTACGCTATACGTCTATTTTCCATCAGATAGTTACATTTTACCATTGAATTTTAAAAATGTCTTTCTTTTTATGTTTTTTTCATATATTTGATGCTCTTGTTTGACGCATTAGCTGTCTGCGACCGGGAACAAAATCGTAATCCGAAACCCATTCTTCTCCTTCATAACCGCACATTTTCCCGTCATCTTTTATTTTCACTTTCTAAAAGAATCCGTACGCCTTCTCTTATATCTGCATCATCTTCAATAAGCAATACCTGTTCTTTCTTCATATCCAGCTTCTCTCCGGAAAAAATTTCCTGCAAAAATTAAGAGCGTACGTCTGTTAAAACATACACTCTTACGATCATCTTTAATCCACTTTACTTTCTGATGTTGTTCCTGATGTAGTCCCTGAACTTGAAGAACTGCCAGTCTTGTCATTTGAAGAAGTTTCTGATTTCTTACTTGTAGAATTGTCTATGCTGCTGCCTGAAGTACTTTCTGTGCTCTTACCCGCTTCTGTACTACTGCTGGCTGAACTTTCTGTACTCTTTTCAGAAGAGCTTGCAGATTTACTGCTGTTCGATCCACATGCTACTGTTCCAAAAGATAACATTGCTGCCATGCATAATATAGTTCCTCTTTTTAAAATATCTTTCGTTTTGTAACATCCTTTCATCTTGTGATATCCTTCTTCCTCTTGATTTTATTTCAAAGGCTTATCTGTCTTTGATGGGTCTTATTATCCATGAAAAATCTTAAACATTTCTGATTCAATTCTTAACAAATCTAAACTTTCACTCACGATCGCCCTTTGCTTTATTGAAGCAATCATCCAGAAATGCTATCATATCCCCTTAAATCCTTCTCCATTTTTATCTTCTCGTTTCTTTTTCCACTTTTTATATCTCTTATTCCGCAAGGGAATTCCCACACCCAAAAACAGGACAACGATCAAAATTGTCAGCTCCATACCGTACCTCCCTTAATTCTGACTAAAACTCCTTTTTCTCCATGATACGCACACTGATTTTATAAGAAATTACGATAAGGATCACGGATACAATACAACCTATCACACTGACTGTACCTGCCCCCATCTTTTCGACCCTTTGCAAAGCCGCTGTCATCTCAATATCAAAAACTTTTCCAAGCTGAATTCCACCGACAATCACTGCAAATCCTCCAACTCCAATTGCAACAACTGCCAGCCTTCCTTTTTCATTTCCGTACTTTAACTGTACCGGAATGGAAATCCCCATAAATACAAGAACGAGTATGATTGATACTGCATAATTCACCATAAGTGCATCATCGATCGGAATCTCTTTTGTGATCCAGACATAGATAAGACTGATCAGAACAGACAGGATCCATATTCCTCCACAGAAAAGTAAGCCAAACACATACTTTTCTTTCACATACCCCCGCCTCGATACAGGAAGTGTAAACAAAAATGAATATCCTCTGTCAAATTCATCATATGTAAGTGTTCCCAATACAAGAAGAAAGCCATACAGCGGAAACAGATTGACAATATAAGTGGGACTTTTCATGAAAACTGTGAATACCACACACATTGCCAGAAGTACCAGCACTGCATTCTTCTGCAGCTTCAGAATACAAAAATCTTTTACCAACATCCCTTTCATACGCTTTCCCCCCTGATCATCATCAAAATTGCTTCATCGATCGTTCCGTTTTCCACCACGACCTTCGGATAATTTTCCAGATAAAACTGCTTCTGATTCGTCAGAAGCTGATATCCGAAAGCTTCCTTCTTTCTGCTGAGAATATACTGTTTATCCAGAGTCTGATACTGCTCTTCATCCACTTTTAATACCGCATATTCGCCAAGCAATACATCCGTCTCCTCATGCAGCACGATCTTTCCATTATGGATCATATACAGATCATCGCACAGCCCTTCCAGATCGCTGGAAATATGGGAACTGATCAAAATCGCACGCTCTTCTTTTTCCTCCATATATTCCCGCAAAAGATCCAGGACATCTTCTCTTGCTGCCACATCCAGTCCGGCTGTCGGTTCATCCATAATCAGGAACTTCGCATCATGAGATAATGCAAGAAGTACCTTAAGTTTTGCCTTCATTCCGGTGGAAAACTCTTTGATCTTCTTATCCAGAGGAATCTGAAACTGCTCACATCTGGAAATAAAACAGTCTTTTTCAAAATTCGGATACATGGACTTCATTACAGCGATCACATCTTTTACCTGCAGATACTCACTGAAACCTGCATCAGAAAGTACGACTCCCAATTCCTGTCTGTCACTTTCTTGCAGCTCTCTCTCCGGCTTTCCCAGCATCTCAATGGTCCCTCCATCTGTATGGATCAGTCCCAGAGCCGCTTTAAATGTCGTGGACTTCCCGGCTCCATTCTGTCCGATCAGTCCGGTAATACATCCCGGTCTGACTTCCAGTGAGCAGTCCAGTGTAAAATTTTTATACTGCTTCTTTACTCGTTCTAACTTCAGCATGTGCTATCCCTCCAATATCAGCTCCAACATCTCCCGGATATCCTCTTCCGGCAGGCCGTATCTTTTTGCTTTGCGTATCACCTCGGTCAGCTCTTCTTCTACCTCTCGGCGATACTCTTCCATCATCATCTCTTTGTTGGCGGCAGCCACATAGGTGCCCTTTCCGTGTATGGTAACCGTAAATCCTTCCTGTTCCAGAGAATCATATGCTTTTTTTACAGTCAGTGCGCTGATCCTCAATTCTTTTGACAAAGTCCGGACAGACGGCAGATTGTCATCTTCTTTCAGCTCGCCGCTTATAATCTGTGCCTTGACCTGGTCTACGATCTGTTCATAGATCGGTACCATTGATGAACTGTTGATTATAATTTTCATATGTGCCTCCTTTATTTATAAACAGTATATAACAGTTCATATCTGTTGTCAACTGTTATGTACTGTTTATTTGCATCTAAAAAAGAGAAGGCATTTTGCCTTCTGCTTCTGTCCAAAACTTATCTTTCTAATTTTACAAGATATTCCGTTGTATCTTCTTCCAGTCTTTTCCTACCTGTCACTTGAAATCCATGCTTTTGATAAAACGAAATTGCTCTTTTATTCTTTTCCAACGCCCATAAATTGTCTGCACCAAATTCTTCTATCGCATATCGGATCAGCACATCACCAACTCCCTGACTCTGAAAAAATGAATCCACATATATTTTACTCTGTTATTTTATTACCATCATAGTTCCATATATTAATTCAAATTGCCAACAGCATAGATTTCATAGGATATTGCTTACATTCAGATATTTGCTTTTAAAAGTACGGTTCCCTCCGGAAATGCGGTTCGAAATACTTTTCTTACCAACGGACCGGCGATCAACAGCTGGAATGGAAGTGCCATAATAAAATTCTTTGGAATATTGGTCAGCCAGATCAGAAGTAAGCTTCCCCATTCTCCGCTTTTTACGCAGGCTTCCACACCTCCGTAAAATGACATAATGATCACCATCGGGATTACCATGCAGCTGGAAACAGCGATCACCTTTTGAAGCACACTGCTGTCCGGTTTAACCAGAAACCGGAACGCGAATGCTTTGGCCGGCCCTGATACGACAAACCAGTCAAACACCATCGCAAAAATATAAGCCACCGGGAAGCCAAGCCATGCTTCCTTTAAAGTCTCCACACCGAATTGTCCCATATGCAGCGTCACGTTGTAAACACTCATCCAGAGTACCATCACGAAACACATCATTACCGTATAAATCAAACTTTCTCTCTTATGCTTTGGCATATTTTTCTCCTTTTCTTACCTTCTTTTTTCATTTTGTCGTTTTGACTGTATTGTAAGAAAAGGACTGTCATTTTTTAGGAAATTTTACCACTGTTTCAAACACGATTTATCCAATCTGATGCTCAAATATTTTTCTTCAAGCTCCTGCCTGTAAAATACCGGTTTCCAGATTGTTTCTTTCACCGGATAAAAATGAGGGGATGAATACGCCACCTGATCACCGGGTTCTATCGTCCCCGCCAGAAAAACGGATGTGGGACCAGACTGACCGCCGATTACAGATACCGATCTTTTACCATGTGCAGTCGTCCAAACGGTGTCCCCTTCTTCACGATCCTGCAGATAAAAATCATCCTTTGGCTGTGGTGCAATTTCATACGTAATCTTCAAAACATGCTCCGGAAATTTCAGACCTTCCATATCCGGAACCTCGATCCTCTCATCAACAGATTCTTTTATATTCAGTTCATAGTATTCTTTTGTCACCGGATGCATGACTTCCACTTTCTGATCGACGGCCCCCGCTTTGACTGCAAAAGACGTTCCTTCGTACCGCGTTTTTTCCGGCTTCACACTTAACTCTAACCTCTTCGGAATTTCTCCTGTCCATTCATAGAAATATCTTTGAAACTTCCAGAATCGTTCTTGATCACACTGATAATATTCCATCCACTTTTCAGCCCGCACATCCTTTGCTTCTCCCGCTTCCACCGGCACCCAATACGTTCCGTCTGCACAAAAAGGGATAACCTGTGTATCTTTTTCTCTCAACGTAATGTTTAAATATTGCATCGCCTGTTCATCCAGATGATCAAACTCCTCGCAAGTATCGATCACAATTCCATGCTCACAAAAAAAGAGTCCTCTGACTGTAGCTTTTCGTGTTTCCCACTCGCACATCTGATCAACACGAAACTCCTTCCTGATTCTCCCCAGATTCTGATGTACAAATTCTCCTTCAAAGACATGTGTCATGTGTTTTCCTCCTGTCTACTCCCGTATCACATCTACCACCTGTTCTTTCAGCACAGACTGTCCGGAAATCACCACTGCCGCTGCACAGATTGCCAGGTTCACCAAGATCATGATCAGAACCGGCACAATCTGAATACCTGATTTTGGATGCAGATACAAAAATACATGTGTCATAAAATAGTATAACACTTTTTGTACCGCCAGATAAAGTGCGACCATCACAATACTGGAATATACTCCATACCGCAGCCCTTCTTTGAACAGCATGATCCGAAAACCGGAATCCGTGATCCCCATCGCCCTTAAAATCCCGAATTCATGCTTTCTGGCTGCCACCAGATACTGCATACTGTTCATAATATGCAGAAGGCTGATCACCAGAAGGACAAGCGCAATTCCATAGAAGAACAGCATTTTCTGATTCAGATAAAAGTTCTGTACCTTGATCTGTTCCGTATAATCCTTGACGACACAGTCGGATACTCCGGAAACAACCTTGCGGATCTCATCTGTCACTGCGACCGCATCCGCATGTTCTTTCAATGCAATGCTGATGGTCCGGTATCCTTCGATGCCAAAATATTTCTGCATCTGTTCATTGGTCATAATAATGCTGGCTGCTCCATCCCCGTAAAACCGATCCACTCTTGCCAGTGTTCTGCTGACAACTGCCTGGACTTGAAGATCCGAATTCTGATACAGAGAGTCTTCCCCCTGAAATTTCAGTAATTCTGTCTGGGCAGTCTTCGGTGTCCTGACTGAAAGCGCATCTCCGGGAGACACACTGATTCCATCATAATTTCCCTGTCCGTCCATCAGCGTCGCCAGTATCACCGTATCCTCTTCCCGCATTTTCTCCGGATCGATCTCTCCCTCCAGAAGATAGTCATTCAACTCCTTTAACATCCTGTCGTCATATCCGTAGATATTGACCTTTAATCCATATTCTCCGTTTGCTTTTCTCACCAGTCTTCCATTGAATTTTTCCACCATATCCGAATCTGCATCCAGAATGTTTTCCTCCGGATTCTCACTGCCCATATAATACTCCGGCCAGTGAAAAACATCATCTGACATCGTAAGCTCTCCCGCCATATACCGCACCGGTCTGACAGACTCCAATCCGCTTATCTTTTCCATCTGCTCTGCACATACCTTTGGAATCAGACCGGACAGTGAATCTGAATCTTCATACACCTGAATATCCGAACCAAGTCCGTCATCTGCCTTGAATGTCAGTTCATTGTTGATCTTTGCATTTTCTGTCAGATAGGCAGTTCCTAAAAAAAGAACACTCCCCACAGACAGAGACAATATGATTCCGATAAAAGTTTTCTTTCTTGAAAACATAAACTTCTTTGTCAGGATACCTGTCAGATCTTTTTGTTTCAGGCTGTAAATCTGCCGTTTCTTTGTCTGTGATTTGTCTTCTTTTGTGATCATTTCCCGCAGTGTCAGCATTTCCATCCGCCTCACTAAAATCAAACTTACAAATGTAAGCAGGCACAGCAGAAAGACCGCTCCAAAGAAAATCGCCTCTCCTGAAACCTGAAATGCGCCCGCCTGTGCACGTCCTGCCTGTGCAGCCTCTCTGGCCGCCTCTGCTGCGACATACATATTCGTATGCTGAATTCCCTTTGTCCGTACAAAAATACTGCCGATTTTCTGATAAATCCCCCATGCTGCTGCATTTCCGAGAACGCATCCAACCGGATAAGCCACTGCAAAAATCATCCACAACTCGCTTGTCAGCACACCAAACGTACATTTTGACTCCATCCCCAGTGTCTGCATGACACTGTACTGTGACATTCTTTTCCGTACTGATACCTGAAACAGACTGTAGATCACAAATGCTCCAAATACACCTATCGCTGCCAGCACAGCTTTATCCTTCAGATTCCACTTTTCATCCAAATTCCCCCAGATATAAGGAAATCCTGCTTCCTTCCAGTGGAGGATCCCGGTCTTCACTGCTTCTGCCGCATTGATACGGGTTCCATTTTTCAGCCTTTCCACCAGCTCCCAGTTTGCCGCAATTTCCTTTTTGGAAATTCCAAATCTATCTGCAAACGCACGCATCTGCCTGTAAATATCTTTGGATTCCTCAAATTTCACGTACAGAAATCTCCCATTTGTCCCATAATCCCGTGTCGGATCCACAAATACCTGCATCCGCTGCGTAAGAGCGGACGGCTGCTCTGACACAATTCCACACAACGTAAATGTTTCTCCATCCAATGTAAATATCGTGCCGATCTCCCTCGGAATATCCAGATTCCGAAGTGTAAATTCATCCAGCGCCGCTTCTCCTTCCTCTGCCGGATATCTGCCTTCTTTCAACGTTCTTCCCATCATAGAAAGATAACCTTCTTCTGCGTAATCCAGCTCGATCTCGTAAGGCTCTTCTATCACCTTGCGCATCGTCAACAAACCGACTTGTTCCACGCAGTAGCCCTGCTCTTTTTCCCCCGTCTGATACGTTTTCTCAAACTCCTCAAACCAGTCTGTGTCACAGCGCATCGTATAGTGCCAGTCTCCGGATTTTGTGCGGGCATTTTCTCTTGCTGCATGATTTCCGCTCTTTTGAAGTGAACCGATTCCGGTAAACAAAGCACAGGACAAAACAATCCCCAGAAACAGAGCCATCGTCTGTTTTCTATAATATTTCAGATAGAACCAGGCAAGACGTATGATATGCTTCATTACAGCTCACCGCCTTCCCCGTAAAATGCGTCTTCTCTCTGATACAGCCTGCCGTCCTCAATTCGGATAATCCGGTCACAGGACTGTGCCAACGCTTCATTATGTGTCACCATCAGCACCGTCTGATGGTATTTCTGACTGCTGGCTTTTAACAGGCCGATTACCTCCACCGCAGTTTTAGAATCAAGATTCCCGGTCGGTTCATCTGCGAGCAGAAGGGCGGGTTTGTTTGCAAGTGCTCTTGCAATTGCAGCTCTCTGCTGCTGACCGCCGGAGAGTTCACTCGGATATCGTTTCCGTTTCTCCCACAATCCCAGCTCGTTTAATAATTCCCTGATATGCTCACGATCTACATGACTTCCTTTGTCAAAGGTGACAGGAAGCGCCACATTGTCATACACATTGAGCACCGGCATCAGACTGTAATTCTGAAACACAAATCCAATATTGCGTCTCCTGAAAATCGTCTGTTCCTTTCTGGTCAGACTTCCGATATCATGCCCCCTGATGCTGATCTTTCCTTCTGTTGGAACATCCAGACCTCCAAGCAGATTCAACAATGTACTTTTTCCGGAACCGCTCGTTCCTACGATTGCAATAAATTCTCCCTGTTCTGCAGCAAAGCTGACATCGGAAAGTGCCGTTACCTGATTTTGATGGGAACCATATGTTTTCACCACATGCTGTACTTCTAAAATCTTCATTCTCTTCCAGTTCTCCTTTTCTCTTTGATACCATCAGTGTAACAGCCCCATCTTACAAAAATCCTACAGCAGAAAAGAAAGTTCTTACAAAATTGTCATTTTTCCATCCGCAGAAATACCGAAAAGCAGCTTCCCTTTCCATAAACCGATTCCACCTGCAGGTATCCTTTTTCTTTTTCTGCAATCAACCTGGACAAATAAAGACCGATCCCGCTTCCTTCCAGATTTTCTACGTCTTTACTCCGATAGAATCTCTGAAAGATCCGCGGAATCTCTTCTTTTCGGATTCCAATTCCTGTATCTGTGATCCGGATTTCTGCGTACATTTCATACTGATTAAGATCAATCTGAATCGTTCCGCCCTCACCGGTATATTTCACTGCGTTTTCCAGCAGATTTGCAAACACTTCTGACGTCCACTTTGCATTGTGATAAAGAAGCAGATCCGGGATATACCCTGTTTTGATCGGAATCTGTTTCCTGGCAGCCTTTTCATACACCAGATTCACCGCATCCAGAATGGTCTTTCGAATCGGGCACATCGAAACCTCAAAGACCATGACATTCTGTTCCAGCTTCACCATTTTAAACAGAGAATTTAAGATCCATTCCAGTTTTTCACTCTGCGTCTGCATTTTTGCCAGAAACTTTTCTCTTGTCTCCGCGTCCTGGTTTTCTTCCCTCAAGATTTCTTCGTACATCCGGATATTGGCAAGCGGTGTTTTCAGCTGATGAGACATATTGGAAATCAGACTTTTCACCTGCTCTTTTTCCTCTTCTGCCTGAGATACAGACATCTCCTGCTTTTCCTGGATTTTACGGATTTTTCCGGAAAGAGCTGACACTTCGCCTTCCTTCAGATCCGAAACAAGGATTGGATCTCCCTCCAGAATAGATTCCAGCATCCGATCTGTCTCCCGGTATAGTTTTTTCCGCCTGCGATACTCATACATCCCAAACAAAACACCGGCCACACATCCTGCTGACAGAATTCCTGTTATGATCGATTCCATACCTTTATCGTTTCTCCTCTTCTCTCCAGATATATCCAAGTCCGTGAACCGTCTGGATCCACTGCGGATTCTGCGGATCTGCCTCGATCTTTCTGCGAAGTCTCCGAATATTGACGGAAACGGTATTCTCATCCACAAACTTTCCGTCTTTGTCCCAGATCCGCTCTAAAATCTGTTCCTTTGACAATATCTGTCCCGGATTTTCCAGAAAATACAAAAGCAGTTTGTACTCGATCTTACTCAGCTCCAGCACTTCTTCTTTGCAGATCACCTGACAGCTGCTTTTGTCCAGACGGATTCCATTGGAGCTGATCCACTGTTTTTCACTCTTTCTGGAAAGCAGCTTTTTGATCCGCGCTTTCAGCACCGCGATAGAAAATGGTTTTGACATATAATCATCCACTCCCATCTCCAGTGCTTTCACCTCATCCAGTTCTGTATCCCTCGCCGTCAGCATCAGAATGAACACATCACTGCTTTCCCGAATCTCACTGCACAGCGAAAAGCCATTTCCATCCGGAAGATTACAGTCTAACAGAATCAGATCGCAGGAAGATGTCTTCCATAGCTTTCGTCCTCTTTCTGCATTTTCCGCTGTCAGGATCTGATAGCCTTCCCCACTCAATGTATACTCCAACCCTTCCCTGAGATCTGCGTCATCCTCTATGATCAAAATTGTATCCATGTCTATTTCCCCTGTTTTTCGTTTTGTCTTTATTATAACAACAGGGAGTGGGGAAATCTATCTTTATTCTCGTTACTGTTCCATATTTAAATATCCGGAAAGAAAATCAAGACCAATCTCCAAATTCCCCTTGTACTCTCTTTCCCCGTTTATTATACTTAGTACAGAGTTTCTAAACCCATCAAAAAGAAAGGAGCATTTACCATGCTTTCAAAAGATTTATTACAGCAATTTGAAGATAATATCACAAGATTTGATGAAAACATACATGCTTTCGAAAATGGAGAGATCGACCGCCAGACCTTCAAAGGCATCTCCGGAGGCTTTGGAAGCTATGCACAGAAGGAACAAGGATATATGCTGCGTCTTCGTCTTCCGGGCGGTCATATTACAAAAGAGAAATTAGAATTCCTTGCAGATAAGATTTCAGAACATCAGATTTCCCTGCTCAAGCTGACCACCTGCCAGACCATTCAGTTTCATGACTTGTCCGTGGACTCTGTTCCACAACTTATCCGTGATGCTTTAAAAGTCGGCATCATCACACATGGCGGCGGCGGAGACAACCCGCGTAATGTCATGGCAAGTCCTCTGACAGGCACTGCACCGGATGAGACATTCGATGTATTTCCCTATGCACAGGCTGTAGGAGAATATCTTCTGACCGAGATGCCCGGACTTCATATGCCCCGAAAATTAAAAGTCGGATTTTCCAATACCCAGGCCAATGAAGTACATGCTACATTCCGTGACCTTGGATTTGTAGCAAGAGAAAACGGAACATTTTCCGTTTACTGTGCAGGTGGATTGGGACCAAATCCAAAACTCGGCGTTCACATTACAGACAATGCAGATCCAAGCGAAGTATCCCTTTATGTCCATGCTATGATTCGTCTTTTTACCACATATGGCAATTATGAGTCACGCGCAAAATCCAGAACTCGCTATCTGCAGGATACCCTTGGCGAAGAAAAAATCCGGAACTATTTCCTCCAGTTTGTGGAAGACGCGCAAAAAGAAATGACTCCATGGCCTGTAGAACCAGTCCATCCGATTTCCAAATCTGCTGACGGCACTCTGTCCGAAGCACTTCTGACAGAAAAACGGGTACTCCCACAGAAACAGAACGGCCTGTACACGGTTTCTTATCATCCGCTGGGCGGACGGCTTGCACCTCAAAAACCGTCTGAACTGTATGCCGTGATCAAAGAGATGCCGGAAACCGAGCTTCGGATCTCACCGGACGGCACCTTGTATATCATCAATCTGACTGCAAAAGAAGTACCTGCTGTGTTAGAAGCCACAAAAGACGGAGCTACTTCTTTATTTGAAAGCAGTGTCAGCTGCATCGGCGTTCCAGTCTGCCAACACGGACTGCGCAATTCCTATGCACTGTTAGAGTCCTGCATTCAGCGGATCCGCAAGGAACAGTTCGCTGACAGAGTCCTTCCATGTATCCATATTTCCGGATGTCCTTCCAGCTGCGGAAGCCATCAGGCGGGAAGTATCGGTCTTGTCGGACACTCCAAACGGGTGGATGGAAAAATGGAACCTGCATTCAAATTATTTGTAAACGGAGACAGCGAAGAACCTGGAGCACATCTGGGCATCGAAAAAGGTGTTCTTCTGGAGACTGTAATCCCGGAATTTTTCGCAGCTCTCGGAAAACGAATTGCCGCAGCAGACAGTACCTTTGACGTCTGGTATCCGGCTCACACAGAAGAATTTGATACACTTGCTGCTGAATACGCAGAGAAGACACAATAGCTTCAAAATAAAAACCAGGCAGGATGCCTTCCTTTTTACGGGAACATATCCTGCCTGGTTTTTCTGATTATTCTGTTTCTATAAAATATCAATATGTTCGCCTGCAAGTGCCTTGTTCATACTTCGCACCGCACAGAATTTTCCGCACATGGAACAAGTATCCTCATGTTCAGGCTTTCTCTCATTCCAGATCCGTTTTGCCGTCTCCGGATCCATGGCACACTCCCACTGTGCTTCCCAGTCCAGATTTCTTCTGGCTTGTGCCATCCTGTCATCTGCCTGTCTTGCTCCCCGCACTCCTTTTGCAATATCTGCCGCATGTGCCGCAATCTTAGAAGCCATGATTCCCTGTTTTACATCTTCCAGATTCGGAAGGGCCAGATGCTCTGCCGGTGTCACATAGCACAAAAATGCCGCTCCTGCCGATGCTGCCACGGCTCCGCCAATCGCAGAAGTAATATGGTCATATCCGGGAGCAATATCCGTCACAAGTGGTCCCAATACATAAAACGGCGCTCCCTGACAAATGGACTGCTGCACTTTCATATTTGCCTCGATCTGATCCAGAGGCATATGTCCCGGACCTTCCACCATCACCTGAACATCCTTCTCCCATGCCCGCCTGGTCAGTTCGCCCAGACGCACCAGCTCCTCAATCTGGCAGACGTCCGTTGCATCTGCAAGACATCCTGGTCTGCATGCGTCACCGAGTGAAACTGTCACATCATATTCCCGGCAGATATCCAGAATCTCATCATAATATTCATAAAATGGATTTTCTTCCCCTGTCATACACATCCACGCAAATACAAGAGAACCACCTCTGGATACGATGTTCATTTTTCGCTTATGCTGCCGAATCTGCTCGATTGTTTTGCGCGTGATGCCACAGTGCAGTGTCACAAAATCCACTCCATCCTGTGCGTGAAGACGGACCACATCTATAAAATCTCTGGCAGTCAGCGTATCCAGATCCCTTTGATAGTGGATCACGGAATCATAGATTGGAACAGTACCGATCAGCGCCGGACACTCACTGGTCAGCTTTCTTCGAAATGGAATTGTATTTCCATGAGAAGACAGATCCATGATGGCATGTGCGCCCATCTCAACTGCCTGCATCACCTTCTGCATCTCCACATCGTAATCTTTACAGTCTCTTGAAACTCCCAGATTCACATTGATCTTTGTACGCAGCATCGAACCGATTCCTTCCGGATCAATACAAGTGTGATTTTTGTTGGCACAGATGACAACCTTTCCTTCTGCCACCAGCGGCATCAACTCCTCGGTCGTCATGTGTTCTTTTTGTGCCACGATCTCCAGTTCTTTTGTCACAATCTGTTTTCTCGCTGCTTCCATCTGTGTTGTATAGTTTCTCATATGCATTCCTTTCCATGCCCGCCGCGGAGTATGCAAAAAGCTGCTGCAACGCAAACGCATCACAGCAGCAATTTTTCTTCTCAGATCCTATCACTTTCTCTGTATATCCCTACGTTGGCATTATCCAAATCAGGTTACGGGTTTTAAGCGATCCAGCTTTCTCTCAGCCTGCTTTCTGCAAGCACCCCTTTTTTGTTTCTGTTGATATTATAAACACTCTCATTCTTGGAATCAAGTGTTATCTGAATTTTCTTTTTGCCCTTGAGGAAGCTCTTCGCGAAGTCCCAGTATCCCTTCAACCAGAATCTTTACGTCATCCAGAATATAATCAAATGCACCGGCCTGACACATATTGATCAATACCAGTCCCAGCGGAACTGCCAGAATCATACCAAAGACTCCCTTGATCTTATATCCCACATATAAAAGGAGCAGTGTCACCAGCGGATTCATTCCCATGCTGTCACCTACCAGCTTTGGCTGCAAAAGCTGACGCACTATCTGGGAAACTGCATAGATGATCACCAGACCGGCTGTAATTTTATATTCACCGATAAATACGGAGTAAATTGCCCATGGGATCAACGCAGTTCCCGTTCCAAAAAATGGCAGGAAATCCAAAAATGAAATCAGAAATGCAACCAAAACCGCATAATGAATTCCAAGCACAAGAAATCCGGCAAACAGGATCAAAAAAACAACACCCATGATCTTAAACTGCGCCTTGAAATATCCGCCTACTGCATATTTCAGATTATCCATCACCAGGATCATCCTCTTTTCCACAGACGGCGGTGCGATTTTATGAAACCATGCGATCACTTCTTCTCTCTGGATTGTAAAAAAGTAAGCTGCCAGTATCGCAACAATGAAAGAAATCAGATAGGACGAAAGTCTTTTTGCAAAATTTCCCGCAGCCGTCACCGTCGGCTCGCTGATTTTCGAAACAAGATTCCCCATATAAGTATCCAGATTCTCGACGATCGTTGTCCACCCATTCTGCACTCCCCGGGGAAGCCTGCTAAACGCACCGGATAAGGTATTTCCGATCTCGCGCATCCCCGCTTCCAGCTGTGCATAAATATCCGGAAAGTTCTGAATCAGATCTGTCACTTCCGCTGCAATCCTGCTGACTGCAAAATATCCCACTAAAACGATCAGCCCAATGACCATGATAACAATCATTGCTGTTCCCAGCTTCTTTACGATCTTCAATCGCTTTTCCAGCCAGTTCACCAGAGGTGTCGCAATGGCAGAAATGATCCAGCCCACAACGAACGGCATGAGAAATCCGATTGCTTTTACGCCCAGGATAATAAACGCAGCCGTTGCCAGTATACTGAACACAAGACTTACCGCCACTTGCCAGTAAGGTCTTTTTCGCTCCATAAAAATCTCCTTCCCGCATCGTGCTTTTCCTGTTTACTCTATCATTCTCCGAAATTATTCTTTCGTTTCATCCTCCAAAAATCTTTCCGGAAACAGATATTCCCGCTCAGCCAGATCCCAGATTTCGTCTCTTCCCTGCTTTGTAACCGAAGAAAACGGGATCACTTTTGTTCCCGGAAGCAGATTCAGACCTGTTTTTAACATCTTCACATGCTTCTGCACCTGACTGCGTTTTAATTTATCCAGCTTTGTAGCAATGATGATCGGCTGAAATCCCTGATCGACGATCCACTGATACATCATCTTGTCATTTGCCGAAGGGTCATGCCGGATGTCGATCAGAAGAAAGACTGCTTTCAACTGTTTTGATGTATGCAGATAGCGCTCGATCAGATTTCCCCACTGGATCTTTTCTTTTTCCGATACTTTCGCATACCCGTATCCCGGCAGATCCACCAGATAAAGTTCCTCGTTGATATTATAAAAATTAATCGTCTGTGTCTTTCCCGGTGTGGCAGAGATCCGGGCATACGATTTTCGGTTCATCAGCGCATTGATCAGGGATGACTTACCCACATTGGATTTCCCCGCAAACGCAATCTCCGGTTTCTCATTTTCCGGCAATTTACTTGTAATTCCACAAACAGTTTCCAGATTGATATTCTTTATTACCATAGTTTACTCCCCTCCGGATATTTTATCCTGATCTTCTGACACAAATGCTGCCTTCAGCACTTCCTCCATATGTTCTACAGGCAGGATCTCGAATCCTTTTGTGATTTCCTGAGAAAGCTCTTCTACATCTGCCAGATTCTTTTTGGGAACAAGAACTGTTTTTATCCCGGCATTTTTCGCAGCCAGAAGCTTTTCCTTTAATCCTCCGATCGGCAGTACACGTCCGCGCAGAGTCACTTCTCCTGTCATGGCAATATCTGCACGCACCTTTTGTTCTGTGATCGCAGAAAGCATTGCCGTTGCCATGGTGATTCCGGCTGACGGACCGTCTTTGGGCACTGCACCCTCCGGAATATGTACATGGATATCATATTTTTCAAAAAAGTCATCCGCAATCTGATAATCTCTGCTGACAGAACGAATATAGCTGATCCCGGTCCGTGCCGATTCTTTCATCACATCTCCAAGCTGACCTGTGAGCATGATCTCGCCTTTTCCAGGCATCACATTCACTTCGATCTGGAGAGTGTCCCCACCCACACTGGTCCATGCAAGTCCACGCACAATCCCGATCTCATCCGCTGCATTTGCCATCTGATACGTAAACTTCTCTTTTCCCAGATATTTGAACAGATTCTTCTCTGTAATTGTAACACTCTTTTTCCCGGTTGTAAGTATTTCTTTTGCTGCTTTTCTGCAAATATTACCGATTTCTCTCTCCAGCTGACGTACTCCCGCTTCTTTTGTATAGTTGGATGCAATCTTCCAGACTGCATTTTTGCTTATTTTCAGCTGTTCTTTCTTCAGGCCATTTTTCTCCAGCTGTTTTGGGATCAAATGCTCTGTCGCAATGTGCAGCTTCTCATTCTCTGTGTAGCTGGTCACCTCGATCACTTCCATACGGTCCAGAAGCGGACGCGGAATCGTCTGCAGTGAATTTGCAGTGGCAATAAACAGCACTTCCGACAAATCCAGCGGAACTTCCAGATAATGATCACGGAATTTGTAATTCTGTTCACTGTCCAGTACTTCCAGAAGCGCAGAGAACGTATCTCCCTTATAGTCTGTGCTGACTTTATCAATTTCATCCAGAAGCATCAACGGATTCTTGACACCTGCCTGACGAATTCCATTTGCGATGCGTCCGGGCATTGCTCCTACATATGTTTTTCTGTGTCCCCGGATTTCTGCCTCATCCCGCACTCCGCCAAGTGAAATCCTTACATACGGCTTCTTCAGTGCCTTTGCAAGAGATTTGGCGATCGATGTTTTTCCGGTTCCCGGCGGTCCCACCAGACACAGGATCGGGCTCTCCCCTTTTTTCGTCAGAGAACGTACTGCCAGAAATTCCAGAATTCGTTCTTTGACCTGTTCCAGACCATAATGATCTGCTTCCAGCACTTCCTCTGCATATTTGATATCCTGATTGTCTTTCCCGGCTTTATCCCACGGCATCTCAAGCAATGTTTCAATATAGGTTCGTATCACACCGCTTTCTGCCGGACTGTTCAGTGAGCTTTTGAATCTGCTGATTTCTTTTTTCAGCTTTTCCTTCACTTCTTTTGGCGCTTTCAGATTCTTTGCTGCTTTTTCAAATTCTTCCGCATCGGACAATGTAGAATCATCCCCCAACTCCTCCCGGATCAGCTTCAGCTGCTCCCGAAGAATGTATTCTTTCTGATGCTTATCCACACGTTCCTTCACCTTTTGCTGCAGTTCATCTTTGATATCCATGATCTGCACTTCGTTGACCAGCTTAAACGCCAATGTCTCATATCTCTCCCAAAAATCCACTTTTCCGAGGATTTCCTGTTGATCAACATAATAAAAAGGCGTGTTTGCAGCAATCTCATCCACCAGCTTTTTCAGGCTTTTGATCTCCAAAATCTCTGCCACTGCTTCTTTTGACATTTTTCCGTTGCGAGCGGCATAATCCAGAAAAGTATCTTTAAGACTCCTTGCCATTGCCTCTCCATTTAAATCATCCTGAATGACAAGATCGGACTCATCGATCACCTCGACCTCTGCCCGCAGATACGGCGTATCCTGCTGAAGCTGTTTTAAGATTCCTCTTGTTTCTCCTGAAACAAGTACCCGAACGATATGCTTTGGAAGCTTCATGATCTGTTTGATCGTTCCAACAGTTCCCACCTCGTAAACATCTTCCTGTATAGGGTCGTCTGTTTCTATTGATCTTTGTGCCACAAGAAAAATCTTCTGGTCTCCCGCCATGGCTTCCTGAATTGCTGCGATTGATTTTTCTCTGCTCACATCAAAATGTACTACCATTTCCGGCATGATAGTCATTCCACGCAGAGCTACCATCGGAAGGCTTTTTATTTCTCTGTTCACCTGTATTTTCCTCCTGCTTTTTGTTTTATCCAAAATCAAAACAAGCGGGTACATGGTCCTCCCTATGCACCCGCCTGTGTTATCTATGCACTTTCAGATGTCAGAAAAGATTTTCTCTCTTCTCCATCGCACTCATACAATGGCTGACCCTTTCCTTCCACAACATCTTTTGTAATCATACATCCTTTGATGGTATCATCAGATGGTACACGGAACATTGTATCCATCATAATATCTTCCATAATGGCTCTCAATCCTCTGGCTCCCGTTTTCCTTGCAAGAGAGGTCTCTGCGATCGCATCCAGAGCTGCTTTATCAAACTCCAGCTTTACGCCGTCCAGTTCCATCAGCTTCTGATACTGCTTCACAAGAGAGCTCTTCGGTTCTGTCAGAATCCGGATCAAAGCCTCTTTATCCAGAAGATCCAGAGATACTGTAACAGGAACTCGTCCTACCAGCTCCGGAATCAGACCAAACTTCACCAGATCCTGCGGAAGCACCTGATGCAGCAGTACATCTACATCCTCCTCATGCTTCTTAGCTATCTCTGCATTAAAGCCGATCGACTTCTTATCCAGTCTGGTCTCAATGATCTTATCAATCCCTTCAAATGCACCGCCGCAGATAAACAAAATATTGGTCGTGTCTATCTGGATCAGTTCCTGATGCGGATGCTTTCTTCCGCCCTGCGGCGGAACAGATGCAACGGTTCCCTCAATGATCTTTAAAAGCGCCTGTTGAACTCCCTCTCCGGATACATCTCTGGTAATGGAAGGATTCTCAGACTTTCTTGTGATCTTGTCAATCTCATCAATATAAATAATACCATGCTCTGCACGTTCAATATCGCCATCTGCTGCCTGAATCACTTTCAGGAGGATGCTTTCTACATCTTCCCCCACATATCCGGCCTCTGTCAGAGCTGTCGCATCTGCGATGGCAAACGGAACATTCAGTATCTTTGCGAGGGTCTGGGCAAGCAGAGTCTTTCCGCATCCGGTCGGTCCAAGCATCAGAATATTACTCTTCTGCAGATCCACGCCCAGATCAGAACCTGCCATGATCCGCTTGTAATGATTGTATACAGCAACAGAAAGAACCTTCTTTGCCTCGTCCTGTCCGATTACATATTCATCAAGGAATGCCTTGATCTCCTCTGGTGTCAAAAGATTGATATCATCAAATTCTCTTCTGTCATCATCGTATTCAAACTCTTCTTCTATAATCTCCGAGCAGACCTCGATACACTCATCACAGATATAAGCGCCGTTCGGCCCTGCGATCAGCTTTCTCACCTGAGACTGCGGCTTATTACAGAAGGAGCATCTTACCATATCATCACTTGCTTTTCCTGCCATATCACTCTCACCTCATATTGCCGACACAACATTAATGTTTGGCAATTACCTCATCTATTAATCCATAAGCTTTTGCTTCTTCCGCAGACATGAAGTTATCACGTTCTGTATCAGCCTTGATCGTCTCCAACGGCTGCCCCGTGTTTGCTGCCATGATCTCGTTCAATTTCTGACGGGTTCTCAGGATATGCTCTGCTGCGATCGAAATCTCAGTTGCCTGTCCCTGTGCTCCGCCGGATGGCTGATGGATCATGATCTCTGCGTTTGGAAGCGCAAAACGTTTTCCCTTCGCTCCACCGGAAAGAAGGAATGCCCCCATGCTTGCTGCCATACCGATGCAGACTGTAGAAACATCACATTTGATGTACTGCATGGTATCGTAGATTGCCAGTCCCGCTGTCACGGAACCTCCCGGGCTGTTGATATATAACTGGATATCCTTATTCGGATCATCCGCTTCCAGGAAAAGAAGCTGTGCTACGATCACACTCGCAGATACATCATTGACCTCTTCTCCCAGAAAAATGATTCTTTCTTTTAACAGTCTTGAATAAATGTCGTAAGAGCGCTCTCCACGGCTTGTCTGTTCAATAACATAAGGTACTAAACTCATTTGCTTTTCCTCCTTATTATGCTGACTTAATCTGCCGCTGCCTGCGGCCCCCTCTCACTGCGGATTCACGGTACTGTTATGTACCAGAACAGATTATCCCTCTACAGATTCGTTTACAAGCAGAGTGATTGCTTCCTGAACTGCAAGATCCTCTTTGATCTGTTTCTTCTCGTTCTCTCCCATAAACTCTTTGAGTTTTTCCACTTCCATCTGGTATGCTTCCGCCATTTTTGTGAGTTCTTCTTCTACACGCTCATCAGAAACTTCAATGTTCTCAGCTTTTACGATCGCTTCCAGAACCAGTCTTGTCTTGATGCTCTTTTCAGCCTGTGGTCTCATCTCTTCCATCATCTTCTCTGCTGTCATTCCTGTAAACTGGAAGTACTGTTCTACAGTCAGACCCTGCTGCTGAATGCGGCGTGCAAAATCATCTGCCATCTGTCTTACCTGGAACTCGATCATTGCTTCCGGAATATCCATCTGTGCGTTCTCGATTGCCTGATCTACTGCCTGGTTTTCTTTCTTTTCTTTTCCGGTTCTCTCTTTGCGCTCTTTGATGTTTTTCTTTACTTCCGCTCTGTATGCGTCCATTGTCTCACATTCAGAAACTTCAGAAGCAAATTCATCATCCAGCTCCGGAAGCTCTTTTGCTTTGATTGTGTGTACTGTACACTTGAATGTAGCATCTTTTCCTGCAAGCTCTTCAGAGTGATACTCTTTCGGGAATGTCACATTCACTTCTACTTCTTTGTCGATCTCAGCTCCGATCAGCTGCTCTTCAAATCCAGGAATGAATGATCCGGAACCGATTGTCAGCGGATAATCTTCTCCTTTTCCACCTTCAAATGCAACACCGTCTACAAATCCTTCGAAATCTAATGTTACTTCATCTTTATCCTGAACTGCGCGGTCTGTCACTTCGATTGTTCTTGCATTGCGCTCGCGCTCTTTTTCAATCTCTTCATCAACTTCCTTCTGTGTCACTCTTGTAGATACTTTATCTACTTTCAGTCCTTTGTAATCTCCGAGTGTCACTTCCGGTTTTGTAGCTACTTCTGCTGTGAAAATGAACGGTTTTCCTTTTTCCATCTGTACAACCTCGATCTTCGGCTGAGACACGATGTCCAGTTCACTTTCATCATAAGCTTTTGCATATGCGTCCGGAATCATGTTGTTTGCTGCTTCATCATAGAATACTTCCGGTCCGTACATTTTTTCGATCATCTGACGCGGAACTTTCCCTTTACGGAATCCCGGAATGTTGATCTGTTTGCGCTGTTTTAAGTAAGCTGCCTGCAGTGCTTTCTCTACATCTTCTGCAGCTACTTCTACTGTAAGCTTCGCCATATTATGCTCTAACTTTTCTACCTGTAAACTCATCTTTCTATTTCCTCCTTGATTCGTACCATTCAAACGCAAATTGTATATTCGCAGTCATTGAATTAGTATAGCATAGTCACTTCAATATTTCCAGTACTTTTTAATAATAAACTACTCCATGCCCGATTTCTTCTGCCTTTTTCTTTCCGCACAGGAGCTCGATCAGCTTCAATGCGAATGGAATCGCGGTTCCCAGTCCCCGGCTTGTGATCATATGCCCGTCTACATTTACCGGCTCTTCATTTGTCTCTGCGTGAGAAAGCCCTGACTCCATGCCCGGATAACAGCATGCTTTTCTGCCTTCCAGAAATCCCAGTTCTCCAAATACAGTAGGCGCTGCACAGATTGCTGCCAGATAACGCTCTTTTGCATAAAACTCTTTGAGCAACACACACAAATCTCTGTGTTCTTTCAAATGCTTTGTCCCCGGCATCCCACCCGGCAGTACGAGCATATCCATTCCCTCAAACTCCATCTCCTCAAACAGGGCGTCTGCCTCGACACCGATTCCGTGTGAGCCATGTACTGTCTTTTCTCCTGTGACCGATACGTTCGTCACAGTAACGCCTGCCCTGCGCAGCAGATCCGTAACCGTAAGTCCTTCGATTTCTTCAAATCCTTCTGCGAGAAATACCGCAATCTGTTTCATGATCATTTCCTCCTGACTTAAAATCTGAACCTGATTTTCATTTCTTTCATATGGTAAAAAGTGTAGCAAATCCCTGTTAAAAATGCAATGCCTCCCCGTTTACATTTTCCGTTTTTCATATTATGATGATACCGAATATCAAACAACAAACGATGTTTTCAAAGAAAGGAGTTTTTCATGGAAATCGAGCGCAAATATCTGATTTCATCTGTCCCCTTTGATCTTTCATCATATCCATGCCGCAAGATCGAACAGGGATACCTCTCCACTGCACCTGTGGTACGTATCCGCCGGGACAACAATGACTACATTCTGACTTACAAATCCAAAGGAATGATGATCCGGGAAGAATACAACCTTCCGCTGACAAAAGAATCCTATGAACATTTAAAAGAAAAAATCGACGGACGGCTGATCACAAAAAAAAGATATGTGATCCCTCTTAAGGATTTCCTCTTTATTGAGCTTGATATTTTTTCCGGAGACCTTGCGCCTCTGATGCTTGCGGAAGTAGAATTTCCGGATGAAGAGACTGCCAATCACTTTACTCCACCCGAATGGTTCGGCGAAGACGTTACCTTTTCTTCTTCCTATCATAACAGTACACTCAGTAAACTCTGATATCAACTTTTTGTGGCTTTTTGTTCTTTCGCTACGTTTTGTCGCATAGATATCTATTTATAGGGAAAATTGTTATAATTTACTAAGCTTTTAACAATTCCCTGTAAATGGAGGTACAGCAATGTCTAATATTCAGCTTGTTGAAAATTTATACCGTCTTCGTAAAGCACATCACTACACTCAGCAAGAGATCAGTGACTTGCTCAATATTTCCAGACAGGCTTATTCTAACTACGAAACCAGCAAACGGACGCCGGATCTGGATTCTCTGATGCGTCTGGCTGATATCTATGGAGTATCTCTCGACCAGCTGGTCAATCATCCCTGTACAAAAGACGGACTGATCCTCGAACAGAAAGGTCCCTTTACGTATGCCATGGAGATCGACACTGCCGATACACTCTATCTTACGCGGGAAGAAGTCGAACTGATCAAGGGATACCGGGCCATGAATCCGGAAGATAAATTACTATTGAAAAAACTGTTGTAATAAAGAAAAAGGAAATCCGTCAGCTCTAATCGGATTTCCTTTTTTTATTATTCTCCCAGTCCAAATCTCTCGTGAACTGCATTGATCGCACGTTCTACATCGCTTTCATTGATCAGAACCGTGATTCTTACTTCTGATGTTGAAATCATATGGATGTTGACTCTGGCATTTGTCAGTGCCTCGAACATCTTGGCAGCAACACCCGGATTACTCATCATTCCTGCTCCTACAATCGAGATCTTCGCTACACTCTCCTGAGAATTGATTTCCTGGATCGTCAGCGCTTCTTTATTTTCTTCCAGGATCGCCAGTGTATCCTGAAGATCATCCTCTGCCACTGTAAAGGAAATATCTTTTGTACCGTCTCTTCCTACAGACTGAAGAATGATGTCCACATTGATATTCTTCTTTGCAAGTGTATTGAAGATCTTGAACGCTGTTCCCGGTTTGTCTTCGATTCCGATGACAGAAATTCTCGCTGTATTTTTGTCAGATGCAACTCCGCTGATTAACAATTTTTCCACTTTTACTACCTCCTTGACCACCGTACCTTCTTCTCTGTTCATGCTGGAACGTACAACCAGCTGTACTCCATATTTTTTCGCCATTTCCACAGAACGGTTATGCAGGACATTTGCCCCCATGGATGCCAGCTCCTGCATTTCATCATAACTGATTTCTTTTAATTTTCTCGCAGAAGGAACAATTCGTGGATCTGCGGTATACACACCGTCTACATCCGTATAAATCTCACACGCATCTGCGCCCAGAGCCGCTGCGATTGCAACTGCCGTGGTATCTGAACCACCCCGCCCCATTGTCGCATAATCCTCATATTTGTTCACTCCCTGGAATCCAGTGACGATCACGATCTTCCGGTATCCCAGTTCGTGGAGGATCCTCTCAGACTCTACTTTCTTGAATCTTGCATTGCCATAGGTGGATGTACTGTGCATCTTCACCTGGAACGCATTCAGCGATACTGCCGGGATTCCCAGCTTATGGAATGCCATCGCCATCAGTGATACGGAAATCTGTTCCCCTGTTGTCAGCAACATATCCAGTTCTCTCTTGGATGGATTCGGATTGATCTCTTTTGCTTTTGCGATCAGATCATCTGTTGTGTCTCCCATTGCCGAAAGGACAACGATCACATCGTGTCCACTTTTATAATCCTCCGCGCAGCGCTCTGCCACACGAAAAATACACTCTTTATCTGCGACCGAACTGCCGCCAAACTTCTTTACTATCAGCATTTTTTCTTCCTCTCTGTTTACCGTTCATTGTCCATCTCAAAAAGATGGGAAAGAAGCCTGTGTCCTTCTTTCTCGAACAATGGGCTCTTATTGCCCAGCCTTTCCGAATACTCCGGCATTCCTTCTGCTTTCTTTCTGGAATCATATAAAAGATACGGAACCGGATTACCGGTATGTGTGCGGACACAGATCGGCGTCGGATGATCCGGAAGGACTAACATTCTGAAATCCATGCAAAGATCTTCCAGTTCCCCAACGATCGGTCCGATGATCTTCTGATCGATATTTTCAATCGCCTTGATCTTATCCGGAATACTTCCCTGATGTCCCATCTCATCCGGTGCTTCAATATGTACATATACAAAATCATAATTCTGCGCCGCCAGCGCGTCCACTGCTGCCTCCGCTTTTCCTGTATAGTTCGTATGAAGTCCTCCGTTTGCACCTTCTACGATAATATTGTCAAGCCCTGCTCCTACAGCAATCCCCTTCAACAGATCCACTGCTGAGATCATAGCTCCTTTTTTATGATATTTTTCCTCAAAGGAGGTCAGCATCGGCCTGGTGCCTGCCCCCCAGAACCATACGGAATTGGCAGGATTGAGCCCTTTTGCCTTTCGCTCCAGATTCAGCGGATGATTGCTTAAGATCCGGTAACTGGTCTCCATCATCTCCCGAAGTACCGCATCCTGAGGGAGATACTCCCCGATCCGCTTTGTCAGGATATCATGAGGCGCTGTCAATTCAACTACACTTCCAAATTTATGGATCAGCAAATGTCTGTAACTCGTGCCTGTATAAAACTCATAACCGCCTCTTCGCATTTCCTGCATCAGGGTCTCCATCAGAACAGCCGCATCCTCGGTACTGATCTCACTGGAACTGTGATCCAGAATATGTTTATCTTCATAGTTCTCTTCTTCCTCGGACAGTGTCACCAGATTGCAGCGGAAAGACACATCTGTCGGTGCCATATCCACCCCAATACTCAGTGCCTCCAAAGGGGAACGTCCGGTATAATATTCTTTTGGGTCATATCCGATCACGGAAAGATTCGCCGTATCGCTTCCCGGAGCCATCCCGTCGGGAACAGTCTGAACCATGCCAATCTCTGAAATCTGCGCCATGCGGTCCAGATTTGGAGTATGCGCCTTCTCCAGGGGTGTCATACCGCCCAGTTCTTCCAACGGTTCATCTGCCATCCCGTCACATAAAACAACAACATATTTCATACGCACCTCACCCTTCTACTCTAATCCGGTGGAGAATGGACGGAAATTCTTTCTGGCACTGTTCAAAGTGTCCTTCTGTCATAATTTCTGTCAGAAATCCGAATTCTCCCTCCAACGATTCCACCTGTACAATCTCAATCGATCCGAATTTACTTTCCAGATGTGCTCTCATTGCCTGTGGTTCTCCCTTGATCCGCACAAAGAAACGCTTGCTCGTATCCGAGATCGGAAGCAGTTCCACTTTATCCTGATCCCACATCGTCATAATATTCCGGTTCAAATGCTTTACTTCATCTACAATATCAGAAACAACCGCACTCGCTGTCGGAAGCTTTCCTGCACCGCTTCCGTAAAACATTGCATCTCCGAGTACATTGCCATGTACAAAAATCGCATTAAAGACATCATTTACGCTATACAATGGATGTGAAGAGCTCAGCAGATACGGAGCAACGATGGCATGGATATGATCTTCATCCCTTCTGCTGCACGCGAGAAGCTTAATCGTCATTCCCATTGCCTTTGCATACATCATATCTTCTTTGGTAATCTGCGTGATCCCCTCTGTATAAATATCTTCAAAATCCACCTGCTGTCCGGAAATCAAAGAAGAAAGAATCGCAATCTTCCGGCATGCATCATATCCTTCCACGTCCGCTTCCGGATTTCGTTCCGCATACCCTTTTTCCTGCGCCTCTTTTAAAACTTCCTCATAATCTGCTCCTTCATAAAACATCTTACTGAGCATATAATTGGTCGTTCCGTTTAAAATCCCTGTGATTTCTTCAATCTCATCTGCTGTCATTGAAGAATTTAACGGACGGATGATCGGAATTCCGCCTCCGACACTGGCCTCAAACAGAAAATTGATATTTTTCTCCCTTGCAATGGAAAGCAGCTCTGCACCGTGCTTTGCCACCAGTGCTTTGTTGGAGGTCACCACGCTTTTTCCGGCCATCAGGCACTTCTTCACAAAAGTATATGCGGGTTCAATCCCGCCCATTACCTCTACTACGATCTGAATGGAAGGATCTTCTGCGATCACCTGAAAATCATGTACGATTTTTTCCTGAACCGGATCTCCCGGGAAATCTCTCAGATCCAGAATGTATTTTACATGGATCTCATCCCCGGCTCTCTGGTCGATTCGTTCCTTATTGGTCTGTAATACTTCAATGACTCCGGATCCCACCGTGCCATATCCCATAACTGCTATATTTACCATATTCGCCTTCCTTCCTGTTCTTTTTTCTGCATCTGTCCTACTCTTCCGGGTTTTTCGGAGCACTTAAATATGCGTTGATAAACGGATCCAGGTTGCCGTCCAGCACACCGTTCACATTGCTGATCTCCATATTCGTACGGTGATCCTTCACCAGTGTATACGGCTGCATGACATAGGAACGGATCTGGCTTCCGAATCCGATCTCCTTGATCTCACCGCGAATACCGGACACTTTGTCTGCCTGCTCCTGCTGCTTCATCAGATACAGCTTGGCTTTGAGCATCTGCATGGCTTTGTCTTTATTCATGTGCTGAGAACGCTCATTCTGACACTGAACAACAATTCCTGTCGGGAAATGCGTGATACGGATTGCCGAAGAAGTCTTATTGATATGCTGTCCGCCCGCTCCGCTGGAACGATATGTGTCAATCCTGATATCGTCATCATTGATCTCAATATCAATATCTTCCTCAATATCCGGAATCACATCACAGGATGCAAAAGAAGTCTGCCGCTTTCCTGCCGCATTAAACGGAGAAATTCTGACCAGTCTGTGCACCCCTTTTTCAGAGCGCAGATATCCGTAAGCATTCTCTCCTCGTACTTCAAATGTCACGCCTTTGATTCCCGCAACATCTCCTTCCAGATAATCCAGAACTTCTACGGAAAATCCCTTTTTCTCTGCCCATCTGGTGTACATTCTGTAAAGCATGTTTGCCCAGTCACAGGATTCTGTTCCGCCTGCTCCGGCGTGAAGCGTAACGATCGCATGATCTCTGTCATACTCTCCGGTCAGAAGTGTCTGGATCCTCAGCTCTTCAAACTCTCCTTCAAAACGGAGCAGTTCTTCCTCAATCTCCTGCACCGTCTCTTCGTCCTGTTCCTCCTGACTCATCTCAATCAGAAGTCCCAGATCCTCATAATCTGCGTACATCTGCTCAATCTGCTTTACCGAATCCTGAAGACTTTTCAATACCTGCATCGTCTGTCTGGACTGATCCGGATTATCCCAGAATCCCGGCTCCTCGATCGTTCTTTCTAATTCCTCAATTCGTTCTTTCTTTGACGCTAAGTCAAAGTGAATCCCTCAAATCTTTCAGCGGCTCTTCGTATGCACTCAGTCTTACTTTCAGTTCATCTAATAAAACCACCTTGATCACCTCTTTCTTTTTTCAAAAATCTGTTTTAAATCAACATTGACTGTGTATATATTGCAGCACAATGTCTGATGCAGTATACACACAGTCAACAAAATATTCAGGCACTTACCTGGTTACTATTTTCTTCCGCAGCACTGTTTGTACTTCTTGCCACTTCCGCACGGGCATGGATCATTTGGATAAACCTTTTTCTCTTCCCGTTTTTTCGGAGTGTGTGATGCGCTGTCATCTTTGTTTGTTCCGGTCGCCTGTGCCACCTGCTCTCTTTCTACCTTCTGCTCGATCCGGATATGGAATAAGGTACGGATCGTCGTCTCTGCGATGGAATTGGTCATCTCGCCGAACATATCGTATCCCATCATCTTATATTCTACCAGTGGATCTCTCTGTCCGTATGCCTGAAGACCGATTCCCTGACGGAGCTGATCCATATCATCGATGTGATCCATCCAGCGTGTATCGATTGCCTTTAACAGTACCACTCGCTCCATCTCACGCAGCTGCTCTGCTTCCGGGAATTCTGCTTCTTTCTCCTCGTATGCTTTTACAGCACGCTCTTTCAATGTATGCTTGAGCTCTTTCTGTCTCATGTCCTTGACTTCCTCTGCATCCGGCATCTTCAGCATCGGAATCTCCCCGTGAAGTGTCAGCTCCAGTCCTGACAGATCCCATTCTTCCGAATCTGCATCCGGTGCGGCAAAGCGGTCTGTCATATTTTCTACATATTCTGTCATCATATTGTAGATGGTATCTCGCATGCTCTCTCCGTCCAGAACACGACGTCTTTCCTCATAAATGATCTCTCTCTGCTCATTCATAACCTGATCGTATTCCAGCAGATTCTTACGGATTCCAAAGTTATTGCCCTCGATCTTCTTCTGTGCTTTCTCAATCGCACTGGAGAGCATCTTATGCTCGATCTGTTCTCCGTCCTCTACACCAAGTGTGTTGAATACACTCATCAGACGTTCAGAACCAAACAGACGCATCAGATCATCCTCCAGAGAAATGTAGAAACGGGATTCTCCCGGATCTCCCTGTCGTCCGGAACGTCCGCGCAGCTGGTTGTCAATACGTCTGGATTCATGACGCTCTGTACCGATGATCTTAAGACCTCCGGCCTCTCTTGCAGCATCATCCAGCTTGATATCCGTACCACGTCCGGCCATGTTGGTCGCAATCGTGACTGCTCCGTGCTGTCCCGCATCTGCCACGATTTCTGCTTCCAGTTCATGATACTTGGCATTCAATACCTTATGCTGAATTCCTTCTTTTTTCAGCATTTTGCTGAGCAGCTCTGAAACCTCGATCGTGATCGTACCAACCAGGACCGGCTGTCCCGTTGCATGCGCTTCTTTCACGGCTTCAACGACTGCGTGGTATTTTTCCTGTTTTGTCTTATATACTGCGTCTTCGAGATCTTTTCTCTGAACCGGACGGTTGGTCGGGATCTCTACAACGTCCATTCCGTAAATATCACGGAACTCTTTTTCCTCAGTCAAGGCAGTACCTGTCATACCGCTCTTCTTCTCATACTTGTTGAACAGGTTCTGGAATGTAATAGTTGCCAGTGTCTTGCTCTCTCTTCTGACCTTCACATGCTCTTTTGCTTCGATCGCCTGATGCAGTCCGTCCGAATACCGTCTTCCCGGCATGATACGTCCGGTGAACTCATCCACGATCATAACCTCTCCCTCCTGAGTCACCACGTAATCCTGATCGCGGAACATCAGGTTATGCGCACGCAGCGCCAGAATGATGTTGTGCTGGATCTCCAGATTCTCCGGATCTGCCAGGTTCTCGATATGGAAGAAGTTTTCTACCTTCTTCACACCGTCTTCTGTCAGATTGACAACCTTTTCTTTCTCGTTGACAATAAAATCTCCGGACTCTTCAATATCTTCTCCCATGATCGCATTGATCTTGGAAAACTCACCGCTTGCTTCTCCTCTTTCCAGCTGGCGTGCCAGAATATCGCATGCCTCATACAATTTTGTAGATTTATTACTCTGTCCGGAAATGATCAGCGGAGTTCTGGCTTCATCGATCAATACGGAGTCAACCTCATCGATAACCGCAAAGTTCAGCCCTCTTTGTACAAGCTGTTCCTTGTAGATCACCATGTTGTCTCTCAGATAATCAAATCCCAGTTCGTTGTTCGTTACATATGTAATATCACAATTATATGCCGCGCGGCGCTCATCATTGTCCATATCATTGAGAACCACACCGACTGTCAGTCCCAGAAATTCGTGTACTTTTCCCATCCACTCGGCATCACGCTTTGCCAGATAATCATTGACTGTGACAATGTGAACTCCTTTTCCTTCCAGCGCATTCAGATATGCCGGAAGTGTGGATACCAGTGTCTTACCTTCACCTGTACGCATCTCTGCGATACGTCCCTGATGCAGGATGATACCGCCGATCAGCTGTACCCGGTAATGGCGCATCCCCATACTTCTATATGCACCTTCTCTTACAACTGCATATGCCTCCGGGAGAATATCATCCAGTGTCTCTCCCTCTTTGAGACGTTCTTTAAACTCTCTTGTCTTATCCTTTAATTCCGCATCCGAAAGCGCTTTCATCTCTGGCTCCAGCGCCTCAATGCGATCCACAATCGGATAGATTCTCTTCAGTTCGTGCTGGCTGTGAGTCCCGAAAATTTTATCCATTAAACCCATAATCTGCAATCTGCTCCTTGTCTAAATTTACTCTGCCTACCATTCTATCACTAACTTTCCATGAATTCAACCAATTCATGTTTTTGTTCCGCTTTGTTTACATTTCATTTACAAACGGAGCAGATTTTTATAAGGAATTGTCCCTCCAAACAGATCCAGTGCACTTCCGATCGTAAAATCCAGCTTTCCATGTCCAAGTTTTTTAAATTTTTCCAGCTCTTTCATACTTCCGATTCCGCCCGCATAAGTAACAGGAATCCCTTCCCATCTGCCAAGCAGTTCCACAAGTTCTCCTTCCACTCCGGAAGATTTTCCTTCCACATCCACACCGTGTACCAGAAATTCATCACAGTACTGCGCCATTTCATCAAGCAATTCCTCTGACAGTTTTTCTCTGGTAAACGTCTGCCACCGGTTTGTCACGATATAATAGTCATTCCCCTTTTTCCGGCAGCTCAGATCCAGAACTATTCTCTCTTTTCCGACCATATCTTTCAGTCGTCTCAAACGGCTGCGATTCACCTCTCCTTCACGAAATATATAAGAGGTTACGATCACATGGCTGGCACCTGCATCCAGATATTCTTCTGCATTTCCCGCCGTGATGCCACCGCCGATCTGCATCCCTCCCGGATATGCCGAAAGCGCCAGGAGCGCCTGCGCTTTCGTTGCCTCAAAATATTCGGAATCTCTGGAGTTGAGCAGAATGATATGCCCGCCTTTGAGTCCATCCTGTTTATATTTTTCTGCATACCAGGCTGCATCCTGTTCTGAAGTAAAATTGGTCTGTGCCATATCGCCTTCATCTTTTAAGCTGCCGCCGACGATCTGTTTTACTTTTCCGTTATGTATATCAATACAAGGTCTGAACTTCATCACAATTCTCCTTTTATAGAAAAGTGCTGCAAAAACTTCTTCTGCAGCACTTGTTTATCCGGTATTCAAAACCTACTTGTTATTCTCCCGGTTCTGTGCGTTATGATCTTTGGTCATTCCATCCGCAGCATCATCTACCGCATCCGTGGCTCCCCTTGTCAGATCATCCACTCCATTGGTCACACCATCCACTACATCATTCACACCGTCTGTGACATCATCCACCACGTTGTCTGCCTTTCCGTTACTGTTGTCATCTGTACGGTTTTCATTTCTGTCTGTCTTGTCATTGTTGTCCTTTGTTTTGTCAGTTGCATCATTCATTGTTGTATCGTTCTGTGTATCTCTTCTGTTTCCACATGCAGTCGTGCCCAGAAGCATACAGGTACACATCAGCAATACAAGCAGTTTTTTTCTGTTTTTCATAATCTTCTTCCTTTCATAAAATATAGTCTTACACTGTTAAGTTTTCCTTTTTTTAATATTTTATGAATGGAATTTTTTTCTTTTTTATGCTCTTGGTCCTGCTGATTTCCTCAGTTTTTCCAATGCTCTTGACTCCAGCTGACGGATCCGTTCTCTGGTCACGCCGAGTATCTGTCCGGTTTCTTCGAGCGTATGTACATTACCGTCCTCCAGACCGTAGCGGAGTCTTAAGATTTTCTGCTCTTTTTCTGTCAGCGTGGAAAGCATCTCCTGCACTTCTTCTTTCTGTACCAGTGCCGCAACAGCCTCCTCAGGAGTCGGTTCCTGTGTATCTTCAATAAAGTCTTCCAGACTGCTGTCCTCTTCGTCTCCCACCGGAGTCTCCAGAGAAACCGGATTTTTGATATAGCTCTGCATGCGCTCTACTTCTTCTGTTGTCATATGCAGCTCTTTTGCAATCTCCTCTGCAGCAACTTCACGCCCGAGTGTCTGTTCCATCTTCCGCTCTGTTTTGCTGATCTTATTCATATTCTGAGCTACACGGACCGGCACGCGAATCTCTCTGGACTGGGAATCCAGCGCCCGCAGAATGGCTTCTTTGATCCACCATACCGCATAGGTGGAAAATTTACTGCCCTTTGTGTAGTCAAATTTTTCCACTGCACGCATCAGACCGATATTACCTTCCTGGATCAAATCCATAAACTGCATTCCTTTTCCGGCATAATGCTTTGCCACTGCAACCACCAGACGCAGATTTGCTTCCTCCATCTTTCGTCGTGCTTCTGTATCTCCTTCTGCGATCTGTCTGCCAAGTTCCAGTTCTTCCTCTGCTGTAAGCAGCGGGATCCTGCCGATCTCTTTTAAATAAATCTTTAACGGTTCCGTCATATCCACCGAATCCGGCACCAGATCCTCTGTCTCTGCTCCCAGATCCAGTTCTTCCCCCAACAGTTCCTTTTCTATCTCTTTACTCATATATTTTCATGCCTTTCTTTTCACGTAAGTCTCTGCTTATAGTTTTTCAATCACCTGACCGCTTCTGTAGGCTGCAAGCAGCGACTCCAGATCTGCTACCTGCTCTTTTAACTCGGTGCCGATATCTGTATTTCCAACGAGACGGCGTTCTGTCACCCGTTTCACTACCATGTAATCCGAATGAATATCGCTTCCCTTTTCCACCGCAGCCTCTTTCGACTCAAAAGGCTCATGGGCAACCAGAACAAGACCATAGGAGTTGTAGACAAGGGTATACCCTGCAATTCCCGTCTCTTTCTGATACGCCCTGGAAAAACCTCCATCGATGACCAGAACTTTCCCATTACACTTGATCGGACTTTCTCCGTTTTTACATTTTACAGGAACGTGCCCGTTGACAATGTGGGCTCCCTCCGGGTGCAGTCCGAACTCTTCCAGAATCTCGTCTACCACCGCTTCTTTTTCCAGAAGTTCGTAATACGGATTCTTTTTCTCCAGATGCGTCTCTTTTGCCTCGATAAAATACCGCTCAAAGGTCGCCATCTTGTCTTTTCCGAACAGCGGAGAATCCGGATGCTGCCAGATGCACCACATGATATTCTTTCCTTGCTCTTTTTCCTGTTCATCCAGCGCGAAAAAGCCTTTTCTTACATAGCCTTCCAGCGCATCATACAGACTTTTCCCACGGTAGCTTTTTCCACAGAGCTGTACTTCCTTTAAAGATCCGTCCTCTCTAAGCGGTACGCATCCGTGATACAAAAGATTGTTATTATACACCTTGTATAATCCACCTTTTGCAAGCAAAAACCGCATATGATCCTGCAGCTTTTCACATCCTGCAAATGCTTTTTCCAGGCGTTCCATAATCTCCTCTTCCTCTTCGGTCAGTTCATACGGAGCTGCCGGATCAATGGTCGGAAAGCTATCATCTTTTAACGGATATTCTTTTCCATCCAGCAGGATCGTGCCTTTTTTATAATCAATCCTGTGCAGCAGTGCACGTTCTTCCATCTGAAATTCCGGATGCTGAAGAATCAGTTTTCCTTCTACCTTAAACTGTATCACGGAAATCGCCTTGTGCATCCGAAGATTCATCTCCATCTCCGCCTTTTGCAGGCGTTCGCTCCCTTTGCGCCTGAAACAGGTACAGGGGTCGTCCCCATAAATGCGAAGTGCAAAATTCGCCAGAGGCAGAAGATTGATCCCGTATCCGTCCTCCAGAATATCCAGATTCCCATAACGGGCACAGATCCGGATCACATTGGCAATGCAACCTCTTTGCCCTGCTGCCGCACCCATCCAGAGCACATCATGATTGCCCCACTGAATGTCCACTGAATGATAGGTCATCAGCTTATCCATGATAATATGCGGGCCCGGTCCCCTGTCATAAATATCACCGACAATATGTAAATGATCGATCACAAGCCTCTGGATCAGATCTGCGATCGCACAGATAAATTCTTCTGCCCTGCCGATCCGGATGATTGTCTGAATGATCTCATTATAGTAGGATTCCTTGTCATGAAGCTCCGCCTTTTCCGTGATCAGTTCTTCTATGACATAAGCAAAATCTTTCGGAAGTGCCTTGCGTACTTTAGAACGGGTATACTTACTGGCTGCCCGTTTGCTCACCTCGATCAGGCGGTACAGCTGAATTTTATACCAGTCTTCCATATGCTTCTCGGTCCGCTTTACCTGCTCTGTCTTCTCTTTTGGATAATAGATCAAAGTAGCCAGTTCCTGCTTTTCCCGCTTCCCAAGCGTATATCCAAATACATCCTCGATTTTGCTTCGCACCGCACCGGATCCATTCTTCAGCACATGGGAAAACGCCTCCCATTCCCCATGAATGTCCGTCAGAAAATGCTCGGTTCCTTTCGGAAGATTCAAGATCGCCTGCAGATTGATGATCTCTGTAGAAGCCGCCGCGATCGTCGGATACAGATCCGACAGCCGCTCCAGATATCTTGTCTCTAATTCTTTCATGACACTCCCCGCTCTTTACTCAAACTCTGATTAAAACTGAATCACATCACTCATATCATACATGCCGGCTGTTTTTCCCGCCAGAAACTTGGCTGCTTCCACCGCGCCTTTTCCAAACACGCTTCTGGAATATGCTGTATGCTTAAATTCGATCACTTCATCCATTCCTGCAAAGATCACCTCATGCTCTCCCACGATTGTTCCGCCGCGAACCGCTGAAATTCCGATTTCTTTCTCTTCTCTTTTTTTGCGGTACTGGCTTCTGTCATATACATACGTATATTCATGATCCAGTGCTTCATTGACAGAATCCGCAAGCGCCAGTGCAGTACCGCTTGGAGCATCCACTTTCTGGTTGTGATGACGCTCTACCAGTTCAATATCATATCCCGCCGGCGCCAGCACTTTTGCGGCATCTTTCAAGAGCTTCATCAGCAGATTGATCCCCATGGACATATTCGCTGATTTTAAAACAGCTATCTGCTCTGCTGCTTTTTCTACTTTTTCAAGCTGTGCTTCAGAAAGTCCCGTGGTACAAAGTACGACCGGAAGCCGTCTGTTCACACAATAGTCCAAAAGTCCGTCCACTGCTGCCGCATTGGAAAAATCGATCACTACGTCTGCCTCTGCATCACACGCTTCCATCGATGAAAACACCGGATACGGATTCTGCACTCCCTGAAACTGATCCACTCCTGCTACAATCTCCACTTTACTGTCTGCTTCCGCAATTTTTGTGATCACCTGTCCCATTTTTCCATTGCAGCCATGCATGATTATCTTTATCATCCTGATTTCCTCCTCGTTCTGTATCTTTCATTTTCCACACCGGAAAACGTTATTCTTTCACGCTATACCGATCCGGACTTTTCAATACACGCCTGCAAAAGACAGACTTTACCCGGATGGGTATACAAAAAAGGATATCACATTCTGGCTATTTGCTCAATCTATGATATCCTTTTAACAATTTTTTATGCTAACTGAATTCCGAACTCCTGCATTGCTTTTTTCAGCTGCACGGTATGCGCTTCACTCAGCTCTGTCAGCGGCATTCTCAATCCGCCGACTTCCATTCCCATCAGATTCACTGCTTTTTTCACCGGAATCGGATTCACTTCGCAGAACAGTGCCTCAATCAGAGGAAGTGCCTTCAGCTGTAATGCCCTGCTTCCCGCAATATCTCCCGCAAAGAAGCTTGCACAGATATCATGTGTCTCTCTCGGAGCCACATTGGACAATACAGAAATCACACCTTTTCCGCCCAGTGACAGGATCGGAACGATCTGATCGTCATTTCCAGAATATACATCCACTTTCCCGTCTGTCAGCTGCAAGATCTTCGCTACCTGTGAGATATTTCCGGATGCTTCCTTGACTGCCACAATGTTGTCAGTCTCTTTCGCCAGTGTCGCTACGGTGGATGGCTCAATATTCACTCCGGTTCTGCTCGCTACGCTGTACAAGATGATCGGCGCTTTTGTCTCGGCCGCGATCGCCTTATAATGCGCAATCAGTCCCGTCTGTGTCGCTTTATTATAATATGGGGTTACAAGAAGTACGCCATCTGCACCGCTCTCGGCTGCTTCTCTTGACATCTCGACTGCAGTCCGTGTACAGTTGGAACCTGTTCCTGCAATGACCGGAATCCGTCCTTTCGTCTGTCTGATCGTAAACTTGATGCAGTCCATATGCTCCTCTTCCGTCAATGTAGACGATTCCCCTGTTGTACCGCAGATCACAATACTGTCGGTACCATTATCACAATGAAACTGGATCAATTCGTCCAGCTTTTCATAATTCACACTTCCATCTGCATGAAATGGTGTAATAATCGCAACTCCTGCTCCTGTAAAAATTGACATATTTATCCTCCTGACCTTGTCGATTCTCTACTCAGTAATGTTTATGAAATTTTATCATTATTCAGAAGTGATGTCAACGATGGGAATGTGAAAAACGTCCTATTCCATGCACTCCAGCTTGCTCACAGATACTTCATAGGCTGTTCGTGTCTGTGTTTCGGTCTCGGAAATTTTCTTCACATAATCTCTGCTCTGGATTCTTCCCAGTATCTGTACATGCTCTCCCACTTCAAATCCGGACGCATACCGTGCATTTCTTCCCCAGCAGATACACGGAATGTAGTCCGATTTTCCGTACGGACGGTTCACCGCCAGAAGCAGGTCCGCGATTTCCCGTCCAAGCGGTGTTTTCCTGTACACCGGCTTTTTACAGATATACCCCTCCAGCAGAATGTGATTTGTTTTCGCCCCATCCAGTTCCTCGTCAATAAATTCTACCTCTCTTACAAACACAGACAGCACCAGGCGGTTTTTCTGTTCTTCATGCCGGTTATAAGAACGGAACTGCCCGGATACCTTGATCGCCTCTCCTGTATAATCCCGCGTCACATCGATCAGACGTTCTGAGATCATGAGAGGAATCCGGTCATTTGAATTACTCAGACGCTTCACAAGCACATCCGCCATATAGAATCCCTCTCCGAACACCTCGTGGCTGTATGTAAACCCGGATGCCACAACTCCCATGATGGTTACCTGATTGTTTTCAATAATCTTATCTGACATAATTTGTAGTACTCCCTTCCTCGTATGTGGTATTTTATATTTTTGAGTCAACTTAAGTCTATGACATCATACCGCAGTTTAGACCCGATTGTCCGAAAAACCGTTCGACAAAATCTATCGACAATTTTTTTATTTGCCTGTCACAAGAGTACTTGTAAAATCTGAAATTTATGATAGAATGAAACAGTTGTAACAAGAGAACACACATTAACATAAGTAGGAAAGAGTGTAAAATTATGAAAACAAAACGTGAAGATGTTAGAAATATTGCCATTATCGCTCATGTTGACCATGGAAAAACAACTCTGGTTGATGAGCTCTTAAAACAAAGTGGTGTTTTCCGTGAGAATCAGGATGTTGCGGAACGTGTCATGGACTCCAATGATATTGAAAGAGAGCGTGGAATCACGATTCTCTCCAAAAATACTGCAGTCTATTACAAAGGAACCAAGATCAACATCATCGATACGCCCGGACATGCGGACTTCGGCGGTGAAGTAGAACGTGTCCTGAAAATGGTAAACGGTGTCGTACTTGTAGTCGATGCCTTTGAAGGCGCCATGCCGCAGACCAAATTCGTACTGAGAAAAGCACTGGAATTAGACCTTCCGGTTATCGTCTGCATCAATAAGATCGACCGCCCGGAAGCCCGCCCGGATGAAGTGATCGATGAGATCCTGGAGCTTTTCATGGAACTGGATGCTTCTGACGAGCAGCTGGACTGCCCGTTTGTCTATGCTTCCGCAAAATCAGGAATTGCGGTCCTTGACCTTTCTGACGAAGAAAAAGATATGCAGCCATTGTTTGAGACGATCCTCGAATACATCCCGGCTCCGGAGGGCGATCCCGAGGCACCGACACAGATGCTGATCAGTACCATTGATTACAATGAATACGTCGGACGGATCGGAGTCGGAAAAGTAGACAACGGAACGATTCGTGTCAATCAGGATATGCTCCTTTTAAACCATCACGATCCGGACAAGCAGCAGAAAGTCAAGATCAGCAAACTGTATGAATTTGACGGTCTGAACAAAGTAGAAGTAAAAGAAGCCACGATCGGTTCTATTGTAGCGATTTCCGGTATTTCCGATATTTCCATCGGAGACACCCTCTGCTCTCCTGAGAATCCGGAAGCCATTCCATTCCAGAAGATTTCCGAACCGACGATCTCCATGCAGTTCATCGTCAATGACAGCCCGTTTGCAGGAAGAGAAGGAAAATTCGTTACTTCCCGTCACCTGCGCGACCGTCTTCTGCGCGAACTGAACACCGATGTCAGCCTGCGTGTGGAAGAGACGGAGAACGCCGACAGCTTTAAAGTATCCGGACGAGGCGAGCTTCACCTTTCTGTCCTGATCGAAAATATGCGCCGTGAAGGATACGAATTTGCGGTAAGCAAAGCAGAAGTTTTATATCACACAGATGAAAACGGCAAAAAATTAGAACCAATGGAGCTTGCCTACGTGGATGTACCGGAAGAATTTACCGGAACTGTCATCGACAAACTGAGTCAGAGAAAGGGAGAGCTTCAGAACATGGGCGTTTCCAGCGGCGGTTATACAAGACTGGAATTTCTGATTCCTGCCCGCGGACTCATCGGATACCGTGGAGAATTTATGACCGATACCAAAGGAAACGGAATCCTCAACACAAGCTTTAACGGATATGCGCCGTATAAAGGAGATATCCAGTATCGCAAACAGGGATCTCTGATTGCATTTGAGACCGGTGAGTCTGTCACTTACGGACTCTACAGCGCACAGGAACGCGGTACTTTGTTTATCGGACCTGGTGAAAAAGTCTATGCCGGAATGGTCATCGGACAGAACGGAAAAGCAGAAGACATCGAATTAAACGTCTGCAAGACAAAGCATCTGACCAACACCCGTTCCTCCAGTGCAGACGAAGCGCTCCGCTTGACACCGCCTCGTATTTTGAGCCTGGAAGAAGCACTGGACTTTATCGATACCGATGAGCTTCTGGAGGTAACACCGGAAACACTGCGTATCCGCAAAAAAATCCTGGATTCCAGAATGCGTAAACGCAGCAATTTGAAATAATCAGGAGACAACCATGAAAAAATATGCCAATGCCTTTTTGAAATGGATCACTTCAATCCTGGAAGTTGTCATCGCTTTGATCCTTGCAGTTACAATTATCATCATGACCTTTCAGCTGATCCTCTCATTTCAGCATTTGTCAGACCTGAATCAGTATCCAAATTATGACGATATGCTGACTACCTGTTTTAACCTGATCATCGGTGTGGAAATGATACGTATGCTGTATCTCCACACCCCGATCACAGTATTTGAGGTTCTGCTCTTTGCCATCGCAAGACAGATCATCATCGAGCATGGATCACCGCTCAACAGTCTGATCGGCGTAATCGCCATTGCAATTTTATTTGCCACAAGAAAATTTTTGTTTATGACTTTTGATGAGTCTGAAAAGATTATTTTCCGTTCCTCTCAGAAAGTCAAATATATCAATCGTCTGATCCATGTCCACATTCCTTATGAGAATGATGAGACACTGCTGGATGTGCTGTTAAAGAAGATGAAGGAAGATGAAATTGAGATCGGAGTCGGTGCCTGCACTTACTTTTCTGATTTCGGTCTGCGCATCGTTAAGATCACCGATGGAAAAATTACCCGAATTGAAGTAATTCGTTCTATACAATAGAGGAATTCCGTGCTATAATGTTTACATAGTACAAAGAACACTTTATAAGGACAAGTTCTTTGTACAATATAAACAAAAGGAGTTGACCAGTATGAACTTTATTATTAGTGGAAAAAACATCGATGTGACACCAGGTTTAAAGGACGCTATTGAACAGAAATTAGGAAAACTTGAAAGGTATTTCACTCCTGAAACAGAAATTATCGTAACACTCAGTGTGGAAAAAGAACGTCAGAAGATTGAAGTGACCATTCCTGTAAAAGGAAACATTATCCGCTCTGAGCAGACCAGCGATGATATGTATGTATCCGTTGATCTTGTAGAAGAGGTTATTGAAAGACAGCTTCGCAAATATAAAAGCAAACTGGTTGCCAGAAGCCAGGGACATCCTTCCGGTTCCGGCAATAACTTTAAAAAAGAATTTTTCGAATCAGAAGATGACACTTCTGTAGATGATGAGATCCGCATTGTCCGTACAAAACGCTTTGGCATCAAACCAATGTATCCGGAGGATGCCTGCATCCAGATGGATCTTCTTGGACATGCTTTCTTCGTATTCTGCAACGCAGAGACAGACGAAGTCAATGTTGTCTACAAAAGAAAAGATGGTTCTTTCGGACTGATCGAGCCAGAATTTTCATAAGATAAAAAAGCTGCCCCAACCGGCAGCTTTTTTATTGTCACTTATTCAAATACGACCATCTCACCATCTACGTTGGCAAACCAGCACTCTCCTGTTCTGGTTATTCCGGTCTGACCATTTGTCGCTTCTGTGATCTCAGCGATCAGCTTTGACTCCTCCTCTTTCGGAATCAGGACAGTCAGATCTACTTTCTCTGTATACACACTGTCCAGGATTGTCAGCCCTCTTTGTCCCAGCAGATACTGAATTTTCCCCAATCCGGTATAATCTGTTGTAAGATTCAGTTTAAATCCATAGATTTTGGTAATAATCTGACTGTGGGAAATCCCTTCTCTTGCTGATTCGGTATAGGCTCTGACCAGACCTCCCGTTCCGAGAAGTGTCCCGCCAAAATACCGTGTCACAACTACAAAAATATTGTGAAGTCCCGCTCCCCGGATGACCTCCAGAATCGGTTTGCCTGCTGTACCGCTCGGTTCCCCATCATCACTGCAGCGCTCTGTCACGCGTTCTTCTCCGATTACATAGGCCCAGCAGTGATGCCTTGCATCCCAGTACTTTTTCCGTACCTGTTCCAGATACTGCATGGCTTCCTCCTCCGAGTGCACCAAAAATACTTCCGCGATAAACCGGGACTTTTTTTCCACGATCTCGCCCTTGCCGCCCTGATATACTGTCCTGTATTCCATCTGTCTCCCACCTTGCTTTTTCCATGCCTTTTGTTTGTTTCAGGTTTTTTCTGCCTGTTCTTTCTCAATTATATATACTATGCCTTTGGAACAAACACAAGAAAAACTGTGCAATTCTTAAAATTTTTTTATAAGAATATGAACTTTTTCTTTTTCCTTTGCTTTAAAAGAGCAAATTTGATATAATGAGTAGAATGAATAAAGGAGGATATTATTCATGAATTACGGAAAAGAAAGCCTTTCGAAGAAGAAAAAAAATGTATCTTCAAAGAAAAATATGAAAAAGAAACGGGTCGGCGTCCGTGTCTTTAAGGCCGTTGTCATCTGTTTCCTTCTCATCTGCATCATCGGTGCCGTAGGCGGCGGTCTTTTCGTCAAGAAGATCATTGACGATGCGCCAGAGATCACTCCTGCCAGTGTCAAACCAAGCGGATATAAATCCCAGGTGGTTGCGGCATCTAACGGTCAGAATCTGGGGCAGTTCCGGGAAGCCGGATCCAACCGTGTCTACAAGACCATTGACACAATTCCAAAATATCTTGCCAATGCATTTGTAGCGATTGAGGACGAGCGTTTCTACGAGCACAACGGAATCGACCTGCAGGGTATTCTGCGCGCCGGTCTTGTAGGTATCACAAGCGGAGACTTTTCAGAAGGAGCCAGTACGCTCACCCAGCAGCTGATCAAAAATAACGTGTTCCCGAATTTCACGAATGAAAAAACGTTTTTCGACAGTCTGGAGCGAAAACTGCAGGAGCAGTATCTTGCTCTGGAAATTGAAAAGCAGATGACCAAAGAAGAGATTCTGGAAGCCTACATGAACACCATCAACCTGGGACAGAACTGTCTCGGTGTTCAGTCTGCCGCAAAGCGCTACTTTAACAAAGATGTCTCAGAGCTTACACTTTCGGAGTGTGCAGTCATCGCCGGGATCACCCAGAACCCGACAAGATACGATCCCGTGACTCATCCGGAGGAGAACGCCAAACGACGGGACATTGTACTGAACAACATGCTGGAACAGGGCTACATCACCCAGCAGGAATTTGATGAGGCCAAGGCAGACCCTGTCTATGACAGGATTCAGCCTACTGCAGTCGGCTCTGATGCGGAAAAACCGAACACATATTTTATCGATGAGCTTGCAGAACAGGTGTTAAACGATTTGCAGGAACGTAAATCTTACACTGCAACACAGGCACATAATCTGCTGTACAGCGGCGGTCTGACGATTTATGCGACACAGGATCCGACGATCCAGCAGATCTGCGATGAAGAGGTTGCCGATCCGAGCAACTATCCGTCTACCATCGAATACGGACTGCAATACGCACTGACTGTTACACGTGCTGACGGTTCTGTTGAAAACTACAGCCAGAACAATGTAGGAGATTATATTCAGGCAGCATGGGGACGTGAATATCCACTTGTCTTCTCTTCCCCGGATGAAGCCAATCAGGCAGTTGCGGAATATAAGACAACACTTAATATCCAGGAAGGGGATACTGTAGACGAAAGTATTACAATCCCTCCACAGCCTCAGACTTCTGTTGTTGTGATGGATCAGTATACGGGAGAAGTCAAAGCCATTGTCGGCGGCCGCGGGGAAAAAACAGCCAGCTTTTCTCTGAACCGTGCGACCGATTCTTACCGGCAGCCAGGTTCCTGTTTCAAACCACTGGGTGTTTATGCTCCGGCGATCGATACCGGAAAATATACTCTGGCTTCTCTGATTGAAGACTCTCCGTACACATACAGCGACGGAACTCCGGTCAACAACTGGGATGGCAAATATATTGGACAGGCTACTGTACGTTATGCGATCCTCCACTCCATGAACGTTTGTGCCGTACGTACTCTGACTGATATCGGTATCGATACAGGTATGAAATATCTTGAGAACTTTGGATTTACTACACTGGTAAGCAAAGAAGATGATCCGGCACACAACGATTACAACCAGTCCACTGCACTCGGCGGTATCACAAACGGTGTTTATAACATTGAACTGACTGCTGCCTATGCTGCACTGGCCAACAATGGAGTGTACACAAAACCGATCTTATATACAAAGGTTTTGGATCATGACGGCAATGTCATTCTGGACAACAGTACTCCTGAGACTCATCAGGTTGTAAAGGATTCCACAGCAGCACTTCTGACGAATGCTATGCAGGATGTGATCAAACGTGGTACCGGTACAGCTGCACAGCTTGCAAATGGAATGCCTGCATCCGGAAAAACCGGTACTTCCGAATACAGTACTGACCTCTGGCTTGCTGCTTACACACCGTACTATACATGCTCTATCTGGGGTGGATATGATTCCAATAAACCAATGGAGAATATCTATAATCAGACCTGGCACGAAGTCATGTGGAAAAATATCATGGACCGTGTCAACACTACACTCGGTCTGCAGGTAAAGAACTTTACCATGCCTGCATCTGTAGAGCAGAAAACAGTATGTTCTGTCACTGGTCTTCTGGCGGTCAGCAGTTGTCCGTCCTACACGGAATATTTCGCAAAAGGAACCGGTCCGACGCAGAGCTGCTCCGGCCACTATGAGGAAGAAGAGGATGACGAGGATGATGACGATAAGAACAAAGAGGATTCCGATTCTCAGAACAGCCAGGATTCCGAAGATAATGAGGATTCCGGAAATTCCGATCAGTCCGGTGATAACAACAACAATTCCGGAAACAATGGAAACAACAACGGAAATAATAACGGAAACAGCAATGGAGATTCCGGTACCGTAACACCTCCGGAAGAATAAACAAAAAAGAAGAGAAGCGATCAGGATCATACCTGAACTGCTTCTCTTCTTTTATATTATCAGTTCCAGCACCTGTTGGTACTGCAGCTGCTGTATCAGATTGTAAATCTGTTCTTTCTCTTCTATCGGTGCTGAAAAGCTCAATCCGCATCCGGCCGTGACCTCCCTGGGAACCGGAATCAGTCTTCCTGCAATCTGCCGCTTTTTTGCCTCGCTTTCAAATGCCATCGCAGCTGTTGTCGTTTCAAATGTCACTACGATCCGTAATTCTTTTGGTCTCATCTCTCTTCTCCCGCTGTCATTTCTTTGATTGCCTTTACTGCTTCTTCCACCTGTTCTTCACTGAGAAAATGAGAAAAACTAAATCGTACGATTCCCTGTTCCTCTGTATGAAGTGCCCTGTGCATCAGAGGTGCGCAGTGTGCCCCGGGGCGCGTCTGAATCCCGTACACCTCGGAAAGTTCATCGCTGACTGCAGAAGAGTCATAATTTCCGATATTCAAAGCGACGATCGGCGCCCGTTCCATATTCGAAAAGTCTCCATAGATTTTTACGGCATCCAGATGTTTGATTCCCTCATAAAACTGCCGCATTCTCTGACATTCGATCCTTTTGATCTGTTCTGTTCCGACATTCAAAATGTAGTTTAATGCTGCATGTAATCCGGCAATCCCATGCCCGTTTAACGTCCCCGCTTCCAGTACAGTCGGCATCTCCTGCGGCTGTGTTTTCAGAAAGCTCTGCACTCCGCTTCCCCCGGTTTTAAACGCAGGCAGGTGTACAGATTTTTGTACGATCATCCCTCCAGTTCCCTGTGGTCCCATCAGGCCCTTATGTCCGGTAAAACAGAGGATATCGATAAAATCTCGTTCCATATCGATTGGAAATACTCCTGCTGTCTGAGACGCATCCACTAGAAACAACACGCCGTATTTTTTGCACAGTTTTCCGATTTCTGTCAGTGGATTTAAGTTTCCTGTCACATTGGATGCATGGGTACAGGCAAAGATATCCACACCATTTTGAAACAATTCTTCCAGCTTTTCCAGAGAAAGCCGCCCCTTCTCATCCACATCCAGGATCTGCAGGCTGCACCCTCTCTCTTTTGCCCGATACACGGGGCGTAAGACACTGTTGTGATCCATTGCTGTCGCCGCCATCCGTACCCCGGGAGCTGTCAGCCCCTGAATTGCAATATTAAGAGCTTCCGTAGCATTACTGGTAAACACTACCTGCTCCGGTCCTGGTCCGTGAAATAATTCATTCAGCAGACACCTTGTCTCATAGATCATGCGGGCACTGTTCAGACTGGATGCATGGCTTCCTCTGCCTGCATTTCCCATGGTCAGGATCGCATCATACACTGCCTGCGCCACTTCTCTCGGACGATAGTAGCTGGTCGCCGCGCTGTCCAGATAAATCATGGCTTCACAACCTTTTCTGCCTGCAGCATTTTTTCACAGATCACATACATATTTGTAACACCTCCCACAGAAAGCTTCTCCGTCAGTCCGTAGTGATTCAGACACGTTCCACAAGTCAAAATCTCCACTCCCTGCGATTCCAAAAGCTTCAGATCTTCGAGGGATTCGGAGCCTTCTACCGGAAGTCTGGCGCCTCCATTATACATGATGACTGTATCCGGAAGCCCTTCCTGACTCGTGAGCGCATAAATAAAGCCTTTCATCAGTGCCCTTCCAAGAACTTCATCCCCCTCTCCCATGCAGTCAGAAGATAACACAACGATTGTATTTCCTGTTTTTTCGGAGACCGGCTGACACGGGATACATTCTGCAGTCTCTTCCCCCGCTTCATCCACAGCGCCTTCTGCCTTTATAAAAACCCGATATGTATGTTCATCCTGTTGTTCCCAGGAACATTCCAGCTGTTTTTGTTTTGCCATTTTCTCCAGATTCTGCACGGCAATGGCATTGTCCACCAGTGTCTCTACGATATCTGATTCTGCCATCTGTGCCAGCATTTTTTTCGTCTCCACTACCGGAATCGGACACTGTTTTCCTCTTGCATCTACCATATATTTTTTCATGTTCTCTGCACCTCTATCTCACTTCTATTTTTTTCTCTCTTTTTTCTGTGACTTCTCCCACAATCGCACAGGGCAGTCCCAGAGCCTTCAACTCTTCCAGACACTGCTCCGCATCACTTTTTTCTATGCTGACAAGCAGCCCGCCGGATGTCTGCGGATCAAATAAAATCTCTTCCATTTCAAACGGAACATCAAAAAACTGCACGTTTTCTCCCACATGGTTTCTGTTTCTCTGGGCTGCTGCGGTCAGGTAAAATTCCCCTGCATAGTCGAACGCCTCCGGAATATATGGAACCTGACTGCTTTCGACACGGGCAGAATATGCATCTCCCAGCATCTCCAGGAGATGTCCCAGAAAACCAAATCCAGTCACATCGGTACAGCCGTGCACCTGATACTTTCTCACTACTTCTGAGGCATACTTGTTCAGGGTGGTCATGGAACGGATTGCCTGCGCCATTGCTTCTTCGGATGCTTCCTGAATCCGGTTTGCAGTACACACGATTCCAACTCCAAGTGGTTTTGTCAGGATCAGAACATCCCCCTCCCGGCATCCATTGTTTGCAAACACCTTGTCCGGGTGTATGGTCCCCATTACAGAAAGTCCGTATTTGACGTCTGTATCCGCAATCGAATGTCCGCCTGCCAGAACACCGCCCGCCTCTTTGACTTTTTCTCCGCCACCCAGCATAATCTGCCCAAGTATGTTCAGATCCCAGTTTTCCGGAAAGCAGACAATATTCAATGCGGTTTTGACATCTCCGCCCATGGCATAAATATCACTTAATGCATTTGCTGCCGCGATCTGTCCGAATGTGTAGGGATCATCCACCATGGGAGGAAAAAAGTCCAGCGTCTGCACCACTGCCAGATCATCTGTCAGTTTGTACACTGCTGCATCGTCTGAACTGTCATATCCGATCATCAGGTTTTCGTCCCTCGTCTTTGGTATCTTTTCCAGAACTCTTGCCAGGATTCCCGGGCCCAGTTTTGCCGTGCAGCCCCCGCCTTTACAAAACACAATCTCTTCTTTGTCACTCATCTTTTCTTCTGCCTCCCTTTCATTTTCTGCCATCCGATCACTGCCGCACCGAGCGCACCAGTGCGCAAAACGCCTCCAACTGTTTTAAATTGATATTCACATCATCCCCCCTTTTGCTCTGTTTTTATTATACTGCATTCCCGGAAAAGAGACCAGCTTATGATCGATTTCTCCAATAACAAATTCTTATCTTTCTACATTTCACACATTACGATCACTTTCTGGGGCGTTGTCATCGGCGGTATGCTGAATGTCGTATTGGTATAATAGACTAACAGCTCCATGTTTCTCGGACTGCAGGTAAACCTCTGCCCGTTCTGTGTCATGATATTTGTCACAGGACTGAGATTTAACCGAAGTGAATTATCTTCTGCCACCAGATTTTCATCAAAGAAATTCAGCATCACATTCTGTTCTCCCCGAAGCACTGTCACAATCTCTGCCCGGTATTGAGGAGGATAAATTGCCGGAACCGGAAGGCTGGTATCATAAAACGCGGCAACCCGCATTCCTCTTCGCAGCCTTACATTTTCGATCACCATTGTATCCGCCATCACGGTAAAGCGTACTTCTCCGTTTTCTGTATCCAGACGCAGAATCTGGCTGCAGCAGGAATCCCCTCTTTGAATCTCCCTTATCACACCGTTTATTTGTCCATATGTCTCATATGCCATTTTACGCACATCCTTTTTTCCTTATATTATGTCTTTTTCTCCGTATTGTTCACACTTTCTTCTTGTACTTTTCCCTGAAATTATGCTATACTGTTTTTCGGAAATCAAAAAAGGAAGCGAACGCAAATGAAAAGATCTGACAGAACATCTTTTTCAATTTCATATAATCGACAGACAGGCTGATGTGCAGCCTGTTTTTTTTCGCTTTACCATAGTAGCTTAACGCATAATTATTTCAAAGGAGAGTGTCAAAACCATGAAAACCAATATTTTTAGGCCAAAAAATCTTTTCATGATTTTCCTTGGCAACACCACCATGGCACTGGGAATCGTCATGTTTGTTCTTCCCAACGAGTTGATGACCGGAGGAACCACCGGACTTTCTCTGATCATAGATCATTATCTGCATCTGCCGATTTCTGTCTTTGTGTTTATCTTCAATTGCATCATGTTTTTACTCGGTGCGCTGATACTGGGATTTGATTTTGCCCTGACCACACTGATCAGTACCTTTTACTATCCGATTGCACTTGGATTTTTCCAAAATATCCCTTCGCTTTCCACAATCACGGATGACCGGATGTTATCCAGCATCTTCGGCGGACTCTTTATCGGATTTTCACTGGGAATCGTCATACGGTGCGGAGCTTCTACCGGAGGCATGGATATCCCTCCGTTGATCCTGAACAAAAAATTCGGACTGCCTGTTTCTGTAATGCTCTATGTATTTGACTTTTTGATCCTGATCGGTCAGGCATTGTTCTGTGACAAAGAGGCCATTCTGTACGGAATTCTTCTTGTCATGACCTACACCATTGTACTGGATAAAATTCTTGTCATCGGCCAGGCTCAGACGCAGGTCAAGATCATCAGCCAGAAATCCGATGAAATCAATGAAGCCATTACGCGGAAGATGGATCGGGGATCTACGCTGCTTCATACAGAAACCGGATATCTTCATTCCAGACAAAATATGATCCTGACCGTCATTTCCAACCGGGAGCTTTCAAAACTCAATCAGCTCGTTATGGAAATCGACCCTACTGCATTTATGATCATCGGAAAGGTAAATGAAGTGCATGGAAATGGATTCACGCTGCCGAAAAAACATGCCGTAAAAACAGAGAAATAACGCATGACCACAGAAAAAAGGACAACTGATTTTGAGGGCTATACTCAAAGTCAGTTGTCCTTTTCCATGAAACAATCTTATAAATTTTTCAGCAATTTATCGATGCTGACCAGTTTTACACTGAGTACAAAAATCTCAGCTGCAACTGCCAGCTCTTCCGGCGTCGGATAAGACGGAGCAATACGAATGTTGCTGTCTTTAGGATCTTTTCCATATGGGAATGTTGCTCCGGCGCCTGTCATCACAAGCCCTGCTTCTTTCGCTTTTGCAACGATTGCTTTGGCACATCCTTCCATGGCATCAAAGGAGATAAAGTATCCGCCACGCGGAGCGATCCACGAACCAATCTCGAGTCCTCCCAGTTCACGCTCTAATGTGTTGATAACCGTCTCAAATTTTGGTCTCATGATATCTGCATGTTTTTTCATGTGCTCGACGATTCCATGAATATCTTTGAAGAATCTGACATGGCGAAGCTGATTTACTTTGTCATGGCCGATCGTCTGCACTTTCATCATATTGCGGATGTCTGCAAGGTTCGCATCAGAAGCCGCGATTGCTGCGATACCGGAACCCGGGAAACTGATCTTGGAGGTAGAAGAAAACTTGTATACCATATCCTGGTTTCCTGCTTTTTTACATTCCATCAGAATCTCGAGCAGGTAATCCTGTTTGTCTTCGTACAGATGATGTACACAATATGCATTATCCCAGAAGATACGGAAATCCTCTGCTGCCGGCTTTAAGTTTGCAAAACGATACACTGTCTCGTCAGAATATGTGATTCCCTGTGGATTGGAATACTTCGGTACACACCAGATACCTTTGATCGCCGGATCTTCACTGACCAGTTTTTCCACCAGATCCATATCCGGACCTGTTGCTGTCATCGGAACATTGATCATCTCAATTCCAAAATGTTCTGTGATTGCAAAATGTCTGTCATATCCCGGAACCGGACATAAAAATTTCACTTTATCCAGCTTGCACCATGGAGTACTTCCCATGATTCCGTGTGTCATCGCACGGGCTACTGTATCATACATCACATTCAGACTGGAATTTCCGAATACGATCACGTTGTCTTTTGGTACTTCCATCATATCTGCCAGAAGCTGTTTTGCCTCTGCGATTCCATCCAGGCCACCATAATTTCTGCAGTCCACACCGTCTTCACAGACAAGATCTGTTCCACTGTTTAAAATGTTCATCATCTCCATAGACAGATTCAGCTGTGCTGCTGCCGGTTTTCCTCTGGACATATCCAGTTTCAGCCCTCTGGCTTTTACCTCTTCAAACTGAGCCTGAAGCCCGCTTTTTAATTCCAATAATTCTTCCTTCGTCAAATCCTTATACGCCGTCATTGCAAGATTCCTCCAATTCTTTTATCACTGGTTGTTATTCTATCGACTTTTTGATGTTTCGTCAATCCTTTCTTGCAATTTTCTGCATTTTCCCGCATATTTTCATTGGAACACGCCTATTTTTGAAGCAATTTATATGTATTCATTCATTTTTCTCCCTGATATTGTCTGATCAGTCCGCTGGACCACACGATCAGCTTTTCAGAAAGCTCATCAAAACTGCCTTTCACTTTTCCGCTTTTCTGCTTCATCTCGATCGCAATATACAAAATCTCCCGATCCAGTCCGTTCAGCTTCGGAAACAGCTCGGCTTTTCTTCTCAGATAATTCCCGGTCTTTAAAAAATATTCCGCCTGGATTGTAAATACCGATGTCTTATATAATTCCATCAGAACTTCCCGACTCTGCTCATGGAGCATATTGTGACAGGCGGCATGATACAGATTGCAGGCTCCCGTATGAACCGCCCGTCTCACGTCTGCCATATCCAGCTTTGCCACGATCTCATTCAGACTTCCTTTCAGCGGCATCGTGTCCTGACAAAACTGAAAAAGATCTGCTTTAGACCAGTTCTCCAGCTCTTCTCGGCCGGAAATAAATCCGCAGATCTTTTCCCGGTACGGAAGACGATTGAGCATCCCTCTGTAGATCCTCAGATCTGCCGGAAGAAGCGTATCCAGGATCAGAACTACATCAATATCACTCTCTTCTGTGGCTTCCCCTCTGGCATAACTGCCCTGTACCCCGATAAACCAGATGCGGTATCCAAATGTACTTACCACTTCATGCACATATTTTTCCAGCCAATTGTAAATTTGAAAACTCATATCTGATTCCTCCATGTCTCTTTTTCTGCCATCGAACGCCTCTTTTTATCAATTACTTCTATTATATGTAATTTTTATTCCCGCCGCAAGAAGGTTTTGGTTTATCTTTACGCCCCGGTACTCTGATACGCTTTCATCCCCTTCTTCCACACCAGAACGTCAATGACACCCAATATGACACAGGCACCTGCTATATATAGCAAAATCCCTCTGCTGCCCGCTCCCAGCATGCAGACTGTCGGATAATAATTCGCCAGAGCGATCGGAATCAGCGCACTGACGGCTACCCGGATCACGGCATGGTAAATGTCGATCGGATATTCGATCAGCCGCTCCAGATTTTCGATCAGCGTGATAAACATATTAGACTTAATGAACCAAAAGGATAAGGTTGACATAATAAAAATAATGCTGAAATACGCAAACACCGCCGTAACCAGTAAAAATACAAACAGTACGATGCTCTGCCATCCGTGAAACATATGCAGTTTATGACTTGTCCGGATCAGCAGAAAAATTCCGACCAGATACTCATCCAGAGGATATTCCGCATTGTATCTTCCGGTACTCAAAAGCTGGAAAAATGTATTGAGCGGTTTTAAAATAAAAAGATCAAATTTTCCGTTCTGGATCCAGTAACTGATGCTCAATGTATTGATAAAAAACGTATTGTAGATGGCTCTGACCAGATAGAAAAATCCCAGGCACCACAGCACTTCTTCTTTACTCCACATTTTCATCGCATCGACCTGACTGAAAATGATCTCGATATTAAATACACCGACCAAAAGTGCCAGGACGCTGGCAAGATTGATCGCCAGAAAATCCAGTTTGTATTCCAATACAGTCAGCAGATTGATCTTAAAATACATTCGATAGCAATCCAGATACCATCGAACCTTTTCTATCATTTTACGTGTATATGACATGATTTTCTCACCCTCCCTGAATCACGATCCGTCTCATTGCATTCTTGTTCATCAGCCTGCACAGCAGAAACAATCCCGCAATCCATCCCAACTGAAGCAGGATTCCGTCGGCAATCTGTGCCCTGTTTGCTTCTCCCATTACAATGGTCAACGGAAAATAGTAAATAGACTGAAACGGAAGTACCATACAAAATCCCCTTAGAATCGACGGGTAAAATGTAAGCGGAATGAACATTCCGCTGAAAATATTGACACAGGCCATTTTCAGCATATAAAGCCCGATGTTTGAGTGACTCCAGAATGTCAAAATTCCCAGCATATAATTTAAAATACTGAACAGAATATAAGAAAAAACAACCGCCGGCACAAAGAGCAGCCATCTTTGTACAGGTATCACAGACACTATTTCTCTGTTTTTTATACAGTACGGAATGAAAACCAAAAGCAGCACAAAGGCATTAAGTAATCCTTTCCCCAACTCCTGCATGGAATATTTGACTCCCAGATTTAACGGCGTCAGCAGGGATGTAACGATATTTCCGCTTTGAAAATCGTTCCCGATCTCCTCATCTGTTCCGCCGCCCAATAATCGCTGAAGCAGCAATGTCATCACTGTGTAGATCATGATACTGTTATAAGAAATACTTCCCACTTCCTCTTTCCCCTGATACACAGCTGACCAGATTGCAACTTCTACAACAAATAAAAGAACCGTGGAAAAGATACCGATACAAAAATTAGTACGGTAGACCAGTTCTCTTTGTATTCCAACTCTGATCAATGCAATATATTTTTTCATCGTTTTTCGCCTTTCGTATTTATTTTTGTACAAGATTGTAAATAAAATCTTCCAGACTCTGTTTTTCGATTGAGATATTTTCAACCGGCATTTTATCAATCAGCTCTGTCATTGCTTCTTTTTCCGAAAGTCTCTGTTTATCGATCCGTATTTTCAATCCGTCCTCCAGATACTCCACAATCTGTAAGCCCGGATTTAATTCCACATTCCCGTCAAAGGCTTCTGCAAACTTGATCATCATATAGCTGTATCTGGACAGATCCGAAATATTTTTCACCTGATCATCCAGTATGATCTCACCACTGTTGATGATCATGATCCGGTCACAGATCCTCTCCAGCTCTGCAAGATCATGGGAGGAAAAAAGAATCGTCACATTCCTTGCAGCATTGATATGTTTCAGATATTCTTCTATATTCTTCTTGATCACAATATCAAGTCCGATCGTTGTCTCATCCAGAATCAGCAATCTGGGGGAATGCAATGTGATCACGGCAAATTCACATTTCATTCTCTGTCCCAGGCTCATCGTCCGTACCGGTACGTTTAACAGTTCCCCAATCTGCAAAAACTGTTCCAGTTCTTCTAAAATTTCCTCATACCGTTCGTCCGATACCCGGTATATTTTCTTGTTTAACTCCAGAGAGTAAATAAAGGGCAGATCCCATACAAGGGAACTTTTCTGTCCGAAATTCGCCCCGATATATTCTGCATTTTTCTTGCGGAACTGAAAACTGTCCCTTCCGAACATTTTCGCTTCCCCGCTGTCCGGAGAAAGAATTCCCAGCATGGATTTGATCAATGTGGATTTTCCTGCACCGTTTAGTCCTACAATTCCGACCATCTCTCCTTCTTTGATCTGAAATGAGATATCTTTGATTGCTTCTTTGGTCTCGAATTTACTGCTTTTGAAGATTCCTTTCCCGCTTTTGATTTTCCTGCGGTATGCTTTTGTCACGTGGTTCATTTCTATGATTGTGTTCATATTTTCCCTCATTCCTTCTTGATTTTAAACCGTAATCTGCAATTTCTCCTATTATATTATACCCCCCCAGCCCGTCCGAAAACTTGATTCTCTACCATAAAAATACCCCTTTTCTTCCAATG